>SWBZ01006464.1_pt1 | contig 434147 bp, 429 predicted proteins | sample 4693031 | NCBI WGS metagenome assembly SWBZ01 (sample SAMN10267274, study PRJNA491770) | bioreactor metagenome | isolation source: DHS bioreactor inoculated with | place: Japan: off Shimokita Peninsula
GGGGGGCGCCGGGGCGCGCCGGGAGTGTGCGAACTTGGGCAGCGCCCGAATGGGAACGGCCAGTTTGGCAAGCATGTTCATGATATCGCGGTCCCTATTGCCGGTACGGCATATCTTGAGTGGTCGGGTACGCATTCATCGCCCAGGGACAATTTCACATCTGATGACAGACGGTTCAGGCGAAGACAAAAGAAGCTTTGTTAACGGCGGCGTGACGGTTCGATGACAGGGGGAACCCGTTGCAACGCCTTTGTCGTGGCCCATCCGTCCGTGATATGGCAACCTTCGGCGGTACGGGAGCCTGCAACGGGGATGAATTGGGGATCAGCCGATGAGCGAGAAATGGGATATTCGATTCCTGCGCCTGGCCAAGGAGGTCGCGACCTGGTCCAAGGACCGCTCGACCCAGGTCGGCGCCGTTATTGTCGGGGATGATAAAACGCCGGGACCGTATGGTTTCAACGGCTTTCCCCGCACGATCGACGACGAGGTCGAGAACCGCCATTCCCGCCCCCTGAAGTACAAATGGACCGAGCACGCGGAACGCAACGCGATCTACAACGCGGCGCGCATCGGCATGTCGCTGAAGGGCTGTACGATCTACGTCACGCACCTTCCCTGCGCCGACTGCACGCGGGCCATCGTCCAGGTCGGGATCAAGCGCGTGGTGGTCGATGCCGGCAGCCTGTCGGACGCCGGTTTCGCCGAACGCTGGTCCGAGGACGAGCGCATCACCAAGGACATGCTGGACGAGGCCGGGGTCGAACTGGGGTTGGTCTCGGCGGACAAGCCGGCTGCCGGCGATGATGACTGACGCCGCCGAACACGCCCGGACCCTGCACCGCGACGCCGTCGTCATCGACGGTGTCTGCCCGCTGCTGATGGATCCGGCCAACGTCACCTATTACATGGACGGCGGCCTGACCGCCGCCGTCCCGACCATCGCGATCCGCGAAACGGCGGAACAGGCGCTGCGCATCTTCGGGCGCTGGCACCGCTTCATCGAAGGCCACGACCGTCTGCGTCTGGCCCGCCGGGCCGCCGACATCGAGGCCGCCAAGCAGGCCGGCGACATGGCCATCGTGTTCCATTTCCAGGGCACCGACGCGGTCGAGGACGATCTTGACCTGCTGGATGCCTACAAGGCGCTCGGCCTCGGCATGGTGCAGTTGACCTACAACGTGAAATGCCGGGTCGGCGACGGGGCGCTGGAACGCACGGATGCGGGGCTCAGCCTGTTCGGCCAGGATCTGGTCCGGCGCTGCAACGACCTGGGCCTGATCGTCGACGGCAGCCATACCGGGTTCAAGACCACGATGGACGCCATGGAAATCTGTGACGGCCCCTTCGTGTTCTCCCACGCCAACGCCAAGGCGCTGCATCCGTCACCGCGCAACATCACCGACGACCAGATGAAGGCCTGCGCCCAGACCGGCGGGGTGGTCGGCATCAACGGCTTCCCCAGCTTCCTCGGCGACGACCCAAGGCCCTCCCTGGCGCGCTTCATCGAATTCATCGACTACGCGGTCGAGCTGATGGGTATCGACCATGTCGGCCTGGGCATCGACTATTACATGGGGATGGACCCGATCATCCCGGCGGACAAGGCGCGGGCGCGCTACGACGACGCGATCAAGACCGGGCGGTGGGATGCCGCGGTCTATCCGCCGCCGCCGCACTATTTTCCCAAAGGGATCGAAACGCCGACGGCCCTCGGCAACCTGACCGCGGGCCTTTTGGCGCGCGGCTACGGCGACGCCGACGTGCGTAAGATCATGGGAGAAAACTGGCTGCGCGTGTTCCGCCGGGTATGGGGCGGCTGAACGAACGGGTAGGCTGTCCGGCGGACGATCAGCGGGTCGGAACGGGCACTTCCGTGGAATAGTCGTAGAACCCGCGGCCGGTCTTGCGGCCGAGCCAGCCGGCTTCCACGTACTTCACCAGCAGCGGACAGGGCCGGTACTTGGAATCGGACAGGCCGTCGTGCAGCACGTGCATGATCGACAGGCAGGTGTCCAGGCCGATGAAGTCGGCCAGTTCCAGCGGACCCATGGGATGGCGGGTGCCGAGCCGCATGGCCGTGTCGATGGCCTCGACCGAGCCGACGCCTTCGTACAGGGTGTAGATCGCCTCGTTGATCATCGGCAGCAGGATGCGGTTGACGATGAAGGCGGGGAAATCCTCGGCGTTGACCGGCTTCTTGCCCAGGTCCGTGGTCAACTCGCGGATCACCGCGAAGGTTTCTTCGTTGGTCGCGATGCCGCGGATCAGTTCGACCAGATCCATGCGCGGCACCGGGTTCATGAAGTGCATGCCGACGAAGCGCTCGGGCCGGTCGGTCTGGGCGGCCAGGCGGGTGATGGAGATGGAGGACGTGTTGGTGGCGATGATCGTGTTGTCGCCCAGATGGTCGGCGAGGGAGCGCAGGATCGCTTTCTTGACCTCTTCGTCTTCCGTGGCGGCCTCGATCACGAGGTCGCAATCCTTCATGCCGGCGTAATCGGTGCCGGTCTTGATGAGCGGCAACGCCTTTTTCATTTCGTCGGCGGAGATGAGGTCGCGTTCAACCTGACGGCTCATGCCGTGCTCGATGGTCTGCATGCCCCGCTTCAAGGCGTCGTCGCTGACGTCCAGCATGTAGACGGCGCGCCCCGACAGGGCGCACACATGCGCGATGCCACTGCCCATCTGGCCGGCGCCGATGACGCCGATCTTCTTAATCTTATCCGACATTATTTTCTAATCTCCACACTCCGGTGCGCACGGCCCCGCTCCGGTCTTTATGCCGGAATCAGGCTGTTCGCACTCGCACAATAGGCTTACCCCCAGGGGTGGTCAAGGCCCGTTCGGCCCTTTGGTATACATGATTCCAAGGTAATGAACGGCCCGGACGCAAAGGCTCTCCGGTGGGCTCAGCGGGTCGCCCCGGGGACCCAAAGAACGTCCGCGCGTCCGCCGTCGTTGAGCCGGCGGGCCAGCACGAACAGGTGATCGGACAGGCGGTTGACGTACTTCACGGCCTCGGCGTTGATCGCCTCCGCCGTCGCCAGTTCGGTGATCAGGCGTTCAGCCCGGCGCGCCACCGTGCGGGCATGGTGCAGGTGCGCCGCCGCCGCCCGCCCGCCCGGCAGAATGAAGGATTTCAGCGGCTCCAGATCCGCGTTCATGGCGTCGATCTCGGTCTCCAGGCGCGCGACCTGCGAGGCCTGGATGCGCAGCGCGCCCTCGGACCGCCTGCCGTCTTCGGGCGTGCACAGGTCGGCGCCCAGGTCGAACAGGTCGTTCTGGATGCGGCCCAGCATGGCGTCGGCCGCGGCATCCGCGTCGCTGCCCCCTGGCCCGGTGTAGAGCCGCGCCAGGCCGATCACCGAATTGGCCTCATCGACGGTGCCGTAGGCGGCGACCCGGATGTCGTGCTTCGGCCGCCGGTCGCCGGAGCCCAGCGAGGTTGCGCCCGTGTCCCCGCCTCGGGTGTAGATCTTCGACAAGGTAACCAAGAAATGCGTCCTCCCGCGCCGGATGGGCGCCTATTTGCCGCTCAGCAGCATGAGAACGGCGAACAGAATGATGGCGATGCCCTGCATCAGCACGCGGGCACGCATCAGCTTGTTGGAATATTTCGCGTTGAACTTGCCGCCCACGGCAAAGGCGCCGATGCCGACGAACAGCACCAGCAGGGTCAGCGCCAGGGCGATGACGATGAGGATCGTGAAGAACCCTTCCATTTCCGAGATATAGTCCTTTCGCTGGCGGGCGTCACCGATTTTCCCGGTCGTTTCGCGATGCCCGCGGCTAAGATGCCGGACTGTCCCAGACCTAAGGAGCCCCGCCATGGACGCAGAAACCCGCAAAAACCTGGAACGTATTTCCGTCGCCACCGTGTCCATGCAGTTGTTGAAGCGGGGATTGCGGCGGGTCGTCATGGCGGGGGTGCGGCCCTTGAACGCGCCGGTCAAACCGCTGTTGGGCGAGGCCTTCACCCTGCGCTTCATTCCGGCGCGGGAGGATCTGTCGGCCCCCGCCGTTCTGGGGGCGGACGGTTATGTGCCGCGCCACGCCATCGAGGATGTCCCCGAGGGCGCCGTGCTGGTGATCGACGCAAGGCGCGATGCGGAAACGGCGGTGCTGGGCGACCTGATCCTGGAACGGCTGAAGGTTCGGGGTGTCGCCGGGGTGGTCGCCGACGGCGGCGTGCGCGACGCGGCCGAGGCCATCGCCGTGGGCCTGCCGGTGTTCGCGGCGGGGCCGGCGGCCCCGGCCCATATCGTGGGGCTTGCGGCCGGTGACACGGGAACCCGGATCGGCTGCGGCGGGGTCGCCGTCATCCCCGGCGACGTCATCAAGGCCGACGGCGACGGCGTCGTCGTGATTCCCCGCGATATGGCGGCGGAGGTCGCGGCCGACGGCGTCGCCCAGGAACGGTTCGAGCGCTTCGCCAAACAAAAGATCCAGGCGGGCCGGCCGATCATCGGCGTCTATCCGCCCAGTCCGGAAACCCAGAAGGAATACGAAAGCTGGCGCGATCCCGAAGACGCCTGATCTCAGGCGGCGATTGTGTGGATGTCGGCGAGAATCTGGTTGACCAGATTCTGGGACCGCTGGACAAGGGTCCGCACGTCGGCCGACACAGGCCGGGCAAGGCTCTCGCGGATGTCCGCCGACGCCTTGTCCAGGGCGTTGAGAATCCATCGCTCGCTTTCCACATCGTAGTCGTGGGCATCGGCGCGGACCATGTGAATGGTCGCGTAATGAAGCAGGTCGGTCAACGCGCGATGCAAATTGAAACGATGCCGCAGCTCCGCGCGGCTCAATCGGCCGGGGATGATCGCGAATTCTGGAGATTGCCGAATCTCCTGGCTCAGGGTGTCCAACGCGTCCAAATAATGGCGAACTTCTTCGATGCTCATGGCTTTAACCTCACTTTTGCCGGGCCGCCGGCCGAAGGATGTTCGGAGGCGGTTACACAGGAACTCATCGTGAGAAAGCAAGGATCGGGCCAACCTGCGGCGACAGGCCGCAGGGACGGGAACTGGCGGTTGAGTGGAGAGTTCTAGTTGCGCCCGGACATCAGGCCGCGGGCGATGACCTGGGCCTGGATTTCGGCGGCGCCCTCGAAGATGTTGAGGATGCGGGCGTCGCAGAGTACCCGCGAAATCGGATACTCCATGGCATAGCCGTTGCCGCCGTGGATCTGCAACGCGTTGTCGGCGTTGGACCAGGCGGTGCGCGCACCCAAAAGCTTGGCCATCCCGGCCTCGATGTCGCAGCGCCGGTCGGAATCCTTTTCGCGGGCGGCGAAATAGGTGAGCTGGCGGGCGATCATGGTTTCCACGGCCATCCAGGCCAACTTGCCGTGAACGCGCGGGAAGGCATGGATGGCGCGGCCGAACTGGTTGCGCTCCAGGGCGTATTGCAGGCCCAGTTCCATGGCGTTCTGCGCCACGCCGACGGCGCGCGCCGCGGTCTGGATGCGGGCACTTTCGAAGGTCGCCATCAACTGCTTGAAGCCCTGGCCCTCGACGCCGCCGAGCAACTGGCCCGCCGGCACCTCGAAGCCGTCGAAGCCGAGCTCGTATTCCTTCATGCCCCGGTAGCCGAGAACCTCGATCTCGCCGCCGGACATGCCGGGGGCGGGGAAGGGGTTGTCCTCCGTGCCGCGCGGCTTTTCCGCCAACAACATGGACAAGCCCTTGTAGCCCGGCTCGTCCGGGTTGGTGCGGACCAAGAGCGTCATCAGGTCCGACCGCGAGGCATGGGTGATCCAGGTCTTGTTGCCGGTCACCTTGTAGACGTCGCCGTCCTTGACCGCGCGGGTCTTGAGGGACGCCAGGTCCGAGCCCGTGCCCGGTTCCGTGAACACCGCCGTCGGCAGGATTTCGCCGGACGCGATCTTGGGCAGGTAATGGGCCTGCTGTTCCGGCGTGCCGCCCAGGCGGATCAGTTCCGCCGCGATTTCCGAACGGGTGCCGAGAGAGCCGACGCCGATATAGCCGCGGGACAGTTCTTCCGTGACCACGCACATGGCGATCTTGCCCATGCCGAGGCCGCCGCCTTCTTCCGGCACGGTCAGGCCGAACACACCCAATTCCGCCATCTGGTCGACGATCTCGATGGGGATCAGGTTGTCGGCCAGATGCCATTCATGGGCATGGGGCATGACCTGATCCTCGACGAACTTGTGAAACTGGTCGCGCACCATGTCCAGCATTTCGTCGTCCAGGCCCAGGGCGCCGAAATGGCCCTCGGCCATGATCTCGCCCATGCGGGCACGCAGGGCCGGCGTGTTGCCGCCCGCGATCAGGGCTTTGGCGGCGGCGGCGTCCAGGGGAGCGAGGTCGTCCGCATTCAGGCCCAGGTCCGCCGGGCGCACGATTTCGACCTGTGACAGCGCGATGCCGCCCTTGATCTGGGCCAGGTATTCGCCGAACGCGGCCTGGACCATCATCTGTTCCATCTCGCCGAAGGCTCCCGCGCCCTCCAGGCGTTCGGCCCAGCCCAGCATCTGGCGCAGGCCCTCGACATAGGTCGCCAGCCAGGACAGGCCGTGGGCCGCCACCTGATTGGCATCGACCAGGGCGCCCGACACCTTGCCGTTTTCGCTGCACATGTCGGTGACGCGGCGGCGGGCGGCCGCGAACACGTCGTCGGCGGCGGTCTGCGCCGCGCGGCAAAGGGTCAGAAGGTCGGGCAGCAGGATGCCGCCGCTGGGTCCGCTGGCGTCCATGACGCGTCTCCTTAAATCATCGGGCGGCTTTGCCGCCGAAGGGGCGTTAAGCCGAAATGCAGTCCTCGAGGGTCCGGAAGCCGGGCCGCTTGGCCTGGACCAGGACGGCCATGTTACCGGGTTTGTGCTGGTTGGCGCGCATCTTCATGTGCGCCGCCGGAATGTCGTCCCAGGAAAACACCTCGGACATGCAGGGATCCAGGCGCCGTTCGATGACCAGCTGGTTGGCCTGGGACGCCTGCATCAGGTTGGCGAAGTGGCTGCCCTGGATGCGTTTCTGGCGCATCCACACGAAGCGCGCGTCCATGGTCAGGTTGTAGCCCGTGGTGCCGGCGCAGAACACGACCATGCCCCCGCGCTTGACGATGTTGCAGCTGACGGGGAAGGTCGCCTCGCCCGGATGTTCGAACACGAAGTCGACGTCGTTGCCCTTGCCGGTGATCTCCCAGATCGCCTTGCCGAACTTGCGGGTCTCGGCCATGTATTCCTTGAAGCCCGGGCCGTTGACCTCGGGCAGTTGGCCCCAGCAGTTGAAGTTCTTGCGGTTGATCACGCCCTTGGCGCCCAGGCCGAGCACGAATTCCCGCTTGTCTTCCTCCGAGATCACGCCGATGGCGTTGGCCCCGGATACGGCGCACAGCTGCACCGCCATGGACCCCAGGCCGCCGGACGCCCCCCAGATCAGCACGTTATGGCCGGGGCGCAGAATATGCGGGCGATGGCCGAACAGCATGCGGTAGGCGGTGGCCAGGACCAGGGTGTAGCAGGCACTTTCCTCCCAGGTCAGATGTTTGGGCCGGTGCATGCACTGGCGGTCCTGGACGCGGCAGAACTGGGCGAAGGACCCGTCCGGGGTCTCATATCCCCAGATGCGCTGCGACGGCGAGTTCATGGGGTCGCCGCCGTTGCATTCCTCGTCGTCGCCGTCGTCCTGGTTACAGTGGACCACGACCTCGTCGCCGACCTTGAAGCGCTTGACCTTGGAGCCCACGGCCCAGACCACGCCGGCGGCGTCGGAGCCGGCGATGTGGTACTCCGCCTTGTGGTAATCGAAGGGTGAGATCGGCGTGCCCAGCGCGGCCCACACGCCGTTGTAGTTGACGCCGGCGGCCATCACCATGACCAGCACGTCATGGCTGTCCAGTTCGGGCACGTCCACGACCTCGACCTGCATGGCCTTGTCGGGCTCGCCATGGCGCTCCTTGCGGATCGCCCAGGCATACATCTGTTTCGGGATATGACCCAGCGGCGGGATTTCGCCGACCTCGTACAGGTCTTTCATGGGCTGGTTCGGGTTCAACTCGATCACTTCGGCGGCATCCGTCATTGCTGCCTCCTTCTCCACACAGTTACGCCATCCCCAACGGTCCGCGTTTTCGCCTGTATCTTATTGTTCGGCATGCGGCCATTTTTGTTGTCCTATTGGTCATATCCGCTTTACATTTTCTTCGCAATGCACAAAATTCTATCTTTCGTTTTGTGATTTAGATACGAAATAAAATTACAATAATTTTTAGAGAATGGCGAATTTCTGTCATTTCAAGGAGAAGGCTATGAGTGGCGAATTAGCAGACGCAAAAGGCGGATCCGCTGCGGCGCAACAGGCGGCGGCGCGGGATAAGCCCTGGCTGTTCCGCACTTATTCGGGCCATTCCTCGGCCAAGGAATCGAACGCGCTGTACCGTTCGAACCTGGAAAAGGGGCAGACGGGCCTGTCCGTCGCCTTCGACCTGCCGACCCAGACCGGCTATGACGCCGATCATCCGCTCGCCAAGGGCGAGGTCGGCAAGGTCGGCGTGCCGATCTCGCATCTGGGCGACATGCAGCAGCTGTTCGACGGCATTCCCCTCGCGCAGATGAACACGTCGATGACCATCAACGCGCCGGCGGCCTGGCTGCTGGCGCTCTACATCGCCGCCGCCGAACGCCAGGGGGCCAAGCGCGCCGACCTGGCGGGAACGACGCAGAACGACGTGCTGAAGGAGTATCTCTCGCGCGGCACCTATATCTTTCCCCCGGCGCCGTCGCTCCGCCTGACGTCGGACACCATCGCCTTCACCTGCCGCGAGGTGCCCAAGTGGAACCCTGTCAACGTGTGCTCCTACCACCTGCAGGAGGCGGGGGCGACGCCGATCCAGGAACTGGCCTATGCGCTCGCCAACGCGCAGGCGATTTTGGATACGGTCAAGGCCTCGGGCCAGGTCTCCGACGCCGACTTCCCGCGTCTGGTCGGGCGCATCAGCTTCTTCGTCAACGCCGGGATGCGCTTCATCACCGAGCTGTGCAAGATGCGCGCGTTCACCGAACTGTGGGACGAGATCACGCGGGACCGCTACGGGGTTGAGGACGAGAAATACCGGCGGTTCCGTTACGGGGTTCAGGTCAATTCCCTGGGATTGACCGAGCAGCAGCCGGAAAACAACGTCTACCGCATCCTGCTGGAAATGCTCGCCGTGACCCTGTCGAAGAACGCCCGCGCGCGGGCGGTGCAGTTGCCGGCCTGGAACGAGGCGCTCGGCCTGCCGCGGCCCTGGGATCAGCAATGGTCGCTGCGGTTGCAGCAGATCGTGGCTTACGAGACGGACCTGCTGGAATTCGGCGACATCTTCGACGGCTCCAAGGAAATCGACGCCAAGGTCGAGGATTTGAAACAACAGGCGAAAGACGAGCTTGCCCGCATCGACGCCATGGGCGGCGCTGTCCATGCGATCGAGGCCGGTTACATGAAACAGCGCCTGGTCGAAGCCAGCGCGAAGCGCCTGGCCGCCATCGAGGCGGGCGAGCAGGTCGTGGTCGGCGTCAACAAATACAAAGAGGCCGAGCCCTCGCCCCTGGTTGGCGAGTCCGGGGCCATCGTCACCGTCGCCCCCGAGGTCGAGGCGGCGCAGATCGCCTCGCTCAACGCCTGGCGGGAATCGCGGGATGACGCCAAGGTGCAGGCGGCGCTTAAGGCCCTGACCGAGGCCGCGAAATCCGACGCCAACATCATGGAGCCTTCGATCCAATGCGCCCATGCGGGCGCGACCACGGGCGAATGGGGCCAGGCCTTGCGCGACGTGTTCGGCGAATACCGCGCGCCGACGGGGATTTCCGGCGCCGCCCTGGGGGCGGCCGGCGATATCACGGCCGTGCGCAAGCGGGTCGAGGAGGTGTCATCCGCCCTTGGCCGCCGCATCAAGATTCTGGTCGGCAAGCCGGGGCTCGACGGTCATTCCAACGGGGCGGAGCAGATCGCGGTTCGCGCCCGTGATGCGGGGATGGAGGTCGTCTACGAAGGCATCCGCCTGACCCCGGAACAGATCGTCGCCGCCGCGCGGGACGAGGCCGTGCATGTGGTGGGATTGTCGGTGTTGTCGGGATCGCACGTGGCCTTGGTGACGGACGTCATGGCGCTGATGCGGGCCGAGGGCCTGGACGACATTCCCGTGGTCGCCGGCGGCATCATCCCGCCCGCCGACGCCGAAACCCTGAAGGCCGCCGGCGTCGCCCGCGTCTACACGCCGAAGGACTACGACCTGACGGCGATCATGGACCAGATCGTCGATCTGGCGGCGGAAGGGCTCAAGTCGGCGGCGGAGTAATTATACTGTCACCCCCGCGAAGGCGGGGGTGCAGTTCTTCTGGATTCCCGTATTCGCGGGAATGACGCGGGTTGGTGTGGTGACCGCCCGCTCAGCCGTCGAGAAACTTCAGATAGGTGTCATAGCAGGACATCAGGTCGTCGATGGCCGTGCCGCCGCGGTTCAGGGCGGCCATGCCCTGCTCCATGGTGAACAGGGCCATGGCAAGGTCGGCGGCCGGGATGTCCGTGCGGATGTCGCCGGCGGTCTGGCCGTTGCGGATGACCTGCTCGAACAAATCGCGCACCTCGGCGTGAAGTCCCCGCAGGTACTCGGCCAATTCCGGATGATGGGGGGCCAGTTCCGCCGCCGTGTTGTAGACCATGCAACCCTTGCGGCCCTCGTCCGAGGACACGAATGCCTCGATATCGCGGAAATAGGACTCGAGCGCCTGCCGCCCGGCGCCCGATGTGCGCAGGGCCCGGCGCATTTCGTCCTTCTTGATCTGGATATAGCGCATCAGCGCCTGATGATAGATCGCATCCTTGTTGCCGAAGGTGCCGTACAGGCCATAGCGGCTGACGCCCGTATGGCGGACGAGGTCCTCCATCGAGGTATGCTGAAATCCGCGTTCCCAGAACAGGCGCATGGCCTTGTCCAGGGCGTCGTCGGGATCGAATTCACGGGTGCGGGCCATATAATCAGAATTTTCGTTCTGGTTCGCCGCGTCAATCGATTTGTTGGAAAAGGCGCGGCGGGGTTGGATTGAAGGGGGATCAAACGGTCGGTTTGGCGCCCGGCAGCATGACGGGGATCGCATCGACGGCGGCCGACGGCGCCAGCGGATTGTCGACCTGCGGCTTGGCGATCTGGATCAGATAGCGCGCGGCGCCGGCCTGAAATTCCTTCTTGATGTAGCACCAGCTGACGAACAGGCCGCCGAACCGTTCGAAATACAGGATGTCCTCGTTCTCCTTGCACTCCTGCAGGTCGCGGGCCAGGTTGCGCGAGGTGCCGACATAGACCCAGGCGGGCCGCACGCCGCCGTGCCAGATGATGAACACGGCGGTCTGTCCCTCCAGGTTCTGTTCCTGGGGGTTCAGGTTGATGAAGCGGAAAAACTTGCCCTTTTCATTGCGCACCCAGTTGGGATCAACCGGCTTGCCCAATTGGCTCATTTTCTTTGCTGTATTAAAAAAGAACATGTTTTCTTCTCTTGCTCCGGAAATCCGGCTGAATTCCGAAGATGATCCTAATATGGGCCGGTAATGTGACGGCGAAAAGGGGGCCTGTCGATGGAATTTTTAGCCCTTTTTCTGGTGCTTGCCGCCATTGCCTTGATCCTTGCCGGGACCGTTCGGACCGGGGTGCCGCCGATGCCGACATCCCCCGCCGTCCGGGCCTGCATGTTCACGATGACCGAGGGCCTTGAACCGCGCTGTATTCACGAACTGGGTGCCGGATGGGGCGGCCTGGCGACGGCCCTTGCCCGGCGGTTTCCCGATGCCCGCATCGTTGCGACCGAGGTTTCGCCCCTGCCCTGGGCGATCTGCCGCCTGCGCCGGGCCCTGTTCGGTCCGGCCAACCTGGAGGTCCGCTTTGGCGACGTCATGAAGACCGATTTCTCGGATGCCGATCTCGCGGTCTGCTTTCTCTGCCCGCCGGCCATGGCCAGACTGGCCCCCCGGTTGGAAGGCGGTCTGAAACCGGGCGCCTGGGTGTTGTCCAACGCCTTTGCCCTGCCGGGCTGGACGCCGGTGAAGGAAGCGCGGGTCGACGACCTGCACCGCTCGGCGGTTTATCTGTATCGCAAGTGACTAGCCGTCGAGCGGCGCCGTCGCCTGTTTCAGCCAGGCCCGCGTCTTGGCGTCGACCAGGGGCGACAAGGACTTGCGGACCCGCGCGTGATAGGCGTCGAGCCAGTCCCGTTCCGCCGTGTCCAGCAGCGTCACCTCGATCAGGTCGCGGTCGATGGGGGCCAGGGTCAGGGTCTCGAACGCCAGGACATCGCGTTCCGCCCCTCGGGGCGCGGTGGCGGCGGTGACCAGGACAAGGTTCTCGATGCGGATGCCGTAGGCCCCGGTCTTGTAATATCCGGGCTCGTTCGAGATCACCATGCCGGGCTCCAGCGCGACCGTGCTGGGGGCCTTGGAAATGCGTTGCGGGCCTTCGTGGACGCTAAGGTAGCTGCCGACGCCGTGGCCGGTGCCGTGGTCGAAGTCCAGGCCCTCGGCCCACAGGAACTGGCGGGCCAGGGGGTCCAGCTGCGAGCCCGTGGTGCCCTTGGGAAAGCGCGCCCGGGCCAGGGCGATATGACCCTTGAGCACCAGGGTGAAGCGCGTGCGGGCTTCCCGGGGCGGGGTTTTCGGGCCGATGGCGACGGTGCGCGTGATGTCCGTGGTGCCGTCCAGGTACTGAGCCCCGGAATCGACCAGATAGACGTCGCCCGGCCGCAGCCGCCGGTTGGACGCCGGGGTCGCCTTGTAGTGCACGATGGCGCCGTTGGGCCCGCTGCCGGAAATGGTGTCGAAGCTGAGGTCGCGGATCAGGTCGTTTTCCTTGCGGAAGGCATAAAGCCGGTCCGATGCGTCCAGCTCGCTGATCCCGCCCCGGGGCGCTTCCGCCGACAGCCAGGCGAGAAATTTCACCACCGCGGCGCCATCGCGCAGATGGGCGGCGCGCATGCCCGCGATTTCCGTGTCGTTCTTACAGGCCTTGGGCAGGATGCACAGGTCCGGGCCGCGCTCGACCACGGCCCCGCCGTCGGCCAGACGGGCGGCGATCCACATGGGGTCGGCCATGGGGTCGATGCGGACTTTCGCGTGTTTCGCGGCCAGCCGGTCGAGCAGGGGGCCAAGGGCGTCCGGCGTCTTGATGCGCACGTCCTTGCCGAGGTGGCGCGTCACGGCCGCCGGCACCTTGGCCGGGTCGATGAACCAGTCGACGGAGGCGTCCTTGTGGATCACGGCGAAGCTGAGGGCCAAGGGCGTGCGCGGCACGTCGGTCCCGCGCACGTTCAACAGCCAGGCGATGGAATCGGGGGCCGACAGGATCTGGGCGTCCTGACCCTGGGACTTCAGCATCGTGGCGACGGTCCGCCGCTTGTCCGCCGATCCCAGCCCCGCGTACTTCAGGGGATGGGCGCGCACGGGGGCGGCGGGGCGTTCGGGCTGGTCGGCCCAGACGGCGTCGATGGGGTTGCCGTCCACGGGCACCAGCTCGCCGCCGGCCTGCTGGCAGGCCTCGCGGAACCGGGGCACCTGGGCCGGGGTCAACAGCCAGGGGTCGTATCCCAGCTTGCCGCCCTTGGGCAGGGTCTGGGCGATCCAGTCGACGGCGGGTTCCTGCGTGATGTGGCGCAGGTCGTACAGGCCCCCATCGACCTGTTTCGCGGCTTGTAGGGTGTAGCGGCCGTCGCTGAACAATGCCGCCCGGCGGGTCAGCACAACCGCCATCCCGGCCGATCCGGTGAACCCGGTCAACCAGGCCAGGCGTTCGGAGCGGGGGGCGACGTATTCGCCCTGGTGTTCGTCGCCGCGCGGCACGATGAAGCCGTCGAGGCCCCGTTTCGCCAGTTCAGCGCGCAGCAGCGTCAGGTGTCCGGCGGCGGGCGGCGGGGTCCCCACGGTGCGGGAATTTCCCCGGCGGGTTTTGGCGGATGATGATGCGTCCATGGGGACAAGCTAGGAAGCCCCGGCCCGGGTGGCAAGCGGAGACATGCGGGGGCGGGGGCTGACGGTGATATTCCGCACATTCAGTCATGCGTTTAGTGCAATGCTGCGGTGCAGCATTTGCGGTTTTCGCATGAATTGGACAGGCATAGGTTTCGCTCAACACGTCGCCGGCAATGTCCATAAAGGGCCCGCCCACGGCATCAATTCAGGAGTAACGACCATGGCGCCCTACAGCCAAACCGACCTGTCCGTTCAGGACCTCATCGAACAAGCCCGTGTGCTGCGGGCGCAAGCCTTCGCACGCGGGATCAAGAAGGCGATCCAGGCCATTTCCCCGGCTCGCCGCAAGGCGGCGGACGTGGTTCAGCCGGATCTGTTCCAGCAGCCCGCCCTCATGCAGGAAGACAGCTATTTCCTGCCGCTGGTCAACGGCGTGCAGTCCCTCATCCAGAGCGTGATCGTCGGCCTGCGCCGTAGCGCCATGCGCCGCCAGCTGCTGGCCCTCGACGACCGCATGCTGCGTGACATCGGCATCCGCCGCGACGACATTTCCGCTCTCGTCGCCGGCGCCTTCTCGGGCAACGACCGGGTGCCGAGTTCCACCCGCAGCGCGGCCGAACTTTATTACCTCGTTCCGGCGGCGACGCAGCCGACGGGCCGCGGCAACGATCGCCTGGCCGCTTAAGCCAGCGCGACTCGCGAACAAGAAAACGGCGGCGCCCAACGCGGGGCGCCGCCGTTTTTGTTTATCCGCATCGATGGCATGAGCCGTGCGCCGGGCCCACCGGCCGATGCCTAGTCGAACAGCGACCGGCTGGTCCGCCGGTAGCCGCGGTTTTCCATGCAGGACACGAACATCCGGTCGCTCTGGCGCGACATGTCATAGCGCGCCATGGCGGCATCGTATTCGCTGCCGATCAGCGGCCCTGAATCGGGCTGCGGCAGGGGTTGGCGCTTGAGGATGCGGTCGGTCTCCCGCCGGGCCAGGGACCGGCATTCCTGGCGGTCGAAGGCAAGCTGGTCCTCGGACCCGCCGGGCAGGGTCCATTCGGTGACGCTGCACGCACCAAGGCCCAGCACCAGGGCACCCGCGCAAATGAACTTCAGGCTTTGTTTTGTCATGGCGTTATCCTAGCGCGTTCGCCGCCGGTGATAAACCAGGGCGGCCGGATCGCCGCTCAGCCGCCTTTGGAGCCGCTCAGGCAGGCGCGGATGAATGCTTTGACCTCCGGCGCATTCCATTCGGCGATGCCTTCAAGGCGGCCCTTTTCGCGGCCCTCGGCGTCATAGAGGATCGTCGTCGGCAGGCCGCGCACCTTGTTGGCGCGGGCGAAGGTGCCTTTGGGGTCCAGATGGATCGCCAGGTTCTTGTATCCCTGTTTGTCGTAGAACGGTTTGACCACGTCCAGGCCGCCGCGATCCTGGCTGACGGCGATCACCGGAATCCCGTCCTGGGCCAGATCCGCCTTCAAGGCATCCAAATGCGGCATTTCCTTGATGCAGGGGGCGCACCAGGTGGCCCAGAAATTGATCACGGCCCCCTTGCCCCGGGTCCGTTCGGCGATGGTGACGGGGGCGCCCCCCGCGGTCTGAAACGCTTCCGTCACGGGCGCGCCCGCCGGATCCGCCGTCTTGAACTTGGCCAAGGCCGGCGGCGGCGCGGAACAGGCTGTCTCAGCCCCCCTTGCAATGCCGCCGGGAATGATGAAAATCGCCCCACTCAACAAGACGGCGGTGGCCAGGGCCCGCAGGAACGCGGCGGGTGCAAGGGCATTACGGGTGGTCTGGGGTTTCGTCCGGGTCGCCATGCGGGTTCACTGTCCGTTTACGTTGATCGTCTACACCATCGCCTTGGACTTAAGGAGATAGCCATGGCGCGCACTACGGGCAAGTCCGGATCGACCGGAAACGACGCTTCCGGCGCCTCGACCATCTGGGGCGGGCGCTTCGACGCCGGTCCCGACGCCATCATGGAGGAAATCAACGCCTCCATCGAATTCGACAAGCGGCTGGCGAACGAGGACATCGCCGGATCGACCGCCCATGTCCGCATGCTGGCCAAGCAAGGCATCGTCGGGCAAGCCGACGCCGACGCCATCGCCGACGGCCTGGCCGCCGTGAAGGCGGAAATCGCCGCGGGCGACTTCGAATTCAAGCGCGCGTTGGAAGACATCCACATGAACGTGGAAAGCCGCCTGGCCGCGCTGATCGGTGAACCGGCGGGCCGCCTGCATACGGCGCGGTCACGCAACGATCAGGTGGCGACGGACTTCAAGCTTTGGGTGCGGGGCGCCATTGATGCGCTCGACGCGGGGGTCAAGGACCTGCAGGCGGCATTGATCGAGCGCGCCGAGGCCGAGGCCGCGACCGTCATGCCCGGCTTCACTCACCTGCAAGGCGCGCAGCCGGTGACCCTCGGCCATTATCTGCTGGCCTATGTGGAAATGCTGGGCCGCGACCGGGGCCGCCTCATGGATGCCCGCAAACGGCTGAACGAATGCCCCTTGGGCGTGGCGGCGCTGGCCGGAACTTCGTTCCCCATCGACCGCCACATGACGGCGGCGGCGCTCGGCTTCGACCAGCCGACGGCCAATTCGCTCGATACCGTGTCGGACCGGGATTTCGCGCTCGAATTTCTCTCGACCGCGACGATCCTTGCCGTGCATCTGTCGCGTTTCGCCGAGGAGATGGTGATCTGGTGCTCGCAGCAGTTCGGCTTCGCCCAGTTCACCGATGCCTTTTCGACCGGATCCTCCATCATGCCGCAAAAGCGCAACCCGGACGCGGCCGAGCTGGTGCGCGCCAAGGTCGGGCGCATCGCGGGCGCGTTTCAGGGTCTGGTCATCGTCATGAAGGGCCTGCCGCTGACCTACGGCAAGGACATGCAGGAAGACAAGGAGGCCGTGTTCGACGCCGCCGACAACGTCGCCCTGGCCGTGGCCGCGACGGCGGGCATGGTGCGCGACGTCAAGTTCAATAAGGCCCGCATGGCCGCCGACGCCTCGCGCGGTTTTTCAACCGCGACGGATCTGGCCGACTGGCTGGTCCGGGTGCTGGGCATGCCCTTCCGCAAGGCCCATCATGTGACCGGCTCGCTTGTCGCCATGGCCGAAGCCAAGGGCTGCGAACTTGAGGGGTTGAGCATCGCCGACATGCGCGAAGTGGACCCGGCCATCACCGAGGACGTATATTCGGTGCTTGGCGTCGAGAATTCCGTGACCAGCCGCACCAGTTACGGCGGCACGGCGCCGGACAACGTGCGCGCCCAGGCCAAGGATGCGCGCGCGCGGTTCCTGGGCTAGGGTCCGGGACGCGGTTGGACATTCGGGAAGATCGGACGCGATGACACGCAGACAGTTCCTTTCGACGCTTTTTGCCGGCCTGACGGTCGCCGGGCTCACGGCCTGTGGGCGCAAGAACCAGCCGAAGCATCCGCCGGGATCGGAATTTCCCCATGGCTATCCCTATTTCCCGCCGGAAAAACGGAACCCTGTGCCGGTGAAACCGGCCGAAGGCGACGCCGAGCCCGTGGACAGATCCCAGTTCCTCAAACTGGACACGATCCCGGACCGCACCAGATAACCCGGCCGCGCCCGCTCATCGGGCCCGCCGCTGAACAAAGACCGGAAACCGACCCTTGGACCATTTCACCTACAAAGACGGGCTGTTGTCAGCCGAGGACGTGAGCCTTGCCGACCTGGCGGACCAGGTGGGCACGCCGTTCTATTGTTATTCGCGGGCGACGCTGGAGCGTCACTTCCAGGTATTCGACGATGCCCTCGCGGGCCTGGACCACACCGTCTGTTACGCGGTCAAGGCCAACGGCAACGTCGCCGTCATCAAGACCCTGGCGCGGTTGGGGGCGGGGGCCGACGTGGTGTCCGGCGGCGAGCTGTTGCGCGCCCTTGCGGCGGGCGTGCCGGCGTCGAAGATCGTGTTTTCCGGCGTCGGCAAGACCCAGGCCGAAATGGCCCAGGCGCTGGACGCCGGGCTCTATCAGATAAACGTGGAGTCCGAACCGGAACTGGTCGCCCTGTCCCAGGTCGCGGCAGCCAAGGGCATGACCGCCCAGGTGGCGATCCGCATCAACCCGGACGTGGACGCCAAGACCCACGCCAAGATCACGACGGGCCGGGCGGAAAACAAGTTCGGCATCGATTGGGACCGGGCGCCGGAGGTTTACGCCAAGGCGCGCGATCTGCCGGGCATCGATGCCGGCGGCATCGCCGTCCACATCGGCTCCCAATTACTCGATCTGGAGCCCTACCGCCGGGCCTATGAGCGGTTGCGCGACGTCGCCCTCGACCTGCGCGCTCGGGGCCACGACATCCGCCGCCTCGACCTGGGCGGTGGGCTCGGCATTCCCTACAACGACGAACAGGCGCCGCCGCCGGCCGATTACGGCGCCATGGTCAAGGACGTCGTCGGGTCGCTCGGCTGTCATGTCACGTTTGAGCCGGGGCGCCTGATCGCGGGCAACGCGGGTGTGCTGGTGACCCGCGTGCTCTATGCCAAGGACGGTTCGACCCGCCGCTTCGTGATCGTCGACGCGGCCATGAACGATCTGATCCGCCCGGCCCTCTACGACGCTTATCACGCCATCGTGCCGGTGGCGGAACCGGCGCCGGGCAGCGACCGCCATCCTGTCGATGTCGTTGGACCTGTCTGCGAGACGGGCGACACCTTCGCCGTGCAGCGCCATCTTCCCGCCGTAAAGCCGGGCGACCTTCTGGCGATCAGGTCCGCGGGCGCCTATGGGGCCGTCATGGCCTCGACCTACAACGGTCGGCCCCTGGTGCCCGAGGTTCTGGTATCGGGCGACGACCATGCCGTGGTCCGCCGCCGTGTCGAGCCGGAAGAATTCATGGCCTTCGACAGCCTGCCGCCCTGGCTGGAAGGCTGACGTCCGTCCCCGAGCGTCCCGCCGTTCCGCTCCGTGGCGGTCAGATTCCTGTTGCGGGCCGCGACAGGCGGCCCCAATCTTAAGGGGAGCGTGGGCACGCGCCTCCGCTCGGGGTTGAAAGGAGCCCGCCGCATGCTGGATGCGCCGTCACCGGCGACCGGCCGGACGGACACCGGATTGGGTCTGCGCTACCGCCTGCTGCTGCCGCTGGCGCGGGCCGTGATTTTCTTTGAAAGAATCTGGCCGCTGGCTTGGCCCGTGCTGGCCGTCCTTGCTCTGTTCGTCGGCCTGGCCCTGCTCGACATCCTTCCCTATCTGCCGCACTGGCTGCACGGCATCGTGCTGGTCGTCTTCGCCGGGGGCCTGGCCCTGACCCTGCGCCGGGCATGGGAAAACCTGCCCGTGGTCAGCCGCGCCGCCGCCCGTCACCGGCTGGAGGACGACAGCGGCTTCGATCATCGCCCCCTCGCGACCCTGGATGATCGGCTGCTGGCCGGCATGGACGACCGTCTGGCCCGCCGCCTGTGGCAGCGCCACCGTGACCGCATGGCCGGACGCATCGCCGGCATGCGGCTGGGGGCGCCGTCGCCGGACGTGGCCGGCCATGACCCCCGGGCGTTCCGCGCCCCCTTGCTGGTGCTGTTGGTGCTCGGCATCGCCGTCGGCGGACACGATGCGGGCGGGCGCTTGCTGCGGGCCATGACCCCCTTGGGGGCGGCGGCCATGGGTCAACAGCTCAGCCTGTCCGTGTGGATCACGCCCCCCGCCTATACCCGTCAGGCGCCGATCTATCTGGAACTGAACGGTGGCGGCAAGGTGCCGCCGCCCGGCGACCGGCCGTCCGCCGCCGCCATATCGGTGCCCCAGGGCTCGACCCTGCTGGCTCAGGCCAGCGGCGTTGGGCGCACCCCCGACCTGGCTTTGGGTGGCGTCGAAACCCCCTTCATCCCGATCGGCAGCGGCCATGAGGCCGGCAGCTTTCGCCTGGAAACCCTGCTCGACACGCCGGGTGCTCAGGACATCAACATCACCGTCGCCGGACGCGGGCTTGCGGCCTGGCCCCTGATCGTGGTCGCCGATACCCCGCCGACGGCGGAATTCATCGCCAAGCCGTCACAGGCCGGACGGGCGTCGTTCAAGACCGAGTTCGAGGCCAAGGACGATTACGGCCTGGCCTCCGTGGAATTGACCATCCGCCATCCCAATGGCCGCCCCGTTCCCGGCGGCGAGGAGATCGTGCGCCTCGCCCTGCCGCTGGCGGAGCCCGGCACCGTGCTGACCCAGGGCGTCGGCGTCCACGATCTGAGCGCCCATCCCTGGGCGGGGATCGAGGTCGTCGGCCGCATCGAGGCCACGGACGGCCGCGGTCAGGTCGGCGCCAGCGAGGACCTGAAGTTCCTGTTGCCGCAGCGCACCTTCAATCATCCGGTCGCGCGCGCCCTGGTCGAACAGCGGCGCAAGCTGTCCGATGTTTCGCCCGACGTGATCACCGAAGTGGTCGAGGTTCTGGAAGACCTGCTTCATAAGCCCGACCATTTTTTCAACGATACGGTGGTGTTCCTCGCCATCAACGTGGCCGGCGCGCGGCTGCTGCACAGCGGCGACAAGGATACGGAGATCGCCAGTGTCCAGAAGCTTCTGTGGGATACGGCGCTGCGCATCGAGGACGGCGACTTCGCCGTCGCCGAACGGGAACTCATGGATCTTCAGGACAAGGTCATGAAGGCCATGTGGGACGGCGCGGATTCCCAGGAAGTTCAACAGCTGATGGAGCAGTTGCGCCAAGCATTGGATGAATACCTCAAGGCGCTGACCGAACAGCTGACGCGCCAGGACCTCAAGGACCTGCCGGCCTTCGACCCCAACATGCAATCGCTGCAAAGCCGCGACCTGCAGGACATGCTCGACCGGGCCCGTGAACTGGCCAAGAACGGCGCCATGGACGCGGCCCGCCAGATGCTGGCGCAATTGCAGAAGGCGCTCGACCAAATTCGCCGCGGCATGGCCATGGCGCCCCAGGAACAGCAACAGATGTCCGAGGCCAAACGCCTGATGGACGGGCTGCGCGAGCTGACCGAACGCCAGCGCGGCCTGCTTGACGAAACCTTTCAGCGCGCCCAGCAGGACCGCCTCACGCCGCGCGGCCGCCAGGGCCCGGAAGGCGCCATGCCGCTGCCGCGGGACGGCAACCAGGGCCAGGGCGAAAGGCGCCCCGGCCAGGGGCCGCAGCAAGGCCAGGGCCAGCAACCGGGCGACGGACAAGGTGAGCGGCAACAGGCCCGTCCCGACGGTCCGCCCCGGCCGGGCATGGGCGGTGATCCCAACCTGCAAGGCCGTGCTCAGCAGGAAGCCCTGCGCCGGGCGTTGGGGGACCTGATGCTGCAAATGGATGAAATGCTGGGCAACATCCCGGGCGAAATGGGCCAGGCGGAGCGCGCCATGCGCGAGGCGTCGCGGGCCCTCGGCAAGGGGCAGCCGGGCAATGCGGTGCCCAATCAGACGGAAGCCCTGGAACATCTACAGAAATCCCAGGACCAGATGGCGCAAAAGATGGCGCAGCAGTTCGGCCCGCAGCTCGGCCTGCGCCCCGGACAGCAAGGTCAACGCGGGCCCGGCCGCGGCCAGGACCCGTTCGGCCGCGGTTCGGGCGGGGCCTTCGGCGCCTCGGTCGACGGCGACGTCGACGTGCCGTCACGCATGGAAATGCGCCGGGCCCGGGAAATCCTCGACGAACTGCGCAAGCGTTCGGGCGAACGCCAACGCCCGCCGCTGGAACGCGACTACATCGACCGCCTGCTCAAGCAGTTCTGATTTTCGCAATCAACGGGGAAGGCCGGCGCCTAATGCTTGGCCGGCGCCGCCGTGTCCTTGGGATCGATGAAGGTGACCGTGATGCGCCGGCGCAGGGGCGACGGCTCGCGGACCCGGATCTTGAAGGACATCTTGTCACCCTTCGCCAGTTCGCTCTTCAGGGGCGCCACGTCCGTGTGCTGGATCGGCTCGCCTTCGGAATCGAACAGGATCGCGCGGACCATGGGAACGGGGCGGGGGCCGTCCGCGACGTTTTCGATCTGGCCGCGAATGACCAGGACTTCCAGGCCCTGGTCCGTTTCCTGGGCATGCTCGACGCGTTGAATTTGCAGGCCGTCGCCGATTTGGTGGAAGCCGATCATCTTGAACACGTCGTTCAGCTGCGGAACCTTGGCGACCAGTTCGTCCTTGAAGAAGAAGGTGCCGGCGACCAGCCCGCCGATCAGCAGCACGAAGAACAGGACGATGACCTTGCCCAGGATGCTTTTCTTCGGCAGGTCGTCGTCCGGGTCCTGTTCCTCGGCCGAGAATACGTCGGGAATGTAGTCCGGGTCGTCCATCTGGTCCGGGGACTCGATGGATTCCAGGTCGTCTTCCTCGTCATCGTTGTTGATCAGGGATTCGAACGGCTCGATGTCGTCGTCGTCCTCGAACATGTCGTTGATGTCGTTGGGCAGCACGCCCATGTCGCCGTCATCCGTGTCGTCGGCGATCATGGTGTCGGGCTCGATGATGGGATCGGGCGCGTCCGCCGGTTCCGGCGCCGGCGGCGCCGGCATGGGGGCCGGTTCCGGCGCGGGCGCGGCTGGCGGCACGGGGGCCGGCGCATAGGCTTGCGGCGGATAGGGCGCGGGTGGCGCGCCGTAGCCGGGCTGCGCGTACATCTGTTGCTGGGGCGGATAGCCGACGGGCGCCGCGGCGTGACGGGGCGTGGGCGCCGGATCGGGCAGCGCATCGCGCGGGTCGGCGAACCACACATGGCTGCAGTTGGAGCAGCTCACGTTTCGCCCTGGCCCAAGCTGCGCGGGTTGCAGCATGTAGCGCGTGCGACAATTTGGACAGGTAACCAGCATATTTACCCCGATTCCACCCACGGACTTTATATGCGTCGGCAAATAGGAAAGCAAGCCGAGCAAACCCAAGGGCTTCGGTCCCTTCCCTGGACGCCGACGCGGCCCCATGGCATTGTTCCCTAAAGGGAATAGCCGATCATTGATGAATTTTTCCCTAAAGTCCCCGAGAGCCCGATCAAGGTGCCCCCAAAGGTGAGAGACAGCGATCCCGAAAGCATCGTCCGCTTCGAAAACGTCGGACTACGCTATGGACTGGGGCCGGAGGTGCTGCAGGACATCACCTTTTCCCTGGGGCCGTCGTCCTTTCGCTTTCTTTTGGGCGAAAGCGGCGCGGGTAAATCCTCCCTGCTGAAGCTTCTCTACATGGCCCTGCGCCCGACCCGGGGGCAGATATCGCTGTTCGGGCGCAACGTCGCCGGCATGTCGCGGGGCGAACTGCCGCGTCTCAGGCGCCGGGTCGGCGTCGTGTTCCAGGAATTCCGCCTGCTCGATCATTTATCCGCCTTCGACAACGTGGCCCTGCCCATGCGCGTGGCCGGAGCCCGGGAAAGTGACGTGCGCCGCCATGTCGAGGAACTGTTGTCCTGGGTCGGGCTGAAGGACCACCTGAATTCGCGCCCGCCGACCCTGTCCGGCGGCCAGCAGCAGCGCATCGCCATCGCGCGGGCCGTCATTACCCGGCCCAAGCTTTTGCTGGCGGACGAGCCGACGGGCAACGTCGACGACAAGATGGGCCTGCGCCTGATGCATCTGTTCGAGGAACTGAACAAGCTGGGCACCACGGTGATCGTGGCGACCCACAACCTGGGTATCGTGCGCCAGATGGCGCATCCCGTCATGCGCCTGGAAAACGGGCGCCTGAATACGGACGAGGCGGAAATCATTTCCGACCTGGGCCTGGACGAACCGGGCATCGGCGCCGGTGCCGCTCCCGCCGGCCCCGGCTTCTCCCGCATTCATTGACGCTGACCGTGATGCTTCGCCGCCGCTCCGACCTGCCGATGAACGAGGACACCCTGGGCCGCTTCCTGCCCTGGCTGATCGCCTTCATGGTCTTTCTGTCGGCCCTGGCGCTGGCCGGGATGTTGATCCTCAACGACGCGGTCAAGCGTTGGGACACGGGGCTCAACGCCACTGTCTCGGTTCAGGTGCCGCCGGGTGCGAACGCCCGCGAGGATGAACAGCGCCTGGCCCAGGTGCTCGCCGTGCTGGCCGCCAAGCCGGGGGTGGAGCGCTACGAGACGCTGTCCAAGGACCGCCTGCTCGACCTGCTGAAACCCTGGATCGGCGAGGCCGGCCAAGCCCAGGACCTGCCGATCCCCATGCTGATCGACGTGACCGTGGACCGCGACGCGGTGATCGACGTCCAGGCCCTGGCCAAGGAACTGCAGGCCCGCGTGCCGGGGGTGTCCGTCGACGACCATCGGGTCTGGCTCAGCCAGCTCGTGCGTCTGGTCACGGTGATCCAGATCTTGGCCTGGGCGGTGCTGGGCCTGATCGGTCTGGCGACCATCGGCACCGTGGTGTTCACCACCCGCACGGGCCTGGCCATCCACAGGGAAGCCATCGAGGTTCTGCACCTGATCGGCGCCCAGGATGCCTATATCGCGCGCCAATTCGCGTCCCGCGCTCTCGGCCTGGGGCTCAAGGGCGGGTTTCTCGGTCTCGCACTCGCCGTGCCGACCCTGGCCGGGATCGGCTACCTTGCAATGGAAACGGGGGCAACCATGGTGCCCAAGCCTGATCTGGGGTTCTTCAAGGTCCTGGGGTTCCTGACCCTTCCCGTCGCCGTGGCGCTGCTTGCCATGATGACCGCGCGGTCGACCGTCATGCGCAACCTGAAGCGGATGTCCTGATGAGCCGGCGACCACGCCGCGGCACCCCGGTGGGGGCGGGCCGGCTGCTGGCCATGCTGGTCGTGGTCGCCGTGATCTGGGGCGTCGGCCTGTTCCAGTTCGCCGACACCATTCCGGCCAAGGTCGAGGACCCGGGCACGCGCACGGACGCCATCGTGGTCCTGACCGGCGGCAGCGGGCGGTTGGACGAGGGATTGGACCTGCTGGCCCGCGATCTGGCCGGGCAGTTGTTCGTCTCGGGCGTCTATCACGGGCTCGACGTGGAACGTCTGGTGCAGATTTCCAAGCGCGAACCCGAGGGCCTGGAGCCCCGCATCGGCATCGGCAACGCCGTCAATACCGTGGGCAACGCGGCGGAAACGCGGGTCTGGATGGCCAAGCGCGGGTTCACGTCGCTGCGCCTGGTGACCGGGGCTTATCACATGCCGCGCTCGCTCGCCGAATTCCATTTCTTCATGCCGGGGGTCAAGATTATCCCCAATCCGGTGTTTCCCGAACATGTGAAGCAGAAATACTGGTGGGCCTGGCCCGGCACGGCCAGCCTGATCGTCTCGGAATACAACAAGTGGCTGTTCGCCCGTGCCCGGCACTGGATTTCCAGCATCTTCGCGGCGCCCCGCACGATCCTGAAATGAGGGGGCCGGCCATGATCCTCGTCCGCTCGATCCTGTTCGGGGGGCTGTTCTTTCCGTGGAGCACGCTGTGCTCCATCTTCGTGCCGATCTCGCTGATCTTTCCGCGCAAGTTCATGCAGACCATCGTCAAGGTCTGGGGCATCGGTGTGCGCTTCCTCTTGAAATGGGTGGTCGGACTGTCCTGGCGCGCCGAGGGCCTGGACAACATTCCGCCGGGGCCCTGTGTGATCGCCTCCAAGCACCAGAGTGCGTGGGACACCATGGTGTTCCATGTGCTGCTGCCCGATCCGGTCTATGTCGTGAAGAAGGAACTGACCCACATTCCGTTCTGGGGCTGGGGCTTCTACAAGGCCGGCTGCGTCGTGGTCGACCGCAAGGCGGGGGCAAAGGCGCTCAAGCATCTGGTGGTCGGCGTGCAGGTCGCCCTGGCCCGCGGCAGCCAGGTCGTGATCTTCCCGGAGGGGACGCGCACCGCCCCCGACCAGAAGGTCGACTACCACCCGGGCATCGCCGCCATCTACCGCGACGCCAACGTGCCCGTGGTGCCCGTGGCGCTTGATTCCGGCCTGTTCTGGGGCCGCATGGCGGCGCTCAAATATCCCGGTGAGATCACCATCCGGTTCATGGAGCCGATCCAGCCGGGCGGCGACCGGCGCGAATTCCTGGGCCTGCTGCAAAGCCGGGTCGAGAGCGAAAGCGCCAAACTGATGGCGGAAAAGCGCGCGCGCTATCCCTGGCTGCCTGCTCCCCGGCCCGCTGTGGAAAACGGGTAAAACTTTCCGACCGCCCGCTCAGCACCGCGCTCCGGCCCCCTTTCCTGTGGGCCGTTCTGGGGGCTTTTTGCGGCTTCCTGTGGGAAACATAAAGTGAACAAGCGTTTGACCGGATAGCGGTAAACGCTTACATTTACTCGAAATTCCCCAGCACAAAGGATTACGGGCCCGTGTCTCAACCGCCTGCCACGCCGAGCGCGCCGATCGCCGCCATTTCCCAACAGATCTGGGACATGAAGTACCGGTTGAAATCGCCGGACGGCCGGCCCGTGGACAAGACCATCGACGACACCTGGAACCGGGTCGCGACGGCCTTGGCAGCCGGGGAAGCCGATCCCGAGGTTTGGGCGCCGCGCTTCAAGGAAGCGCTCACCGGGTTCAAGTTCCTGCCCGCCGGGCGCATCATCTCGGGCGCCGGGACGGAGCGCATGGTGACCCTGTTCAACTGCTTCGTCATGGGCGAGATCCCCGACGACATGTCGGGCATCTTCGACAACCTGAAGGAAGCGGCCCTGACCATGCAGCAGGGCGGCGGCATCGGCTACGACTTCTCGACGCTGCGTCCCAAGGGCTCCCTGGTCAAGCGCGTCGGCGCCGACGCCTCGGGGCCGCTGTCGTTCATGGACGTGTGGGACAGCATGTGCCGCACCATCATGTCCGCGGGGTCGCGCCGGGGGGCCATGATGGCGACCATGCGCTGCGACCACCCGGATATCGAGGATTTCATCGCCGCCAAGCGCGAGCCCGGGCGGCTGCGCATGTTCAACCTGTCGGTTCTTGTCACGGATGCCTTCATGCGCGCGGTCAAGGAAGACGCGCCGTGGGAACTGACCTTCGGCGGCACCGCCTACCGCACCCTGCCGGCGCGCGAACTGTGGGACAAGATCATGCGCGGCACCTTCGCCTATGCGGAACCGGGCGTGATCTTCATCGACCGCATCAACGCGCGCAACAACCTGGCCTATTGCGAAACCATTCACGCGACCAACCCCTGCGGCGAACAGCCGCTGCCGCCCTACGGCGCCTGCCTGCTGGGCTCGGTCAATCTGGCGCGGCTGGTCGACCGCCCGTTCGAGGACGGCGCCGGCGTCGACGCCGATGCCCTGGACAAGCTGGTGCGCACGGCCGTGCGCATGATGGACAACGTGGTCGACGCGTCGAACTTCCCGCTGGAAGCCCAGCGCCACGAGGCCCAGGCCAAGCGCCGCATCGGGCTCGGGGTTACAGGTTTAGCTGATGCGCTGATCATGTGCGGCGCGCGCTACGGCGGCAGCAAGGCCGTGCGCCTGACCGAACAATGGCTGCGCGCGATCCAGCGCTCGGCCTATCTCGCCTCCGTCGATCTCGCCCGGGAAAAGGGCGCCTTCCCGCTCTACGACCGGGACGCCTATCTGGCCGGTGAGCATGTCCAGACCCTGGACCAGGACGTGAAGGACGCCATCCATGAACACGGCATCCGCAACGCGCTTTTGACCTCGGTCGCCCCCACGGGCACGATCTCGCTGTTCGCCGACAACGTGTCCTCGGGGCTGGAGCCGGTGTTTTCGTTCAAATACACCCGCCACGTGCTGATGCCCGACGGCACCCGCCGCGAGGAAGAGGTCACCGATTACGCCTATCGCCTGTTCAAACGCATGCGGGGCGAGGACGCGGTGCTGACCGACGCCTTCGTCGATGCGCAGAGCCTCAGCCCCAACGACCATCTGGTCATGCAGGCGGCGGTGCAGAAGTACATCGACAGCTCGATCTCCAAGACCATCAACGTGCCGGAAAGCATCGCCTTCGACGACTTCAAGGACATCTACATGCAGGCCTACGACCTGGGCTGCAAGGGCTGCACCACCTATCGGCCCAACGACGTCACGGGCGCCGTGCTGGAGATCAAGAAGGACGCGAAGGCCAACGAACCCGAACTGCCGCTGGAACCGGCGACGCGCAAGGTGCTGCCCGTGGACGAGGGCGATTCCGGCTCCGTCGTGCGCATGTTCCAGCCCTTGGACCGGCCCGGCGAACTGCCCGGGCGGACCTACAAGGTCAAATGGCCGGAAAGCGACCATGCGCTCTACATCACCATCAACGACGTGATGGACGACCAGGGCCGCATCCGCCCGTTCGAGATTTTCATCAATTCCAAGAACACGGAACATTACGCCTGGACCGTGGCGCTCACGCGCATGATCTCCGCCGTGTTCCGGCGCGGCGGCGACGTCTCCTTCGTGGTCGAGGAACTGAAGGCCGTGTTCGATCCGCGCGGCGGGCAATGGATGGGCGGGCGCTACGTGCCGTCCCTGCTGGCCGCCATCGGCGGGGTCATCGAACAGCACATGATCCAGTCGGGCTTCCTGCCCAACCCGGACAAGGACAAGCAGGACCGCGAGGCTCAGGAACTGCCCAAGGCGGTGGGACACGACGGCCCGCTGCTGTCCGGCGCCGCCCCCTTCCGGCAATGCCCGAAGTGCGCCCAGGCGTCGCTGATGCGCCAGGAAGGCTGCGATACCTGCACGTCGTGTGGGTATTCCAAGTGCGGCTAGCCGCAAATCCTAAAGGCTAATTGCGGCCGACCTCGCGCAACACCCGCTCCAACCCCTGATCCCGGATGCCCATCTCGCGCAGATGGGCGACGGTGTTTTTCAGGTAATCGACGCAGGCACCGCGCTTGCCCTGGCCCTGGGCGACCATGCGGGCGGCCTCGTCCACGGGCCGCGCGCCCGCGTAATAGTCACTGGCGTGATTGACCACGAAGGCGGCGCCGGTGACGGTCTCACTACCGACCGTCATTTTGAGCCATCTCAGATGGTATTCGCCCTCCGACGTTTCGCGGGCGTGCAGATGGGCCATCACGGCGTCACGGTCACGTCCGCGAATGCGGAAGCCCAGCCCCCGGCAGGACCCGCCCCGGTCGAGGCCGAGCACCAGGCCCGGTATCTCACGCGTGCCCCGGTAGTCGAAGGAATAGAGGCAGAGGGCGCGGTGATAGCCATGAAGCCGCGCGGGCCGCGTTTCCGCATACGGAAAATCCGCGTCCCACATGAGCGAGCCGTAGGCGAACAGCCAGAAATCGTCAGTCGGTGTCGGCATGCCACATTGTTAGCTGCCATGCCCGCTTGCCGCCAGGGAGAATCCCGGCCCCCCTCACCCTAACCCTCTCTCCCAAGGGGGTGAGGGGACGTTCGCCCAATCTTTCTCCCTCTCCCCCGCCTTGGTGGGGGAGAGGGCCGGGGTGAGGGGGGAGACGCGCGCGACCTCTTTCATGCGCTGGCCCATTGCGCCTATAACGGGCAATGGCTTTGAATCCCCGCCCATCCCTGAACCGCCTGCGCGCCGCCCCGCCGATGGCGCGCCGCATCGCCGTTGCCTTGCCGCTGGTGGCGATCCTGGGCTACGCGGTGTTCTGGTTCACGGTCGCGGGCGTTGCGGAAAAACAGGTCCGCGCCTGGACCCAGGCCCAGGCGGCGCACGGGATCACGATCACCCATGGCGCGTTCGCGACCGGCGGCTTTCCTTTCCGCGTCGATGTCCGCATCGCGGCCCCCGCCGCCGCCTGGCCCGGCGGGACCTGGCGCGGCCCGGAACTGATGCTGTCGGCGGCGCCCTGGGACTGGCGGCGCCTCAACTGGCGGGCCGACGGCGTCCATGACGTCACCTGGACGGGCAAGGACGGCAAGGTGCAGAAGGCGTCGCTGACCGCCCGTCATCTGGAAGGCTGGGGCGAGGCGGGCAGGGGCGGCCTGCCCCGCGTCGAGGCCTGGCTGACCGAGGGCGCGTTGGAACTGCCGGACACCGCCCCCGGCGGCCCGGTCACGGCGCGGGGGCTGCTGGTCCATATCCTGCCGCCCGGGCCCGATGACGCGCCCGCCGCCGGCGACGCCACGCCACGCCTGCCCATTTCCATCGACGCCAAGGGCGTGACCCTGCCGCCCGGCCTGGGCACGGTGCTGGGGCACGGCATCGACCGCCTGACCCTGGAAATGTCGCTCAACGGCCCTGTCGGCAAGGGCCCCTGGCCCGAACCGGCGCTGGCGTGGCGCGATGCCGGCGGGGTGCTGGAAATCAAGCAACTGGGCATCGTTCACGGCCCCCTGAACCTGACGGGGGAGGGGACGCTTGCCATCGACCCCGTGGGCCAGCCCGAAGGGGCCTTCACCGCCCGCGTCACGGGCTTCGCGGAAACGGTCGAGGCCCTGCGCAAGGCGGGCATCGTCGAAAACCGCGCCGCCGACGCCGTGCAGGTCATCCTGGGCCTGCTGTCCAAGGGGCCGGCGGGCGGCCCCCGTACCCTCGACGTGCCGATGACCCTGCAAGACCGCACGTTCAGCCTGGGGGCGGTGCCGCTGCTGCGCCTCAAGCCCGTCGATTGGTTCAGGCCCTCCGGGTCCTGACCCGCCCGGTTCGAAATCGGCTGGCCGGTCTGTTATGCTTGGTTCCATGATTCGCGCATTGATCCTGACGCTTCTGCTGGCGGCGGCATCCCCGGCCTTGGCCGGCGACGCGGCCAAGGCCGGCCCCCCCGCGCCGCAATACGGCCCCTACTATTCGGGCCAGCTTCTGGTCGCCGGGCCGACCATGCCCGACCCGCGATTTCAGGGGGCGGTGATCTATCTCGCCGACCATGACGCCGAGGGGGCGTTCGGGCTGATCGTCAACCGGCCGGTGGGTGCCGGGCCCGTGCGCGATTTCCTGCTTGGTCTCGGCATGACGCCGGACCCCACGGAAGACATTTCCGGCGACGTGCGCATCCATGCCGGCGGCCCGGTCGAACCGGGGGCGGGCTTCGTGCTGCACACCAACGACTACCAGACCGAAACCACGGGCATGCTGCGCGGCAAGGTCGCCGTGACGGCCAGCCTGAAGGCGGTCAAGGACATCGGCCTGGGCAAGGGGCCGCGCCGCCACCTGATCCTGCTGGGCTATGCGGGCTGGACATCGGGGCAATTGGAAGCCGAAATGCGCCGCGGCGATTGGCAGATCGCGCCCTATGACGAGGATACCGTGTTCGCCACCGACGACGCCGGAAAATGGGACCGGGCGCGGAAGTCGGCAGGCATTCCCATGTAGTCGGCCTCATGTCGTCCGGGGGGTGTCTCAGCCGCCGGTCTTTGATGTCGTGGTCACTTTGCAGAACACCCGGGCCACGCGCAGGCCGTCGAGCAGACGTTCGCCGACCGCGCGATAATCGGCGCCTGTGAAGCGCAGATCACCCGGCCTTTGCGGCGGCGTTCCGCCCGCCGCATCCAGGGCTTGGTGGAACGACCGGGGCAGGCTGGCGATGACACGTCCCCGCCGGTCCGAACCGGCGACGGAAATGCCGATCACCCGCCCGTCGGCGGAGAACACCGGGCCGCCGCTGATCCCGGCAAAGCCGGGAAGGTCTTCGGGAAAGCGGGAGATCACCCCCCAGACCGCGACTTCCTCGTCATTGCGGAATCTTCCGAAGCCGACCAGCCGCCAGCGCCCGAGGTAGGCCGAATGCAGGACCGCGCGGCGGCCTTTCGGGTATCCTACGTGAAAGGCTTCGGTCTCTCCGTCAAGGGCGGCGGCCAGGGCGACCGGCCTGGGGTTGCCCGGCACGCGGCCGGACAGCACCGCGACATCGGCATTGGAATGCACCGCGCGCAGGGTCATGCGCTCCGCCCGCTTTGTCTTGTGGTCGTAGATGATGCCGACCCGGTCGCAACCGTCGACCACGTGACGCGCGGTCAGCCAGGTTCCGACGTCATCCACGGCAAAGGCGGTGCCCGCCGTCGATCGAGATTTCATTTTGTGTTCGACACGGGACAGGGGCAGTCCGGGGGACGGCGCCTGTGGCGCGGGGGGGTGCGCGATGACCGTCGGCGGCGGCCGCCTGGGGGCTTCCGCGACGGGTGCGCGGCGCTCGCCGCCGGTGAACAGGCTGTTCAGCACCAGGGAGATCAGCAGGATCGCCGCGAAATAGTCCCAGCGCCGCATGGTCCGCCGCCCCGGTCAGCCGACCACGGCGGCGGCGTTGACGGCGGCGGTGCTCAGCTTGACCGAGGCCAGGAAGGTCGCGGCGCCGATTTCGCCATTCTGGATGCGCTGGGGCAGGCCGCGCAGCAACAGGTCGACGACGCGGTAGGCGACCAGTTGCAGAAACAGGGTGACGGCTCCCCACACGACGATGTCCCAGACATTGACGCTGGTCGCCATGCAAAAGGCCAGCGGCAGGGCGAGGCCCAGCAAGGCCGCCGAAAGGGACACGGCGACGGCCTGGTTGCCGTCGCGGATCAGTTCGATGTCGTCATAGGGTGTGATGCGGATATAGACGACGGCGGCGACGGCCAGCATCGCCAAGGTCACCGACGAGTGGAGCATGAGAACGGGAAAACCGCTCAGGAAACTTTCGATAACGGCTTGCATGGATTCCCCCAAAGTGGACCCGGCGGAGGCCGGTGGGGGGAACCCTACCTCAAGTTGCGGACGGTTGGCGACATGCCTTGGCGCGTGGTTGACTTGCCGGGGGTGGGGAACTAGCGTCCCCTCAGATCGAACGGGAGTCCGCCGGTGACGGCAGTCAACACAGTCCTCGGGTCACGCATCCGACGCCGGCGCGCCTGGGGCACGGCGCTTCTTGCCGCCCTGTGGCTGAAGGTCTTCGTCGTCGCCCTGGGGTTGGCCCAACCCGCGCAGGCGGCCCGCGACGGGGCCGGTTCGCCGGAACGGGATCTGTTGGCGGCTCTGCACGTTATCTGCTCCTCGGGCGGGATCAAGGTCGTTGAATCATCGGACGGCGGCGACGACGGTATTCCGAAGTCGGCCGGCATGGATCTGCTCGATTGTGCGCGGTGCTGCTGCACGCCCGTCCACGGCGCGCCGCAGATGCAGGGTGATTGCACGGTCCAGGCGGCGGCACATACGGTTGTCCTGCCCGCACCCGCATCCCTGATTGCCGGGCAGGTCATCGAGCGCGCGGCGCATCCTCGGGCACCGCCGGTTCGGGGCCGCGCCTGAACCGATCCGACCCATTCCGGGGCTTCCGCCCCTTCCGATTTCGAGGACATATCACCATGAAGACCATGACCAGCCGCCCCATGGCGGCGCTGTTTGCCGCTGTTTTGAGCCTGTCCCTGCCCAATCTTGTTTGGGCGCACGACGCGAAAAGCCACGAGGCGACGGCCCAACACGGCATCACCGTGACCGGCGCCTGGGCGCGCCCGACGATCGCCAAGATGCGCATCAGCGCCGCTTATTTCCAGGCGGCCATCGCAGGTGGGGAAGACAAGTTGATCGCCGCCAAGACCGCGAATGCGGAGAAGGCCGAACTCCACCGCCACGTCATGGAAAACGGCGTCGCCAAGATGCGCCCGGTCGACAGCGTCGCCGTCGCCCCCGGCCAGCCCGCGGTGTTCCAGCCGGGCGGTTATCACGTCATGATCATGGGCCTGAAGGGGCCCTTGAATGAAGGCGACAGCTTTCCCTTGACCCTGACCTTCGAGAAGGCCGGCAACGTGACCGTCAACGTCATGGTGATGAAGAAGGCGGCCCAGGATCACGGAAACATGGACCACGGCGCGCACAAACACTGACGCCTGGACGCCGCCGGGGTGTGGGAATTACGCCTGCTTGGCGTCGATCACGCCCCGGCGCACGGCCCGGGTGCGGGTGAACACCTCTTCCAGCCCGTCGCCGTCGCCCTTGCGGATCATGCGCTGCATGGCGGTCAGGTCCTCGGTGAAACGGCCGAGGATTTCCAGCACCGCCTCGCGGTTGGTCAGGAAGATGTCGCGCCACATCACCGGGTCCGAGGCCGCGATGCGCGTGAAATCGCGGAAGCCCGTCGCCGAGAACTCGATCACTTCCTTTTGCAGGTCGGTGGACAGCTGCGTCGCCGTGTCGACGATGGTGTAGGCGATCAGGTGCGGCAGATGCGAGGTGATGGCCAGGACCTGATCGTGATGGCCCGGGTCCATGATCTCGACCTTGGAGCCGGCGCGCCGCCACAGCTCGGTGACCTTGGCGACGGCGGCCGCGTCCGTCCCGGCTTCGGGCGTCAGCAGGTGCCAGCGGCCTTCGAACAGTTCGGCGAAGCCTGATTCCGGCCCGGAATGCTCGGTCCCGGCCAGCGGGTGGCCCGGCACCAGATGCACGCCCGCCGGCAGGTGCGGCTTGATGGCCTCGATGGCGGCGCGTTTGACGGAGCCCACGTCGGTCACGATGGCCCCCGGCTTCAGCGCGGGCGCGATGGCCTCGGCGACCGCGCCATAAGCGCCGAGCGGCGTGCAGATCACGACGATATCGGCCCCGGCGGCGGCTTCTGCCGGATCGGTCGTGACCTGATCGGCCAGGCCCAATCGCAAGGCGGCGTCTAGGGTTTCCTGGCGGCGCGCGGCCACGGCGATCTCGCCGGCCAGGCCGTCGCGGCGCACGACGCGGGCGAGGGACGAGCCGATCAACCCGATCCCGATGAAGGCCATGCGGCCGAACATCTGCCCGTTCTTTTCTGTGACGCTCATGTGTCGGCCCCCATGAATTCACGCAGCGCCGCGATCACCGCTTCCATCTCGTCCGCCTTGCCGATGGTGATGCGCAGGCAATCCGGCAGGCCGTAGCCCGCGACCCGCCGCGCGATGATGCCCTTCGATTTCAGATGGTCGTCGGCGGCTTCGGCGGCCGCGACGTCGGCGAAACGGACGAGCACGAAGTTGCCGACGCCGTCGGGCACGAACAGGCCCAATTGGCGCAGCGCGTCCTGTGTGCGTTTCAGCCATTCGTCGTTGTGCGCCCGGCACATGTCGGTGAAGGCCGTGTCGTTGAAGGCGGCCAGGCCCGCCGCCTGGGCCGGGACGGACACGTTGAACGGTCCGCGCACGCGGTTGAGCACGGCGGCGACGGCTTCGGGCATGTAGGCCCATCCCAGGCGGGCCCCGCCCAGGCCGTACATTTTCGAGAACGTGCGGGTCATCACCACGTTGTCGGCGTTCCGCACCATGTCCATGCCGTCGGTGTAGGTCGGCGTGCCGGTGACGTATTCCGCATAGGCGGCGTCGACGATCAACAGAATGTCGTCGCGCAGGCCGTCGCGCAGGCGCGCAAGTTCGGCCTCCGTCAGGAAGGTGCCCGTCGGGTTGTTGGGATTGGCGACGAACAGCAGCCGCGTGTTTTCCGTCACCGCCGCCAGCAGGTTGTCGACGTCGGCGGTCAGGTCCGTTTCCGGCGCCTTCACGGGCGTGGCACCCGCGGCCATGGCGGAAATGCCGTACATCAGGAATCCGTGTTCCGAATACAGAACCTCGTCGCCGGGGCCGACATAAGCCTGGCACAGCATGTTGATGATTTCGTCCGATCCGGCACCCAGCACGATGCGCTGGAGCTCCAGGCCGTAGCGCTGGGCGATGGCGGCGCGCAGGTCCGGCGCATGGCCGTCGGGATAGCGGTGGATGGTCAACGCTGCGTCCTGAAGCGCCTTGACGGTGGCCGGGCTGGGGCCGAACGCACCCTCGTTGGACGACAGCTTGATGACGGTGTCGGCACCCGCGATCTTGCTTTCACCGCCCTTGTAGGGAGCGATGTTCATGATGCCGGGCTGCGGGCGGGGCGTGCTCATCGCTTTTTCCCCGGATCCAGTTCCTGGGGGCCCAGCGGCGTGGCGCAGGCACCCAGATGGATGACCCGGCTGATCCGGCCCTTCACGTTTTCCTTGAGCGCGTCCAGGTGGCCTTTGTCCGGATCGACGAAGCCGAACACCTCGACCAGATGGATCCAGGCCGCCGGGCGCGCCGGTTCGTGCCAAAGCTGATTGTACACGGGCGAGAAGCCGAGCCCGTTAAGCGCCTTGCCGATCGTGCGGAAGGGGATGTCCTCTTCGCATTCGACGGCCAGATAGGTGCGGTCGCGGCCCGTCGGTTCGGGCTTGACCAGCGGGCAGATGACAAGCGCTTCCAGGCCCTGAGCCTCGAACCCGTTGCCGGGCCCGGCGAAGGGCAGGCGGGCGATGATGCGGGGCGCGTCCTCGGCCGTCGATACCAAGTGGCGCCACCATTGATCGGAGTCCTGGTCGTTGCGCGGCAGGGGCAGCACGCCGAGCGTGTATTCCTGGCGCTGCACGGCCTCGACCACCCTGGCACTGGTGGTGAACCGGCGCATGGGCGTGAAGCTGCCGTATTGGTCGCGCGTCATGTCCCAGTACCCGGTCTGGTTTTCCGGAACCATGACGGCGACGGAAAAGGGCCCCTCGAAACTCAGGGTCGCGACGATCAGTTCGCGCCAGATGCGCGTCAGTTCGCGGCGCGGAAACGGGCCCTTGTGACGTTCCATCAGGCGGTAGATGATTTCCGCCTCGCGGGCCGGGCGAATCTTGACGCTTTCGCCTTTCTTGATCTCACGCACGTTCTCGACCACCTCGGTCCGCTGCATGATCAGGTCATGAAGCTTCTCGTCGATGTCGTCGATCTGTTGGCGCAGGTCGGCAAGCGTGGGTTTGCGGGGCTTCGTCATGATGTTTCGGATCGTCGATGGTGGCGGGGAGCTGCGTAGTGATACTGGGATGGCGGGCGGAAATCAAAGGCAAATCAGGTGCTAACGCGCGCCCGGCCCTGGTTTCAGGCCGACCCGCCCGGCGGCGGCGCCCCGCCGCTCGGGCATGGGAAGGTAGGCGCGCCGGCCGCGCGCCGGGTGGGCCGGTGTCGCGGCATAGATCTGTTTGACCGCCTCCATGACCACGACGCCTGCGAAAGACCCCCACAACACGGCGCCCGCGCGCTCCCAGGCGGGGGCCGAGCGGACCAGAAGCGCCGTGCGGAACGGCGGCATGTAGAGGGCCCGGTCCGTGGTCAGCGGCGTGAACATGGACTCCCTGAGCAGGCGCGACAGCTGGCGTGGCGAGAACGGCCGGCCGTGGCCGAAGGGGGTGCGCTCGAACCGTGCCCACAGGCCCGACCGATTGGGCACGACCACCATCAGGCGCCCGGAATCGGTCAGCACCCGCCAGATTTCCCGCATCAGCGGTTCGACCTGTTCGGCGCATTCCAGGGCGTGGACCAGGATGATGCGGTCCATGGACAGGTCGGGAAACGGCAGGTCGAGCTCATCCACCAGGGCTGCCTGGCCGCCGCCCTGGGCGGGCCAGCGCAGAACCCCCTGGCGCGCCGGCATGGCGGCGATGACACGGTCGGCTTCGTCGCGGAAGCCTTCCAGGTAGGGGGCGGCATAACCGATGCCGAGAATCCGTTGGCCCTTCATGTCGGGCCACATGGCGCGCATCTTGCGCCGGATCATGCGCCGCGCCGCCTGCCCCAGGGGGGCGGCGTAAAAGTCGCGCAGGTCTACAACGTCAATCCACATGGGACAGGAGCATAGAGCATATGTGCCCTGCTCAAAACGCCGTGTATCGGGTTAGCAAGCCGTGGCGCGGCCCGGGAACGGGTGTTAAGGTCGCAGCCAAACGACCACCACCATCCCGGAGACATCCATCCATGAAACTGCGCTTTTCCGCCACGTCGCCCTTCGTCCGCAAGGTTACGGTGACCGCCCACGAAACAGGCCTGATCGGTCAGATCGAAAACGTCGCGACCAACGTCTGGGCCACCGATACGGATATCGGCATGGACAACCCGGTCGGCAAGGTGCCGACCCTGGTCACCGACGGCGGCGAAATCCTCTACGATTCCTCCGTCATCTGCGAATACCTGGACAGTCTGCACGACGGCCAGAAACTGTTTCCCGCCGTGGGTGGGGCCCGCTGGCGGGCGCTGCGCCTGAACGCGCTCGGCGACGGCATGTGTGAAACGGGCATCCGGCGTCTGCTCGAAGGCCGGTTCTGGAAGGAAAGCCCGCGTCAGGACTGGATCGACCGCGCCAACAAGGTTCTCGGCCGCTGCTTCAAGGCGCTTGAGGACGATGTCGATGCCCTTTCCGGGCCGGTCACCATCGGCCAGATTTCCGTCGGCTGCGCCATCGGCTGGCTCGACCTGCGGTTCAGCGATTTCGGCTGGCGCGACGACTGCCCCGCCCTCGCCGATTGGTACGCCGGGTTTTCGGCCCGCCCGTCCATGACGGCGACCGAGCCCAAGGAATAACCGAAACCGGACGGAGACAAGGGGGCGAAGTGCAGGCAGCCGACATCATCAGGGCCCTGAACCTCGCCCCCCATCCGGAAGGCGGCCATTTCCGCGAAATTTACCGCGACGTGCCGCCGGACGGCGGGCGCGGGGCGGTGACCAGCATCTATTACCTGCTGGCGGCGGGCGAACGGTCTCACTGGCATCGGGTCGACGCCGTGGAAATCTGGAACTTCCATGCCGCCGGCGGCAGCGGGGCGGGTCTGGATCTGTCTCTGTCGCCGGACGGCAGGTCCGTTCAAACCCACCGGCTGGGCGAAAATTTGGCCGCCGGGCAGGTGCCGCAGGCCGTCGTGCCCGCCGGCTGCTGGCAGGCGGCGGCCTTGGCCGATACGGCGCCGGGCGGCTGGGTTCTGGTCGGCTGCACGGTCGCTCCGGCCTTCGATTTCGACGGTTTCGAAATGGCGCCCCCCGGCTGGGCGCCAGAAGACTGGAAATCTTAAGACGCCGGGATTACCGTAAAGCCAGTTGACAATTTTTCGGTGGAGGCCGCCATGGCCGCGGACGCGACCCTGCACGGCGCGGGCAACCTGGGGGCCCTTCTGGTCCGGGCCTTCCGCTGGTTCGAGGAAGGCTTGGCGTCGGACCCCGACACGGCCCATCTGCCGCGCCTGTCCGGCACCCAGTTCATGACCCTGGCCAGCCTGGACGGCGGCGGCACGTCCATCGCCGAACTGGCGCGCCGGGTCGGCGTGACCCGCCAGGCGATGCATCAGCAGATCGGCGAGATGGAAAAGGCGGCCTTGGTGGAATTGGTCGACAGCCCGACGGACCGGCGGGTCAAGCTGGTGAAACTGTCCCTGCTCGGCCGTACTCTGGACCGGAAGGCGGCCCAGGCCATCGACGCGCTGGAGCGGGACCTGTCGAGTCGCATCGGCAAGGATGCGGTGGCCGGCCTGCGCGCGACCCTTTCGGCCGATTGGGGGACGCCGGGCAAGAATGGGCGGCGCTAGGCGCCGCCCTTCGTGCCGCGTTGGTCAGGCGATGTCGAAGCGGTCCGCGTTCATCACCTTGGTCCAGGCATCCACGAATTTGCGCAGGAACTTCTTTTCCGCGTCGTTTTGGGCATAGACCTCGGCGAGGGCCCGCAACTGGGAGTTCGATCCGAACACCAGATCGACCCGGGTGGCGGTCCATTTCACCTTGCCGGTGGCGCGGTCGCGGCCTTCGAACAGGTCCTTGGACTTGGCCATCGGCTTCCATTCCGTGCTCATGTCGACCAGGTTGACGAAGAAGTCGTTGGACAGCACGCCCGGACGGCCGGTGAACACGCCGTGTTTGGATTGCCCGTGGTTGGCGCCCAGCACGCGCAGGCCGCCGATCAGGGCGGTCATCTCCGGCGCGGTCAAGGTCAGCAACTGGGCCTTGTCGACCAGCATCTCTTCCGGCGACACCTTCAAGCCGGCCGTCACGTAATTGCGGAACCCGTCGGCCAGCGGCTCCAGCGGCGCGAAGGCCTCGGCGTCGGTCTGTTTCTGCGTGGCGTCCGTGCGGCCCGGGGCGAAGGGCACCTCGATCTTGTGCCCGGCCTTCTTGGCCGCCGCCTCGATGGCCGCACAACCGCCGAGCACGATCAGGTCGGCGAGCGAGACCTTGCGCTTGCCGGAGGATTTATTGAACGCCGCCTGAATCTTCCTCAAGACCGTCAGTGTCCGTGCCAGGCGGGCCGGTTGGTTGACCTCCCACTTCTTTTGGGGAAGCAGGGCGATGCGCGCCCCGTTGGCCCCGCCGCGCATGTCGGAGCCGCGGAAGGTCGAGGCCGAGGCCCAGGCGGTCGAGACCAGGTCGGCGACGGTGAGGCCCGAGGCAAGAATCCTCTTCTTCAGGGCCTTGATATCCTTGCCGTTGATCGGGGCGTGGTCGGCGGCGGGCACGGGGTCCTGCCAGATCAGTTCCTCCTTCGGAACCTCGGGGCCGAGGTAGCGTTCGCGCGGGCCCAGATCGCGGTGGGTCAGCTTGAACCAAGCCCGGGCGAAAGCGTCGGCGAAGGCCTCCGGGTTCTTGTGGAAGCGCCGCGAAATCGGCTCGTAGATCGGATCGAAGCGCAGCGACAGATCCGCCGTGGTCATCATCGGGCGGTGTTTCTTTTTCGGGTCGTGGGCGTCGGGGATCATATGCTCCGGCGCCGGGTTCTTGGCCAGCCACTGATGGGCGCCGGCGGGGCTTTTCACCAATTCCCATTCGTAGCCGAACAGCATGTCGAAATAGCCCATGTCCCAGGTCGTCGGGTTGGGTTTCCAGGCTCCTTCGATACCGCTGGTCGTGGCGTGCAGACCCTTGCCGGAGCGGAAGCGGTTTTTCCAACCCAGGCCCATCTGCTCGATCTCGGCGGCTTCCGGTTCCGGGCCGACCAGTTTGGCGTCGCCCGCGCCATGGCATTTGCCGAAGGTATGGCCGCCGGCCACCAGGGCCACGGTTTCCTCGTCGTCCATCGCCATGCGGGCGAACGTCTCGCGCACGTCGAGGCCCGACGCGACCGGATCGGGCTTGCCGCCCGGGCCTTCCGGGTTGACGTAGATCAGGCCCATCTGCACGGCGGCCAGAGGATTGTCCAACTCATGCTTGCCGGAATAGCGCTTGTCGCCCAGCCATTCGGTCTCCATGCCCCAGTTGATGTCTTCCTCGGGCTCCCAGATGTCGACGCGACCGCCGCCGAAGCCGAAGGTCTTGAAGCCCATGGATTCCAGGGCGCAGTTGCCGGCCAGGATCATCAGGTCGGCCCAGGAGATTTTGTTGCCGTATTTCTGCTTGATCGGCCACAGCAGACGCCGCGCCTTGTCCAGATTGCCGTTGTCGGGCCAACTGTTGATCGGCGCGAACCGCTGGTTGCCGGTCGCGGCCCCGCCGCGGCCGTCGGCGATGCGGTAGGTGCCGGCACTGTGCCAGGCCATGCGGATGAACAGGGGGCCGTAATGGCCCCAGTCGGCCGGCCACCAGTCCTGGGAATCGGTCATCAGCGCGTACAGATCCTTCTTCAGGGCCTTGTACTTGAGTTTCTTGAACTCCTTGGCGTAGTCGAACCCGGGGCCCATGGGGTTGGACAGGTCGGAATGCTGATGCAGGATGCCCAGGTTCAACTGGTTCGGCCACCAGTCCCGGTTGGAGCGGCCCGAAAAGGTCGCGTTGGACGGGGCGTTGTGCATGACCGGGCATTTGCCCGCCGTGTTCGTGGCTTTCGCGACCATGTGATGTCTCCCTGATGGCTTGCGTTCGATTTCAACTTGGACAGTCTGTGTCGGTATTCTTGCCGTTTTATGGCAGCGCCGCGTTGACCCGTGTCAAACGACGCATATTAGAGTCATTCTAAAAAAGGATTGTGCCACGGCACGGCGCCGGACGCCAGACGCCATCGGAAAAAACCGGGGGCTTACGATTCCGGGGACGCCGGGGCCGACGCGCGACGTTTTAGCACCGCCGTTGCGGCGCAGAATCCATCGACCAGTCCTTTTCCTTCAGATCATCGAAACGGGAATTTTTATATCATAATTCAATTAATTTACGTTATTTTGGTCGTCGTGGACTGATGGCTCCTGCTTAAGGCATAGCCACTGAGGGTGCTTTCGCCGCCTAACCCGACAGTTAGAGCGTGGGGATTGATGATGGAAGACCAAGCTCCCACCGAATGGAACCGATTGCGGGTCTCCACTCGTCCGACGCCGGAGCCGGTTAACAAAGAAAATGAAATCGCAGCACTCCAACTTTTGCTCGACCTCCTCGAGGCAAACCCGACTGATCCGCGGTTGGATGAACTTGAGACCATTTGCGAAGTTACGCCTTGGATGGCATTCCAACTCGGCTGCCTCGCGGAAAGCGACCAGTATGAAGACGTTCCCTTCATCCGCCAGCGTCTTGCGATTTTGGCGGTGGAAGCGGCTCTGGTCGCCAAGGCGCCGGATCGGTACTTTGCCAACCTTCTGACCTACGGCAATTTGCTTGCCTACCGGGGGGACCTGGACGAGGCCGAGAAAATTTATAGGCACATTCTGGTGGTTCCGCTTCCATGCGGCGAAGACGAACGTGCGGCTGCGCACCTCGTCCTGGGACAAGGGATGGAGCGCTGCCCGGAATTACGGATTTTCCACTACGAGATGGCGATCAAAACCCACGGCGGCCATATTCCGAAAGACGTGCGAAGGGAGCTCGCCCAGAACGCCGGTCAGGCTTACGCCGCTCTTCAAGATCTGGCGGGGGCGCTGCATATGAGCATCGAGACTGGCGAGGGCGATCCGGACGAGCTGTTGAAACAGGTGTTGCCGCAGTTATCGCTGGAGGCTGCCGTCGCTTTGGCCACGCGGCTCTCGGGGTTGGGTCATGGCGAATTGGCCCAGAAAATTCGCGATGATTGGAAAAAGGAAAGGAATTAATCGACATGGCTAAGACTCAAGTTCAATTCGCGATCCTGGTTCCGAAATCGGTTGCCGATCTGGAACAACTGCAAGGCTCCAAAGACGGAACGACGATTGTTCAGGGCGAGATGCGGGATGCGTCGCCATCGGATCAGGCGCTTTCGCTCGACTTGGCGACGGCCGGCACCCTTGGCTGGCTTGTCATCAATGTCGTCGGACCGATTGCTGGCACCATCGCCTTGAATCTTATCTCCAACCACCTGTGGGACAAATACAAGGCGTATGGCAAGCAAAACGAGGAATTCAAACTGGATGTAAGATTGCCGAGTGGGAAGCGGGTGCGCTTCAGCGCCAAGGACCCGGCCGCACTGAAGGAACTGATGGACGAGTTCGAAGTAGAATCGTAATGACAGTCTTGACGTTAAATGAGTCGGCGTTTTTGGGCCGTGCGACGCAAGACACGCTCGCCGTCGCCATAAGCTTCGACGCCAATCAGGCCGGCAGGGTTGATCCGGAGACCGAAAGGGCGATCCGGCATGTCACCTTTCTGTCCCGCCCGGAAGATAATCCGGAGCAGTTCGCGCGGAACGATTGGGACGAGGTTGTCAGGGATCATTCGGAAAGAATCCTTCGACAAAATCCCTCCCGGCGGCAGCACGATTTATTCCTGATGTATCTTTCGGGGTACTTTCACGAACTGCGCCACGCCCACGACTTGCTCGGAAGCTGTTGCGGGCAGGACATACTGTTCCTGCTTGCGAACTGTTACCAGAATACGGCCTACCTGCTGAACGATCTGAAGAAATGGCAGGTTGCCACCGGCAAGGACATTCCCGTGCCCTTGCCGCCGGCGGAACAGTTCGAAGCCTTGAGCCCCGACTCGGTCACCATCCTAAACAAATATCGGAATACGGTTGAAAACTTCAGGGGGTTCCAACGACCGTTCGGTGCTCCCTATTGGCTAACGCCGGTCGACCTTCTGGAGGCCAGCGCCTGCAATGCGCAGCTTACGGTTTTGCATGAACTTTTCGGTGCTGAAAACACCTTTCGGGTAACCGAACTGATCGCCCGCAGCCCGGCGGCGAACCGCTATCTGCGGGCACGCAATAGCGTCGCCGATTACTTGGCTAGCAAAGGCTTCACTCAAGTGCATAGTGACGCCTTGACCTATATCATCTGGTCGTCGTTGATGGCCCTGAAACCGCATGGCCAGTCTATGGCAGATGGTCTCAACCCAGTCATTGCCTTCGAAGGAATTGTCGAGGTAGCAAGTCGCCACCCGGACGTGTTGCACTTGGAAGACGCGATTAAGGCGGTGGATGCATTTTGTAGCGAATGGGACCTGATGACTCCGTTGGAAATGGGGGAGTACTTCACCGCAAACATGGACCGGAGATTGCAAAGCAAGACCGGCGGCGGTTACGAGGAGATCAGGAAGGCGCATGAAGGTCTCCGCGCCTCTTTTGAGTTGATGCTGCAAACCGTAACCAGACACCCCAATGGGTTCACCAATCTCAACATGTACCCTTGGGCGATTGTGAATTCCGCGCTCCCCAGCGTTCTGGTGCGAACATACTCGAACGGCGAGATGCATGACTACCTAAGTCCCGGCGTCGCGCACCTTTCGGCGAAGCAGTGGACCTTGCTGGACATTCTTGGCTGCGGACTCAGGGTGCTCTCGGAAGGTTTCGGCGCGCTTGGCGACAGCAATCATGAGAACATGATCATGGAGGCACTCCGAAACCAAGAGGATCACACGTTCAGGTTCCGAGACACCTTCTTCTGACGCGATTGTCCCTATCGAGTGTTGTAGGCCGCACGCCGTGCCAAAGGGCTATGCATCCGGGCCATTGGCAATGCCGGAGGTCGGATTTTTCTGAGAGGGAATTCGCAGCATGTCCTTCGACGCCAGCACGGCGCCGCCGACGATCAGCAGGCAGCCGAGCCCCACGGAGAGCGACGCTTCGCCCCGGCCGAAGGCGATCAGTAGAACCGTCGAGATCAGCGGCGCGGCATAGGCAAGCGCCCCCAGTACCTGGATGTCGCCGTGCTTGGTGCCGTGATCCCAGGCGAAGAAGGCGGCCCCCACGGGCAACAGGCCCAGGCCCAGCACGGCGAGCCATTCGCCCGCGTCGGCGGGCCAGACCGTCGTCTCGAACGCCAGGTGGCTGATCGCCGCCAGCACGGCGGTGGCGGCACAGAACCCGCCGACCGTATCCGTCGGCACCGTGCCGAAACGCCGGTTGACGACGGAATAGGCCGACCAGGTCAGGGCGCAGGCCCCGGCCATGGCGTAACCCAACGTGTATTCGGACTTGAAGCCGCCGATACCCGCCCCATCGGTCACCAGCACGACGGTCCCGGCAAGGCCCGCGAACGCCCCCGCCACATGCCACCAGCGCAGCCGTTCGCCCGGCAACAGGGCCGAGAGCAGCACGATCAACAGCGGCCACAGGTAGGCGATCAGCCCGGCCTCGACCGGCGGCGCGTTGCGCAGCGCCATGAAATAGAAGAAGTGATAGCCGAACAGGCCGCCCACGCCGAGCGTCCAGGCGCCCAAGGGCTGGCGCAGGAAGGCTAAGGGCCGTTCCCCTTTGATAATCCATTTGAGAGATATCATCGCCGTGGCGACGGTGAAGCTCATGGCGACCAGCTGGAACGGCGGGACATGCCCCGTCAGCGTGGTCAGCAACGCCAGCATGCCCCACATGAGGACAGCCGTGGCGCCGACCAGGGTCGCCCGCGTTCGTGCCGTGGCGGCGGCGGTCGCGGCGGTCATGGCAGGAATTTGACGACCTTGAGCCGCCCGCCCGGCGCGATCACCGCCTCGGGCCGGCCGTCGCCGTCCAGATCCTGAACCACCACGGCAAGATCGATGGTGTCGGTGTTATGGACCTCGGCCAGTTGGCGGAAGGTGCCGAAGGCGAAGGTCACGACGCGCAGGTTGCGCCGGGCGGCATCGGGGACGATCAGGTCGGGGATGCCGTCGCCGTCCATGTCGGCGGCGTCGGACAGGCCCAGTTCACGGGATCCGATGGCGTGGTTGGAAAAGCCGGGGGCCTGATGTTCGATCTCCAGCCGCTCGCCCCGCCATTCGTAAAGCGTCAGCACCGCGCCGACATGGGGCGTGACCACGGCGGCGATTTCGCGCCGGCCGTCGCCGTCGAAATCGCCGACGCCGACGGGATTGAGCCAGCGGAAGGGCTGGCCGATGGGCTCCGATTCCGCGGCCTGGCGCAGGCCCCGGTCCGAGGTCTCGATGACGGCCAGCGCGGCGCCTGCCTTGGTATAGCTTTTGACGGCCAGGATCTCGTCGACCCCGTCGCCGTCGATGTCGACGATGCGGGGGAAGCGGTCCTCGAACACGGCCTGGGTGGTCAGGGTCAGGGTTTCCAGGTAGCCGCCCTTGAGCCGCAGGGCCAGCCCCCCGGCCTCGACGGCATCGCCCAGCACGCCGTGGCCGTAGCGGTCCGTCGGCTTGCGGTACCAGGCGGCGCGGATGTTGCGGGTGCCCGTCACGACGACCTCGTCCGGCATGGGCGCGCGGTCGCTCGATCCCACGGGGGGCAGGGGTTCCGGGCGGGGCGTCAAGGTCACGCCCTGGTCGTCCAGGCCGACCGTATGGTGGCTGCCGTCGGCGAGTTTGATCACGGCCGCGCCGTCGATGCGCCCGACCCAGGTGACGGGGTGGGGCAGTTCGGCGCCGAACTCGCGCACGTCCATCGCCTCGGCGGTCGAGGCGGCGGATAGGACGGCACTGAGGGCGAAAAGAAAAACGGCGCGTACCATGACGCGCCGTCTTAACAAAACTGCCTGACCTGCGCCAGAAGGTTAGATCATGTACTGCCCGCCGTTGGCCGAGATGGTCGAGCCGGTGATGAAGCCGGCTTCGTCCGAGGCCAGGAACACGACGCAGCGGGCGATTTCCTCGGCCTGGCCCAGGCGGCCCACGGGAATCTGCGGGATGACCTTGGTGTCCAGCACGTCCTTGGGCACGGCCATGACCATTTCCGTGGCGATGTAGCCGGGCGCGATGGCGTTCACGGTGATGCCCTTGGACGCCGTCTCCAGGGCCAGGGCCTTGGTGAAGCCCAGGTCGCCCGCCTTGGCGGCGGAATAGTTGGTCTGCCCGAACTGGCCCTTCTGCCCGTTGATCGAACTGATCGAGACGATCCGCCCGAAACCGGCGCCCCGCATGTCGTCGATGACGTTGCGGGTCAGGTTGAACAGGCCCGACAGGTTGGTGTTGATGACCGCATCCCATTGTTCCTTGCTCATCTTGTGCAAGGGCACGTCGCGGGTGATCCCGGCGTTATTGACCAGGACTTCGACCGCGCCGATGTCGGCCTTGATCTGGGTCAGGGCGGCGGCGACGGCGTCGAAGTCGCCGACGTCGAACTTGTAGACGGGAATGCCCGTCTCGTCCTTGAACTTGGCGGCTGCTTCGTCATTGCCGGCATAGTTGGCGGCGACGGTGTATCCGGCTTCCTTCAGGGCGACGCTGATGGCCTTGCCGATCCCGCGTGTTCCTCCCGTAACCAATGCGACGCGTCCCATGTCTGCCTCCCTTGGGTTTTTTGTCGTGGTGGCGCGGGACGCCGGCCGGGGACCCGGCCCGCGTCCCGTCATCCCGTGGCTAGTCCCGTTCGACGCACATGGCGATGCCCATGCCGCCGCCGATGCACAGCGTGGCAAGGCCCTTCTTGGCGTCGCGTTTCTGCATTTCGTATAGAAGCGTGGTCAGCACCCGCGTGCCGGAGGCCCCCACCGGATGGCCGAGCGCGATGGCGCCGCCGTTGACGTTGACCTTGGCGGTATCCCATCCCAGGTCCTTGTTGACGGCGCAGGCCTGGGCGGCGAAGGCCTCGTTGGCCTCGATCAGGTCCAGGTCGGCCACCGACCAGCCGGCCTTTTCCAGGGCGGCCTTGGACGCCGGGATCGGGCCCGTGCCCATGATGGCGGGGTCGACGCCGGCGGTGGCCCAGGAAACGATGCGGGCCAGCGGCGTGATGCCGCGCTTTTCGGCGTTCTTCAGGGTCATCAGGACGGTCGCGGCGGCGCCGTCGTTGATGCCCGATGCGTTGCCGGCGGTCACCGTGCCTTCCTTGTCGAAGGCGGTGCGCATGCCCGAAAGGGCCTCGGCCGTGGTGCCCGGCTTGGGGTGTTCGTCCGTGTCGATCACCGTCTCGCCCTTACGGGATTTGATGGTGACGGGGCAGATCTCGTCCTTGAACTTGCCGGCTTCCATGGCGGCGGCGGCCTTCTGCTGCGACGACAGGGCGAAGGCGTCCTGTTCCTCGCGCGTCAGCTGCCAGCGCTGGGCGACGTTTTCCGCCGTATTGCCCATGTGATAGCCGTGAAAGGCGTCGGTCAGGCCGTCCTTGATCATGCTGTCGATCATTTCGGCCGAGCCCATCTTGGTGCCGTTGCGCAGATTCATGACGTGGGGCGCCTGGCTCATGCTTTCCTGACCGCCGGCGACGACTACGTCGGCGTCGCCCAGCTTGATCGCCTGGAAGCCGAGCGCCACCGTGCGCAGGCCCGAGCCGCACAGCTGGTTGATGCCGTAGGCCGTGGCCTCCACCGGGATGCCGGCGTTGACGGCGGCCTGGCGGGCCGGGTTCTGGCCGGCGCCGGCCGACAGAATCTGGCCCATGATGACTTCGTTGACGTCTTCGGGGGCGACGCCGGCGCGCTCCAGCGCGGCGCGGATGGCCACCTCGCCCAGGTAATGGGCGGGGACGGAGCTCAGGCCGCCGTTGAAGGCGCCGATGGCGGTGCGTGCGGCGCTGGCGATTACGACTTCAGACATACTTCTCTCTCCTCAACATGAATACATCCCCCAGGCATGGACCGTGGCCCCGCGAGGCGGTTGCAAATACGCGGTTTTACGGCACCGCGCCGAATTGAAACCGTTTGGATGTTTGCCTTGCGTGGCCGCTTCAGGCGGCCTTCGTCCCTCTGTCGGTTATATGGCGCATCCCTGATGGATACAAGGATGATCCCCGGGCCACCTTGACGCAGGTCAAGATATGGGCGCGGGGGCGGACAAAAGCCAGTCGGACAGCGGCGCGAACAGCGTCTGATGCGCGCTGCCGCCGGCGACCAAGCCGATATGGCCGGCGTTGACGGACAGGACCTCGGCGTCGGGCAGGCCGGCCGCGAGGGCGCGGCTCGATCCCGGCGGCACGAGATGGTCCTTTTCCGGCACCACGACCAGGACGGGGCAGGTGATCCGGTCCGGGCGGATGGCGTCGCCGCCGACGATCCATTCGCCCCGGGGCGGCGTGTTGTTCAGATGCCAGTCGCGGAAACATTCGAGCGCCACCGGCCCGGCCAGCACGACGCCGTCGTTCAGCCAGTCCTCCAACTGCACGAAGCGTTTGGCCTCCAGGGTGTCCGGGGCCGTCTCCGCGAAGCGGCGGAACTTGGCGGGCGTCATGTAAGGGTCGAGGCTCGCGAACATCGCCTGCATCATGTCGACCGGCAACACGCCGGCCTTGGCCACCGTGTCCTCCAGCCGGGGCATCATGCCCGCCAGCACGCGCACCAGGTCGCCGCGGGCGATGTGAAAGTCCCAGGGCGTGGCCATCAGGGCGAGGGCGCGGATATCCTTGATGCGAAGCTGCGCCAGGGCCAGGGCCAGCAGCCCGCCCATGCAGTAGCCGGCCAGCGCCACCGGCCCGCCATTGAGGGCGACCGCGACGTCAAGCGCGCGGGCCAGCCGCCCGGCGATGTAATCGGAAAGGGTGAAGGCCGTCTCCGCGCCCTTGGGCGCGTCCCAATCGATGACCAGGGGGCGCAGGCCGCGCGCCGCGAGGGAGCGCAGCAAGCTTTGGTCGTGGTCCAGGTCGAGGATCCAGAACCGATTGACCAGGGAGGGAATAACCAGGACGACAGGGCCATCCGGGGCCGCCGCCTCGGGCACGGCGCCATAGTCGAGCAGGCGGGTCGAACCCTCGCGCCAGATCACCGGCGGTTCGGCCGGGCGGGCCGTGCGGGGGGCCGTGCGGTACTTGCGCACGCCCCGGGAGAATTGGTCCAGGCGCCGGCGCGCCTCCTCCGTCACGGCCTTGTAGAAGACCTCAGGCGGAACGTTTTGAAGGGCTTTTTCCAGTTCCCTTGCGCGCGCCGCCAGTTCCGGCCTCAAGGGCGGCAAGCCGCCGTTCGATGCCGTCAAGGCGGCGAGCGAGCTCAGCCATGTCGAGGTCTGCACCGCCATGTGCAGCGCCAGGGGCCGGGGCCCCGGCACCGCCGGAGGGCGGGGCGGCCGGGCCGCGTCCGTCGTCTGCTTGGTCATGGGTCTGGGTTTCCCTGGTCTGGCCGGGGGGCTTTCCCGCGTTGAGCGCCTGCTGCGCCAGGGCCGCGAAGGCCGTGGCCGAGCCGGTCATCATCTGCGTCATCTGCGACATGGTTTCCGTGACCTGGGGATCGGCGGCCATGGACTGCATGTGGTCCTGCCACAAATCCAGGTATTGTTTCGCCAGTTGGTCCAAGTCCGGTTGATCGGCCATGGCGGCTTCCTTGTCTCCGCGCGTGTCGCTGGGGTGTCCGGTGGGCTCACTATACCGCCCGCCCCGGGGGCGGGGAAACTTTCATTGCGGCGCAGCAATGGACGCGGTATTTTGCCGCGTCGCAACGCGTTTACCTGGGGGAGACCCATGGCGGAAAAAAAGCCTGCCGAGGGCGAGCCGATTATCATCAAGAAGTACGCCAACCGGCGGCTTTATAATACGGCGACGTCAAGCTATGTGACGCTCGATTACCTGTCCCAGATGGTCAAGGATGGTGACGAGTTCGTCGTCAACGACGCCAAGACCGGCGAGGACATCACCCGCCAGGTTCTGACCCACATCATCGTCGAAGAGGAAAGCAAGGGCACCAATCTGCTGCCCATCGGCTTCCTGCGCCACCTCATCAGCTTCTACGGCGACAGCCTTCAGGCCGTGGTGCCCAATTACCTGGAACAGACCATGCAGTCCTTCGCGACCAATCAGGAAGCGCTGCGCAAAACGATGGAAGACGCGCTCGGGGGCTTCAATCCGTTCGGTCAGTTCGAGGAAGTGTCCAAGCAGAACATGGTGCTGTTCGAGAACGCCATGAAGATGTTCTCGCCGTTTCCCATGCCGACGCAGCCGACTGACGCGCCGAAAGGTGGCGCCGCGCCGAAGAGCGGCGCCGACATCGACGACATGCGGGCCAAGCTGGAAGAGATGCAGCGTCAGCTTGATTCCCTGTCCGGCGACAAGAAGTAGGCGTTTCGGGAGCCTCCCGCCTCAGTCCAGTTCCCGGACGACCCGGAAACTCAGCCAATAGCTTTTCACCGCCGCGGCGTTCTTGGCCCGTGACGACGAACGCGACTGCCGTGCGAAGTAATACCAGGACCCGCCCCGGATCACGCGCACGTCGCAGTCACCTTCGGTCCGCGCGGAACCGTCGCGCGGCGCCCCGTTATAGTTGGGGATCCAGCAGTCCGAGACCCACTCATAGGCGTTGCCGTGCATGTCGTAGAGCCCGAAGGGATTGGGCTTGTACTGGCCGACCGGGGCGTTGCGGTGGCCGGGCACGGCGCCGGCGCATTTGCGGCAATTGATCAGGCCGTCGTCCGGGTTGTCGCCGAACCAATAGGCCGTGGTCGATCCGGCCCGCGCACCGTATTCCCATTCCGCTTCCGTCGGCAGGCGGTATTTGTGCCCGGTCTTCTGCGACAGCCACTTGGCGTAGCCCTCGGCCATGTGGAAATCGATGTTCATGATCGGCTGACGGCCACGGCCCCAGTTGTGGTCGTGGGGATTGTGCGTGCAGCCCTTGTCGGCCAGGCAGGCCTCCCAATTGTCGAAGGTGATTTCGAACCGGCTCATGGCGAAGGGCTTCTTGATGAATACCGGGTGCTTCGGCTGTTCCGCCGGCAGCAGGTCGCTGCCCATGATGAACGCCCCCTTGGGCAGCACGACCATTTCCGGGCAGACGTCGCAGTCCTTGAACACCTTGGGCGGCGCGGGCGCCGGCTTGACCGCCGGTTTAGAGGCCGGGGCGGCCGGTGTCTGGGCCAGGGCCGGGACGGCGGACAGGGCCAGCAGGAGGACCGTGATGCGGAGGACGGGAGGAAAGCGGGAGATCATGACGTGTTGATTTGCCCAAAAATGGAATCCGGTTCTGTTAGGATAATCATATACGACCGTGCGGTCGATGGCGGCAGGAGATATCCCGCGACCTGTGGCGGGTGCGAAACGACGAGGGTTTAGGACGATGACGGCTGCGAGCGATGCAGGGTTTGTGTTCACCGGGGTGTTGGACGGCGAGGGCGGGGCGCGCCTGCTCGAGGTCGATCAGCTTGCCGTGCAGCAGGAAAAAGGCCGGGTCGAATGGGTGCACCTGGACATTACCAAGGAACCCGCCCGCCAATGGCTGCACGACCAGCCGGACCTGCCGGAGCTTGCGGTCGAGGGGCTTCTGGCGCCGGATACGGAGCCACGATATGCCGAGCTGGACGACGGCATCCTGCTGATCCTGCGCGAGGTCAACACCCACGAGAACGCCGATCCCCACGACATGATTTCGCTGCGTCTGTGGATCGGGCCGGCGCGCATCATTTCCGCCCGCCTGCGCCACCTTGCCGCCATCGAGGACATCAAGATCGCCCTGGCGAAGAAATCAGGGCCGGGCTCCGTTTCTGAATTTCTCTGTGCCGTCGGCCGCAACATGGCCAAGGAGAAGGCCGAGATTCTCGCCGGCGTGATCGAGGACTTGGACGAGATCGACGAGGACCTGGCCCAGGCCGACGAGACCAAGACCCTGCGTCCGCGGATCGCTAGGCTGCGCCGCCGGGCGATCCAGCTGCACCGCTTCTTCAAGCCTCAGCGCGCCGCCTTCGCCGATATCGCCGAACGGCGTCCGGCCTGGGTCGACGATTCTGCGGCCGACGAACTGGCGGAACTGTCGGCCGAATTCGGGCGCCTTGCGGCTGATATCGAAGCCATCCTGGGCCGCGCCCAGGTCACCCAGGACGAATTGCGTTCCCTGGAAAACCAGCGCGCCACGGACATCACCACGACGTTGACCGTGGTCGCGGCGATCTTCCTGCCGCTCGGTTTCGTCACGGGGCTTCTCGGCATCAACGTGGGCGGCATTCCGCTGGCGGAATCAAAGACCGGGTTCTGGGCCGTCTGTGGCGGGCTTTTGGTCCTTGGGATTGCCCTTTGGCTTTATTTCCGCAACCGCCGCTATCTCTAGCCGTTCGTCCCGGTCAGGCGGGCCTGGGCCCAGCGGGCGGCCCCCGCGACCAGGTCCGATGCATCGCCGCATAAATCTTCCGCCACCGGCGCCAGCGCCGGGTCGCCCGAATTGCCCAGGGCGATCATCACATTCCGCACGAACCTGTCGCGGCCCGTGCGCTTGATCGGCGAACCCGCGAACATCTTTCGGAACGCCGCGTCGTCGAGCCGCGCCAGATCGGCGAGGCGCGGTCCGTCCAGGTCGGGGCGGGGGGCGAAGGCGGGCTCGTCCGTCGGATGCGCGTATTTGTTCCACGGACAGGCGGCCAGGCAGTCGTCGCAGCCATAGACGTGGTTGCCCATGCGGGCCATCAGGTCGGGCGCGATGGCGTCCTTGTGCTCGATGGTCAGATAGCTGATGCAGCGCGTCGCATCCAGCCGGTAGGGTTCGGGAAAGGCATCCGTCGGACAGGCGCGCAGGCAGGCGTCGCAGGACCCGCAATGGTCGGCTTCCGGCCGGTCGGGCGGCAGTTCCAGCGTGGTCAGAATTTCGCCCAGGAACAACCAGGACCCATGGGGCCGCGACACCAGGTTGGTGTGCTTGCCCTGCCAGCCGATTCCGGCGCGTTGCGCCAGGGGCTTTTCCATGAGCGGCGCCGTGTCGACGAAAACCCGCACGTCGGGCGGGTCGTCCCGGTCCTGGGCCGCTTCGGCCTGGAGCCAACGGGCCAGTTGCTTCAGGCGCTTCTTGATGACGTCATGATAATCCTTGCCCTGGGCGTAGACGCTGATCGCCCCCTTGTCCGGCTGCCCGGGAATATTCATGGGATCGCCCGGGGGGCCGTAGTTGCGGGCCAGCACGATGGCCGTGCGCGCGCCCGGCACCATGGCTTGCGGGTCGCCGCGCACCGCCCCCCGGGGGCCGTCGGCCATCCAGGCCATGTCGCCGTGATGCCCGGCCTTGAGAAAGGCCTCCAACGCCTGCCGGTCGCGGGGTGCCGCCCGCGTGTCGGTGACCCCGACGGCGTCGAAGCCGAGGGCCCTGGCCTCGTCGATCAGGCGACGTTTCAGAAGCTCTGGTGCAGTCGGGTTCATCCGGTTCTCGTGCGCGCCGTGGCAATATGCTAGGCAGGGGACACTACCATACAGACATACCTGGAGAATGACCCCGTGGTGAACGGTGAAACAGCCGTGGTTTTGTTGTCGGGCGGACTCGATTCCACGACCGTCCTGGCCATCGCGCGGGACAAGGGCTACCGCGTTCTGGCCTTGTCGTTCCGTTACGGGCAACGCCATTCCGTGGAATTGGACATCGCCGCCCGCGTCGCCCGGCGCATGAGGGTGGCCCGTCATGCCGTCGCCGACATCGACCTGACGATCTACGGTGGGTCCGCCCTGACCGCGGACATCGACGTGCCCAAGGACCGCGATGCCGACGCCATGGCCGACGGCATTCCCGTCACTTACGTGCCGGCGCGCAACACCATCTTCCTGGCCCATGCCCTGGCGCTGGCCGAAACGGGGGGCGCCAAGAACATCTTCATCGGCGTCAACGCGCTCGACTATTCCGGCTATCCCGATTGCCGCCCGGCCTTCATCAAGGCGTTTCAGCGCCTGGCCAATCTGGCGACCAAGGAAGGGGTCGAGGCCATGGCCCGCGGCACGGACGGCCCATTCCATGTGCAGGCCCCGCTGATGGACATGACCAAGGCGGAAATCATCCAGCACGGAATGACGTTGGGCGTCGATTACGCGCAGACGTGGAGCTGCTACGACCCGCATCCGGGTGCGGGCGGCGCCACGGATATGCCGGTCCATTGCGGGCGCTGCGATTCCTGCCTGCTGCGGAAGAAGGGGTTCGCCGAGGCCGGGGTCGCCGACCCCACGGCCTACGCCGTCTAGACCTGCGCGCCGCCGGCCGAGAAGGCGAGCATCAGGCCCAACAAGGCGCCAATGCCGAGCAGCACCGCGTTCAGCGCCTTGCGTAAGGTGGATGGCTTGAGGATCGGCATGGCCGCCTCCGAAATTCAAACGGGACAAATCATATTTTTCTAAATTACATATGGATGTGGTTGCGGTCCGTGACCTGGGTCACAAAATTTGCAAATTGCACGCCGAGAGGCGTATAGCAACGCGGCCCGGCACGGTGCGGGGTGCTGAAACCGGGAACGGGCGATGACCTATTCGGTCAAGGAAATCTATTTCACGTTGCAAGGCGAGGGCGCGCAGACCGGCCGCCCGGCCGTGTTCCTGCGCTTCGCCGGATGCAACCTGTGGTCCGGGCGCGAACAGGACCGCGCGGCGGCGCAATGCCGGTTCTGCGACACGGATTTCGTCGGCACGGACGGTCCGGGCGGCGGCGTCTTCAAGGATGCGGCTGCCCTGGCGGCGGCGGTGGCGGCAAGTTGGCCGGGCGGGGGGGAGCCTTTGGTCGTCTGCACGGGCGGGGAGCCCTTGTTGCAGGTTGACGAGGCGTTGATCGAAGCCCTTCACGATGCAGGTTTCCGTGTCGCCGTGGAAACCAACGGCACGCTCAAGGCGCCCCAAGGGCTCGACTGGATCTGCGTCAGTCCCAAGGCCGGAACCGAGGTGGTGCAGCGCGCCGGGGATGAATTGAAGTTGGTGTTTCCCCAACCGGGTGCCGAGCCGCAGCGGTTCGAGGATTGGGGGTTCGCCAACTTTCTGCTACAGCCCATGGACGGCCCCGATCGGGATGCCCATACCAGGGCGGCCGTGGATTTCTGCCTTGCGCATCCGAAATGGCGGTTGTCGTTGCAGACCCACAAGCTGCTGGGCATTCCCTGACCTGACCGGTCGATGCGGCCGGCAGAACGACACAACGCTATGAAATCACGATGCTTTATGATTACCTAATGCGGGGGGGGCATGGTTTCCAGGCTGTTCGGCCATGCCCGATGATGAACTGGGGTCTATTTCCGCTGACCCCAAGGTAAAGGTAAAACAGCGTGTTTTCAGGCTTCCCATGGCGTGGAGCCTGATCCTTGCGTTTGCCTTGATCACGCTGGCGGTGTTTTCCGCCATCATCTACTTCAATCACTATCATAACGCCGCCCTGACCTACGGCTATACGGCCAAGTCGATCAGCGATGTGGCGCAACGGATCAAGGCTCGGGTCGACGGGACGCTCAGACCGGCCCTGGCTCTTGCCGCCGACGCCGAGGATTTGGCGTGGTCGGCGTCGGGAGAGCCTTTCGGTCCAGATGCCAGGCGCTATGTCGCCGGCTTCATGGAGGTCAATCCCCAGGTCTCCTCCGTCTACTTCGCCGTCGGAAATACGGATTTCATCCAGATCTACAATGTCGTTCCCGGCGAAACCATCGACTGGGGCAAGGTCGTGGTGCCCGCGGGCACGCGGTTCATCGTCCGCCATCTGCGGGGACCGGCCGATCAGGCGCGCGACGAAACCTGGACGTTCCTGGACGCCGCCAAGCGGCCGTTCGGCGAACCGTTCCACCGCATGCAGCGGTACGATCCGCGTACCCGGCCCTGGTACAAGGCCGTCGCCAAGGGGGATGCGGTGGAACTGTCCATGCCCTATGCCTTCGCGACGCTGAACACCGTGGGGATTACCGCGTCAAAGCGCGTCGATGGCGGCGTCGGCGGCGTGTTCGGCGTCGATATGACCCTGTCGGGCCTGTCGCGGGTGCTGGAGGATTTGGACATCGCCGGCAAGGGCAGCGCCATCGCCTTTACCCGCGACGGCATGGTGATCGCCCATCCGGACAAGCGGAAGATCGTGGTCCGCGGCGCGGACGGAACCTTGCGCCCCGCCCAGGTCAAGGACCTGGACGACCCCATCGCCGAAGCCATGTTCGATGCCGCCCGGATCGGCGCGCGCCTGGTTGCCCGGGTCCAATCGATGGATGCCTTCATCGGCGCCAAGCCGCTTGCCTTTCTTGACGGCGAACCGGACCTGATCTCGTTCGACGTGGGGGAAACGCCGTTCGTGTCCCATATCGTGCGCCTGGACACCCAGATCAGCACGGACGCCTTTCTGGGTATTGCGCTGCTGCGGGCGGAAGTTCTCAAGGGTGTCGCCGGGTTGACCGTCAACAGCCTGGCCCTGTCATTGCTGTTTCTTCTCGGCGGCACTCTGTTGATCGTCCTCGTCGCCCGCAACATGGCGCGGCCGATTGCGGATCTGGCGCGGGAAACCGACATCATTCGGCGCCTTGAATTGGACGCGCCGCTGACGATCCGGTCGCGGGTCGCCGAGGTGCAGGATCTGGCGGCGGCGATCGGCACCTTGAAGACCACCTTGCAGGGGCTCGGCCGCTACATCCCCAGGGGTGTGGTCCACAACCTGATCAAGGAAGGAAAACTGCCCGAGCTGGGCGGGCAAAGCCGCCAGGTCACGGTCATGTTCACCGACGCGGTCGGCTTCACCAAGCTGGGCGAATTGATGAACCCCCAGGACCTGATGCGCAAGCTGTCGTCCTATTTCGAAGTCCTGTCGGCGGAGGTTCTCGCCGAAGGCGGCAACATCGACAAATACATCGGCGATGCCGTGATGGCCGTGTGGAACGGCGTCGAGGACGATCCGGAACACACCATCCGCGCCTGCCGGGCCGCCCTGAAATGCGCCGCTGAAAACGACCACCTGAACGAGATGTGGCGGTCCTACAAGTGGCCGGAAATCCATACCCGGTTCGGGTTGCATCAAGGCGAGGCGGTGGTCGGAAACGTCGGGTCGCGCACGCGCATGGACCACACCACCATCGGCGCCTGCGTGAACACGGCGTCGCGCCTGGAAGGCCTGAACAAGGCCTACGGCACCCGCATCCTCATCAGCGACGTCGTGCGGGACAGGGTCGTGGACCGGTTCCTGACGCGGCCCGTCGATCGGGTCCGGCCGGCCGGCAGCACGCAGCCGATCATGGTCTATGAACTTCTCGGCGCGCTGGACGGTGACGCCGCCATCGCGGCCTCGCCCGAGGCGCACCGGCGCTGTGCGCGCTGGGCCGAAATCTACGACGCCTATCTGGCCCGTGACTGGACCGGCGTCGGATCCCTCATCGACGCCTTTCTGGCGGATTTTCCCGATGACGGCGTCGCCCTGGTGTACCGGGAACGGGCCCGGCGCTATGCATCGGCGCCGCCCCCCGACGATTGGGACGGGGTCGAGATTTCCGACCGGAAATAGGCCCGCGAGAAAATTTCATCGTCCGGTAACTTGAACAGACGGCGTAGCGGAACCATCTAGGGATTGTTATACCAGAATATCCGTTCTGGTGGCGGACGCTTGTCCGCCCAGGTGTCATCGGGGGCGCCGACAGGGAACGGTGACAAATCAAATAGGGAAGTCGAAAAATGCCGAAACTGAACATTAACGGCGTCGATCATGAGGTCGATGCGCCGGACGACATGCCGTTGCTTTGGGCGATCCGCGACCTGGTCGGCCTGACCGGGACCAAATTCGGATGCGGCCAGGCATTGTGCGGCGCCTGCACCGTGCATCTGGACGGTCAGCCGTCGCGGTCCTGCCAGACTTTCGTCGGCGACCTCAAGGGCGTGAAGGTCACGACCATCGAAGGGATCGGCGGCAAGGTCGCCGAAACGGTCCGCCAGGTGTGGACGGACATGGACGTGCCGCAATGCGGCTACTGCCAGTCGGGCCAGGTGATGGCCGCCGTGGCGCTGCTGACGGAAACGCCCAAGCCTTCGGACGACGACATCGACGCGGCGATGGACGGCAACCTCTGCCGCTGCGCCACCTATCACCGCATCCGGGCCGGCATCCACGAAGCCGCCCGCCGGCTGGAGGCCTGATCATGCTGCCCAAGATCATTGAACATCTCGCCCCGGCCGCTTCGGTGAAAACCAGCCGCCGCGCCTTCCTCGTCGCCTCGGCCGCCGCCGCAGGGGCTTTCGTCATCGGTTTCGGCGGCGTGCCCGCGCGGGCCGCCGGCGGGGCCGCCGTGTCCGCGGCCCCCGCGCCGTTCGACGCCTATATCAGGATCGCCGCCGACGGCAGCGTCACCATTCTGTCGTCCCAGTTCGACATGGGGCAGGGCTCCTATCACGGGCTCGCCACCCTGGTGAACGAGGAACTGGGCGCCGGTTGGGACAGCCTTACGGTCGAGGGCGCCACCGGCGACCTGAAGGCCTACGGCAACATCGCCTGGGGCGGCGCCGTGCAGGGCACGGGCGGTTCGTCCTCCATCACCACGTCGTTCGACCGCTACCGCAAGGCCGGGGCCGCCGCCCGCATCATGCTGACCGAGGCCGCCGCCAAGGACTGGGGCGTGCCCGCGTCCGAGATCACGGTGAAGGACGGGCGCCTGTCGCATCCGTCCGGCAAGTCGGCCGGTTTCGGCGATCTGGCGGCCAAGGCCGCGCAATTGCCGGTGCCCCAGGACGTGCCCCTGAAAGGCCGCAACGACTGGACCCTGATCGGCAACAGCGATCTGCGCAGATATGACAGCAAGGCCAAGACCGACGGCACCCACCCCTTCACCATCGACGTGAAACTGCCCGGCATGCTGACCGCCGTGATGATCCATCCGCCCAGGTTCGGTGCGGTGGTGAAATCGTTCGACGGGGCCAAGGCCAAGGCCATGAAGGGCGTGGTCGACGTGGTGGCGACGCCGCGCGGCGTCGCCGTGGTCGGCGACCACATGTGGGCGGCGCTCGCCGCGCGCGACGCGGTCGCCGTGACCTGGGATGAAAGCAAGGCGGAAACCCGGGGCTCGGCGGCGATCCTCGCCGATTACGAGGCGCGCGCCGCCGGCAAGCCGCAGGCCGTGGCCCGCAACGACGGCGACGCGCCCAAAGCCCTGGCGGGGGCCGCCAAGACGGTGGAGGCGACCTTCCGCTTTCCCTATCTCGCCCATGCGGCGATGGAGCCGCTCAACGCCGTGGCGCGCATGAACGCGGACGGCACTCTGGAGCTTTGGGCCGGGCACCAACTGCCCGGTCTTTACCAGGGCATCGCGGCGGGCGTCGCCGGGATCAAGCCCGAGCAGGTCGTCCTGCACATCATGAAGACCGGCGGCGGGTTCGGCCGCAGGGGCACGCCCGACGCCGACATCGTGGCCGAGGCGGTGATGGTCGCCAAGGCGATCGGCTACAAGGCCCCGGTCAAGGTGCAATGGACCCGCGAGAACGACATGCGGGGCGGACGATACCGCCCGGCCTATGTCCATCGGCTCAAGGCCGGCATCGACGGGTCCAGCAAGCTGGTCGCCTGGGACCACCACATCGTCGGCCAGTCGATCGTCGCCGGCACGCCGTTCCAGGGCCTGATCCGGAACGGCATCGACCAGACCTCGGTCGAGGGGGCGTCCAACCTGCCCTATGCGGTGCCCAACCTGCATGTCGGCCTGACGTCCACGGAAGTCGGCGTGCCGCCCCTGTGGTGGCGGGCCGTCGGTTCCACCCATACCGCCTATGCGACCGAAGCTTTCCTCGACCAGGTCGCGGCGGCGGCGGGGGCCGATCCCCTGGCGTTCCGCCTGGGTATGCTCGCGCACCATCCGCGCCATGCGGCGGTGCTCAAGCTGGCGGCGGAAAAGGCCGGATGGGGCAAGCCGCTGGCGAAGGGCCGGTTCCTGGGCCTGGCCGTGCACGAAAGCTTCCATACCTTCGTCGCCCATGTCGCCGAGGTTTCGGTCAAGGGCGGCGAGGTCAAGGTGCACCGGGTGGTCGCCGCGGTCGATTGCGGCACCGTCGTCAACCCGGACGTGGTCAAGGCGCAGATCGAGGGCGGGACCGGGTTCGGCCTCGGCGCCATCCTGGCCGAGGAACTGACCCTGGGCGCCGACGGCGCGGTCGAACAGGGCAACTACGACACCTATACGCCGCTGCGCATCTCGGCCATGCCCAAGGTCGAGGTCCATATCGTTCCGTCGGAGGCCCCCCCGACCGGGGTGGGCGAGCCCGGCGTGCCGTCGATCGGCCCGGCCGTGGCCAACGCCGTCGCCCGCGCCACGGGAAAATGGATTACGACCCTGCCGCTTACCCGAGGCATGCAGTCGTAAGACCGGAGACCGCCCGCCCATCGGCGGGCGGTCTTTTCCCGGCCGGGGGATCAGGAAGACGTTAGAATCCTAGGACGCGCACTTGATGCATTGCGCCGCATGGGGCACGGCCTCAAGCCGCGCCGGGGGAATGGCGTCGCCGCAGGTCACGCAGTCGCCGTAGGTGCCACCGGCGATCCGCTCAAGGGCGGATTCAATCTGCGCGATTTCAGTCAGCGCCGCATTGCCCAGATCTTCCAGCACCTCGTCGCCCTCGTTTTCCGTGGCGCGTTCCTCGAAATCCTGGCTGTCCGGTTCGCGCAGCGTCTGGTCGATGTCCGCGATCTCCTCTTTCAGCACCGCGAGGCGCTTTTCCAGCACCGGCTTCATTTTTTCCCCAAGGCTCATGGACATTCCCTTTCGATTTGGACGCGGCAATCGGCGGCGTGTAGTGATTAGACTAGCATAGTCGATAACATCGGCCAGTGCCGCCTTGAGCTAGGTCAATTATCTGGGAGCGGAACGGCGGCGGCGCAACCGGCCGGGTTCTTCGGCCCCGCTTCGGGCTTTCCTCGCCCGGCGGAATGCTCTAGGAAACCGGCCATGGAACGGTTCATGGATTTCACCTTCGTGGCGGCCCAACGCCTGACCGGCGTGGGCGCCGATCATCCGGCGGCGGCCCTGCACGGCCATACCTTCAACGGCACCGTGCGGCTTGCCGGTGTGTCCGACACGGGGACGGGCTGGGTCATCGACCCGGCGGATCTGAGGCGCGAAATCGACGCCGTGCTGGCCGACATCGATCACCAATACCTGAACGAACTGCCGGGCCTGGAAAATCCCTCGACGGAACGCCTCTGCGGCTATCTGCGGGACCGGCTGGCGCAGCGCCTGCCGGGCCGAGTCGCGGTCGAGCTTTGGGAAAACCCGGCCGTCGGCTGCACCACGAAAGGAATGTCCGCATGACCGCCTCCGGCACGATGACCGTCTATCACGGCTTTTCCTTCGAAAGTGCCCGCCGTCTGCCGCGCCTGCCGGACAGCCATATCTGCTCGCGCCTGCACGGCAATACCTTCCTCCTGCGCGTCGCCGTGACCGGCCCGGTCCGCGAATCGGAAGGCTGGGTCATCGATTTCGCCGAGGTCGCGGCCCGGGTCGAGCCCGTTCTGGCGGAAATCGATCATCATTATCTGAACGAGGTTCCAGGCCTGGAAAATCCCACGACGGAAAACATCGCCGTCTGGCTGTGGGATCGAATTGCGACTCATCTTCAAGGGCTTAGCGAGATCGAGATTCGCGAGAACGCCACCACCGGCTGCGTCTATCGAGGCGTCTGACGCCGGCGAATATCCCGCGCCGCGCCTCCTCGCGCGGCTTTCTCCTTGCCCGATTCCGCCTGTTATCTCAAAATCTTGGCCGACGGATTTGCAATTACGCAACATATCGGGGAATACCCCAAATGTGCGCCTGCAAGCCGATGCGGCAACGAGGAGACGTCCCATGGAATTCCTGATCCTGCAGTCCAAGAAGGACCCGGATTTCTTCATCATCACCGACGAACGGAACTATCACCGTGCGGTGCAGGAATACCGGGACAATCAGCCCGGCGATGAATTGTTTCCGATTCCCGAAGGTGCCGGCGGCCCGATCCTGTCGTCGATCCCCAACCTGTCCGTGGTCAAAAGCTTCATCGACCTGATCGGCTACTTCGGCCATGCGGTCGAAGTGCCCATGGAATGGCCGACGCCGGTGAAGCGGGACGACGCCCAAGCGGGATAAGGCGGCGGGCTGAGGCGCTAGCCTCGTCCGCGATAGGACGGGGCGCCTTGCTCCGGGATCCACAGGCCCTTGGGCGGCGCGCCCGTCTGGTGGAACACGTCGATGGGGATGCCGCCGCGCGGATACCAGTAGCCGCCGATGCGCAGCCATTTGGGCGCCGCCGCCTTCTTGATCTTGGCGGCGATATCCAGGGTGCATTTTTCGTGAAATCCCGCGTGGTTGCGGAAACTGGCCAGGTAGAGCTTCAGCGACTTGCTTTCGACGATCTTGCGCCCGGGCACGTAGTCGATGACCAGATGCGCGAAATCGGGCTGCCCGGTCACGGGGCAGAGCGACGTGAATTCAGGGCAGGTGAAGCGGATCAGGTAGGGCGTCCCGGGATGGGGGTTGGCCGCACACTCAAGGGACGCCGCGTCCGGGCTGTCCGGGATCGCCGAGGCCGCGCCCAGTTGGGTCAGTTTGGTTTCCGTCGTCTTCGCCATGGCTAGTTGCCCTCAACCGCGGGGATGTCGCCCGCTGCTTCGCCGTCCTCGAACGCCTTCTTGAACGCCGCGAAGGTTCCGTTTTCGATGGCGGCGCGCATGCCCGCCATCAGTTCCTGATAGTAGTGCAGATTATGCCAAGTCAGCAGCGTCAGCCCCAGGATTTCCTTGGACTGAGCCAGGTGGTGGAGATAGGCCCGGGAATAATTGGCGCAGGCATAGCAGGAACAGTCCGGGTCGAGGGGCCGGGGGTCGTCCTTGTGCCGGGCGTTGCGGATGTTCACCTGGCCGCGCCGGGTGAAGGCCTGGTCCGTGCGGCCCGACCGCGTCGGCAGCACGCAGTCGAACATGTCGACCCCGCGCTCGACCGCGCCCACCAGATCGCTTGGTTTGCCCACGCCCATGAGGTAGCGGGGCTTGTCCTCCGGCAGGTGCGGCGTGGTGACGTCGAGGGTCTGGAACATCAGGTCCTGGCCCTCGCCCACGGCGAGGCCGCCGATGGCATAACCGTCGAAGCCGATGGCGGTCAGCGCCTTGGCGGATTCCTCGCGCAGGTTGGGATAGACCCCGCCCTGAACGATGCCGAACAGGCCGTAGCCGGGGCGTTCCTCGAAGGCGTCGCGGCAGCGCCGTGCCCAGCGCATGGACAATTCCATGGAGACGCGGGCCTCGGCCTCGTCGACGCCGAACGGCGTGCATTCGTCGAGCACCATGGTGATGTCGGCGTCCAGGTCGTTCTGGATCGCCATGGCGCTTTCCGGCGTCAGTTCGTGTTTCGCCCCGTCGATGTGGGAGCGGAAGGTGACGCCGTCTTCGGTCAGTTTGCGCAGGTCTTTCAGGGACCAAACCTGGAAACCACCGGAATCCGTCAGGATCGGCCCGGGCCAGTTCATGAATTCGTGCAGGCCGCCGAGCCGTTTGATGCGCGCCGAGCCCGGGCGCAGCATCAGGTGATAGGTGTTGCCGAGCACGCATTGCGCGCCCGTCGCGGCCACGGCCTCCGGCGTCATGGCCTTCACGGTCGCCGCCGTGCCGACGGGCATGAAGGCGGGTGTTTCCATCGGGCCATGGGCGGTGTCAAGCCGTCCGCGGCGGGCCCGGCCATCGGTCGCGCTGACGGTGAAATGCATCTTGTTCATCATGGCGCGGACTATGATGGGACCGCCGTCCGCAGGCAAGCGCCCATCCGCCTCTTTTTGTCAGGGCGGATGGGCGTGCCGTGGGCCCCTCAAGAAACCGGATCAGGCGGCGCGCAGGTCGTGCAGCATCCCGTCGATGGCCTGTTTCAGGCTGCGGGCTTGGTCCGACAGATTGTCGGCGGCGACGGAGACCTCGCCGGCGGCGCTGCCGGTATTTTCGGAGGCGCTGCGCACGGTGCCGATGTTGACCTGAACCGTACCCGTGTGGCTGGCCGCGTCCTGGCTGGATCGTGCAATCTCGCGGGTCGCGGCGGACTGTTCGTCGACCGCCGAGGCGATGGCCTCGCTGACGGCGTTGATTTCGTCGATGGTGTCTGAAATGCCTTGAATTTCGCGGGCGGCATCCTCGGACACGGCCTGCATGGTGGCGATTTCCTCGGCGATGTCCTGGGTCGCCTTGGCCGTCTGATTGGCCAGATTCTTGACCTCGCTGGCGACCACGGCGAAGCCCTTGCCGGCGTCGCCGGCGCGGGCCGCCTCGATGGTCGCGTTAAGCGCCAGTAGGTTGGTCTGTTCGGCGATGTCGGTGATCATTTCCATGACGTTGCCGATCTTGGCGGCGGCGTCCTTCAGGCGGACCATGGTCCGGTCCGTGTCGCGGGCTTTCTTCGATGCGTCCTGGGCGACGGTATGGGCGCGCCTGACCTGGGCGGAAACCTCGGCCATGCTGGCGGTCATCTGTTCCGTCGCGCTGGCGACGGTCTGTACGTTGCCGGTCGCCTGATCGATGGCCGTGGCCGTATCCGTGGAATGGGCGAGCGCCTGAGCCGCCAGATCGGACAGGTTCTTCGACACGTCCGACATGCTGCGCGCGTGGTCGTTGACGTTGACCATGATGGGGCCGACCTGATGTTCGAAACGGGTGGCCAGATCAAGCAGAAGCTTGCGCCGCTCCTCCTGGTTGGCGTGCTCCAGGCGTTCGCGTTCCTGGCTCAGCCGTTCGACCTCGGCCTTGGCGTCCTCGGCGGCGTCGACCGCTTCGGCGCTGTGGCGGAAGCCGGCGACCAGGCGGTAGGTCAGCCACATCAGGATGATGGTTTCGACCACGACGATGACGGCGTGCAGAACAACCCGAAAAAAGTCGGCGCCGTCCGGGAAGATGGCATAGGGCAGGGTGAAGTTGAGCACCAGATGGTGTACGGCGACCGTCGCGGCGGCGACCAGCACCGTCTGCCAACAGCAGAAGGCCGCGACCATCGCCAGCACGGCGAAGAAATACATGTGCACGTCGATCTGCCAGGCATGCTCGGCGAACATGTAGAGCAGCGCGCCGATGTTGATCATGGCGCCCGCGGCGATCAGAAAACGGCTTGCGGCGGCGGTCGGTCGGGTGCGCCAAGCGACCGTCGAGGCAACGGCGACAGCAGCGATGATGCCGGCCCCCGTGACGATGTCGCCCTGCGTCAGCCAGAACGCGAGACCGGCCAGGGGCAGATGCGCCCAGGCGAACAGGACGAAAAAGCGGGTTGAATTGATGCGGAGCTCGTTAAGGGCATCCATGGCCGGTTTCCTTTGAATAACGGGTCAGTTGGTGGCAGGTCGGGTCAGACAACTGCCGAGGGCAATCGGATTGACGGTGAACAGCGCGCCGGCATCCCGAAGACGCGTCAGGGTTTCGGGCTGGTCGAGGGCGACGACAGCGATGAACGGCCAAGCGCCTTCGCGGACGATCCGGCCGCCGGCATCGGCGATGCGGGCAAGCACCTGGGCCCCGGATAATGTCGGGGGGAACACCACGCCGATCTGCGACTGGCCCGGTTGCGGGCGCAGGGTGGCGGCGGCCAGCCAAAAAAGGCAGAAACCGGCAAGCAGCGCCGCCGGCAGAAAATCGCGAAATCGCATGGGTCCCATGGGTTCCTGCGGAATCATTGCTGCATTATCCGTTCCGTCCGACCCCAAGAGCATGAGGAAGGAAAACATATTCGAATATGAATGTGTAGGTAGCCAGACGATTTATATACGTCGGTATGGGGTGTCGGATCACCCGGCGCCGTCGTTTCGGTGCAGCAGGCAGGCGTCGCCGTAGGAATAGAACCGATAGGCATTGGCGACGGCATGGGCATAGGCGCTTTGCATACGCTCCAGCCCGGCGAAGGCCGAGACAAGCATGAACAGGGTCGAGCGCGGCAGGTGGAAATTGGTCAGCATCAGATCGACCGCGCGGAATTCGTAGCCCGGCGTGATGAAGATGTCCGTGTCGCCCTTGAAGGGATGGATCTGGCCCTCGGCGTCCGCCGCCGTCTCCAACAGGCGCATGGCGGTCGAGCCGCAGGCCACCACGCGCCCCCCCGCGTTCCGCGCCTGATTGATGAAATCGGCGGCCTGGGTGCTGATTTCGCCCCATTCGGCGTGCATGACGTGGTGGCGGGTGTCGTCCTCGCGCACGGGCAGGAAGGTGCCGGCGCCGACATGCAGGGTCAGGCTGACCCGCTCGACCCCCCGCGCGTCGAGGGCGGCCAGCAGGTCCGGCGTGAAATGCAGGGATGCGGTGGGGGCGGCGACGGCGCCGTCGCGGGCGGCGAACAGGGTCTGATAATCGTCCCTGTCCGCGTCGTCGCCCGTGGCTTCGCGCTTGATGTAGGGGGGCAGGGGCATGACGCCGTACTGTTCCAGCGCGTCCTTCAAATCCGGCCCGGCCTTGTTGAAGCGCAGGATGACCTCGCCCATCTCCAGTTTCTGCACCACGTCGGCGGAAAACCCGGGCGCGAACACGATATGGTCGCGGGGGTTCAGCTTGCGCGCCGGCCGGGCGAAGGCCCGCCACAGGCCGTCGTCGTCCCATTTATGCAGGGTGACCTCGACCTTGGGCCCGCCCTCGGGCGGGCCGGGGCGCGACGCGTCGCCGCGCCGGCCGGTCAGTCGCGCCGGGATCACCCGCGTGTCGTTGACGACCAACACGTCGCCGGGGTTGAGCAGCGACGGCAGGTCGCGCACACCCCGGTCGTAAAGCGCCGTCGGCGTGACCTCCAGCAGGCGCGCGGAATCGCGCGGGGTCGCCGGTTTCTGGGCGATCCGTTCCGGCGGCAGGTCGAAGTCGAACAGGTCGGTTTTCATGGGCCGGGAAAGTAGGTCAACGCGCGGTGATTGTCAGGCGCCAATTGTCAGAAGATTCCTGGCGGGGTAACGTTTCATTCCAGGTGTCGGGGGATACGAAACAACAGGGGGTTTCCCATGATCAGACTGATTCTCGCGATTTTGATTCCGTGGTTCGTGTTCTTCACCATCGGCCGCCCGATCCAGGGCATCATCTGCCTGATCCTGCAATTGAGCCTGATCGGCTGGATTCCGGCGGCGATTTGGGCCGTCTGGGCGCTCAACAACTACAACACGGACAAGAAGATCGCCCGGGCCGGCATGGGCGGCATGCCGGGCGACGGCGACAGCTGATCCCCAGCCCCGCCTTAGCCTAGGGCCGGGGGCCGAAGATGTCGCCGCTGCGGATTCGCGCCATATGCGCGTTCGCGGCGCCGGCGAAGCGGTTCAGCATCATGCGCAACACCCGGCTGACGATCACGAAGGCGACCGGCGGCCAGACGTAGGGCTCCCACCATTCGATGACATGGGGCGCGCCGCCGAACAGGGCGATCTCGTCGCGCACGGACAGGATGCCGTAGAGGCCTGCGGCGGCGGCCGCTGCCACGGTCCAGGCGACGTAGCGGCCGTAGCGCATGACCTGGCGCATCAGGAACCACATGGCCTTTCGCCCTCCTTGCCCTCAGGGGGCGGCTAGACGTCCTTCATCAGGACCGATTGGCCGCTCGCGGCGCCTCGGATGACGGCTTCCAGCACCGCCGTGCCATGCACGGCCTCGGCCGGGGTCAGGGGATAGGCGGCCTTGCCGGCGCAGGCGTCGGCGAAGGCTTCCAGTTCGGCGCGCTCCATGTCGAAGACGCCGTATTCGGTGACCTCTTCGGGGCCGGGCACGGCGTCCGCCGAGACCTTACGCACGGTCAGGCGGTCGTAGTTGTGCATCTCGGCCCAGCCGCAGGTGCCGAACACCTGGATGCGCCACAACGGCGCCGTCGCCGTGAAGGTGCCGAGGTAGCCCATGGCGCCCGAGGCGAAACGGAACAGCGTGGCCGTGGTGTCGTCCACGTCGATCTTGAGGAAGTTGCGGTACGACCGGGCGGTGACTTCGTCGATGGGGCCGAGCAGATTTATCATGGCGTCGACCACATGGATGCCCATGCCGGTCATGCCGCCGGCCGGGCTCTCGTCGGCCTGCGCGCGCCAGCCGTCGGCGGCGAAGCGCATGGCGCTGGGGCTGCTCAGGTTGCCCTCGACATGCAGAATCTGGCCCAGTTCGCCGGATTGAACCATTTCCTTCATGCGCACCATGGCCGGATGGAAACGCCGGTTGTGGCCGAGCGCCAGCACGACGCCCGCGGCTTCGGCCGCGTCGGCGGCGGCCTGGGCGCTGGCGCGGTCCAGGGTGAAGGGCTTTTCAATGAAAATCTGTTTCCCCGCGGCGGCGGCGGCGATCACCTGATCCGCGTGCTGGCTGTGCGGGGTCGCCAGGATGACGGCGTCCAGGTCCGGGTCGTTCAGCAGGTCGGCCAGGCCGTCGCGCAGGTCGATGCCCTTCTCGGCGCAGAACGCCTCGGCCTTGGCCTTGCGCCCGGTGCAGCCGGCGGTGATGGTGATCTTGTCGCTTTTGCCGTGAACGGAATTGACGAGAACCTGGCCCCAACGGCCCAGTCCGGCGATGCCTGCTTTGATCATGGTGACGGTCCCTTACCCCAAGGATTGTATGCAATTGGCCCCAATTCGGGCCGCCGACCTTATTGCCAGAGGGTATCCGCCGTCTATAGTGAAGCCATGGCGACGACCCCGGACCTCAGCGATCAAGCGACACCGGCGGGTCCCCGGGAAGTCGATAATTTCCGGGGTATGCTGTTTATGATGGTGGGGGCGGGGCTGATTGCCTGCCTGCACGCGCTGGTTCGCGACGTCACGCAGGAACTGCATCCCTTCGAAGTCGCCTTCTTCCGCAACGTGGTCGTGCTGATCGCCCTGACGCCGCTGTTGCTGCGCCAGGACCGGCACGCGTGGAAAAGCAAGCGGCCGGATCTGCAACTGGTGCGCGGCGTCGTCGGCCTGGGCGCCATGCTGACCTGGTTCTATACCCTGTCCCTGGTGCCTGTCGGCGACGCGACGGCGCTCAGCTTCACGGTCGTGCTGTTCACGTCCCTGGGTGCCGTCATCATGCTGCGCGAAAAGATGGGCGTGCGCCGCTGGGGGGCGTTGATCGTCGGCTTCGTCGGCATGGCGATCATTATTCGCCCCGGGTTTCAGGAAATCAGCGAGGGGTATTTGTGGGCGTTGGGGTCGACGGTCCTGTGGGCCTGGGCGCTGCTGCTGGTGAAGATTTTGTCGCGCTACGATTCTCCGGTCACCATCGTGTTCTATTCCTCGGTCTATTTCACGCCCTCGACGCTGATTTTGGCGCTGTTCGTCTGGGAATGGCCGACCTGGGCCCAGTTCGGGGAATTGATCGCGATCGGGCTTATCGCGGCGCTGGCGCATCTGGCCATGGCCAAGGCCATGCAGCTGGGCGAGGCCACCGCCGTCCTGCCCGCCGACTTCACGCGCCTGTTGTGGGCGGCGGCGCTTGGATACGTGATGTTCGGCGAATTCCCGGACCTGTGGACCTGGATCGGCGGCACCGTGGTGTTCTGTTCGACCCTGTACATCACCTATCGGGAATCCCGGGTGAAGGGGCCGGCCGAGGGCGTCACGCTGAAGACCACCGAAGGTTAAGACGGCCACACCGGCGGGTGGGTCCCCAAAGGGGCCGCCGGCAGGTCCCAGCGCGGCGGCGTTTCCGACATGCCCACGGTTGGTTTCAGATGCTCCATGGGGCCCCAGGCCGTGTCGCGGGTTTCCATCAGATCCTTGATGTCGTCGTACCCCGGTTCCGCCAGTTCCTTGACGCCGTCGCCGCCGACCCGGCCCAGGCCGTCGATCCAATGGCCGCTTTGCGCCAATGACAGGCGGACCAGCCAACTGCCGCCGATGGTGGCGCGGCGGCGCAGGGCCTCCATGGCGCCGAAGGCGGCCAGGTATCCGGAGACATAGTCGAGGGCCTGCGCCGGCAGGTGACGGGGGGTGTCGATGCCGCCGTGTTCGGCCGCGATGCCCATGGCGCATTGGGCCAGGGAATCGAAGCCCCGGCGATGGGCCCAGGGCCCGTCATGACCCCAGGCGGACAGGCTGACGAAGACGATCCCCGGGCGCAACTGGGCGAGCCGCTCCGGCGCCACGCCGCGCCCAGCCAGGGTGCCCGGCCGGTGGCCCTGGGTGACCACGTCGGCCTGTTTGATGAGCATGTCGAGGGTTTCCGCCGCACCCGTGTCGCGCAGATCCAGGTTGGCGGCCAGCTTGCCGTGGCCGGTGTCGCGCAGCAGGTTGTCGTCGTCCGGGCGGTCGGGCCGCCCGATGCGCATGACCTGGGCGCCGTGTTCCGCCAGGGTTCGCCCGCAGACCGGCCCGGCGATCACGCGCACCAGTTCCAGGGCACGGATGCCGGACAGCGGACGGTCACCTGCCGGCAAGGGCTCCACGGGCGCGTCGCCGATCTTTTCGATGCTTATCAGCGGCAGGCCGGCGACCGCCTTGCCCTGGGGGTGGGCGGCCCATTCGTCCTTGCCGCGGACCATGAAGGCGCAAAGGTTTCGCTCCGCCACGGCGGCCTCGAACGCGGCGGCGTCCCACGCGCCAAGCGCGGCAGTGACCGCCGCGCGGTCGGATTCGCAGCCGAGGATTTCAAGAACCCCTTGGGCCAGCCACGGGTAGTTGCAGTGAAGCTGCACCCAGCGCCCGTCGGCGCAGCGGTACAGGCCGGAGATATCCGCCCAAGCGGCCCCGAAACCGGCCGTTCCCACACGAACATGGCGGTTCGAGCGCATGGCCAGCGCCGCCGCGCGGAGATCCACGGAAATGTCCTGCGTCCGCCCCGCTTTCAGGCGCCACAGGGCGTCGGCGGCCAACCCGACCGCGCCCAGCACCGCCGCGCCGGCGGTGCCGATGCGGAAATTCGCGGGCAATACAGGGTCGGCGCCGGTGAAGGAAACGCTGTCCGCGCCGCGCCCGATCCAGTTCACCGTCTCAAGAATCCCGGCGGCGGCCTGGGCAGCGGAGGGCGTATCTGTCGCGAATCTGTTCATATGTGCGGGAATCTTTCCGGTTTCGGGCGCGGTATTTTCCGCCCCACATAACGTCTTTAGGCCGGCGGCGCGTTCATGGCGAATCTACGTACCGGGAATATCTTTCGTTCATAAATGAAAAATGGAACAGAAAATGGAAATATGACGTTTGAATATCGGGCTGCCCGTCAAATTTTGTTCAAATTTGAGAGCACATTCCATTTCCGCTTGGCTATCCTGTCGTCTCCTTCGGGCGGTTTTCCGAAGGGGCTCCACGGGGTAAGGGGGCGGTGATTGTCCCGAAGGCGCAAGGCTGCGCCGAACGTCGCCGCAGGCAAGACGTATTGGGGGAGGCGGGTTCCAGAGCGCCGCCGCCAATCGGGTCCGATCAGTGGGCCAGTGCTGAGTACCTCCTTGCATTCGCGCAGCCTATGCATTGAAATGCAGTCGGCTTTTCCGTTGACAGGGACGGCCAGGATTGCCGGCCAGAAGTTACAAAGGCGTAAGCCACGGGCGGCAGGGAATTGAACCAAGGGAGGGCGAATATGATTCGTCAAATTATGAAGGGCCTGCCCATCGCGGCGGTTGCGCTGGGTATTTGCTCGGGTGCGGCGTTGGCGGGCAAGTCCGATGACACGCTGGTCTGGGCAACAGACCGCGAGTCGGCGGTGGCCGATCCGTACTACAACCGTACCCGCGAACTTGTCATCATCGGCAACACGGTGTGGGATAACCTTCTGCTCCGCAACACCAAGACCGGCAAGTACGAACCGAACCTGGCGAAATCCTTTAAATGGGTCGACAACGTGACCCTGGATTTTGAACTGCGCGATGACGTCAAATTCCATGACGGATCGCCCTTCGGGCCGGAAGACGTGATCTATACGGTGGACTTCACCACCAACAAGGAACACGGCGTCGTCACCCTGAAGAACGTCGACTGGATGAAGAAGGTCGAAAAGACCGGCCCGCACAGCATCCGCATTCATTTGGAGAAGCCGTTCCCGGCGGCGCTGGCCTATCTGGGGCAGGCGGTGCCGATCATCAAGCGCGGTCACTACGACAAGGCGCCGATGACCAAGGAAGGTAAGCCCGATTACGCGGCGGTGAAGCCCAACGGCACCGGTCCCTACATGATCACCGAGGTCGTGCCCGGCGAAAAGATCGTCATGAAGAAGTACGACGGCTATCACAAGAATGGCCCCAAGGGCACGCCGCAGATCGCCAATCTGGTTTACCGGACGATCAAGGAAGGCAACACCCGGATCGCCGAACTTTTGACCGGCGGCATCGACTGGATCTGGGACGTTCCCAAGGAACAGGCCGAAAAGCTGAAGGCCACCGGCCAGGTGACGGTCGAGAACGCCAAGACCCTGCGCATTTCCTACATCGCCTTTGACGTCGACGGCTCGTCCGGCAACAAGGCCTTCATGGACCAGCGCGTGCGTCAGGCCTTCGCCCATGCCATCAACCGCCAGTCCATCGTCACCAACCTTGTCGGCGCGGCGGCGCAGGTCATCAACACGCCCTGCCATCCCGATCAGACGGGCTGCGTGCAGGACGTGACGGGATACGACTATGACCCGGAAAAGGCCAAGGCGCTGCTGAAGGAAGCGGGCTACGACAAGGGGCTGGAATTCGATATCTACGCCTATCGTGAGCGCGAATTCACGGAAGCGGTGATCTCGGACCTGGCCAAGGTCGGCGTGAAGGCGAAGCTGAACTTCATGCAGTACAAGGCCTTGCGTGAAATCGCGCAGAAGGGCTCGACGGCGGTTCACCAGATGACCTGGGGGTCCTACTCGATCCCCGATGCGTCCGGTTGCGCCGGGGTGTTCTTCGTGGGCGGCAAGGACGATCCGGCCAACGACCCGAAGGTGAACGAACTGATCGTCAAGGCCGGCAACGTGACCGACCTTGCGGAACGCGAAAAGCTTTACAAGGAAGCGTTCCAGATCATTTCCACCAAGGTCTATTGGCTGCCCATGTTCACCTACGCCAAGAACTACGCCTTCAACCAGAACCTGGACATGACCATCACTTCCGACGAAATCCCGCGGTTCTACACCGCGAAATGGAAGTGACGACGTCCGGGTAACCGGCAATTCGGCCCGGCGGCCCTTAATCAGGGGCCGCCGGGTATCCGGGCCTAGGGGGGCCGTAGACATGAAGCGCCTGCCGGCGGGTTCGCCATGCTGAAATTTCTGTTGAGACGACTGGGTGTCGCCGTTCTGGTGGCGCTCACCGTGTCCATGATCACCTTCTCGCTGATCTACCTGTCGGGGGATCCGGCGATCGCGCTGGCCGGTGAATCGGCCAGTAATGAAGAGATCGAGAACATCCGCCAAATCTACGGCTATGACCGCCCGATCATCGTGCAATACGGCGACTGGCTGATGCGCGCCGTACAGGGGGACCTGGGCCGTTCGCACTATCTGAAGTCGGATATTTCCTCGGTCATCGTCACGCGCCTTCCCAACACCCTGATCCTGGCGCTCTGCGCCATTTCCTTCGCGCTGGTGCTGTCCATCCCGTTGGGCGTGGCGGCGGCGATCCGGCCCAATTCCCTGATTGACCGATTCGCCCTGGGGCTCGCCGTGGTCGGTCAGGCGTTACCCAGCTTCTGGTTCGCGCTGATCCTGATCTTCTTCATGAGCATTCAGTGGCGTCTGCTGCCCATCACCGGCACGGGAAGTTGGAAGAACTTCATCATGCCGGCGGTCGCGCTGGGATATTACGTGACGCCGGGCGTCATGCGCCTGACCCGCGCCGGGATGCTTGAGGTGCTGCAGTCGGATTATATCCGCACGGCCAAGGCCAAGGGCCTGCGTCCCATGACGGTGCTGTTCAAACACGCGCTTCGGAACGCGATCATCCCGGTCGTGTCGCTGGCCGCCGTGCAGTTCGGCTTCATGCTCGGCGGCTCCATCGTCATCGAAACCATTTTCGCCATCAACGGCATGGGCTTCCTGGCATGGGAATCCATTCAGCGCGCCGACCTGCCCATGATGCAGGCCATCGTGCTGGTCCTCAGTTGTTTCTATATCGTCATCACCTTCCTGGCGGACCTGCTCAACGCCTTCCTCGATCCTCGGATAAGGGTGACCTGACATGGCATCGCAAGACGCGCAGACAGTCGCCCGCTCAGGCGCCATTCTTCCCAGCGACAAGGTTCTGGAACCATCACCCATGGCGCAGCTGCGCCGACGTGTGTTCGGTCATTACGGCATCATTATCGGCGGCGTCGTGCTGTTTGCCATCCTCCTGGTCGCGGCCTTCGCACCCTATCTGACGCCCTATCACCCGATCCTGGACCAGGACTTGTCCAACGCGCTGAAGGTTCCGTTCTGGCATTGCATCGTGGTGGAAAAATCCTTTTGGGCGGCGGTGTTCGACGGCCGGTCCCCGTTTTCCTGGGTCGAGCCGGCCAAGTTCACCTGGGACCACCCGCTGGGCACCGACCTACAGGGCCGCGATTACCTGACGCGGCTGATCCACGGTTCGCGGATTTCGCTCCTGATCGGGTTTTCCGCGATGCTGATTTCCGGTGTCATCGGCACGGCGCTGGGCGTCGCCGCCGGCTATTTCGGCGGGCGGGTCGACATGGTCGTGAACTTCATCATCACCACGCGGCTGTCCATGCCCGTGGTGCTGGTGGCGCTGGCCGTGGTGTCGCTGATCGGGTCCAGCCTGTGGATCGTGATCTGGGTGCTGGGGCTGCTGATCTGGGACCGCTTCGCCGTGGTCATGCGTTCGACCACCATGCAGGTGCGCAACCTGGATTACGTGGCGGCGGCGCAGGCCTGCGGATGTTCCACCCTGCGCATCATCATGGCGGAAATCCTGCCCAACGTGGTCAACCACCTGATCGTCGTGGCGACCCTGGAAATGGCCCACGCCATCCTGTTGGAGGCGGCGCTGTCGTTCCTCGGCCTCGGCGTGCAGCCGCCGGCCCCCAGTTGGGGCCTGATGATTTCCGAGGCCAAGGGCATGATGTTCTTCGACGCCTGGCTGATCGGTATTCCGGGGGCGGCGCTGTTCGCTCTGATCCTCGCCATCAATCTTCTGGGTGACGGCGTGCGTGACGTGACCGCACCCGAAAACCGCAACTAGGATAAGGGACCAACGACCGCATGAGCGATCTGATCCTCGAAGTCCGCGACCTGGTCGTCGACATTCCCGTCGCCACCGGGATGCTGCATCCGGTGCAGTCCATCAGCTTCGACGTGACGCGGGGCGAAACGCTGTGCATCGTCGGCGAGTCGGGCTGCGGCAAGTCGCTGACCTCCCTCGCCGTCATGGACCTGCTGCCCAGCACCGCGCGCTGCACGGCATCCGTGCTCAAGCTCGACGGCGAGGAGCTGCAATCGGCCGGCGAAAAACGCATGACCGACATCCGCGGCAACAAGATGGCGATGATCTTTCAGGAACCCATGACGTCCCTGAACCCGGCCTATACCATCGGCAACCAGCTCGAAGAGGCCCTGCTGCGCCACAAGCAGGTCAGCGCCGCCGAGGCGCGCGCCCGCGCCATCTACCTTCTGGAAAAGGTCGGCATCACGGCGGCGGCCTCACGCCTGACGCAATATCCGCATCAGCTTTCCGGCGGCCTGCGCCAGCGCGTGATGATCGCCATGGCGCTGATGTGCGGGCCCGACCTGATCATCGCCGACGAGCCGACGACGGCGCTCGACGTGACCATCCAGGCGCAGATCCTCCACCTGTTGGCGGACCTGCAAAAGGAATTCAACATGGGCATGATCCTGATCACCCACGACCTGGGCGTGGTCGCCCGCGTCGCCGACCGGGTGGCGGTCATGTACGCGGGCCAGATCGTCGAGACGGGCACGGCCAAGCAGGTGTTCGAAAATCCGACCCATCCCTATACTCAGGGGCTGCTGGAATGCATCCCGATCCCGGGCAAGACGGAACGGGGTGCTCCGCTCGGCTCCATCCCCGGCATCGTGCCGTCCCTGGTGGGCGAGCTGCCGGGCTGCCATTTCGCCGACCGCTGCGTCCATGTGATGGACGCCTGCCGCACGGGACGGATCGATCTTCGTGACTCATTCGAAGACGGCCATGTGTTCCGCTGCCTGCTGACGCCGGACCAGAGTGCCGCCAACCTGAAGCGGGGAGCTGCCTGATGGCCGACCAGGAAGACATCGTTCTCGAAGCCCGCGACGTGACCCGCACGTTCATGATCTCGGCCGGGTTCATGAAGGGCAAGAAGCCGCTGCATGCCGTGAACGGCATCAACCTGAAGGTCCCGCGCGGCGAGGTTCTGGGTTTGGTCGGCGAATCCGGTTGCGGCAAATCGACCCTGGCCAAGATGCTGCTGGGCCTGCTGGCGCCGACCGGGGGTACGCTTTACGTCGGCGGCACGCCGACCAGTGAGATGGAACGCCTGGACATGGCGCGCAAGGTCCAGCCCGTGTTCCAGGATCCCTATTCGTCGCTCAACCCGCGCAAGACCATCGGCGACATCATCAGCCTGCCCGTGCGCGTGCAGGGCACGGCCGAGGCCGCCGGCGGCAAGGACCTACGCACGCGGGTCGAGGAAATCATGGAACTGGTCGGCCTGCCGCGCCGGCTGTACCGCAATTTCCCGAACCAGCTGTCGGGCGGCCAGCGCCAGCGCGTTGCCGTGGCACGGGCGCTCATCAACCGGCCCGAAGTCGTGATCTGCGACGAACCGACCTCGGCCCTCGACGTCTCCGTGCAGTCGCAGATTTTGAACCTGTTGCAGGACCTGCGCTCGGAATTGAACCTGACCTACATCGTCATCAGCCACAACCTGGCCGTGGTCGAGCACATGGCGACCCGCGTCGCCGTCATGTACCTGGGCCGTCTGGTCGAGGTCGCGGACACGGACCAGTTGTTCGACAACCCGCAGCACCCCTACACCAAGGCGCTGCTGTCCTCCGTGCTGACGCCGGACCCCAACCTGGACGTGCCCGACGCGGGCCTGGGTATCGCCTATCCCAACCCGGTCGACCCGCCGTCGGGCTGCACCTTCCATCCGCGCTGCGTCGACTGCATGGATCATTGTTCGGTCGTGGCGCCGCGCACCATCCCGACCAAGACCGGTCTTGTCGAATGCCATCTCTATGACGAGAACCAGGGGAGGGGACGCCAAGCGTCGTAAGACCGCCCCGGGCGAAGCCATGACCCGCCAACACGCCATCGACGCCGCCCTTGCCCATTTCGACGACCCGGAAGGCTTTTTCGAGGATCTGAAGGCGCGCGTGGCCGTGCCGACGGAAAGCCAGAACGCGGCCCGCCTGCCCGACTGCTACGCCTATCTGGAAGAAGAGATGCGGGATGCGTTCGAGGCCCTGGGTTACGCTTGCCGTGTCTACGACAACCCCTTCGAGGGCTGCGGCCCGATCCTGTTGGCGACGCGGTGGGAAGGCGACGGTCTGCCCACGGTCCTGGGCTACGGCCACGGCGACACGGTGCTGGGCCAGGAAGGCCGGTGGAAGGACAATCTGGACCCCTGGCGCCTGACCAAGGTCGGCGACAAGGTCTACGGGCGCGGCACCGCCGACAACAAGGCCCAGCATTCGACCCATATCGCGGCGCTCCGCGCCGTGCTGGACGCGCGGGGAAACCTTGGCTTCAACCACAAGTTCATCATCGAGACGGGGGAAGAGAACGGCTCCAAGGGCCTGAAGGACCTGGTCGCGCGGGAGAAAGAGGCCTTCGCCGCCGACGTCTACTTCGCCTCCGACGGGCCCCGCTTCGACGTCGCCAAGCCCAATCTGACGCTCGGCAACCGGGGGGCGTTCAATTTCGATCTGGTCGTCGACCTGCGGGACGGCGGCCATCATTCCGGCAACTGGGGCGGGCTTCTGGCCAATCCGGGGATCATCCTGGCCTCGGCGCTGGCGACCGTGATCGACGTGCACGGGCGCATCCTGGTGCCGGCCCTGCTGCCGCCGCCGATCACCGACACTGTGAAGGGCCTGCTGGCCGACGTCACGCGCGAGACGTCGGCGGGCGGCCCCGCCATCGACGACGACTGGGGCGAGCCGGGCCTGACCCGGGCCGAGAAGGTCTATGCCTGGAACACCTTCGAGATCCTCGCCATGAAGACCGGCAATCCGGACAACCCGGTGCATGCCGTGCCGCCCAAGGCCGTCGCCCATTGCCAGTTGCGCTTCGTGGTCGGCACGGACTGGCAGAACATCGTCCCCAACCTGCAGGCCCATCTGGACGCGGCCGGGTTCGGGATCGTCACGGTGCGGCCGTCGACCGGTGGCAACGCGGCGTTCTTCCATGCCGCGCGCACGCCCCCGGACCATCCCTGGGCCAAATGGATGCGCGCCGCCGTGGAACGCACGACTGGCGAGACCTGCCGCATGGTGCCCAATTCGGGGGGCTCCATCTGCAACGACGTATTTCAGGACGTGCTGGGCATTCCCTTCGTGTGGCTGCCGCTCAGCTATACCGGCTGTTCCCAGCACGCCCCCAACGAACACATCCTGTGGTCGCTGACCCGCGAGGGCATGGAACTGGTCACCGGCATCTACTGGGACCTGGGCGATCCGGAAACGGCCTATAGACTTGAAAGGAATGCGGCGTGACACGCGATGCGGTGATCGAAAGTCTTGAACAGTATTTCGACGACGGCGGTTTTTGGGCGGATCTGTCGCGCCGTGTCGCCATCAAGTCGTGCAGTCAGGACGAACCGTTCCGGCCCGAGCTGTACCGATATCTGAGGGACGAGATGACGCCCTATCTGGCGGACCTCGGCTTCGTCAGCGAGATTTTCGAAAACCCCAAGCCCGGCGGACAGCCCATCCTGGTTGCCCGCCGGCATGAAGGTGACGACCTGCCGACCCTGATGACCTATGGCCACGGCGACGTGGTGCGCGGTTATGACGACCAGTGGCGTGACGGCATCGGCCCGTGGGAAATGAAGAAAGTGGGCGAGCGCTGGTACGGGCGCGGCACCGCCGACAACAAGGGCCAGCACACCATCAATCTGGCGGCGCTCAAGGCCTGCCTGGAGGCGCGTGGCGGAACGCTCGGCTACAACGTCGTCGCGCTGATCGAAACGGGCGAGGAAACAGGCTCGCCGGGACTGCGTGAGTTCTGCCGTGACCATAAGGATCTGTTCAAGGCCGACGTGTTCATCGCCTCCGACGGCCCACGCCTCAACGCGGTGCGGCCCACGGTCTATTTCGGATCGCGCGGCGTGTTCAACTTCACCATGTCGCTCGACCTGCGCGACGGCGGCCATCATTCCGGCAACTGGGGCGGGCTGCTGGCCAACCCGGGGGTGATCCTGGCCCATGCCATTTCCACCATCGTCGACGCCAAGGGGAAAATTCTGCTCGACGAGCTGAAGCCCGAACCCATTTCCAATTCCGTGCGCGACGCCCTGTCCAAGCTGACGGTCGGCGGCATGGAGGGCGATCCGGAAATCGATCCCGACTGGGGCGAGCCGGGCCTGACCGCCGAGGAAAAGGTGTTCGGCTGGAACACCTTCGAAATCCTGGCCTTCAAGACCGGCAATCCGGACAACCCGGTGAACGCCGTGCCGCCCAAGGCCTTCGCCAAATGCCACATGCGCTTCGTCGCGGGCTTCGATCCGGCGGTGGTCATTCCGGCCGTGCGCAAGCATCTCGACAAGCTGGGCTACGACAAGGTCACCCTGACCCCCGACCGGGAATTCATGGCAGCGACGCGGCTCGAGCCCGATACCCCCTGGGCCAAATGGGCAATCAACTCCCTGGCCCGCACGGCGGGGGAGGAGCCGGCCGTGCTGCCCAACCTGGGCGGATCGCTGCCCAACGACTGCTTCGCCCATATCCTGGGCCTGCCGACCATCTGGGTGCCGCACAGCTACCCGGCCTGCTCGCAACATGCCCCCAACGAACATATCCTGGAACCCGTGTCCCGCTCGGCGCTCCGACTCATGGGCGGGCTGTTCTGGGACCTGGGCGAGACCGCCAGTCTGCCGCGACAATGACCGAGCCCTGCGACCTTTCCGCCGTCGAATTGCGCGCCCTGATCGGGGCGCGAAAGCTGTCGCCGGTGGAACTTGTGGAAAGCTGTCTTCGGCGCATCGCCGCCGTGAACGGTACGGTCAACGCCTTCGTGGCGCTTGACGCCGAGGGGGCCCTTGCGACGGCCCGCGCCCAGGAAAAGCGCCTGATGTCCTCGAATACACACCCGGCGTTGTTCGGCCTGCCCGTCGGCATCAAGGACCTGGTCAACGTGAAGGGCATTCGCACGACCTACGGCTCGCTGCTGTTCAAGGATCACGTGCCCGATGCCGACGACGGCCAGATCACCCGTCTGCGCGACGCCGGGGCGATCATCCTGGGCAAGACCAACACGCCGGAATTCGGCTCCGGCGCCAACACCACCAACCGGGTCTACGGGGCGACGACGAACCCCTTCGATCCCGCGCGCACACCGGGGGGCTCGTCCGGCGGCTCGGCCGCGGCGCTGGCGTGCTCCATGGTGCCGCTGGCCCAAGGGTCCGACACGGGCGGCTCGCTTCGCGCCCCCGCGACCTGGTCCGGCGTGGTCGGCTTCCGCCCGCGCCCGGGGGCCGTGGCCAACGAACGGCGTCTGCTGCCGCTGACCTATTTCTCGGTTCAGGGCCCCATGGGGCGGTCCGTCGCCGACACGGCGCTGCTGTATTCCGCCCAGGCGGGCAGCGCCCATCCGGGCGATCCAATGGGCCTGCCGTTCGATGCGGCCCCATTCGCAGATCTTCAACCGGCGGACTTGGGCAACTTGCGCGTCGCCTTTTCCGAAGACCTGGGCACGGCCCCTGTGGATGACGGGATCAAGCGCGTGTTTCGCCAGCGTTCGGCGAAATTCCGTGATGCCTTCGCCCATGCCCGGGACGACCATCCCGACATCGCGGGCGTGCGGGACTCCTTCTGGGTGCTGCGCTGCGTCTATTACATGGCCTATCACAAGGAGAAGGTGGAGAAACACCGCGACCTTCTGTCGCCCAACATCGTCACCAACACGGAAGCCGGATACGCCATGTCGCTGGCCGACGTGGCGGCGGCGGAGGTCGCCTGGCGGCAATGGTACGACCGCTTCCAGGCCTTCATGGAAGATGTCGACTTGTTGATCCTGCCGGGTAACGCCTATCCTCCCTACCGGCTGGACACGGGGGCGCCGACCACGATCAACGGCAAGCCCATGGAAAACTACATGGACGCATCGCTCATCCGCTCGGCCCTCACGCTGACCGGCAATCCGGTCATCGCCGTGCCCTGCGGCCTGGACGAAACGGGGGCTCCCTTCGGCTTTCAGATCGCCGGCAAGCGCCACGGCGAGAAGGACTTGCTGGAGGCCGCCCTCGCCATCGAAACCATCCTGAACGCGGACGCGGAAACCGCCCGCCCGATCCCAGACCTGGAGAAATTGACATGACCAAGCCAACGACGGCGACCGAACTCTGCGACCTGACCGCGACCGAGGCCCGGCGCCTGATCGGCACCAAGGAAATCTCGCCGGTCGAATTGCTGGAAAGCTGCATCGCGCGGGTCGAGGCCGTCGACGGCGCGGTCAACTGCATGGTCACCCGCGCCTATGATCGTGCCCGCGAGGAAGCCAAGGTCGCCGAGCAGATGGTGATGGACGGCGAGGAATTGGGGCTGCTCCACGGCCTGCCCATGGGCATCAAGGACCTGGAGGCGACGGAGGGCATCCGCACCACCTGGGGGTCGCTGATCAACAAGGATACGGTGCCCGAGACCGATCAGGGTTCCGTCGCCGCCGTGCGCGCCGAGGGCGCGATCATCCTGGGCAAGACCAACACGCCGGAATTCGGCGCCGGGGCCAACACCAAGAACCGCGTGTTCGGGGCCACGGGCAATCCGTTCAACCCGGAACTGACCTGCGCCGGATCGTCCGGCGGTTCGGCCGTGGCGCTGGCGACCGGCATGGTGCCGATCGCATCCGGCAGCGATTACGGCGGCAGTCTGCGCACCCCCGCCGGGTTCTGCGGCGTCGTCGGTTTCCGCCCGTCGCCGGGCACGGTTCCGGCCGAAGGAAAGGCCTCGGCCCTCATGCCCTGGTCGGTGCTGGGCCCCATGGCGCGCACGGTCGAGGACGCGTCCCTGTTGTTGCAGGCGCAGATGGACGACGACCGGCGCGACCCGTTCTCGGGCCTGGTCGATCCGCGCCTGTTCTCCTCCGTGGACGGCCTGGACCTGGGATCGATCCACGCCGCGATCACACCGGATCTCGGCTGCTGCCCCGTGGACAAGGGCATCGCCGACACCTTCAAGGCGCGCACCGATCAATTCCGGGGCGTGTTCGCCGAGGCCCAGGACCGCGCCCCCGACATGGGCGATATCCATCGGGTGTTCGAGGTGTTCCGCGGCATTACCTTCGTCGCCCTGCACCAGGAACGCCTGAAGAATCACAAGGACCTGCTGGGCCCCAACGTCATCGACAACACCACCCGGGGGCTAGAGGTCACGGCGTCGGACGTCGGCTGGGCCCTGGTCGAGCAGGCCAGGATCATGCGCAATTTCATCGACCTGTTCGATGAGGTCGATGTGCTGATCTGCCCCGCCGCCTCGGTTTCGCCGTTCCCTCACGAACAACTGTATGTGGACGAAATCAACGGCGAGAAAATGCCGACCTACATGCGCTGGCTGGCGATTTCCTATGCGCCGACCATGGCCATGGCGTGCTCCGCCGTGATCCCCTGCGGTGTCGACCACAAGGGCATGCCCTTCGGCCTTCAGATCATGGCGCCGAACGGCAAGGACGCCCTGGTGCTGGCCGTCGCCCATGCGCTGGAACAGTATTTCGCGGGCAAGGCCGATCTGATGCGGCCGGTGCCGGATATCGCCAAACTGCAAGCCTAGGACAGAGCCATGACCAAGCGCGTACTGATCGCCGGTTTCAAGCACGAGACCAATACCTTCTCGAAACTGCCGACGGACATGGCGGCCTACAAGGCCCGGACCTATTACCGCGACGACGAGGTCGCCCGGAAGATGCGCGGCACGGCGACGGAAATCGGCGCGGCGCTGGACGCCGCTGAAAAGCACGGCTGGTCCATCCGCCACCCCATCTATGCCAACGCCACGCCGTCGGGCAAGGTGACCAAGGACATGCACGACCATGTCACCCAGGTCATCGTCGATGCGTTGAAATCCGACGGCCCGTTCGACGGCATCCTGTTGTGCCTGCACGGGGCCATGGTGTGTGAGCATGACGAGGACGGCGAGGGCCGGTTGCTGCAATCCGTGCGCGATGCCGTGGGCCCCGACGTGCCGCTTGCCATGACCCTCGACCTGCACGCCAACGTGACCGACCGGACGGCCGATCTCTGCGACATCGTGATCAGCTACCGCACCTATCCCCATATCGATCAGTACGAGATCGCGACCCAGGCCTGCGATCTTCTGGCGCGTACCATGGCGGGGGAGATTCACCCCAAGGTCCATGTCCGCCGCCGCGAAATGCTGGACGGCGCCGACCATGGGCGGACCACGGCGCCGGGGCCGATGACGGAAGCGCTGGCGACCTTGGACAAGCTGCTGAAGGAAACGCCGGGCACCTATGCCGGGTCGATCAACGCCGGTTTCCCCTGGGTCGATATCCATGACACGGGGCCGACCTGCATCGTTACCGGCGAGGGAGATAACCCGGCCCACGGCAGGATCGCCGAACAGGTGATGGATCAGTTGTGGCGCGACCGCAACAAACTGACCATCAAGCTGTATCGTATCGACGAGGCCTTGGCGCAGGTCAAATCGGCCCTGGCCCAGGGCGTGCAGGCGCCCATCGTGCTCGCCGACTACGCGGACAATCCGGGCGGCGGCGGTTACGGCGACGCGACGAAGCTGCTGGGCGCGATGATCGAGGCCGACCTGCCCGATGCCGCCTTCGGCACGATCTACGATCCCGAAGCGGCGCTTGCCTGCCGCAATGCGGGCCTGGGCACGACGTTCAGGCTGGAACTCGGCGGCAAGGTCGATCCGGCCGTGCAGGGCGGGCCGCTGTCGCTGATGGGCACAGTGACCGCGATCACCGACGGCACCTTTGCCATGGAAGGCCCGATGACCCGGGGAACCCGCGTCGACATGGGCCCGGCGGCTGTGTTCAGCGTCGGCCGCCTGGATATCGTGGTGGCCAGCGCCCGATATCAGAATTACGACAAGATGTTCTTCAAGTCCGTCGGCATCGATCCGGAGAAGAGAAAGGTCCTGGGGGTCAAATCGGCGCACCATTTCCGCGCCGCCTACGGGCCCATCGCGTCGCAGATCATCGTCGTCGACGACGGCGGCGGCGTGACCTCGCGCAACTACAAGGACCTGGATTACAAGAACGTCCGCCGGCCGGTGTTCCCGCTGGACATCGATTAGGCGCCGCGGGGGGAGGCCGGCCCGCCGGTCAGAAATGTCTGGATCAAGGATTTCAGAAGAACCGTCATCACCGTCGAGGCGGGGATATCGAGGACGGTACGGAGAGCATCGACGGGGTCGACCATGTCCGGGAGCTTTTCAATAACGTCTTGCCCGAGCGGTCGGAACGTCATGGACCAGTCCGCAAAGATGCGGGTGGTGATGGGGCCCTCGGCAAGCAACTGAACGTCCCGGTGGCGCGAATCCCGCTGGATATTGACGAACAGGGTGTCGATCTCCGCCTTTCGGCCTTCCAGGTATTGCGCGAAACTGCCGCACCCATAGATCAGGATGCCGGTGATGCCGTGTTCCTTGTTTGCCCGCCGGGAAACGTCGAGCAGGTCCTGCAGGGCGTCTGGCCCCAACGGCGAAACCGCGTGACTGAAATAGACCAGGGAGTGCAGTTCGGGTGTTTCAGGCATGGCCGGACATGATGCCAAACGACAGGCGTGCGAACGGGTTCAGGGCCGTGTCGGTGCCCGGACGACGTTGCGGAACGTAAGGTTGACGCGGGGGGCGACGATCGCTTGCGTCTTGGGCACCCGATGTTGCCACTGAAGTTGGCATCTTCCCCCCATTACCAGGACGTCGCCGCCGCCCAGGCTGATTTCGATTTTGGTTTTCTTATCATCCTTGCGGCGCAGCTGAAAGCGCCGAGGCGCCCCCAGGTTGACCGACGCGATGACCGGGGCGGGGCCCAACGACGCTTCGTCGTCGGAATGCCAATCCATGCTGTCGGCGCCGTCGCGGTACAGATTGGCGAGCACGGAATTGAAAGGGGTCTGGGCGATCTCCTCGCAACGGTTGCGCAGACCGGCCAACACGGGCGGCCAGGGGCGTGGTTCCAGGTGGAGCCCTGAATAGGCATAGGCCGCGTCGCCGTACCAGGCGCTCAGGCGCGGCTGCGGAATGCGCCGGCCGTAGAGGGTCAATTCTTCCTGTTGCCAGTCGACCTGGGCCATTACCCGGTCGAACAGGGCGTCGGCGCCGTCCAGGGCGGCGGGATAGAGCACCGCGTCCGCCGCCTCCAGGCGCACGGGCGGAAAGTTGAGGGCAAGGCCGGACATGAAGGTCTTAGTGGACGTTGGGGGTTTTGTAGAAGTCACCGCGCGCGCAGGACTGCACGGTGACCGTCATCAGGTCGCCGTCGCGGTAGATGTTGAGCGGCACGTCGATCCCGGCATTGCCCAGCGACCACACGCCGCGGAAGAACTCGGCCATGCCCTCGACCGGCTTGTCGTCGACGCCGACCACCAGATCGCCGGCCTTGAGGCCCGCGTCCTCCGCCGGGCCGCCCTTCCAGGTGCCGACGATGACGACGCGGCCCATGGTCTCCGCCGTGAAGGTGCCCAGCCAGGGACGGGGCGGACGCCCGGTCGCCCCCGTGGTTCGCAGGGTCGGAAGGATCGCCTTCACGATATCGATGGGCACGATCATGTTGCCTTCGGTCTCGCCGCTTTCCTCGCCCCGCACGTAAAGCGATCCGATGCCGCGTAGCCGGCCGTCCTCGCCGATCAGCGCCGCCCCGCCCCACAGGGGATGAGCCGGCGCGGTGAAGATGGCGTCGTCCAGCAGGTATTCCCAGTATCCCGCGAATTCCTTCCTGGCCGACACGCGGGTCTGCAAGGCGTGCTTGCGCCCGCCGCAGCCGGCGACGATCACGTCGTCGCCCGGGATCAGGTCGGCGGAGGACCCCAATTCGATGGCGGGCGCGTCCAGGGGCTGCAACGCCTGGACCAGGCCGAAGCCGGTTTCCTGGTCATAGCCCATGACATGACCCTCGGCGGCGCGGCCGTCGTTGGTGACCAGCCATACACGTTCGGCCTCGACCACCAGATAGCCGATGGTCAGAACCAACCCCTTGGGGTCGATGACCACGCCATGGCCGCTGCGCTGGGTGCCCAGGGTGGTTGAGGTGAAGGCCGTTTCGGGAATTTCCGTGCGCAGGGACACCACGCTGCGCAGCGTCTTGTCGATGTCGAAGGAAAACCGATCGTCGTCGGGCCGGTAAGGCTCGGGGATTTCAGGGTATTCCTGCTGCGGTTCGTCCATGCGGGAATGGTAGAGCAGTTTGCCCGGAAAGGAAATGCGCCGGGGCGGGATTTTCGTCGCTCGCGCGGGCGGGGGCATCGTCTATTGAACGATCATGCCCTGCGGCGCTAGATTGTACACAATCGTACCGAGCGAACGGATTGGGAGGATCGGCCACATGGCTCAGGTAATTCAACTGCACGAGGTTCCGAGTCTGCGTGAAAAGGTCTCGGAGGAGGAATGGGCGCTGCGCGTTGAACTGGCGGCGGTGTACCGCCTTGTCGCGCGGTTCGGTTGGGACGACGGCATTTTCACCCATTCCTCCGTGCGCCTGCCGGGCCGCGAGCACCACTTCCTGATCAACCCCTACGGCCATCTGTTTTCCGAGGTCTGTGCGTCGAACCTGGTGAAGATCGACCTCGACGGCAACGTGCTGGACGGCAGCCCCTACGAGGTCATCAAGGCAGGCTTCGTCATTCATTCGGCGGTCCATATGGCGCGCGGCGACGCCATGTGCGTGATTCACACCCATACCAACGCGGGCATGGCCGTCTCGGCGCAGAAGAACGGATTGCTGCCCCTGAATCAGAAGTCCATGGGCTTCTACAACCGGCTCGCCTATCACGACTATCAGGGCATCTCGAACGATACGGAGGAGCGCGACAGCATCGTCCGCGACCTCGGCAATCACCATTCCATGATCCTGCGCAACCACGGCCTGCTGTGCACCGGGCGGACCATCGCCGAGGCGTTCCAGCACATCCGCTATCTCCAGCATGCCTGCGAGCTGCAATTGATGGCTCAGGCCTCGGGCGCGGAGCTGATCATTCCGCCCAAGGAGGTCTGCGAGCACGCGGCCCAGCAGTTCGACGGCGACGGCGGCCCCCGGGGCGGCGATCAGTTCGCGGCCTTCGTGCGCCTGCTTGATCGGGAAGAGCCCGACTACAAACATTAGTCACTAATTCCGATCCAGGCAGATGGGGTCATTCCCGCGAAAGCGGGAATCCGGCACGGTCTTTCTGGCCCCCGCTTTCGCGGGGGTGATCGGCTGCGTGGGTGGCCGCGCGAATATTCCAGCCGTCCGGATTCCGTCAATGGCCTCAAACGGTTCCGGCGGATCGGCTGAATGTCAAAATGGCGTCATTTGACATCCCGGTCTCGGAAAACTATCTTAGGTAAATCAACAACTTAATACTGTAGCCATTTGACCCGGCCAAGGATGACCGGGGCGGTGGCTTTTTGTCCGTGCCCCGCGCTGGGCGACGGGCATCCGCCATTTTGACGGGCGGAATGCGCCAACAAGAAAAAAGGAGCCGGATACGGCATGTGTGGACTTAGCGGCGAAATCAGATTCGATGACGGTTATGCGGACGCGCGCGCGGTGGCGCGCATGACGGACGCCATGGCGCCCCGGGGACCGGACGCCTCGGGCCTGTTTCAGCAAAGCCGCTGCGCCTTCGGCCATCGCCGGCTCAAGATCATCGACCTGACGGAAAAGGCGCAGCAACCCCTGGTCGATCCCGACCTGGGCCTGACCATCGCCTTCAACGGCTGCATCTACAATTACAAGGCGCTCCGCGAGGAACTGATCGCCAAGGGCTACCGCTTCTTTTCCACGGGCGACACGGAGGTTGTTCTCAAGGCCTTCGCCGCCTGGGGGCCTGATTGCGTGAAACGCCTGAACGGGATGTTCGCCTTCGCCATCTACGAGCGCGACACCGGGCGCCTGACCCTGGCCCGCGACCGGCTCGGCATCAAGCCGCTGTACCTGGCGGAAAGCGGCAAGCGGCTGCGCTTCGCCTCGACCCTGCCGGCGCTGCTGGCGGCGGGCGACACGGACACGGACATCGATCCCGTGGGCCTGAACCATTACATGTCGTTTCACGCCGTGGTGCCGGCCCCCTATACGGTGCTGAAGGGCGTGCGGAAGCTGCCGCCCGCGACCTATGCGGTGTTCGACGCCGACGGCACGCGCAAGGACACCACCTATTGGTCCGTCGATTTCACGCGCACCGCCGACGACATGAAACTGTCGGCCGAGGATTGGCGCGACATGGTCTACGAGGCCCTGGCGCTGTCCATCGACCGCCGGCTCGAGGCCGACGTGGACGTCGGCGTGCTGTTGTCGGGCGGGGTCGATTCGTCCCTGATCGTCGGCATGCTGGCGCGCGCGGGCAAGACGCCGCTGCGCACCTTTTCCGTGGGCTTCGAGGACGCTGGCGGCGAGGCCGGCAACGAGTTCAAGTATTCCGATCTGATCGCCAAGGAATTCGGCACCGAGCATTACAAGATCCACGTCGGCGCCAAGCGCCTGATGGACCTGCTGCCGGATACCATCCGCGCGATGTCCGAACCCATGGTCAGCCACGACAACGTGGGCTTCTTCGCGCTCAGCCAGGAAGTCGCTCAGCACGTGAAGGTGGTGCAGTCGGGCCAGGGGGCGGACGAAATCTTCGGCGGTTATTCCTGGTATCCGCCGCTGATGGAATCCAACGATCCCGTCGGTGACTACGCCCAGGTGTTCCGCGACCGCGATTTTGACGACTACAAAAAAGCCGTGTCGCCGCAGTACCACACGGGGCGCGACGAAAGCCTGGCCTTCATCGAACGGAATTTCGCTCAGCCCGGCGCCGACCGCGCCGTGGACAAGGCGCTGCGCATCGATTCCACCATCATGCTGGTCGACGACCCGGTGAAGCGGGTCGACAACATGACCATGGCCTGGGGGCTCGAGGCCCGGGTGCCGTTCCTCGATCACGAACTGGTCGAGCTGGCCGGCCGTGTTCCGCCCGAACACAAGGTCCGCGGCGGCGGCAAGGGCGTGTTGAAGGACGTCGCCCGCATGGTCGTCCCGGCCGAGGTCATCGACCGGCCCAAGGGCTACTTTCCCGTGCCGGCGCTGAAATACATCGACGGGCCGTACCTGGAAATGGTGCGGGACACCCTGGCGTCGAAGCCGGCGCGTGAGCGGTCGCTGTTCGACCGCGGCTATCTCGACATGCTGCTGGACGCCCCCGCCGATCACATCACGCCGCTTAAGGGCTCGAAGCTGTGGCAGGTGGCGCTCATGGAAACCTGGCTGCAGACCCACGGGGTCTGACGCCGTGAACCGGCGAAAGGAAAACCCGGTCATGGAAAACGCGCTTTCCTTGAAGCATTGGGGCGAGCCGCCCAAGAACGGCATGGGCACGGTCGGCAAATGCGTCGCCGTGCATTGCGGTTGGGGCCGCGTGCTGTTCGGCCAGACCTTCGACAAGCCGGAACTGTTGGCCGCCCGGCTGATGGAGGAGGAGACCGGCGAGCGCGACCTTGCCATTTACGTGCGCGATCCGCATGTCATCCTGTCCATGGCGCCGCAGACCCTGTTCATGGATCCGTCTCACAGCTTTCGCCTGAACCTGAGAGAACTGCCGGCCACCGCCCGTGCCGACGACAGCACCATGTTCACGGTCCGCGCGGCCGAGGCCGCCGACGAAGGGGCGATCAACCGCATCTATACCTCACGCGGCATGGTGTCGCTCAAGCCCGGCTACCTGGCCGAACTCGACAACCGGCAATGCGTCACCGTGCTGGTCGCGGAAGCGGCCCAGGACGGTGAGGTGCTGGGCGTCGTCATGGGGATCGACCACACGACTGCCTTCGATGATCCCGAGGAAGGCTCGTCCCTGTGGGCGCTCGCCGTCGACAGCCAGGCAGCGGTGCCCGCCGTGGGCATCGGTCTGGTAACCGCGCTGGCGGCCCATTTCCGGGCCGCGGGCCGCGCGTTCATGGACCTGTCCGTGCTGCACGACAACGCGGAAGCCATCCAGTTGTACGAAAAGATGGGGTTCGAACGGGTTCCCGTCTACACGGTGAAGAAGAAGAACCCGATCAACGAATCCCTGTTCATCGGCCCGCAGCGGGTCGAGAATCTGAACATCTACGCCAAGATCATCGTCGACGAGGCCAGGCGCCGCGGCATCCACGTGGACATCGAGGACGCGGCGGCGGGCCTGTTCACCTTGACGCTCGGCGGGCGGTCCATCGCCTGCCGCGAAAGTTTGAGCGAGCTGACCTCCGCCGTCGCCATGAGCCGCTGCGACGACAAGGCGCTGACCCATCGGCTTCTGGCCAAGGCCGATCTGAACATGCCCGGTCAGGTCACCTTGCGCAGCCGCGACGACGTGCGGGCGTTTTTGGAGAAGTACGGACGCATCGTCATCAAGCCCGCCCGGGGCGAGCAGGGGCAAGGCGTGTTCGTTGACCTGTGTTCCGAGGACGAGGCGATCGCCGCCTTCGACGAAGTCCGCGACCAGGCCGACCATGTGATCGGCGAGGAATTCGTCAACGGCCGGGACCTTCGCATCATCGTCATCGGCGACGAGGTAGCCGCCGCCGCCGTGCGCCGGCCGCCCCGCATCACCGGCGACGGGCAACACAGCATCCAGGAACTGATCCAGCGTCTGTCGCGCCGCCGCGCCGCCGCCACGGGCGGCGAAAGCCGGATTCCCATCGACGACGAAACGCGGCGCTGTTTGCAGGCTCAGGGACACGGCATGAATTCGATCCTGGGGGACGGCGTGGTGCTGGAGGTCCGCAAGACCGCCAACTTGCACTGCGGCGGCACCATCCACGATGTGACCGAGGACTTGCATCCCGCGCTGCGCGATGCGGCCCTGACGGCGCGCCAGGTTCTAGGCATCCCCGTCGTCGGGTTCGATTTCATGGTTCCCCGCGTGGATGGGCCCGACTACCGTATCATCGAAGCCAACGAGCGCCCCGGCCTGGCCAATCATGAACCACAGCCGACGGCGCAGAAATTCGTCGATTTCCTGTTTCCCGAAACACGCCAGGAATTGGTGAAGACTCCCGCAAGCGGGAAAGGAGTGACCGCGTGAAGTACGACCTTTTCATAGACCGAGACTACATGGTCGAAATCTTGGCCAAGCTTTTGGCCACACCCAGCCCGACCGGCATGACGGACGAGATCGTCGGCCTGGTCTGTGCGGAACTGAAGGAGCTCGACATTCCGTTCGAGCTGACCCGCCGGGGCGCCATCCGCGCCGACCTGAAGGGCGAGGAAGCCTCGCCCGACCGCGCCATCGCGGCCCATCTCGACACCCTGGGCGCCATGGTCAAGGGCTTCCGCCTGGGCGGGCGGCTGGAGGTCGTGCCGATCGGCCATTGGTCGTCGCGTTTCGCCGAGGGGGCGCGCTGTACCGTGCATTCCGATGGCGGCCGCACCTTCCGCGGCACCATTCTGCCGGCCAAGGCGTCGGGCCATACCTATAACGAGGCCATCGACACCCAGCCGACCGAATGGTCCGAGGTCGAACTGCGCCTGGACGAACGGGTCGGCTACGAGCACGAAGTGCGGGCGCTGGGCATCAATGTGGGCGATACCATTTCCATCGACCCGATGACCGAATTCATGCCCAACGGTTTCGTGTTTTCGCGCCACCTGGACGACAAGGCCGGGGTTGCGGCGCTTTTGACGGCGGCGCGGGCGGTTGGGCGCGCGGGCACGGTCCTGCCCATTGACTGCCATCTGCTGTTCACCATCACGGAAGAGGTCGGCGTGGGCGCTTCCGCCGTGCTGCACGGCGACGTGGCCGAACTCGTTTCGATAGACAACGGCACCATCGCGCCAGGCCAGCATACCTCCGAATACGGCGTGACCATCGCCATGCAGGATTCCTCGGGGCCCTTCGATTGGCATCTGTCGCGCTCATTGATCGACATGTGCGTCGGTCACGGGATCGAGCATTCCCGCGACGTGTTCCGTTTCTACCGATCGGATGCCGCGGCGGCGCTGGAGGCCGGCAACGACATCCGCACGGCGTTGCTGTGCTTCGCGCTCGACGCGTCGCACGGGTATGAGCGCACGCATCTTGATTCGGTCATGGCGCTGACACGGCTCCTGACCCTCTACATGCAATCCAAGCCCATGTTCCTGCGGGACAAGGATGCCCTGGGTCCGCTTGGCGATCTGCCGGCGACGGAGCGCGACAAGCCCGCCAAGGCAGCCGAGTAGGGACTTGCCGGGGCGGCCTGCCTGGGCGAGACTGGTCCCCGAACATTTCTGGAATGCTAATTCCTGAACAATGGGGACGGGGGGAACATGACCCAGGGCATGGTGGTCGCGCCGCAGCCGGAGCCGGTCGAGGTCGGCGCGGAAATTTTGAGATCGGGCGGCAACGCCGTGGACGCCGCCGTCGCGACGGCATTGGCCCAGACGGTGGTCGATCCCTTCATGTGCGGCATCGCCGGGTTCGGCTCCATGCATCTTTACCTGCCGTCGGTCGGCCAGCACCTGTGCCTGGATTTCCACGCCCGCGCCCCCGGCGCCGTCACCGACACCATGTGGCAGGATCTGTTGGAGCGGGAGGCCGAGGACGGTTTCGGCTTCATCCTGAAAGGCCGCGTCAACGAGGTCGGCTACCAGGCCATCGCCACGCCGGAGACGCTCCGGGCGCTTGATGCGGCGCTCAAGCGGTTCGGCACGCGCTCGCTCGCCGATCTGCTGCAGCCGGCCATCGCGCTTGCCACCGACGGCTACATGATCCGCCCGCACATGCACCGCTTCTGGACCCAGGAAGAGCCGGCCGGCCGGGTGCAGCACATCGAATACCTGCGCGGCAGCCCGGCCACGGCCAAGACGTATCTGAACGCCGACGGCAGCCTGAAGACGCCCGGCATGACCATTACCAATCCGGACATGGCGCACACCCTTGCGCGCATCGCCGCGCACGGCGCCGACGATTTCTATGAAGGAGAGATCGCCGGCAGGATCGCGTCCGACATGGCGGCCCATGGCGGGCTGATCTCGGCCGCCGATCTCGCCAATTGCGGGCCCGAGGAAACACAGCCCCTGTGGTCCGAGTACCGGGGCATCCGGGTGTCGTCCTGTCCGCCGCCGGGCGGCGGGATCATGGTCCTGCAGATGCTGAACATCCTGGAGAATTTCGATCTGGCGGCCATGGGCCACAATTCGCCCGATTACATCCGCACGGTCGCCGAGGCCATGAAGATATCGACCGTCGACAAGGACCGCAGCGTGGGCGACCCGCGCTTCGTCGACGTGCCTGTGGCGCACCTGCTGGACAAAGGATACGCGGCGGATTGCGCGGCGCGCATCAAGGCGGGCGAGGTCACCCACGTGCCCCGCGTCGGCCGCGACAAGGAAAGCAAGGATACGACGCATCTTTGCGTCGTCGATCAGGCCGGCGACTGCGTCAGCCTGACCCATTCGCTTGGCATGCCGTCTGGCGTGACCACGGACGGCCTCGGCTTCATCTACAATGGCTGCATGGGCGTGTTCGACCCCCGGCCGGGGCAGGTCGGGTCTCTCGCCCCCGGCAAGGCGCGGTTCACCTCCATGGCGCCGACCATCCTGTTCAACGGCGATCGGCCCCGCTTCATCGTCGGCGCGCCCGGCGGCACCTATATCGCCATGGGTGTGTTGCAGGCGATCCTCAATCACGTCGATTTCGGCATGGACGCGCAGCAGGCCGTGTCCGCCCCCCGGTTCTCGGCGACCAGCGACATCATCGAAATCGTCAACCGCATTCCCCGCGCGGTCGAAGCCGATCTCAACGGGCAGGGCTACCGCACCCGGCGCTATCCCATCAATTTCCACTTCGCGGGCGTGCATGCCATCCGTCTGATGGACGGCAAGGTCGACGGCGGTGCCGACCCGGGCCGCGACGGCATGGCGATGGCGGTCTAGCCGCCCGTCTTCCGGCCCGCCGGTTCGGGCGGGTTCCCTCACGAAATCTTGAGAACGGCCACAGGCCCGGGTTTCCGGCCTTATTAAACACACAAATTAAATGTATTAAAAATATGAATTACAAATTGATTGACGATTTTATGATTTTGAACCACATTCTGACTGTGGATATTGAAATTATCCACGAGTGAAATTTGTAAATTAATTCCGGCGCCCCGAATTTCCCCGATTTTCCAGGGATTTCGGCGCCGGCACACGCGGAACAAGGCTCGAACGACCCATGCGGCAGTTTCCCATCTTCTTTTCGGTGCAGGACCGGCCCGTGGTGGTCGCCGGCGGCGGCGAGGCGGCGGCGCGCAAGCTGCGCCTGCTGCTGAAGGCGGGGGCGGTTGTTACCGTCGTCGCGCCGGACGCCAACGACGAAATCCTCGACCTGTTCGAAGCCGGCGACATCGAGTGGACGGCGCGGGCCTTCGTTGACGCCGACGTCGCCGGGGCCGTCCTGGCCTATGGCGCCACGGGGATCGACGCCGTCGACCGCCAGGTGTCCGCCGCCGCCCGCAAGGCCGGCGTGCCCGTCAACGTGGTTGACCGGCCGGAACTATCCGATTTCATCACCCCGGCCATCGTCGAGCGCGACGCCATCACCGTCGCCGTGTCGTCGGGTGGGACCGCGCCCGTGTTGGCGCGGGGCGTGAAGGCCGCGATCGAACGCCTGCTGCCCCCCAACCTGGGCCGCCTCGCCCTGTTCGCCGAACGCTTCCGGGGGGCTGTGAAGGCCGTGGTGCCCGACGGCCGGGCGCGGCTGCGGTTCTGGGACAGATTTTTCGACGGGCCCATCGCCGCCCGCGTGCTGGCCGGCGACGAGCAGGGGGCGGCCGAGGACATGCTGTCCTACGTCAACCGGCGCGGCCGGGATGAGGACGGCATCGTCCATATCGTCGGCGCCGGGCCGGGAGCGGCGGACCTCATCACCCTGCGGGGCCAGCGCCTTTTGGAACAGGCCGACGTCATCGTCCACGACCGGCTGGTCGGCGACGGCGTGCTCGACCTCGCGCGCCGCGATGCCGACCGTATCGACGTGGGCAAGACCCCGGGCCGCCATCCGGTGCCCCAGGACAAGATCAACGATATCCTCATCGCCGAGGCGCGCCTGGGCAAACGGGTGGTTCGCCTTAAGGGCGGCGACCCCTTCATCTTCGGGCGCGGCGGCGAGGAGCTGCAGGCCCTCAATGCCGCCGGCATCCGGGCCGAGATCGTGCCCGGCATCACCGCCGCCACGGCCTGCGCCGCCGCCACGGGGATTCCCCTGACGCATCGGGGCCACGCCTCGGCCGTCACCTTCGTGACCGGCCACCTTGCCCGTGAAAAGGGGGGCGACGGCGGCGCGCCGGATGTCGACTGGGCGGCGCTTGCCCGCTCGGGCGCGACGCTGGCCGTCTACATGGGCATCGGTGGCGCCGGTGCCATCGCGAACGATCTGTCCCGCCACGGCCTGGCCGATACCCCGATCGCGGTGATCGAAAACGGCACCCGCCCGGATCAGCGGGTTTTCACCGGCCATGTCCGCGGCCTCGACGCCCTGGTGCGGGCGAACGGGGTCACCGGGCCGGCCTTGATCGTCATCGGCGATGTCACGGCCCTGGCCGATATGTCCAGCGTAACCGGGGGGCAGGTGCCCCTCGCCGCCGCAATGTGATTTGGAAGTTAGGAATGGAACAATGATGCAACAGGTTGTCACGGGAAACCGCCTTGCCGACGGCGTCGTCATCTACCTCGGACAGGACGGAGGGTGGACCTCCAAGATCGACGCGGCCCGCGTCGCCGCGGACGTGGACGAGGCCAAGCTTTTAGAGGATATCGCCAAGGCGGCGGAGAAAGCCCGCATGGTGGTCGGCCCCTATCTGATCGAGGTTACGGATGCGGCCGGCGCGGTGACGCCCGTGCGCTACCGCGAACGCCTGCGGGCCTACGGTCCTTCCGTTCATCCCGAATTCGGCCGCGCCGATGTGCCGGACCACCTTCGCATGGGCTCGGAAGCTGAATACGTGCACATGAACGGCGTCGCCGGCTGACGCGCCGTTCACGACCGCATCTCGCAAGGAAAGAAGAAACGACATGTACCGCTACGACGAATTCGATCATGCCATGGTCAAGGACCGGGTCGAGCAGTTCCGTGGTCAGATCGCCCGCCGCATGGCCGGTGACCTGACCGAGGAACAGTTCCGCCCGCTGCGCCTGCAAAATGGGCTTTACCTGCAACTTCACGCCTACATGTTGCGGGTCGCCATTCCCTATGGGCAGTTGAATGCCGTGCAGATGCGCAAGCTGGCCCATATCGCGCGGACCTACGACAAGGGCTACGGTCATTTCACCACGCGCCAGAACATTCAGTACAACTGGCCGAAGCTGAGCCAGGTCGCCGATATTCTCGACGAATTGGCGAGTGTCGAAATGCATGCGATCCAGACGTCCGGAAACTGCATCCGCAACACCACCGCAGACCAATATGCGGGCGTGACGGCGGACGAGATCGAAGACCCCCGTATCTATGCCGAGATCATCCGCCAGTGGTCGACCTTCCACCCGGAATTCACCTTCCTGCCGCGCAAGTTCAAGATCGCCGTGTCGGGTGCCGTGGGCGCGGACCGCGCCGCCGTGCGCTTCCACGATATCGGCCTGTTCATCGTGAAGAACGACGTGGGCGAGGTCGGGTTCGAAGTTTGGGTCGGCGGCGGCCTGGGCCGCACGCCCATGATCGGCAAGAAAATCCGAGGCTTCGTCGCCAAGGCCGACCTGCTCGCCTATCTGGAAGCAGTGCTGCGCGTCTACAACATGCTTGGCCGGCGCGACAACATGTACAAGGCGCGGGTGAAGATTTTGGTTCATGAAACAGGAACCGAGGAATTCACCCGTCTGGTCGAAAAGGAATTCGAGGACACCCAAGGCGGCGCGCTTGATTTGCCGGCCGAGGAAATCGATCGGATCGCCGCCTATTTCCAGCCACCGGCCTATGAGGCGCTGTCGGACGATCCGCCGGCCCTGACCGCCCGCCGGTTCGAGGACAAGGACTTCAACAACTGGGTGCGCGTCAACGTCGCCCGTCACAAGGCGGCGGGCTACGCCATCGCCAATATCTCGCTGAAGCCCGTGGGTGTGCCGCCGGGCGATGTGACGGCGGATCAGATGGACGCCGTGGCGGATATCGCCGAGACTTTTTCGTTGGGCGGCATCCGGGTAACCCACGAACAGAATCTGGTGCTGCCCGATGTGCGCCAGGATCAGCTGTACGACCTGTGGTTGGCGCTGCGGGAGCAGGGCCTGGCCGACGCCAACCTGGACCATATCGGCGACATCATCTGCTGCCCGGGGCTGGATTACTGTTCGCTCGCCAACGCGCGCTCCATCCCTATCGCCGAGCGGATCAGCCAACGGTTTGCCGATCTCGAGCGCCAGTACGACATCGGTGAACTGCGACTGAAAATTTCCGGCTGCATCAATGCCTGCGGCCATCACCACGTCGGCCACATCGGCATCCTGGGCGTCGACCGCAAGGATCAGGAGTACTACCAGATCACCCTGGGCGGTGCGCCCGGCGAGGACGCGGCCATCGGCACAAAGGTGGGCGCCGCCTTTTCCGCCGCCGAAATCGTCGATGCGGTCGAAACCGTGGTGAACACCTATCTCGCCATCCGACAGCCGAAGGAACGATTCATCGATACCTTCCGCCGGGTCGGCGATGCCCCCTTCAAGGAGAGCCTCTATGACAAAGCTGCTTAAGGACGGAAAAGCGACGACCGATCCCTGGATCCATGTTGCCGACGGTGACGATCTTCCCGCGGATGGCCCGGTCATCGTCACCCTGGCCCGCTGGCAGGCGGAACATAACTCACTCGCTGGGCGCGCGGACGGTCTCGGCATTCGCCTGGAAAGCGGCCAATCCCCGGAAGCGATCAAGGACGACCTTGCCCGCTTCGCCGTGGTGGCGCTTGAGTTTCCCAAGTTCGGCGACGGCCGGGCCTATTCCCATGCCCGCATGCTGAAGGACCGCCTGGGATACGAGGGCGAGGTGCGGGCCGTCGGTGACGTGCTGCGCGATCAATACCGGGCCATGCACCGCTGCGGGTTCGACGCGTTGGAAATTGCCGGCGATCGTCCGGCGGACAAATTGGAAGCCGACTGGCGGGCGGCCCTCGGCGAACTGCGTCATGCCTATCAGCCGGCCTTGCGCGGGCCGGAACCGATCCTGCGTCAGCGCCACCGCGCCGCCGCCGCATAACGATTGTCACCTCGGGAAAAGGCCGATCAGCCGGCGGCCTGAAGCTGGGCGCGCCAGACGACCTCGTACACCGGCACGGGCTTTTCGATGCCTTTCATGTCGAAGTTGCCGGCATCGCGGAACTGGATCGAATGGCCGGTCACCAGGTCGCGAACCGATTGGGTGATGAATATCTGATCGGCGTCCGCCTTGTCGCACACGCGGGCGGAAAGCTGCACCGTGGTGCCGAAGAAATCGTCTTCTTCCTGAACCGCGGCGCCTGCGTTCAGCCCGATGCGGACCTTGACCGGCAGGCTGCCCTGCGTTCCGTTGTGCTTGGACAGTTCCTGCTGAATCACCATGGTCGAGGCGACGGCGTTGGCGGCGTTTGAGAACACGGCCATGATGCCGTCGCCGGTGTGTTTGACCTCGCGCCCGTGGTAGGCGGCAAGGGCGTTGCGCACGATGGCGTTGTGGGTGCGCACGACCTGTTGGGCGCCTATGTCGCCCAGTTCCTGGGTCATCTTGGTCGATCCCACCAGATCCGTGAACATGACCACGACGACGCCCTGGGCCGACGCCTTGGCCGCCTTGTTGGAGGTGAAGCCTTCAAGAATCGCCGGCAGTTCGCCGAAGGCCTTGATGTCGCCGTCGATGAAGCGCTGCATGGCCGATCGGCCGGCGTCGATCATGGCGCGGCTTTTCGAATCCTTTTCGTATTCCGCGAACTTGTCGCAGAACGGCCCGGCCATGGCCTTCTTGGTGCCGATGGCGACGATGGCTTCGGAAATCATGCCGTTGCGCTGCGCCCCCTCGAGGCCGCTGTACTTGGCAAGCTGATCGCCGGCCCCGGCGAGGTACAGGTTCAGCCCGAACTTGCCCAGTTTGTCGAGCTTGGCCAACTGGCTGCGAATCGCTCCCAAGGCAAGTTCGAGAAATTTGAGCATGGTCTTGCGCGGCTCCGCCGGAACGTTTTCCGGGGGATAATCCAGGCCGGACGCCATTGTCGCGGCACTGCTATCGACGACGGCCTCTTCTTCCAGGACGGCCATGGGATCATCGCCAATCGTGTCCTCGCGCCAACTGCCGAGTCCGGAATCGTAGGCATCGAATTCGTCGTCGTCCTGCCCGCCGGTCCGCGCATCCTGAAAATACTGAGTCAGGATTTCCATATCGCCCTCCTTGAGGAGAATTTTGCCCAGGATCAGGGCGGCGATGGCGAACCCAAGGACATATCCCGCAATCATGAATCCGGGAATGTCGTAGCCAGTGGCGGCCAGTTTCTTTTGCAGGATCTCGAGCGGAATTTTCCCGGCAAACGTGATGACCGCCGTGATGATGAAGACCGTGACCAGCCGCGTGCCGACGGCGATCATGGGCGATTTCGGAGGCTTGCCGGCCTCGGCCTCGCGCAGGGCGGCTTCTTCGGCGGCTTTCTTGACCGAGTGGGCGCCGCCGATGGCGCCCGTCGCTTCCAGATGCTGCTTGGCGATTTTCTTGTAGGCCTCGCCAGCGCTTTCGGCGCCGCCCTTGCGCTTTTTCCGGCGTTTCTTTCCAGGGGGGGCGTTGTTACCGTCGGCGCCCGTGGTGGCCCGGCCACCGTTTTCGCGGCCGCTCTCGCCGCCGCCACTGTCACCACCGCCACGGTCGCTGCCGCCCCCTCCGCTTCCGCGCGGCTTGGTTTTGCCGGCCCGGGGAATGCCGGTCATCCAGGCAATCGTTTCTTGCGGAGGGCGGCCGTCGGGATAGGTGCGCCGGCTCATCAGGCGCACGGCCTGCCATTGTGCTTGGTCGTCGGCGTCATGCGCGGCGGTCAGGGCCTCGAACTCATCCGTTTCAGCCCATTCGCCCTGGCGTGCCCAATCGCCCTCGGAGGCGCGGCAATAGAGCACGAACGTCGTTGTGTATACGACCCTAGCGGCAGCCAACGCAGCAGCTCCTGTCCCGTGCAAACACCACAAAACCCCCTCGGCGTCGCGGCGACATTCGCGCGCCGAAACTGAATTCTAGGCAAGTTGACGCCGAGTATGGCATTCAACACTTTGGATTTGTACAGATTATCAGCCGTGAACCAATGATTTGTTCGCGATTGGTCCGACGCGCGGCATGAGAGTATTCGCGTAAGGAGGTTCGATGAGCAGGCAGGTGGCGGATTTATCCTTGATCGCATCCGTCGCGGCGGGGGTTTTGGGGATGAACCCGTTCTTGCATTCGGCGGTTGCGTCGCCGGCACCGGATGCCGTGGCGGTGCTTGCCGCCGTCTGCCCTCTGAAGCCCGCCGATACGGCCGGCCTGCGCCGCGTGTTGACAGGCGGCCGCCTGCTCGAGGCGCGCCTGGACGGCCCCGCGGATAACCCCTTCAGGACGATGCATCGCATCCTCATGCCGGAAGGCGGGGAATGGGTGATCAGCCGGCTGTCGCCCGGCGGCCGCCTGCGCCGTATCAGCCTGGAATGGCATGCTCCGGCGCCGGCCGGCCCGCGTCCGGCTATCGCCGTCAATGGCTCGGGCGATTGCCGGGCGACCGAGGGCCGCCGCCTGATCTACGGCGCCGACGGGCGCGCGGAGGCGCTTGAAATTCTGTCCGCCGATCTGGCCGACGTGGTGTTCCGCGAACCCCTGAACCCGCCCGTCCCGCCGGGCCCGCCGACGGCGCAAGGGGCCGCCCGTGTCGCCGTCATCGATACCGGCATCAACTATACCCTGCCGTTGTTCGCGGGACGCCTGGCGCGGGACGGTGCCGGAGGCTTGCTGGGATACGACTTCTGGGACATGGACGCGCGCCCGTTCGATGTGGACACGGCGCGCTCGCCGTTCTTTCCCCTGCACCACGGCACGGCGGTGACCTCGATCATTCTGCGCGAGGCGCCCGAAGCGGTGATCCTGCCCTACCGCTATCCGCGCCCGGACATGACGCGGTTCGGGGACCTGGTGGCCCATGCCGACAGAGCCGGGGCGGTGATCGTCAACATGGCCATGGGCTCCAACACCGAAGCGGACTGGCGGGCCTTCGCCCAGGCGGCCAGGGCGCGGCCCCACATGCTGTTCATCGTGTCCGCGGGCAACGACGGCCGCGACCTGGACAAGGTGCCGGTCTATCCGGCCGCCCTCGGCCTCGACAACATCCTGACCGTGACCTCCGCCGACGCCGACGGTCGCTTGGCCCGGGGGTCCAACTGGGGGGCTCTGCGGGTCGACGTCATGGCGCCGGGCGAACAGATTGCGGTGACGGACCACCGGGGGGCGGCGGGCAAGGCGTCCGGGTCGTCCTTCGCCGTGCCCAGGATCACCGCCCTGGCGGCGCGGCTTCTGGCCCGGCACCCGGATTGGCGGGGACCTGAGCTGAAGGCGGCGATCCTCAAACGTGCGCGCAGGCCGTTCGGCGACGGCGCGGCCTTGCTGCGCCACGGCTGGATTCCCGATCCGACGGACGATTTCGAAGGCTGACGCGAACCCGGCGCAGGCTTATTTCACCGCCTTGTTGCCGCGCCGGGGCGGCGGCGGTTGCTGCATGAAGCGTTCCGCCACGGGTTTCAACTGCGGATGATGTTCCAGCAGAAGTGCATAGGCCTTTTGCGCCAGAATGTCGTCCCCGCCCCATTTTCCCGCCTGGATCGCCAGACGCAACACCTGCGGGTCCGTCGGCAGGGCGTCGATCAACGCCCTCAGATGGGGGATTTCGTCCTCGTAGCGTTGCGCCACATGCAGGGAAATGGCCAGGGACAGCCGCGTGTTCAGGCCATTGGGATCCTGGTCCAGGGACTTGTTGAACAGGTCGAGCGCCTGATCAAGGAACTGCTGACGGCCCAGCGTGCGGCCCGCGTCGTCGTACAACTGGCGGTTTCCGGTGGCGAGGCATTGCGCGTAGAGAAATTCCACGTTGCTGGGCGCCATGTGTTGGTCGCCGCCGCGCACGGCATCCAGGGCTTCGGAACATTTGCGGTAGGCGAGACCGATGCGGGCACTGGGCAGGGCCTGATCTGGGCCCGACTGGGTTTTCAGTTTGGCGATCTCGGCGATGGGGATGGCTTCGTTGCGGCCCTCGCCGCCCGAGGCGATGATCGCCACCAGCGAGCCGTCGCGGGCGAACAGGGCGCCGCCCGAATTCCCCGGCTGGCTGCGCGCCGAATGATGGACGCGGGCCAGGGGCTTATCGGCCGGCGGCACGGCGACCACGCGGCCCGGCAAATAGGCGCGAATGGCGCCGCGGCCCACATCGGCGCCGACCGCGTAAACCTGCTGGTCGACCTCGGCGGCGCCCAGGGTCAGGGGCTGTTGCACCACCAAGCCGTCCAGGCGCAGAAGGATCAGGTCGCCGGGATAGGTCGTCGGCACCACGTCGGCGATGCGTTGGCTGCCGTCGGACATGAAGACCTGGGCCCGGGAATTATCGGCGACGACATGCCTATTGGTGACGAGAAGCCCCGGTTCGATCAGCACGGCGCTGCCGACCGGATCGTAGGATGAAATGGCGAAGACCCGCGCCGATGCCTGACACACGGCCGTCGGCGCCTTGCATCCCGGCGCCGGACGCTGGGCCTGGGCGGGAGGGCAGGCGACCGCCAGAACGGTCAGGAAAATCAATGCAAAGCGGATCATCTGGAAGCCCTGGAACATGAGAATGCGATGCCGGATTCCAGGGGACCTGTCAATCGTGTGGGGCTGCCGGGGGTCGTAAAAATGCATATTATTTAAAATTGGGACAAAATATGCCTGATTTATGTTGAAATGGCGGTAACATTGCGTATGATCTGGCGACGGTGCGCAGACGCCGAACGCAAGTGGGAGCAGAAACGGATGATGACATCTCGATCAGCGATGCCCCTCGCCCCTTTTTTCCGGCATTTGGACGGGGAGGCGTAGGTCATGCCCGATTCCGCGCAGAACGGAACCGGCAGCGCCCTTGGCAAGGCGCTTGCGGTGCTTGAGGTTTTGTTGGACGAACCGTCGGCCCTGTCCCTGGGCGACATCGCGGCACGCACGGATTTGCCGCGTCAGACCGTCCACCGCATGGTCAAGCAGCTTGAGGAAAACGCCCTGTTGCGCCGCGATCCCGGCGGCGACAGCTATTCCGTCGGGCCGCGCATGATCGACCTGGGCATGCAGGCGCTGACCGCCGGCACCCGCGCGGCACCCGTGCGCCGGGTTCTGCAAAATCTGGTCGAGCGCCTGGGCGAAACCTGCAACCTGGGCGTCCTCGCTCGCGACGAGGTTGTCTATGTGGAACGCGTCGAATGCGACTGGCCGCTGCGCATCCAATACGGCGTGGGGTCGCGCGTGCCGCTCCATGCCACCGGCATCGGCAAGCTGTTGCTGGCCCATCTGCCGGCCCGCGAACGGCGCCGTCTTTTGCGCGTGCTGCCGCTGACCCAACTGACCGACCGCACGATCACCGATCCCGACCGCCTGGAAGACGAACTGGCCGCCATCCGGCGCCGTGGTTACGCTGCCAACGATCAGGAAAACACCCCGGGCCTGATCGGCCTGGCGGTGCCGATCCGCAATCCCAAGGGCCGGGTCATCGCGGGGCTGGCCGTGCATGCGCCGGAAGCCCGCCTGCCCATGGCCCGTGCCCTGGAGCATTTGGCGCTGTTGAACGAGTCGGCGGCGGCGCTGGAATCCTTTTTCGCCGAGGACCAGGAAGGTCTTCAGCCCCTTGATACCGAGGCCGCGAAGGCGGCCGCGCAGGACAACACAGGAAGGATGCAAAGATGACATCACTTGAACAATCGGTTTCCGGCGGTGGCCGGGACGGCGGTCTCCGGCTGCGCCCGGTGTCGGACGCCATCGGCGCCGAGGTTTTGGACGTGGACCTGGCGGCCGTGGACGACGTCCTGTTCGACCAAATCCATGCCGCCTGGATGGATCATTGCGTGTTGCTGTTCCGCAATCAGACGAACATGACCGACGACGCCCTGGTGGCGTTTTCCCGCCGCGTCGGGACGCTTGACCAGGCGCCGCCCAACGAAAACGGCAAGCGTTTCGTCGAGGGTTATCCGGAAATCCTGGTGATTTCGAACGTGGTCGAGAACGGGGTCGCCCTGGGGTCTCTCGGCGCCGGGGAATCCGTGTGGCACACGGACATGAACTATATCGAGGAACCGCCGACGGCGAGCCTGCTGTGGGGCATGGAAGTGCCGGAAACCGGCGGAAACACGGGCTTTCTCAACATGTATAAGGCGCTGTTGGACCTGCCGGCCGACCTGCGCCTGCGCATCAAGGATCGTCAGATCAAGCACGACAATTCAACCAATTCGGCGGGTTACCTGCGCGAAGGGGCGGAAGAGGTCACGGACGTGACGACCTGTCCCGGCGCGGTGCATCCCATCGTCCGCACCCATCCGGTGACCGGGCGCAAGGCGCTGTACCTGGGCCGCCGCCGCAACGCCTATGTCGTCGGCCTGCCGCTGGAAGAATCCGAAGAATTGCTGGATGCGCTCTGGGCTCATACGGCGCAGGAAAAATATTATTGGCACCATAAATGGCAGGTTGGCGACGTGTTGATGTGGGACAACCGCTGCGCCATGCACCGCCGTGACCCCTTCGATGCCTCGGCCCGCCGCGTCATGCACCGGACCCAGATCAAGGGCAGCAAACCCGTTTGACCCTGCCTGTCTCCGGCCCATCGGCCGGACCGCCAAGCCTCTAGGAGAACATGAATGACTGCCACCGCAGAAAAAGTGGCCGATACCGGCCCCGAACAGGTCATCGCCGGTCTGATGACCCGTGCCCGCGCCGCCATGGAAGCCTTCGCCGATGCCGATCAGGCTCAGGTCGACGAGGCCGTGACCGCCCTTGCCTGGTCGATCTACGAGCCGGGCCGAGCCGAGGAACTGGCCAGGATCGCCGTCGAGGATACGGGCCTCGGCAACGTCAAATCCAAGATCATCAAGAACCAGCGCAAGACCTTCGGCTGCCTGCGCGACCTGATGCGGGTGAAGACCGTCGGCGTGATCGAGGAAAACAAGGCCAAGGGTCTGGTCAAATATGCCAAGCCCGTGGGCGTCGTGGGTGCGGTCAGCCCCTCGACCAACCCGGCCGCGACCCCGGTCAACAAGGCCATGTTCGCGATCAAGGGCAAGAACGCGGTGATCGTGGCGCCATCGCCGGCGGGCATGAAGACCACGACCATGACGGTCGATTACATGCGGGCCGAACTGAAGAAGGTCGGCGCACCCGAGGACCTGGTGCAGGTGCTGCCCGCCCCGGTCGACAAGGCGCTGACCCAGGCCCTGATGAAGGCGGTCGATCTCGTCGTCATCACCGGCTCGCAGAACAACGTGCGCCGGGGTTATTCCTCGGGCACGCCCTGCATCGGCGTGGGGGCGGGCAACGTTCCCGTCATCATCGACGACACGGCCGACTTCAAGGACGCGGCGGAAAAAATCCGCATGTCCAAGATCTTCGACAACTCGACCTCCTGCTCGTCGGAAAACTCCGTCGTCATTCTGGATAGCGTCTATGACCAGGCGATCGAGGCCCTGAAATCCGTCGGCGCCTATGTGTGCTCGGCCGAGGAAAAAGCCAAGGTGAAGGACACCCTTTGGAAGGACGGGCATCTCAACCGCCGCGTCATCGCCAAGGATCCGGACATCTTCGCCAAGGAAGCGGGCTTGCCGGACGCCGCCACCAAGGCTGATTTCTTCATCGTCGAGGAGCCGGCGGAAAACGTCGGCAAGGAACATCCGTTCTCGGACGAAAAGCTGTCCCTGGTTCTCACCGTCTACCGCGTGCCTGACTTCAAGGCCGCCAAGGCGCAGGTGCAGAAAATTCTCGATTTCGTCGGCATGGGCCATTCGGTCGGCATTCACACCAAGACCCAGGAACATGCGGACGAGCTGGCCGCGGACCTGAAGGTCGTGCGGGTGCTGGTCAATCAGGCCCATACCTTCGGCAACGGCGGCAGCTTCACCAACGGGCTTGAATTCACGTTGACCATGGGCTGCGGCACCTGGGCCGGGAATTCCATCTCGGAAAACCTGAACTACAAGCACTTCATCAACATCACCCACCTGGTTCGGGAAATTCCCGAGGACAAGCCGTCGGAAGAAGAACTTTTCGGCGCCTACTGGACGAAATACGGCAAATGAACTTCGAGGAACATGCAGGTAAGCCGCTCCTGAAAGCGGCCGGAATCCCCGTGCCCAACGGCGGGGTCGCGACAACCGCGGATCAGGCGGCGGACATCGCCGCCCCGCTCGGCAAGGTCGCCGTGAAGGCCCAGGTGCCCACGGGCAAGCGCGGCAAGGCCGGCGGCATCAAGATCGCCGACGACGCGGCGGCGGCCAAGGCGGCCGCCCAGGCGATCCTGGGCATGACCATCGGCGAACATGTGGTGGAAAAGGTCCTGGTCGAACAGGCGACGGCGTTCACCCGCGAATTCTACGCCGCCGTGATCAACGATCCGGAAACCAAGGGGCCGAAAATCCTGTTCTCGACCCTGGGCGGCATGGACGTCGAGGAAGCGGCGGAGCAGGACCCCAACGCCATGCGCTCGCTCGCCGTCGATATCCGCCATGGCCCGGACCTGTCCCATGTCCGCGCCATGTTGGACGGCGCCGGTCTGGACGGCCTGGAAGACCAGGTCGCGGGCCTGCTGATGAAGCTCTATGACGCCTACCGGGCCAATGATGCGGAACTGATGGAAATCAACCCGCTGGCGGTGATGGCGGCGGGCGGGCTCATCGCGCTCGACTGCAAGTTCACCATGGACGACAGTGCGATCCCGCGCCACGAGAAAACCGCCAAGTCCGGCACACCCGACAAGCTGACGGGCCTGGAAGCCAAGGGCAAGGAACTGGACCTCAAGTACATCGAGCTTGAAGGCGACGTCGGCGTCATCGCCAACGGTGCCGGTCTGACCATGACCACCATGGACGTCGTCCGCCATCACGGCGGCACACCGGCCAACTTCCTGGAAATCGGCGGCGAGAGCTACACCAAGGGAACGGAAGCCCTGTCCCTGGTGCTCGACAATCCCAAGGTCAAATCCCTGGTCATCAATTTCTGCGGCGCCTTCGCGCGCACGGACGTGATGACCGACGGCATTCTCAAGGCCTGGGAAGAATTGAAACCCACGCTGCCGACATTCTGGTCCGTGCACGGCACGGGCGACGTCGAGGCCGTGGCCATGTTGAAGGAGCGGATCGGGGTTGATCCCCTGCCGGACATGTCAGCCGCCTGCAAGGCCGCGGTGGACGCCGCGAAAGCCAATAAGAATAAAGGAGCCGCGAAATGATTATCCGCGGAACGCATCGGGTGATCGTTCAGGGCATCACCGGCAAGCAGGGGACCTTCTGGTCCGAACGCATGATGGAATACGGCACCAAGATCGTCGGGGGTGTGAACCCGAAGAAGGCCGGGACCGAACATATCGGCGTGCCGGTGTTCGGGTCCGCCGTGGACGCCATGAAGGGGTTGGACGGCGGCTTCGACGTCTCCATTCTGTTCATCCCGCCCATGGGCGCCAAGGCGGCGGCGTTGGACGCCATCGAGGCCGGGGCCAAGGCCGTGGTCTGCCTGACCGAACACATCCCCGTGCAGGACGTCATGTACATGATGGCGGCGGCCAAGGAGCGGGGCGTCAAGATTATCGGCCCCAACACGGCCGGCGGCGTGACGCCGGGCGAATGCTTCACGGGCTTCATGCCGGCCTTCAACGAAAAGATCTTCCGGCCCGGCAACGTGGGCATCATCTCGCGCTCGGGCTCGCTCGGCACCCTGATGTGCCTGAACGTGGTGCAGGCCGGGTTCGGTATCTCCGCCTTCATCGGTATTGGGGGCGATCCGATCATCGGCACCACCACCCGCGACGCGCTCGAAGCCCTCGACGCGTTCGAGAAAACCGACGCCGTCGTCATGGTCGGCGAGATCGGCGGCGCCATGGAGGAACACGCGGCGGAATACGCCGCGACCATGAACAAGCCCATGGCCGCCTTCATCGCGGGCGGCGCCGCGCCCGCCGGCAAGAAGATGGGCCATGCCGGGGCCATCGTCATGGGCAACAAGGGGACGTACCAATCCAAGGCCGACGCGCTGTCGGCGGCGGGCGTGGCGATCCTCGACACGCCCATGGACGTGGGGCCGGTCTTGAAGGAACGCATGGGTTAAGGGTAAACATCGGGGCGTGACCCACGAATCAGAACAGGATTGCGCCCCGATGACCCCGCCCGACGGCCCCGGCCAGACCACCGACCATCCGACCACCTCCGACACCATCCGCGTCCTGGGCGACCGGCGCTCGATCCGCGCGTTCTCGGATAAGGAAGTGACCGACGCCCAGGTCACGGCAATTCTGGAAGCAGCCCGCCGGGCTCCGACCTCGGGCAATCTGCAGGCCTATTCCGTGGTCGTCGTGCGCGATGCGGTGACCAAGGAAAAGCTCGCCAAGATCGCCGGCGGTCAGAAGCATATCGAGACCTGCCCGGTCTTCCTCGCCTTCGTCGCCGACCTGACGCGGATCGAGACGGCGTTCCAGCGCCGCGACGGCAACCTGGACGACAACAACCTGGAAATGGGCCTGATGGCCTCCATCGACGCCTCCCTGGTCGGCATGGCCGCCTACGTGGCGGCGGATTCTCTCGGCATCCAGGGCGTGATGATCGGCGCCATGCGTAACGATCCCGAGGCGGTGGCTGAGCTTCTCGGCCTGCCCTTCCGCACCTATGTGGTGTTCGGCATGTGCCTGGGGTATCCGGCGGAGGCGCCGAAACAAAAACCCCGCATGGCCGCCGAGGGCATCATCCATTACGAACGCTACGACGCGGACAAGGCGCTGGCCGTGGTCGATACCTACAATGCCGAACTGAAGGCCCATTATGAATCCGTGGGCAAGCCGACGGCGGACGACTCCTGGTCCGCCGACGTCGACAAGAAATACGCCCAACGCCCCCGCGACCATCTGCGCGCCGCCTTGAAGAAACGCGGCTTCGATTTCCGCTGAGTGCGGGCACTTTCCCGACGGGCGTATTTCCATGCCGTTCACCGTTCATGACGAAGCCGAGGGATTGTGGGTCACGCTCACGGGCTTCGCCGTGCCTTATGAATTCCAGGAAGTGGCCCTCGCCACCGCGGCCCATCCCGAGCGCGACCGCCATCGTTACCACCTGTTCGATTTTTCGGACATCGACCGCGACGCCCTGTTCGCCCTGACCGAAGCCATCGGCGCCACCCACGCCGCCAAGTCGCGGGAGATTTTCGGCGACCGGGAAAACCCCAAATACACCGGCCTGATTTCTCCGCACGAGAAGATGCAGGTGGTCTTCCGGGCCTTTATCGACTCCAATCCACGCCCGCCGGGCCACGTTATCCGCCGGTTCCCCAGCTTGATGCAGGCACGGGCCTGGTTGCGGGAATGCCTGAACGGGGAGCATCCCGAAAACGCCGGTTGAATTTCCCGCCCCGTGGGCCATGTTTGAGCCTTCGCGCAATTCGTCGCCATCACGCCGGGGCAGCCCATGACCGCTAATTTCCTTGTCCAGGCCGCTGTCTTTCTCGCCGCCGCCGCGATCGCGGCCCCCATCGCCAAGAAGCTGAACATCTCCTCCGTGCTCGGCTATTTGGCGGCGGGGGTGGTGATCGGGCCATACGGCCTCGGCTTCGTCTATTCCGTCTATCAGGTCGAAAGCATCCTCCACATCGCCGAATACGGCGTGGCGCTGCTGCTGTTCCTGATCGGCCTGGAACTGCGGCCCAAGCGTTTGTGGACCATGCGGCAATCCATCTTCGGTCTGGGCGCCGGGCAGGTCGCCGTTTGCGCCCTTTGCCTCACCCCCCTGGCCACCCTGTTCGGTATTTCCTGGGACAAGGCCGTGTTCGTCGCGCTGGCGCTGTCCCTGTCGTCGACCGCCTTCGTCCTTCAGGTGCTGGAGGAAAAGGGCGAGTTGACCACCCGCCACGGCCGCGCCGCGTTCTCCATCCTGCTGTTCCAGGATTTGGCCGCCATTCCGCTGATCGCGCTGATCCCGCTATGGGGGACGGGGACGCCCGGCTCGGGCCTGTCGCTGACCGACGCGGCCTTCGCCATCGGCGCGATTCTGGCCGTGGTGGTGGTCGGGCGTTACCTTCTGTCGCGGCTGTACAAGCTGGTCGCCCTGACCGGCGTGCGCGAGGCCCTGACCGCCAGCGCGCTGCTGACCGTGGTCGGCGTCGCGTTGTTGATGGAGGAAGTGGGATTATCCGCGGCCCTGGGCGCCTTCCTGGCCGGGGCCCTGCTCGCCGATTCTCCCTACCGCCACCAGATCGAGGCCGATATCGCGCCGTTCGAGGGCCTGTTGCTCGGCCTGTTCTTCACGGCCATCGGCATGGCGCTCAACCTTAACCTGCTGGCCGACCAGACCCTGGTGATCGCCCTCGGCGTGGCCGGCCTGGTCGCGGTCAAGGCGGCGGTGGTGTTCGGGCTCGGCCGCGTGCGCGGGCTCGACACGCCGGCCGCGCGGCGGCTCGCCATGGCCGTGTCGCAGGGCGGGGAATTCGCCTTCGTGCTGTTCTCCACGGCGCTCGGCGCCAATGTGATCGAGCGGGATCTGGCCGAACTGCTGTCGGTCATCGTGACGCTGTCCATGCTGTCGACGCCGCTGCTGCTGGTCGCCGACAGCCTGATCGCCCGCCGCGCCGCGCCGTCGTCCGACGCCCATGACGACATGCCCGAGGAAATGGGCCATGTGGTGATCGCCGGGTTCGGGCGGTTCGGGCAGATCACCGCCCGCGTGCTGGGGGCCCGGGGCATCCCGTTCATCGCCCTCGACCATTCGCCGGAACAGGTCGATCTGGTCGCCCGGTTCGGCAGCCGTGCCTATTATGGCGACGCCAGCCGCCTGCATATCCTGGAGGCGGCCCAGACGCGCAAGGCGCGCGCCTTCGTGCTCGCCATCGACGATGTCGAGGCGTCGTTGCGGACGGCCGAAATCGTGCGCCGCCACTTCCCCGACGTGCCCGTGTTCGCCCGCGCCCGCAACCGCCAGCACGCCCACCGGCTCATGGACCTGGGTATCAAGCACATCCGCCGCGAGACGTTCCTGTCGGCCCTCGATCTGACGCGGGAGGTTCTGGGCGGTCTCGGCCTTTCCAATGCGGAAGTCACCCGCATGACCGAGGCCTTTCGTCAGCACGATGAGCAGCGCCTGTTCGAGGATTATGCCGACTACACGGATCAGCGGAAATTGCAGGTCAAGGCGCGCAAGTACCAGGAGGAACTGGTCGACCTGTTCAAGCGCGACGCCGAGGGGCTGGCCCCCGGCACGCCGGAAGACGGCAAGGGATGAACGCCGTCAGGCGCTGAGCGCCGCCGGCCGGTTCATGTTGTCGAACAGGCGGGCGACGATCATCTTGATCAGATAGAGCCCGAATTCCGGGTTGTCGGCGAACAGCTCCAGCACCCGATGTTCCGCGATGGCCAGAACCACGCAGTCGTCGCGGCATTCCACGGTCTGCGAGCGTTTGCGGTCGGGGGCGAACATGGCGATCTCGCCGATCAGGTTGCCCGGGCCGATATCCAGGCCCAGCTCGACGATATGGGCCCGGCCCGCCGCCAGATAGAAGATGTCCTGGGCCGCGTCGCCCCGCCGGCACAGAAACGCGCCCTTGGCGACGCGGCGCTCCGTCATGAAGGGCAGCAGGGATTTTACGTCGAATTCCGCATGGGCCATTTCATGGATGCGGCGCTTCAGCCGCACCGCCTGATAGAGGCGCATGGCGTTCAGCGGGAACAGGCAGCCGTGCAGCACCATGATCGGCACCAGATCGCCGTAGACGCCGTAGGAAAAGAACAGGAAATTGCTGGCCAGCCCGACGATCCGAAGCGGGATCATCGATTTCATCCAGAAGGTGACGAAGACCGCGCCGGACGCGACGTAGCCGAGTATTTCCAGTAGCTGCATGCGCCCCCCGATAGGTCTTATTTTTAGACCATATCTTCTAACCACTCACGGAAGGGTGGGGAAGCATTCAATTCTTGGCATGTTCCGGGCGACGACGGCGGGCGGCCCATCAGTCCTTGATGATCTCCGGCGCCGGCGGCGCCTTGCCTAAAATCATGTCCGACGCCTTTTCCGCGATCATGATGGTCGCCGCGTTCAGGTTGGCGGACGGCATGTTGGGCATGATCGAGGCGTCGACCACGCGCAGCCCCTCCAGCCCGTGCAGGCGCAACTGATCATCGACCACGGTCGACTTGTCCGTCGCCGGGCCCATGCGGCAGGTGCCCATGGGGTGGAAGGTGGTGGTGGCGCGGATCTTCGCCGCCTCCATCAGATCTTCGTCGGACTGCACGTGCTCGCCGGGAAATTCCTCGCCGTCGAAATACTTGGCCATGGGGGCGGAGCGCAGAATGCGCCGCACCAGCTTCATGCCGGCCAGCAGGACCTGGCGGTCCGTCTCGTGCTCCAGATAGCGGGGATTGATGACCGGCTTGTCGAAGGGGTCGGTGCTGACCGCCTTTACGTATCCGGTGCTTTCCGGGCGCTGCTGCCACGAGGCCACGGTCATGCCGGGGAACTTGTCGAGCACGGTCTGGCGGCCCGACACATAGCTGGCCGGGGTGAAGGTCAATTGCAGGTCCGAATTGGCGATCGCCGGGTCGGAGCGCCAAAAGGCGTAGACCATGGTCGCCTGCAGGCCGAGCACGCTGGGCCTGCCCATCAGCCATTTCGCCACCTCGGGCACCAGGGCCAGGCCCTGGGCGCGCTGGTTGAGGCTGCCCGCGTTCTTGACCCGGGCCGTGAAGCGCGGCGCGTAATGGTCGCGCAGGCCCAGGCCCACGGCGGGCAGGGCGTGGCGGACATCGATGCCGAGTTCGCCCAGATGGGCCGGGTCGCCGATGCCGGAAAGCTGCAGAAGCTGCGGCGAGTTGATGACGCCGCCGGACAGGATCACCTCTTTCCGCGCGGCGATCTCGTGCGCCTGGCCGCCGCGCCCGCCCTTCAGGTAGCGCACGCCGGTGACCCGCTTGCCGTCCATCACCAGGCCCGTGGCATGGGCGCTGGTGATGACGTTGAGTTTACCCTCTTTCATGGCCGGATGCAGAAAGGCCCGGGCGGCGCTCATTCGCCGCCGGTTGTAGATGGTGCGCTGGGTATAGGCGACGCCTTCCTGGTTGGCGCCATTGTAATCGGGGTTACGCGGGATGCCGCAGGCCTCGGCGCCGTCCATGAAGGCTTCGCAAAGCTCGTGGGTCAGGTCCGTGTCGGTGACGGTCAGCGCGCCGTCGCGGCTGCGGAACCGCTCATCCGCCTCGCCGATGCGTTTTTCCGAGCGCTTGAAATAGGGCAGCACGTCGGCGTAGCCCCAGCCCCGGTTGCCCATCTGGGCCCAGGAATTGTAATCCTCGCGGTTGCCGCGGTTGTAGACGTTGCCGTTGATGGAGGACGATCCGCCCAATGTCTTGCCGCGCGGCACGGGGATGGCGCGGCCCGCGGTCCATTCCGTCGGCTCCGTCTGATAGCGCCAGTTCAGGGTCTTGTGGTCCAGCAGCTTCATGAAGCCCGCCGGGATATGGATCATGGGGTTCCAGTCGGGCGGTCCGGCTTCCAGCACGCAGACCGAATTCCTGCCGTCGGCCGAAAGCCGGTTGGCCAGCACGCAGCCCGCCGATCCGGCGCCGATGATGATGTAGTCGTATGTGTCCATGGGTGGTCTTCAACTTGGATGGAGAACGAGGGCGGACTTAACGCCGCCTGAAGTTCCTAGAAAACCCCATCACGGCGGGGCGCGGCAAGGGGAGAAATAAAAGTTGATTTGCCCGGTTGGGAGGAATCTAGCCGCTCTGATGATCGATTGCTGCGCCCGTTGATGTTAAATAAGATTTTTATGATGTTTTGATGTGGCTTAGGACTAATGATAACGCGGTATCGGCTGACCGGAAGTTACCGCGCGAGGGGCTGATGAAAGGGGTGGGGCTATGAGTATTGAACTTATTATGATCGGTGGTGGTGTCTTGCTGCTGGTGCTTGCCGGCCTGGGGGGCGGAATCGAGGCTAAGGAAATCCGGGTGCCGAGCATTTCTCCTGCTAGCCGGACTTTCTGTGGCCTTGCCGGTGTCGGTTTGGTGCTTCTTGGGGTGGTGCTCACCAAACCAGAATTGTTTGCGGTTGGGCAAGACGAAGAAAAAATGGCGGCGGCGACCAAAGTGGAAAAGCGTACACCGCTTTCCGGTGTCAAGCCGCAACCAGCGCCAAAGCCCGCCATGGTTGCCGTACAGCCCCCGGAGAGCGCACGCAGGGCTTATTTCATGCTCTCGAACTCCCTGGGCTTTAACCAGATCGAGGAGAAAGTCGAGGTCTTCATAGAAGGCAGAAGCATTGGAATGCTGAATGTCACAAAAAATTCGCCCGATGCCGTGTTGGAGGCTTCCGTGCCCAAGGAAGGCGAATACCAATACCGGCTGAGCGGAAGTCAGCGCCGAGATGAAAAAGGGACGGAGATTAAGGTCAAGTTGTTTGGGACAGGCACAATGAAGGTCGTGCGCGGTGCTGAATTCGTCGTTCACCTGTCGAGCAACAATACTCCTGTTGGCAAGATACGGTTGGAACGTCGTTAGCCGCCCATGCCGTGTGGGAAAAGCGTTAGGAACATTGCGAAGATACGCCTGGACATAGGCCAATCAACATATTCCCGTGCCGGGATTTCCATGCCAATATTTCCATCGTCAAGGCGCGTGGGGCGCCAACACTGGAGCGCCCATGCCGCCTATCACAGACAAGAACACACCGATCCGGTTTTCCGATCCGCTGCCCGACGCGGCGGACGTCGTCGTCATCGGCGCCGGGGTCGCGGGCACGGCGACGGCCTATTTCCTGGCGCAGCGCGGGCAGAAGGTTCTGCTGTGTGAAAAGGGCCGGGTCGCGGGCGAACAGTCGTCGCGCAACTGGGGCTGGATCCGCCAGCAGGCCCGCGACCTCGCCGAACTGCCGATCATGATCGAGGCCAACCGTATCTGGCGCGGCCTGGCGGCCGAGACGGGGGAGGCGGACCTGACATTCACCCAGGGCGGCTGCCTCTACCTCGCCACGACCCAGGCGGAAATGGCGCGCTACGAGGGTTGGCTGGACCGGGCCAAGGATTATCAGCTCGACACCAAGCTGCTGTCGCCTGCCGACCTGCGTGCGCTGTATCCGGGGTTGCCGGGCACTTATACGGGCGGCATGTATACGGCGAGCGACGGCCGGGGCGAACCCTTCGCCGCCGTCCCGGCCCTGGCGCGGGCGGCGCGGCGCCTGGGCGTCGCGGTGATCGAGGACTGCGCCGTGCGCACCCTGGACGTGACCGGCGGGCGGGTTTCCGGCGTGGTCACGGAAAAGGGCAGGGTCGCCTGCAATGCCGTCGTGTTGGCGGCGGGGGCCTGGACGACGCATTTCGCGTCCAACGTCGGTGTCGACGTGCCGCAACTGGCGGTGCGCTGCACCGTGGCGCGGACCGAGGCGGCGCCGATGCTGTTCGAGAACCAGCCCGACGTGCCCAACATCCGCGATGTCGGGTTCTGCCTGCGGCGGCGGGCCGACGGCGGCTATACGCTGGCCACCGGCACCCATGCGGACCATTACCTGTCGCCCAAGTCGTTCAAGTACGCGACCAAGTTCATCAAGGCCATGGGCGCGTCATGGCGCGACATCCGCCTGCATGCGGGCGCGCCCGCGGGTTATCCCGGGGCCTGGGGCATGCCGACCCGGTGGTCCGGCGACGAGGTCAGCCCGTTCGAGAAAACCCGCGTGCTGAACCCGGAGCCGACGGCGGCCGAGGTGCGGCGGCTGGAGCGGCGCATGGGCGACCGCTATCCCACGCTGAAGGGAATCCGGCTGGCCGAGGCCTGGGCCGGGATGATCGACGTCACCCCCGACGTGGTGCCGACCCTGGGCGAGGACCCCGTGCTGCCCGGCATGTTCATCTGCACCGGGCTGTCCGGTCACGGCTTCGGCATCGGCCCGGCGATCGGCCGGGTCATGGCCGACATGGTGGTCGGGCGCGACCCGGGCCACGACGTGACGCGTTTCCGCGCGGAACGGTTCCGCGACGGCAGTCCCATCCTGCCCGGGCCGTACCTGTAAGTCCTGACCCCGCGCCTTCAGATCCGCCCGCGCCTTGGCGATCACGCCCGGGTATTTCTTGCCCGGATAGCGCGGCGCCGACGTCGGCGGCGGCGGGTTGTTTACGGGAGTGTGCAGCCGGCCTGCATGCAGGCCGCGGCGCTCTCCAGAAGCGCCCGGCTGAGCCTGCCGTCGGCGGCCCCGGCGAAGTGGCCGGTTTCGCGCAGGCGGACCTGATAGCGGATGATGGTCGCCGGGTCGGCGGCGCGCAGGGTTCTCTCCAGCACCAGGAACCGTTCGAGCAGCGACGGTCCGGCCGGAATGACCGACGGCGCGGGGGCGGTCTCGACCGGGGTGCGGGGGATGGCCTGGGGCGCGGGCGGAGCAGGCGTTTGCGTGGTGACCGGCACGAGGGCGGGCCCGGCCGCGTCGGCGGCGGCGGGCGGCGCGGACGGAGACACCAGATCGGGCGCGGGTTCCGGTGCCGCGGGTGGCTCCGGGGCGGCCGCCAGGGACATCGGCGCGGGTTCCTCCGCCGGCTCCGGCGGCGGCAGGTCGAGGGTCGCGGCCGGTGTCTGACGCTGCCGGCGTTCCGCCTTCGTGCGGTTTTCGCGCGCCTTGGCATAGTCTGGGCGCAGCGCCAGGGCGCGGTCGTAATCGCGGATGGCGGCGGCGAAGTCGCCCTTGCCGGCATGGGCGATGCCCCGGTTGTTGTAGGCGGCGGCGTATTTCGGGTCGAGCGCGACGGCGCGCCCCAGGTCCCGGATCGCGACGTCATGCCGGCCCAACATCATCAAGGCGCCGGCCCGGTTGTTCAGGGCGCGGGGATCGTCGGGGGAGAGTGCGATGGCGCGGTCCAGGTCCGCCAGGGCGGCGGCGTAGTCCTTTTTGCCGTAATGGGCGTGGGCGCGGTTGATGCGAAAGGCCGCGCGCCCGGGCTCAAGGGCGATGGCGCGGCTGAAATCGCCGATCGCCGCATCGAAGCGGCCCTGACGGTTCAGGATGATTCCCCGGTTGTTGACGGCGGCGGCGTCGCCGGGGGTGAGGGCGATGGCCCGGCCGTAGTCGGCGGCGGCGGCATCGAGGGCCCCCTTGCGGGCATGGGCATCACCCCGGTTCTTGAATGCCTTGGACAGGGTGTGGGGGTCCCGCAGGCCGCCGTCGATCAGCACCGTGCAGGCGTCGATGCAGCGGTCGGGATTCGCGTCACACGCGCGGCACGACCCGCCCTGGGCCCCGGCGGGGATCGGCGCCAAGGCCAGGACGGCACAGAACAACATGGCCGCAAGACGCTTTCCCCATACTTGCGGTTGCGAATGACTTTCAAAATTATATAGTAGAATCAATGCACTTGCGATCATTTTGGAACTGTGTAAATTTAGACTCAACATAGGGACGGCACCGGTTCACACAAAAGGAGACGGCAGATGAAGGGCGACGCGGAGGTGCTGAAGCGCCTCAATCTGATCCTCAAGAACGAACTGACCGCCATCAACCAATATTTTCTCCATTCCCGTATCTTCAACGATTGGGGCATGGACGACATCGGCGAGCACGAATACAAAAAATCCATCAAGGACATGAAGCAGGCGGACAAGCTGATCGCCCGCGTGCTGTTCCTCGACGGCCTGCCCAACCTGCAGGACCTGGGCAAGCTGCGCATCGGCGAGAACACCGAGGAAATCATCAAATGCGATCTGGCGCTCGAGGAACAGTCGATCGCCGCCCTGCGCGAGGCCATCGCGCTGTGCGAGAAGAAGGGCGACTACATCTCGCGCGAACTTCTCGACGACATTCTCGAGGACGAGGAAGAGTACCTGGACTGGCTGGAAACCCAGGTGAGCCTGATCAAGGACATGGGGCTTCCCAACTACATCCAGTCGCAAACATAAGGAGTACCGCGTCATGAAAGGCAAGAAAACGGTCATCACCGCCCTTAACGGCCTGCTGACCCACGAGATGTCCGCCGCCGACCAGTACTTCATCCATTCGCGCATGTATCAGGACTGGGGCCTGGAAGAACTGTACGAGCGCATGAAGCACGAACAGGAAGAAGAGCTGGATCACGCCGCCAAGATCATCGAGCGCGTCCTGTTCCTGGAAGGCACGCCCGACGTGGCGGCCCGCGCCAAGCTGAAGATCGGCAAGGACGTGCCGTCGATGATCAAGAACGATCTGGCCTACGAGGTCTTCGTGCAGAAGGAATTGGTCAAGGTCATCGCCCTGTGTGAAAAGGAAGGCGATTACGTCAGCCGCCAGATGCTGACGGGCCTGCTCGAAGATACCGAGGAAGACCACCTCTACTGGTGCGAAAAACAGCTCGGCCTGATCGAGAAGATGGGCCTGCCCAACTACATTCAGTCCAAGACGTCCTAAGGTTTTTTCTCGGCCAACAGGGGCTCGTAGCGCCGGTCGGTCAGGGTCTTGAGAAACGCGACCAGGGCGTCGATGCGTTTGTCGTCGAGCGCCGGGCCGTGGGTCAATTCCTTCACGGACAGGGTCGCCGGCACTTCGGGGGCGCGGAACGGCTTGCCCGTTTCCGGATTGATCAGACGGTCGGGGTCCTTGGTGTTGTACTTGTTGTAGAACAGCACCGTGGTCCGCAAATCCTTAAACACGCCGTTGTGCATGTAGGGGCCGGTCACCGCCACGTTGCGCAGGCTCGGCACCTTGAACTTGCCGTCCTGGGCCCTGTCCGTCACCGCCGGGTTTTCCAGTAATCCGTGATCCACGTGGCCGGACTTCGATCCGTTGGCCCGGCGCACGGCGGTGTTCACGGGAATTCCGATATTGTGGAACTGATAGTTGGTGAAGGTCTCGCCCTTTGCCGGTTGCACCGCGTGCAATTGGTGGCACTGGTTGCAGTTGCTGAACTGCTGGGAAAAGAACAAGAGCCGCCCCAGTTCCTCCTGATCCGTCAGCTTGGCCTCGCCCTTCAAAAAGCGGTCGTACTTGGAATCGAAGGGGGCGAATTCCTTGGTGTTCTCAAACGCGGCGATGGCCTGGGTCATGGCGCCGTAGGCGGCCTCCGTGTCGTCCTTGACCTTAGGGCCAAACAGTTTGGCGAAGGCCGTCACATAGGCCGGGTTTTCCCACAGCCGTTTCACGACGCTGGCCTTGTCCGGCATGCCCATTTCGAGGGGGTTGAGCGGCGGGCCCCCGGCCTGACCGGCCAGGTCCGGCTCCCGACCGTCCAGGAACTGACCGCCGACATAACGCCCGTCCTTCAGGCGCTGGAATTTGGGGGCGAACTTGGCATAGGCGGCCGTCGGCGCGTTGCGGTCGCCCAGCGACGTGCCATCGTCGCCCAGGGACACGGCGCGCCCCACGGCGGTTTCCCTCGGGTCGGTAAAGGCATTGGCCGGGTTGTGGCATGTGGCGCAGGCCTGGGTGCGGTTTTTCGACAGGTTGAGGTCGAAGAACAGGGCCTTGCCCAGCTCTGCCGGGGTGGCGTAATCGGCTGCTCGGGCGGGGGACGCCGCAAATGACAGGCTCAAGACAAGTGTCGCGAGAAAAAGGCGGCGAGAGAAGGGCGTATGGTGTTGCATTCGATGATCCGTATTGCGAATGCGACTTGTTATCATCATTTAACGGGGCCGTGTTGATCAAAATCAAATGTCCGCGATTTTTTGTCGGGACAGGATCAAAGGCCGCTGATCATCACCCAGGCGACCGCCGCCGGGGCGACGAAGCGGCAAATGAAGATCCAGACCTTGGCCAGGGCGAAGGGGTGGTCGCCGCCGGACTGCGCCTCGTCGACGGCGCGGGCGGCGACGGACCAGCCGATGAACAGGGTAATCAGGATACCGCCCAGCGGCAGCATGATGTTCGACGCCAGGTAATCGACGGCGTCGAGGATTCCCTTGCCGCCGACCGTCACGTCCTTCCACGGGCCCAGCGACAGGGCCGAGGGCACGCCCAAGGCCCAGGTCACGGCCCCGGCCCCCCAGGTCGCGGCGCGCCGGGAAATTCTCCGTTCGTCAATCAGGTAGGACACCACGGGCTCGATGATCGAGACGGCGGACGTCAGCGCCGCGATGGCCAGAAGGACGAAGAACAGGAAGGCGAACAGCGCCCCCGCCGGCATCTGGGCGAACACGGCGGGCAGAGTGATGAAGGTCAGCCCGGGTCCCGCCGCCGGATCGAAGCCGAAGGCGAACACGGCGGGCAGGACCATGAGCCCGGCGATCACGGCGAAGCCCGTATCCAGGAGCGTCACCTGGGCGGCGGTCTTGGGCAGGTTGACCTGCCGGTCCAGGTAGCTGGCGTAGGTGATCATGGTCCCCATGCCCAGCGACAGGGAAAAGAACGCCTGACCCAGGGCGGCGTTCACCGTATCCCAGGTCACCTTGGAGAAATCGGGAGTCAGGAAAAACGCGATGCCCCTGGCCGCGCCGTCGAGGGTCACGGCGCGGACGGCCAGGACGATGACCAGCAGCGCCAGGATCGGCATCAGGATGCGCGCCGCCCGCTCGATCCCGTGGCGCACGCCGCCGGCGACGATCACCAGGGTCAGCACCATGAAGGCGGTGTGAAATCCGATCACGTCCAGGGGATCGGCGATGAAGGCGCCGAAGGCGGCGCCCAGGACCTTGGGGTCGTTGGAGGCAAGGGTGCCCGACACGGACTTGACGGCATAGGCCAGGGTCCAGCCGCCGACCACGGAATAGAACGACAGGATGACGAATCCGGCGACGACGCCGAGTCCGCCCACGGCGGGCCAGGCCCCGCCCTTCAAGGCGCGGAACGAGCCCACGGGGTTGCGCTGTCCGGCGCGGCCGATGGCGAATTCGGCCAGCATGACGCTGAGCCCGATGGTCAGCACGAAGGCGGCGTAGAGCACCAGGAACGCGCCGCCGCCGTTCTGTCCGGTCATGAAGGGGAATTTCCAGATATTGCCAAGCCCCACGGCCGACCCGGCGGCGGCAAGGACAAAGCCCAGCCGTGTGGCGAAATGATCGCGCTTTGCCATGGGGGTCTCCTTGTCATCTCCCCGCTGCCGGGCGGCGGCCCGACGCCCAACGATTAGAATAGGTTTTGGGCGATCACAAGACTCACGGGCACGGTGATCAGGCTCAGCAATGTCTGCACCGTCACCATGCTGGCGGCCAGCGGCGCGTCGCCGCCCATCTCGCGGGCGATGGTGAAGGACGACGGCGGCATCGGCATGACCGCGAAAATGGTGATGACATAGGCCGGCACGCCCGTGACGCCCAGGTGCCAGCACATGGCCCAGGCGGCGGCCGGAAAGACCAGGAACTTGACCAGCGTGGCGACGGCGATGGGCGACGCCGAGGCCTTCATTTCGTGCAGGCGGATGTTGGCGCCGACGGCCAGAAGCACGATGGGCAGGGCCGCGCGGCCGAGCATTCCCGTCACTTCGTGGACCACCGGGATTTCGCCGGCCCCCAGATAGTTGACGCCGATGCCCAGGCCCACGGACAGGATCAGGGGATTGCGTGCCAGGTCCCTGGCCACGGGCGCCCACAGGCCGCTGCCGCTGCCCTGGCGCAGCAGGATGTTCATCAGGCTGATGACCAGCACATTGGTGGGTGGGACCAATACCGATGTGCACAGCGCGGCCACGGCCAGGCCTTCCGTGCCGAACAGGCGTTCGGCGATGGCGAGCGCGATGAACGTGTTGTGGCGGGCCGATCCTTGCAGGATGCTGGTGGCCTGGGGGCGGTTGAAGCCGAGCGCCAGGCCCAGGATCAGCGACACGGCCACCGCCGCCACAAGCCCGGACAGGATGATCGCCGCGAGCGGGCCGATGACACCGCCGGCCAGATCTGTGGTCGAGGTTTTGTAGAACAACAGGCTCGGGAACAGCACCCAATAGACCAGCTTGTCGTTCAGGTTCCAGAAGGTGACCGACGGAATGCCGCCCCGGCGCAACAGGTTGCCCAGAACGATCAGCACGAAGATCGGCAGGATCGACCATAGGATGTTTAGCATCGCCGGCTCCCGCTTTCCGCCGTCACTCGGCCTTGGCCGCGCGCAGGCGTTTCCGCCGCCGCTGTGCCGCCAGGTTCAGGACCTCGACCAGCATGGAAAAGGCGATGGCGAAGTACAGATATCCGCGCGGGATATGGAAATGCATGCCGTCGGCGACCAGGGCCATGCCGACCAGCAGCAGGAAGGCCAGCGCCAGCATCTTGGTCGTCGGATGATCCTGGATGAAACGCGCCACCGGGCCCGACGACCACATCATGATGACCATGGCGATGACGACGGCGGCGATCATGATGGGCAGGTGTTCGGCCATGCCCACGGCGGTGACCACGCTGTCGATCGAGAACACGATGTCGAGCACGACGATCTGGCCGATCACCGCGCCGAAGGTCGCCGTCTTGGCGCCGGTTTCATGTTCCTCGTCGCCTTCGATGGTGCCGTGGATTTCATGGGTGCCCTTGGCCAAAAGGAAAATGCCGCCCGTGAGCAGGATCAGGTCGCGCCAGGATACGGTATGGTCGATGAACGGAATGGTGAACACGGGCGCGGTCAGGCCGATTATCCAGGCGATGGAGGCCAGCAGCACGATGCGCATGCCCAGCGCCGCCGTCAGCCCCAGTTTGCGCGCCCTTTCCCGCTGCTCTGGCGGCAGTTTGGCGGCGACCACGGAAATGAACACCAGGTTGTCGATGCCCAGGACGATTTCCAGGGCGGTCAGCGTCAACAGCGAGAGCCACAGGTTGGGGTCGGCGAAGTCCATGGTCATGTCCTCCGAAAAGGGGTGGGCGTCAGAATACGGCGCGGCGGATCAGGTTCAAGCCGATCAGGAACAGCAGCACCAGCATGGCCCGGCGAAAGGCCTCTTCATTGATATGCCGGCGGATGCGTTCGCCGGCCAGAATACCGGCCATTCCGGGAACGCAGGCCGCCGTCGACAGCCAGACGTTCGACGGGTTCAGCACCCCGTTGGACCAGTAGAACGCGGCCAGCGGCACGGCGCCGGTGACGTAGACCAGGGCGACCGAGCGCACCCAGACGTCCTTCGGCAGCCGCAGCATGACCAGGTACATGATGATCGGCGGGCCCCAGACCGTGGACAGGCCGCCGAGCAGGCCGCCGGTCACGCCGGCCAGCGGCCCGGCCCACAGGCGCGTGCGCGGCGTCAGGGGGTCCAGATGCGGCTTCCACATGTTCGACGCGGCAAAGGCCGCGACGATGCAGCCGAGCACCAGAAACACGCCCTTGGTGTCCATGCCGGCCAGCATGCGCGAGCCCAGAAACAGACAGGGCAGGAATACGGCGATCAGCAGCCAGTGTTCCTTCAGCGTCTCTATCCAGCCGCTGGACCGGATCGCCTGCCACAGGTTGGTGACCAGAATCGGCATGACGACGAACGCGATGGTGTCCTTGGCCGGCAGCAAATCGAACGTGAAGATGATCGACATGGTGATGATCGGCAGTCCGATCCCGGAAATGCCCTTCATGGTGCCGCCGAGAAAGATCGCGAGCGCCAGCAGGGCCAGCGTCGCCGGCGGTTGGCCTAGAATATCCAGCATGCCTAGGCCGCCACCCGAACGGTTTCCGCCGCCAGCGCGTCCAACGACGCGTCGTCGATCAGCGCGGGTGCCCCAGGCGTCAGGATCATGGAACCGCGCTCGACCCGGATGGGATCGGCGAACAGGGTCCGGTGGGGTTTGAGGAAACCGTTCATCTCTCCGGCATTGGAAATATGCGTGCGGGCGATGCAGGCTTCCATCCAGCACCCCGGGTCGGCGGCGACGCCGTTGCCCAGCACGGGCTCCATGCCAAGCTCGCGGATGCGGGTCAGTTGTTCCGCCAGGGCGGCGAGCGACCCGGCCTTCATCAGCTTCAGTTTCACGAACCGGGCACTGCCGCTTTCCGCCGCGCGCTCGATCTCGGCCGGGCCGTAGATGCTTTCGTCCAGCATCATGGGCACGGATGAGATGTCGGAAACGGCCTTGGCGGCGTCCCAATCGTCCATGTGGCAGGGCTGTTCGAACAGTTCGATATGATCGGGTTCGAGAATACGGGTGAAGGCCAGGGCGTCGGCCCGGGAAAATCCCTGGTTGCCGTCGATGCGCAGTTTCAAGGTTCCGGCCGGCATGCGCCCGACCTCGCCCTGGATGAATTTCAGGCGCCTGGCGTCGGATTCCCATTCGAACCCGACCTTGACCTTGACCGTGCCGTAACCGGCCTGGCGATGGCGGTCCAGTTCCGCCGCGATGCCGGCGTCGTCGGACGCGCTGAGGATCGCCAGCAGCGGCACGGGGGTGTCCCTGGAAATGTCGAGGAAGGGGCTGCCTTCGGCCATTTCGACAGCGGTCACCACGGACGACACGGCGAAGGGGGCCTTCTTGAGATGGGTAAGCGCCAGATCCTTGGCCGCGTCCGCGTCCCTGCCTTTGATCAGGACGGCCAGTTCCTTCACCTTGGCCCAGGCGCTGTCGATGGTCTCGGCCGTATAGCCGGTCAGGATCGTCGCCTCGCCGACGCCGTGTTCGCCGCCGTCGCCCTGAATGGTGACCAGAATGGTGTCGAAGGCGGTGACGGCGCCGAAGGCAAGTTTGTAGGGCACCTTGAGGGGCAGCGACAGTCGGCGCAGGGTGACTTGGGAAACGATCATGGCGGGTGGTGCTTATGGATGCGTGGGCGGTATCGACACGGCCATCATAGCGGTTTCGCCCCGTGCCGCCAGCCATCTTCCTGACATCTCGTTCCGGTATGATTGAAAACCGTACCTTTTCGGCCATTCCTGTCCCCTGGCCCTGGAGCCGGGGTGCTCTATAATGCCCTTACATCGGGGCGGGAGGCCTTCACATCCATTGCGAGGACCGAAATCCATGAGCGAACAGAACGGCAAGAGCAGCACGGCAAAACCGGCGGCAAAACCGGCGGGCAAAACGGCGCCGAAGGCGGATGACAAGACGTCGGCGGAGCCGGCGGCCAAGGCGGCCGCCGACGGCAGCACCAAGAAATCCGCCCTGGGCGGGCTTTCCGGCGCCATCGGCATGGACGGGTCGGCGGCGACCTGGAAGCGGGTCGCCCTGGCGTTGTTCGTGGTGGCCGGTCTGGCCATCGTCGCCGCGGTCGACTACGCATCGGATGTGTCCCAGGCACAGGATGACATGTCACGCCTGCGTGCCCAGGTCGCCGAGGAACGCATCGCCATGAAGACGGCGCAGGACAAGTTCATGCAGGAATCCGCCGACATCGCGGAAGCCGTCGCGAACAAGAAGGAAGAGCTGGCGGCGACCCAGGCGGACATCGACAAGCGCCGGGCCGAGGCCCAGGAGCTGGAGGCCAAGCTGTCGAGCCTTTACACGGAAACCAAGACGGCCCTGGAGGCGGCCTCGGAAGCGGCCCGCAAGCAGGCCGATGCCCAGGCCGCCCTCGACAAGCTGAACGCCGAGCGCGCCAAGCTGACCGCCCAGATCAAATCCGGGCGCGAGAACCTGGGGGCCCTGGAAAAGGACGCCGACAGCATGATGCAGGGGCTCAAGGACACGATTGCCCGCATCAAGGGCGCTCTCGACAAGCTCTGATCGCTCATTCAAGCAACAAGGACTGCACGACATGACGGCATACCGCGCGGCGGTGATCGGCCTCGGCGCCATGGGCATGGGCATGGCGAAATCCCTGGTCGCGGCGGGCATCGACACGGCCGGCTGCGACATTTCCGAGGATGCGCGCAACGCCTTCGCCGCCGCCGGCGGCCGGGCGGCCCAGACTCCGGCGGATGCCGCCCGGGGGGCGGACGCCGTCGCCGTGGTCGTCGTCAACGCGCAGCAGGTCGAAGCCGTCCTGACCGGCCCCGACGGGGTGCTCGACACCCTGGCCCCGGGGGCGGTGGTTCTCGGTTGCGCCACCATGCCGCCGGACACGGCCGTTTCCCTGGCCAGGATGGTCGAAGCCAAGGGGGGGCTCTATCTCGACGCGCCGATTTCCGGCGGGCCCGTCAAGTCGGCGGCGGGCAGGCTGTCGGTCATGGCCTCGGGCTCGGCGGCGGCCTTCGCCAAGGCCCGCCCGTTGCTCGACGCCGTGGCGGAAAAGGTGTTCGAACTGGGCGACGGGCCCGGCCCCGGATCGACCATGAAGATGGTCAACCAGCTGTTGGCCGGCGTGCATATCGCGACGGCCATGGAGGCCATGGCGCTGGCGATCAAAAGCGGCCTGGACGCCAAGACGGTGTTCGAGGTCATCACCGCCTCGGCGGGGAATTCCTGGATGTTCGAAAACCGCGTGCCCCATGTGCTGGACAACGACTACAGCCCGAAAAGCGCCGTCGATATCTTCATCAAGGATCTGGGTATCGTGTTGGCGCAGGGTGAGAAACTGGACTTTCCCCTGCCGATTTCCGAAACGGCGTTCGGCCGGTACCAGCAGGCCAAGGACATGGGGCTGGGCCGCCAGGACGACGCGTCGCTCATCAAGGTCTATCAGCGGGACGGGGGATTTTCCCTGCCCGGCGAGCCCGAGGACGGCGGCGACTAAGGTTCCGGCGGCTTCCCTCTTTGTTGCCTCTTGCCAGCCGATGGATGAATATTAGCCGCACTGAGGTTCGTGCCGGGAATTGTCAGGATCCCTGAACCGATCAAGGTAAACTGGGGGACGTGGGAGGTATGCCGCTTTCGACCTATCTGCCGGAGGAAATGGGCTCCGTCTCCATCGCCCCCCTGGGGCCGGTGGAAGCGGGCAGTTTCCAATCCTTTTTCGTCATCTACACGGCGGGCAAGTTCGGGATCGACGATTCCGGCTCGCTCAAGATCGTGCACCGCTTCGCCTCGGACCTGGGCAGGCTGCAGATGGACGACCCGGAAGGCGCCAATTACGTCTCGGCCCAGGCGTCCAACGGCGCCGTCCTGCATATGGAATACGATCTCAAGCGCAATTTCCGGCCCTGGGACAAGACGCTCTACATCAAGGTCGTGCGCGGGTTCCTCAGTGAAGGCGACCGCATCGTGATCCGCATCGGCGACCGCCGGTTCGGCGGCCCGGGGGTGCGCATGCAGACCTTCCAGGAACAGGAATTCCAGTTCCGCATCCTGGTCGACGCCTTCGCGACCTATGACTACGTGGAACTGCCGAACACACCGTCCATCGAGATCGTGTCCGGCCCGCCCGTGCTCTACAAAGCCGTTCTGCCGACCCTGAAACGGGTGGGCGAGACCTTTTTGCTGGGCCTCAAGGGCGAGGACCGCTGGGGCAATCCCTCGGCTAAATGCGAGGATACCTTCCGTGTCACCTCGACCCGGCCGGTCGAAAACCTGCCGGACGAGATCTCGTTCTACCCCGGCCAGGCGTCGGTGCAGATCGACGGCTTGCGCGCGGAAGAGGAAGGCGACCTGTGCATCGATCTGGTCGACATGGACGGCAACCTGGCGGCGCGCTCCAACCCGTTGCGCGTGGTGGCGAAGACCGACCGCGTCAGCTTCTGGGCCGACCTGCATGGCCAGTCTCAGGAAACCATCGGCACCAACAACGCACGCTCCTACTTTTCCTTTGCCCGCGACAGGGCGTTTCTCGACGCCACGGTGCATCAGGGCAACGATTTTCAGATCACGTCGGCATTCTGGGACGAGTTGAACAGCCTGAGCCGCGAGTTCACGCAGGACAGCCGCTTCATCGTCATCCCCGGCTATGAATGGTCGGCCAATACCTGCCTGGGCGGCGACCGCAATATTCTCTATGCCGAGGAAGGCCGGCCCATCTACCGCTCGTCCCACGCCCTGGTCGAGGACACCAGCGACCTGGCGCAGGACGCCAACAGCGTCGAGGACCTGTTCGACAAGCTGAAAGACGAAGACGTCATGGTGTTCGCCCATGTGGGCGGGCGCTATGCCGACATTCGGCGCGGACACGACCGAAAATTGGAACGTTCAGTCGAGGTTCATTCCGCCTGGGGCACCTTTGAATGGCTGATCGAGGACGCCTTCGAGATGGGATATCGCACGGGCATTCTCGCGACCTCGGACGGGCACAAGGGCCGGCCGGGGGCCTCGCACCCCGGGGCCACGCGGTTCGGCGCCTACGGCGGGCTGACCTGCCTGTCCGCCGACGACCTGACCCGCAAGGATCTGATGACGGCGCTGAAACGCCGCCACCATTACTGCACCACGGGCTGCCGGGCGGTGCTGTCGACCCGGGTGACGCTGGACGCCCCCGCCGACCGCTTCGACGACGATCCGGCGCTCGGCGGGCCGCCCGACGAACGGGTCACCGAGGCGGTCATGGGCGACATCCTGCGCACCGGCGCCGACAGCGTGACCTTCGAGATCGACATCCATGCCGCCGCGCCGATCGAACGCATCGACATCCGCGACGGCCTGCGCCTGCTGGAAACCTGGCGGCCGTCGGAAAAGGAAGACATGGGCAGGCGCATCCGGGTCATCTGGGAGGGCTCCGAATACCGCGGCCGCGGCCGGGAAACCGTGTGGGACGGGTTCGCCGAACTGTCGGGCAACGCCTTCACGCACATCGAAGCCATCAACTGGTACAACATCGAAAAGCGCCTGGACCTGGTGTCGCCTCAGCGCGTCGAATGGTCGTCCCTGACCACGGGCGGCTTCATCGGTTTCGACGCCTGGCTGGACGACATGGTCATGGGCTGGCTGCGCATCGACACGCCCCTGGTCAAGAAAACCATCGCCGTGCAGGACATCGGGCGCGAGGATATCTGCCTGGAGGCCGGCGGTCTCGGCCGCCGCGTGCGGATCTACCGAATTCCCGAGGAAAACCCTCATAAGCGGCTCAAGCTGGAGCGCAAGATTCCCCTCAACCCCGACCGCGACAACGCCCTTTACGTGCGCATCACGCTGGAAGACGGCCACGTCATCTGGTCGTCGCCCATTTACCTCGTTCCATGACAGGCTATCCATGACAGACATCGATCACGTCGTCTTGGCCGCCCGCGATCTGGCGGCGCTTTCGGCCTTCTATGAACGCCTCGGCTTCACGCTGACGCCCCAGGCGCAGCACCCGTTCGGCACCGGCAACCACCTGGCCCAGCTTCAGGGAAGTTTCATCGAGTTGCTGACCGTGACCAAGCCGGACGAGGTGCCCGAGGCCAAGGGCGGCGACTTTTCCTTCGGCGCCTATAACCGGGATTACCTGAAGACCGGGGACGGCATGTCCATGCTGGCCCTGACCTCGGATGGGTGGGAGATCGACCGGGCCCGGTTCGAGCGGGCGGGGTTCAAACTGCATGCTCCCTTCGCCTTCGGGCGCAAGGCGCGTCAGCCCGACGGCAGCGAGGTGAAACTGGATTTCCGTCTGACCTTCCTGACGGACCCGGCCTTGCCGCGGGCTCCCTTCTTCACCTGCGACCATCGCCATCCGGGGGAAATCTTCTGGAAACCCCAGTACCAGACCCATGCCAACGGGGCGCGGCGGATTGTCGAAGTGCAGATGGTCGCGGAAAACCCGGAAGCCCATATCGGCCTGTTCAAGCGCCTGTTCGGGGCGGTGGTGCCCATCAACGGCGGCATCTGCGCAGGCTTGGACGGGGCCGGGTTCTGCGTTCTGGAACCGGAGGCCTTCGCCGAGACCTATCCCGGGGTACAGCCTCCGGCGGTGCCGGAGGGCGAAGCGCGGTTCGCCGGGTTCCGCGTCGCCGTCGATGACCTGGACGTCGCCGAGGCTTTGTGGCGGAAGAACGGCGTCGCATTTCGGCGTGTCGGCGGGCGCATTTACGTTTCCGGCGAAGATGCCTTCGGTTGTCTCATCGTTCTGTCGATCAGCTGATTCGATGTGTTGAATACCTATATAGCTATATAGGACTTGAAGATTCTCGGTCTCCGGGTGTAGGAATCAAGGAAAGGCCGCGATAAACCGGCCGTATCAGGGAACGCATCCATGGTTTTCTCCGCCTTGGCGACGGTGCTTGAGGACGGCGCTCATTCAGGCATGCCGCGCCTGCCCAAGTACCTGCAACTGTCCGACGCCATCGCCCGCGCGATTTTGCAGGGCCGCCTGAAGACCGGCGAGAAACTGCCGCCGGAAAGCGAACTGGCGCGGGTTCTGCCGGCCAGCCTGGGCACCATTCAGCGCGCGCTCAACAATCTTGCCGAACGGGGTCTGCTGGTCCGCCGTCACGGTCACGGCACCTTCGTCGCCGAACCGGCGATGGCGCCCCAGGACCTGTGGCATTTCCGCTTTCTCGCCGATGACGGGCGCTCGCTGCTGCCGGTCTATACCCAGGTCGGCTCTATCGACACCGTGCGCCGACCCGGACCCTGGCGCGACTTCCTGGGCACCAGGGATCTGATCGTCGTGACCCGGCGCATCGACGTGGACCATGCCCATACGGGGATCAGCGAGCTTTACCTGCCGGAAGCCCGTGTTCCGGGCCTGTTGAAGGTCCGGCCCAAGGATTTGGAGAACGTGAATATCCGCGCCTTCCTGGCCGACCGCTTCGGGGTCGCCACGGAACGTGTGCGCGAGATGGCCGCCTGCGGCCCTCTGCCGGAAACGGTCACGGCGGCCCTCGGCCTGACGCCGGGCATGGTGGGCTTGGCCTATCATATGGAAGGGTTCGCGCACCGCGACCGGCCCATCAGCTATCAGACCGCCTGGTTCCCGCCGGGCGGCCCGCGCCTGGTTCTCGGCGAGAAACACGAATAGGAAGACCCATGGGGATGGCCATACGGATGGAATACATATGAGCAACGACACCCTTACCGTGGAAATCTGGCGCGGCCGCGAGGACGGCCGGTTCGATACCTTCGAAGTGCCGCGCATGGCCAGCCAGACCGTGCTCGACATCGTCACCTACGTGCAGCGCAACCTGGACCCGGGGCTCAGCTACCGCTTCGCCTGCCGGGTCGGGGTTTGCGGGTCCTGCGCCATGACCGTGAACGGCAAGCCGCGTTGGACCTGCCGTACTCATGTCGACAAGGTCGCCGATGAAGGAACCTTGCGTATCCAGCCCCTGAAGAACATGCCGGTGATCCGCGACCTTGCCGTGGACATGACCGAATTTTTCGAAAAATGGACCAAGGCCAAGGCCCATTTCGTGCCGACGGCGACCCGCCATGACGACTTCGCCCAGGTGTCGCCCAGCGACCCCAAGCGCAAGGAAGCCACGGCCGGCATCGAATGCATCAACTGCGGCGTCTGCTATTCGGCTTGCGACACGGTCGCCTGGCTGGGTGACTATCTCGGCCCCGCCGCCCTCAACCGGGCCTGGACCCTGGTCAACGACGCGCGCGACGGCGGTCAGCCGGAGCGGCTGAAGGCCATCGCCGGGACCGGCGGCTGTCAGGCCTGTCATTCCCACCAAAGCTGTTTCGAACTGTGCCCCAAGCATTTGAACCCGACGGCGTCGATCGCCGGGCTCAAGCGGGCGACGGTCAAGGCGGCGCTGAAGGGGGAGATCTGATCGATGACCCCCGAACGCGCCGAAACCCTGGAATGGCTGATGCAGCGGGTCTCCGCCGCCGTGCTGGCGGTCTGCGTGATCGTGCATCTGGCGGTCATCGTCATCGCCGTGCAGGGCGGGGTAACGTCCAAGGAAATCGTCGCCCGGGTCGGCGGTTCCGTGCCCTGGTTGATGTTCTATTCCGTGTTCGTGATCGCCGTGGCGCTGCACGCGCCGACGGGGCTGCGCAATATCCTGCGCGAATACACGGCCCTCGGCCGCCGCGCGACGCATTGGATCATGGCCGCCGTCTGCCTGGCCATCCTCGTCATGGGCTTCCGCGCCGTGATCGGGCTTTACGGCCTGGGAAACTTGGGAACGGGGGCGTAACACCATGAAAACGCACCGCAACCACGCCAACTACTGGGCCTTCGTCCTGCACCGGATTTCCGGGCTCGCCCTGCTGCTGTTCCTGCCGGCGCATTTTTATGTCCTGGCGCTGGCCGTCGAACAATCGGCGACCCTCGACATGTTCCTGTCGTGGACCGAAGCACCCGCGGTCAAGCTTTTGGAAACCGGGCTGGTGATCCTGCTCGCGGCCCACATGACCGGCGGCCTTCGCATCCTCGCCATCGAATTCCTCGCTTGGCGCAACTGGCAGAAATCGGTGGTCGCCGTCACCGGCGGATTGTCGCTCGCGGCGGGGCTGCTGTTCCTTCTCAATGCGGGATGACCGGATCACCATGAACGAGTTGTCGCCCGAACTGATCGTCGTTCTCGGCGCCTTCCTCGCGGCTTTCGTCGCGGGGGCGTCGGGCTTCGGTGACGCCCTGGTGTCGGCGGCGTTCTGGCTGCACGTCCTGCCGCCGGTCGAGGCGGCGCCCCTGATTATCCTGACCGGCATCACTCTGCACGTGTTCCTGCTGCTCCGCCTGCGCAATCGCCTGGATTTCTCGCGCCTGCTGCCGTTCCTGGCGCTCGGCGTGATCGGCGTGCCCTTGGGCACCTGGCTGCTGCAACACCTGCCGCCGGAACCGTTCAAGCTCGCCGTGGGCGCCCTTCTGGTGCTTTACGGCGGCGGGCTGCTGATCTTCGCCAATCCGCCGACCATCACCCGCGGCGGGCGCGGGCTGGACGCGGCGGCGGGCGGCATCGGCGGCGTGCTGGGCGGCATGGCGGGCTTGTCCGGCATCGTGCCCGCGGTGTGGAGCGGCCTGCGCGGCTGGCCCCGCGATCAGGCCCGCGGCGTGACCCAGCCGTTCATCCTGATCATGCACAGCCTGTCCTTGGCCGCCATGGCCTACGCGGGCCTGATCACGCCGCAGCTGGCGCACAACTATCTTTGGGCCATGCCGGCCATGGCCCTGGGCGGGCTGATCGGCATCGGCTGCTACACCCGTTTGAACGAAGAACGCTTCCGGCGCATCGTCCTGGCCATCCTGGGCGTTGCCGGGGTGACGTTGATTGTCTAGGAGACGACCAAGATGAAACTCGATCTCGCCGCCGTCGAGGAAACGGCCAAACACCTGTACATCCAGGCGCTGAAGATTCTGCCGCCGGACATCAAGGACGGCTTCAAGCGCCTGGACGCGACGGAAACGGACCCGACCGCCAAGTCGATCCTGGCGACCATGATCAAGAACATCGACGTGGCCGAGGACACGACCAACCTCCTGTGCCAGGACACAGGAATTCCCATCTACAACATCCTCATCGGCCGGGGGGTCGAGGTCGACGGCCACGCCCTGAAGCAGGCGATCCGCAAGGGCTGCGAGCGGGCGACGGTGGAACATCCGCTGCGCTCCTCCGTCGTGCATCCGATCACCCGCGTGAACGAGCAGACGTCCTGCGGCATCAAGGTGCCGGTCATCACCATCGACTTTTCCGACAAGGACGAGTTCTTCGAGATGGAAATGATCCCCAAGGGGTCCGGCTCGGAAAACGGCAGTTTCCTGAAGATGTGCATCCCGGCGGAAGGCGTCGCCGGCATCAAGACCTTCGTCGTCGACAAGGTGATGGAAGTGGGTGGGCGCGTCTGCCCGCCGACCATCGTCGGCGTCGGCGTCGGCGGCACGTCGGACCTCTGCACCAAGCTGGCCAAGAAGGCGGGGGCCCGGCCCCTGGGCTCCGTCTGCGAAGACCCGGAAGGCGCCAAGCTGGAAAAGGAACTCTCGGCCGCCGTCAACATGCTGGGCATCGGCCCGCAGGGCCTGGGCGGCGATTCCACCGCTTTCGCCGTGCACGTCGAAACCGCCGCCACCCACATCACCATGAACCCGGTCGCCGTCAATATCATGTGCCATTCGGCGCGCCGCGCCCGGGCGACCTTCACGCCCAAGGGCGTCGAGATCGGCTTCTAGGGGAGGATTGAGACCATGACCGAACACACGATCCACATGCCCTGCACCGAGGAACAGATCAGGGAACTCAAGGCCGGCGACACGGTGATCCTGGAAGACTGGCTGTACGGCATCCGCGACGCGACGCAGATCCACATGTTCGACAAGGGCCGCACGACCCGGTTCGACCTGAACGGCCATGCGGTGATCCACACGGCCCCCAACGTGAAGAAGGTGCCGAAGTCGAACTTCTGCCCGGCGGGCTACGAGAGCGTGTGCATCGGCACCACGACCTCGCAGCGCATGGAACGCTTCACCCGCCCGCTGATGGAGCAGTACGGCGTGCGCATGGTCATCGGCAAGGGCGGGCTCGGCGAGGACAGCCGCGCCGCGTTCCAGGAATTCGGCGGCGTGTACCTGGCCATCATCGGCGGCACGGCGGCGCTGGAAACCACCTGGATCGAACAGATCACGGATGTGGACCTGGAAGACCTCAACCCCGAATGCCTGTGGGAATTCAAGATCAAGGGTTTCGGCCCGCTACTGGTCGCCATGGACGCCCACGGCGGCTCGCTCTATGACGGCGTCAAGAAAACCGCCGAGGACCGCCGGGCGGAAGCCCTGGCCAGCATGGGAGTTTCCTCGTGAAACCCGACATCGACACACAGCAGACCGACGTTCTGATCCTGGGTTCCGGCGGGGCCGGGCTGTTCGCGGCCCTGCACGCCAAGGACCTGGCGCCGCAGTTGAAGGTGACCGTGGCGGTCAAGGGCTTGCTCGGCAAGACCGGCTGCACCCGCATGGTGCAGGGCGGCTACAACGTCGCCCTGGCGCCGGGCGATTCCGCCGAACGCCATTTCATGGACACGGTCGAGGGCGGCAAGTGGCTCAACAACCAGGACCTTGCCTGGACCCTGGTGACCCAGGCCCAGGTCCGCATCCGCGAGCTGGAAAACGAACTCGGCTGCTATTTCGACCGCAACCCCGACGGCTCCATCCACCAGAAGGCCTTCGCCGGGCAGACCTTCGACCGCACGGTGCACAAGGGTGACCTGACGGGCATCGAGATCATCAACCGCCTGATGGAACAGACCTGGGCGCGTGACGTCGACAAGCTGGAAGACCACCGCGCCATCGAGCTGATCAAGTCGGCGGACGGATCGCGCATGTCCGGCGTGCTGTTCATCGACATGCGCACGGGCCAGTTCCGCTTCGTGCAGGCCAAGGCCGTGCTGCTGGCGACCGGCGGCGGGCCGACCATGTACAAGTACCACACGCCGTCGGGCGACAAGTCCTGCGACGGGATGGCCATGGCCCTGCGCGCCGGGCTCGGCATGCGCGACATGGAAATGGTGCAGTTCCACCCCACGGGCCTGATCGCCGGGTCGGACACCCGCATGACCGGCACGATCATCGAGGAAGGCCTGCGCGGCTTCGGCGGCTACCTGCTGGGCGGCGATGAGCAGCGCTTCATGCACAAGTACGATGAGCGCAACGAACGCGCGACCCGCGACATCGTGTCCCGCGCCATGTTCACGGAAATGCGCGCCGGCAACGTCGCCGCCAACGGCGGGCTCTACATCACCATGAAGCATCTGGATACGGCCCAGGTGCGCAAGAACTTCAAGGGCATGGTGGAGCGCTGCGCCGATTGCGGCTTCGACCTCGCCGCCGGGCTGGTCGAGGTCGTGCCCACGGCGCACTACATGATGGGCGGGGCCGAGTTCGAGGCCGATTGCTCGACCGCCATCCCCGGCCTGTTCGCCGCCGGCGAGGACACGGGCGGCGTCCACGGCGCCAACCGTCTGGGCGGCAACGGGGTCGCCAACTCGACCGTGTTCGGCGGCATCGCCGGCGACACCATCGCGGCCTGGACGCCCGACCACGGCCAATTCGCCGAGCCGGACCCCGCCGCCCTGGAAGACGCCGTGATGCGCGCGGGCCGCCCCCTGACCCAACCGAAGGGCGACATCGACGGCATCCGCAAGCGGCTCTACGATCTGATGTGGGAAGACGCGGGCATCATCCGCGATCTCGACTCGTTGAAACGGGCCGAGGCGGGGCTGGAAACCCTCGAACACGATCTGGACGCCACTGGCGTCACCGGCACGGACTTGGCCTATAACCTGACCTGGCACGACTGGCTGAACCTGAAGAACCTGATCCTGGTGTCCAAGGCCATCACGGCGGCGGCCACGGCGCGGGACGACTCCCGGGGGGCGCACTACCGCGCCGATTACCCGGACGTGCGCGATGTCGAGAATTCCCGCTTCACCCGCGTGACCCTCGACGGCCACGGCCAGATCGGCATCACCACGGAGCCGGTAAAATTCACCCGCGTGAAACCGGGGGAGACCCTTCTGACGGAAGGGGCGGCGGAGTAGGCTATTCCCTCGCAGGCTTGGCGGCCGCCTTCGGCTTGTTCGGCGTCTTGGCCGGTTTGTCCGGGCCCCAGATGCGCGAATAGTAGGTGTCCGCCAGGTTCAGGGCGCCGATGGGGTTGTGGGCGAGCACCCGGTCCTTGGCGACCAGGGTCGTCGCCAGGCCCTGCGAGTATTTGAAGAACAGGCTGTCGTGACCGACGCAGAGGCCCAGCACGATGTTGAATTCGCAGCCGGCCGCGTTCAGCACCTGGGCCTGCGATACCGGGTTGCACATGCTTTCGTGCTGGCCTGGGCGGATTTTCTCGTCGTCGCGCAGGCCGATGTCCTCCTTCGGCACGCCGCCGTGCTTGCAGGCGGTCGAGACGACCTCGAACCCGTGGCTTTCCAGCACGCCGCTCAGAACCTTGGCCTGTTCCAGGAAGCTGATGCAGCTGGCGACGCCGATCTTGGTGAAGCTCATCTGCCTGGCGAACTGGACGATCTCCTCGACCCGCGTCCATTTACAGTAGCCTTCGGCCTCGATCCGGGCCGAGACCTGGGCGACCTTCAGGATGGTCGGATCCTGGTAGTGGCCGACGGCGTCCCGGATGGTATCGGGGCAGACCTTGGACGGGCAGAACCCGGGCCCACGGCTGTCGCCTTCGCCCTGGCGGCAGGCCTGAACGCTGGGCGGGCAGTAGGCGCAGCCCGGTTCCTCGTACACGGTGCCTGAAGATGTCTTGTCGCCGTCCATGAATCGTTCTCCCAATCTTTGCGGGGCAGGCGGCCCCTCTGTGCCTGGAATCTAATCGGCATGGGGCCCCCGGACATTGATGCAGATCACCGCAGGCAATGCCTAGGCCGTGACAAGCCGGATACAACCCCCTAGGATTCCGTCATGATTCGGATCCGCTCCGTCGCGGCGCTCGGCGCCGCCGTGGTCGTGCTCGCCGGCTGCCTGCAGCTGACGCAGGCGCGGCGCGTGACCGATCCGCCCGCCAAGGCGCCCGCCGATCCGCTCGACGTCTATACCTTCCAGATCGACAAGGCACGGGAGACAGGCCGGTGGTCCGAGGGCGAACAGTGGATCGCCCAGGTTCCGCCCAATCTGATCGACGACTATCGCCGCTGGTTCGAACCGCAGGCCCATTACTTTCCGCCGCTGTGGATTTACGCCTCGGCGCGCAAGTTGGAGCAGGACGGAAACGAGCTGAAGGCGGCCTATTGGTACATCGCCGCCCGCGAACGCCAAATCCGCCAACTGCGCCGCTGCCGCGACGACAGCGCCAAGGAACAGTTGATCTGGGCCGACGGCGCCTTTGCCGACCTGCGCCGGGAAATGGGCCGCCATGAGGAACTGACCCGCTACGCCGCCAAGCATGCCTTCGCCTGGCTCGACCTGCATGCGGATACGGACGACGGCCTGCTTGAGGCCTGTCTGCGCGGCAAGGCGGGGGCGGAACGGGCCAAGGACGGCAAGCTCATCCCCGTCGAGGGCGCGGACGGCCAGGGCAAGACCTTCCGCCTGGTCCCGCCGCCGGTGGAAAATCCCGCCGACTGGATCGTCCCCGCGGCCGAAATTCATGACATCCGCACCTGGTCGCGCATCCTGATGAAGCAGGACGTTGCGAAGATTTTGGGTGAGCCGGCGGTCGAGCCGCCCACGCCGACCATCACGCCGCTGCGCTAGGTGCGCGGGGACCCGGGCGTTGACCGGGAATTTATCTGCATTTTTATATATATTGTGATGACCGGCACATCCCTTTGCCGCGCGACAAGGCATGGATCAGGCATGAGCAAACCCGCGTTTCCGCAAACGCCGTCGGGCGTGACCGATTGGGAGAAGGTGTTCGAGGACCCGAACGAGGGCCTGATCGCCGTGATCGCCAGCGCACCCAACGCGGCGGCGCTTCGAAGCTGCCTGGAGGCCGTGACCCGTCAGTTGTTCACCCGCAAGGGGGACGAGCTGGAAATCACCCGGGTCGAAGGCGAGATCGAACGCATGTTCGCCAACGCCGGCGGCGCCACGCCCACGGACGACGCCGTGGCATTGCTGCGCTCCATCAAGGAGCTGCGCACCCGCAAGGCGCAGGAATTCCTGGCGCGCAAGCATGCGGATGCCGCCGACCGCCGCGCCAAGGAAGAGGGCGGCGGCCTGAAGCGTCTGGCCTATCTGGCGTTCAAGGACCCCAAGTATCTGATCGGCGCCACGGTCGCCATGCTGGCCCTGGCGGGCTATCTGTACATCGCCCTGAACGACCTGAGCACGGAAACCGCCAAGAACCCGGAAACGCCCCCTGCCCCTGAAGCCGCAGCCCCAGCCGCGGACGCCCCCCCGCCCCAGGAGGGCGTTGTGGTCATTCCTCCGGTGGGGGCGCCGGTCGACACCGCTCGCAAGGCCGAAGACCCCAAGTCCAGCCCCATGTCCGGCATCGCCGCCGCCCTGCCGACGCAGCGCCGCGCCGCGCCCCCGGAGGAAGACACGCCGCCGCCGACGATCCTGTTCAAGCATGTGCCCATCCCCCGGCCGTTCGTCGGCAAGCGGGGCACGGCGGAAGCCGTGTTGCCGGTCGCCATCATGGCCGAGCGGGATGCGGTGGAGGATATCTGCGACATCGCGCCGGTGATCTATCACATGGTCAACATCGCGTTGTCGGACGCGGGGTTGGCCGGTTCGGACTATAACGATTTCGATCTGGAGCGGATGGCCCGGACCCTGACCCGCAAGGTCAATCGCGAACTGGGCCGGTCCCTGGTGGAACGTATGGTCTTGATTCGCGACCCCGGCCGCAATGTCTTTGCCCGCCACGATTGCGCCCAGGCGCCGAAAGCCATGGTGCGGCGGCTCAATCTGGGCCGTTAGTCTTCCCTGGCGGCGGCGATGGCGGCGATGGCGGTGGCGGCGAAGCGGGCTTCGGGCGGATCGGCGCGCGACGTCAGCACGATCGGCACCTTGGCCCCCAGCACGATACCCGCGGCCAGGCCGCTCATGAAATAGACCATCATCTTGAACAGCCCGTTGCCCGTTTCGATGTTGGGCACCACCAGGATGTCGGCGTTGCCGGCGACGGGGCTGTCGATGCCTTTCAGCCTTGCCGCCTCGGGCGATATGGCGTTGTCGAAGGCGAAGGGGCCGTCGACGATCGCCCCCGTGACCTCGCCGGCGCGGGCACGCTCGACGATCACCTTGGCCTGCATGCTCGACGGCATGGCCGGCAGGGCGCTTTCCGTGCCGGACAGGATGGCGACCTTGGGGTTGGCGTTGCCCAGTGCATGGGCCAGACCGACCGCGTTGTTGACGATGTCGATCAGGGTGTTCTCATTGGGGGCGATATTGACGGCCCCGTCGGTGATCATCAGCACCCGGTCGCTGCCGGGCACGGTCATGTGAAAGACGTGGGACAGGCGCCGTCCCGTGCGCAGCCCCGTCTCGCGGGCGACCACGGCGGCCATCAGGGCATCGGTATGGACATGGCCCTTCATCAAGGCCTTGACCTCGCCGTCACGGGCCAGGGCCACGGCCATGCGCGCGGCGGCGGCTTCGTCTTCTTCTCCGGTCTCGACGATACGAAAGGATGAAATGTCCCAGCCCATGGTTTCGGCCAGGCTTTCGATCTCATCCCGGTCACCGACCAGGACCGGCGCGATCAGGCCCGCGTCCGTCGCCTGACGGGCACTTTCCATGACCACCATGTTGTCGGCCCCGGCGACGGCCATGGGCACGCGGTCCAGGCCCTTGGCCCTATCGAGCAGGTATTGGGGAACTTCGAACGGCGCGGTGCTCAGCATGGTTCAGCATACACCTAAAAAAAGGGGCGCCCGCAAGAAAGGGGCGCCCGGGAAAAGGGGAGGGCCGGGAGACGGGCGGTGGTTGCCGCGGCCTCCCGGCCTCTTGCAAGGGCGCTTAGGCCCCTTTCTGCGGGCGCATGTCGCCGGGATTGATCCCCGCGACCTCGACCGGCGCCTTCATGGCGTCGCGGCGGAACGGCTCGCCCAGTTCCTGGTTCAGGATGACCTCGATGAAGGTCGTGGTCTTGTTTTCCATCTGCGCCTTCACGGCGGCGTCCAGGGCATCGGTCAGTTCCTGCATGGTCGTGACCTGCACGCCCTTGAGGCCGCAGGCATCGGCGATCTTGGCGTACTGGACGTCGAGGTCCAGTTCCGTGCCGACGAAATTGTCCTGATACCACAGCGTGGTGTTGCGCTTTTCGGCACCCCACTGGTAGTTGCGGAAGATGACCATGGTGATGGCCGGCCATTCGTCGCGGCCGACGGCGGTCATCTCGTTGGCGGAGATGCCGAAGGCGCCGTCACCGGCGAAGCCGACGACCGGGGTGTCCGGGCAGGCGATCTTGGCGCCCATGATCGACGGGAAGCCGTAGCCGCAGGGCCCGAACAGGCCCGGGGCCAGGTATTTGCGGCCCTGTTCGAAGGTCGGATAGGCGTTGCCGATGGCGCAGTTGTTGCCGATGTCGGACGAGATGATGGCGTCGCGCGGAAGCGCCGCCTGAATGGCGCGCCAGGCCATGCGCGGGCTCATCCGTTCCGGATGCTTGTTGCGCGCGCGTTCGTTCCAGGTCGTGCCCGGATCGTCGTCTTCATGGTCCATGGACGACAGGGTCTGCAGCCAGCGCGACTTGGTGGTGGAGATCAGGTCCTCGCGCTCCTTGCGCCCGGCGTCGCCGGCGGTCGGGGCCAGCCCGGCCAGGATCTGTTCGGCGACCTGCTTGGCGTCGCCCTGGATGGCGACGTCGACCTTCTTGGTCAGGCCGATGCGTTCGGCCTTGATGTCGACCTGGATGATCTTGGCGTTCTTCGGCCAGTAATCCATGCCGTAGCCGGGCAGGGTCGAGAACGGGTTCAGCCGCGTGCCGAGCGCCAGCACCACGTCGGCCTTGGAGATCAGCTCCATGCCGGCCTTGGAGCCGTTGTAGCCCAAGGGCCCGGCGAACAGCGGGTGCGAGCCCGGGAAGGCGTCGTTGTGCTGATAGCCGCAGCACACCGGGGCCGACAGGCGTTCGGCCAGCGCCTTGGAGGCCTCGATGCCGCCCGACAGCACCACGCCCGCACCATTCAGGATGACCGGGAACTTGGCGGTCGACAGCATCTTGGCGGCATCGGCGATGGCCTGCTTGCCGCCCGACGGGCGTTCGATGTTGATGACCTGGGGCAGGTCGATGTCGATGATCTGGGTCCAGAAATCGCGCGGCACGTTGATCTGCGCCGGGCCGGAACCGCGCCAGGCTTCGGTGATCACGCGGTTCAGGACCTCGGCGATGCGGGTCGGGTCGCGGACCTCTTCCTGATAGCAGACCATGTCTTCGAACAGGGCCATCTGCGGGATTTCCTGGAAGCCGCCCTGGCCGATGGTCTTGTTGGCCGCCTGCGGCGTGACCAGCAGCATCGGCGTGTGGTTCCAATAGGCGGTCTTGACCGGAGTCACGAAGTTGGTGATGCCGGGGCCGTTCTGGGCGACGCACATGGCCATCTTGCCGCTTGAGCGCGTAAAGCCGTCGGCCATCATGCCGGCGTTGCATTCATGGGCGCAGTCCCAGAAGGTGATCCCCGCCTTGGGGAACAGGTCCGAGATCGGCATCATGGCCGAGCCGATGATGCCGAAGGCATGTTCGATGCCGTGCATTTGCAGGACCTTAACGAAGGCCTCTTCCGTGTTCATCTTGGTCATGCTTGGGATCCTCCCGTAAGCAGTTTGGCCGGCCGCCGCTTGGGGCCGGCATGGAGTGTTGTTCCGTACGTTATAGCACCCTTAACGCGGTTGGCGCGCGGCGCCGGGCACGTCCATTGGCCCCTATTCGGCGTGGCGGTCACCACCGCATTCCGTGAGGATGTAGGTAGGCCTTCCCTAGTCCAGGGGATAGGGCCAGTTGCCGCCTTTTGGTCCGGCCAGAAATCGGTTTATGGTGCGATATCGTCCCAGTTTTGAGATTTTGATACGATTTTCCGCCGTTCTAGGCCCCCAGGGCGGTGCGCGGCTCCACGAACGGCAGGCCCTGGGCGTCGGCCACGGCCCGATAGGTCAGCTTGCCCTTGTGCACGTTTAGGCCGGCCAGCAGATGGGGGTCGTCGGCCAGGGCCTGTTCGGCGCCCTTGCCCGCCAGGGCCAGGATGAAGGGCAGGGTCGCGTTGTTGAGCGCATAGGCCGAGGTATGGGCGACCGCCCCCGGCATGTTGGCGACGCAGTAATGGACCACCTCGTCGACCACGAAGGTCGGCGCCGCATGCGTGGTCGGGCGCGACGTCTCGCAGCAGCCGCCCTGGTCGATGGCGACATCGACGATGGCCGCCCCGGACTTCATGACCATGACCATGCTGCGCGTCACCAGTTTGGGAGCCTCGGCGCCCGGCACCAGCACGGCGCCGATCACCAGGTCGGCGGCGGTGACTTGTTCTTCCAGCGTGTGGCGGTTGGAATAGACGGTCTTCAGGCCCAGGCCCATGCGGTGTTCCAGGTGCCGCAGGGTGGTTACGTCGGTGTCCAGCACGGTCACGTCCGCCCCCATGCCCAGCGCCACCACGGCGGCGTTGGCGCCGACCGTGCCGCCGCCGATGACGACCACCTTGGCGGGGGCCACGCCGGGCACGCCGGACAACAGGATTCCGCGTCCGCCGGCTTCCTTTTCCAGGCAGTGCGCACCCGCCTGCACGGCCATGCGCCCGGCGATCTGGGACATGGGCCGCAACAGGGGCAGGCCGCCCCCGGCGTCGGTCACGGTTTCATAGGCGATGGCGGTGACGCCCGTATCCAGCAACTCGCGCGTCTGTTCGGGGTCGGGGGCCAGGTGCAGGTAGGTGAACAGGACCTGTCCCTCGCGCAGCATCCGGCGTTCCTCGGCCTGGGGCTCCTTGACCTTGACGATCAAGTCCGCCCGGGCGAACACGGCGGCCGCGTCGGGTTCGATCTCCGCCCCGACCCGGACATAGGCCTCGTCCGCGGCGCCGATACCCTTGCCCGCGCCGGTTTCGACCAGCACGGTATGCCCCTGGTGCACCGCCTCGGCGACGCTCGCGGGCGTCATGCCGACCCGGTATTCGTGAACCTTGATCTCCTTGGGCACGCCGATGCGCATGGTACTTCTCCCGGCCTGTTCAGGGCGTCGATGTTACCACTGCGGGCCGGGGGGGCAACTTGATACGGATCAGGGTCAGATATCGCGCTTGATGATGTCGGCGAGCAGACGGATGCCCGGCTCGATCCGCTCGGCCGCGATCGACGAGAATCCCAGGCGGAAATGGTTGCGGGGGGCGTTTTTGGCCGCGAAGTTGACGCGCCCCGGCTCGATGATCACGCCGTCGTCGAGCGCCCGGTCGGCCAGCTTGCCGGCATCGAAGCCGTCCGGCCCGCTGACCCAATAGCTGGTGCCGCCGAAGGTCGGCGCCTTGGACCAGCCGGGCAGATGGTCGGCCAGCGCCCGGCCCATGATCTTCCAGCGTTCGCGGTAGGCCTTCTGTAGCTTGTGGACCAGGCTGTCGTGATGGCCCAGCGCCAGGAACAGGGCCGCCGTGCGCTGGTTGTTGTTGGGCGCGTGGCGCAGCATCAGGCGGCGCAAGGCGCGGGCTTCCTTGATCAGCGGCGCCGGGCCGACCAGATAGCCGAGCCGCAGGCCCGGAAACAGGGTCTTCGACAGGGACCCCACGTAGATCACCCGCCCGGCCGTATCCATGGATTTCAGGGCCGGCGTTGGTTCGGACACGTAATTGGTTTCCCACTCGTAATCGTCCTCGATGATCACGAAGTCCTTTTCCCCGGCCCGGGTCAGCAAATCCTGCCGCCGGGCCTTGGGCATGGTCACCGTGGTCGGCGCCTGGTGGGACGGCGTGACGAACACGATGTCGGCGCCGTCCAGTTGCTGGTTCACGGGCAGGCCGTGGGCGTCGACCGGAACCGGCAGGATGCGGTCCGTCTTCAACCCGAAAATGTTGCGCACGTCGGGATAGCCCGGGTCCTCGATGGCGACGCAGGTCTCGTCCCGCACCAGCAGGGCGGCCAGGATATAGAGCGCGTTCTGCGCGCCCAGGGTCACCAGGATTTCATCGTCGCGGGCCAGGATGCCCCGGCGCGGCAGCAGGCGCGTCTGAATCTGTTCCACCAGCATGGGATCGTCGGCGGCGAGCGCGTCGCCGGTCCATACGTCCATGCCCTTGCGGCCCAGCGCCTGGCGTGAGCATTCCCGCCACTGCGCGATGGGAAACAGGGACTGGTCCACCTGGCCGTAAATGAAGGGGTAGGGGTAGGTCAGCCAGTTGCCCGGTTTTACGATATTGGACTGATCGGACGGATGAACCTGGAACCGCGCGGCCCAATCGGGGCCGTTGCCGGGCCGCGGGTCCGGGGCGGGCGGCGGCGCGGCGGGCTCGTCGGCGCGGCCTTCCATGATGTCGTCGGTGACGTAGAAGCCGGACCGTTCGCGGGATTCCAGATAGCCGTCGTCGACCAGCCCCTGATAGGCCAGAACCACCGTATTGCGCGACACACCCAGGCTTTTCGCCAGTTTGCGCGACGATGGCAGAGGGTCGCCCGCCGGCAACTGGCGGCCCAGGATGGCCGAAACCAGCATCTCGCGAATCTGGCCTTGGATCGAGATGTTGGGCCGCCGGTCCAGGTGAAATATGCCGTCGCGCATGTCGCTCCGTTGGTCTGCATAAGTGCGAAAAGTGGTCCAGGGAATAACCCGGTCTGGCTCTAACATGGTGCCAGAAGCGCAGATTACGATCAGGCCAATCAACTGACAAGTCCGGCGGTCCGGAGAATTCCGATGGGCCGCACGGCATTACCGCCGCCAGGAACCGACCTGCAGCGCTCCCGAGGAGGATCGATCATGGAATACAACACCAATTCCCTTGAAGAGAACTGGATGCCCTTCACCGGCAACCGGGACTTCAAGAAAAGCCCGCGCATCGTCGTGCGCGGCGAGGGCCTGCACTATTACGACCATAAAGGCGGCAAGATTCTCGACGGCTCGTCGGGCCTGTTCTGCTGCCCGCTCGGCCATGGGCGCAAGGAAATCGCCCAGGCGGTGTACGAGCAGCTGTTGGAAAACGACTACACCCCGCCGTTCCAGCTGGGCCACCCCGGCGCCTTCGACCTGGCGCAGCGGGTCGCCCGCATCACGCCCGAGCCCATGAACCACATCTTCTTCGCCAACTCGGGCTCGGAAGCCATCGACACGGCGTTGAAGATCGCCATGGCCTATCACCGCGTCAAGGGCCAGGGCCACCGCACCCGCTTCGTCAGCCGCGAGCGCGCCTACCACGGCGTCAACATCGGCGGCACGTCCCTGTCCGGCATGGTCAAGAACCGCGAGACGTTTTCCGGCATGATGCCGGGCGTCGTGCACATGCGCCACACCTGGGACCCCAAGCAGGCCTTCACCCGGGGGCAGCCGGAAACGGGTGCCGAGCTTGCCGACGACCTGCAACGCATCTGCGAGAACGTCGGCGGATCGACCATCGCCGCCTGTTTCGTCGAACCGATCGCCGGCTCGACGGGGTGCCTCGTGCCGCCCAAGGGCTACCTGGAGCGCCTGCGCGAAATCTGCGACGCCCACGGCATCCTGCTGGTGTTCGACGAAGTCATCACCGGCTTCGGCCGTACGGGAGCACCCTTCGCGGCCCAGGCCTTCGGCGTCACCCCGGACCTGATGACCATGGCCAAGGCGATCACCAACGGCTGTCAGCCCATGGGGGCCATCGCCGTGAAGGACGAAATCTACGAGACCATCATCAACGCCGCACCCGAAAACGCCATCGAACTGTTCCACGGCTACACCTATTCCTCGCACCCGGCGGCCTGCGCCGCCGGCGTCGCCGTGCAGAAGATCTACGAAGCCGACAACACCTTCGCGAAGGCGGCCGGCTTGGTCGATCATTTCCAGAAGACGCTGTATTCGCTCGAAGGGCTCGACTGTCTGGCCGACATCCGCGGCTACGGTATGATCGGCGCCATTGAACTGAAGCCCAAGGGCAATCCGGGGGCGCTTGGAACGCAATTCCAGAAGGATCTGTTCTGGCGCGGCCTGCACGTGAAGTTCACGGGCGACTGCGGCGTCGTGGCGCCGGCCTTCGTCGCCACCGAAGGCGACATCGACGCGATGATCGGCCTGCTCAGGGAAGCGCTCGAAGAGCTCTGATCCGGATCGGAGAGTGGAATTCAAGGCCGGGGCCGCGGTGCGGTCCCGGCTTTTTCTTTAGGACGCCAGGTAACGGTCGCGGTAGGCGTTGCGCAGGCCCGCGAACCACACGGGTTCGTCCGGCCACCACCACAGCTTCTCGAGCGCGTCGCCCGGATAGGCGTCCTTGAACGCCTGGCGGGTTTTCTTGGTCAGCAGGTCTTCGACCCCCTGGACCACGGAATTATAGCCCGAGGCGTTGCTCATCTGTGCGCCGGCGCGGGCGGTGTAAAGCGCATCGACGAAGGCATGGGCGGCATCGACGTTCTTGGCCGCCGCCGTCAGCGACAGTCCGTCCATCCAGGCAAAAGCCCCTTCCTTCGGCGCCATGTAGGCGATCGGCTGGCCGGCCTTGGCCAGTTCGATGGCGGGGCCGTCCCAGGTCTGGCCGATCACCACGCCGTTGCGGGTGAAGTTGGTCTTCTGGCTTTCGTGGTCGTGCCAGAACGCGCGCAGCCAGGGTTTGTGCTTAATCGCGAATTTCAGGATGTCGTTCCAGGTGGCGCGCATGGCGCTCTCGTCCTTGTAGGCGTCCTGCAGCGGCGGCAGTTTTCCCTGCTCGGCCAGCATGCGTCCGATCCCGGACATCAGGGAATGGGCCCGGCCCTGAACCAGGCCCTTCATTTCGGGCAGCCACAGGTCGGCCAGGGATAGGTTGCCGTAGACGCCCATGAAGCGGTCCGTGCGCCAGGCGATGCCTTCCGTCCCCCAGATATGGGGCAGGTGGTGCTGGCCCTTGTTCCAGGACCAGTTTTCGGAAATTTTCAGGAATGCCGGCTGCACGTTGGCCAGATTCGGGATCTTCTTCATGTCCCAGGCCTGGGTCATGTTGAGGGCCAGCCACTGGCTCTTGCGATGGGCGGAGGGGGAAATCACGTCCCAGGCGCGGCCGTGGGTCGCGGTGACCTGGGTCAGCATTTCCTCGTTGGAGCCGACGGTGGTGATGTTGGCGGTGATGCCGGTTTTTTTCTTGAAGGTCTTGGCGAAACGGGCGGGGACGTAGCCGGTCCAGGTCAGCACGTTGACCGTTTCGCCCTTGGCGTTGGCCGGGCGGATCAGCATCGGCGCGACGGCCATTCCAATACCGCCGGCGGCAAGGGCGGCGCCATTTCCCAACAAGGTGCGCCGCGTGAAGACGCGTGCCAGTCGCGCGGTCTCGCCGACGGAAGAGCCAGCGGAGGCGGATGTTTCTTGTTGGGGCTTTCGGCCCATGAATGGCGATCTCAATACTGATGAATCAATCAGCCATTATCGCCGTCTATAGATGCAAAACCAGCACCAGTTTCTAATTTTCACGGTGCCAGACGTCAGGCGCATGCAAGACATGTGTGTTACTTTTTATCCATTCTAACGTTCAGCGCAGGCAATGAAGGGCATGCCGCCGTGAGTCAATCCGAGACCGAGGGAGCGCGCCAGTTCGCCGTGGTGGCGCCGCAGGACGTGTCGTCACCCAAGCTGGACTCGTTCCTTGCCCACTGCCGCGCGCTGCAAGGCGGCCGGGCCATGCCCCGGTGGTCGGACTTCAAGCTCCATAAATTGCCGGCGGACGTTATCCCGTACATGGCGGTGGCCGACGTCGACGACGAAGCCAAGACCTTCACCTATCGGTTCTGGGGAACCGGCCATACGGCCCTGAAGGGGGTCGATATGACGGGCCGCATGGTGTCGGACATCGCGGCGCCGGCGCTGGCCCATATCGGACAGCGCCAATACGAGATGGTGTCGGCGGCGCGCCGGCCGCTCATCTTCGTCCACGCGATCAAGCCCTACAGCCCCTGGAAGGATGAAATCCAGGTCGCGGCCCGCGTCCCCTTGTCCGAGGACGGGGTGGCCGTCGACAAGGTGATCTCTTATTCCGACTACATGGAAGACAGGGAGACCTGGGCCGATATCTATTGGCGGGCGGTGAACGGCGACGGCGCGGTGGGCAGGCGTTCCGCTGTTCGCTGAACGCCAAAGGCGGCCGTGATCACAGAATCGACTGGCCGGTCTTTTCCCAGTCCTTCAGGAAGGCTTCCAGGCCCTTGTCCGTCAGCGGATGCTTGAACAATTGCCAGATCACCCCCGGCGGCAGGGTGCACACGTCGGCGCCGATGCGTGCGGCGTCGACCACATGCTGTGGCGAGCGCACGGAGGCGACGAGGATTTCCGTCTGAAAGTCGTAGTTGGAATAGATCTCGGCGATCTCGCCGATCAGGCTCATGCCGTCCTGGCCGATGTCGTCGAGCCTGCCGACGAAGGGCGAGATGAAGGCCGCCCCCGCCTTGGCCGCCAGCAATGCCTGGGCGGCGGAAAAGCACAGCGTCACGTTGACCGGCGTGCCGGCCTGGCTCAGCGTCTTGCAGGCGGTCAGCCCGGCCTCGGTCAGCGGCACCTTGACCGCCACGTTCTTGGCGACCTTGGCCAGCTTGCGGCCTTCCTCGATCATGCCGGCGGCGTCCGTCGCCGTGACCTCGGCCGACACCGGGCCGTCGACCATGGCGCAGATTTCCTTCACCACCTCGATGAAGTCGCGCCCCGACTTGGCGATCAGGGACGGGTTGGTGGTCACGCCGTCCACCAGGCCGGTGTCGTTCAGGCGTTTGATTTCGGCGACGTCCGCCGTATCGACGAAGAACTTCATGAAGTCGGCTCCCAACCGATGGTGTCGTTGTCGGGCCCCACTTAACCCGTGGACCGCCGGGAAATCAACCGCCCGCCGCTTGCCGTCACGAATTGGCCACACCTATAGTCGCGGTTACGGAGGAAACGCACATGCGGGTATTGCTGCAACGGGTGACGGCGGCCGGGGTTTCCCTGGTCGATGATGCGGGCGCGGAAGCGCCCCTGGCCGCGATCGGCCCCGGTCTGGTGGTCCTGGTCTGCGCCGAGCCGCAGGACACGGACGCGACCGCGCAGTATTTCGCGCGCAAGGTCGCCAACATGCGGATGTTCGAGGACGCCCAGGGCAAGACCAACCTGTCCATACAGGACGTGGGCGGCCAGGCCCTGGTGATCAGCCAGTTCACCCTGGCCGCCGACTGGAAACGGGGCAACCGCCCCGGGTTTTCGGGGGCCGCCGACCCGCAAACGGCGGAACGCCTGTACCTGGCGTTCGCGGATCATCTCAAGGCCGAAGGCGTCGATGTGGCGACGGGCCGGTTCCGGTCGCACATGCGGGTGACCCTAACCAACGACGGGCCGTTCACGATCTGGATGGATTCGGATTAAGCGCATAGAAAACGCCGCGCCCTTTGGGGGACGCGGCGTTTCCTTGATGCCGCCGCTGGGGCGGGCGGCGGCTGGGGAAGGTTATCTGCGCTCGCCGTGATGGCCACGGTCGTCACGGTCGTGGTCCTTGTGCTTGCGCTTCAGCTCACCGCGTTCGATCTCGCCGTCGTCGTTGCGGTCGAGGTGCGCCATCATGCGGTCGACCCGGCGGGCGATCTCGGCTTCCGAGACCTTGGCATCGCCGTCACGGTCGAGCTTCTGGAACATGCGGACCATGCGGTGACGCATGATCTCGTTGAACAGACCCTGGAACTCGTCCAGCGACAGCTGACCGTCCTTGTCGGCGTCGTACTTCGCGAGGGACGCCTTGCGCGCGGCCGTGATCTCGTCCTTGGTGATCTTGCCGTCCTGGTTGGCGTCATAGCGTTCGAACAGCCATTCGGCCCGGTCGCCGGACTTGCCGTAGTGGCCGCGGGCGTCGGCCTGGACCGCGGCGGCGGTGCCGCCGATGGCCGCGGCGACGGCCAGGGCGCCGAGAACGATCTTGGTGTGGGTCTTCATGCGGTGGGTGCGTGCCATCGATTGTCTCCTTGTTTCGTTGGCTTTCGATGCCCCCAAGAGACCCTGCAAACGTCGCCCAAATATGGCGGCAAACGCGTCTATTGTCGCAAAACGTGGCACCCCGCCGGGATGACACATTTGGTTACAAATTTTTGCCCGCCGCCCCGCGGGCCTTTGGCATATTGGTATGCGGAAAGGTGTCCCACACATGGCTGACAGCGAACACATCCTGGTCGTCGACGACCATCCCGACATCCGGGACGCCCTGGCGCGCTATCTGAAAGAGCACGGCTACCGGGTGACCACGGCCGACCGCGCCCAATCTGCGCGTCAGGCGCTGGAAACCAGCGCCATCGACTTGGTGGTCCTGGACATCATGATGCCGGGCGAGGACGGCCTGTCGCTGTGCCGCCACCTGCGCGCGACCACGTCCCTGCCGGTGATTTTGCTGACCGCCATGGCCGACGATACGGACCGCATCATCGGCCTGGAGATGGGCGCCGACGACTACGTGACCAAGCCGTTCAACCCGCGCGAGCTGCTGGCCCGCATCAAGGCCGTGCTGCGCCGCGCCGGGGCCATGCCGCCGGCCGATGCCGAGACCCCGGGCACCCGTTACCGCTTCGGGCCCTGGATATTCGATCCGGGCGCCCAGACGTTGAGCGGGCCCGGCGGGGAGCCGATCGCGCTCTCGACCGGGGAAAGTCTTCTGCTCGGCGTATTCGTGCGCCATCCGGGACGGGTTCTCAACCGCGACCAGTTGTTGGACCTGACCCGCGGCCGCGCGGCGCAGCTGTTCGACCGCGCCATCGACAACCAGGTCAGCCGCCTGCGCAAGAAGGTCGAACGCGACGCGCGCAATCCGGAATTCATCAAAACCCATTGGGGCGGCGGATATTCTCTCGCGGTGCCGGTCGAGGCCGTCGAGACATGAGCGCGCCATGAAGCTGTGGCCCCGATCGCTGGCCGGGCAGCTCATCGCCGGGCTGCTGATCGCCCTGGTGACGGCCCAGGTCGTCACGTTCGTGTTCTTCGCGTCCGAGCGGCGCGAGGCGATCATCAACGCCCGCCATGAACTGGTGGTTCAGCGCACGGTGTCGCTGGTCGAGACGCTGGAGTCCCTTCCCGCCGGGACCAATCCCAAGGTCGAGCCTTCCGTTCTCGGCGCCGCCACCTCGTCGCGCCTGCGGTTCTGGGTCGCCGGTAGTCCCACCGTCAATCCGACGGATGCGGCGGCGGACAACTTCATGGCCCGGGTGCTGGCCGAACGGTTCAGCCTGTGGTCCGGGCGGGACCGCGCGGTGCTGGTGGAAATGATCGACGCAGACGGCGGCCGCCTGTCGCGCGCGCCGGAAGCCGTGCGCCGCTGGCACGAAGACTGGCACGGCAAGAACCGTCTGCGGCGGGACGACGATGACGGCGGCCATCACAAGGATCACGGCGACGACCGCCGCGACGAATTGGACGCCGCCCGGCCCGTGGGGCTGGCGCTCGCCGTGGAACTGTCGGACGGGCGCTGGCTGAACGGCGAGATGACGGCCTTCCGGCCGCGCGCGTTCGGCGCCCGCACGATGACCCTTCTGCTGGTCATGGCGCTTTGCGTGTCCGTCGTGGTTGTCTTGGTGGTGCGCCGCTTGACCCGGCCCCTGGGCGCGCTGGCCCATGCCGCCGATGCATTGGGGCGGGGCGAGGTGCCGCCGCCGCTGGTGCCCATGGGGCCGAGCGAGCTGCGCCGCACGATCGTCGCCTTCAACACCATGCAGGAGCGCCTGCACCGCTTCGTCGCCGACCGCACGCGCATGCTGGCCGCCATCAGCCATGACCTGCGCACGCCGCTGACGTCGCTGCGCCTGCGCGCCGAATTCATCACCGACGATGTGGAGAACAAGCAGAAGATCCTCAACATCCTGGACGAGATGGAACGCATCACCGAGGCGACGCTGGCCTTCGCCCGTGACGAGCAGGCGGGGGGACAGACGGCGTCCACCGACGTCGCGGCGCTGTGCGGCGACGTGGCCCAGGAACTGGGCGACATGGGGTTGGACGTGACGTTCACGCCGACGGGGCCGGCCGTCATGACCTGTCAGCCGACGGCGATCAAGCGGGCGATCCGCAATCTGGCCCAGAACGCGGTTCATTACGGTGGCCGGGCGCGCCTGGCCGCGCGCCTGGGGAACGGCGAAATCCTGGTCACGGTCGAAGACGACGGCCCCGGAATTCCCGAAGCCGACCAGGACAGCGTGTTCGAACCCTTCACCCGGCTGGAAACCTCACGTAGCCATGAAACGGGCGGGGTCGGGCTGGGGCTGGCGATCACCCGCAACATCGTGCGCGCCCATGGCGGCGACATTCGATTGGAAAATCTGACGCCCCGGGGCCTGCGGGTGACCGTCTCCCTGCCGTTGCCGAGCGACGGCGACTGACGGCCCTGGACGACAGGTCGGGTGGCTATAACTAAAGCCTTGTTGGCAAAGGGTTTTATTTTAAGGCTATACTGCCGCTCGGCGCTGCCGGACGGGGACCGGCGGCTGCCCACGGAGGAGGCGGACCGTGGAAACCCTGAATGTGGGCGCAAACGGCGATCCCGGCGGCGAGATCGGCACGATTCATGACCTGATGGAAACGTTGGACCATTGGTCGGCGGCCGATTCCGACGTCAATCATCTGCTGCTGGTGTCCTTCACGACGCTTGGCATGCCCGATCAGCAGGAAGGCGTGCAGCAGGCGCTTGAGGGCGCCTTCCTCGCCTTCGTCCATTCCCGTGGCGGACATGTGTACAAGCTGTCCGATCTGGACACCGCGATCCTGATCAAGCTAGCTGAATTCAACCGCATGGAAGCGATGATGGACCTCAAGGTCGACATCATGCGCGTCATTCAGCACCACCTGCCGGAGCATTTTTCCAAGATCGACCAGGCCCGCCTGATCCGGCCGATCGATCTGGGGGCCCGCCTGGACGCGGCCAAGCGGTTCCTGGACGCCTACGGCGACCGCCGCCGCGAAACCGCCGGCGACGACGGCGGCGAACGGCCGCTCAACATGCAGGACATCCAAAAGCTGCGCGACGCGCTGCGCAAGCTGGGCCCGCGCGAATTCGGCAAGCGTTACATCCGATCGCAGACCGCGGCCCGGATCGTGCCGGGCAAACCGGCGCAGCCGGTGATGACCGAATATTACGTGGGCGTCGATCTGTTGAAGCAGTCGATCCTGCGCGGGGTCGATATCCGCGGCACCGGCAACGTGTTCAATCAGCTGACCCTGACCTTCGACCAGGCATTGTTGTACTGCATCGGCGCCGTTGCGGGCGACAAGTCCAAGCGGTCCCTGAACATGAACGTGGAGACCGTGTTCACCAACGCCTTCGATCACTTTCTCAACGAAGGTGGCGACGGCGGCCTGGCCGGCGTGGTCATCGAGTTCCGCCAGGACAACATGTTCCAGCATTTCAGCCAGTTCCAGACCGCTTGTGAGTTGATCCACAAGAAGGGCGGCACCGTGGCCATCGACAACGTGCAGCCGGAAACGCTGGGCGTGGTCAATCTGCACCGCCTGAAGGTCAAGATGGCCAAGGTCATGTGGCGGGGCGACGCCGAGGAGACGTATCTTCAGGCCAAGGACGATATCCGCACCATGCAGGAAGGCGGCACGGTCATGGTATTGGCCCATGTCGATGACGAGCAGGCCGTCACCATCGGTCAGAGTCTTGGCATCAACCTGTTTCAGGGCTATCACGTCGACAAACTTCTGGCCGGTGGGGCGGCCTCGAAGGGCGGCGCTTAGGCCGGCCTCGCAGAAACAACGAAACGGAAACGAAAGATGGCATTCGGGGCTTCATCAATGGCGGGGGACGCCACCGATCTGCTCAAAAAACTTCGGGCCATGGGGGGCAAGAAGGGGGATGTGAACACCCTTTTGCTGGTCGATCTTTCCGACCTGGGGCTGTCTGAAGACGACGATCATCTGATGGACGAAATCGCCGAAATCCATACCCGCGTCGCCCGCGTGCGGGGCGGCGGGGCGTATCAGCTGTCGCCAACCAATATCGCCGTCATCGCGAACCTGACGGAAATGAACAGGATGGAGGTTCCCCAGGAACTGAAGATGAGCCTGTTCAAGATCCTGCAAGAGGAATTCCCCGACAAGGTCGCCGCCGTCGACCAGACGAAAATCGTGCGCACCATCGACATGACGACCCAGATGGCCGGCGCGATCCGCTTTCTCGAAGCGTTCGAGGAGCGCGCCAAGGAACAGGGCGTGATCGCGGGGGCGGACGGGATGCGGATGCTCAACGCGGCCGACAGCCAGACCGTGCGCGCCGTCCATGCCAAGATCGGTGACAAGGCATTCGCCGAAACCTATGTCCAGGGCCAGTCGATCACCCTGATCGCCGAGGGCAAGCCGCCGACGGTGATCGCCCGAGAATACTACATCCGCCTGGATATTCTGGGCTCCGACGCGCTCAAGAACGTCAGCATCCATGAGTCCGACCCCCTGTTCCCGCAACTGACCCTGGCTTTGGATCCGCTGATGCTGGGCATGTACCGGCACTACAACCCGGAAGGCGGAAAGTGCGCCCTCAACCTGACGTTGGAATCGGTTACCGGCGCGGCATTCCAAAAATTCCTGGCCGCGAACGGCGCCGCCAAACTGTCCAACGTCATTGTCGAACTGCGTCTGGCGGACGTCTTGCGTGACCTGCGGAAGTACGAAGCGGCACAGACCGCCGTGCGCGCCCAGGGCGGCACCATCGCCGTCGACATCGTCGATCCGGCGTCGCTCGCGGTGCTGAACCTGGCCGGCTTTAATGCCAATATCGCGAAAATTCCCTGGCGCGAGAGCGGCATGGAGACCCTGGCGCGCAACCGTTCGGTCATCAAGCAGGCCCAGGACGCGGGATGCATCGTCGTTCTGTGCCGGGTCGATTCCGAATTGGGGCTGCGGGTCGGGCGCGAGATTGGAATCACGGCCTTTCAAGGGCTGCATATCGAGGAAATGCTGATATAAGGCGGCGGGGCAATTAAGACAGTCTTATCAACTACCTGATATGGATGGTTTGTTCAGGCATTGTTCTTGCCCGGAATACATCGTATGAACCAAAATTAAGCCCATTGATGAAAATGGACCGGAAATTTCATGGCTGATTCAAGCCCAGGTGGCGGCGAGCATCTTAAGCTGCTGACGCGACTGAAGAATTGGAAAGGCGGGACGGAAGAGCCCAATCATCTGATTCTGGTCAGTTTTTCCACCCTCGGCATGACCGAGGAAGAGGATAAGCAGCTTCGCAAGAAAACCGATGAATCCTACGAGCGCTCGCGCGAGCGGCGCGGCGCCGAGGTCTACCGCCTGACCAATACGGACACGGCGCTCTTGATGAAGCTCAACGACTATAACCAGATGGAATGGACGTCGGAGCTCAAGGTCGACCTGATCCGCGTCATTCAGCAGAATTTCCCGGAATATTTCAGCCAGATCGACCAGTCGCGGATGCTGCGCATCATCAATCTGCAAGGCCGCATCGGCAACGCCATCAAGTTCCTGGAAACCTTCGACGATCGCGCCAAGGAAGCGGGCGTCGGCACGGGCGAGACGCGGCCGCTGCGCGAAAGCGACATCCAGGTCGTCCGCGACGGCATGCGCAAGATGGGCAAGAAGGCGTTCACGGACAACTTCATCCGCTCCCAGGCGACGGTCGTGATCACGCCGGGCAAGCCGCCCATGCCGGTCATGAAGGAATATTTCATCTCGGTCGAGATGATCCGCCAGCACATCCTGACCAATGTGGATTTCCGCGGCGCCGGCCTGGTGTTCCAGCACCTGACCCGGTCCTTGGATCAGATGCTCATCGAATGCTTCGACGAGGTCAATCCGGAGCGTTCCAAGGCGTCCCTCAACCTGAACGTGGAAACCGTGTTCACCCACTCGTTCCAGAACCTCCTGGAAAAGGGGGCGAAGGCGCTGTCGAGCCTCGTCCTGGAATTCCGCGCGGAAAACATCCTGCAGAACTGGGATCAGTTCCAGACCGCGTCGGAACTGATCACCTCCCACGGCGGCACCATCGCGATCGACGCCATCATCCCGGAAAGTCTGGGCGTGATCGACCTGCCGCGCCTAGGCGCCAAGCTGGCCAAGGTGTTCTGGCGGCCGGGCACGGAAAATTCCCTGCCCAAGTACAAGGAAACGATCCAAAGCCTGCAACAGCGCGGCACGGTCCTGGTCATGGCGCGGGTCGATGACGAAATCGCCATCAAGACCGCGCATGCCTGCGGCATCACCATGTTCCAAGGTTTCCTGATCGACGACATGGTGCGTTAGGCGTTTCCTTGTTAGGATGGGTCATGCGCTTTCCGGCACGCCTTCTGATCATCGCCTGCGTCCTGACGGTCGCCGCCGTCACGACCGCGCGGGCCGAAGATAACGTTTCCAACACGGACCTGATCAAGGCGTTCGCAGGGGTGGCGCTCGGCGCCGAACACGAAAAGCGCATTCCCCGCATCATCAAGTGGGTCGCCCCGATCAACGTCGCCATCATCGGCAAGGGCTACCCGCCCTTGTTCGAGGAACTGGTGGTTCGTCAGCTTGACGATATCGCCAAGGAAACCGGCCATCCGGTGAAACTGGTGTATTCCGAGGTCATGCGCCAGGAAAAGCGCCTGGTCCCCAACGTTTCCAAGATTCCCATCAACGTCCTGGTTTTTTTCGGGCCCAAGGCGTCGCTGCCGGCGGTCATCGAAAAGCGCACCAACGGCGTTTACAAGGCCGTCGATGCGGAAAAGATGCTGCGCCTGGGGTTTTGCCACGGGCGCCTGCGCATCAACAAGACGGGGGCGTTGACCTTCGGTTACGCGGCGGTGCCGGCGGAAATCGTGACCCAGGTTCAGTACGGTAACGTGCGCGTCGATCCCAAGGTGTTCCTGCGCGCCTGTGTGACCGAGGAAATCACCCAACTCATGGGGTTGGTCAACGATATCGACGGGCTGACCTTCTCGATTTTCTCGGACAGCAGCCGCCATGTCGACCTGACCGAGGCCGACCGTTGGATGCTGCGCATGCTCTACGATGAGCGCATGAAACCGGGGATGAAGGCGGATCAGGCGTTGCCCATCGCGGCTCAGTACCTGGCCCTCAAGCGGCCCGGAAAGTAGCCGTCCCGACCGCTTCCTAGAACGCCCAGAACAGATCGCGCAGGTCGAACATGGCTTCCGCGGCCAAAGCCGTGAGCGTCAACGGCAGGGCCACGGCGAAGGCGGCAAGGGGGGCTTTCAAGGTCTCCATAATAGGTCTCCTTTCTCCGTCCAAGCGGGAAAAGGAGACCATGAAAGCGGGGCCGCCGGAGGGCGGAAATCAGGCAAAACTGGGGCAGGTCAGGCTGGGCGGCAAGCCAAGAAAAAGGCGGGAGAAACCGCGTTTCCCCCGCCTTTTGTCTGTGTTTCGGGCCGCTATTCGCGGTTAGACGACCTTGATGGTCAACTCGTCCACGCCCTCGACCCCGCCCTTCAGCACGTCGCCGCGCTGCACGGCGCCGACACCGGCGGGCGTGCCGGTGAAGATCAGGTCGCCGGGCGCCAGGGTGAACAGGCCCGACAGGTATTCGATCATTTCCGGGATTTTCCAGATCATCTGGTTCAGGTCGCCGTCCTGGCGAACCTCGCCGTTGCGCTCCAGCCAGATGCGCCCGGCGGTCGGATGGCCGGTCTTGTCGGCGGGATGGATCGCCGTGCAGGGGGCGGCAAGGTCGAACGCCTTGCCGACGTCCCAGGGCCGGCCCATTTTCTTGGCTTCGCCCTGCAGGTCGCGGCGCGTCATGTCCAGGCCCACGGCATAGCCGAACACATGGTCGAGCGCCTCTGCCGCCGGAATGTTCGTGCCGCCGGATTTCAGGCCGAGAACCAGTTCCAGTTCCCAGTGGACGTCGTTCGAGGCGACCGGATAGGGCCAGTCGCCGCCGCCGATCATCAGGTTATCGGGGCATTTCATGAAAAAGAACGGCGGTTCGCGGTCCGGGTCGTGGCCCATTTCGATGGCGTGTTCGGCATAGTTGCGGCCCACGCAATAGACGCGGCGCACAGGGAACTGGTCGTCCGTACCGGCGACGGGCAGAAACGATTGGGGCGGCTGGGGAATGACGTAGGCCATCGGAATCCTCGGATTTTTCGTGGTGCGGGGCGTGCCGCCGGCCGGCGGCGCCCGGAGGGGAGACTCGGATGTACTGGATAGGTCCCAGGCGCGCAACAGGATTTGCCCGCCGGGGGACGGTCCGCGGAAATTTCCGCCGGTTGGCCATGACAGGCATTTTCCAGTCGATTCAAGGTCTTCCATGGGCTTTCCCGGCATCCTGCGGGGAGAATCCGCAGGCTGTCCGGCCGGGGGAATATTTTCGTTTTGTGTGATCCGCCCTGGGGGCGTATGAAAGACTTCAGGTGGGAACGCCGCGCGGCGGCTGCGCGCATTTCCGGCCTTAAGATCCGATAGCGACCAAACAAACCAAAAACGACACGATGGCAGGCCACTTCCTGGGATAGGCAGGCTTCTTCAAAGGGCCATGCCGGGCGACCGGCATTGTCTTTCACCGGAGGACGGACACCCATGTCCGACAGGCCCATGTCCGACAGGAATGATCGCCCCACCGCGGGCATTGCGGGAATTCCCAACGCTTTTCTTCCCGGCGACTGGTTTTTCGAGTTCGAGCAAGATTACGGCGACGGCATCCGCGTCATCAAGCGCGGGCTCGACGCCTCGCTTCTGGTCGTGCGCAAGTACGATATCGACACCGAAGAGGTGTTGGCTTTTTCGACCTATGACGGCAAGCGCCGGGCCATGACGGTGTTTCACTTCCACCCGGATTTCGACCTTCACCGCCGCCGCCATTACATGGAGGCCCACCGGGAAGGTTACGACGTCGCGCGCACGGTCACGGGCCATCTGGAGACCCAACGCGCCGCGCGCCAGGCCGCCATCAAGCGCCGGGTCGTCAAGGCGCGCCGCGCCGTGGCCCTGGCCGCCCATGCCGCCGCCGTGTTCATCCTGGCCCATTACTCGCCCGGACGCTGACCCTCTTTCCGCCGCGGCCGGCTGTGCTAGGCTCTTTTCCTGGATGAACCTGCCGGGAGATCCGCCATGGCACTCGCGACCCCCTACCTGATGTTCGTCGGCGACGCGCCGGACCAACTGGCGGCCAAGGTCGCCATCGGGGTCGTTCATTGGCGGCCCGAATGGTGCAGGGGCCAGCTTCGCCTGGCCGGGTGCAAGGCCGATCTGGGCATTCCCGACATGACCATCGCCGACGCGGTCAAGGCCGGCTGCAAGACCATGGTCATCGGCGTCGCCAACCGGGGCGGGGTGATCCCCGACCATTGGGTCGGCGTCATTGTCGAGGCCATCGCGGCGGGCATGGACGTGGCCGCCGGGCTGCATCGGCGGCTGCGTGACGTGCCCGCCATCGCCGAGGCGGCGGCGAAGCACGGCCGGAAACTGACCGACGCCCGCCATCCGTCGCGCGATTTCGACGTGGCCTCGGGCCAGGCCCGGCCGGGCCGGCGGCTGTTGACCGTGGGCACGGACGTGTCCGTGGGCAAGATGTTCACCTCCCTCGCCATCGAGCGGGAGATGAAGGCCCGCGGCATGAAGGCCGATTTCCGCGCCACCGGCCAGACCGGCATCTTCATCGCCGGCGACGGGGCGTCCGTCGACGCCGTGGTCGCCGATTTCATCGCCGGCGCCGCCGAATGGCTGACACCGGGGAACGACCCGGACCATTGGGACGTGGTCGAGGGCCAGGGGTCGCTGTTCCATGCCTCTTATTCCGGGGTCACCCTGGGCCTGATCCATGGCGCCAGGCCCCATGCCCTGGTGCTGTGCCACGACGCGGCGCGGCTGGAAATGCGCGGCACGCCCGGCGTGCCCGTGCCGTCATTGGAAGACTGCATCGACGTCAACGAGCGCATGGCCCGCATGTTCGAGCCCGATGCCAGGGTCGTCGGCGTGTCCGTGAACACCAGTTCCATGGACGCGGCGCGGGCCACGGCCTATCTGGCCGAGATTTCAGAACGTCTCAATCTGCCCGCCGTCGATGCGGTGCGCACGGGCGTCGCGGCCATCGTCGACGCCGTCGAGAAGCTGTGACCGTGGCGGGGGCGCGCCGCCTGTCCGCCGTCGACCAGGGCTGGCCGCTCGCCCGCCCCTTCGCCATCTCGCGCGGGGTCAAGACCGAAGCCCGGGTCGTCGTCTGCGAGGTCGAGGACGCGGACGGACGGGCCGGGCGCGGCGAATGCGTGCCCTATACGCATTACGGTGAAACGGTCGACAGCGTGATCCACCAGATTGCCGAGGTCGCGGACGCCGTGGCCGAGGGCATCGGCCGCCGCGACCTGCTTGACCTTCTTCCGGCGGGGGCCGCGCGCAACGCCGTCGACTGCGCCCTGTGGGATCTGGAATGCAAGCAGGCGGGCCGCCGCGCCTGGGATCTGGCCGGCCTGCCGGAGCCGTTGCCCGCGGTGACGGCGGAAACCATCGGCATCGCCAGCCCTCAGGACATGGCGATCCAGGCCCGCCGCCTCAAGAATGCGCCCCTGCTCAAGATCAAGTTGGACGGCGCCGACGTGCGCGCGCGCCTTGGCGCCGTGCGCGAGGCCGCGCCCGAGGCGCGCCTGGTCGTCGATCCCAACGAAGGCTGGGACCTGCACCGGCTCGAAAACCTGGCGCCGTTCCTGACCGAGATGGGGGTGGAGATGCTCGAACAGCCGGTGCCCGCCCATGGCGACGACATTCTGCGCGGCCTGTCCTACCCGATCCCGATCTGCGCCGACGAAAGCTGTCACACGGTCCGGGATCTGGACCGCCTTGTCGGGCTCTATGACATGGTCAACGTGAAGCTGGACAAGACCGGCGGCCTGACGGCGGCTCTCGATCTGGCCGATGCCGCCTGCGCGCGGGGGTTCGGGCTGATGATCGGCTGCATGGTTGCGACATCGCTGGCGATGGCGCCGGCCACGCTTTTGATGGGCCGGGCCCGTGTCGTCGATCTGGACGGTCCCCTGTTGCTGCGTGAGGACCGCGCGCCGGGCCTGGACTTCGCGGGCGGGCGCATCCATCCGCCCGCTCCGGCCCTGTGGGGATGACGGATTGGTTGTATCATTAGGGCATTCTAATGGTCTGATTTTAAATATTATTGGCTTTGTTAATCATTCAAGTTAAGTAGAATGCGATAATAGGCGCAACTTTAAGACGCCAAGGGAAATGTCACGGGTGAGCAACATGTTGGACGGTGGCGCGGGGGTGTTCTTCCTCCGATGAAAAGCAATGGGTGTATACAATCTGGAGCGGTTGACCTTCCTTCTGGTCGATGACAACCGTTTCGTACTCAAGATTTTGCAGGACGTGCTGAAAACCCTCGGGGCCGGTCAGGTCATCACCGCGGAAAACGGCGTCGAGGCGATCGAGTTCCTGAGCGCTCATCACGGCCCTTACGGTTGTCCCGTGGACATGATTATCTCCGACCTTGTGATGGCGCCGATCGACGGGCATCTGCTGCTGAAGTGGGTTCGTCAGGGCAAGGAATCCCCCAACCGCTTCATGCCCTTCATCATGATGTCCGGCGCCGCCGACACGGAGAACGTCGAGAAGGCGCGCGACGGCGGCGCCAGCGAATTCCTGGCCAAGCCGTTTTCCGCGCAGACCGTATGCAACCGTGTGCTCGAAGTCGTCGACTTTCCGCGACAGTTCGTCGCCACCCGCGAATACTTCGGCCCGGACCGGCATCGCAAGAGCGACCTGAAGACCCCCCACGACCGGCGCCGGATCAGCGAGAAGGACGCGACCATCGTCTATTCCTCGGACCGTGTGCGCCGCCCCCGAAACGACGGCGACGTTTTCCTGTTTCGTCTGCCCAACAAGCTGAAGGAAAAGGTCGGCGGCCTGGGCATGAGCCCGCCGGGCGAACTGCCGTTGCGCCACCTGCAGGCGGCGGACGAGCACCTTCAGCGCAAGGGCCTGGAATTCCATGATTGGGCGTTGGGCTATCTGGCGACCCTGTCGAGCATCTGTGAGCGCGCGTTGCAGCAGTCGGTGGATCAGCGTGCCCGCCATTTCAAGAACATCAATCTGCTGGCCCACGAACTGCGCGGCCAGGGCGGAACCTTCGGCTACCCGATCATCACCAACGTCGGCGAGATGCTGTACAAGATGACCCAGGCGCCCTGTCCGACCGAGGACCGCGCGGTCAAGGTCATCAAGGCCCATGTCGATACCATGCGCAGCGTGTTCCGCGACAAGATCACCGGCGACGGCGGCGAGATCGGCATCCAGCTGATGCAGGATCTGAAAAAGGCGATTCGCAAGTACACCTTCGAGGATCCCCGCGCCGAAATCGAGGCCGCGAAGGCCGAGACGCCCAAAGCCGGCGTCGATCGCATTGCATCCCCCCGCCCCCGCACGGGCTCGTAATTGCCCCGGTCGTCCGGCGACTTGACGCAGGTCAACGAAAATCCTTCGCCAACACCTTACGATTGCCAAATGGGAAGGATCGTTCCCAAGGCAATGAAAGGGTGAAGAGATGAAGACGACAGGTATGAAGACGGCCTTGGCGCTGATCGGTGCTCTCGGCCTTCTTTCCGCTGGCGAGGCTTTGGCGCATGGCCCGGGTGTGTCCGGCGACCGGGACGACATGCCCATGATGGGGCGCGGCATGATGGGCCAGGGCTATCAGGGCCAGATGCCCATGATGGGCTATGGAATGGGCATGGGGCCCGGCATGATGATGGGGCCGGGAATGGGATACGGTTACGGCGGCCAGATGCCGATGATGGGTCCCGGGATGATGATGGGCCCCGGCATGGGCATGGGACCCGGCATGGGCATGGGGTCCGGCATGGGCATGGGGCCCGGCATGATGATGGGACCCGGTATGATGATGGGACCCGGCTACGGCATGATGGGCGGCTGCGGCGGGGCGCAGGCGCTCGACCGCGACCTCAAGGTCGATGACGTCAAGAAGATGATGGAACAGCGCGTGGCCTGGACCCGCAATCCCAACCTGAAGGTCGGCAAGGTCACGGAAAAGGACGGCGACACCATCGAGGCCGAGGTCGTGACCAAGGATAATTCCCTGGTCCGCAAGTTCTCGGTCGATCGCCACACCGGGCGCATGCAGCCGGTGCAGTAAGGACGCTTATGCGCCGCCCTCGATTTCCTCGCGCTTGAGTTCGAGGGCGAGCCACTCTTCTTCCAGGGTGGCCAGCTTTGCCTCGGCCTTTGTCAAAGCCGCCGCCGTATCGGTGAACCGCCGGGCATCCTTGGCGAACAGGTTGGGGTCGGCCAGGACCTTCTTGTGGCCTGCAATCTCTTCCTCAAGCTTGGCCATGCGGTCGGGCAGGATTTTCAGCGCGTGGCTGTCCTTGAAGGACAGCTTGCGTTTTTCCTTCGGCGCAGCGGGTGAGGACGGCGCGGGAGCGTTCTTCGCCGATCCCTTGTCCTTTTTCGGCTTGTCGCGCAGCGGCGCCTCGCCGCGCTGGGCCAGCATGTCGGAATAGCCGCCGGGGTATTCGCGCCACTGGCCTTCGCCTTCCCAAGCGATGACCGAGGTCACGACCCGGTCGATGAAATCGCGGTCGTGGCTGACCAGCAGCACCGCGCCTTCGTAATCGGCCAGCATTTCCTGCAACAGGTCGAGGGTTTCCAGGTCCAGGTCGTTGGTCGGCTCGTCGAGCACCAGAAGGTTGGACGGGCGGGCCAATGCCCGGGCCAGCATCAGCCGCCCGCGCTCGCCGCCCGACAACTCGCCGATCGGCGTCGGCGCCTGTTCGGGCAGGAACAGAAAGTCCTTCATGTAGCTGATGACGTGGCGTGGCTCGCCGCCGACGGACACCGTATCGCCGCTGCCGTCGGTCAGGGCGTCGGACAGGCTGGTCCGGGGGTTCAGGCTTTCGCGTTTCTGGTCGAGCGTCACCATCTCGACCGATACGCCGACCTTGACTTTGCCCGTGTCGGGGGCGGCCTGGCCGGTCAGGATGTTCAGCAGGGTCGTCTTGCCGGCCCCGTTGGGCCCGATGATGCCGACCCGGTCGCCGCGCAGGATGCGGGTGGAAAAGCCGTCGATCAAGGTGCGCTCGCCGTAAGCCTTGGTGATGCCCTCGGCGTCGATCACCAGCTTGCCCGAGGTTTCGCCCTGGGCGGCGGCCAGCTTGACCTCGCCCGCCACCTGGCGCAACTCGCGCTTCTGCTGACGCATGTCCATCAGGTTGCCGAGCCTGCGCTGGTTGCGCTTGCGCCGGGCCGTGACACCGTGGATCAACCAGTGGGTTTCGGCGGCGATCTTGCGGTCGAGCTTGTGACGGGCCGTGCTTTCCTGTTCCAGCAGCGTGTCGCGCCATTCCTCGAACGCGGAAAATCCCTGTTCAAGGCGTTTGACCTCGCCCCGGTCGAGCCACAGGGTCGCGCGCGACAGGGTTTCCAGGAACCGGCGGTCGTGGCTGATCATGACGATCGCCGACGGCAGGGATTTGAGTTCCCTTTCCAGCCAGGCGATGGCGGGGAGGTCCAGGTGGTTGGTCGGCTCGTCCAGCAGCAGGATATCGGGCTTGGGCGCGAGCGCCCGGGCCAGGGCCGCGCGCCGGGCCTCGCCGCCGGACAGATGGCCGGGAGTTTCCTGCCCCGTCAGGCCAAGAAGGTCCAGCAGGTATTGCGCCCGATAGGGATCGTCGCCCGGCGCCAGGCCGTCCTCGACATAATCAAGCGTCGTGGCATGGCCGGACAGGTCCGGTTCCTGCGCCAGATAGCGCACCGTCGCCCCCGGCTGCACGAAGATCTCGCCCCGGTCGGGCTGGATCAGCCCGCCCGCGATCTTCAGCAGGGTCGACTTGCCGGACCCGTTGCGCCCGACCAGGCACAGGCGGTCGCCGCGCATGACGGCAAGCTCCGCCCCTTCCAGCAGGGGCGTGCCGCCGAAGGTCAGATCGATGTCGCGAAGATGGAGAATGGGAGGTGCCAAGGGAGGGGGAAACCTGATCTGTGGGATGGAAAGCGCGGCACCTTACTAGATTCGAATGGCGAACGGATCAACGATCTGCGCGGGTCTCCTATTCGGAACGGAGGGGGCCGTTAAGGTGCCGGCGGGAACGTGATCTCGACCGTCGTGCCCTGGCCCAGCGTGCTGGACAGGTGAAGCGCGCCGCCGTGCAGTTCCACCAGGTATTTCGACAGGGAAAGACCCAGGCCGGTGCCCCCATAGGCCCGGTGCGAACTGGTGCGGACCTGCCCGAACGGGGCGAGAACCCTCGGGAAATCGTTCTTGGCGATACCGATCCCCGTATCCGTGACGGTGATAGATCGGCCGCCGTCGGGCAGAACGGAGGCGGCAAGCGTCACGCATCCGTGCTTGTTGTTGAACTTGATGGCGTTGGACAACAGGTTGACGATGATTTGCGTCACCACGCGCTTGTCCGCGAAAAGAGAGATCGGGTCGGCGGACGGCGCATAGTTCATGGTGATGCCGTCCAGTTCCGCCAAACTGTTCATCATCTGTTGTGCGGTCGTGAGAACGTCATTGATGTCGAACGCGGATCGGTCCAGTTCGAATTCCCCGGCTTCGATCTTCGATAAATCGAGAATATCGTTGATGATTCCCAGGAGAAGCCCGCCCGACGCAAAGATGTTCTTGGCGTATTCGATCCGGTTGGCGGGATTGATGCCGGTGGCGGACTCGGTGGACAGCATCTGGGAAAACCCGAGGATGCTGTTCAGCGGCGTGCGCAACTCGTGGCTGACATGGGCGAGGAAATCAGATTTCGCGTGACTGGCGTCCTCAGCCTCTTTTTTGGCCTGGAGAATTTGCGCTTCCGCGTTCTTGCGGTCTGAAATGTCGATGTGCCAGACAATGCCGGCCTTTCGGGATTCAAAGGTAATGGGCTGCGTGTTCATCAGCACCCACCACTTGGTTCCGTCGAAACGTCTGCGTTCCGATTCAACGTTCACCAACAGTTCGCCCTTGCTGAACTGCGTGTAGGAGGCGGTGAAAGCGTCGGGGTCGACCCAGGTGTCCCGAATGTCGTTGTTCAGGAGGTCGTCGGCCGACGCGGCGCCGAACATAGTGACGAGACGGCTGTTCACGAACAGGCGCTTGCCGCTTGCGACGTCGAGGATGGCCGCACCGATCGGGCTGCCTTCCAGAACAGATTTAAGGACGTCGTCGTCCGAGCGTTCAGACATTAAGAAGAGTTGCTTTCCGGCGGGTTCCTCAAGGCAGGGTCATTAATAAAAACCACCTGCCGGGAACGCAATGAATATAATAGAATGCACCATTAACGGGTGTCGGGCGGGGGAAAACAAGGTGGCCCAAGGGGGCCAAGGGGGCTGCTATCCCCGAACGCGCTCGAGGAAAGGCCCCACGGCGGCCATGAAGCCGGCCGGATTGTCGATGTTCGACAGATGCGCCGCATTCGGAATGACCTCGAGCGTCGATCCCTTGACCAGGGCCTGGACGCTTTCCGCCGCCGCCAGCGGGGTGCGCTGGTCCTGGTCGCCGGTGACGATGTGCATGGGCTTGTCGATGCCCTGCAATTGCGCGCGCACGTCTTCGGTGAACACGGAGCGCACGGCGTCCAGGTAATCGTCCTTGGTCATGCCGGTGATGGCGGCGACCAGGGCCTGGTGGTGGGCCGTGCCCGTCGTCGGCAGCAGGGTGCTGTCGGCATAGTCCTTGGCGAATTCGGTCATGGTCATGGTCGCCATCTTGGCTTCCATGCCCGCAATCCGCTCCGGCCCCGCCTCGCCCATGAAGGCGAAGCTGTCGGCGTAGACGATGGACAGCACGTCATTGGGGGCCAGGGCGTGCAGGCGCGCGCATTGCAGCCCGCCCATGGAAATTCCCATGACGTGCGCGGGCAGCAGGCCCAGTTCCGTCAACAGCGCATGGGCATCCTCGGCCACCGCCTGCATGGTCACGCCGCCCCGGTTGGACGAGCGGCCATGACCGCGGGCGTCGAGCGCCACACAGGTGAACTTGTCCTTCAATGCCGCGATCTGGCCTTCCCACAGATAGCCGTTGGTGCCCAGGCTGTGCAGCATCAGCAACGTCGGGCCGCTGCCGGCCTGGCGGTAATGCAGGGTTTCACCGTTGACGGAAATCATGGGCATGGGCTGGTCCTGTTCTTAAGCTTTGTCCTGGGAGGTCATTTCGACCGCAATCAGGTTTGCCCCATAACGGGCCTGCCCGGCAAGGTCCATGGTCGGGGCCAGGCGCATGTATTCCTTGATGGCGACCAGGGCGTCGCGGTCGCGGTCGGCCAATTTGGCGATATAGGCGGCCGTCGCGGCCGTCAGGCCGCCCTTCGGGGCAACCCGGGAAATCAGCCCGAAATGAAAGGCCGTCTGGGCGTCGATTTCGTCGCGGGTCAGCACCATGTCGAGCACGGCCTTGGCGGGCATTTTCGGCAGGGCGGCGGAAATGGCCAGGGTCGGCGGCAGGTTGCCGTCCATTTCCGGCATGGAAAACCGGGCCTCGTCCTCGGCGATGGTCACGTCGGCCTGGGCGGCGAAGGCGCAGCCGAACCCCTTGGCCCGGCCCTGCACGGCGGCCAGCACAGGCACCGGGGTCATGCGCAGGTTTTCATAGACCCCCAGGATCGCGTCGGCGACCCGCTCGCGGAACGCCCGTGCGTTGGCGGGCGGCGTCACCCCCGGCACGATGCGCCGGCCCAGGCAGAAATCGGCGCCCTCGCCGGTGACGACGACCAGCTTCACGGATGAGTCCGAGCCCTCGGCCCGGATGGCCGCGCCGATGGCCTGCATGTCGGGCGGCGCCAGGGTGTTGCCTTCGGCTCCCTGGCACAGGGTCACGCGGGCGACGGGGCCGTCGCGGGAAACGCGGAAACGGTCGCTGGCGCTCATCAATGGTCCTCCTGGATGGTTTCTTGTGCCGTCTGGATCAGTTCGACGATGCGCTGCGGCGTGATGGGGCAATCGGTGATGCGCAGGCCGAAGGGCGTGAGCGCGCTTTCCACCGCCGCGACGATGGCGGCCGGGGCGGGGATGGTGCCGCCTTCGCCGGCGCCCTTGGCGCCCAGGGGGTTCAGGGGGGTGGGACTTTCCATATGCACGATGTCGCAGTCGGGCACGAGTTCCGCCGTCGGCATCAGGTAGTCGGCGAAGGTGGTGGTCAGGGGATTGGCGTCGGCGTCGAACACCATGCGCTCCAAAAGCGCGTTGCCGATGCCGTGGGCGACCCCGCCCTGGACCTGACCGTCGACCAGCATGGGATTGATGACGGTGCCGCAGTCGTGGACCACGGTGTACTTCAGGATTTTGACCTGGCCGGTTTCCGCATCGACCTCGACCTCGGCGACGTGGCTGCCGTTGGAATAGGTCGCCTGCGGCGGGGTGAAATAGCCCGACGCCTCCAGGTCCGGCTTCACCCCCTTGGGCAGGGCGTAGCCGGGCATGCCGCTGGTCATCTTGGCCAGTTCTTCGAAGGTGATGCTGTCGCCCTGCTCGCCCTTGATGCGCACGGCGCCATGGGTCAGTTCCACGTCTTCCGGCTTCACGTCGAACTTGGCGGCGGCGAGCGCCAGGGCCTTGCCGCGCAGTTCGATGGACGCCACCCGTACGGACGACCCGGCGTTGACGGTGATCCGGGACGCGTAGGTCCCCGCCCCCCGCGGCATGACGCCCGTGTCGCCGCCGACCACGTCGATGTCGGTGACGTCGACGTTCATTTCGTCGGCGCAGATCTGCGCCAGGGTCGTGCGGTGGGCCTGGCCCGCCGCCGCTGCCCCGGTATGGATCGCGACGCGTCCGTTGGTCAGGATGCGGATGGTCGCCCCCTCGAAGGGGCCGAGGCCCGTGCCCTCCACATAGTTGCCGATGCCGATGCCGATGTGGCGGCCTTGGGCCAGGGCCGCTTTCTGGCGGGCCGGGAAATCGTCGTAGCCGGCCTTGGCCAGGGCCAGCGCCTGGGCCTGCGGATAATCGCCCGTGTCGTACATCACGGGCGCGCCGTCGCGGTAGGTCAGGCCCATGTCGTAGGGCATCTCGTCGGCCTGGATGAAGTTGCGCCGCCGCACCTCCGCCGGGTCCAGGCCCAGCTTTTGCGCCACGGCGTCCATCAGCCGTTCCATGGCGAACACGGCCTGGGGCCGTCCGGCACCCCGCAGCGGCGTGGTCGGCACCAGGTTGGTGAAGGCGACGGTCACCGCCATGCGGTAGGCCGGCAGCTTGTAAGGGCCGGGCAGGGTGGTCGCCGAGATATAGGGCATGATGATGCCCCAGGGCAGATAGGCCCCGGCGTCGTGGATCAGCGTGCCCTTGACGCCGAGCAGCACGCCGTCCGCGTCCACGGCGGCGGCGACGTCCCACACCTGGTCCCGCTCCTGCGTCGTGGTCAGGAAGTGTTCGCGCCGGTCCTCGGCCCATTTCACCGGGCGGCCCAGCAGGCGCGCCGCCGCCGGGATCACTAGTTCCTCGGGATAGACCTGGTTCTTGGGGCCGAAGCCGCCGCCGACGTCGGGGGTGATGACGCGGACCTTGTCTTCCGACAGCCCGAACATGTCGATCACGGCGCGCTGCGTGTTGTGGGGCGTCTGGGTCGACGTCCAGATGCGGAAGGCGTCGCCGACCACGTCGTAGACCGCCGCCACGCCCCGGCACTCCATGGGATGGCCGGTGCCGCGATGGGGTTCGTAGCGTTCCTCCACCACATGCGCGGCGTTTCGGAAGGCCGCGTCGACGTCGCCGTAGCCCAGGTTCAGGCGCCCGGCGATGTTGTCGGTCATGGATGAATGGGTCACGGGGGCGCCGGGTTTCAACGCCGCGTCGCAATGGCTTGCGGCGGGCAAGGGTTCCCAATCGACGATCACCCTCTCGGCCGCGTCCTCGGCCAGGTGGCGGCTGTCGGCGATGACCACGGCGACGGCCTCGCCGACGAAGCAGACTTCCCGGGACGTCAAGGGTTCCTGGGTCACGGCATTGGTGATCTGCGGATGGGGCACCTGCAACAGAATGCGCTGCCCCTGCATCTCGGCCGGCAGGTCCCTGGCCGTCAGCACGGCATGGACGCCGGGCATGGCGCGGGCTTCTTCCGCGTCGATCTCGGTGAAGGTGGCATGGGCGAAGGGGCTGCGCACGAAGGCGGCTTCCAGCAGGCCCGGCAGTTTCAGGTCATCCAGGAACTGTCCCTTGCCGGTCAAAAGGTCCGGGTCTTCCAGGCGCTTCACGCGCTGGCCGACGAAGGCGGTCGAACTCATGCCTTGGCTCCTTCGCGGATCGTCCGGGCGGCGGCCAGGGCCGCGCGCACGATGGTATCGTAGCCGGTGCAGCGGCAGATGTTGCCGGACAGCGCCTCGCGGATTTCCGGCTCGTCCGCGTTCGGATGGTCGCGCAGATAGGCGGTCAGAGTGGTCAGGATGCCTGGGGTGCAGAACCCGCATTGCAGGCCGTGGTTGTCCATGAAGGCCTGTTGCAGGGGGCTTAGGGCGCCGTCGTCGTCGGCCAGGCCCTCGATGGTGGTGACCCGGCATCCTTCGGCCTGGACCGCCAGCATCAGGCAGCCGCGCACGGCCTCGCCGTTGACCAGCACGGTGCAGGCGCCGCAGACGCCATGCTCGCACCCCAGATGGGTGCCGGTCAGGCCCAGGCCGTGGCGCAGGAAATCGGCCAGGGAATAGCGGTCTTCCGTTTCGGCCGAATGTTCCTTGCCGTTGACGGTCAGGGTGATCCGGCGGCGGGGCAGGGCGTCAGGCATGGGCAGCCTCCGTGGCGCGGGCGCAGGCACGGGTGAGGGAACGGCGGACCAGAACGCCCGACAAGTGCTGCCGGTAGGCTTCCGTGACCAGGGCGTCGGCGGACATGGGGCGGGCGGCGGCCATCGCGGCGGCCGCCGCGAACAAGGCGCCGGACGGGGCTTCGTCCGTCAATATGTCCTCTACGTCGCGCAGGCGCAGCGGCCCGTCGCCGACGCCGATCAGGACCACCGCCGCGCGGCCGATGCGTCCGTCCGCATCCAGGGCGATCAGGCTGCCGACCCCGGCCATGGCGAAATCGCCGTGACGCTGGGCGAACTCGCGGAAATCCCAGCCGTGGCCTTCGGGCCACAGGTCGAAGGCGACGGACGTCAGAATTTCGCCGTCGACGATGTCGGGGGTCATGTAACCTTGCGGATAATCGGCCATGGCGACGGTGCGCGCGCCGCCCCGGGACGTCAGCGTGATCTCGGCGTCCAGCAGGGCCGCCATCCCCGGCAGTTCCGCCGCCGGGTCGAGGTGGGCCAGCGACCCGCCGACCGTGCCCCGGTTGCGGGTCTGGACATGACCGACGAAGCCCAGGGCCTCACGCAGGATCGGGCAGCAGGCGGCCAGGGCGTCCGATTCCAGCACGGCGCGCTGGCGGGTCATGGCGCCCAGGGTCACCCGCCCGCCGTCGATCGCGATCCCCGCGATTTCCGCCACCGGGTTGAGGTCGATCAGATGATCGACCGCGACATAGCGCAGGTTCATCATGGCCATCAGGGATTGCCCGCCCGACAGCAGGCGCGCGTTGTCCAGGCTTGCCGCCATCTCGGCGGCCTCGGCGAGGGACCCCGCCCGGTGATAGGTGAAGGGGGCGGGTTTCATGCGTCCGGCACGTCCTGCTTGCCACCCTTGAAGCGGGCGGTCAGCCCCCGCCACAGAAGCGAGCCGACCTTGATCGCCTCCGGGTCGGGTTCTTCCCCGCTTTCGATGCGCTGGGTCAGGCGCTGGGCGAACTGGTCGACCAGCTGCTGCGCCGTCTTGGTGACCACTCCGGCCCCGCGTGCGTACTGGATGATGCTGCCGGCCAGGTTGAGGTCCGTCGCCACTTCGACGCGGGTGCCGTCGCCCGATGGGTGCAACTGGAAGGTTACCGTGGCGTGGGCCGAGCCCCGGCCCCGGTCTTCCCGGCCCTTGGCGGATACACGGACCTTCATGGCGTCCGGGTCCACGTCCTCGATCACCGCCGTGCCGCGAAACGACAGGCTGACGGGGCCCAGCTTCAGCTCCACCATGCCTTCGTAGGTGCGCTCGTCCACCACCGCCGTCAGCTTGGTGCCGGGCAGGCAGGGCGCCACGTAAGGGATGTTCAGCAAGGTCCGCCAGGCATCATCGGGGGCGAGGCCGAGGTCCAGGGTGTTCTCGATAATCATGGCGCCGGGTCCTGCTTGCCGGGTTTCGGCGCCTCGAATTCGGCCAGCATCTTTTTCAGCAAGGCGGCCAGGGTCTCCTGTTCCGCCGGGGTCAGGGTGTCGATCAGGCGGGCCTGAGTTTCCACATGGGCGACAAGGGCCTGTTCGATCAGCTTGCGCCCCCGGTCGGTCAGGGCGATCAGCACGCTGCGCCCGTCGTCGCGATTGGCCCGGCGGACGACGAGGCCCGCGCGCTCCAACTGATCGATGCGATGGGTCATGGTGCCCGACGTGACCATGGTCGAGGCCAACAGTTCACCGGGTGACAGGCTGTAGGGCGCGCCGGCCCGGAGCAGCGTTGACAGCACGTCGAAACCGGCCACGTTCAGGCCGAACTTGGCCCAGGTTTCCTCCATCCCGCGCAAAAAGAAGGTGCTGAGCCGACGCACGCGGCCGACCACCCCCATGGGGGCGACGGCCAGGTTCGGAAATTCCTGCCGCCATTCGGCGAGAATGCGCGCGACGTGATCCTCGGGGCGGGTCGAAGAGTGATCCATGCCGGACAGTGTTTCCCGGCAACTATCTTGACGTCAAGATTAATTTCCAGACGGAAATATGAGTGTCCGGCGTGGCATCCGATGAACGGATGTCACGCCGGAAATGCCGAACGGGCGACCCCCGGTGGATGGCCGGGCCCGCAGCGCGCGGGCCCGGGGGGGATTACTTGTATTTCTGTTCGAAGTCGTAGACCCGGCCGAAGCCCATGAGCTGGCTGAACTCGGCGAACGGGTAGAAGTCGACCTTCGAGCCGGCGGTCGATCCGGTCTCCTTGAGGTCGGTGTACACGGCCTTCAAGGCCTGACCGGCGGCCAGGAACCCGCTGCCGGGGAACAGGGCGATCTTGTAGCCGAGGGATTGCAGGTCGTCGCGGCTGAGAACCGGGGTGCGGCCGCCTTCGACCATGTTCGCCAGCAGCGGCAGGTCGAAGCGATCGCAGATCGTGCGCATCTCTTCCTCGCTTTCCGGGGATTCAACGAACAGGACATCGGCGCCCGCTTCGGCGAAGGCGTCGGCCCGCCGCAGGGCTTCGTCCAGGCCCAGGGTGGTGCGCGAATCCGTGCGTGCGATGATCAGGAATTCCGCGCTGTCGCGGGTGTCGCGGGCGACGCGGATCTTGGCCAGCATGTCTTCCAGCGGCACCACGTTGCGGCCCAGCATGTGACCGCATTTCTTGGGAAATTCCTGATCTTCAAGCTGGATCGCCGTGGCGCCGGCCCGCTCGTAACCGCGCACCGTGTGTTCCAGGTTAAGCAGCCCGCCGTAGCCGGTGTCGCCGTCGGCGATCAGGGGCGTCTTGGTGCCCTCGGCGATCTGGCGCACGCGCCCGACCATGTCCGTGTAGGTTGCGATGCCGGCATCGGGCAGGCCCAGGTGCGAGGCCACGACGCCGTAGCCGGTCATGTAAAGGACATCGAACCCCAGGGAATCGGCGACCTTCGCCGAAATCATGTCGAACACGCCGGGGGCGATAAGAATCTCATCCTGCTTCAGGCGTTGGGACAGGCTTTTCATTCGAACATTTCCTCTTCATGGAATAATTGCATGCAATAAAGGCTATTTTTGCCATTTCTGGGGCTGTTTTAACCTATATTGCATGCAATAAACAAGGCTATGCGGCGTATCGCGCGGGACAGCGTGGTTGCCGGCGTGATGCCCAGGGAGTGAGGCCATGGCGACGTCAAGCGATCGGGTATATCGGCAAATCCGCGAAGGTATTCTTGCCGGCGAATATGCCGTGGGCGACCGCCTGCGCGAGGGGGAGTTGGCGGCGCAGTTCGGCGTCAGCCGCACGCCCGTGCGCATCGCCTTGCAGCGCCTGGTCAACGACCGGCTGATCGACTTCACCGCCCACGCCGGCGCCATCGTGCATGGCTACGCCGATGCGGAGATGGTCGAGATCCTGGAGGTCCGCGCGCTGCTGGAACCCCAGGGCGCGCGCCTGGCGGCCCTTAACCGCAAACAGGAACACCTGGACGAGTTGTTCGAGCTATGCGCGCGGATGGAAACGCTGGGCGACCGGAACGAGCCCGACTTCGGCCGGATCGCGCCCCTCAACAACCGCTTTCATCAGGTGCTTCTGGAGGCGTCGGGGCAGCGCCAGCTTCTGGCCGTCACGACGTCCCTGATCGAACTGAACAACGTCGTTCAGTCCTACAAGAAATTCGCCCGCGCCGACGTGGACCGCAGTTTCGCCGAACACCGCCAACTGGCCGCGGCGGTCGAACACGGGCAAGCCGAGCTTGCCGCCGCCATCATGCTCGGCCATGTCCATGCCGCGCTTGCCAACTTCAAACTGCGGATCGGCGCGCCCGCCGCCCCCGTCAAGCTTCGGACAGTTCCGGGATCGGACTGACCAGGGGTTTGCCGGCCAGGAAGGCCTCGATATTGCGGCGCATGAGCTTCACCCCCAGGATTTGAACCTCGGGCGCCGCCCCGCCGACATGAGGGGTCAGGACGACGTTGGTCATGGCGCAGAGCGCTTCGGGGACAGTCGGCTCGTCCTCGAACACGTCGAGACCGGCCCCGGCGATGGCGCCGTCACGCAGGGCCGCGATCAGATCATCCGTGTGAACGACGCTGCCGCGCCCGACGTTGACCAGGAATCCGGCCGGGCCCAGGGCTTCCAGAACGGCGCGGTCGATCATGTGATGGGTCGCGGGCCCGCCGGGCACGGCGGAAATCAGGAAATCCACATGCCCGGCCATGTCGCGCAGATTGTCGAAATAACGCCAGGGCAGCTCGGCCTTGGCCGACCGGGCCATGTAGGAGACTTCCATGTCGAAGCCCTCGGCGCGCCTGGCGATGCCCTGGCCGATGCCGCCCATGCCGATGATGCCGATCTTCTTGCCGTTCGCCATGGGGCGCTGGGGCAGATCCTCGCGCCATTTTCCGGCCCGGGCCGAGGCATCGTAGACGGGAATGTTGCGCACGACGGAAAGCAGCAGGGCAAAGGCGTGGTCAGCGACCGAGGGGGCGTTCATGCCGGCGGCATGGGTGACGCGGATGCCGCGCTCCCGGGCCGCGTCCTGATCGACCTTCTCGTATCCCGTGCCGATGGTGCAGATCAGCTCCAGCGCCGGCAGGGCGTCCATTTCCGCGCGGGTCATGCCGATGAAGCCCGAGGTGACCATGATGCGGGCCGCTTTCCGGGCGGCGTCGTCGGGCGTTCCCGCCGCCAGATCGAAATCCAGCAGCGTGAAGTCGGGCGCGAAATCGACGCGGTGGCGGGGGGCTTCGTGTTTGAACAGGATGATGGGCTTCACGGTCGTTCCCTTGGACATGGAAAAGGACAGCGGACCTTGACGGTCCGGTTCCGGGTAGATGCCGACGGCAGGGTGGTGGAAGATGGCGGACGGCTACGCTGCGCCCACCTTGCGTTCAATAACGGATTCAAGCTGCGCCGTCGTCGACCGAAGCTGGGCCTTGATCTTGCCGGCGGGGATCGGTTCCGCCGCCGTCGAACCATAATCCTTGGGCAGGATGTCGTGGATGTCGAAGCCGTCGGGCACGCTTTCGATGTCGAAGTCGGCGTCGCTGAGATTCAGGTACTTGAGCGCCGCGTTGGTCCAGGCGAACAGCCAGAACTGGAAATAGCCGAACCAGTTGGGCACTTCCTTGCGCCGCGAGAACGCCATGCCGAAACCCTTGAGCGCGTAGTACACCCGCTTCGGGTTGAGGGAGAACCGGGTCAGGCGCTGGGTCAGTTGCAGCAGGGCCCGCCAGTTCTTGAACACCATCTTGAGGAACAGGCCCGTGTTGCCGAAGCCCTGGCCTTCGATGGGCACATGATGGCCCTCGGTCTGCAGGTCGAAGAACGCCTTGAGCCGTTCGTACTGATAGGCGCCGTCGGTGAACACGTCGACGAAGTGCTTGTAGCCGTCGATCATGGTCCGGCGCGGCAAAAGGTATTTGATGTTGGTCTGATACTTGTAGCCGCCGAGCCCGAAGCGCACGTCGCGCAGGCGCCCCGACAGCTTCATGCGGCGGTACAAGGGCGTGCCCGGCAGGGCCGTCAGCAGCGACGGATCGCCCGACAACAGCGCCGCGTCCGTCAGGCCCTTCAGCGTGATGTCGAAACAATCCTCGTCGTCGGAATCGAAGCCGAAGATCAGGCCGCCGACGATGATGAAGCCGCGCGCCTGGATTTCGCGTACCACCTGGGTCAGCTCGGTCGAGGAATTCTGCACCTTGGCCGTTTCCAGAAGCGAATTCTTGGAAAAGCTTTCGATGCCGATGAACAGCATGTCGAAGCCGGCGCGGCGCATCTTGGCCATCAGGTCCGGATGATTGTTCAGGTTGATGGTCAGCCAGGTATAGAGCGAGGGCGTGTGGCCGGTCCTGGCCTTCCACTCGAGAATTTTGTCGATCACCGTTTCGGCCCAGCGCGGTTCGCCGATGAAGTTGTCGCAGGCGAACAGGATTTGCGACACGCCGAGCGAGCACAGATGGTCCAGTTCCTCGACGATCAGGTCGGCCGACTTGTTATGGGGCCGGTTGTTGTCGTCCATGATGCGGATGTCGCAGAATTCGCAGAGGAACGGGCAGCCGCGCGAAACCTCGATCACCGCGCCGTAATAGCGCGAAATGGTCGCGTCCATGAGGCCCCGGTGCATGGGCTTGGCCTTGGCGATTTCGAACCGGCCGGGCGATTTGATCAGGTGCTCCATGGGCTGGCCGTCGCGCACGTCCCGGATCAGCTGGGCCACGCAGGCCTCGCCGTCGCCGATGAAGACATGGTCGAAATTCTCAAACCGGCCGAGGGTGCCGGCCTGATCGAACGACCAAGCCAGCGGGCCGCCGACGATGGAACGCGCCTTGGGGAACCGCGCCTTCAATTGGCCGCGGATACGCTCCATGAACGGGGCATCCTGGTTGATGCCGCTGAACAGGTAGATATCGGCCTCGGGAATGTCGTCGACCCTCTGCACCCGCGTGTCGTGCAGCATCAGGTCCACCCCCAGGTCGTCGGGGATATGCGCGGCCAGGGTATAGGCCCAAACGGGCATGAAGATGGCGCCGTAGGTCTGGGTGTTGGAATAGACCGGGTCCGGCGCATGCACGAACATCACGCGGAACGGGCGCTCCTGCGTATGCGGCGACGGTGTTGCGTGGGCCTTATCGGTCATGATCTTCCCGGCGTTGGGCGGGCGATCCCCCCAATATGGGGACGGCGCGCGCATATGCCACCTTTTAGTAGGTTTTAAGGGAGGATGGCAAAGCCTTACTCGTCGTCGCGGGGACGCTTCGGCGCGGTCTGGATGTCGAAATTGATGGCCTGGACCAGGAATTGCACGCCGAGCAGCAGCGCCAGCACGGCAATCATCACCGTGCCCGTGGTCGCGGCCGTGCCGCCCTGCGCCGACAGCCACCATTTGTAACCGCCGAACACCAGGCCGAAGGCCGTCAGCAACGTGCCCGCCGTCAGGTAGAAGGACCCCAGCGAGAAATCGTAGAGGAAATACTTGAACAGGATGCGTTTGCCCATGCCGCGGATCAGCCGGTAGACGAACACGGGCATGATCGACGGGATATGCAGCGAGCTTTGCTCGTCGCCGTACCGCGCCGGGATGGCCACGTCCTCGGCCACGGCACCGGCGATGTTGAGGCGGATCAGCATGTCCGATTCGAAGAAATAGCCGTCGGACACCCGATCAAGCTCAAGGCGCTCAAGCGCCTCGCGGTTGATCGCGGTGTAGCCGTTGGTCGGATCCATCATCTGCCAGTATCCCGACGCCGCCTTGACCAGGAAGGTCAGCACGCTGTTGCCGAACAGGCGCACGCGGGGCATCTGGCGCAGAGCCTTGAGGTCGCGGAACCGATTGCCCTTGGTGTAGTCGGCGCGGCCCGCCAGGATCGGCTTCAACAGGGCCTTCAGATAGGCCGGGTCCATCTGATCGTCGGCATCCATCTTGACCACGATGTCGAAGCCGTCGGCCAGGGCCTGGCGGTAGCCGGTCTTCACCGCCGCCCCCACGCCGCCGTTCTGTTGCCGGCGCAGGACCATGACCCGGCCGTCGCCGGCCGCCTTGGCCGCATCGCCCGATTTTTCCGGGCAGGCGTCGTCGATCACGTAGATACGCTTGATCCAATCGGGCACGCCGCGAACCACCGTGGCGACCTGGCTGGCCGCCCGGTAGGCGGGAATGACGACGGCGATTTTACGGTCTTCCGGCACCTGAAATCCGATCTCTTGCCCTTGGTCACATCCACGGCCCGTTCCACGGGCCTTTCGGACAGGCGCAAGGTTGCGCTAAAACCATTAAAACTTCGTCGATCCAAGAATGCCACCCAGATCACCAGCCCAGGAACATCCATGACCGCTTTCACGCCCACGCACCCGGAAATCCGGGAATCCGTTGCCGCCCTATGCCGTGATTTTCCCGGCGAATACTGGCGCGAAAAGGACCGCGACGACGCCTATCCCGTTGAATTCGTCACGGCCCTGACCGAGGCCGGCTTCCTCGCCTGCCTGATTCCCGAGGAATACGGCGGGTCGGGCCTTGGCCTGTCCGAAGCCGCCGCGATCATGGAGGAAATCCATAAATCCGGCTGCAACGGCGGTGCCTGCCACGCGCAGATGTACATCATGGGGGCACTCTTGCGCCATGGCGACGAGGGCAAGAAGGCGCGCTACCTGCCGGAGATCGCCTCGGGCAAGCTGCGCCTTCAGGCCTTCGGCGTGACCGAGCCGACGTCGGGCACGGACACCACGCGCATCCGCACCACGGCGCGCAAGGACGGCAACGAATGGGTCATCAACGGCCAGAAGGTCTGGACGTCGCGGGCCGAGCATTCCGACCTGATGCTGCTGCTGGCCCGCACCACGTCGCGCGAAGAGGCCGCCAAGCCGCACCAGGGCATGTCCATCTTCCTGGTCGACATGCAGAAGGCCAAGGGCAACGGCCTCGAGATCAAGAAGCTGGAGGCGATGGTCAACCACGCGGCCACGGAAATCTTCTTCGACGACCTGCGCATTCCCGCCGACGCCCTGATCGGCGAAGAGGGCCGCGGGTTCTACTACATCCTCGACGGCATGAACGCGGAACGCATCCTGATCGCCTCGGAATGCGTGGGCGACGCCCGCTGGTTCATCCAGAAGGCCCGCGACTACGCCGTCGACCGCCGCGTGTTCGACCGCCCGATCGGCCAGAACCAGGGCATCCAGTTCCCCATCGCCCGCGCCTATGCGGAGACCGAGGCGGCGGCCCTGATGGTGCAGAAGGCGGCGGAGACCTTCGACGCCGGCGAGGACGTCGGCGCCATGGCCAATATGAGCAAGCTGCTTGCCTCGGAAGCCACCTGGCATGCCGCCGAGGCCTGTTTGCAGACCCACGGTGGCTTCGGTTTCGCCCGCGAATACGATGTGGAGCGCAAGTTCCGCGAAACCCGGCTCTATCAGGTCGCGCCGATCTCGACCAACCTGATCCTCTCCTACATCGCGGAACATGTCCTCGACATGCCGCGCTCCTTCTAAGCAGAAAGACCACACCTATGGACGACATCGACCCCAATGCTCCCTTGGACATGGACCACCTGCGGTCCTGGATCGGCAAGACCCAGGAACTGACCGACACCATCGGAAATTTTCCGGCACGCGCGCTCGCGGCGACCATCGACCGCGACGATCCCGTGCCCCAGGACGGCGACGCCCTGCCGCCGTCGGCCCATTGGCTGTATTTCCTGGAAACGCCGATCCATTCGCAACTGGCCGTTGACGGCCACGCCAAGAAGGGCGGGTTCCTGCCGCCGGTGCCGCTGCCGCGCCGCATGTGGGCGGGCGGGCGCATCTGGTTCAAGGGGGATCTCCGCATCGGCGACAAGGCGACGCGTCTGTCGACCGTCAAGGACGTGACCTTCAAGGAAGGCAAGTCCGGGCGGCTGGTGTTCGTGCTGGTCGAACACCGCATCCAGGCCGGCGGCCGGGACGTGATCGTCGAGGAACACGACATCGTCTACCGCGACGAGGCGGCGCCGGACGCCCCGGCCCCAGCGCCCAAGCCAGCCCCAGAGGGGGCAACCTGGACACGCAGCGTGCTGCCGGACGAGGCCATGCTGTTCCGCTATTCGGCGCTGATCTTCAACGCCCACCGCATTCATTTCGATCGCGAGTTCACGCAGAACGACGAAGGTTATCCCAATCTGATCGTCCACGGCCCGCTGATCGCGACCCTGCTGATGGACCTGGGGGCCCGGGAAATGGCCAAGCAGGGCAAGCGCATGACCCGTTTCGCCTACCGCGCGGTGCGGCCCAGTTTCACCGACGGCCGCGCCATGACCTTCCAGGGCAGGCCGTCTGGCGATGGCGCCAAGGCCGACCTCTGGGCGCTCGACCAGGACGGCTGGCTCGTCATGCAGGCCGACGCCGATTTCGAGGCCGCGTGACATGACCAACACGGAAAGCCCCGCCGCGCTGAGCGGCGTCCGCGTCATCGACATCGCCACCTTCATCGCCGGGCCCTATGCGGGCACGATCCTCAGCGAGTTCGGGGCCGAGGTCATAAAGGTGGAGCAGCCCCACAAGAATGGACAGGGCGGAGGAGACCCCTGGCGGCGCTACGGCACCAAGACGGCGCGTGAGGACTCCACCCTCGCCTGGCTGACCGAGGCCCGCAACAAGAAGGCGGTGACCCTCAACCTGCGCGAGGCCGAGGGCCAGGAGTTGCTGAAAAAGCTGGTCGAGGGCGCCGACGTGCTGATCGAAAACTTCCGCCCGGGCACCCTGGAACGCTGGGGCCTGGGGCCGGACGTGCTGTGGGCGATCAATCCCGGCCTGGTCATCCTGCGCGTCACCGGCTACGGCCAGACCGGACCCTACAAGGACCGGCCCGGGTTCGCCCGCATCGGCCATGCGGTGGGCGGGCTGACGTATCTGTCCGGCAAGCCCGGGGAAATTCCGGTCACCCCGGGATCCACCAGCCTTGGCGACTACATGACCGGCATGTACGGCGCCATCGGCATCATGATGGCGTTGCGCCACCGCGACGCGACCGGCGAGGGCCAGGTCATCGACGCGGCGCTTTATGAAAGCGTGTTCCGCGTGCTCGACGAACTGGCCCCGGCCTATGCGGCCCAGGGCACCGTGCGCGAGCCCGAGGGCACCGGCACCCTGAACGCCTGCCCGCACGGGCATTTCCCCTGTGGTGATGGAAAATTTTTGTCCATCGCCTGCACCACCTCCAAGATGTTCGAACGCCTGACCCAGGCCATGGGCCGCCCGGACCTGTGGGACCTGTACGGCGATCAGGCGGAGCGCCTGAAACACCGCGACACGGTGATCGAGGAAGTCACCAACTGGTGCCTCGCCATGACCCGCGAACAGGTCATGGAAAAATGCATCGGCGCGGAAGTTCCCGCCGGGCCCATCAATTCCATCGCCGACATCTTCGAGGACCCGCACTTTCGCGCCCGCGAGCAACTGGTGACCCTGGACGATGCGGAGGTCGGCGAGGTGACGATCCCCGGCGTGATCCCGAAGCTGTCCAAGACGCCGGGGCGGATCAAATCCCTCGGTCAGGGGCTGGGGGCGTCCAACGCGGACGTCTACGGCAAACTGCTGGGCTTGTCCGAAGCCGACTTGGCGGACCTGACGGCGCGCGGGATCATCTGAGTTCCCCCTCACCCTGTCCCTCTCCCCCGCCGGGGGCGAGGGGACTCACGCCGCACAATTCTCCCTCTCCCCCTTGGGGGAGAGGGCCGGGGTGAGGGGGCGACGGGCTCCCGGCATTTTCCGACCGTCAGAAATCCAACGGCGCGTTGTCGATCACTTCCTTCATGACGAAGAAGGTGCGGGTCTGGCGCACGCCGGGCAGGGCGATCAACTGGTCGCCGTGCAGGCGGTTGAAGTCGGCGATGTCGCGGACCCGGATCTTCAGGAAATAGTCGAAGTCCCCGGCGACCAGATGGCAGTCGAGCACGAAGGGCAGTGTGGCGATGGCGGTCTCAAAGGTGGCGAAGCTTTCCGGCGTCGAGCGGTCGAGCACCACGCCGACCATGACCAACGTTCCCCGGTCCACCCGCTCGGGCGCCACCGCGGCCCGCACGGATGTGACGACGCCTTTGTCGAACAGGCGTTGGGTGCGGCGGTGGCAGGTCGCCGGGCTGACGTTGACCTTCTTCGCCAGGTCCGCGTTGGTCAGGCGGCCGTCTTCCTGCAACAGGCGCAGGATGCGGCGGTCGATGCGGTCAAGGTCTGTGGTCAATTCTTCCATTTTTAATGATCTTTCCGGTTAATTAGGCGATAAATTAGAATTTAATGCATATATCAGAATAAATATTCCCCGTCATTAGAGAGCACATTTCTCATGGCCTGGACTAGGATTTCGCTCGGTCAACCGTCCTCAGGAGTCCTCCCATGCTGGAAAAATTCGAACGCTATCCCCTGACCTTCGGGCCGACGCCCATCGAGAAGCTAGACCGCCTGTCGGCGCATGTCGGCGGCGGGGTCGAGATCTACGCCAAGCGCGAGGATTGCAATTCGGGCCTCGCCTTCGGCGGCAACAAGGTGCGCAAGCTGGAATACATCGTGCCCGACGCCATCAAGGCGAACGCGGACACGCTGGTCACCATCGGTGGGGTGCAGTCGAACCACACCCGCCAGGTCGCCGCCGTCGCCGCCAAGATCGGCATGAAGTGCCGCCTGGTGCAGGAAAGCTGGGTGCCGTTCGAGGATGCCGTCTATGACCGGGTCGGCAACATCCTGATGAGCCGCGTCATGGGGGCGGAGATCGAACTGGTCGACGAGGGCTTCGACATCGGCATCCGCGAAAGCTGGGAACGCGCCCTGGAGGACGTGAAGGCCAAGGGCGGCAACCCTTATCCCATCCCCGCCGGGGCCTCGGTCCACAAGTTCGGCGGCCTCGGCTTCGTCGGTTTCGCCGAGGAAGTGCGCGCCCAGGAAGCCGAGCTGGGCTTCAAATTCGACTACGTCATCGTCTGCACGGTGACCGGATCGACCCATGCCGGGATGCTGGTCGGCTTCGCCAAGGACGGCCGCGCCAACCGGGTCATCGGCATCGACGCCTCGGGCACGCTCGAGCAGACGCGGGCCCAGGTGATGGAGATCGCCCAGGGCACGGCCGACCTGGTCGAACTGGGCCGCGACATCACCGACGACGACCTGGTGCTGATCGGCGATTACGCCTATCCGGCCTACGGCGTGCCGTCGGCCGAGACCAACGACGCCATCCGCCTGGCCGCGCGCACGGAAGGCATGATGACCGACCCGGTCTACGAAGGAAAATCCATGCAGGGCATGATCGACCTGATCCGCAAGGGCTATTTCCCGGCCGGCTCCAAGGTGCTGTATGCGCATCTGGGCGGCGTGCCGGCGATCAACGGGTACAGCTACATCTACCGCAACGGCTGATCCGCGCCGATCCCCCGTTGCCGCGGGCGTGAATTTCGGCGACAGTTTTCCCCGCCGCGTCCCGCGGTTTGTTGGGGGAATACGACCATGTTCACGATGTATTACGCGCCGGATACCTGTGCGCTGGCGACGCTGATCGCGTTCAAGGACGCGGGCCTTGCGGCGGGGGTGGATTACACGCTGCGCCGGGTCGATTTTTCGCGCCAGGAACAGCGCGCGCCCGAGTACCTGAAGGTCAATCCCAAGGGCCGGGTGCCCGCGCTGGTCACGCCGCGCGGTATCCTGACGGAAACCCCAGCCATGCTGGCCTTCGTGGCGCAGAGCTTTCCGGGGGCGGGCTTGGCGCCGCTCGACGATCCCTTCGCCTTCGCCGAGCTTCAGGCCTTCAACAGCTTCATCTGCTCCTCCCTGCACGTCGCCCATGCCCACCGCATGCGCGGCCACCGTTGGGTCGATGAAAACGATGCCGCCGCCATCAAGGCCATGCAGGACAAGGTCCCGGACTCCGTGGGCGCCTGTTACGACCTGATCGAGACCGGCATGTTCAAGGGCCCCTGGGTGATGGGCGCGGCTTATACCGTCGCCGATCCCTACCTGTTCACTCTGGCGCAATGGTTGGAACAGGACGGCGTCGATCCCGCGCGCATTCCCAAGGTCATGGATCACCGCGCCCGCATGGCGGCGCGGGCCAACGTGAAGGCCGCCATCGCGGAAGAATATGCCTGATTCCACAGAGCGCCCGCCCGAAGATTGAGCGCAAGACCCGGGAAGACCGCCCGCGCCAGGGGGGCTATCCCGGGTGCTGGATAAACCGTTCCGCGAGGAAAGCATGACACAAGGACAGTCCCCCCGTTCCATGAACGGCCCTGAATGGGGGCAGTTGGTTTTTCTGTCCGTGCTGTGGGGTGGGGCGTTCTTTTTCGTCGGCGCCGCCGTGCGCGAGGTCCCGCCGCTGACGGTCGTGTTCGCCCGCGTGTTCCTGGCGGTGCTGCTGCTGTTGCCGTTGTTTCTCCGCTACGGCCATCACCTGCCGCGCGAATGGGCGGCCTGGCGGCCGTTCTTCGTCATGGGGCTGCTGAACAACGTCCTGCCGTTCAGCCTGCTGTTCTTCGGGCAGACGCAGGTGACCGTGGGCCTTGCCTCGATCATCAACGCGATGACGCCGCTGTTCACGGTTCTCGTCATGGCGGGCTTCGGGGGGGAGCGGCTGACGGCGCTCCGCGTCGCCGGGGTCGTTCTCGGGATTCTCGGCGTGGTGGTCCTGCGGGGCGGCGGGGCCGCCGACGCGGGCCAGACCTTCGGCATCGGTCTGTGCCTCGCGGCCACGGTCAGTTATGCCTTCGCGGGCCTGTGGGGCCGGCGCCACCTGGTCGGGGTGCCGCCGCTGAAATCGGCGACCTGTCAGTTGATCTGCTCCAGCCTCGTCATGGCCGTGATCGCCGGCCTGTGGGACCGGCCGTGGGAACTGGCCCTGCCGGCCCCGGCGACGCTCGGCGCGATCGTCGGCCTGGCCGCGTTCGGCACGGCGCTTGCCTATATCGTGTTCTTCCGCCTGCTGGTCAGCGCCGGGGCCAGCAACGTCATGTTGGTCACCCTGCTGATTCCGGTGACGGCGGTGGCCCTGGGCATCCTGTTTCTGGGCGAAACGGTGCATCCCCGGGAACTGGCGGGGGCGGCGGTGATCGGCCTCGGCCTCGTGTTTATCGACGGTCGCCTGCCGCGCCGTCTGGGGTCTGCCGGTCGGCCAAGGCCGTGACCTTGGTCTCGATGCGGTCGATCTGGGCGGCCAGGCGGCGGATGACCGCGTCCTGTTCGGCCTGATGCTGCTGGGCGTCTTCGGCCGCCGCGTCGTGCATGGAATTGACGATGATGGCGATGAACAGGTTGAGGACGGCGAAGGTGACGATCAGGATGAAGGGCACGAAGAACGCCCAGGCGAAGGGATGGACCTCCATCACCGGGCGGACGATGCCCATGGACCAGGATTCCAGGGTCATGATCTGGAACAGGGAATAGGCCGATTCCCCGATGGTCCCGAACCAGGCGGGAAAATCGCCGCCGAACAGTTTGGTCGCCATGACGGCGGCGATATAGAACACCAGGCACAGCAGGGCGAGGACCGAGCTCATGCCCGGCACGGCTTCGAGCAGGGCCTGGATCACCACCCGCATCTTGGGCACGGCCGACACCAGACGCAGGGCGCGCAGCACGCGAAGTGCGCGCAGCACGGTCATGCCTTCGGTCACCGGCATCAGCGAGATGCCGACGATCACGAAATCGAAGACGTTCCAGGCGTTGCGGAAGAAACCAAGGCGATAGACCAACAGCTTGATTGCGATTTCGGCGACGAAGACGGCGACCGCCATGTGGTCGAGCAGGCGCAGAACGTCGCCGGCCGCGGCCATCGCCGTGGGCGAGGTTTCCAGGCCGAGCACGATGGCGTTGAAGATGATGACGACGATGATCGCGCGCCGGGTCGCCTCGGCCTCGATGAAGGTCTGCAGGCGGCCCAGAACGCCCACCGGGCGCCGGTCCAGGGTATCGGTCGGTGCGTCGGACATAATACGGGCGTCGCCTCGGATTAATGTTGATGGGAGCCGGCGGCCCCCTCTGCGGCCGCCTTGCCCAAGATAGGATCGGCGCGTATTTCCTTCAAGCGGCCATGAAGGCGTGCCCGGCAGGCGGGGTGGAAAGGGCGGCTTCACCTTGCGGCAAAGCCGTGCCATTGTATACAAAACGTCCACCAGAAAACCGCCAATAAAGGGAGGCTTCCAAATGGAACCCAAAATCATCCGCGCCGGCGACCGTCAGACCAAGATCGCGCCGGCCCATAACTTCGTCGGCCATGTCCTGCATGAAAGCGTGTTCGCCGAGGAAGCACCGTCGCGGCTGCGCGTGTCGCGCGTCACCTTCACGCCCGGCGGGCGCACCAACTGGCACACCCATGCGGTGGGGCAGATTCTGTACGTGCTGTCGGGATCGGGCCGTTATCAGCTGGAAGGCCAGCCGGTCGAGGAAATCAACGCCGGGGACACGGTCGTCATTCCGCCCAACGCCCGTCATTGGCATGGCGCAGCACCCGACAGCATGATGTGCCATCTGGCCCTGTCGGAAGCGGACGATCAGGGTAACGGCGCGACCTGGCTGGAGCCGGTCGACGACAAGGACTTCACGCAGGAACCCGCGTAACCGCCTGCACTGCATTCAAAGAGTTGAGTTCCGAACGGGCCCCTTGCGGGCCCGTTCGTGTCAGCGTTCGACCGTTATCTGCGGCGTATCGCCGACCAGGTTGCCGGTCCGCCGCCAGCGGTCAAGCTGGTCGCGGCGCTTTTCGGCGAAGGTGAAGTCGCGGGTCGCGCGGTCCAGGTCGCGCATCTTTTCCTCGCGCCGCACCTCCATCTCGGCGATGCGCTGGGCGACCACGGCTTCCAGGTGCACGCCGCGGCGTTTCTGATAACGCCACTCGTCGAGATGACTGCGCCGCCGGTCGGTGTCGCCCAATGCCTGCATGTCCTGGCGTTCGTTCCGGCGTTTTTCCTTGAGCAGACCATTGAGGCGCGCCGTGCGGCCGGTGTCGACGGCGACCAGGGTGGTCTCGCGGGAGTCGTCCGCGTCCGTCCCGGCGTCCTTCTTGGCCTGCCGGGTCTCGTCGTCGCCCCGGTTCAGCCGATTCCAATAGCTCAGCACCTTGATGCGGTAGGGGCGGAAATTCTCCGGCGTCTGGGAATGGTACTGGCCCGCGGCGGTCAGCCAGTTGCGGGTCTCGTCATATTTGGCCTTCAGGAACTTCGCCGCATAGGCCGCGTTGGCGGCCGGATCGAAGGCGTGGTCCAGGGTTTCGAAGGCGTTCCAGTGGTAATGCATGTTGATCTGCATGCAGCCGACGTCGATGTTGCGCACGCCCTGGCTCAACAGGATCTCGACCTCGGCGCGGGCTTCCGCCTCGGTCGCGAAGTACCGGCCCTTGCCCTGGGACGTCACGGTCCAGGGCCAGGCAAAATTTTCCCCGCTTTCCTTATCGAAGCGGCCCGACTCGGTCAGCGCGATGGCGGCCAGCAGGTTGGCCGGAATGCCCTCGCGCCGTTCCACGGCGCGCGCCGCCTCCAGGCAGATTTCATCTGTGTTTTCAAGTGCTTGTCCGCGCGCGGCCAGAGCATCCGGGGCCCATCCAAGAGCCCCGGCCAGAAGCCAGCAAAGGAACAAGCGCGTTTGCCACGCCATGGTTATTCTCCCGTTCTAAGCCAAGGCGTTGCAAGGGCTGCGCCAGGAACGGGCAAAAAATTATCCTGTAAAAACAGGATGTTGTTGGGTCGGGGTATGTCCGCCCGGGCGGCGGCATTTGCCGGGGCGAAAAAAATGCCGGGAGCGGTATTTTTTTGTTTGCACCTGCGAACAAAGCCACGTATATATTGCAACGCAGCATGCGGGAGACGGATCCTCCCAGACGGTCTTCCGCACCTGCCTTTACTTGGATGTTTCCTCCCAACGACTCGGGCCGTGTCTCTGACACGGCCCTTTTTTTTGTTCGCCGCGATTGCCCTTTAATGAGAAAATGTCAACAAAATCAGTTGGTTAATTTTCGGGCAGAGAGTCCCCGCCCTCGCCGAGAGCCAACTGCATGGTCACCGAGTCGAGCCAGCGCCCGAACTTGAATCCGACGTTACGGATGATCCCGACCTCGCGGAAGCCCATTTTGCGGTGCAAACTAATGGACCCGGCATTTCCAGAATCGCCGATCACCGCGATCATCTGCCGGTAGCCGTCGGCGGTGCAGCGCCGAATCAGTTCCGCCAGCAGTTTCCGGCCGACGCCGCGGCGATGGGCGTCCTGGGCGACATAGACCGAATCCTCCACCGTATAACGATAGGCCCGGCGCGGCCGGTAGGCCCCGGCATAGGCGTATCCCAGGATGCGGCCCGCATCTTCGGCCAGGATATAGGGGTATCCGGCGTCGACCACGGCGGCGCGGCGGCGGACCATCTCGGCGACATCGGGCGGATCGTATTCGAAGCTGCCGCCGCCGGTCGCCACGTGATGGGCATAGATGTCGCGGATCGCCGCCATGTCGGCCTCGGCGGCGTCGCGGATCTGGATGGTGTCGGATGCGGTCATGGCGGGATGTGCTCTGGGGGCGGGGTTATTCGGCCGCTTCCGGCAGGACCAGCCGCCGCGCCCCGGCGCACAGCTGGGCCATGAAATCGTCGAGCCGGGCCGTGATTTCGGCCATTTCCGGCAGGGGGGCGATCGCCGCCTCGTCCAGGTAGAGGGCGCGGTTGATCTCGATCTGCAGGACATGGATGCCCGCCCGGGGACGGCCGTAGTGGCGTGTGGTGTAGCCGCCGGCGTAGGGCCGGTTGCGGGTCACGGAAAAGCCCAGTTCCTTGAGCAGCCGTTCCGCCAGGGCCGTCATGGCCGGGGCGGCGGCGGTGCCGTGGCAATCGCCCAGGATGATGTCGCCCAGGGGATGGTCGCTGCGCGTGCCGGTCACGTTGGACGGCATGGAATGGCAATCGACCAAAAGGCAGCCGCCGAAGGCCTGGCGGGTGTCGTCGATCAGGCCCATGAGCGCCCTGTGATAGGGCCGGTGGGTGGCCTCGATGCGTCGGCGGGCCTCGGCGAAGGTCAGGGGGTGGCCGTAGATTTCCTCGCCGTTGGCGACCACGCGGGCGATGGTGCCGAGCCCCGCCGCGATGCGCGGCGAGCGGGTCACCACATAATCGGGCAGGGCCCCTGAGAACATGCGGGGGTCCAATTCGTAAGCCTCGCGGTTGGCGTCCACATAGGCGCGCGGGAAATTGGCGCGAATCAAGGGGGCGCCGAAATCGGGGGCGCGGCGGAACAACTGGTCGACGAAGGCATCTTCCGAGCGGCGCAGCGCCGTCGCGTCCAAACAGGATTGTTCGACGAACGCGGGCGAATAGTCGCGGCCCGAATGGGGCGAGGCGAAGACCACGGGGGCGGTCTGCGCGTCGGGGCGGAAAATGTCGACGGCCCGGGCCGGGGTCTGGGACCCGGCCGTGGCGGCGGACGGCGTATCGTCCGTGCCGTCTTCGTTTTGGCCTGAGCCCCGGCCCTTATCCATGTAATCGCGCCCCGTCGGCTGCTTCGACACACCCCATAATTTGTTAGCCTCCCGGCGCGGGGGGCGCAACGGTTTCTTGCGTTTTCAAGGGCGGGGGCAGGCGCCGTTAAGGGATCGCCGCAAAGCCCGACCGCGGGCCTTGCCAAGCGGGGTCGAAGGCATTAAAACCCCCTTCTCTTGGCCGCCCCGATACGGGGGCCGGGCCGGGACGGGCGCGTAGCTCAGCGGGAGAGCACCTCGGTGACATCGAGGGGGTCGTAGGTTCAATCCCTACCGCGCCCACCATCCAACACTCAAAAACGCCCCCATCGGGGCGTTTTTTGTGTCCGAACCGGCCTCGTTCCTTGCCTAAAAACCTGTCCCTCTCCCCGCCCTTTGGGGTAGAAGTTCGCCCATGATCATCCTCTCCCTCCACACCGGCTATCACGACGGAACGGCGGCGCTGCTCGACGGCTATAATCTGGTCGCGGCGGTCCAGCTGGAGCGCCTGACCCGCAAGAAGGGTGACGGCGGCGGGATTCCCGAGGCGGCCATGGACGAGGTTCTGGCCATCGCCGGGCTGACGCGCATGGATGTCGACGTGGTGGTGCTGTCGCGGGCCTCGTTCCCGGCGCGCTATTTCAAGTCGAACGCCCTGAAAACGGCGGAATACGCGTTCCACAAGATCATCGGCCACGAAAAGCTGAAGGACATGTGCACGCAGATGCAGCAGCGCGGCGAGGGCGAGCCCGCCAAGCTGTTCCGTGAGGAGATGTTCCGCGCCGACTTCGGCTTCAAGGAAGGGGTGAAGATCGCCTATTCCAACCACCACATGTCCCATGCCCTGTCGGCCCTGTTCTATACGGACTGGGACGATGCGCTGCTCTATACCGCCGACGGCTGCGGCGACAACGTGCACTATTCCCACCGCATCCTGAAAGACGGCCGGCTCGACTGCCTGTTCGGCGGCGAGAACATGACCCTGCAACCCCGGCGGGTCGATAGCCTGGGCCTGGCCTACGGCTTCACGACCCAGGCGCTCGGCTACCGCATGAACCGCCACGAGGGCAAGCTGACGGGCCTCGCCGCCTTCGGCGAGCCGGCGCAGGCGGCGGCCCTGGGCCGCCATTTCAACGTCGATGCCGCCGGCGTCATCTGGTCCGATTTCGATTCCGACGCCGCCATGCGCGACGCGATCCATAAGCTCGCCAAGGGGGCCGAGCCCGCCGACATGGCGGCCTCGGTCCAGAAGGTGCTGGAGGACACGGTGCTGGCCTCCGTCCGCGCGATCCTCAAGCGTCATCCCGTGCGCCGTCTCGGCCTGGCCGGCGGTGTGTTCGCCAACGTGCGTCTCAACCGGCTTCTGTGCGAGGAAACGGACACGGACGAAACCTTCGTGTTCCCCGGCATGGGCGACGAAGGCATCACCGTGGGTGGCGCGTTGCAGTACTTGTTGGAACAGGACGGTCTCGACGCTTGGCTGAAGCAGCGGCGGCGGCTGTCCTCGGTCTATCTCGGCCGCGATTACAACGCCGACGCCGATCGGGTGCTGGCCGCCAACGGCGCGCTCAAGCGGATCGACGGCGACCCGGCGGAAACGGCGGCGGCGTTGATCGCGTCGGGCAAGGCGGGGGCGATCTACGACGGCCGCATGGAATTCGGGCCGCGGGCCCTGGGTGCGCGCTCGATCCTCGCCAATCCGGCGGACGCGGAGATCAATGCGTCGCTTAACGCCCGGCTTCAGAGGACCGAATTCATGCCCTTCGCCCCCTATGTGGCGGAAGAGGACGCGGCGGACGTGTTCGACATCACAAAGGCCAACCGCTACGCCGCCAGTTTCATGACCATCACCACCGCCGTGAAGCCGGAATGGCATAAACGCATTCCCGCCGTCGTCCATGTCGACGGCACGGCGCGGCCGCAGGTCGTCCGCCGCGACGAAAACCCGCTTTATGCCGATATCCTGTCGTCGTTCAAGGCCAAGACGGGCCTGCCGGTGCTGATCAACACGTCGTTCAACGCCCATGAAGAGCCGATCATCAACACCCCGGCCGAATGCCGGCGGGCCCTGGTCGACGACCGGGTCGATTTCGTGGTGACGGGGCAGGCGGTCTACACCCGCAACTCTTCTTGACGGCGATTGTATACAATCCTACAAAGCCCGCCATGAAGGGGTTACCGGAAAAAGTAGACGTGATTGTCGTCGGCGGCGGCGGGGCCGCCATGGCCGCCGCATTGACCGCGCGCGAACGCGGCGCCAGCGTGCTGGTGCTGGAGGCCGCGCCGAAGGATTTCCGCGGCGGCAACACCCGCCACGTGCGCAACATCCGCTATGCCCACGACGCGGCGACGGATTTCGTCACCGGCCCCTATCCGGTCGATGAATATTACGACGACCTTTTGCGCGTCACCCAGGGCAACACGGACAAGGAACTGTCCCGTTTCCTGATCGAAAAATCCCTCGACGCCGCCGACTGGATGGCGGCCCGGGGCGTGAAGTTTCAGCCGCCGCTGTCCGGCACCATCGGCCTGGACCGCACCAACGCCTTCTTCAAGGGCGGCGGCAAGGCGGTTTTGAACGCCTATTACGCGACGGCGGAAAAGCGCGGCATCGACTGCCGCTACGAGGCCGAGGTCACGGACCTGAAGATCGAGGACGGCGCCTTCACCGCCGCCCGCGTGAAATACCAGGGCCGGGAACAGACGGTCGAGGCGCGGGCCATCGTGCTCGCCTCGGGCGGGTTCCAGGCCGATATCGACTGGCTGAAGGAAGGCTGGGGCGAGGCCGCCGAGGGTTTCCTCATCCGCGGCACCGGCTACAACAAGGGCCGCATGCTGCGCGTCCTCATGGACCACGGGGCCGAAACGGCCGCCGACGCCGACCAGTGCCACGCCATCGCCATCGACGCCCGCAGCCCGAAATGCGACGGCGGCATCGCCACGCGGGTCGACTGCGTGATCTATTCCATCATGGTCAACCGTCGGGCCCAGCGGTTTTATGACGAGGGCGAGGACATCTGGCCCAAGCGCTACGCCATCTGGGGCCGTCTCCTGGCCAAGCAGGAAGACCAGATCGCCTTCGGCATCGTCGACGCCAAGGCCAACGACCTGTTCATGCCGTCGCTCTATCCGCCGCTCAAGGCCGACACCATCCGTGGTCTGGCCGAGGCGCTGGAACTGGACCCCGATGCCCTGGAAAAGACCGTGGCGGACTACAACGTCGCCTGCCGCCGGGGGGAAAACAAGGACAGGGAATTCAAGCCGGGCGTGCTCGACGGCCTGTCGACCGAGGGCCTGACCCCGGCCAAGTCGAACTGGGCCCAGCCCATCGACACCCCGCCCTATTACGGCTATCCGCTGCGCACGGGCATCACCTTCACCTATCTGGGGGTCAAGGTGAACAAGGAGGCCCGCGTTCAGTTCAAGGGCAAGGACGGCCGCGCCGTGTCCGCCGCCAACATCTTCGCCGCCGGCGAGATCGTGTCCGGCAACATCCTGGGCCAGGGCTATGCCGGCGGCATCGGCATGGCCATCGGCCTGGTGTTCGGCCGCATCGCCGGAGAGGGAGCCGCCCGCAATGCCTCAAACTGAGACACCGTTGACCCGGATGGCCGCCGCCTCCGACGAAGCGTTGCAGGGCGACCAGATGGCGGACCTGCACGACGAAGCCCGCCGCCTGATGACCATCTGCAATGCCTGCCGCTATTGCGAGGGCTTCTGCGGCGTGTTCCCGGCGATGATGCGTCAGAACACCTTCGCCGACGGGGATCTGGATTACCTGGCCAACCTGTGTCACGGCTGCAACGGCTGCTATTACGCCTGCCAGTACGCGCCGCCCCATGAATTCGCCGTCAACATTCCGCAGGCCTTCGCCCGCCTGCGCGCCGATACCTACCGCCGCTACACCTGGCCCGGTTTTCTCGCGGGCCTGTTCCAGAACAACGGCACCCTGGTCTCGGTCCTGATGGCGGCGGGTATCGGCCTGGTGCTGCTGCTGGTCCATCTGTTCAACCCGCCCGAGGTCATCCACGGCCAGCACGCGGGGAATTTCTACGCCGTGATCCCCCATAACGTCATGGCCTGGTCCTTCGGCGGCGTGTTCCTTTATGCCGTGGGGGTGCTGTTGGCCGGGTTCTGGCGGTTCCGCCGCGACACGGCACCGTCCCAGGCCGACGAGACGGCGCTGTCCGTCGCGGGCGCGACCCACGACGCCCTGGTCATGAAGTACATGGGCGGCGGCGGCGTGCGCGGAAAGATGGACGGCTGCAACTACCCGTCCGAAAGCTTTTCCCAGGTCCGCCGCGTGTTCCACCAGATGACCTTCTGGGGCTTCCTCCTGTGCTTCGCCGCGACCTCCGTCGCGACGCTTTACCACTACGCCTTCGGCTGGGAAGCGCCCTACGGCTATACCTCGCTGCCGGTGTTGCTGGGCACGGTCGGCGGCGTCGGGCTTTTGATCGGCCCCCTCGGCCTGATCTATCTGAAGCGCATCGCCGATCCCAACATTCTGGTCAACGCCCAGCGCGGCATGGACACGGGCTTTCTGGCCCTCCTGTTCCTGGTCAGCCTGACCGGCCTGGCGCTGCTGGGCTGGCGCGAGACGGGCGCCATGGGCACGCTTCTGGCGATTCACCTGGGCACGGTGCTGGCCTTGTTCCTGACCATGCCCTACGGCAAGTTCGTGCATGCGGTCTACCGTTACGCCGCGTTGCTGCGCAACCGCCGCGAACAAAAGCGCTGATTTCTCCCTCCGTTTAAGCCCAACGAAAAACCGGCGTCCGTTTCCGGACGCCGGTTTCGTTTGCCGGGTCTGCCGCGCGCCGCCGTGATGCGGCCGGCGCGGCGCCCGTCACCCGTTAGTCGTCGGAGCCGGGCGCCGTCGGCGTGACGATGGTCACGACGTTCAGCGTGCCCTCGAAGGCGGCGAATTCCTCGGCCGACTGGGTGGCGGCGGCGCTGGCGAGCTGGGCATTATCAACCGCCTTCGGCTGAACGATCTGGCCTTCCTGCTGACCGAGCTGCTGGGACTGATGATCGGCGATTTCCTCGGACGACATCGTGTCATAAGGGCTGGCGGCCACAACGGACTGGGCGGTCATCAGGGTCAAGCCGAGAACGAGCGCGGGAACGACATGGGTGCGGGATAGGGTAAACACGTCAATGGCTCCTTGAGCTGCCGCGTCCAACCAGGAGGCGGGGGAGGGACAGCTCCTTAAATTCGCCGGATACAGTCGGCGGCTGCGCCGGACCAAACCGGCGAGTGGGAGATTAGGCGAAAATTTAATCGCCTCATATCGAATATAAATAATAGATAATATCGAAAAATCAGAAGTCAAAGAGGCTGCCCGGACAAAAGAAAGCCGGCGCTCCCGGGGGTAAGGGGAGCGCCGGCATTGGGGCCGGAAGGGGGTTCGACCGGCCCGCGGCTGTGGCGGGATCAGTCGCCCCAGCGATGGGCGTCTTCGATCTGCGTGCCGACCGACTGATGTTCGGCGCCGGTGTTCATGGCCGTTTCACCGGCCTGGGCCGGGGCCTGGAACAGGGCGACGCCAAGAGCGAACAGAAGGGCCGGCAGGACGGCGGCGGAAGTACGGTAGGTCATGGGGGTATCTCCATTTGGTCTGGTGGTTTGGGATCGCGGTTGCGTCCCGGTGATGGAGGAAAGATGTGGCGGGCCCGCCGCTTTCGCCAAACACAGGTGATCAACGAGACGTGATCTAGTAACTTATTGAAAAATAAATATATATTAGAAAAATCGGCACGCGCGGAAGCCTCCCTTGCTCACGCCCCTATCGCGAGCAGGGTTTTCCGGCGGGCTATTTTTCGCCGATTTTACCGGGGAGAGGGTTAGTCGAAGCCCATGAACCGGGTGAAGCCGTCGACGGGTTCGCGCACCGGGCGGAAGGTATTGGCGACCGCGTCCGGGTCCGCATGGCCGAGCGCCATGCCGCAGACCACGATCTCGTCCTCGGGGATATCCAGGACCTGCTTTACCGTGGTGTGGAAGGAACACCAGGCCGCCTGTGGGCAGGTATGCAGACCGAGACCCCGCGCCATCACCATGATGTTCTGCAGGAAGGTGCCGTAATCGAGCCAGCTGCCCATCTCCAGCGTGTTGTCGATGGTGAAGACCAGCCCCACGGGGGCGTCGAACAGCAGGAAGTTGCGCCCGTGCTGGCGGTGCATGGCCTCCTTGTCGCCCTTTGCGATGCCGAGGGTGCCGTACAGCCCCCAGCCCGTGGCCCGGCGGCGCGTGAGATAGGGTTCGGGGAAGGGGTCGGGGTAATACTTGAAATCCCGTTCCTGGGCACGCCCGGCGTCGTGTTCCGCGCTCACGGCCTCGATCAGCCGGTCCCGCACGTCACCGGCGACCACACGCACCTTCCAGGGCTGTATGTTGGAGCCCGAGGGCGCGTAGGAGGCGGCGGTGAGGATGCGCTCGATGGTTTCCCGGGGCACGGGCGTCGGCAGAAAGGCGCGGATCGACGCGCGCGAGGTGATGGCGGTTTCAACGATTTCCGCCTGGATATCCTGCGGAACGGCGGGGGAAACGGCGGCGCCGTCGTGGTTGGGCATGGTCATATTCCTTTGTTCGGTCGGTATGTTCTGACCTACCATCGAAATCCGGCAAGGCCAAGTGCAGGACATCCAACGGCGGATGAAGGAGGACGACAATGGCGGACGGCGACGGCAAGGCAGGCAAACACGCTTCCAAGGATACCTTCGACCGGCGGGCGACCGCCGAGATGGAGGCGAACCTCGTCAAGACGGACCAATGGACCCTGCGCCAGAAACTGGCGCTGACCGCCCGCATGCTGGCCCGCGAAGGCCACGGCAACGCCCTGGCGGGGCAGATCACCGCCCGGGGACCTGAGGCCGGCACCATGTGGACCGCGCGGTTCGGCCTGGGGCTGGACGAAATCCGCGCCGGCGATTTCCTGCTGGTCGACGGCGATCTGAAGGTTCTTCAAGGGGAGGGCATGGCCAATCCGTCGAACCGCTTTCACCTTTGGATCTACAAGGCGCGGGCCGACGTCCATTGCGTCGTGCACACCCATCCGCCCTATGTCTCGGCGCTGTCCATGATCGGGGTGCCGCTGAAGGCGGCCCATATGGACACGGCCATGTTCTACGAGGATTGCGCGTTTCTCGACTACTGGCCCGGCCCGCCCATCGGCGATGAGGAAGGGGATCTGATCTCGACCGCGCTCGGCGGCAAGCATTCGATCCTGCTGGCCAATCACGGGCAATTGGCGGCGACGGCGACGGTCGAGGAAGCGGCCATGCGCTCGCTCTACATCGAATACGCGGCGCGCCTGCAACTGATGGCCCAGGCCGCCGGCACGATCCAGGAAATCGATCCCAAACGCGGCAAGGAAGCCCACGATTACCGCCTGAAACCGCAACCCCTGAACGCCAGCTTCCACTACTACGCGCGGAAGGTTCTGCGCGAAGACCCGGACTGCCTGGAAGAATAGGGCTGTCCGCCGGGGGACAGACGAAGGTCGCGAATGTTCGAAGCCGCAGAGCTTAACCGCAAGGTCACGAAGGCAGAATTCGAGGCCATCGAGCCGGAGCTGCGGGCCGAGATGGTCCGATTGCAGCAGGAGCTGCGCCAGGCCGATTTCCCCGTCATCGTGCTGTTCGCCGGCGTCGACGGGGCGGGCAAAAGCGAGAGCGTCAACCTTCTCAACGAATGGATGGACCCGCGCTGGCTGGTCACCTGCGCCTATGACAAGCCGTCGGACGAGGAGCGCGAGCGCCCGGCGTTCTGGCGCTATTGGCGCGATCTGCCGTCCGACGGCAAGATCGGGCTGTTCCTGTCCGCCTGGTATTCCCAGCCGTTGTTGGACCGGGTGCACGGGCGCATCGGCAAGGCCAGGCTGGACACCCGGCTGCAACGCATCGTGCAGTTCGAACGCACCCTGGCCGACGACGGGGCGGTGATCCTGAAATTCTGGATGCATCTCGACAAGAAGGCCCAGAAGGCGCGCCTTAAAAAGCTGGAGAAAAATCCGGATCACCACTGGAAGATCACCGACAGCGACTGGAAGCATTACAAGCTCTACGACACGTTCATCGCCGCGGCGGAACGCATCATCACGCAGACCAGCGCCGGACGGTTCCAATGGAAGATCGTCGAAGGCGTGGATAGGCGGTATCGGGAACTGACCGTGCTGACCACGATCCGCGACCGGCTGCGCGAGGAATTGGACCGCCGCAGGGCCGAGGCCAAGGCCGCGGCCGCCGCCGGCAAGCGCCGGTCCCGCGCGGCCGCGAAGGCCGGCAACGGTGCCGGGGCGAACGAAACCATCCTCGACAGCCTGGACCTGACCCAGAGCGTCAGCCGCAAGAAATACGCGGACGAACTCAAGAAACTGCGTCCCCGCCTGCATGCGGCCTTCCTCAAGGCGCAGGCGAAAGGGGTGTCGAGCGTCCTGGTGTTCGAAGGATGGGACGCCGCCGGCAAGGGCGGGGCGATCCGCCGCCTGACCCCGGCGCTGGACGCGCGGGCCGTTCGGGTGATCCCCGTCGCGGCGCCGACGGACGAGGAACTGGCCCACCATTATCTGTGGCGGTTCTGGCGCCACGTCTCGCGGGCCGGGCGGTTCACCATCTATGACCGCAGCTGGTACGGCCGCGTTTTGGTCGAGCGGGTGGAAAACATGATACCGCCCGCCGACTGGCGCCGCGCCTACCGCGAGATCAACGAGTTCGAGGCCGAACTGACCGGCCACGGCACCAACCTGGTGAAGTTCTGGCTGCACATCGACAAGGACGAACAGGAACGCCGTTTCCTGGCCCGCCAGGCGACGCCGTGGAAGGCCTGGAAGCTGACGGACGAGGACTGGCGCAACCGCGAGAAATGGGACGATTACGAGGCGGCGGTGAATGACATGGTCGAACGTACCAGTACGGCCGCCGCCCCCTGGACCCTGGTCGAAGCCAACGACAAGCGCTTTGCCCGCCTCAAGATCATCCGCACGGTCTGCGAGAGTTTGGAAGCCAGGCTCAGATAAGGCTTAGTGCGCCTTGGCCTCGCCCGGGTCCGCGCGCAGTCCCTGGCCTTCGATCCCCGCCACGGCGCATTCCTCGTCGCGCTCGCCGGTGTCGCCGGAGATGCCGCAGGCGCCGATGATGCGCCCCGTGCCGGGGTCGCGGATCAGCACGCCGCCGGGGGCCGGGACCATGCCGCGGGGGGCGGTCGAGATCACCCCCGCCATGAACTTGGGGTTCTTTTCCCGCAGTTCCCGCCCGCCGACGCCGAAGCCGAGCGCGCCATAGGCTTTTCCGACCGCGATCTCGACGCGGAGGATGCCACTGTCGTCCTGTCGCTTGAGCGCGACGATATGTCCGCCCGCGTCGAGCACGGCCACGGTGAGCGGCGCGCAGGCGATGTCGCGCCCCTGCGCCAGCGCGCCGTCGACGATGGCGACGGCCAGATCCAGGGTCATCTGCGGCATGATTCGGCTCTCCTCCCGTTGGTGGGCGCATGGCCCGTATTGGCGGCGATGATAAACGCCTCTATTCTCCCCCGCCATGACCGATACGCCCCTCGACCTCACCCTCGCCTGCTGGGATTACGACCGCGCCGCCGCCGTGCTGGACGGCCGGGTGGCCGTTGCCGGCTGCCGCATCGACGCCCAGGTCCATCCGACCTCGACCCTGTTTCCCCTCGCCGTGGGCGAGGCGCGGTTCGACGTGACGGAAATGTCCATGTCGTCCTACATCCTTCAGGTCGCCAAGGGTGAAGGGGCCTATGTCGCCATCCCCGTGTTCCTCAGCCGCGCGTTCCGCCACAACGGTTTCGTCGTGCGCGCCGGCGCGGGGATCGACAATCCCAAGGATCTGGAAGGAAAACGCGTCGGCGTGCCCGAATACCAGATGACGGCCGCACTCTGGATGCGGGGCATCCTGGCCGACGAATACGGGGTCGACACCGACACCTTCCAATGGCGCACGGGCGCGCTGGAGGAAGGCACGCGCAAGGACCGCCTGACCCTCGACCTGCCGCCGCACATGTCGGTCGCGCCGATCGAGGCGGGGGAAACGTTGCAGGACCTGCTGCTGGCGGGTGACCTGGACGCCGTGTTCGCGCCCAAGCCGCTGAACGCCCTGGTCGCGGGCGATCCCCGCGTCCGGCGCCTGTTCCCCGATTTCGCCGATGTCGAGCGCGCCTATCACGCCAAGACCGGCTTCTTTCCCATCATGCATGCCATCGGGGTGCGCAAGACGCTCGTGGCCGATCATCCCTGGCTGCCGAAGGCCCTGTTCGACGCCTTCACCCAGGCCCGGGACCTCGCGATGGCCAAGCTGGAAGGCATATGGCAGGGGTCCGCCAACCGCCTGACCCTGCCGTTCTTCCACGCCGACATGGAGGAAACCCGCGCCCTCATGGGCCCCGATTTCTGGTCCTACGGATTCCGCGCCAACCGGGCGGAACTGGACGCCATGTGCCGCTGGTCCCAGGTTCAGCACCTGGCCCCCCGCCGCGTCGAACCCGAAGAACTTTTCCATCCGTCACTGCTATGATAATCGGCTGACGGAGATCGAGGAGCCCATGTCCCAGCCCGCCAACAATGTCATTGCCTGCCAGGGCGGCGACGCCACGGCGCTGGAGCCGCGCCCCGTGCCCGCCGTGGGGCCGGGCGAAATGCTGTTGAAGCTGCGGGTCGTCGGCTTCTGCGGCACTGACCTGTTCAAGCTCGACACGGGCGCCGCGCAGCCGGGCACGGTTCTGGGCCACGAACTGGTGGGCGAGGTCGTGGCGCTCGGCGACGGCGTGACGGACTTCAAGCGGGGCGACCGCATCGCCGTGCCGCATCATGTGCCCTGCGGCACCTGCCTGATGTGCCGGCGCGGCAACGAGACCATGTGCGAGACCTTCCGCGAAAACCTGATGGCCCCCGGCGGCTTCTCCGACACGGTGCTGATCAAGGCCCGGGCCACGGCCCAGGCGGCGCATCGCGTGCCCGACGGCGTGTCGGACGCGGCCGCCGTGTTCATGGAGCCGGCCGCCTGCGTGCTGCGCGGTGTGGAGCGGGCGGAGATCGCAACCGACGGCGTCGCCGTGATCCAGGGCGCGGGCAGCATGGGTCTGCTGCATCTGCTGGTGCTCAAGGCTGCCCTGCCGGGCGTGCGTGTCGCCGTCGTCGATCCGCAGGCCGACCGCCGCGATCTGGCGGTGAAACTGGGGGCGGACGCCGCCGCCGAACCGGGCGACGCGGCCAAGGCCGCCGTGGGTAATCTCACTGACGGCGCCGGGGCCGACGCCGTGTTCGATACGGTCGGGGGTGCGGGGCCGCTCAAGGCCGCCCTCGGCCTGACCCGCCAGGGCGGCAGCGTCGTCCTGTTCGCCCATGCGCCGGCCAATGAAAAAGGAGAGGGCCAGTCGGCCGATTTCGATCTCAACGACCTGTTCAAGTACGAACGCCGCATCCTCGGCACCTATTCCGGCGCGGTCCACGAACAGGGCCGGGTGTTCGACCTGATCGCCTCGGGGGCGCTGGACCCGACGCCGCTGGTCACCCACAAGATGCCCTTGGACGATTTTCAGGCGGGCCTCGATCTCGTCCGCGCGCGCAAGGCGCTCAAGGTTCTGTTCACGCCGTCCCGCGCGGCGGAAGGAAGTTGACGCCATGACCCGGATGATGAAGGGGGCCATGCTGCTGGGGCCCGAGAAAATCGAGGTTCGCGACCTGCCCGTGCCGGAGCCCGACGACGGCGAGATCATCCTGAGCATCGAGGCCGCGACCACCTGCGGCACGGACGTGAAGGTGTTCAAGCGCGGCGGCCATCCCCGCATGCTCAAGGTGCCGACCCTGTTCGGCCATGAAATGGCGGGCCGGGTGGCGGCCATGGGAAAGGGTGTTGCCAAGTTCAAGGAAGGCGACGCCGTGGTGGTCGCCAATTCCGCCCCCTGCGGCGACTGTGACTACTGCGCGCGCGGGCGGGAAAACCTCTGCACCGATCTGCAATATATCAACGGCGCCTTCGCCGAATTCATCCGCATTCCGGCCCGCTTCGTCGACCGCAACACCTATAAAATTCCCAAGGGCCTGGCCTTCGGCAAGGCGGCGCTGACGGAACCGCTGGCCTGCGTGCTGCACGGCATGGACGCCTGCGAATTGGACAAATACGGCCCGGGGACGGAGGTCGTGCTGTTCGGCGCCGGTCCCATCGGCCTTCTTTTCGTGGGCGCCCTGGCGCGGGCCGGGCACCGTGTCATCCTGGCCGACCCCAACCCGCCGCGCCTCGCGGTCGGCAAGCAGTTGGGCGCGGCCCAGACCGTGCGGATCGAACGCGGCGGAAACCAATCAGACAAGGTCAAGGCGCTGACCGAGGGCGGGCAGGGGGCCTGGGTCGCCGTCGACGCCTCCGGCGTGCCGGAAGTCTGGATCGACGCGATCAATTCCGTGCGCCCTGGTGGGCTCATCAACCTGTTCGGCGGCTGCGCCCCCGGCACCTCGATCCCCCTCGATACCCATGCTGTCCATTATTCGGAACTGACGGTGAAGGGCGTCTACCACCACCGCCCTGACACCGTCCGCCGCGCCCTCGCCATGCTCGCCGATCCGGCGTTCAAGGCCGACCTTATGCTCTCCGCCGAAATGCCCATCGAGCAGACGGAGGCGGCGCTGCGCGCCATGATCGCCAAGGAAGCGTTGAAGGTGGTTATTCGGGGGGCGTGAGGTCCGCTAATAGCCAAAAGCGGACATCGAAAGTTTCAAATTTACGCGGCGGATGCCGGTTCCCACTATTGGAAAAATCGAGCATAGTCGGTGGCATCAACCTCACCGGTGCTGAATTTTGCCAATGAACTTATAAGGCGTTAAGCCATTAACCTCAGCGACATGAGATAAAAAGTGTCTTGTAGACGCCTAAAGAAGACTGCATCTGCGCTGGCCATTTTTTTGCTGGCATCAGCCTTCGCTTCAGATGGGCTGACGTTCTTTTGGAAACGATCTGTCGGCGATCTCGACGGGTATTCTGAATGTAAAGGGCATCCCACGTCACAGTGCCTTATCGCACTGGCGATGGCGTCTATTCCATCCGACTTCAAGTTCGTCGCCAAGACCAGACTAGACGATTTGGCCTCTGATTTAGCTCATGCTGGAAAGTTGGATTGGGTAAAAACGAGAACCACGATTGATCCCAAACAACGGGAGCAATTCAAGGAGCTAATTCTACGATCATTCCAGATGATCGAGCTCAAGCATGCATTTGAGGGGACCTCTGATAAATCACTGGTCAATGGCAAAACCTTCGACCCATCAGTGTACTTCATTGGTGCGCTTTGGAGCATTCGCGATCATCATTTGTTTGGTGGCGGTGGCAACGACGTCGTGACCGCTGAAAAAGCGGCTGTAGAAAGAAGACCGCCCCCTCCGCTCAGACCATCTCTGCAAAACGCGCTTGATGGTTGGGTTCGATCAATTCGCAAGGCACCGGAGGAGTGGCGGCAAGCAACAGGTTGGCAAAACTTTGCCAGTCTGATGATGACACTCGATCAGCAAGACCTTGCAATTGATGGATTGCGGCATGCTGTGTCGTTCCGAGGTCGACAGGTGTTCCAGTATCAGTGGCTCCACCAGATCGTCCGATACGGCCGGACGAGCATGGCCGTTCAGGCCGTAGAGAATGTCGAAATTACACCTAACCGAAAGATAAAGTACCTCGCGAAACTGGCTCGTTTCACAGCGGAACAAGGAGACCTTGAAGTTTCGAGAAAATTGGTTAGGTCCGCCCGCCTTATGGTTCCATTGATTAAATCGTCAATTTCGAACGATGAAGATGTGGTTGACGCGGCGTTAGATTTAGTTCCTGCCCTCATGATCCTTGGCGATCGATCAGAAGCGAGAGAAATCGCAGATCAAATATTGTCGATTGCGCGAAAAACTTACGCCCTAAAGCCGTTCAGGCTTCTAAAAGCTGCTCATGCGTACTACGACGTTGGGGACAATAAGCGCGCCCTTGGTATTGTTCGCGCTGCGTTGGGAAATCTCCCGCCCGAAGATCAAATCGTTGCAATCGGTTTTTATTTTGGGCCGATATCGTTTTCTGGCGGAATAAAATCAGCGTTTTCTGCAGAAGCGGCTAAATGGCTGTGTAAATTAGGTCAAATTGACCAATCAACCGAATTGGCAAAAGAGATTAAAGACAACTTCCATAAACTAAATGCTGCCCGTTCATTGTATGAATGTATGTTGGATTCCGTAGGCTACGATATTTCGCCGGAACACTTGGCAATGGCCTTAGGGTTGAAGTCACCCCACGCAATCTATTTGAAAGCAGCAAGCAAGCACATCATCGAAGGTGATGCGATAGGTGCGGCGAGAGCACTAAGACAAGTTTTATCGATCAAGGCACCTAAGGAGCCCACTCGATTTAACTATTTTGCGTCGATGCTTCGTATGTCCGTTGCAATCCGAGATCATAGACTAACGCGTGAAATTCTGACCGGTTTGCTAGAAGCCTCCAAAGAGGCTAGGGCTGAAATTGAGGTTGCTCGGATTCTGGCCCGCGCTGCAGCGATTGTTCGCAAACAGTTTTAATTGCATCGTCCCATAGCCTTGCATGGTCTGCTTCGGGTCAAAAGCAGACCCCCAGGTGCGCAGGTTAAACACGACACCTTGCGCCCACCAGCCTTTGGCGGTTTCGGAACCCCCGGCGAACGCCTGAACCCATCTGCACACGATCCGATGGACTGGCGCCGCGCCGGTGATAGAGTGATGCCGTCGCACCGATCCGGGGAACATCATGCAACGCTTCACCACCTTCGCGCTTTTCGTGCTCGCAACGCCTGTGCTTATTGCGCTGGCGTTCTTTCATTTCTGGGTCATTCCCATCGCCATCATCGCCGCCGCGTTGACGGCATTGGGCGTGTGGGACTTGTGCCAGACGCGCCACGCGATCATGCGCAACTATCCAGTGATCGGGCACATGCGCTGGCTGTTCGAGGGCATTCGTCCTGAGATCAGGCAATACCTGATCGAAAGCGATCAGGACGAGCAGCCGTTCTCGCGCGAGCAACGCTCCCTCGTCTATCAGCGCGCCAAGGGGGTCGAGGACAAGCGCCCGTTCGGCACGCGCGAAGACGTCTATGCCCCCGGGTTCTCCTGGCTGACCCATTCGGTCAACGCCAAGCATATCGACGACCATGATTTCCGCGTGCGCATCGGCGGGCCCGACTGCAAGCAGCCCTATGACGCCTCGCTCTACAACATCTCGGCCATGAGCTTCGGCGCGCTCAGCGCCAACGCGATCCAGGCGCTCAACACCGGCGCCCGGTTGGGCGGGTTCGCGCACGATACGGGCGAGGGCGGTATTTCGCGCTATCACCGCGAGGGCGGCGGCGACCTGATCTACGAAATCGGCTCGGGCTATTTCGGCTGCCGCGCCGACGACGGCACGTTCAGCCCCGAACGCTTCAAGGAACAGGCGGCGTCGGACCAGATCAAGATGATCGAGGTGAAACTGTCCCAGGGGGCCAAGCCCGGCCACGGCGGCGTTCTGCCGGCGGCCAAGATCACCCCGGAAATCGCCGAGGCCCGGGGCGTGCCCATGGGCGTGGACTGCGTGTCGCCGGCCGGTCATTCGGCCTTCACCACGCCCATCGAGTTCATGGAATTCCTGGGGCAGTTGCGCGAGCTGTCCGGCGGCAAGCCGGTCGGCTTCAAGCTGTGTATCGGCCATCGGCGTGAATTCATGTGCATGGTCAAGGCCATGCTGGAAACCGGCATCATCCCCGACTTCATCGTCGTCGACGGGACCGAGGGCGGCACCGGGGCGGCCCCCCTGGAATTCACCAACCACATCGGCACGCCGATGATCGAGGGCCTGACCTTCGTGCACAACACCCTGCGCGGTGCTGGCATCCGCGACCGGGTGCGGATCGGGGCGGCGAGCAAGCTGGTCACCGCCTTCGATATTTCCCGCGCCCTGGCGCTCGGCGCCGACTGGTGCAATTCGGCGCGCGGCTTCATGTTCGCGATCGGCTGCATCCAGGCCCAGGCCTGCCACACCAACGCCTGCCCGACCGGCGTGGCGACCCAGGACCCCCTGCGCCAGCGGGCGCTGAACGTCGACGACAAGGCCCACCGCGTCGCCCGCTTCCACGACAACACGCTGCGCGCCGTCGCCGACATGGTGGGGGCGGCGGGGCTCGACAGTCCGGCCGAACTGCACCCCAAGCATTTCAACGTGCGCCAGAACAGCGGCGAGACCGTCGCCGGCGACGTCGCTTATCCGGAATGGCCCGTGGGCGGGCTGCTTGACGGCACCTGCGATCCCGAACAGATGGTGCGCTGGTCGAAGGCCCGGGCCGACACCTTCCGCGAAGTCGGCGGCGAGCGGCGCGGCAAGGCGCGCCGTCAGGCCGGCGCCGGCGCGGCTTAGGACGCCAGCCGTTCGGGAATGAACCGTTCCTTGGCCGGGGCGGGCATGCCCAGGTCGGCGGCCTGACGGGTTTCGAAGGCCAGGCGTTCGTCGTCGTATTCATGGCCGCGGATGCCGCCCCGCACCGTGCCCGGTTCGATGGAGCGGAAATAGCCGCCCCAGCTTTCCGGCAGGCGCAGGGAATTGGGCGTCGCCAGCCACAGGCGGTAGAGCAGGCGCTGGCGGCCCTCTTCCTCGAAATCCTCGAACGGGGTGCGCGAATGCAGCATGACGTGGTTGTTCATGATTTGCAGGTCGCCGGGCTCCAGCCACATGGTGAACATGACTTCCGGGCGGCGCAGGATGTCGTCCAACAGGTCCGTGCATTCCTTCTGCGCGTCGGTCAGCTGCGGCACGCCAGCGATGTCCTGGGCCGTGCGCACGCGGTTGCGGTTCCATTTGCCGAACATGTGGCCCTCGGCCATGTCGAACAGCGGCTGGCCGTAATAGGGGCCCTCGTCGGGGGCCTGTTCCGTGTTGCGCGAGAAATAGAACGGCTGGCAGGCGATCTCGGCCAAATCCGGGCGTTCGGCCAGCAGGATGTTCCAGGCGGTGATGCTGGACGACACCATGCTCTGGCCGCCCGACTTCGCCTTGTTGAAACAGGCGAGGGTCACCAGATCGCAGCCGTCCGTGTGGAAATCCAGCCCGGCGTTGGAATTGTAGCCGCGCCCGTTGGCGGCGCGGTAGGTATGGCCGACGGCGCGGACTTCGGAAATGTACTGCGACTTGATGCCCTGGGGCCGGGCGACGCCGAAGTGCAGGCCGATGGCCCAGTTCATGAAACGGAATTCCTGTTCCGTGAGCAAGTCGCGGGGCAGGCCCTTGACCAGGGCGATGCCGCGCCCCGCATGGGCCTCCATCATGGCGGCGGCGATGACGTCGCGCGCTGTGCCCAGGTCGATGTCGTCGCGCCGGTAATCGAACAGGGGCCGGTCCGCGTCGAACGCCGCCTTTACGGCCTGGACAAGCTGTCCCCGCGCCGCGTCGTCCAGGCGGAAGATCCAGGTCTTGTCCTGTTCGATTTCGGAAACACGCCAGGCGGCGGGGCTGTCAACACGGGGGAAGGTCATCGGTCGGGCTCCTGATTCGGGCGGGGCCGTTCGCGCCCCGGTGAGAACGCGGCCAATCTATCGGCAATCTCATTGAAAGAAAAATACGATGATTATATAAACTGATAGATAATCATGATTAATCTATCTCCCGCCGATCTCGACGCCTTCGTCGCCGTCGCTGAAACCGGAAGCTTCCGGCAGGCGGCGCAGACGCTGGGCGTGTCGCAGCCGACGATCTCCGCCCGCATCCGACATTTGGAGGCTGTTCTGGGCATCCGCCTGTTCGACCGCACGACCCGGCGCGTCGCCATCACCGAGGCGGGCGAGCGTCTGCGCGGCCGGGTCGAGCGCATGGTGCTGGAAACCCGCGCCCTGCTGCGCGAATTCCGCGAGGAAGCGCATCTGGGGCGCGGCCGGGTCACGGTCGGGGCCTCGCCTTCGGCGGCGGCGGCCTTCCTGCCGCGCGTGATCGGCGATTTCCGGCGCCGCCATCCGGGGATCGAGGTGATTCTCCACGACGATTTTTTCGGCCAGGTCATGGACCGGGTCAGCCGCGGCGACGTGGACCTCGCGGTCTCGCCCTTCGTCGGCGACGAAACGCCGTTCATCGTCGAGCCCCTGCTGGCCGATACGGTCATGCTGGCGGTTCGGGAAGACCATCCCCTGGCCGCGCGCGATGCCGTCACATTGGCCGAGATCGGCGCCGAACGGCTGATCTCCATGCCGCCGGAATCCGCCGCCTGGGCCTATACCCGCCGGGCGTTCGAGCGGGCGGGCGTCGATTACGCGCCCGTGTTCATGACGCGCTATGCGCTGACCCTGGTGTCCCTGGTCAAGCAGGGGGTGGGGGTCGGTCTGGTCGCCGGCATGGTCGCCCGGGTGCTCGACATGACGGGGCTGAAACTGCTGCCCGTGGCCGACGCGGACCTGACGCGCCGGGTCTCGCTCATCCGGGCCCGCGACCGCGCCGTCAGCCCGGCGGCAGAGGCGTTCTGCGACCTGCTGCGCCAGTCGGCCAAGCGGCACTGACCCTCGGGCCGGCATAGGCCCCCGGATCGCGGGGTGCCCTATCCGGCAGCATCCGTGAAGGCCACCCGCCCCGCTAAAGATGCTATCTGCGGGCGATCGAAAAGAGTTATCATTTAGGTCAATAATCAATCCTTTCTCGACCCATCGGAGGGTCTGAAACTGTCCAGCATTTTCCCCGAACCCGACCCCAATCCCTACAACGTGCTTCCGCAGGCGGTTTGCACCGATCTTGGGGGCATGGCCGGGGCGTGGACGCAGGTGCTGCACGCCTACTGGCAAGGCCTGAACCTGGGGGCGGGCATGCCGCTGGCCGAAAGTTTCCAACTGATGGACGTCTACAAGATGGCTTCGCGGCTATTGCTGCTTGACGTCGTGCCGGCTGCCGACGGCCGTCTCCGCCATCGGTATCGCTACGTCGGCACCAAGATCGTCAGCTATCGGCTGCTGCGGGGCCTTAAAGACCACACCGGCACGTTCGTGGATGAGGCGCCGCGCTATTATTCCGGCGAATACCTGACGGATTCCTATCAGCGCTGTACCGTGGAAGCGGTGCCCGTGCTGACCACCGGTTTCTGGGAGGGGGCGGCGCGGTCGGGCCGGTTCGAACGGTTGGCCGTGCCGCTGTTCGATTCCGCGGGCGGCGTCATTCGCCTGGCGGCCGTGGTCGACCGGTTCGACAGAGAATAAGCCCGTCTAAACCGCGAAACGGCCCGCAAAGAACCCTTTGATGTGCGCGTTGGCGAGGTCGGGGCTTTCCCAGGCGACGAAATGCCCGGCCCCGGGGGCCTGTTCCAGGGTGATGTCCGTGAACACGTCGGTGAGCGTTTCCTGCCACTCGGCGCGCAGGATCGGATCGGCTGATCCCCAAAGCGAATAGGCGGGAATGTCGATAGGCGGGGCGTCTTCGCCCCCCGCCGCCATGGCCTTCAGCCGCCGGTCGTTGGCGCAGGCGTACCAGCGGAAGCCGCCGGCCAGATTGCCAGGCTTGAGGAAATTATCGACCCACTCCTCCAGCACTGCCCCGTCGAAGGCGTCCGGGCGACCGGCCCAATGGCCGAGGAAGTGGCGGAAGTAGGCGCGGCAGCTGTCGCGCGACGCGCCCACAAGTTCCTGGGCCAGCGGCAATTGGTGAAACGACTGATACCAGATTTCCCGCACCTGCTGGCCCTGGACCCAGCGCGGGCCGATGCCGAAATGGGGGCAGTCGAAAAAGAACAGGCCCGCCAGACGGTCCGGATGCCTGCGCGCATAGTCCTGGGCCAGGAAGCCGCCGATGTCGTGGCTGACGATGCCGAAGCGCTCCAGCCCCAGGCCGTCGGCCAGGGCCTCGATGTCGGAAACGTAATGGGCGACGTCCCGCGCCTCATCCCCCCGGCTGTCGCCGAAATTGCGCAGGTCCGGGGCGATGACGTCGAATTGTTCGGCGAGAACCGGCAGGACCTTGCGCCACACCCCCGACCATTCCGGCCAGCCGTGCAGGAGCACGAGCGGCGGGCCGCTGCCCTGGCGCAGGTAGTGAAGGCGCAGATCGGGAAGGTCGAGGAAATTCATGGCTGCAGTTTGCCCCGCTTGACGGGTGGTTTCCAACGACCGGCGACGCCCCCCTCACCCTGTCCCTCTCCCCCGTGCCGGGGGCGAGGGGACTCCCGCCGTGGGGGCATGCCACGCTCTCTCCCCTTTGGGGAGAGGGGCGTTAGACCGCCGCCGCCTTGGCTTCCGCGATGTACAGCTCGCGCAGTTTCTGGGTCACCGGGCCGGGCACGCCGTTGCCCAGGATGTGGTCGTCGATCTTGATCACCGGCATGACGAAGGCCGAGGCGCTGGTGGAAAAGGCTTCCCGCGCCTCATAGGCCTCTTCCGGGGTGAACGGGCGCTCGATCAGGGTCAGGCCCGCCGCCGCGGCGCATTTCAGCACCGCCTTGCGGGTGATGCCGTGCAGGATGTCGTTCGACAGCTGGCGGGTGATGATCTGGCCGTCGTCGGTGACGATGAAGGCGTTGTTGGACGTGCCCTCGGTGACGAAGCCGTCCTCGACCAGCCAGGCGTCGTCGGCGCCCATGTCCTTGGCCGTCTGCTTGGCTAGGGACGAGGCCAGCAATTGCACGGTCTTGATGTCGCGCCGGTGCCAGCGGATATCGGGCAGGGTGACGACGGACAGGCCCTTGGCCGCCGTCGGGCTGTTCAGGATGTTCTTTTCCTGGGTGAACATGACCAGCGACGGCGTGGCCTCCTTGGGGAAGTTGAAGTCCCGGTCGGCGGCACCGCGCGTGATCTGCATGTAGACCACGCCTTCGGCCAGATTGTTGCGCGCAATCAGTTCCTTCTGAATGGTCAGCAGCTCGTCATCCGAACAGGGCCGCGCCATCTTCAGTTCCGCCAAGGAGCGGGCGAGCCGCGCCATGTGCCCGGCATTGTCGATCAGCTTGCCGTCCAGAACCGACGATACCTCGTAGATGCCGTCGGCGAACAGAAAGCCGCGGTCGAAGATCGAGACCTTGGCCTCTTCCTCGGGAACGTAGTCGCCGTTGACGTAGACGGTGCGGGACATGATTGGCCTCCGGGCTCGAATTGCGATGGACCCGGTTATACCACTGGGCCCGTCGGGTCAGATAGGGTCAGACGGCGCCAAACGGGCGATCCACCCCTTCGGGGAAGGGCGGGCGGAACACGTTCAGGTTGGCCGAGACCATGCAGTAGCAGCCGGCCAGCAGCACCAGTTCGACCATGCCCTGGTCGCCCAGGATGGCGTGGGCGGCGGCGTAGGTGGCGTCGGACACCTTGCGCTCGGCCAGCATCTCCCAGACGAAGCCGGCGATGGCGGCGTGCTTGGGGTCGGCGGGCGGCTTGCCCTGGCGCAGGGCCTCGATGGTCGCCTCGTCGACGCCTTCGTTCCGCGCCACCTTGGCATGGGCGTAGAACTCGTAATCGGCCTGCCAGTGCTGGCCCACGGCGCAAATGGCGATTTCGCGCAAGTCGCCGGGGAGGATGGAGTCAAAGCGCAGCAGCCCGGCCAGGGTCTGCGCCGCGTCGCCGATCTTGGGTGAGTAGAGATAGGCGTTGAACGGGCCGATCAGGCCGCCGTCCCGGTCCATGAAATCCATGGCGTTGCGGCCCTTGGACCGGGGGCCGGAGGTGATCTTGCCGAACAGGTCTAGCTGTTCCGGTTTCATGGAGTCCTTGGTGACGGCGGGCAGGCGGCGCATGACGGATGTTCCTTGTGGTTGGTTGTCTAGGCTTGTTCGGTTTTTTCCTCGGGCCGGCGGCGGCGGGCGCCGACCCGGCAATCGTCGGCGGCCTGCATGGCGGGCTGGGCGAACATGTCCGGGTGGTCGAGCCAGTCGAGCATCCAGTCGCCGGCGTCGAAGCCCCAGAACAGGCGCCAGCCGCCCTCGGCGGTGGCGTCCTCGACGGCGAAGGTCGGCACCCCGTACACGCCCTTGGCCACGGCGGCGTCGGTGTTCTGCTTGAGCGCCTGCTTGGCGGCCTGATCGTCCAGTTCCCCGCCGGGGGCGGGACCGAGAGACGCCTTCAGGTCCGCGAACACGTCGGGGTCGGCGACGTCCAGGCCCCGGCCCCAGATGGCGTCGAAGATCTTGTCCACGTCGGGCGCGGCGGCCCCCCGCGCCAGGGTCAGGCGCAAGGTCGCCAGGGGATTGTAGGGATGGGTCGGCGGCGTGCGGAACGGCAGGCCCATGCGGTGCGCCTGCCAGGTGCAGAATTTGTAGGTCGCGATGCGTTTCTGGGGAATTTCCGCCGGCCCCAATTGGCCCCAGGCGTTGAGAAGTCCCGCGAACAGCACCGGCTCCAACCGGATGTCCAGGCGGTCGCGGAAGCGGTCCATCTGATGGAACTGCAGATAGGCATAGGGTGAGATGTAGTCGAAATACCAATGGGCCTTCGGCTTCGCGGGCGTGTTCATCGGCGGTCTATCCCTGTTTCTGGACCTTGGCCCAGGTGTCGCGCAGCGTCATGGTGCGGTTGAACACGGGCGCCTCCGTCGTGCCGTCCCGGTCGGCGCAGAAATAGCCCAGGCGTTCGAACTGCAACGTCTTGCCGACCGGCCAGCCGGCCAATGACGGCTCCAGCATGGCGTCCCGGATCACTTCCAGGGAGGCGGGATTGAGGTCGTCCAGATAGTCGCGGCCGCCGGAACCGGGGGCTTCTTCCCGGAACAGATGGTCGTAGAGCCGGACCTGGGCCTTCACCGCATGGGTGGCCGACACCCAATGCAGCGTGCCCTTGACCTTGCGCCCGTCCGGCGCGTCGCCGCCCCGGGTTTCGGGGTCGTAGGTCGCGCGGATTTCGATCACGTTGCCCTGGGCGTCCTTGACGACGTCCGTGCAGGTGATGAAATAGGCGTAGCGCAGGCGCACCTCGCGGCCGGGACCCAGGCGGAAGAACTTCTTGGGCGGGTCCTCCATGAAGTCTTCCTGCTCGATATAGATCTCGCGGCTGAACGGCACGGTATGGCCGCCGCCGTCGGGGTCTTCCGGGTTGTTGATGGCGTCCAGGTTGTCGACCTCGCCCTCGGGGAAGTTCTCGATCACCACCTTGAGAGGCCGCAGGACGGCCATGCGACGTTCGGCCGTCTTGTTCAGATGCTCGCGCACGCAATGTTCCAGCAGCGAGAATTCGACCTGGCTGTCCTGCTTGGTGATGCCCAGGCGGGACACGAAATCGCGGATGGTTTCCGGCGGAATGCCGCGCCGGCGCAGGCCGGTCAGCGTCGGCATACGCGGATCGTCCCATCCCGATACGTGGCCGTCCGCGACCAGTTGCGTCAGGCGCCGCTTGGACAGCACGGTGTAACCCAGGTTCAGGCGCGCGAATTCATACTGACGCGGGCGCGACGGCACCGGCAGGTGTTCGATCAGCCAGTCATAGAGCGGGCGATGGTCCTCGAACTCCAGCGTGCAGAGCGAATGGGTCACCTGTTCCAGGGCGTCCGACTGGCCGTGGGCGTAGTCGTAGGTCGGGTAGATGCACCAGGTGTCGCCCGTGCGCGGATGCGGTTTTTTGACGATGCGGTAGATCACCGGATCGCGCATGTTCATGTTGCCGTGGCCCATGTCGATCTTGGCGCGCAGCACCTTGGCGCCGTCGGCGAATTCACCCGCCCGCATGCGGCGGAACTGGTCCAGGCTTTCATCCGTGGGCCGGTCGCGCCAGGGGCTCGGCTTGCCCGGCTGGGTCAGGGTGCCGCGGTATTCGCGGATGTCGTCGGCGGACAGTTCGTCCACATAGGCCAGGCCGTTTTCGATCAGATGCTCTGCCCATTGATAGAGCTGTTCAAAATAGTCCGAGGCATGGAACAGGTTGTCGCCCCAATCGAAGCCCAGCCAGCGCACGTCGGCCATGATGGCGTCGATGAATTCCTGTTCTTCCTTGGCCGGGTTGGTGTCGTCGAAGCGCAGATTGCACACGCCGCCGAATTCTTGGGCGACGCCGAAATTCAGGCAGATCGACTTGGCATGGCCGATGTGCAGATAACCGTTGGGTTCCGGCGGAAACCGCGTCACCACGCCCTGAGCCCGCCCCGCCGCCAGGTCGTCCCGGATGATGTCACGGATGAAGTCGCGGGGGCCGTCCGCGTCCGGTTCGGCGGAAGGTGCACCGTCAACGGCCGCGGGGGGCGTGGGGTCGGTCATGGGTGGAAATGCTCCGGTTCAGAAAAATGGGCAGCCCCGTGTTCTGCCAAAAAAACGCCGCCGCGCCAAGGAGTATGAGTCCGTGGCCTAAGCCCGGTCCGGGATGAAAAAGGAAACCTCGGTGCCTTTGCCGACCTCGCTCTCGATGGTCAACTCGCCCCCGTGCAGTTCGACCAGGGATCGCGCGATGGCCAGGCCCAGGCCGGTGCCGTCGGCCGTGGCATAGGCGCTGGACTGTCCCCGTTCGAAGGCCTGGGTGATGTCCTTCAGGTTTTCCTTGGGGATACCCTTGCCCGTGTCGGCGACGCTGAAGGTGGTCCGGTCCTTGGCCCGGCGGGCGGTCAGGACGATCCGCCCTTCCGGCGGCGTGAACTTCAGGGAATTCGACAGCAGGTTCAGGATCACCTGCTTCAGGGCCCGGCGGTCGGCCTTGAGGGCCGGCATATCCGGGTCCATGGTCACGCCGACGATCGCGCCGTTGGCGACCCGCGCGGTCGCCGCCTTGGTGCATTCGGCGAAGAAGGGGGCCAGGCGGATCGATTCGCGGCGGATCGCGCGCTGGCCGGCCTCGATGGTGGAAATGTCCAGAAGGTCGTTGACCAGGTCCAGGAGATAGGCGCCGCTATCGCGGATGTCCTTGGCATATTCGACGTATTTTGGGTGGCCGACGGGACCCAGAAGCTGCTGTTTGATGATTTCGGCGAAACCCAGGACCGCGTTCAGGGGCGTGCGCAGGTCGTGGCTGACGTTGGCGAGAAAGGCGGATTTGGCCCGATTGGCGTCCTCGGCCAGTTCCAGGGCTTCCAGGCGTTCGGCTTCCGCCTTGATGCGGGCGCCGACGTCGCGGATGACGGCGATGAATCCGATGATGTCGCCGTTCTTGGCGCGCAGTGACGAGGCCACGGTCTCGCCGGGAAAGACCTCGCCGCTTTTGTGCCTGTAGGGGATGATGCAGGGGTCCAGGATGGTGTCCCCCGCCGCGACAATGCGGGCGCAGCCGTCCCGTTGATACACCTCGTCATTTTCGTACAGGAATTCCGCCGTGCGGCCGATGACGTCATCGGCCTCGAAACCGAATACCCGGGTGAACGCCGGATTGCACATGCGGATGCGGCGGTCTGCGTCGACCAGAACCATGGCGTCGGGGACGTCTCGGAACACGGTTTCCAGCAGGGTCTTTTGTGAATGCAGTTCCTCGGCCGTGCGGATCTGGTCGGTTGCGTCGCGGAAACTGATGACGCGGCCGACGATGGCGTCACTCAGGTACTGCGGGCGGGTATAGCGTTCGATGACCCGGCCGTCCTTCATCCTCAGGGAGGTGCGAAACTCCTTGTCCGGTTCGGCGAAAATTCGCTCCGCATCGGCGAAAAAGGTTTCCGGATCCAACGTGTGGTCGGCGATCCAGTCGCGCACCTTCCAGCCGTCGCCTGTCGCGATCAGGTCTTCGGGCACGGCGAACATTTCGATGAAACGCTGATTGAATGCCTGAATTCGGCGCTCCAGATCCGACACAAGGATTCCGTCGGCGGTCGCCTCCAGGGTCGCTTGCAGCAGTGAAACGTTCGCCCTCAACGCCGTCTCGGCGGCGTTTTCGCGGGTCACGTCGCGCCCGACCCCGCGGTAACCGAGGAAATCCCCATCCGGCCCGAACACCGGCTTGCCGCTGATCGAGATGTGACGAATGTCGGCGCCAGGGGGGCGGATGTCATAGCGGAAGTCCTGAAACGGGCGGTGCGCCTCCAGGTCGCCCAAGTGGTCGCGCCACTTCTGGGCATCGATGTTCTCGGGCGTGATGTCGGTGCGCCGCTTGCCGATGATGGAGGCCATGTCGAACCCCAGCATGTCGCGGTTGCGGTCCGAGAAGTAGGAAAACCGCAGGTCTGCATCCATTTCCCAGAACCAGTCCGAGGCGATTTCAGCGATGTCGCGGAACCGCTGTTCGCTTTGGCGGAGCGCTTCCGCCGCGTCGTGACGGTCGGTCACGTCGGTGGTGACGGCGATCATGCCGCCGTCAGGCAGGGGCGAGCGGCGGATTTCGACGAACCGTCCGGTGCTGAGGTGGATTTCGCTGTTGAACCGCCTGCCCTTGCGGATCAGGTCCAGCATGTTTTCGGTGATCGCGTCCGGATCCCCGGGGCCGTAGTCGCCGCGTTGGGCAAGGAAGCGGAACACATCGGCCATGGGCATGCCGATCTGGATGAAGCCCTCTGGGAATTCGTAGATATCGTAAAGGATGCGGTTTCCGGCGCGGACCATCAGATCGGCGCCAATGACGATCACTCCCTGGTCCAGATGGTCCAGACCGGAGAGCAGGGCCGTGTCGGGTGCATCCGCGGGATGCGCCGGTTTTTTATCCCTTCCCGTCATCCGAATTCTTCTCCGTCCGGAATTATGTAACAGTACTACGCCAACAGTGGGAAATCACCTAAGCCATCGGTAATATAACGGTGACTTCGCGTCACCGCGAAGATGAACCGCCGCCGCTTAACGGGCGCAAAGGAAATCCGCGTGACCAGGGCTGCCAGGAACGCCGTGCTGATCGTTCTCGGCTGGGGCTTCGTCGCTCTGGGAGTGGTCGGCGTCATTCTTCCGGTGTTGCCGACGACGCCGTTCATGCTGATCGCGCTATGGTGTTTCGCGCGGTCCAGCAAACGGTTTCACGACTGGCTCTACCATCACCGCCTGTTCGGCCCGCCGCTGCGCAAGTGGGACCGCTATGGGGTCATTCCGGTATCGGCCAAGATTTTCGCCTGCACGGCGATGTCGGCAAGCCTCGTCTACATCATCTTTTTCCGCGATCTGCCGGGATACATGGTGGCCCTCACCGCCGCCGTCATGGCCTATGGCGCCTGGTTCATCCTGACCAAACCGTCGCGCGTGCCAAGGGACGGAGAGACCGGCTAGGCGACAGCCGCCGGGTCGACGATGGTCGGGATCGGGCCTTCGGCGCGGCTGTTGACGAACTGATCGACGTAGGGGTTGCCGCTGTCGCGCATGTCGGACGTCGGACCATGCCAGATGATGCGCCCGTCATAGATCATGGCGGCGCGCTGGGCCGTGCGGGCCGCGCCCTTCATGTCCGAATTGACGGAGATTACCGTCGCCCCGGTCTTGTCCATGACCTCCAGGATCAGGTCGTTGATGATGTTGGACATGATGGGGTCGAGGCCCGCCGTGGGCTCGTCCAGCAACAACACGTCAGGGTTCGCCGCCATGGCACGGGCGATGCCCACGCGCTTCTGCATGCCGCCGGACAATTCGGATGGAAATAAATCCGCTTCGCCCGGGGCCAGACCGACCAGGCCCAGCTTGTCGATGGCGCGGTCGCGGGCCTCGGGGCGGGTCATGCCGTCCTGCTGCAACAGGCGGAAGGCGACGTTTTCCCAGACCGGCAGGCTGTCGAACAGGCCCGATTTCTGGAACAGCATGCCGAACCGGCCGTACAGCGCGCGCTTTTCGCCGGTGTCGAGGGCGGTCACGTCCGTGCCGTCGATGGTGATGCGCCCGCCGTCCGGGGCATGGACGCCGATCAGGGTTTTCAGCAACACCGTCTTGCCCGTGCCCGACGGCCCGATGACGACCAGAGACCCGCCCGCCGGCACGTCCAGATCGATGCCCCGCAGCACCTTATTGGTGCCGAAGCTTTTGCTGACGTTTTCCAGGTTGATGGCCGGACCGGCCATGGCATGTTCCTCTTCCCTATGGATGCGCGATACTATCAATCCCGAACCTGGACTGGAAACCGAAATGGTCAGCGACCGCATCTCATCCGACGTATGGATCATGGCTCATGTGCGCCGCTGCAACGCCGACGGCGTGCCGGCCATGGTGGTGCGCCGGGGCGACGATCGGGCGGGGACGCTGATCCTGAAATTGAACCGTCTCGACGGGACCTGCCGCCTGCTGACCCAGGCCACGGACATGGACGGCAAGCTCGGCTGGCTCGAAGCCTTCAAGGGCGAAACGGTGCCGGAGGCCGAGGCCGACGACTACATCCAGCGCGCGATCAAGCGCGACCCGGATTTGTGGGTGGTCGAGATCGAACACAAGGACGCCTGGCATCCGTTCGAGGGGAAGATGGTGTAGGTCTGCCGGTTCCGCCCGCCTACTGATCGACGATGAAGCCGTCCGCATGGGGGCGCATGCGGACCTTGCGCGGGAACGGCGGGAAGTTCTCCGCCGCCCCGGGGGCGAGCTTCACGCCCAGGCCCGGCGCCGTCGGGATGTCGACGAAGCCGTCCTTGAACGTCGGCACGTTGGTGACGACCGCCTTGTCGGCCAATTCGGTGCCCGGCTCGTTGGACGTGCCCTTGTCCTCGAACCCGACGCCGACCGTGGGATATTCCTGAATGGCGAAGTTGGGGATCGCGGCGTCCAGCTGCAGTTCTGCGAACAGGCACACGGGCGACAGAGGGTTGTGCGGGATGACCTGCACGTCATGGGCCTCGGCCAGGGCGGCGATCTTGCGCGCCCCGGTGATGCCGCCGCACAGGCAGGCGGAAATGCGCACGTAATCGACGCCTTCGCGGGTCAACAGCGCCTGGAAATCGTAGATTGAATTGAACCGTTCGCCGGTCGCCAGCGGAATGCTGATGCGGTCCTTGACCCGCGCCATGGCGTCGTGGCTGTCGGGGCGGATGGGGTCTTCGTAGAACATGGGGCGCAGGGGCTCCAGTTCCTGGGCGAACACCACGGCCTCGGCCGGGGTCAGGCGGCGGTGGATCTCGATGCACAGGTCGAGGTCCGGGCCGCAGGCGTCGCGCACGGCGGCGACCACGGCGACGGCGTCGTCGATCTTGCGCGCGTGGCTTTTGTAATAGGGCTTGTCGCGGTCTTCATCGAGGAACGGGTTGAAATGGCCGACCGCGGTGAAACCCAGTTCCTGCATCTTCTTGCAGTTGGCGACCATCTCGTCCTTGGTTTCCGCCTTTACATGGCCGTAGACGCGGGCCTTGGTGCGGGTCGGCCCGCCCAGCAACGCATGGATCGGCTGGCCCAGGGCCTGTCCCTTGATGTCCCACAGGGCGATGTCGATGGCCGAGATCGCGCCGCAGATCGCCGCGCCCCGGAAATGGCTGAACCGGTGCATGACGTTCCAATGGTGCTCGATGGGCCCCGGGTCCTTGCCGATCAGGTAGTCGGCGAATTTCTCGACCGCCGTCTGGGCCGCTTCCAGCTGTCCCCAGCTGCCGCATTCGCCCAGGCCGGTGATCCCGGCGTCGGTTTCGATCTCGACGAACAGGTACTTGCTGATCAGCTTGGGCGTGATTTTCGTGATCTTCATGGTCGGTCTTTCAACAACTGAGATGGCCACAGATGAAGCGGGCCGCCCCGTAGGGCGGCCCGGGTATCGGATCGGGAAGCGGGATCAGGCGGCGTCGCCGAGCAGTCCCTTGGGATCGAAGGCGCCCTTGGCCTGGATCGCCTTCCACACCTTCTGCGGCGTCAGCGGCATGTCGATATGGGTGACGCCGTAATCCTTCAGTGCGTCGAGCACCGCGTTGACCGCCGCCGGGCAGGCGCCGACGCAGCCGGCCTCGCCGGCCCCCTTGACGCCGAGCGGGTTCTTCTTGGTCGGAGCACCCTCGTAATAGCCGATCTCCATGTTGGGGATCTCGTCGGCATGGGGCAGGCCGTAATCCATCAGCGAGCCGGTGATCAGCTGGCCCGTGTCCGGGTCGTACACGATGTCTTCCAGGAAGGCCTGGCCGATGCCCTGGGCGACGCCGCCCATGACCTGGCCGTCGGCCAGCATGGGGTTGATGATGGTGCCGAAGTCGTCCATCACCCAGTAACCCAGGAATTCGACCGTGCCCGTTTCCGGGTCGACCGCGACGGCCGCCGCATGGACGCCGTTGGGGATCGAGATGACGCCCCGTTCGAACACCGACGAATGGTCCAGGCAGCCCTCGTCCATGCCCTCGGGCAGCTTGTCCTTGTCCATGGAGGCGTCGATCACGTCGTTCATGGACACCGTCGAGGCCCCGGCCCTGAAGGTGCCGTCCTCGAACTCGACCTGATCCGTTTCCGACTGCAACAGGCGGGCGGCGACGGGCTTGGCCAGTTCGATGATCTCCTGGGCCGCCTGCTGGACGGCGTTGCCGCCGACCTCCATCCCGCGCGAGCCGCCATGGCCGCCGCCCAAGGGCGTGGCCGTCGTATCGGACTGGCGGAATTTGATGCGCTCCATATCGACGCCCAGGTTGGCGGCGAGAATCTGGGCCAGGGAGGTTTCGTGCCCCATGCCCGTGGAGGACGTGCCGACGGCAAGGTCGATCGAGCCGTCCTTGTTGAAGGTCACGCCCGCGTGCTCCTTCGGCCCGCCGCCCGTGCATTCCAGATAGGGGGCTATGGCGAAGCCGTATTTCTTGCCGGCGGCCTCGGCCTTGGCCTTCAGCGCGTTCAGGTCGGCCTTTTCCGCCATTTTGAGGGTTTCTTCGAACAACAGCGGGAAGTCGCCGGAGTCCACGTCGAGGCCCATGGGCGTCTTGTGCGGCAGCATTTCCTTGGGCATCAGGTTCTTGCGCCGCAGCTCGATGGGATCGAACCCCAGCTTGCGCGCGGCGTATTCGACGATGCGTTCGGTCTGGAACGTCGCCTCCGGCCGGCCGGCACCCCGGTAGGGGTCCATGGGGGCCGTGTTGGTCAGCACCGCGCGGCCCCAATAGTGCATGGCCGGAAAATGGTACGGGCCGCCCTGGGTGCGGGCGGAGCCGCCCGTGGGCGTGAACGGCCCGACGGTCCAGGCATAGGCGCCGATGCCGCCGACGGTCGTCGTGCGCAGGGCGAGGAACTTGCCGTCCTTGGTCAGCGCCAGTTCCACGCGGGACGACTGGCCGCGGCCGTGGGTGTCCGAGAGGAAACTTTCCGAGCGCGAATTGATCCACTTCACCGGGCGGCCCAGGCGCTTCGCCGCATAGAGGCAGAGGGACGGTTCCGGATAGCCCGAGTTCTTGGCCCCGAAGCCGCCGCCCACGTCGGGGGCGATGTGGTCGAGCTGGCTTTTGTCGATGTTCAGGACCTCGGCGAAGGTGTCGCGGTTGGCGTGCACGTTCTGCGAGGCGTTCCACAGGGTGTACTTGTCTGCCGCTGCGTCATAGGCGGCGACGCAGCCGCGTGTTTCGATCGGCACGGCGGTGACCCGGTTGTTCAGCACGTCGAGGGAGACCACGTGGTCGGCCTCGGCGAAGGCCTTGTCCGTGCCGGCCTTGTCGCCCAGCTCGAAATTCAGGCACAGGTTGTTCGGGATGTCGTCCCACAATTGGGGGGCGCCGGGCTTCAGCGCCTCGACCGGATCGGTCACGGCGGGCAGTTCGTCGTAATCGACATCGACCGCTTCCGCCGCCGCCTGGGCCTGTTGAAGGGTTTCGGCGACGACCAGGGCCACCGGCTCACCCACGTAGCGCACCCGGTCGATGGCCAGGGCATGACGCGGCGGTTCCTTCAGCGGCGTGCCGTCGGCGTTGTTCTTCACGCCGGACTTGGTCGGCATGGGCTTGAAGCCCTCGCGCAGCCAGTCGTCGCGGGTGACGACCAGAAGCACGCCGTCCATGGCCAGGGCCGCCGAGGTGTCGATGGCGTTGATGGTGGCATGGGCATAGGCCGCGCGCACCACGACGGCGCGGGTCTGGCCGTCCAGATTGATGTCGTCGATGTAGCGGCCGTGGCCGGTCAGAAAACGATGGTCCTCGAACCGCTTGAGGGATTCGCCGATTTTTACGTTGCTCATTGTTCCGTACTCCCCCTTCAGCCTTGCCCGTTGGCCTGATTGACGGCCCGTTTGGCCATGACGCCGATCAGATTGGCGCGGTAGGCCGCGTCGGCATGCATGTCGGTCATCAGGTCGTCGGCGGGCACGGTGACGCCGGTCAGGGCGTCGGCTGAAAAACTGTTGTTCAAGGCGTCTTCGATTTCCGTTGCACGGAACACGCCGTCCTGGCCCGCCCCCGTGACCGCGACGCGGACGCCCGATGCGGTCTTGGCGACGAACACGCCGACCAGGGCATAGCGCGACGCCGGGTTGGGGAACTTGGCGTAGCCGGCCTTTTCGGGGACCGGGAACTTGACCGCCTTGATGATCTCGCCGGGCTCCAGGTTGGTCGCGAACATGCCGTCGAAATAGTCCTCGGCGGCGATCTCGCGCCGGTCGGTGACGATGGCCGCGCCCAGGCCCATGACCGCCGAGGGATAGTCGGCGGAGGGGTCGTTGTTGGCGAGCGAACCGCCGATGGTGCCCCGGTTGCGCACCTGGGCGTCGCCGATGCCGCCGGCCAGGATCGTCAGCGCCGGGATCGCGGCCTTGACCTCGGCCGAGGCGGCGACGACCGCGTGGCGGGTCATGGCGCCGATGGTGACGAAGCCGCCCGCGACCTCGATCCCCGCAAGGCCGTCGACGGCGTTGAGGTCGACCACGTCCGTGGGCATGGCCAGGCCTTGCTTGAGGACCGGGATCAGCGTCTGACCGCCGGCCATGTACATGGCGTCATCGGCGTTGGAATGGGCGGCGGTGGCATCGGTCAAAGACGCGGGCCGCATGTAATTGAAATCTTCCATGTCGTTCTCCTCAGCCCCGAAGCGCCTTGGCGCCGTCGAGGACGGCGGCGACGATGTTCTGATACCCCGTGCAGCGGCAGATGTTGCCTTCCAGCCCGTGGCGGACGTCGGCCTCGGTCGGGTTCGGGTTGTCCTTCACCAGGGTCATGGCGCGCATCACCATGCCGGGGGTACAGAACCCGCATTGCAGGCCGTGATGGTCGTTGAAGGCCTTCTGCATGGGGTTCAACTGACCTTCCGGGGCCAGGCCTTCGATGGTCGTGATCTCGGCGCCGTCGGCCTGGGCCGCCAGCATGGTGCAGCTTTTCACGGCCTGGCCGTTCAGGTGCACGGTGCAGGCGCCGCATTGGCTGGTGTCGCAGCCGATGTGCGTGCCCGTCAGTTTCAGGGTCTCGCGGATGAACTCGACAAGCAACGTACGGCCCTCGACGGACTTGGTGATCTGCTCGCCGTTTACGGTTAGGGATATTTCTGGCATGGCCCCTTCAAACCCTTGTTCAGGGCTTGTCCTGGATGTTTTTTGGATGAATGGCGTCTGCGCGCCTGGAATAATTGTATACAAATCATATAACAGGACTCCACCAGCAGGAAAACCCGCTAACAGGCCGAGATGCAAGTTACAGATCAAAATAACGGTGCCGATCCGGCCCCTTCGGGGGTGGCCGCCGTCATCCTGGCGGCGGGGCGCTCGACCCGCATGGCGCCCGTGAACAAGCTGACTGCCGACTACCAGGGGGCCGCCCTGGTGCGGCACGCGGCCGAGGCGGCCCTGGCGTCCCGCGCGGCGGAGGTCGTGGTCGTCACCGGCCACGACGCCGATGCCGTGCGCGCGGCGCTTGTCGGATTGGAGGTGCGGTTCGTCGCCAACCCGGACTATGCGACGGGCCTGGCGTCCTCGGTCAAGGCCGGGGTCGCCGCCGTGGGGCCGCACGCCACGGGCGCGGTCATTCTGCTCGGCGACATGCCGGGGGTCACGTCGGCGGTGATCGATGCCTTGATCCGGGCTTTTGAAGGCGCGGGCGGGGCAAAAATCTGTCAGCCCAGCTACGATGGCAAGCCGGGCAATCCCGTGCTTTGGCCCGGCACCCTGTTCGCTGAATTCGAGACGCTTTCCGGTGATGTCGGGGCCAAGCCGCTGTTGGCCCGCCACAAGGCGGATGTGTTGGGGGTGGACGTGGGCACCGACGCTATCCATATGGATATCGACACCCCCACCGATCTCGGTGTCTGATTATTCCCGACATGACTTTTCAAACATATCGAGGCATAAAGAGCCCACGATATTCCGCAGACAACCCAAGAAGGACGTGAACGACCCATGGATCTGAAGGACCAACGCCGCATCGCCGCCCCGAGGGAGGCCGTGTTCGCCGCCCTCAACGACCCGGACATCCTGGCCAAGGCCATTCCCGGCTGTGAAAGCCTGGACAAGGTTTCGGACACGGAATTCGCCGCCGTCGTGACGGCCAAGGTCGGGCCCGTGCGCGCCAAGTTCAACGGTCAGGTCACCCTGTCGGACCTCAACCCGCCGGAAAGCTACACCATCACCGGCGAGGGCAAGGGCGGCGCCGCCGGTTTCGCCAAGGGCGGGGCCGTCATCACCCTGACCGAGGACGGCGACGGCACCCTGTTGAATTACGAGGTCAAGGCCGACGTCGGCGGTAAATTGGCGCAACTCGGCGGCCGCCTGATCGAGGGGACGTCCAAGAAACTGGCGGGCGAATTCTTTTCGACCTTCGAGCAACTGGTCGTCGAGCGCGCCGGGGGTGCCGCCGACGACGCGGCGCCGGCGCAGCCGGCCCCCCCCGCGGGCGAACCCATGGCGCCCCCGTCCGAGTCCGGTCTGGGCGGCAAGCTTTGGATTCCCGTGGCCATCGCCGCCGCAGTCGCCGTGGCCTATGTGCTGTCGACCATGAAGCTGTTCGGCTAGGACGGGGCCCGGCCATGTCCCTGCCCACGGATCAGATGCTGCCCGCCGACGACGTGTTCGATGCCGCCTTTGCCTGGCGGGACGCCGGCAAGCCCGTGGCGTTGGCGACCGTGGTCTCGACCTGGGGGTCGTCGCCGCGTCCGCCGGGAAGCCACCTGGGGGTTTCCGCCGACGGCGAGATGACGGGGTCCGTCTCCGGCGGCTGCATTGAAGGCGCGGTGGTCAAGGAAGCGCTCGACATTCTCAAGGGTGCTCCGGCCCAGGTCCTTGATTTCGGCGTCACCGATCAGCAGGCCTGGGACGTGGGTCTGGCTTGCGGCGGGGCGGTCAAGGTGCTGGTCCGCGATTTCGTGCCCCTGATTCCGTTGTACACTCAGGCCCGCGCGGCTCTGGCCTCGGGCGAACCGTCGGCCCTGGTCACCCGTCTGGACAGCGGTGAAACGGTGGCGCTGGGCGCGGGCGATCTTCCCGACACGGTCGCCGAGGCCGCGCGCAAGGCGCTCAAGGACGACAAATCCCGCGCCTATTCCGGCGACGACGGCGACTGGTTCATCGAGATCGTGGCCCCGCCGCGCCGGTTGATCGTGGTCGGCGCGGTGCATATCGCCCAGGCCCTGGTGCCCATGGCGGCCATGGCCGGATTCCGGGTCACGGTCGTCGATCCGCGCCGGGCCTATGCCTCCGACACGCGGTTTCCCGGCGTCGACGTGCGCACGGACTGGCCGGACGAGGCCCTGGACGAATTGAAACCCGACAGCCGCACGGCCATCGTCACCCTGACCCATGACCCCAAGCTGGACGACCCGGCCCTGGACAGGGCATTGCAGTCGCAAGCCTTCTATATCGGCTCCCTCGGCAGTTCGCGGACTCAGGCCAAACGGGTCGAGCGTCTGGCCGAAGTCGGGTTCGATGAGGCCGCCATCCGGCGCATCCACGGGCCCATCGGGCTGCGCATTGGGGCGCAGTCGCCTGCGGAAATCGCCGTCAGCATCCTGGCCGAGATCATCGCCCGGATGCGCGGCGCCGCGGACTAGGGCGGACCGTGCCCGTGTTGTCCCTGCGCGATCAGTTTCCCTCTCTGGCCTCGGGTCTGGCCGGCACCTATCTGGACAACGCGGCGATGACCCAGATCGCGGGCCCCGTGCTGGCGCGCATGGCGGCCTTCGAAACCGGCGGCCGGGCCAACGTGAAGCGGGGCATCTATCCCCTGGCGACGCAGGCGACGGCGGCCTTCGAGGGCGCGCGGGCGGCCCTGGCGCGTTATCTGGGGGCAGGGAACCCGAACGAGGTGGTGTTCACATCCGGGGCCACGGCGGCGATCAATCTTGTCGCCCAGGGCTTCGGCGCCGGCTTGGCGGCGGGTGACGAAATCATCATCGGTGAGGCCGAACATCACGCCAACATCGTGCCCTGGCAGATGCTGCGCGACCGCGCGGGCGTGGTTCTCAAGGTGCTGCCGGTCGACGACGCGGGCCATCCCCGGTTGGATGCCCTGGACGATCTGATGACGGCGCGCACCCGACTGATCACGGTGACCCATGCGTCGAACGTCACGGGGGCGGTGACCGACGTCGCGGCGATCTGCGACAAGGCGCGGGGCAAGGGCGTGCGCGTGCTGGTCGACGGCGCGCAGATGGCCGCCCATGGGCCTGTCGATGTGGTGGCCCTGGGCTGCGATTTCTATGTCGTCACCGGGCACAAGATGTTCGGGCCGACGGGCGTCGGCGTGCTGTGGGCGCGGGCGGAGGTTCTGGACGGCATGACGCCGTTCATGGGCGGCGGCGAAATGATCCGCCGCGTCACCTTCGCGGAAACCACTTATGCCCCGCCGCCCCACCGCTTTGAGGCCGGCACCCCGCCGGTGACCCAGGCCGTCGGCCTGGGCGCGGCGGCGGATATGTTGTTGGGCCTGGACTGGCCGGAAATCCGCGCCCAGGAACAGGTCCTTTTCGGCATCCTGATGGAACGGCTCGCGGCCCTGGGGCGGGTCACGGTCATCGGCCCGGGGGGCAATGCCAGGCGATTGCCGATCCTGTCCTTCACCGTGACCGACGCCCATCCCCACGATATTTGCGAACTGATGGGGGCCCGGGGGATCGCCCTGCGCGGCGGCCATCATTGCGCCCAGCCGTTGATGGACCGTTTCGGGATCGAGGCGACGACCCGGGCCAGTCTGGCGCTCTACAACGTGCAGGGCGACATCGACGCCTTCACGGACGCCCTGGATGAAACATTGAAGGTGCTGGCATGAACGGTGCCGACGACATTTACGACGCGCGCATCAAGGAACTGGCGGCCAAGGCCCGCGACCTGGGGCCGGTCGAACACGCCGATTGCCGGCACGAGGCCGACAATTTCCTCTGCGGTGACCGGGTCACGGTCGAGGTTGAGCGGGACGGCGACCGCATCAAGGCGCTGGGCGGCAAGGTGCGTGGCTGTCTTTTGACCCAGGCCGCCGCCGCCCTGGCCGCCCAGGCGGCGCCGGGTTTGGATGTGGCGGGCCTCATGAACGGCATCGAACAGGCCAAGGCCCTGATGGCCGACGGCACGCCGGCCACGGGTGCTTGGGAAGGGCTCAACGCCTTCACGCCGGTCCATGATGCCAGGCACCGCCACGACTGCGTGCTGCTGCCGTTCCAGGCGCTCGCCGCCTGTCTTGACCAGACCGAACCTCGGGACGGCTGATCCCCCATGGACCCGCTCAGCCAGGGCGCTCTCGGCGCGGTTCTTCCGCTTGCCACGCGCCGGCGCACCCAGGCCGCCGTGGCCGGTGGCCTCGGCTTCATCGCCGGGATGATGGCGGACCTGGATGTCCTGATCCGGTCACAGACCGATACCCTGCTGTTCCTGGAATATCACCGCCAGTTCACCCACTCCCTGATCTTCATTCCCGTGGGCGGGCTGATCGCCGCCCTGATTCTGCATCGGCCGTTTCGGCGATGGCACGGCCTGACGTTCCTTCGGACATGGATGTTCTGCGCCCTGGGATACGGCACCCATGGGCTGCTCGACACGGCGACGTCCTACGGGACCGTGCTGCTGTGGCCGTTCAGCGATGAACGGTTTTCCTGGAGCATCATCTCCATCGTCGACCCCTTGTTCACGCTGCCGGTCCTGACGTTCGCCGCCGTCGGCATGGTCCGGCGCAGCGGCGCCTGGGGCCGGGCGGCCCTCGTCTGGGCGCTGGTTTATCTGGGGTTGGGCGCGGTGCAGCACCGCAATGCCCTGGCCATGGGCCATGCCCTTGCGGCCGACCGGGGACACGCGCCGCTGCGGCTCGAGGTCAAACCCAGCTTGGCCAACATCCTGGTGTGGAAGGTGATCTACGAGACCGCCGACCGCTTCCACGTGGATGCCGTGCGCGCGGGCATCGGCGCCAGGGTCATGCCGGGGACGTCCGTTCCGCGGCTCGACCCGGCGCGGGATTTCCCGTGGCTGCGGGCGGAGTCACGGCAGGCGCGCGATATCGCGCGGTTCGCCCGATACAGCGACGGTTACGTGGCCCGTGATCCGGTTCGCCCCGACCGCGTGATCGACGTGCGCTATTCCTTCGTGCCGAACGAGATCGCGCCCCTGTGGTCGATCGGTCTCAGGCCCGGTGCCGCGCCGGAGGCACATGTCACCTTCGAAACGCACCGCGAGTCGGTGCGCGCGCGTCTGCCTGATTTGTGGCGGATGATCGTCACGACGATGCCCTGGGGCTGATCCGCCTGTTTCCGAAGTCTCTTTTTCGCACTTGCGAATAATGTCATTGCGCCGGCTTGGGAGGAATGGTCTCTTTTTCAGTCATGGCCGTTCCAGATTCCAGAAGGCGCGCGATTTATGCCCTATGAAATCACCGAAGAGCCGATCGGTGTATATGTCCGCCATTTCGGCTTTGCGGCCCCCTTCGAGATCATGGAGATTACCGCCTGGGAGGCGACGAATATCCGTGATCATCACACCTACATGATCGCCGATCTGTCGGAAGTCGATTCCGATACGGTGGCGTCCTGGACCAATGCGATTCTGCGCGCCGTCGCCGACGACGAGGCGGCCAGACTGCCGCAGGATTATCTTGCCCGACCGTTCAAGCTGGCCTTCGTGTGTGACAACGAATTGCTGAAATCTCTTTTGCAGTCGTTCGTGGAAAGCGGCTCGCGCCCCAATCACGACCTGATGATCTTCAGGACGCTCAGGCAGGCGCGGGCCTGGGTGGCGGTCCCGTAACGCGCTACATCAACGCCCGCTGTTCCAGGCGGGCCCGGTCGGGGATCGCCAGACCCTTGTCCGTGCGCTGAACGATGTCGTCGTCGCGCAGGCGGCCCAGGATGCGCGACACGGTTTCGCGCGATGCGCCGATCATGTTGGCGAAGTTGGTCTGGGTCGGCACCGGGAACACCACATAACGGCCGGGGTCCTCGGGGTCCGGTTCGGCCATGCGGATCAACTCCATGCAGACCCGCTGTTCGGCGCCCAGCAGGCTGACGTCGGCCAGCCGTTCGTCGCCCAGGCGGATCACGGCGGCCAACCGCTTGAGCAGCGCCATCGCCATGTCCCGGTTGCTGGTGACGAGATCGAGGAACGCCGGGCCGGGCACGGCGCCGACGATGCAGCGCGTGATGGTGCAGACCCAGGCCGAGCGCGGCAGGCCGTCGATGGCGGCCAGTTCGCCGAACACGTCGCCGTCCTTCAGCGCGGCATAGGATACGGCGCGCCCGGATTCCGAATAGTTCAGGACATGGGCGGTGCCGGTGATCAGGAAATAGACGCTGGAATATTCCTCGCCCCGCTCGATGATTTTTTCACCGGGGCCGAAGTCCATCCAACGGCATTGGCGTTCCAGCCCGGCCAGTTCAGCCACGCTTAGACAGTCCAGCAGCGACACGGTGTTCAGGTTTTGCGCCGTCTTGGCAAGATTGCCCGATTTGGTTGGATCACTGCGCCCCATGCGTCCATTCCCCTTTGGTGGGCTGCACGCGGTGACGGTGCCGCCTGACCTAGGATACGGTGCAAAAGCAAACGGGTTCAACGCAGAAATGGCGGGAACGGGCCGGGCCCGGCGGGACGTCTCGTCAGTGGCAGGGTGGATGGATGCCGAACCAGGTCCCGGGTTTGTCCTCGTCATCCATCAGGATGCGCTCCGCCGCGCCGTCCAGGTCCTCGAACTGGCCCGATTTGAGCGCCCAGAAGAACGCCCCCAGGCCGATCAGGCCAAGGAACAGGGCGGCGGGAATCAGGTAGATCAGGACATCCATGGCGTGGTTCCTACTTCACGAGTTTCAGGCGGAGCGCATTGAGCGTCACCAGGATCGACGACGACGACATGGCGACAGCGGCGACCAGCGGCGTCGCCAGCCCGGCCACGGCGACGGGCACGGCGATGACGTTGTAGAGCAGGGCCAAGGCGAAATTCTGTTTCACATGCCGGGTCGCGGCGCGGGCAACGGCGACGGCTTCGGCCACGGGGGCGAGGGAGCGGCCCTGAAACACCATGTCGGCGGCGGTCTGGCTGATGTCGGCGGCGGTCGCGGGCGACAGCGAGGCATGGCCCGCCGCCAGGGCGGGGGCGTCGTTCAGCCCGTCGCCGACCATCACTACCGTGCGGCCCTGGGCGGCCAGGTCCTTCAGGCGCTGGACCTTGGCGGCGGGCGGGCATTGGGCCCGCCAGTCGCCGATGCCGAGTTCGTCCGCGACGGCGCGCACGACGTCTTCCCGGTCGCCGGAAAGCAATTCAATGCCGAGCCCCATGGCCCGCAGCCGCGCGATGGTGTCGCGGGCATCGTCGCGCAGCCGGTCGGCGAAGACGAAGCGCACGGGGGCGTCGTCGCCGTCGGCCAGCCAGAATTCGGGACCGGCGGGAGCACCTGTGTCGGTTGCCGTTGCCTCGGCATGGCACCAAGCCGCGCTGCCGAGGCGCAGCGGGCGGCCGCCGTGACGGGCGGACAGGCCGCAGCCGGGCGTTTCCGTGACGTCGGCAAGGTCGATCCGGACGGCATCGTCTTGGGCGGCGGCCTTGACCAGGGCGCGGGCGAGCGGATGGCGGCTGTGGGCGGCCAGGGCGGCGGCCAGACGCAGGGTATCGGGCGGAATCTCGCCGGCGTTGACCAGGGACGCCTCACCCAGGGTCAGGGTGCCGGTCTTGTCGAACACCACATGGTCCGCCTGGGCCAGGCGTTCCAGCCCGTCGGCGGCCTTGAGCAGCACGCCGCGCTGCAACAGCCGGCCCGAGGCGACGACCTGCACCGCCGGTACGGCGAGGCCGAGCGCGCAGGGGCAGGTGATGATGAGCACGGCCACGGCGGTCAGCAGCGACCGTTCCCAATCGCCGGTCGCCCACCACCATCCGGCCAGCGTCCCGGCGGCCAGGATATGTACGGCCGGGGCGTAGATGCGGGCGGCCCTGTCGGCGAGCCGCACGTACTTGGCGCGGCCCTGTTCGGCGGCCTCCATCAGGCGCACGATCTCGGCCAGCAGGGTGTCCTCGCCGGCGGCCGTGATGCGCACCTCGACCGGGGCGGTCAGGTTGAGCGTCCCCGCATAGACGGCGTCGCCGGGGGCGGCGTCATGCGGCAGACTTTCGCCGGTGACCAGGGAAGTGTCCATGTCCGTGCGGCCGGTGACGATCTCACCGTCGGCGGCCAGACGCTCCCCGGCCGCCACGGCCAACACCATGCCGGGGACGAGGCTCGTGGTCGCGACGGCGCGCTGTTTGCCGTCCGCGCCCACGACCATGGCGGTCGCGGCGCGCAGGCCGAGCAGACGGGTCGCGGCGGACCGCGCCTTGGTCCGCGCCCGGCGGTCCAGGTAGCGGCCGATCAACAGGAAGAACAGCAGTGTCACCGAGGCGTCGAAATAGGCGTGCTCCGCGCCCTTCATGGTCTGTTGCAGGCTCATGCCCGCGGCCAGGATCACGGCCAGCGAGATCGGCACATCCATGTTGAGGGCACGGTTGACGAGTGCCCGCGCGGCGGAGGCGAAGAACGGCATCCCCGCATAGACCACGGCGGGCAGGGCGATCAGCGCCGACACCCAATGGAACAGATCACGGGTCGCCCCGCCCATGCCCGAGAAATGTCCGGACCACACGGACACGGACAGCAGCATCACGTTGGCGGCGGCGAACCCGGCCACGGCCATGGCCTTCAAAAGGCGTTTGTCCTCGGCCTCGCCGCCGTCTTCCAAGGCCGCGGGGTCGAAGGCGCGGGCGGGAAAGCCCAGGTCCGTGACCGTCTCGGCGATGGCGTCGGGGGTGGTCTGGCCGGGCAGCCAGTCGACCCGCAGGCGCTTGGTCGACAGATTGACGCGCGACGCGGCGACGCCCGGCATCTTCGCCAGCGTGCCCTCGATCCGCTTGATGCAGCCCGCGCAATGAACGTTCTCGACCATCAGGTGGAGGGTCTCGGGCGACGCGGTCGTGGCCTCGGCGGCGGGGGCCGGGGTGGCGGCGGTGACCTGGTTCATTTCGCGTCCCCGGCCTGGATCTCGTGGACCATGCGGAAACTGCGGCCGTCGGGGGCCCGGGCGGTGACCTCGACCTGCCAACGGCCCAGGGCCGGAAGCCGCAACAGGGCGGCGTAGAGGCCCGGGCGGTCCTCGGCCAGCCTGACCTCCACGGTCAGACCCTCGCCCAGCGGACGGGTGAGGCGGGCTTGGGCGGCCAGACCGGCAAGGACGCCGTCGGGGCCGGTCATGGTCAGGGTCAGCATGCGGGTTCCCTTGGGCGTCGACGGGCCCAGGACAACGTGGGATCGCCAGCCCATGGCATCCTGGCGGGCGGCGCTTTCCAGGGTCTTGTTGTAGGCGATGCCTTCTTCATAGGCCTTCTGGGTGGTCAGGCCCGGCCAGCTGTCGAGCGCGAAATAGACGAAGGTCAGGTTGACCGCGATGATTACGGCGAAGAAGGCGACGATCCAGATCAGCACCATCTTGCCGGTGATCGGCCGGGGGGCGGACGGCAGGGCGCGGCTCATCACTGCGGCCCCCGGAACAGGCTGTTGTAGGACGCGGTCTGGCCCGTGTTGATTTCCTTCAGCACGAACCGCAGGTCGGCGGCGTCGCTCTTCAGGGTGCCCGGCGGCACGGTGACCAGCAGGCGGAACGATTGCAGGCGGTCGGGCTTCACGGTGAAGTAGGGATCGGGGCTGTCGCCCATGTCCTCGGAGCCCACGACCTTCAGCTTCGCCCCGTGCAGGCCCGAGGCATGCAGGGTCAACGTGCGCTGCTCGCGCGCCTTGTTGAGAATCTTGAAGGTGTAGCCGTTGCGGATACTACCGTCGCTGAGCGTCGTGTACAGCGGGTTGCGGTCATGGATCACGTTGATGTCGAGGTCGGAGCGGGTCAGCAGCACATAGACCATGCCGAGCCCGATCAATGCCCAGAGCGCGAAATAGAACAAGGTGCGCGGGCGGAACAGGCGCAGCTTGGTTTCCTTGCCCTCGCGGCGGCGTTCGTCATTGGCGATGGAATCATAGTCGATCAACCCGCGCGGGCGGCCGATCTTGCCCATGACGTCGTCGCAGGCGTCGATGCACAGCGCGCAGGTGATGCATTCCAGCTGCTGGCCGTCACGGATGTCGATGCCCATGGGGCAGACCACGACGCAGGCCTTGCAGTCGATGCAGTCGCCGCGGGTGTCCCAGTCGGCGTTCTTTTCGAACGGGCGGCGCGGTTCGCCCCGGTCCGTGCGGTAGGTGACGGTCAGGCTTTCCTCGTCCATCATCGCCGCCTGGATGCGCGGCCAGGGGCACATGTAGGTGCAGACCTGTTCGCGCATGAAGCCGCCCAGGGTGAAGGTGGTGAAGGTCAGCACGCCGACGGTGGCATAGGCGACCGTGGCGGCCTGGCCGGTGACCAGATCGGTCAGCAGCGTCGGCGCGTCGGCGAAATAGAACACCCACGCACCTCCGGTGCCCATGGCGATGATCAACCAGATCACGTATTTGGTGATCCGCTTGGACAGTTTGGACGCCGACATCGGCTCCTTGTCCAGGCGGATGCGCGCCGACCGGTCGCCTTCGACGATGCGTTCAACCCAGATGAACAGGTCCGTCCATACGGTTTGCGGGCAGGTATAGCCGCACCACGCCCGGCCGACCACGGAGGTGATCAGGAACAGGCCGAGGCCCGCCATGATCAGTAGGCCCGCGATGTAATAGAATTCCTGGGGCCAGATCTCGATGAAGAAGAAATAGAAGCGCCGGCCCGGAATATCGACCAGCACGGCCTGATCGGGCGCCCCCGGCCCGCGGTCCCAGCGCAGCCAGGGCGTGACGTAATAGATGCCCAGGGTGACGGCCATGACCCACCATTTGAAGGTGCGGAAAAAGCCGTGGGTGCGGCGCGGGTGAATCTTCTTGCGCGGCACGTAAAGCGGCGGCCGCGTTTCCTTGCGGTTGACGGCTTCGACGTCGTATTCCCGGATTTCCGGGGCGTCGATGGCCGCGTCCAACAGACTTCCCATGCTGCGCATTCGTTTTACCCCAAGGTGTTCCTGTTCCCGGAACGATCGGCTCCCTCCCCGAGCCGGTGGTGTTTCCTGAAACGTGGGCTACTTACCGCCCCCTAGCGAGTGGACATAGATGGCCAGTTGCTTGACCGTGGCTTCGTCCAGATGACGCCCCCAGGCCGGCATGACGCCGCGGCGGCTGTTGGTGATCGTCTCGACAATGGTCGCCTTGTCGCCGCCATAGAGCCAGATGTCGTTGTTCAACGCGGGGGCGCCGAACTCGGCGCTGCCCTGGCCGTTGTCACCGTGACAGGCGGCGCAGTTGTCCGTGAACAGGGGCTTGCCGCGGGCGGCCGCGGCGCTGTCCGCCGCCTGCCCGGACAGGGACAGCACGAACTCGGCCACGTCGGAGACCTGCGCCTTGGTCAGGATGCCGTCGCGCCCGAAGGCGGGCATCTCCGACTGATGGGCCTGTTCGTCCTCGGTGTTGCGGATGCCGTGGGTGATGGTCCGGAAGATGGCGTCGATGGTGCCGCCCCAGATCCATTCGTCGTCGTTCAGGTTGGGGAAGCCCTTGAAGCCCTGGGCGCCCGAACCATGGCACTGCGAACAGTTGACGGCGAAGGCCGACCGACCGCCGGCCAGCGCGAATTCACGCAGGCCCGCGTCGGTGCGGATCTGTTCGAGCGGCGCCTTGCGGATGCGCTCCAGCTGCCCCGCCATGCCCGCCGTCGCCGTCTTGATCTCCTGGGCGACTTCGGCCCGCGAGGAATAGCCGATCATGCCCTTGGTGTGCGAGGAGACCAGCGGCCAGGCGGGATAGACGACCCAGTAACCGATCGACCATACCACGCAGGCCCAGAACACCCATTGCCACCAGCGCGGCAGGGGGTTGTCCAGTTCGCGGATGCCGTTCCATTCGTGGCCGGTCGTCTCGATGCCGGTGAATTCATCAACATGACGGTGATCAGACATGATCAGTCCTCCTTGAACGGAATCTGGGCGGCGTCCTGGAATTTCTTCTTGGCGCTGGGCCGCAGGGCATAGATCAGGACCCCGGCGAACAGGACCGCGAGGTACACGAGGCCCCAGGTCTGGGCGAACATGGCGACCTGTTCGAAGGTCGTGCCGGTGGTTTGCATGGCGCGTCCTCCTAGCGGTAGTTGTCTTCGGCCTTGTAGGCCTTGAAGTCGACCATGGTGCCGAGCACCTGGAGATAGGCGATCAGGGCGTCCATTTCCGTCGGCACGCCCGGCTGGGCGTCGAAGTTGCGGGCCTGGGCGCCGGGATAGCGCTTCTGCATCGCCTCGACGCCGTCACTGTCGGGATTGACCTGGGCTTCCAGGTCCGCCTTGGCGGCTTCGATCATGGCCGCGTCATAGGGCACGCCGACCATCTTGTTGGCGGTCAGGTGGTCCTGGATGTCCTTGTACTTGAGCTGCGTCGTGGCCAGGAACGGATAGCCCGGCATGACCGATTCCGGGACCAGGGAGCGCGGGTCGATCAGATGCGTCTTGTGCCATTCGTCGGAATACTTGCCGCCGACCCGCGCCAGGTCCGGGCCCGTGCGCTTGGAGCCCCACTGGAACGGATGGTCGTACATGCTTTCCGCGGCCAGGGAATAATGGCCGTAGCGTTCCACCTCGTCGCGGAACGGACGGACCATCTGGCTGTGGCAGTTGTAGCAGCCTTCGCGGATGTAGATGTTGCGGCCGGCCAGCTCAAGCGGGGTGTAGGGGCGCATGCCCTTGACCTTCTCGATGGTGCTTTCCAGGTAGAACAGGGGGGCGATTTCCACTAGGCCGCCGATGGACACGACGATCAGGATCCCGATCAGCATCAGGATCGAGTTCTTTTCGAGCTTCGAATGATCGAACATGAGGGTCTCCTTGCCGGGCGGCGTTATTCGGCGGGTGCCGTCAGGGGGGCGGACGGTGTCGTTTCATAGGGGCGTTCGTCGCGGATGCGTCCCTGCGCGGTCTGGTAGACGTTCCACGCCATGACCAGTCCGCCGACCACGTAGAGCAACCCGCCCAGGGCCCGGATGAAGTAGAAGGGATGCATGGCCTCGACCGTTTCCGCGAAGGAGTATTCGAGGAAGCCGAGCGAGTCGTAGGCCCGCCACATCAGCCCCTGCATGATCCCGGAAACCCACATGGCGGAGGCGTAGAGCACGATGCCCACGGTCGCCAGCCAGAAGTGGACGGACACCAGACGCAGGGAATAGAGCTTTTCCGCCGCGAACATGCGCGGCGCCAGATAGTAGATGGCGCCGAAGCTGACCATGCCGACCCAGCCCAAGGCCCCCGAATGAACGTGGCCGATGGTCCAGTCCGTGTAGTGGCTGAGGCCATTCACCGCCTTGATCGACATCAGCGGCCCTTCGAAGGTCGACATGCCGTAGAACGCGATGGAGATCGCCAGCAGGCGCAGGACAGGGTCCGTGCGCAGCTTGTCCCAGGCGCCGGACAGGGTCATCAGGCCGTTGATCATGCCGCCCCAGGACGGCATCCACAGCATGATCGAGAACGTCATGCCCAGGGTCTGCGCCCAGTCGGGCAGGGCCGTGTAATGCAGGTGGTGCGGACCGGCCCAGATATAGAGGAAGATCAGCGACCAGAAGTGCACGATCGACAGGCGGTAGGAATAGACCGGCCGTTCGGCCTGCTTCGGCACGTAGTAGTACATGATGCCGAGGAAGCCGGCGGTCAGGAAGAAGCCGACCGCGTTATGGCCGTACCACCACTGGGTCAGGGCGTCCTGCACGCCGGAGAACAGCGCGTAGCTTTTGGTCGACGTCAGGCTGATCGGCACCGCCAGGTTGTTGATGATGTGCAGCATGGCGATGGTCACGATGAACGCCAGATAGAACCAGTTGGCGACGTAGATATGCGGCTCCTTGCGGCGCCACAGGGTGCCCATGAAGACCAGCAGGTAGGCCACCCAGACGATGGTCAGCCACAGATCGACGTACCATTCCGGTTCGGCGTATTCCTTGGACTGGGTGACGCCCAGGACATAGCCCGAGGCGGCCATCAGCAGGAACAGCTGATATCCCCAGAACACGAACCACGGCGCCCAGCCGCCGGCCAGGCGCGCCTGGCAGGTGCGTTGCACCACATGGAACGAGGTCATCATCAGGACGTTGCCGCCGAAAGCGAAGATCACCGCCGAGGTATGCAGCGGGCGCAGACGGCCGAAATTGGTCCAGGGCAGGTCGAAGTTGAGCACCGGAAAGGCGAGTTGCAACGCGATCACGAGGCCGACCGAGAACCCGACGACGCCCCAGAAGGTCGAGGCGACGACGCCGGCGCGGATGACGCCGTCGTTGTAGTTGATCCCGCCGGGGACGGCCTTGGCCGGGCCGCCCATGTCGCCGTCGCGGGCGATGACCCAGAAGATGCCGAGAAACCCGAACGCGGCCATCAGCAGGCCGTGACCGTACATGACGGCGTCGTCGGCGCCGGCCGCGAGGGACAGCCCGAGCAGGCCGATCAGGCCCAATGGCAGGAATACGAGGAATGTCATGGCTCTGCCTCTATCGATTGCACACAACCTGCGCGCCGGCCTGACTGGCGGCACTGAAATCGTCCTCCTACCTACAAAATTCACCCGACGGGCTTCTTGATCTAGGTCAACCCGGGCCCTTTGGCGGGGCAAAATTTGTTGCGGTGCATATAAATCTAACAAACCGCCGCGCGGCACTCCCCACGGGCAACGTATCAGGAAAACCGTAACTAACAAATGTCGGCAATCGCGGGGGCGCGGACAAAAAAAGGGCCCCGCGTTTCCGCGGGGCCAATTTTCAGCAAGTGGATTTGGGCGAACTCAGCTTAGACGGGCTTGAACTTGGAAGCCGCTTCGAAGGCCTTGGTCATCTGCGCCTGGATCGGCGCGAACAGGTCCTTGGCGACGCCCTGGTAAAGCGCGACCGTTTCCTTGGCCATGGCCTGGGCCTTCTTCTGCTCGGCGGCGATCAGGTCGGCCTGCAGCTTCATCAGCTCGGACGGGTCGGTGATCGACATCGCCTTGAAGATCACGGCGACGCGGTCTTCGGCGAGCTCGGTCGCCTGGGAACGGGTCAGCTCTTCGATCTTGCTCAGGTTGCCGGCCGCGGCCTTGGTGGCGGCGACGGCGGCTTCGAAATTCTCGCGATAGGCCGTGACGGCCTGCTCGAACCCTTCGGTGGCCGCGGCGCGGGCCTTGTCGGTTTCGGCCTGGGCGGCGGAAGCGATCTTTTCCTGCTGCGTCTTGGCGGTGTTCACCGCTTCCAGGATGGTTTCCCGAACGGGGGCGAAGGGGTCGGTGGAAGTCGTTTTCTTGGTAGCCATATCAATTCTCCTGTTTCCCAATGTGGCGAAAAGGGGTTTGTCGGGCGGCCCGATCATCGGCACCGCCACAATTGCTGCGATGCAACATTGCTAATATGCCCAACTGATCCGCCACCGTCAAGGATATTTTTGTGCACTGCACAATAAATGTAGGAAGGCCGCCGCCCGCCGGTTTTCGCCGCCTGGGGTAAAAGACCCGCTTGATTCTCGCCCGCCGCTGACTCCTAAATGGCGGCAGATGGGGGCATCACAAGAAACGACAATCCTTTGGGAGGAAGCACCCGCCATGTCCATGAAAGCCGTTCTTTGGCGCCCGATGTACGACCCGGGCGGCCACGACCTTCTGCGCGCCGCCGGGATCGAGCCCGTCGTCGTCGACAGCCCCGACGCCGAGCAGGTCAAGGCAGCCCTCGGCAACGCCAACGCCCTTTGGGTGCGCACGCCCGAACGGGTGACCGCCGAGATCATGGACGCCGCCCCGGGCCTGACCGTGATCTCGACCTCCGGCTTCGGCACCGACAACATCGACATTCCCGCCGCCACGGCGCGCGGCATCCTGGTGGTCAACCACCTGGGCTTCGGGCGCACGCCCGTGGCCGAACATACGGTGATGCTGCTGCTGGCCTGCCTGAAACAACTGACCTGGGGCGACCGCGCGGCCCGCGACGGCACCGCCTGGTCGCAGCGCCAGGGCCTCCAGGTGTATGAACTCGAGGGCCGCACGGTCGGCATCGTCGGGCTCGGCTATATCGGCTCGGAACTGGCGAAGAAGCTGCGCCTCGCCTTCAATTGCCGGGTCCTGGCCTATGACCCCTACGTCAACGCGCGCCTGGCCCTGGTGACGGGGGTGGAAATGTGTACAGACCTCCACGCCATGCTGGCCCAGTGCGACGCGCTGGCCATGGCGGCGGAACTGACCGACGAAACCCGCAACATGATCGGCGCGGCCGAATTGGCGGCGCTTCCCGAAGGCGCCGTGGTCGTCAACGCGGCGCGGGGACAATTGATCGATCTGAACGCGCTCGACGCGGCGCTCGCCGCCGGCCACATCCGGGCGGCCGGGCTCGACGTCGTGTTCCCGGAACCGCTGCCGGCCGACCATGCACTGCTCAAGAACCCCAAGGTCATCTTCACGCCGCATACGGCGGGGGTGACTCAGGAGGCGTCGAAGGCGCTCGCCATCTCGGCGGCCCAGCAGATCACCACGGCCTTACAAGGTGAGATGCCGCCGTTTCCCTTAAACCCTGAGGTCTGGGACAGCCCGCAGTCGCGCCGCCCGCGTTAGGCGCGCAAGGGCCGACGGCCTTACGTGAAGTTACATATGTTTATTTAAATAACATATGTTATTATCCCGATAAACCAACTCGGGAGGCAGGCATGACAACACGCAGCGCCTTGCAGGGAATCACCGTGCTCGACATGAGCCGCGTCCTTGCCGGCCCTTCATCGACCCAACTGCTCGGCGATCTCGGCGCCGAGGTCATCAAGGTGGAACGCCGCGGCGTCGGTGATGAAACCCGCACCTGGGGGCCGCCCTATATGAAGGATGCCCACGGCAACGACAGCAGCGAAAGCGCCTACTACCTGTCGGCCAACCGCAACAAGCGGTCCGTCACGGTCGACATCGCCAAGCCGGAGGGCGTCGCCCTGGTCCGCCGCATGCTGGCCAAGTCGGACGTGCTGATCGAAAACCTGAAGGTCGGCGGCATGGCGAAATACGGCCTGGGGTACGATGATCTGAAGGCCGATTTCCCCGGTCTCGTCTATTGCTCGATCACCGGCTATGGCCAGACCGGCCCCTACGCACCGCGCCCCGGATACGACATGATGGCGCAGGGATTGGGGGGGCTGATCAGCATGACCGGCGAACCCGGCAGGCTTCCGGTCAAGGTGCCGATCGCCGTCAACGACGTGATGACCGGTATGTACGCGGCGGTCGCCATCCTGGCGGCGCTGCGTCATCGGGACGCCACCGGCGAGGGCCAGCACATCGACCTGGGCCTGCTCGATGTTCAGGTCGGCTGGCTCTACAACCAGGGCATGAACTATTTGATCGGCGGCACGATCCCGGAACGCCTGGGCACCGCCCATCCCAACACGGTGCCTTATCAGGCGTTCGAGACGCAGGACGGTTTCGTCATCATGGGCGCCAACAACGACGATCAGTTCCGGCGCTTTTGCGACATGGCCGGCGAACCGGAACTGGCCACTGACCCGCGCTTCGCAACCAACCCGGACCGGCTCAAGAACCGCGACGTCCTTATCGCCAAGGTGCAGGAAATCATGCATCGGCGGACCAGCGCTGAATGGATCGAGGACCTGAGCGAGGCGAGCCTGCCCGTCTGTCCGATCAACGATCTGAATCAGGTGTTCGCCGATCCCCACGTGCAGGCCCGTGGCATGAAGATATCCATGCCCCATGGCGCCGCCGGCGGCCGGCCGGTGGACATGATCGGCAATCCCATCAAGATGTCGGGAACGCCCGTATCCTACCGCCGCCCGCCGCCGGCCCTGGGCGAGCACACCGACGAAGTCCTGAACGACGTGTTCGGCCTGTCGCAGGACGAGATTTCCCGTCTGCGCGCCGACGAAATCATCTAGGAGGAACATTCCATGAGCGTGACAGTCACTTTTGTCGGGTCGGGCGATGCCTTCGGCGCCGGCGGCAGGTTCCAGACCTGTTACATGGTCGATGCGCCGGGCTTTCGCTACGTCATCGATTTCGGCGCCACCAGCATGACCGCCTTGAACCAACTGGGCATCGACCACACCACCATCGATGCCGTGGTGCTGACCCATATCCACGGCGACCATTGCGGCGGCCTGCCCTTTTTCCTGATGGATTCCATGTTGGGCGCCAAGCGGACGAAACCCCTGGTGATCGCCGGGCCGCGCGACACCCAGGTCCGCATCGCGGGAATCTGCGAGGCTTTGATGCCGGGCATGCACGCCATGTCACCAAAGTTTCAACTTAGTTATGTAGAAATGCCGGTCATGCAGGAATCACAGATCGGCCCGTTGACGGTCACCCCCTATCCGGCGGCGCATACGGGGGAGACCAATCCCACCAGCCTGCGCACGGAGATCGCCGGGAAAGTCGTGTCTTATACGGGCGACAGCGCCTGGACCAAGCACATGCCGGCGCTGGCCCGGGATGCCGACCTGTTCATCTGCGAATGCTATTTTTACGGCAAGCCCATCAAGTTCCACATGAACTACCCCGATATTGTCGAGCATCGGGACGATCTGACGCCCAAACGCATGATCCTGACCCATTTCAGCCGCGAGATGATGCCGCACAAGGACGAGGTGCCCGAGGAAACGGCTTATGACGGGCTGGTCGTGAACCTTTAGGAGAAGACAGAAGACATGACCGTACGTGTTGCAATCAACGGCTTCGGCCGCATGGGCCGTCTGGCCCTGCGCGCGGCCTGGGGGTTCGATCCGGCCCGGCCGGCCAGCCTGCAAGGCCCCGGCGGGGCCTGGGGGGCGGGCGACATCGACATCGTCCACATCAACGAGCCCGGCGGCACGGCGGAGATGGCGGCACACCTGATGGCGTTCGACAGCGTGCATGGCCGCTGGCCGGTCGCGGCGCGGGCGGACGGCGCGGATGCGGTCGTCCTCGGCAATCGGCGGATCGGATATTCCAGCGCCTCGAAACCGGCCGAAATCGACTGGGCCGTCCTGGGCGTGGATCTGGTGTTGGAATGTTCCGGCAAGTTCAAGACCCGCGACGCCGTGAAGCCCTATTACGCCGCCGGGGTCAGGAAGGTCGTCGTCTCCGCGCCGGTGAAGGGCGACGCGCTCAACATCGTCATGGGCGTCAACGACGATCTCTACGATCCCCAGGTCCACGATCTGGTGACCGCGGCGTCCTGCACCACCAACTGTCTGGCGCCTGTGGTCAAGGTGATCCATGAAGGCATCGGCATCGACCACGGCATGATCACCACCATCCACGACGTCACCAACACGCAGACGGTGATCGACAAGCCCATGAAGGACATGCGCCGGGCGCGCTCGGCGCTCGCCAACCTGATCCCCACCTCGACCGGGTCGGCCACGGCGATCACCATGATCTTCCCGGAACTGAAAGGGAAACTGGACGGCATCGCCGTGCGCGTTCCTCTGCTCAACGCCTCCATCACGGATTGTGTGTTCGAAGTGTCGCGCAAGACGACGGTGGAAGAGATCAACGGCCTGTTGCGCCGGGCGGCAGACGGGCCGCTTGCGGGCATTCTCGATGTCGAGGACCGGCCCCTGGTTTCCAGCGACTTCAAGAGCGACACCCATTCGTCCATCATCGACGCACCATCGACCATGGTCACGGACGGCACCCAGGTGAAGATCATCGCCTGGTACGACAACGAGATGGGCTATGCCCACCGCCTGTACGAACTGACGGAGAAGGTGGCGCGGTCGATCAACTGATCCGGCCCGCCTTGGAGCATCAAGCGATGTTGGATGTTCGAAAATACGCCGTCGTCACCGCCGCCTATTGGGGCTTCATGCTCACGGACGGCGCCTTGCGCATGCTCGTGCTGCTGCACTTCCACCGGCTGGGCTACACCCCGTTCGTACTGGCGGTGCTGTTCCTCGCCTATGAACTCATGGGCATCGTCACCAACGCCGGCGGTGGCTGGGTGGCGTCGCGGTTCGGGTTGAAACTGACGTTAACCGGCGGCCTGTTGCTTCAGGTTGTCGCCCTGCTCTCCCTCTCCGCGCTCGACCCCGCCTGGCCCAAGGAGGCGTCCGTGCTGTTCGTTCTCGTGGTCCAGGGCCTGTCCGGCGTCGCCAAGGACCTGACGAAGATGAGTTCGAAAAGCGCGCTCAAATTCGTCGTGCCGGAGAACGAAACCGGCGGACTTTACCGCTGGGTCGCCTTGTTGACGGGCTCCAAGAACGCCATCAAGGGGCTGGGTTTCTTCATCGGCGCGCTGCTGCTGTCCGTCGCCGGGTTCAAGGGCGGCCTGTGGCTGATGGCCGGTTTCCTGGCGGTCATCCTGGCAGGCGCCGCCCTGTCGGTCGAAAAGGGCATGGGCAAGGCCAGGAAGAAGGCCAAGTTCACCGAGATTTTCTCCAAGTCGCGGGAGATCAACCTGTTGTCGGCGGCGCGGGTGTTCCTGTTCGGCGCCCGCGACGTGTGGTTCGTCGTCGGCGTGCCCGTGTTCCTGTACGACCAATTGGGTTGGTCCTTCAATCAGGTCGGCGCCTTCATGGCCGCCTGGGTGATCGGCTATGGTTTCGTGCAGGCAATCGCGCCGAAACTGACGTCGCGGTCGCTCGACGGGTTGAGCACCGAAGTCCGCGCCGCAAGGGTCTGGCTGGTCATGCTCGCCCTGACCGTCGTGGTGATCATTGCGGCACTGCGCGTCGGCGTTGATCCGGCAATCGCCTTGATCGCCGGTCTGGCCGTGTTCGGAATCGTGTTCGCCGTGAATTCCGCCGTGCATTCCTATCTGATTCTGGCGCTCTCGGAGAACGAAGGCGTGACCATGAACGTGGGATTCTACTACGGCGCCAACGCCACCGGGCGCCTGCTGGGAACCCTGTTGTCCGGCATTTCCTATCAATGGGCGGGGATCGACGGATGCCTGATGGCCGCGTTCGCGTTCCTTGCCGCCGCCACGGTCTTTACGTCGCTCCTCAGCGACAAGCGCGCGCTGCACACGGCGTAAAGAAGCAGCCCCTAATCGCGCAGCAGCACCGCCGCGCACTTCTCGTCCGTGATCAGCGTATTGGCCAGGCCGGCGGCCAGGGCGGCGCGCACGATCTCGGCCTTGAACGTGCCGCCGGCCGCAAGGATGACATTGGGAATGCGGCGCAAGGTGTCGAAGGGCACCGACAGGGTGCGGGCATTGATCTCGTGATCGATCATCCGTCCGTCCGCGTCGATGAAATAGTCGCAGATATTGCCGACCGACCCTGCATCTTTCAGGTCCGCCACCTGATCGTGTGTCAGGACGCCGTATTCCACCATCTTCGTCTTGGCCGACAGATCGACCGCCGAAATCAGCGCGACCCCGCAACGTTCGGCGATGGCATAGACCTGACGCACCGGCGCGCTGTCCGCAAAGGCGGCGCGGGCGGCCGCGGTCTCGGCGATCATCGGCGCCGTCATGTAGTAGCACCGGGCATCCAGCACCCGGGCGAAGGCGGCCGCGTTGTCATAGGGATTGATGGCGCCGCTTTGCGACAAACCGCCCGATAAGGAAACGACGGTGTTTGTCGCGCCCTCGCGCGGGATCAGGGTTTGGCCGGCGGCGTGGATGGTCGCCCCCCAGCCGAGACCCAGAAACGCATCGGGCGCCAAGACACCGGATACGTATTGTCCTGCCGCCAAGCCGACGACGCGGCGCACGTCATCCTCGTCGATGGGGGCGGGGACGACCACGGCATCCTTTAGGCCAAAACGGTTACGCAGTGCGTTCTCCGCCTCCAGGCAGGGCGCCAAAGGCAGGTTTAGGGTCACGCGGACATGGCCCTCCCGCCGCGCTTCGTTGATGATTCGGTTCACAGTGGCGCGATTGAGCCTCACGCGGTCGGCCACTTCCTGCTGGGTCTGTCCCTCGCGGAAGTGGTACCAGCAGATGCGTGCCACGAGCGCCGGATCGACGGCGGCGGGGCGGGCGCCGGAGGTGCTGTTTTTGGGCCTTCTTGCCATGCTGTATCCTAGCCTTCTGGATGGCGCCAGGCGAGCTACAATGGCTTGAAAATGCTGCCTTCCGGCCATCGGGGCATTGGGCGTCCCTGGTATGGATTACACGGCTAATCCCATCAGGCGCAGCGCCGCCTGGTGGACCGGGCTGTCGGGTCGGCCCAGTTCGCGGCTCATGGTGAAATGGTGGATGCCGGGCAGGTCCGTTTCGCGGACCGTCAGCCCGGCGTCCCGCATCGCCTGGGCGAAATCCCGGCCCTGGCGGCGGAATTCGGCCAGCTCGCCGTCGCCGTAGAACAGATCGACGGGAGGCAGGCCCGGGCGGAGGTGGCGGATCGGGCTGTTCCGCGCGACCGCGTCGTCGTCCAGGTTAAGATAGCCGTTGCGATAGCTCAGGCGCGGCGGCGTCAGTTCGTAAATGCCGCTGGTGATGACCGTGCCCTTGACCGTGTCGGCGGGCAGGCCGCCCCAGGCTTCGCCCGGGGTGGTCCAATCCGTCACCGCCATCATCGCCGCCTGATGGGCGCCCGAGGAATGCCCGGCGGCGATCAGGCGGTTTGCGTCGGCATTCATGTCCGCCGCATGGGCGTGGACCCAGGCCAGGGCTCGGCGGCTCTGGTCGACGATTTGGTTGAGCGAGGCCTTGGGCGCCAGGGTGAAGTTGATGAAGGCCACCGCCGCCCCCGCCGCGACCAGGGCCGGGGCGAGGTGGCTTTCGTTGGCCTTGTCGCCGCGCGTCCAGGCGCCGCCGTGATAGAACACCACGACCGGCGCGCCGGGGGTAGCGGCGGGGAAGATATCCAGGGTTTCGTCCGGGCCGTCGCCGTAGGCGATGTCGAGGCGGCAATCCAGATCGGCCCGCGCGCGGACGCTGGCGGTGGCGTTCTCGGCGACATAGGCGTCGCCGTCGGGCACCAGGGAGCGTTGGTCGTATTGGCGGTCCAGTTCGGCCTGGTCGTAGTCGAGCCAGATTTTCGGCGCGGCGGTGCTGTCCATGGTGGCGGGTGTCCCGGGTCGGTTGATCCTCAATCCCTACATAACCAGCGCCGCGGCCGGATGCCACAAAAGAAAGGCCGCCGGTCCATATGACCGGCGGCCAGGGCTCACTTGGGTATTGGCGGAGAGTTAGAAGTCCATGCCGCCCATGTCCGGCATGCCGGCACCCGCGCCGGCGTCCTTCTTGGGTTCGGGCTTTTCGGCGATCATGGCTTCCGTGGTGATCAGCAGGCCGGCGACGGAGGACGCGTCCTGCAAGGCCGTGCGCACCACCTTGGTCGGGTCGACGATGCCGTTCTTGACCAGGTTCTGGTATTCCCCGGTCTGGGCATTGAAACCCCAGTTGGTGTCCTTCTGATCGCTCAGCTTGCCGGCGACCACGGCGCCGTCGAACCCGGCGTTCTCCGCGATCTGCCGCACTGGGGCCTGCAGGGCGCGGCGCACGATGTCGATGCCGACCTGCTGGTCGTGGTTTTCCGGCTTCAGGCCGTTCAGGGCGCGCACGGCGTAAAGCAGGGCCGTGCCGCCGCCGGCGATGATGCCTTCCTCAACGGCCGCGCGGGTCGCGTGCAGGGCGTCGTCGACGCGGTCCTTCTTCTCCTTGACCTCGACCTCGGTGGCGCCGCCGACCTTGATCACCGCGACGCCGCCGGCCAGCTTGGCCAGGCGCTCCTGCAACTTCTCGCGGTCGTAGTCCGAGGTGGTTTCCTCGATCTGCGCCCGGATCTGGTTGCAGCGCGCCTCGATGTCCTTCTTCGACCCGGCGCCGTCGACGACGGTGGTGTCGTCCTTGGTGATCGACACCTTCTTGGCCGTGCCCAGCATGTCGAGGGTCACGTTCTCCAACTTGATGCCCAGGTCTTCGGAGATCACCTGGCCCTTGGTCAGGATCGCGATGTCTTCCAGCATGGCCTTGCGGCGGTCGCCGAAGCCCGGCGCCTTCACGGCGGCGACCTTCAGACCACCGCGCAGCTTGTTGACGACCAGGGTCGCCAGGGCCTCGCCCTCGATGTCCTCGGCGATGATCAGAAGCGGCTTGCCCGACTGCACGACGGCTTCCAGCACCGGCAGCATGGCCTGCAGGTTCGACAGCTTCTTCTCGTGGATCAGGATGTAGGGGTTATCCAGTTCGCAGGCCATCTTGTCGGCATTGGTCACGAAATAGGGCGACGAATAGCCGCGGTCGAACTGCATGCCTTCGACCACGTCCAGTTCCGTTTCCAGGCTCTTGGCCTCTTCCACGGTGATGACGCCTTCGTTGCCGACCCGCTGCATGGCCTCGGCGATGATGTCGCCGATGGAGCGGTCGCCGTTGGCGGAAATGGTGCCGACCTGGGCCACTTCCTCGTTGGTCTTGACCGGGTGGGAACGCTTCTTGACGTCGGCCACGACGGCTTCGACGGCCATGTCGACGCCGCGTTTCAGGTCCATCGGGTTCATGCCGGCGGCCACGGCCTTGGCGCCCTCGCGGACGATGGCCTGGGCCAGCACGGTGGCGGTGGTGGTGCCGTCACCGGCCAGGTCATTGGTCTTGGACGCCACTTCCTTGATCATCTGGGCGCCCATGTTCTCGAACTTGTCGGTCAGCTCGATCTCCTTGGCGACGGTGACGCCGTCCTTGGTGATGCGCGGCGCGCCGAACGCCTTGTCGATCACGACGTTGCGGCCCTTGGGGCCGAGGGTCACCTTGACGGCGTTGGCCAGGGTGTCCACGCCCTTGAGAAGACGCGCCCGTGCGTCGCCATGAAACTTCACTTCTTTCGCAGCCATGTTCGATCACTCCTTTGAAGAGAGGCAGCTTTCAAATTGCTGATGGGTTGATGTGGGATCGGACGCCTTAGGCGGCCTTCTTGGTTTTCGCGGCCTGGGTGGCCTCGATGACGCCGAGGATGTCGGACTCCTTCATGATCAGAAGTTCCTCGCCGTCGATGGTCACTTCCGTGCCCGACCATTTGCCGAACAGGACCCGGTCGCCGGCCTTGACGTCCAGCGGCGTGACCGTGCCGTCCTCGGCCTTATGGCCCGAACCGACGGCGATGACCTCGCCCTCCATGGGCTTTTCCTTGGCCGTGTCGGGGATGATGATCCCGCCCTTGGTCTTTTCGTCCTGTTCGATGCGGCGGACGAGAACCCGGTCGTGAAGAGGTTTGAACATGCGATGGCTCCTCTTGAACATTCCTTGGTTGAGCAAGCAAATGACGGGAGAAAACCCTTGGGAATCCGGCATTTCCCCCCGTTTCCGCGAAAAAATTTAGTCGCCGATCCCGCGCCTTCAAGCCCCTTCGGGCAGAAAAATTCACCGGCCGGCGCGCGATTGGCAGCACTCTCCGCCGGAGGCTGCTAATCCATTGTTTTTACGCAATAATTATTGACGCATTGGAAAATTTCGGGCGACAATTCAGGCGTCCAGGGAGGACATGCAAGACGCGCGCTCAAGACGGAGGGTCTCACATGTCATTGGAAGTACAGCTTTCAGGCTATCGCCTGACCACCGCCGAAATCACCTACCGGCGCCCGGACCACCTTCACCTCCTTCAGGATTACATTTGGCAGGATCTGGACATCGCCCCGGACTTTCCCGTGCTGCGCCGGTTCCTGGACTTCTGGGAAAACAATCTGGAGGGCCCCCTGCATTCCGTGCGCGTCGCCTCGGCGGCGCTGGTCAAGCCGGCGGAATTCCGCCTGGTCGGCGGGATGATGCGCCTGCACTGAGGCGTTAATCAGCCCGCCATGCGGGCGAGCGCCAGGGCGACGCCGATCAGGCTTTCTCCGGCGACCAGACCGGCGGCGAGGGCCGTGCCGTTGCGTTCCGTCCATTCGGGATTGAGGCGCGCGGCCCCGGCCGCGATGACCGCGCCCAGGCACAGCGAGATCGAATTCCACGCGGGAATGACGAAGGCGACTCCGGCGGCGGGGGCGCTGGGCAGAAAGCGGGAGACGCGCTCGGGTGCCAAGCGGTCGGCCGCGCCCAGGATCAGGCCCAGCACCGCCGCCACGGCCATGGCGGGCGCCGCCCCCTCGGGAATAGCACTCAGGCCCGCCGACATCACCTCGGCCACGGCCTTCCAGGTCGCCACGGCGGGGGCCGGCCAGTCGGGGGTCATCAGCATGGCGGCGGGGTCGGGGATCAGGGCGAGATAGACCGCCGCCCCGGCCAGCGATCCGGTCAGCACGCCCAGCGCCTGCGCATAGATCTGCAACCGCGGCGTCGCGCCGACCAGGGATCCGGTCTTCAGATCGTGCATCATGTCGGCGCATTGCCCGGCGGCGCCGCCGGTGATGTTGGCGGTCATCAGGTTGGCCGCCATGTCGCCGGGCGTGACGGCGCCGTAGGTCAGCTGCGTCACCTTGCCCAGCGCACCCACGGGCGTGACGCCCGTTTCCCCCGACACCCGTGCGGCGATCACGGCGAGGACATAGCTGAGCGCCACGGCCAGCACCGACACCCAGACCGGCAGGCCGAACAGGGCCCATCCGGCGATGCAGATCAATGCCGTCACCCCGGCCAGCGCCAGGGCGTAGCCGCGTCCCATCCGCCGGTCCGCGCCGATCAGCCGCCGGCGGATGCGCAGGACCGAAATCGCGAAGGACGTCAGGGCCGCCGTGACCGTCAGGGTCACCCCCGGCCACAACAACCAGGCGACCAGTTCGGAAAACCAGACCGTGCCGGGTGCGCCCGCCTGGGCCCACCCCCGGTCCAGCACCCAGGGGGCGAGCACGCCCCAGGATGCGCCCGCGCCGAGCAGCAACGATAGCCCCGCGCGCGGGCCGATCAGCGCCCCGAAGCCGATCATCAGCAGCGACGGGTCGAAGGACATGCCCAGGTTCTTGAAGGTCACGCCCCCGGCAGGTGATCCCGGCAGGGCCAGACGCGGCACCGCCGCCGCCAGATCGACGGCCAACTTGACCGCCGCCGAGACCCCGGCCGCCGCCAGCAGGGCGCGCAGGCGGGCCGTCTGTTCGCGGCCCTTGCCGTGAATACGTTTCAGGGTTTCCGCCGTCGCCAGACCGGCGGGAAAGGCGAGGTTCTCGTGCTCGATCATCTGGCGGCGCAGGCCGGCGGCGACAACCACGCCCAGGATCGACACGCAGAACACCCAGAACGCCAGCACGGGCCATTGCAGGGTCTGCCCGGTCAGCAGCGTCAGGGCCGGAATCGGCGCGACCAGCCCGCCCGACACGATGGAGGCCGAGGCCGAGGCCGCCGTCTGGTTGATGTTGTTTTCCCTGAGGCCCAAAGGCGCCGTGCCGAGGCCGCGTTCGGCCAGGCGCCAGGCCCCCACGGCCAGCAGCCCGGCGGCGATCGACATGTTGAAGGACCAGCCGATCTTGAGCCCTGAATAGACGTTGCAGGGGGTCAGGGCCGCGCCCAGAAGCATGCCGGTCAGAACCGCGCGGCGGGTGAACTCGACGGGACTTTCCTGTTTCATGCCGTCCAGGCTTTGCAGACGGGGTTCCGTCTGTCAAACCGGGGCGTCAAACCAGGCTTGGCCGGGATGGTGTCAGAAATCTTGCGGCGGCGGCGGATCTACGGGGTATAATCGGGCAAAAGCCGGTGACGGCACGCGTGCGCGGATCACGCGCCGAAAATAATGGGAGACGTTCATGGATCACTCCGTTCTGGTGGTCGAAGACGACGACAACATCGTCCTGTCGCTGAAATTCCTGCTCGAAAAGTCGGGGTTCGCGACGCGCGTCGTCGGCGACGGGAATGCGGCGCTCGGCGAAATGCGCGCGGCCAAACCGGACGTCGTGCTGTTGGACGTCATGCTGCCGGAGCGGGACGGCTTTTCCGTGTGCGAGGAAATGCGCGGCAACAGCGCCTGGTCCGACGTTCACATCATCATGCTGACGGCCAAGGGGCGCGAGGCGGACCGCGAAAAGGGCCTGTCCGCCGGGGCCGACGACTTCATCACCAAACCGTTTTCCACCCGCGACCTGGTCACCAGGGTCAAGGCCGCCGTTGGGTTGGCCGTGGACTGATGGCGGGCGGCCCGGCACGCGATCCCGAGCCACGCCGGGCGGGTGCCCCGGAGCGGGGAACAAGCCGGGTCGGCGCTTTTTCCGTGTCGCTGTTTTTGGTCGCCACGCTGCTGTTTCTGCCGCCGCTGGTGACCCTCGGCGAAGGGTCGGCCGACCTGTTCGGGCTGCCGCGGATTTTTGTGGTTCTGTTCGCCGTTTGGATCGGCGTCGTCGCCGCGATCTACCTGATTGCCGAACGCGTCGACCGCTCGGCCCCACGGGACGACTGAGGTGCTCGAAGGCTGGGTCATCTTCATCGCGTCGGTGGCCTATCTCGGCCTGCTGTTCGCCATCGCCTTCTGGGGCGACAAGCGGGCGGATGCCGGGCGCTCGATCCTCAACAATCCCTATATCTACGCGCTGTCCATGGCGGTCTATTGCACGAGCTGGACCTTCTACGGCAGTGTCGGCCGGGCCGCGACCTCGGGCCTGGATTTCCTGCCGATCTATCTGGGGCCGACCCTGGTGCTGGTGCTGTGGCCCTTCGTGCTGGAAAAGATGGTCCGCATCTCGGCGGAAAACCGCATCACCTCGATCGCCGATTTCATCGCCTCGCGATACGGCAAAAGCATCTATCTCGGCGGCCTCGTCACGGTGATCGTGGTGTTCGGCATCCTGCCCTACATCGCGCTACAGCTTAAGGCCGTGTCGACCAGTTTCACCGTGCTGATTCAGTATCCGGAAATCGTCATGCCGCGCCATCTGGGGCGCGTGCCGCTGTTCCAGGACACGGCCTTTTTCGTGGCCCTGATCATGGCCCTGTTCGCGATCCTGTTCGGCACCCGCCACATCGACGCCTCGGAACATCACGAAGGCATGGTGATCGCCGTCGCCTTCGAATCGATCATCAAGCTGCTGGCGTTCCTTGCCGTCGGGTTTTACGTCACCTACGGCGTGTTCGACGGGTTCGGCGACCTGTTCGCCAAAGGCAACGCGGTGCCCGAGATCTCCCAACTGTTCCACCAGGTCGGGGCCGGGGGCTATGCGCAATGGTCGACCCTGCTGGTGCTGTCCATGTTCGCCATCGTCTGCCTGCCGCGCCAATTCCAGGTCGGCGTGGTCGAGAACGTCAACCCGGACCATGTGCGCAAGGCGGCCTGGCTGTTCCCGCTCTATCTGATCCTGATCAACGTGTTCGTGCTGCCCATCGCCATCGGCGGCCTGTTGCAGTTTCCCGACGGCGGCGTCGACGCGGATACCTTCGTCTTGACCGTGGCCATGGCCAATCAGAACGAGGGCATGGCTCTGTTCGCCTATATCGGCGGTCTGTCGGCGGCCACGGGCATGCTGATCGTCGCGACCATCGCGCTGTCGACCATGGTGTGCAACGATCTTGTGGTGCCGGTGCTGCTGCGCATGCGGTGGTTCCAGGCCCGGTTCACGGGCGACCTGTCGGCCTTCCTTTTGTTCGTCCGGCGCAGCGCGATCCTGTTCGTGCTGCTGCTCGCCTATACCTACATGCGGCTGATCGGGGAATCCTACGCCCTGGTCACCATCGGCCTGGTGTCCTTCGCCGCGGCGGCGCAGTTCGCGCCGTCGCTGCTGGGCGGGATATTCTGGAAGGGCGGCACGCGGGCCGGCGCCATGACCGGCCTATTGTTGGGCACCGCCATGTGGTTCTACACCCTGGTGTTGCCGTCCTTCGCGCGGTCGGGCTGGGTCGACATGAGCCTGATCGAATTGGGCCCCTACGGCATCGAGTTCCTGAAGCCCTATGCCCTGTTCGGGCTCGACGGGATCGACCATCTGTCCCATTCCCTGTTCTGGTCGATGCTGGTCAATATCGGCGGCTTCGTCTGGGTGTCGCTGCTCAGCCGGGCCAGCGATTTGGAGCAGTTGCAGGCCGGCGAGTTCGTGCAGAAGTTGGACAGCCCGGGGGCGAAGCCGGTCACCGTGTGGCGTGGTTCCGCCCCGGTCGGCGAACTGAAGGCCGTGCTGCGGCGCTTTCTGGGTAACGATCGGGCGGGGGCGGCGCTCGCCGGCTTCGCCGAACGCCAGGGCCTTAACCTCGATCCCCGGGCGGAGGCGGCGCCGGCGCTGGTGTCTTTCGCCGAACGGCAGTTGGCGGGGGTCATCGGCGCGGCCTCGGCCCAGGCCGTGGTGGCCAGCGTGACCAAGGGTGAGGTCGTCAGCACCGAGGACCTGATGCGCATTCTCGACGAAACGTCGCAGGTCATCGAGTACTCCCACGAGCTCGAGGAAAAATCCAAGGCGCTTGAGGAAACCACGGCCGAGCTGCGGGCGGCCAACGAGCGGCTTAAGGAACTGGACCGCATGAAGGACAACTTCATCACCACCGTGGGCCATGAGTTCCGCACGCCGTTGACATCGATTCGCGCGGCGGGAGAAATCCTGTCCGACAACCCGGCTCTGCGCGGGGCGGAGCGCGACCGTTTCTACAGCGTCGTCGTCGCCGAAACCCAGCGCCTGACGCGCCTGATCGACCAGCTTCTCGATCTTTCGAAGATGGAGGCGGGGAATTTGGAATGGCGGATGGCGCCGCTCGACCTGGCGGCGACCATCGAGGCGGCCGCGGCCGCGGCGTCGCCTCTGGTCCAGGCCGAGGGCGTGCGCCTGGACCTGGATCTTCCCGGTGGTCTGCCCCGGGTTCATGCCGACCGTGACCGGCTGATCCAGGTTCTGGTCAACCTGATTTCCAATGCCGTGAAATTCTGCGATCCGAACGAGGGGCATATCCGCATTACCGCCACGGCGGACGCCGGCCAGGCCACCGTCGACGTGATCGACAACGGTCCCGGCGTGGCGCCCGGCGAACGGGACCGCATTTTCGAACGTTTCCAGCAGGGCGGATCGGGCGAAACCCTGACCAACAAGCCCAAGGGCACGGGATTGGGACTCGCCATTTGCCGAGAGATTGTCGAGCGTTTCGGCGGCAAGATATGGGTCGAGCCGGCGCCGGGGCGGGGCTCCGTATTCCGTTTCACGCTGCCGGCATCGACCGTGGACGCGGCACGCTGAGCGGCGTCCATGCCGCCATGATTTATCGAGGGCATCGATGACAGAAACGCCACCACCGGATAACGAAGACAGTCGGCTTGCCGCGCCTGCGCCGTCCCGCCGCCTGCCCGACACCCTGCCGGGGATCGATATGGGCGCATTCCGTGAGATGGTTCGCGGCAACGACGACATGATCCACAAGCTGCTGGGAAAGTTTCTCGACGCCTATGGGGGCAAGGCGGCGGAGATCGGGGCCGACGTGGAGGCGGGCAATTTTCAACGCGCCATCGGCGCCGCCCATGCGTTGAAGGGCGTCAGCGGCAACATCCGTGCGACGGAGGTGTTCGAGGCGGCGAAAGCCCTCGAAGCCGCCCTGAAGGCCGCCCCCGAAGGCCCGGACATCGGGTCGCGGCTGACCGATCTCGCCGGCGCGTTGGATAAGGTCATGGCCGGACTGAGCGACGCGCTCGGACATCCGCCGAATCCGCCGGCCTAACGGGACTGGCGGGTCTCTTTCCCCTTGTGGAACGCGCCGTTCAGGGTGCGTGAACAATTCACCAAAATATCGCAGTTCTTCTTATAATTACTTGATTTTGGTGGCTGAAATCCCGAAGACAGACAGGTGAACATCGGTTAATATGCCCCAAACCTACACCCGGGCGGAACGTTAGACCCGGGACAGGGCAACTATTTCGTGGATTTCCACGAGGGGGAATATTATGCCGCGATCGCCAATGTTGGGCGCGCGCCTTCGGCGGCTCCGCAAGGACCGTGGACTGACGCAGGTTAAGCTCGCCGAAATTCTCGGCATCTCGCCCAGTTACCTGAACATGATCGAGCACAACGACCGGCCCTTGACCGTGTCGCTGCTGCTCAAGCTTTCGGAGGCGCTCGGCGTCGATCTGCGGGACTTTTCCGCCGGCGACGAGGTGCGCATCAAAAGCGACCTGGAAGAGGCCCTGTCCGATCCCATGTTCGGCGGCACCCGTCCTTCGGCGGCGGAACTGGACGAGTTCGTGACCTCCGTGCCCGACATCTGCCGTTCGTTCCTGCGGCTCTATCGATCCTACCGCAACAGCCGCGAGGATGTGGAGGCGCTGACGGACAAGCTGGCCTCCAGCCCCTATCTGGTGGCCTCCAGCCATTCCGTGCGCACCCTGCTGACCTCGGTCCGCAGCTTCTCGGAAATCCTGCTCGACAACATCGATCTGGCCGCGGCCGAGCGTCAACAGTTCCTCGGCATCGTCGTCGACGGCACGGAAAAACTCACTTTGCAGGTCGACGAACTGCTCCGCTTCATTACCGGCGAGAACCTCGACAACCTTCTTGAAAGCCGCACGCCGACGGAAGAGGTCGGCGACTTCACCGAACGTAACGACAATTTCTTCGACGATCTGGACCGCCGGGCGGAGGCGCTGCGCGCCGAAATCGGGATGGAGACCGTGGGGTTGTTTTCGCGCCTGTCCGAGGTGTTGCGGGACCGTTTCGGGATCGAGGTCGAAACCACGGGCATCGGGGATGCGGGCCGGGGGGGCGCCGTGGTCCCGGCGGTGCGCCTGGAGTCCGGGGCGGGGGGCGGCGGCGGGCGGTTGGTCGTGCGCGACGATTTGGCCCTGCCCAGTCTGCGCTTCCATCTGGCCCGCGAGACGGGCCGCCGCGCGGCCGCCGACCTGATCGACGCCTGGGTCGAGGAAGCGGGATTGTCCCCCGCGTCCGAGGATTTATGCCGCGACTATCTGGCGGGGTATTTCGCCGCCGCGGTGCTGATGCCCTATGGCGCCTTTCTCGACCGCGCGCGCGCCTATCGCTACGACGTGGAGCGCCTGAGCCAGGCCTTCGGCGTCAGCCTGGAACAGGCCTGCCGGCGTCTCGCGACCCTGCGTCGCCCGGGCGAGGAAGGCGTGCGCTTCCACTTCCTGCGCATCGACAGTGCGGGCAACGTGTTCCGGCGGGTACCCGGTTCGGGCCTGCCGATTCCCCGGTTCGCGGGAATCTGCCCGCGCTGGAACGTGCATGCGGCCAGTGGGCGGCCGGGCACCGTCGATGCTCAGGTTCTGCAATTGGCCGACGGCAGCGCCTATCTTTCCGTCGCCTTCGGTCAGCGCCGGCCCGGGTCCGGGTACAATGCGCCCGACGGCAGCTATGCGCTGGCGCTGGGCTGCCGGCTGGAGGACGCGGGCGAGCTGGTCTATTCGGGCGGCCTGGACCTGACGCGGTCGGAGACCTTCCTGCCCGTCGGCGTGACTTGCCGGCTGTGCGAACGGACAGATTGCGCTCAGCGGGCCCACCCGACCCTCATCCATGCCGTCGAGCGCGGGGCGCCGGCGCCGGATAAATCGGCCCTCAAGGCGGCCCGCAAGCAGGCCGCGTCGCTTTCCGACTGACGGACGTCCCAAGGGGCAGGGACGCGGACAAAAAAAGCGCGGGTCTTGCGGACCCGCGCTCGATCACCAGTCTTTGGGACGATTAAGACCTAGCTGGTCAGAATGCCGACCGCGATCAGAATCGCGAAGACAACCGGCAGGATCAGGAACGCTTTATTGATTTTGCCCATGACTGCTCTCCCATTATGAAATCCGTAAATCAACGCCTTGCGTGAAGGCCGGCGGGCCGATCTTCGACAGGCGACCGGCGGGTGCCGGATTGCGTATTGTTAATATTACACTTTTCTTTTTACGCGGCAACTTAAATGCTGATTTCATTATAAAAATAGCGTTAATGAGTGTGTATAAAATTATGTGTTTAAGTGAATCATGTAAAATAAAGGAAGGCCAGGGACTGCTCTGCGGGCGGTTTCCGCCGACCGCGGCTGTCCCGCGTGCTATCATCGGTCCGTTGCCGTGGGCGTGGGGTGCGCGGGGGCAGGGGAGTTGGCGAGACGATGATCATCCACGTGGAAAAACTGCTCGATGACGGCGGGCTCGGCGAAATCGACGCCATTCTCGACGATGTCCCCTGGATCGACGGGGCGGACGGAATGCGCGGCGACATCAAGGCCGTGAAGCGAAACCGCCAGGCCGACCGCGCCGCCGCCGGCGATGCCCTGGCGCCGGCCGACCGCCTGGTCATGGGCGCGATCGGGCAGTCTGCGCCGATCCGCAACGGGACCTTCCCGCACCGGGTCATGCGCCCGCTTTACGCCCGTTACGGCGTGGGCGCGGGGTATGGCCTGCACACGGACAACCCCTTCATCGGCAACCCGGAATCGATCCGCGCCGACGTATCCTGCACGCTGTTCCTCAATGCGCCCGAGGATTACGACGGCGGCGAGCTGGTCATCCTGGCCCCCGGCGGCGAGGTCAAGGTCAAGCTGCCTCGGGGCGCCGCCGTGGTCTATCCGACCGGCTGGCATCATCGGGTCGAGGCCGTGACAAGGGGCGAGCGGCGGGTCGCCGTGACCTGGATCCAAAGCCGGGTCGCCTCCGCCGAGCGGCGCGAGATTCTGGCCGAAGCCAACGGCGTCGCCCATCACCTGCACCAGACAGCGGCCAACAGCCCGGCCGCCCTGACCGCGCAACGGGTGTTCAACAGCCTGATGCGGCGCTGGGCCGAGGGCGGCTAAGCGCCGCCGGCCCGGTCTCTGATCAACGGCCGCACCGGCCCCGCCCACGGCCTTTCCGGGCCGCCGGGGATGCTTGCGCCTCCCCGGAATTTGTGCAAAATTACGACAAATACGAATAATTATGCATAATTTACGGAATCGCGGAGGAACACGTCCTCCGCGTCCTGGGAATGGGAGCGGGCGGACAGCCAGACGATGCAGGATTTCGGCCAGGCCTTCCTCACGGCCTTCTCATTGCTGTTCAGCTTCGACGCGGACCTGATGGAAGTCATCGGGCTGTCGCTGCGGGTCAGCCTGACGGCCCTGCTGGCGGCGGGGGTGATCGGCCTCAGCATCGGGGCCTTGCTGGCCGTGACGCGGTTCCCCGGCCGCGGCGTGGCGCTGGTCGTCGTCAATTCCATGATGGGCCTGCCGCCGGTGGTGGTCGGCCTGATCATCTACATGCTGCTGTCCAACGCCGGGCCGCTCGGCTTCCTGGGCCTGCTTTATACGCCGTCGGCCATGATCATCGCCCAGGCGGTCCTGATCCTGCCGATCATCGCCGCCCTGTCGCGCCAGGTGATCGAGGACCTGCACAATGAATACGCCGACCAGTTCCGTTCGTTCTGCGTGCCCACGGGCCGCATGATGACGGAGCTGCTGTGGGACGCGCGCTATTCCCTGCTCACGGTCATGCTGGCCGGGCTCGGCCGCGCCATGGCCGAGGTCGGCGCCGTCATCATCGTCGGCGGCAACATCAACCATCTGACCCGCGTCATGACGACGACCATCGCGCTGGAGACGTCAAAGGGCGACTTGCCCCTGGCGCTCGGCCTCGGCGTCGTGCTGCTGACCATCGCACTCGCCATCAACGCGGGCGTCATGGGCTTGAACGCCACGGCGAAAAGGCAGGCCTATGCGTGAGTTGCGCCCCGCGAACGTTATCGATCTCCGTAATCCACGGGACGGCGGCACCGGGGCCGACCTGTTTCCCGTCGCCATCGAGGACCTGACCTATCAGGCCGGCGGCGCGGTGCTGATCAAGGGCATCGACCTGACCCTGGACGCCCATGGCGTGACCGTCATCATGGGTCCCAACGGGGCCGGGAAAAGCCTGCTGCTGCGGCTCATGCACGGGCTGCTGGAGCCCTCGGGCGGAGGCGTCACCTGGGGCGGCCATCCGCTCGACGAGGCCGTCCGCCGCCGTCAGGCCATGGTGTTCCAGCGCGCGGTGATGCTGCGCCGCTCCGTCGCCGCCAACATCGATTTCGTGCTGCGCCTGCGCGGCCGTGCCGACCCGGCCCGGCGGCGGGAAATCCTGGAACACGCGGGCCTCGCGGCCCAGGCCGACCAGCCGGCGCGGCTGTTGTCCGGCGGCGAACAGCAGCGCCTGGCCCTCGCCCGGGCCCTGGCCACGGAGCCGGACGTGCTGTTCATGGACGAGCCGACGTCGAATCTGGACCCGGCCTCGACCCTGGTGATCGAGGACATCACCAAGGCGGCCCGCGACCGCGGCACCAAGATCATCTTCATCACCCACGACATGGGCCAGGCCCGCCGCCTGGCCGACGACGTGGTGTTCATGCACCGGGGCAAGGTGCTGGAGCACAGCCCGGCGGCGGCGTTTTTCAATCAACCGTCCTCGGCCGAGGCCGGCGACTACATGGCGGGAAAGATCATCCTGTGATCGCCCCGCCCCGAACGATCAACGAACCAGCAATCAGGGAGACATCCATGAAAACAGTTAAACGGATCACTTTCGGCGCGGCGGCCCTCGCCCTTGCCGTGGCGGCCTTCGCCGCCGCCCCGGCCCAGGCCGACGGCAAGTCGATCATCGTGCAGTCGACGACCTCGACCCAGAATTCGGGCCTGTACGGCTACATGCTGCCGATCTTCGAAAAGAAGACGGGCATCAAGGTCAACGTGGTCGCCGTCGGCACCGGCCAGGCGATCAAGAACGCCCAGAACTGCGACGGCGACGTGCTGCTGGTCCACGCCAAGCCGGCGGAGGAAAAGTTCGTCAGCGCGGGCTACGGCGTGAAGCGTTCCGACGTCATGTATAACGACTTCATCGTCGTCGGCCCGCCCGCGGACCCGGCCAAGGTCGGCGGCATGACCGACGCGCCCAAGGCGTTCAAGATGATCGCCGACGCCAAGGCGACCTTTGCCTCGCGCGGCGACAATTCGGGCACGCATAAGAAGGAAGTCCGCCTGTGGAAGGCGGCCGCCGTCGACATCAAGAAGGCGTCGGGCGGCTGGTACCGGGAAACCGGCAGCGGCATGGGCGCCACCCTCAACGCCGCCGTCGGCATGGGCGCCTATGCCCTGACCGACCGCGCCACCTGGATCAGCTTCAAGAACAAGGGCGACTACAAGATCCAGGTCGAGGGCGACAAGCAGCTGTTCAACCAGTACGGCATCATCCTGGTCAACCCGAAGAAGTGCCCCAAGGTGAAGCAGGCCGAAGGCCAGGCCTTCATCGACTGGATTCTGTCCAAGGACGGCCAGGACACCATCGCGTCCTACAAGCTGAACGGCCTGCAGCTGTTCTTCCCGAACGGCAAGTCGTCGTAACGGCAGGGACGTTCATATGACCGGGAAAGGGCGGGCCTTCGGGTCCGCCCTTTTCTGATTCGGCGGGCCGCTCACGCCCCCACGAAATGCACCTTGCCCAGGCCGGTGATGTCGTAGCCGCCCATGGTCAGGGCCTTGAAGCGGAAGGCTTCTGAGCGGCAGAAATCCAGGAACGCCTGCATGGGCGGCTCGAACCAGGCCTTGCGGTCGACCAGCAGGTCGAAGCGTTCGCGCAGCAGCGGCACGAATTCCAGCTTCAGCGGCGCGGCCGTGGCGCGCAGGCCCAGCGTGACCTCGCCCATGTGATCGGCGACGACCTGGGCCGCGTCCGTTTCCGTGCGCGCGGGCTCGGTCATCACGCAGTCCTCGGGGCCGATCCCGGCCTCGGCCAGCAGATGTTCCAAAAGCGCCTGGGTGCCGGCCTCGGCCTGGCGCGGCACGATCAGGCGGCCGCGCAGGTCGGCGATGGTTTTGAACTGATCGGCGGATGCGGGGTCGACGATCAATCCCCGCTCGCGCCAGGCGAATTCGACCAGCACGCAGGGCGCCGCCGCCGCGTAACGGCGGACCCAGCCGATGTTCCAGGCCGCGTCGTCGCCGCTGTTTCCGGCCTCGGGATCGAACATGTGCAGGCCGGCGGCGATGCCTTCGCAATCGGCGAACCGCGCCAGCCCGTCGGCGGAGCCGTCGAAAAAGGTCGCGAGCCCGCAGCGCGACTGGCGCAGCGCCCAATCCAGCAGCGGATCGTGGGACCCCAGGAACACGCCCGGAAGCACCCTGGCCGGTTTCGTGGATGCGGCCTCCATGGCGGCCGCCGCCCCGTCGCCGGCCATGCCGCGGGCGACCCAGGCCTCGATCTCGGCGCGGGGAAACAACAGCTTGCCCATGGCGCGGGAACACGGAATCCGCCCCGTGGCGGCCAGGTCATAGACCTTGCGCTGCTTGATGCGCAGAAAGTCCGCCAGTTCCTTGGTGGTCATGTATTCGGTCATGGGGCCGCAGTTTTGCGGAAAGGTCCGTTATTTACAAGTGGACATAACGGCCCGCGCGGCGCGTTCAGACCTAATACCCGTCACGCTCCGGGAAAGGCCTGCCCCGTGGCGCCCAGGGTGTCGACTCGCCGCCGGTGGAAGCCGTCGGCGAAGGCCGCCAGGAACGGGTCGCTGAACGCGGGGCCGACGAAGGTCATGCCCATGGGCAGGCCCGACGGCAGGAAGCCGTTGGGCACGGCGATGGCGGCGAGGTCGGCCATGGAGGCGAAGTTCAGGTAATAGCCGTTGCTGGCGTTGGTCGGGATCGGGTCGGCCATGACCTGGGCCACCGTGTAAACGGTGCCGACCGTGGGCACGGCGATCAGGTCGGCGGCGTCGAAGGTGCGGCGGATTTCGCGGGCGTTGCGGTGCAGGCGGTACATGGCCTGGAACGCCTCGGCCGCCGTATAGCGCCCGGCCGCGGTGATGACCTGGCGGACGACGGGGTCGGCGGCGTCCGGATTGGCGCGGATGAAGTCGCCGACCATGGCGTCCCGTTCGGCGATCCAGGGGCCTTCGAACATCATGCGGCTGGTCTCGAAGAACACGTCGAAATCGATTTCGGTCAGGGCGTGGCCCATGGCGGTGAGTTCGGCCAGGCCCCGGTCGAACAGGGCTTCGGCCTCGGCATTGCCGAAGAAGGTGCGGCTGGCCTTGCCCGGCACCGCGATGCGGAGCGGCGCACCCGCGTCCTGCACGGGGGGCTGGGCAGGGGCCGCGCGGCCGTAGACGTCGTCCGGGTCGACGCCCCGGCAGGTTTCCAGCACGCGGAGCGCGTCGGCCGCCGTCAGGGCATAGACCGAGACCGTGTCGAACGACGGGCTGGCGTTGACCATGGCGGTGCGCGGAAACAGGCCCAATGTCGGCTTGAGCCCGACCACGTTGTTGTAGCTGGCGGGCACGCGGCCCGAGCCGCCGGTGTCGGAGCCGAAGGCGAAACCGCACAGCCCGGACGACACGGAGACGGCGGCGCCGGAGCTGGAGCCGCCCGGGATATAGGCGGCGTCGAACGGATTGCGGGCGACGCCGTAGGGCGTGCGCACGCCGACCACGCCGGTCGCGAACTGGTCCATGTTGGTCTTGCCGATCAGGACGGCGCCGGCGTCCAGCGCGCGCTGCACGGCCAGATTGGTGCGCTCTGCCGTATAGGCATAGGCCGGGCAGGCCGAGGTCGTCGGCAGGCCGGCGATGTCGATGCAGTCCTTGACGCTGAACGGGATGCCGTAAAGCGGCAGGGCCGCTCGGTCGGCCGGCGGCAGGGCGGCCAGCGCGCTGGCGCGGGCCAGGACGGTTTCGCCGGGCACCTTGTAAATCCACACGCCGTCATCGCCGCGTGCCTCAATCGTGCCGAGGACATGGGCCGCGACGTCGACGGGCGTGACGTCGCCCGCGGCGTAGGCCGCCCGGAGGGCCGTGAACTCTAGGGTGATGGTCAGTGGGGTCATGGCTGTCTCGAACGGGCTGTCTCGAACATGGGCGATCCGTCATGCCGGCGGCGAAGATCAGGCACCGGCGTCTGATCCGACTCATGGCCGATCGCCGCGCAGGTCGGCGAGCAAATATTTGCGGTGGAGGGAAGAGAGGGAGCTTGGCGTCAGTCGCAGAGGGCGCGCAGGCCGCGCACGTCGATGATGCGGATGGCGTCGCCGCGGCGGTCGATCAGGCGTTTCTTCTCGAACTTGTCGAGGGAGGTCGAAATCGACTGCCGGGTCGAGCCGATCAGGTTGGCCAGTTCCTCCTGCGTGAAATGCTGATGCAGGTGGGCGCCGTTGCCGCCGTCCACCGCGGGGGCGGCCAGGGTCAGCAGCAGGTGACCGAGGCGGCTGGTCTTCGACTGTGTGCCCATGATCTGCAACAGGGCCGTGTAACACATGCTTTTGTAGGTCAGGCCTTCGATCAGGGCGATCGCCAGGTTGGGGGTGTCGCGGATCAGGCCGCGCAGCACCATGCCCGGCAGCCACAGGCCGACCGATGCCTCGACCGCGACCGACGTCCACATGTGTTCGCCGCCGCCCAGTATCTGGGGGGCGCCGACGAAATGGCCCTTGGGCCAGTAGGCCAGGGTGATCTCGCGGCCGCTGGGCGAGGTGTAATAGGAGCGCACCCGCCCGGCGCGGATGAAATGGATGCCGTCGTGGGCGTCGCCCTGCTGAAAGAAATAGTCGCCCGCCTTGTATGCGGTCTCGCGGCCGGCGCCGACCAGGCGGTCCAGTTCCGCCGGCGTCAGCAGTTCGAGAATGTTCGGGCCGCTGTCGACGGGCAGGCCGTCCTCGGTCAGGCGCAGGACGGCGCTCAACGACGCTTCCGGGGCGCGGTCGGCAAGATCGTATGTCGGCGGCGTTTCGTCGGGGGTCATGAAAAGGGGCGGGCCTGACTACGGGGTAATTCTTGCTGCACTGCAAAAACGCTATCATACTGACTGAATTATGCGCAACACATTGGCTGTGGTGAATTTTTGGGCAAATATGACGGCATTCGCCCGGGAAGACGCAAATATTTGCGTTACGGCATGCCATTCAGCGGCTTCTATCCCATGCGACGATGTCAACGCGCAGAGCGGACCGCCCGATGCACAATCGCGGCAAAAAAGTCCGCCGGCATCTTCAAGGAAGCATCAAAGGCAACCTTTTTCGAAGATGTGGAGGCACCAATGCGCAGCTTTATCACCACCCTGAACAAGGGAATCCTGGCTCTGGCCATCGTCGCGGGCACGGCCGGCGCGGCCCGGGCCGACGTTCTCACGATTTTTTCCGCCGTCAGCACGACCAACGCGATGAAGGAAATCATCGCCGCCTACAAGAAAAGCGGCGGCGAGATCCGGGTATCGTTCGGCGCCACCTCGACCCTGGCCAAGCAGATCGAGAACGGCGCGCCGGCGGATATCTTTCTTTCGGCCGACAACAAGTGGATGGACAGGCTCGAGAAGGCCGGATTCATCAAAAGCGAGACCCGCGTCCCCGTGGTCGCCAATTCGCTGTCCCTGGTCAAACCCAAGGGCTCGGATTTCCCGATGATCAAGATCGAGAAAGGCATGAAGCTGAAGGACGCGCTGAAGGGCAAGCGCATGGCCGTGGGCGACACGGACCACACGGCGGTCGGGCTCTACTTCAAGGACGCCGCCAAGTACCTGGGCATCTGGGAAGAGGTCGAGCCGACCCTGGCCATGGCGCCCAGCGTGCGCGCGGGCCTGACCATGGTCGAACGCGGCGAAGTCGGCGCGGGGATCGTTTTCAAGACCTCGGGCCTGGTCAGCGACAAGGTCGAGATCGTCGGCGATTTCCCCCAGGAATCCCATGGTCCGATCACCTATCCGATTGCTCAGGTCAAAACCTCAAGCAACCCGGACGTTGCGAAGTTCTATGCGTTCCTCAAGACCGCGCCGGCCAAGGCCGCCTTTTCGAAGTACGGCTTCAAGCCGATCATGGAATAGGCACGGGCCCCGTCCAATGGCGGCCATGAACGATGACCAAAGAAACGGGAAAGGGCCTGCGGCATGGAACTGACAGACGTTGAAAGCGAAGCCATCTATCTGAGCTTGAAGGTCTCGTTATGGGCGGTTCTCGTCTGCCTGCCGCTGGCCCTTCCCGTGTCCTGGCTGCTGGCGCGCAAGGAATTCATCGGCAAGAACGTTCTGAACGGCATCATCCACCTGCCGTTGGTCCTGCCGCCGGTGGTCATGGGCTATCTTCTGCTTGTGTCCTTCGGCTCCAACGGTTTCCTGGGCGCCCCGCTCAAGGAATGGTTCGGGATCACCTTCGTGTTTTCCTGGCGCGGCGCGGCGTTGGCGGCGGCGGTGGTGTCCTTTCCGCTGATGGTGCGGACCATCCGGCTCAGCTACGAAGCCATGGACCGCAAGCTGGAGGCCGCCGCCTATACCCTGGGGGCCCGGCCGTTTCGCGTGTTCTTCACGATCACCCTGCCGTTGATTCTGCCCGGTGTCCTCGCCGGCTGCATCCTGGCCTACGCCCGCTGTCTGGGCGAATTCGGGGCGACCGTCACCTTTGTCTCCAACATCCCAGGTGAAACCCGGACCATCCCCATCGCCATCTACAACCTGGTCCAGCAACCGGACGGCGACGCCATGGCCGGGCGGCTGGTCGCGATTTCCCTGGTCCTGGCCATGGTGGCGCTGGTCGGCGCGGAATTCCTCAACAAGCGGCTTGCCAAAATCCTCAACGGGTAGCGGACACGACATGATTTCCATCATCCTCGACAAGGTTCTCGGCGGCATTCATCTCAAGGTCGACGTCGAGCTTCCCAACAGCGGGGTGACCGTGTTCTTCGGTCCCTCCGGCTCCGGAAAAACAAGCGTCATCAATCTGTTGTCCGGAATGATGCGGCCCGACAAGGGCTTCATCAAGATCCATGACCGCGTCCTGTTCGATTCCGAAAAAAGAATCTCCGTGCCGCCCTATGAGCGGCGGATGGGCTACATCTTCCAGGAAAGCCGCCTGTTTCCCCACCTGACCGTGACGGGCAACCTGCGCTACGGGTACCGCGAGGGCGGCCAGATCGTCTTTGACGAGGTGGTCGAGCTTCTCGGCGTGGGGCACCTCCTCAAGCGCCGGCCCCACCACCTGTCCGGCGGCGAAAAACAGCGCGTGGCGATCGGCCGGGCGCTGCTGACCAATCCGGACCTTCTGTTGATGGATGAGCCGCTCTCGGCCCTCGACGAATTGCGCAAGGAGGAGATCATCCCCTTCATCAAGCGCATCCGGGACGAATTCTACACGCCGATCGTCTACGTCACGCATTCGACCCAGGAGGTGGAGCGCCTGGCCAACAACGTGGTCGTGATGAAGAACGGCGTCGTCACCGCATTCGGTCACGTCGATGAAATTCTTCCGGCCCTCAAGACGGCGACCATGAAAGAAGCCGTATAGATGAAGGAGACGCGCCGTGGAGCATGATCATTCCCACCACCGGGCCATGCACGACCTGGGCGGCCAGGATCATGGCGAGTTCTTCGTCTCCGAACATGCGCCGTCGGATTTCGACAAGGATGTCGACGCCCTGGTCAATCTGCTCGCCCTCAAGGAAACCGGCCTTGTCCGTCCCGACGAGCGGCGGCGGGGCATCGAGGAACTGCCGCCGGAGATTTACTTCGACGCAACCTATTATGAACGCTGGCTGTTCGGCGTAACCAACATCCTTATCGAAAAGGGGATGTTGGACGAGGGCGAGATTTCGCGCGAGATTGCGCGGCTGGAAGCGGACGGGATCGGCGATGGCGCGCGCTGACGGGACCGCCGCACCGCCTGGAAAGCCGTTGGATATTGGCGCGGCCGTGCGCGTTGCCGCGCGCTTTCCGGACAAAGGGCATGTGCGCACGCCGTATTACCTGCGCGGCAAGCGGGGACGGGTGGTCCGGTATTTCGGCGTCTTCCTCGATCCGACGGCCCTGGCCGTCGGCGCGGAACGTCCCGAGGCCTGTCGCTTGTACCAAGTCCAGTTTGAGTATGACGAGGTCTGGGGGCCTGCCCTTTCGGAGCCGTCGGGCAACACGATGATCGTCGCCGATCTATTCGATCAATGGCTGGAGGAAATGACATGAACGCGGTGCAGGACGGATTGACCGCGCGGATCATGCAGGAGGGCCGGTCCGCCCTGCTTATGCAGGCGGTCGTCAATCTGCTGATCCGCAAGGATCTGATCGATGCCGGGCGCCTCGACGCCGTCCGCCGGGAGATCGATACGCGCCAACCGATGCTCGGCGCGCGCCTGGCGGCGCGGGCCTGGACGGATGATCGGTTCCGCGACCTGCTGCTGACCGACGCCAAGCAGGCCGTGTTCGACGAACTGGGCATCCGCATTTCCCAGGGGCCTGAATTCGTCGTCGTCGAGAACACGCCGGACCGGCATCACGTCATCGTTTGCACGCTCTGCTCGTGCTATCCCAAGGCGGTCCTCGGGTTGCCGCCGGAGTGGTATAAAAGCTTCGCCTATCGGTCGCGCATGGTCATCGAGCCCAGGGCGATCCTGCGCAAGTTCGGTACGGAACTTCCCGAGAATACCGAGATCCGTGTCATGGATAGCACGGCCGACATGCGCTACATGGTGCTGCCGCTGCGGCCGCCGGGCACCTCTCACCTGACAACCGATGAACTTGCCGCCCTGGTTTCGCGCGATGACCTGATCGGCGTCACTGTCCCAGGGGCGCCGTGACCGATCCGCCGATTGTTTTCCGGAAAAGGCAAATATTTGCTTATCCGCCGCCGGGCTTTCCCGTCTCATGGGCGGCATAACAACCGGGCCGGCGGGGCAACGATCCCGCTCAAGGTCCGTTCGGGGGAAACACCGCCCTGGTTCACGCACCTTCGCCGACGCGAAGGCAGGAAGGAGACAGCAGATGCCCATGATTTCCAGATTGAAGGCCGGCGGACTGGCGGCGGCGCTTGCGGCGGTGCTTTTCGCCGGGCCCGCGGAGGCCGCGAAGTTCAAGGCGACCCTGGCGCAGAACATGTCGCCGATTTCCGGCGTCACGATCGTCGCCAAGGACAAGGGGTTCTTCGAAAAGCACGGCCTGGATATTTCCGTCAGCGGCTTCACCTCGGGCAAGCAGTGCCTGAACGCCGTGCTCGGCGGCGCCGCCGACATCGCGACCACGGCCGAGGCGCCGACCACCGCCGCCGCCATGTCGAAGCAGCCCATCGCGTTTCTCGCCCGCATGGAATATTCCGACCTCAAGACCCTGACCGCGGCCGCTTCGGGCATCAAGAGCCTGGCCGACCTCAAGGGCAAGAAGATCGCCTTCACCGCCGGCACCGGCAGCGAGGTCTATACGGTCGCGCTGCTCAAGAAGGCGGGGCTCAGCAAATCGGACGTGAAGCTGACCAACCTGCGCCCGCAGGACATGCTGCCGGCGTTGTCGGCCGGGGACATCGACGCCTACAACACCTGGGAGCCGCACGTCAGCAACGGCGTCAAGGCCATGGGGGCGAAGGTCGCCGAACTGGATACCAAGGGCATCTACGCGGAAACCTTCAACATCGTCGTGATGAAATCTTACCTGAAGGACAACCCCGAGCTGATTTCCGCCTTCCTCAAGGCGCTGCTCGAGGCCGAGGCCTGGATGAAGGCGAACCCGGAAGAAGCCATCGCGACGGTCGCCAAGGTCGCGGGCATGAAGGCCGACGCCCTGGCCGCCATCTGGAAGGACTACGTCTATAACGTCGTCCTCGACCAGAAGCAGTTGGACGTGCTGACCGCTCATGCCGCCTGGCGGCTCGAATCCGGCAACCACCCGCCGGGTGCCACCATGCCCGATTTCTCCACGGTCATCGTGCCCGGCCCGCTGAAGGCCGTCGCCCCCGACCGGGTGACGATCCCCTAAGATGCCGGGACCCGTCGAAAATATCGCCGCGGCAGACGGCCCGGCAAGCAAGCGGGCCGCAAGGTTCTGGCAGGGCGAGGCGGTCAACCGCCTCGTCCTCGCCGCCTCGCTGCCGCTGTTCTTCGGTTTGTGGGAGATCGTGTCGCGCTCCGGCGTCGTCAACGTGATCCTGTTTCCACCGCCGTCGACGGTGCTCGGCGCCCTGCTGGACTGGCTCGAAAGCGGCCAGCTTCTGATCGATTTCGGGATGAGCGCGTCGCGCGTCGTCGTCGGCTTCTTCGTCGGCGCCGTTCTGGGCGCCCTGGTCGGCATCCTGACCGGCCGCTACCGGCTGCTTTCCAGTCTGCTCAGCCCCGTGTTCCAACTGCTTCGCCCGATCCCGCCGATCGCCTTCGTGCCCATCGTGATCCTGTGGTTCGGGCTGGGCGAAACCGGCAAGTACTTCCTGGTCGTCTGGGGCGTGTTCTTCACCGTGTGGATCGCCGCCCACCTGGGCGTGCAGCGGGTTGACGAAAAACTGATCCGCGCGGCCCGTGTGCTGGGCACGCCGGAGAAACGCATGCTGCGCGAAATTCTGCTGCCGGGGGCGCTGCCGTATATCTTCGTCGGGCTGCGCACCTCGGTCAGCATTTCCTTCTACACCCTGGTCGCGGCCGAACTGGCCGGGACCTTCGCGGGCCTGGCCTACCGCATCGACATCGCCCAGCAGAACCTGCAGATGGGTCAGATGATGGGCGGCCTGGTCATGCTCGGCGTGATCTCGGCCGCTGCCGACAAGCTGTTCGCCGTGTTCGCGGAAAAGGCCGTCTGGTGGTCATGATGAAAGACGCAACGCGGAACACGCCGGCCCCGGCCGCTGAGACTCCGGCGAGCGGCGCGGCCATCTCGGTCGACAATGTCTCGATCCTGTTCGGCGAGGGCGACAATGCGTTCCTGGCCGTCGACCGGGTCAGCACGGAAATCGCGGCGGGCGAGTTCGTCTGCATCGTGGGGCCGTCGGGATGCGGGAAATCGACGTTGTTGAACGCCATCGCGGGGCTGGAGCACGCGACCAGCGGCGCGGTCCGGGTCGACGGCGCCGTGGTCACCGGCCCGGGCGCCCAGCGCGGCATGGTGTTTCAGCAGCCGGCCCTGTTTCCCTGGAAGTCGGTGCGCGAAAACGTCGCCTACGGCCCGCGCATGGCCGGGCGGGACAACGACGAGGCGCGGCGGATCGCCGACGGGCTGTTGGAGATGGTCGGGCTTGCCGCGTTCGGCGACAAGCGCCCGCAGACCCTGTCCGGCGGCATGCAGCAGCGCGTGGCCATCGCCCGCGCGCTGGCCAACACGCCGAGCATCCTGTTGATGGACGAACCCTTCGGCGCGCTGGACGCGCAGACCCGGGCGATGATGCAGGAAAGCCTGCTGCAGATCTGGCATCAGGTCGGGACCACGGTGGTGTTCGTCACCCATGACATCGACGAGGCGATCTTCCTGGCCGACCGCATCCTGGTCATGAGCGCCGGGCCGGGGCGGTTCGTTCAGGAAATCGCCGTCGACATCGACCGTCCGCGCACGCCCGAGATCGCCGTCGACCCGCGCTACGTGGACATAAAGCGCCGGTCCCTGGACATCATCCGCCGGGAAAGCACCCGCGCCTTCGAACAACAGTTGAAATCCGTGCTGTAGGGGCGCCGGTCCGCTGTTAATACTCCCGCCCCGGCCGGGGCCGGTAGACGGGCAGAGACAGGCCCCGGGCGATGCCCAGGGCGCGCAGCGCGAAGCCGGCCGTGAAGCCCATGGCGACGGCGGCTTCCTTCGGCACGTCGAGGCCAACGAGCACGACATAGATCGTGGCCGCCAGCGCCGCGCAGGTGGCGTAGACCTCCTTGCGCAGGATCAGCGGCGTTTCGTGGCAGACCACGTCGCGGATCAGCCCGCCGAAGGTCGCCGTCATCATGCCCATGATGATGGCGATAAGTGGGCTGGCTCCGGTCTGAAGCGCCAGTTCGGCCCCCATGACGCCGTAGAGCGCGATGCCCAGGCCGTCGGCCCAGAGCAGCAGGGCATGGCGGCGCTGGATCACATGGGCGGTGAAGAACAGCAGCGTTGCGACGGTCAGACAGATGACGATGGGCTTGGGATCGGCGATCCAGAACACGGCGCGGCCCAGCAGCAGGTCACGCAGGGTGCCGCCGCCGACGCCGGTCAGGCAGGCCATCAGGCCGAAGCCGACAAGGTCCATTTCCTTGCGGCTGGCGACCAGCGCGCCGGACGCCGCGAACACGCAGACGCCGAGCAGATCGAGAAGGGAGAGGACGGATTGCATGACGCGACTGTCGCGGATTCACGCCGCCGCCGCAACCTCAAGAACAGGGGGATATGGTGGCTGGCTGTGACCCGTCGGCAGAAAACATAAAATGTTCATAAAGTTATTGTCTGAGAATTATAAAATAAAAGTCATATGTGTATTGAAAATTAAATTATCAAATACCATATGATTAAAACGGATATATTTCCGCTTATCAAAGGAATTAAACAATGTCCTTCAAGGATTTTTCAACGGGCAATAAGCCTGCAAAACCCACCGACGCCGCCGATAAAGCCACCGACGCCGCGACCAAGCCCGCCGCCAAGCCTGCTGCGGACACACCGGCCAGCAAGTGACCCTGCCCGCGGAGGGCAAGGAGAAATAGGCCGTTTTCCGCCGGTATTGCGGAAAGATGGATGGCGGGCAACGAGATGCCCGCCTGGAGGCCGACAGTGACAATACGCACAACCGAAAAGACGGTGACATTCGCGCGCCCGTTCGTTCTGGACGGCTTTGACGAAGTGTTGCCGGCGGGCGATTACAGGGTCGAAACGGATGAAGAGCTCCTGCAATCCCTGTCGTTCCCGGTGTTTCACCGGGTGCGCAGCGTTATCTACCTGCATCGCGGGATCAACGCCGCGCGAAACGCCCGCGCCCTGACGATTGATCCCAACGACCTTGATGCGGCCTTGGTCCGTGATCAGGGGCCGCCTCAAACGGGACCCATGCCTGCGGAGGGCCGCTGATGATCACCGATCAGGACACTCGGGACCGCACGGCGCGGGACGCTTCACTGGAAGATCATTTGCGCCATCCGGACGATGCGGCCGCAGCCGTGCCGGCAACACCGGCGGCGCCGGCGGAAAAGTCTTTGTTTCAGTTGTCTTCGGAACTGAAGAACCTGATCCGCGGCGATCGCATCTTTCGGGCCGGTGCAAAGCGCTGACCCCGGATCATCCGGTCGGTGGGGCCGTGGATCACGCGTCAAATTTTGAGGAGTCATCATGAAGAATGTGGACAGGAAGAAGCCGAAGAAAGCCGAGTTCATTTCCGAGGTTGAGGAAATGGCGGCGCACGGGATCACGAAAATGACGATCGAGTACTATTGCATCGGCAAATACCGCTACACCAATCTTGAAGGTGCCGTGGCCCAGGCGCAGCGCGCCGCGCGCGAAGGCTAGGCGGGGACGGCCACGGATGAGTCTGAATTTTCCCAACGTCAGCCGCAGTTTCGAGGCAAAGCGCAACCGAGTGCGGTTCTGGGGCTATGACAGCGCCCTGGAAATCACCTTTTTCGTGGACAGCGGCCTGCTGGCCAGGCTCTGCCCCGATTGCGGGGATGGCGAGGCCGGCCTTCTTAAGGCTTTTGACACCATGATCGAGCGCATTCATGACGCCGCGCGGAAGGCGTATAAAGGAAACCGCGAACGGTCCGACATTTTTGTCCTGACGGAGGCGCAGTTTTGAGTTGGTGCAACATTTTCCCGGGAATGGGAGCGCAAGGTGCGGCGGGAGATGCCGGACGATGATCGACCCCCTGCTGTTCACGTCCCCCCGTCTGTTCACCTTCGAGCATGACCGCCATCTGACCAACGCGAGCGGTTTTTTCTTCGCTCGCGACGACCGGCTGTTCCTGGTGACCAGCCGTCATGTCGTGCACGATGCGCCGAGTGAGCACTTCCCCAACCGCATCGAAATCGAAATTCACACCAACGCGGGCAACCTGGCCGAATCCACCGGCCTGTCGATGCTGTTGTACCAGGACGGCAAAAGCATTTGGCGCGACGGGGCCGACGGCAAAGGGGTCGTCGACATTGCCGTGATCGAGGTCGACCGCGCGGCGCTGCCCAAGACGGCGGTCATTCAGGCCTTTACCCCGGATCATCTGGTCGGCTCGGACGAGCACGTGGAAATCGGCAGTTCCCTGCTGGTGGTGGGCTTTCCCTTGGGCTTTCACGATACGCTGCACCATCTGCCCGTGGTTCGTCAGGCGGTCGTTGCGTCGTCCTACGGGCTGCGCTTTCAGGGCGAGGGCTATTTCCTGACCGACGCCCGCACCCATCGCGGGACCAGCGGTGCGCCGGTGGTCATGCGGGTCGGCGACGGCGACCTGGGCGTTCTGCCCTGGAAATTGCTGGGCGTTCATTCGGCCCGGCTCGACATCGGCACGCGCGATCTTAAGCTGGACGAAGCCCTGGGCCTCAACTGCGCCTGGTACGCCGATATCCTGATGCCCCTGACGGAACCGAAAGACAACCCGGTCTAAATAAACCCGCCGGACCCGATCCGGCCAAAAACGAAAGCGACCCGAAAATGTTGCCTGTTATGCCCGCCCTGCGGTCCTGTGCCCTTGTCTTGATCGTTCTCGCGGCCTGGTTTGCCGCCCCTGCGCCATTGTCGGCTCAGACGGTTGCCGCCCCTCTTCCGGCCAACGCCCACGGCGACGGCCTGGGCCGGGGTTGGGAATGCGACGAGGGCTTCCGCAAGATCGACGGCGCCTGCGCTGCCGTATCGGTGCCGGACAACGCCTTCATGACCAACGTGTCCTACGGCCGGGGTTGGGAATGCCTGCGCGGTTATAGGGAAAAGGGCGAAACCTGCGTTGCGGTCGTGATTCCGCCCCATGCCTTCCTCAGCGCCTATGGCGACACCTGGGAGTGCGCGCGGACCTACCGCCGCGACGGCGAAGCTTGTGTCGAGATCAAGGTGCCCAAGAACGGCTACCTGACCAACGTCAGCCACGGTGCCGGATGGGAGTGTGAGCGGGGATACCGCGAGTCCGACGGCGTCTGTGTCGCCGTCAAGGTTCCGAACAACGCCTATTTCGTCGATACGTCCTACGGCGAAGGCTGGAAGTGCGAGCGCGGATACCGCCTTGAGAACGGCGCCTGCGCCGAAGTCCAGGTGCCGCAAAACGCGCACCTCGACCGTACCGGCAACGATTGGGAATGCAATCCGCCGATGACGCGGCAGATGAACACCTGCCTGCGGCCCTAAAAGGCGGCCGCTTACTCCGCCGCCCGGGCCTCTGTCTTCAACCCCCAGGCCAACGCCCCCCGGCGTTCCAGGTTTTCGTCGAAGGCTTGGGGAAACTCCGGCGGAACCGACCCGGTCACGGCGTCGGTCGCGAGCAATGCATCGACCCAAGCGGCGACCAGGGGGAAATCGTCCAGCAGCCCGGTCTTCAGGTGTTCCTCGCACAGCATGAAACGCTGGAAGAAGGGGGCGTAGGCGGCGTCGACCAGGCACATGTCGGGACCGTTGAAATAGGGGCCGTCGTTGCCGCGTTCCTTGGCGATGGCGGCTTCCAGGCGGGCGACCCGCTGGCGCGCTGTTTCCAGCGCCCCGGCCAGGGCGTCCTTGGACTCGCAATAGGACAGGTTGTTCAGCCCGGGGCCCCAGGCGAAGGTCGGCAGGAAGTCGGTCCAGGCCCGGTTCTTGGCCCGCTTGACGGGGTCTGCCGGGTGCAGGCGGGGTTCGAACACCTCGTCCAGGTATTCGGCGATGGCGTTGGATTCGAACAGAACCTCGCCGTCGACCTTCAGCACCGGCACCTTACCGTGAGGCGAGAGCTCCAGGAACCAGTCCGGCTTGTCGCGCAGGTTCACGTAGGTGACGTCGAAATCCACGCCCTTGGCGCGCAGCATGATGACGGCCCGCTGCACCCAGGGGCAGGTGACGGCGCTGATCAGGTGGAATGTTTCCGGCATGGCGTCGTCTCCCGGCCCTGGTTGCGTGGTTCGGCGGCTATCCTCAATCGGTCTCGGGCGGCAGGCAGCACACCGCCTCGTAGGGATAGCGTTCCTTCAGGGTGCCGAAGTGTTCGAACACGTCCTGGGTCACCGCGTAGGCTTCCTTGGTGATTTCGACATGGGGTGTCCAGCATCCGAGTTTCTGATAGGTCGCGATGCAGTCGGCCAGAACGTCTTCGTCGATCTCGGGGAAATAAGAGCTTTCCGCCTTGGCGATCTCGATGGCCGGGGTCTCGTTCATGTAGACGCGGGTTTTCTTGTAGGCGCGCATGAAGGCCTTGGCCGTGTCCGTCGCCAGCCATTCCGGCGTGGCGCACAGGCTGGAGAAGCCGTTGGGGCCGATCTGCGGGCCGACCTGGGCGACGACATGGCCGACGCCGTCCTTTTCCAACTGCTGCGGGAACGGGCCTTGTTGCTGCACATAGTCGCCGAGGCCGTCGCGGAAGGCCTTGTCGATGTCGGCCGCACCCCCGGGGGTGATCAGATTGATCTTGGAAAAATCGATGCCGGCCTTGTGACAGGCGTACATGAACATGGCGCGCGGCTGTCCGCCGCCGAAACAGACGAGGTCGGCCCCTTCGAGCTTTTTCCAGGTGAAATCGGGATCGGCCGCGCGCCCGGTGACGAAGAAGCCGTCCATTTCGTTGATCTGGGCGAAATGCTTGACCTTGGGCGTCTCGCCCTTGCCGAGCGTCGTGAAGCCTTGGGACAGCGCCGATTGCACCACATCGGCGGAGCCGTCGAGCAGGGCGTCGATCGCCGACTTGCCCGGCGGCGACACGGACCAGTTCGGCTCAAGGCCCTCGGCCTTGAGGAAGCCGCCGGACATGGTGGAAATGAGCGGCGAATAGAACGCCGAGAACAGGGTGAATTGGATGTTGATCTTGGCCATGGTCTCCCCCTTAGGGACTGGAATTCGGATGATTGATCTCGTTGGCCCAGCAGCCTAACGGTTAACGCCCGGACGTCAAGGACAGGGGGCGCGGCGGGCGGTTCAGGCCGAAACGGCGCGCAACGGCGGCTGATCGCCGCCGCCCGGATGCAGCGGAAACCGCGCGGTGACCAGGGTCCCTTCGCCCGGCGCGCTGTCGATGGTCAATGTGCCGTCATGGGCCTCGGTCAGGGATTTGACGATGGACAGGCCCAGCCCGGTGCCCGTCTGTGACAGGTGCGGGTTGGAATGGCTGCGGGTGAAGGGTTCGGTGACCGTCGCAAGCGCGCCTTCCGGAATGCCGACTCCCGTGTCCTCGACCATGAGTGACAGAGTGTCGCCGATCCGTGTCACGTTCACGGTGACGCGGCCGCCGGGATCGGTGAACTTGATGGCGTTGGACAGGAGGTTGAGGGTGATTTGCACCACCGCGCGGCGGTCGGCGGTCAACGCCGGGATATCCTGTGCGATGTCGGTCTCGACGGTGATGGCCTTGTCCTCGGCCATGGTGGCGAAGGTGCGCACGCAGTCCTCGATCACGACACGCAGATTGATCGGTTCCATGATCAGCAACCGCTTGCCCGCCTCGATGGTCGAGATATCCAGCACGTCGTTGACGAGCGCCAGCATCAGTTCGCCGGAATCGCGGATGTTGTCGGCATATCCCTTGTAGCGCTTGTCGCCGAGCGGCCCGAAGATCTCGTTGCCGAGAAGCTGGCTGAAACCGAGAATCGCGTTCAGCGGCGTGCGGAACTCGTGGCTCATGGTGGCCAGGAACTGGGATTTCGCGCGGTTGGCCTCGATCGCGCTTTCCGTCGCCTCGCGCAGTGATTGTTCGGCGGCCTTGCGCGCCGAGATGTCCTGGATGAACGAGACATAGTTGAGAACCTCGCCGTCGTCGCCGCGGATGACCGACGACGACACACTGCCCCAGACCGCATGCCCGTCCTTGTGCAGGTAGCGTTTCTCCATGGTGATGACCTCGACCTCGCCGTCGGCGAGACGCCGGCGCAGTTCCAGGCTGTGCAACAGGTCGTCGGGGTGGGTCAGGGCCTCGTAGGGGTTGTTCAGCAGTTCGGCCTGCGAGTATCCGACAAGGTTGCAGAAGGCGTCGTTGACGCGTTCGCGGGTCGATCCGTCGGCCGCGTGCAGGACCATGCCCACGGCGGCGTTGTCGAACACGCTGCGCAGCACCGCGTCCTTGCGGCGCAGTTCCTCGCCTTCGCGCAGTTCCCGAGGCAGCCAGTGGCGGATCAGCAGAACCAGAACCAACACGCCGGCGGCGATGTTCACGCCCTTGGGGAACAGCAATAACGATGGATCGCCTAGGACTTCGGCCCAGCTTGCCGGCAGCAGGCCCAATCGCGAATTGTGGAAGGCGCCGAAATAGACGTTTTCCAGCACCGTGCGGAAGGCGTCGATCGACAGGATGACCAGCAACACCGCGATGCCGCCGCCCACCAGCTTGGATTGACGCAGCTTGACCACATAAAGAATGAGGATGACCAGCCACAGAACGGTCACCACCCAATAAGATATAGGTGCGAAATACTCCAACATCAGGTGGTCCGGCTCGATTTCCCCCTAGACAAAGACTTCCACATTTGTCGGTTGAGTTGCAACCTTCGCGGCGGACTCGCGGATTTTTGAGACCGGATGGCGGTCATGTGCCGATTGCGCGGCTGGCTGGTAAACGGACGGTGACGGTCGTGCCGATGTCCGGGGTGCTGATCAGGGTCAGGCTGCCGCCGTGCAGTTCGACCAGCTGTTTGGAGACGGACAGGCCCAGGCCGGTGCCGATATGGCTGCGGTCCGACGATGTGCCGACCTGTCCGAAAGGCTCCAGAACCAGGGGAATGTCTTCGGCCGCGATACCGATGCCCGTGTCGGCGATGTCGATGGCGATACGGCCGTCATCCTCGACCCGTGCGGAGACATCCACCCGTCCGCCCGGACGGTTGAATTTCACGGCGTTCGACAACAGGTTCAGGACCACCTGCATGACATAGCGGGTGTCGGCGAACAGTCTTGGGGTCCCGGCTTCGCAGGCGCAGGTCAGGGTCAAGGCCTTGGCTTCGGCCTCGGTCTCGAGCATGTGGCAGGCCTGTTCAAGGGTTTCCGGCAGATAGATTTCGTCCTCGTTCAGGGTGATCTGGCCGGCTTCGATCTTGGACAGGTCCAACAGGTCGTTGATGAGTTGCAACAGGTGTTCGGCCGACCGCTGGATGTCGCGGGCGTATTCCACATGTTTGCCGGGGGGCAGCCTCAGGCCCTCGCCCAAGGACATGACCTGGGAAAACCCGATGATCGAATTCAGCGGCGTGCGCAGTTCGTGGCTCATGTTGGCGAGAAACTCGGACTTCGCGCGGTTGGCGCGCTCGGCGTCCATCAGGGCGTCGTTGATACGCCGTTCTGCGGCCTTCTGCTCCGTAATGTCCGTGGAAAAGGTGCCGATGCCGACGACCGTGCCGTCTTCCCCCATGACGGGAAACTTGGTGCACAGATGCACATGGTCGCCGTCCGTGTGGGGGATGACGTGTTCCTCGGTCACGTCCTGGCGGGTTTCGATGGCCCGGCGTTCCTGAGCCCGGAATTCCTGGGCAAGGCCGGTCGGAAACACGTTGCTGGCGTCCAGGCCTTCGGCCTTGGCGGGGTCCAGGCCCAACTGGTTGGTGTATTCCTTGTTCATCAAAAGGTAGCGGCCGTCGGCGTGCTTGAGCGCGACCAGCGCCGGCGCGTGGTCGATGAAGGCGCGCAAGGTGCCTTCGCTGCGGCGGTAGGCGTCTTCGGCCGCCTTCTGTTTCTTGAGAATCCAGCCGATGATCCCGGCCGGCACGAGCATGGCGACGGCGGCGAAGGCGGTGGTCGTCAGGACGTGTTCCCAGCGGTCGATCCGTTGCACATGCGGTGATCCTTGGGCGAAGGTCTCGGCGGCATCGCCTGCAACCGTGAATTCCCATAGGTACGCGAACCCGAACACGGCGGCCAGGGTCGCACCGTACAACGCGATCAGTTGGCGGTTGTTCAACAGCGCCATCCATCAAGAGCGCCCGCGTTCTTCTGCGCGGGTCGGCGGTCCGTTTCGGACCATGTCATAAACCGCATATACCGGGATGCGGCCAAGGTCCAGCATATCCGTTTGCCGGGGAATTTCACCCGCGATTTGTCTCGCCCAGCGCCAGACCGGCGACGAAGGCCTCGGCGGCGGCCAGACCGGCCCGGTCGATGCCGGTGGCGTGGCCGGCGCGGTCCAGGAAATCGACCACGCGGCCCGTCGCCACGTTGCCCTTGGCCCCCGGCGCGTAGGGGCAGCCGCCCAGGCCGCCGACGGAGGAATCGAAGGTGCGCAGCCCCTTGTCCAGGCTGACCGCGATGTTGTCGAGCGCGCGGCCGCCCGTGTCGTGGAAATGGCCCGCCAGGTCGGCGGCGTCGGCGACATTCAGCACCGCGTCCAGCATGGCGGCGACGGCCTCGGGCGCCGCCTTGCCGATGCTGTCGCCGAGGGAGACCTCATAACAGCCAAGGGCGAACAACGCCTCGGTCACGCGGGCGGCGGCCTCCGGCGGCACGGCGCCGGAATAGGGGCAGTCGGTGACGCAGGATACGTATCCCCGCACGGGAATGCCGTCGGCCCGGGCGGCTTCGGTCAGGGGCCGGAAGCGCGCCAGGCTTTCGTCGATCGAGCAGTTGATGTTCTTTTGGCTGAAGGCTTCCGAGGCGGCGGCGAACACGGCGACCTCGTCGACCTTGGCCGCGCGGGCTCCCTCGTATCCCTTCATGTTGGGGGTCAGGGCGGCGTAGGTCACCCCGGGCCTGCGGGTGATCGCGGCCATGACCTCGGCGGCGTCGGCCATCTGCGGCACCCATTTGGGCGACACGAAACTGGTCGCCTCGATCTTGGTGAAGCCGGCCTCGGCCAGAAGGTCGATCAGGCGTACCTTGTCGGCGGCCGGGATCAGGCGCTTCTCGTTTTGCAGGCCGTCGCGGGGCCCGACTTCGTAGATGGTGACGGCGTCGGCCATGGCGGTCATCCCTCTGCCTACATCCTGAAGATGCCGAAGCCACCCGGCGGGGTCGGGCGGTTGAGGGCGATTTTCAGGGAGTGGGCCAGCACCCGGCGGGTTTCCGCCGGGGTGATGATGCCGTCGTCCCACAGCCGCGCGGTGGCGTAGAGGGGATCGGCCTGTTCGTTGAACTGGGCGATGATGGGGGCCTTGAACGCCTTTTCGTCCTCCGCCGACCAGTCGCCGCCGTCGCGCTCGATCCCGTCGCGCTTGACCGTCGCCAACACGCCCGCCGCCTGTTCGCCGCCCATCACGGCAATCTTGGAGTTCGGCCAGGTCCACAGGAAGCGGGGCGAATAGGCGCGCCCGCACATGCCGTAGTTGCCGCCGCCGTAGGATGCGCCGATGAACAGCGTCACCTTGGGCACCCGCGCCGTGGCCACGGCGGTGACCATCTTGGCGCCGTCCTTGGTGATGCCTTCGGCCTCGAACTGGCGGCCGACGATGAAGCCGGAAATATTTTGCAGGAACACCAGGGGGATGCCCCGCTGGTCGCACAGTTCGATGAAATGGGTCGCCTTCAGGGCCGAGGCGGAAAACAGAATGCCGTTGTTGGCGACGATGCCCACGGGCACGCCGTCGATATGCGCGAAGGCGCAGACCACGGTTTCGCCGTACAGGCGCTTGAATTCGTCGAACCGCGATCCGTCGACGATCCGCGCGATGACCTCGCGCACGTTGTAGGGCAGGCGCGGATCGGCCGGGATAATGCCGTTGATGTCTTCGGGGTCGTAGGCCGGGTCTTCCGGCGCGGCCAGGGTCACGCCGTGGGTGGCGGGGGCGCGGTTGAGGTGCGACACGGCGGCGCGCGCGATCTCCAACGCATGGCCGTCGTTCTCGGCGTAATGGTCGGCGACGCCCGACTTGCGGCAATGAACATCGGCGCCGCCCAGGTCTTCCGCCGTCACTTCCTCGCCCGTCGCGGCCTTCACCAACGGCGGGCCGCCCAGGAAGATCGTGCCCTGGCCCTTGACGATGACGCTTTCGTCGCACATGGCGGGAACGTAAGCGCCGCCCGCCGTGCAGGATCCCATGACCACGGCGATCTGCGGGATGTTGGCCGCCGACATGTTGGCCTGGTTGAAGAAGATGCGCCCGAAATGGTCGCGGTCGGGGAACACCTGATCCTGATTGGGCAGGTTGGCGCCGCCGGAATCGACCAGATAGACACAGGGCAGGCCGTTCTCCATGGCGATTTCCTGGGCCCGGAGGTGCTTCTTCACGGTGATGGGGTAGTACGTTCCACCCTTCACCGTGGCGTCGTTGCACACGATCATGCAGTCCGTGCCCGACACGCGGCCGATCCCGGCGATCATGCCGGCCCCCGGCACGCCGCCGTCGTACATGTTCCAGGCCGCGAGCTGGCCGACCTCGAGGAACGGGCTGCCCGGGTCGAGCAGTCCCTTCACCCGGTCGCGGGGCAGCAGTTTGCCGCGCGAAAGGTGGCGGTCGCGGGCCTGATCGCTGCCGCCTTTTTCGACGGTCGCGCGGGCGTCCTTCAGCGCGCCGACCAAGCCGTCCATGCGGTCCTTGTTCTTCTTGAACGCCGGGGTACTGGTGACGATCTGGGATTCGAACTTGGGCATTACGCCGTCTCCTGGAACAGTTCGCGGCCGATCAGCATGCGGCGGATTTCCGACGTGCCGGCGCCGATCTCGTACAGCTTGGCGTCGCGCAGCAGCCGCCCCGTGGGGCTTTCGTTGATGTATCCCATGCCGCCCAGGGCCTGCACGGCCTGCAACGCCACCTGGGTCGCCTTCTCGGCGGCATACAGGATGCATCCGGCGGCGTCCTTGCGCGTGGTGCGGCCCCGGTCGGCGGCCTGGGCCACGGCATAGACATAGGCGCGGGACGCGTTCATGTCCGTGTACATGTCGGCCAGCTTGCCCTGCATCAGCTGGAACTCGCCGATCGCCTGGCCGAACTGTTTTCGGTCGTGGACATAGGGCACGACGATATCCAGGCAGGCCTGCATGATGCCGACGGGCCCGGCGGCCAGCACCAGGCGCTCGTAATCAAGCCCCGACATCAGCACCTTCACGCCCGCATCGACCTCGCCCAGCACGTTTTCCGCCGGGATCTCGCAATCTTCGAACACCAACTCGCAGGTGTCGGAGCCGCGCATGCCCAGCTTGTCGAGCTTCTGCGCGGTCGAAAACCCGACCATGCCTTTCTCCACCAGGAAGGCGGTGATGCCCTTGCTGCCTGCGTCCGGCTGGGTCTTGGCGTAGACCACCAGCACGTCCGCCTGGGGGCCGTTGGTGATCCACATCTTGTTGCCGTTCAGGATGTAGCGGTCGTTGCGCCGCTCGGCCTTCAGCTTCATGCCGACCACGTCGGACCCGGCCCCGGGCTCGCTCATGGCCAGCGCCCCCAGATGTTCGCCGGTGATCAGCTTGGGCAGATAGCGCGCCTTTTGCTCGGGCGTGCCGTTGCGGTTGATCTGGTTGACGCAGAGGTTGGAATGGGCGCCGTAGGACAACGCCACCGAGGCCGAGGCGCGGGAGATTTCCTCCATCGCCACGCAATGGGCGAGATAGCCCATGGCGGCCCCGCCGTGATCCGCGTCCGCCGTAATGCCGAGCAGGCCCAGCTTGCCCATCTCCGGCCACAGGTCGCGGGGGAATTCGTTGGTTTCGTCGATCTCGGCGGCGCGCGGCGCGATGCGGTCCTGCGCAAAGCGGAAAACCGTGTCGCGCAGGGCCTCGACCTCGTCGCCGAGCGCGAAGGTCATCCCGGTGGTGAACATTCCGATGTCTCCCAAGAACCTGGGCGCGATTATCCCGGTCCCGGGGGCGGGGCACAAGGGCTGCGGGTTGACGTAAGGGAAGGGGGTTCATGGCAATTTCCATTGCCCCGGGGCGTCTCACGCTCCAAGAATGGGGGATAAAAACAAACCACCGCAGGAGACATCCCACATGACCATCGAACATTTGAACTCGGGCGAAATTCTCAGCCAGGGCACGGCGACGGACACCACCGTCTATCTGTGCGGACTGACGGGCGGCGACACGTCGAAGGACGTGGCCGGCCAGACCCGCGACGTGCTGGCCAAGATCGACAAATGCCTTGCCCATTACGGCACGGACAAATCCAAGCTGCTCACGGCCGTGATTTATCTGGACGACCTGCGCCGCAAGCCGGCCATGAATGAGGTGTGGAAGGAATGGTTGGGCGATCTCAACCGTCCGGCCCGCGCCTGCGTCGGCGCGCAGCTTGAAATGGGCACTCAGGTCGAGATCATGGTGACGGCGGCGCGCTGACCGCCTAGTGCAGGCGCCCGCCCCGCGCGGGGGCGCTTTGCGCGGCGATGGCGGCGGCGACCTGACGCCAGGTTTCCGCGCCGTCGCTGTCGCCCTCCGCGTCCAGTTCGCGCATGCGGCGGTTCGCCTCCGTCAGGGCGGCCTCGCCGTAGCGCAGGATGAACCGGCGCACGGTTTCTTCGAAGTTTGCGGTACGGGCCCTGTCGGGCATCTCTCCAGTTCCCCCAGAACAGGCGTCCACACCTGACAGGTGGACCCGGCAAGGTTATCTCGCCGCCCGGGACGGAGTGTTGATCCAGATCAATTGCTGAGATTAGAATATGAGCGACACTTCCGCCATGGAATGTCGGCATCGGCCCGATGCCAAACCTTGGGGAGTTATCATGGAAAAGCCGTGCGCCAATTGCGCCCACCGTCAGGCTGCCGAATGGTCGGTCCTGAAGGGGGCGAGCGTCACCGATATGGATTGCGCCCGCCGCCCGCGGAATTTTCTGGCCGGTGAAGCCATCTATCACGAAGGCGACGCGGCGACCGGCGTGTATTGCGTGTCGTCGGGCCTGATCGGCATCCGCAAGGTCGACGCGGACGGTGAATCGGTGCTGCTGCGTCTGGTCCGCCCCGGCGAAACCTTCGGCTACCGTTCTCTTTTGACCGGCATGCCCCACAGCGTCGGCGCGGAAGCCTTGAAGGAAACCCGCATCTGCTTTGTCCCGGCGCCCGCGATGCACCGCATGACGGCGGAAAATCCGGCGTTGGTCATGGCCTTCTTCCACCATCTGGCCAGGGACATGGCCGAGGCGGAAACCAAGGTTCTGGAAACCGTCACGGCGTCCTGCCGGGTGCGCTTCCTGCGTCTTCTGGTCGCGCTGGGCGGCGATGCCGACCGCGACGCCGGATGCGAGGTGCATCTGGAACTGCCCGTGTCGCGCCAGGACATCGCGTCCCTGATCGGGGTGCGCTCGGAAACCATGTCGCGGATTATCCGCGCCATCGAGGACGAGGGCCTGGCCCATTTCAAGGGGCGTCACGTGGACATTCCCGATTGCCGCCGCCTCGCCGACGAAAGCCTGGGCGGGCTCGCCGCCTGAGCCCGGTTCGAGCCCCGCGTTAGTCCCCGGAAATCAGGTCGATCACCTCGCGGGTGACGGCCTGCGTGCCCATGTCGCCGCCGAATTCCATGGGGCGCAGGCGGTTCGCCTCGAACCCCCGTTGCACGGCGTCCTCGATCACCGTGGCCGCGTCGGCGAGGCCGGCATGGCCGCCCTGCCTGTCCGACAGGTAGTCCAGCATCAGCGCCGCCGACAGGATGGCGGCCAGCGGATTGGCCTTGTCCTGGCCCATGATGTCGGGGGCCGATCCGTGGGCCGGCTGGAACAGGGCGTGTTCGTCGCCGACCTCGGCGCAGGACGCCATGCCCATGCCGCCGACCAACCCGCCCGCCAGGTCCGACAGGATGTCGCCGAACATGTTTTCCATGACCAGAACGTCGAAATCCCAGGGCCGGCGGATCAGGTCGAGCGCCTGGGCGTCGACGTAGTTGTAGGACGCGGGGATGTCCGGAAAGGCGGCCTTGCGTTCGTCGAAGATCTTGCGGAAGAAGGCCATGGAGCGGAACACGTTGGCCTTGTCGACGCAGGTGACCATGCCTTTACCGCCCTTGGCCTTGCGCTTTTCGGCCAAGCGAAAGGCGAAATCGAACAGCTTTTCCGAGGTCTGCCGGGTGATGCGCAGGATGTCCTGAACCTCGCTGTCGTTGGCCACGGTCTCGCGCTTGTTGGCGGCGGCGGAATAGAACAGGCCTTCCGTCGATTCCCTGAGGATGATCAGGTCGATGGCGTCGGCGCGGGGGTCGGCCAGGCGCCGGGGCGCGTTGGGATAGGCCTTCACGGGGCGCACGCCGGCATACAACTGAAACCGTTCGCGCAGCCGCAGATGAGGGGAGATTTCCGTGCCGTCCGCGTGGCGCACGGCGGGCAGGCCGATGGCGCCCAACAGGATCGCGTCGGCCTCGGCCGAGGCATCTTCGTGCCCCGGCGCCATGTCCTGTCCCGTTTCCTTGAAGTAGCCGGCGCCGGCCACAAGGTCGTTACAGACGAGTTGGAAGCCGCCCGTGCGCCCGCGCGCCGCCTCGATCACGGCCAGGGCCGCGTCCGTCACGTCGACGCCGATGCCGTCGCCGCGGATCACGGCGATGGTGCATTTGGTTTCATTCATCTTGGTGTTTCCTTCGGTCTTTCCTTGGCCGTATCGCAAAGCCATGCGCAGCGCAACCGCCGATCGCACCGCGCGCCCGTCGATTGGGTCTATTCCGCTTATCCGTTCAACCTGTCGGGGCCGTTGGCCACGGAAACCCGTGTTCGCCCCCCGCCGCAACGATGCAGGGCGCGCCCCTCGGGACAATGATGTCGTGGAAACGTCTATGCCTTTAGGGGCAATTGATTAGGTCGTTAAATTGTCACAATGTGCTTGCAAGGGTACACATCGCGGGATCCCCGCCGGAAAATGCGGATTTCACGGCTGCGGTCGGCGATGTTTCGGAAATCACGGCTGATAACCGTGGCGATTTAACGCGACGAACACATCGGTTTCCATCCTAGGGGGAGGCGTGCGCGCCCTAGAGTCCGCCCATTCGGACCAAGGTTGTCCCATTGAATGAACTAGGCCTTATTAATTCAACTAGATCGACGCGCTTGAGCCGGCATTTTGCCGCCGCCGTCTTCTGGCTGATCTGTGTCTGGATGCCGAACCCGGCCGCGGGCGACCACGGGGCGGACGTAAGGGCGTTTCGGATTCTGGCCGTGCATTCCTACAGCCAGCAGTATCCCTGGACCGCGCGTCAGCATGAGGGGTTCGTCGCGGCTCTTGCCGCGGGGATGAATGTCCCGATCGAGATCAAAACCGAATACCTGGACACCAAGCGCCGCGTGCTGAGCGCCGCCTATGCGACTTCCTTCGCAGAGCACCTTAAAGTCAAGTACGGCGGCTATGATCCGGATGCGATCTATGTGACCGACGACAGCGGACTGAATTTCGCCCTAGGTCACCTGCGCCGGCTGTTTCCCGATGCGCCCGTGTTCTTTTCCGGGGTGAATGATTTCGCCCAATTGGAACGCCTGGATGCCGGGATGGTGACCGGGGTTTTCGAGAAAAAGGAAATCCGGCCGAATCTTGATCTGCTGCACCAACTTCAGGGAGATGCGGCGCAGGTCGTGGTCATCGGCGACGGGTCGAAAACGTACCAAGCCATTGAAGTTGAACTGAAAAGGGAACTGCACGGGGCCGCCAAGCCCGCGGTGACGTTCCTGGTGAGCGAGCGGCTCGAAGATATCCTGAACAGTCTGCGCAAGGTCCCCGACGTGCCGGTGATCTTGACAACCTTGGGGTCCATCCGGAATCAGACCGGCGATGTCGCCACGCTGTCGCAGATTGTCGGGGGGATCGTCAGTGCCGGCCGCAGGATCGTGATCAGCATGGAAGACGCCTATCTCTTCGACGGCGTCCTCGGCGGCTATGTGACCAGCGGCATCGCTCAGGGGCGGATGGCGGCGGGGCTGATGGCGGCCCATCTGCAGGGCGCGCCGATGCGCGAACTCGCCCCGGTAAAGAACAGCCCGAACGAGTATCTGTTCAATGACCATGTGTTGGAGGCGTTGGACCTGGAACTGCCTCAGGACATCGCACTGAAGGCGCGTCTGATAAATCCGCGCCCGAACTGGGTCGAGAAATACCGCAGCATTATTGCGGTGGTCATTGTCGGGCTGACGGTTGCGCTCGTGCTCAGCCTGCTCACCTATCTGTCGGTCATGTCCGCGAAGAACCGCCAGTTGGTGGATCGGGACCAGAGGCTGCGCCACAGCGAACAGTTCCGCGCCCGGCAAAGCCGGCTTCTCGAGGACGTGGAACGGCTGAGCAGGACCGGCGGGTGGCAGTTGGACCTGAAGACCCGGCAATTGACCTGGAGCCAGGGAACCTATCGCATTCTCGACGCCACCCCCGACTACAGCCCGACATTCGCGGAAGCGATCGAGTTGTTCGTGCCGGATCACCGCCCCTTGCTGGCTGCTGCCGTCGCCGCCGGGCGCCGGGAGGGCACGCCTTGGGATTTGGAACTTTCCGTTCTGACCCTCAGGGGAACGGCCAAGGAGGTCCGGATCGTCGGCGAGGCGGTGCTCGAGGATGGCGTGCCGATCCTGCTGCGGGGGTCGTTTCAGGACATCACGGAACGAAAGCTGTTCGAACACGCATTGCGAACGGCCCGGGAAGACGCCGAAAAGGCCAACAACGCAAAGTCGCAGTTCCTGGCCGCCATGAGCCACGAACTGCGCACGCCCTTGAACGCGATCATCGGGTTTTCCGAACTTATCGCCTATCAGGATTTCGGAGAGGCCTCCGTGCCTAAATTCAAGGAATATGCCAAGGACATTCGGTTCAGCGGCGAACATCTGCTGTCCCTGATCAACAGCATTCTCGATATTTCGGCGATTGAATCGGGCGGGCGCGCCCTGGACAAAGAAATTTTCAACGCCTGTGGCGCCCTTGATGAATGTATCCACGTCTTCTCGGCGGATGCGGCGCGGAAAGACATATCCTTGTCCGTCGGCGCGAGCGCCGACACCGTGGATGTTTTCGCCGACCGCCAGGCGGTCCGGCAGATCATCCTGAACCTGCTGTCCAATGCCCTGAAATTCACGCCGGCCGGCGGCAAGATCACCGCCGACGCGCACGACCTGCCGGACGCGGTCGTCCTAACCATGGCGGACACGGGTTGCGGCATTGCCCAAGGGCACCTTCCTAGCGTCACCGAGCCCTTCGCGCGGGGAGACCTTGATCCGTACAAGGCGGTGGAGGGATGGGGGCTCGGGCTGGCGATTTGTAAGACGTTGATCGAAAAACACGGCGGCAGCATCGAGATCGAGAGCGCCCTGGGCAAGGGCACGACCGTTTCGGTGATTTTGCCCAAGCCGGATTGGGAGCAGAGGCGGCGCGCATAAGGCCGCCCTATGAAATCGGATCGTTCAGGTTGTCCAACGGATAGATCGGCCGCCGCACGTTCTTGAAATTCAGCTTCGAATAGTCGGAGCCGCAGACGCCGGTGCCGGCGCATTCGATGACTTGTTTCGCGAGCTTGCCGAACCCGGCGCGGTAGTGAATGCGGCTTTTCAGCATCAGGAAGGTCTTTTCCTCGGGGGCGATGCCCAGGGACGTGAAGCAGGCCGTGTCGTTGGGTTCCTGCTGGCGCGAGATCACGCAGATCTGCACGCGGCCGGTGTCGAGCACGCCGCTTGGTCCCATGTCCATGGTCACGCCGCGGTTGGCGGGGCCCTTGTTCTTGTAGATGCCGTCGGTCAACACCTTGACCCGCCCGGTGACGGTCAGCGGCTTGCCCGTCTCGCCGATGGCGGGCATGTCGACCTTGCCGCCGAGGTCGAGGGTGATCTCCGCGCCGATGCCGGCCTGGGTCATCTTCTGGACCGCGTCGGGATCGCAGATCGCGAAGGCGGCGACGTCGTCCAGCCCGGCGTCCAGGATCGCCGCCAGAACGGTCATGGTGTCCTGCGTGCCGCCGGAGGCTGCGTTGTCGTAATGGTCCAGCAAAACGACCGGGCCGTCGCCCTTTTTGATTTCCGTCGCGCGGGCGATGGAGCTTTCCAGGGGTTCGATCTCGTAGACGAAGGCCTTGCGCTCGTTCCAGGCGAAATCGAGAAGCTCGTCCCGGAATTTCTCGGCGAGCGCCCGGTCGCCGTCGGTCACCACCACGGCGGAGACACCGGCATTGTAGATATCCGCATGGGGAAAGCCCGTGAACAGGGAGGCGGTCAAGGCGCCTTCCCGCTCCATGCGCCGGGTCATTTCCTGCAAGTCCTTGTTGGGGAAGTTGTCCGAGCCCTGGCGCATGACATGGGGCAGCATGGGCCGGTTGCCCCAGGCGATCGTCGGCCGGGCCTCGCCCCGCAACATGGCGTAGACGGGCCGCCCGGCGCGCCGCGCGGTTTCGTAGTGGTCGATGTGGGGATAGGTCTGATAGCCCGCGAGGCAGGTCACGTTTTCCGCCAGGTCAGGATAGAGGTTGGTGTGCATGTCGAGCGCCACGGCGATGGGCAGGTCGGGGGCGACGGCGCGGATCTGTTGGATCAGGCTGCCCTCGCCGTCCTCGCGGCTGTCCGTCACCATGGCGCCGTGCAGGTCGAGGAACAGGGCGTCGCAGCCGGCCTTGACCGCGTCCACGATGCGCGTCGCCATGTAGTCGAAGGCGGCGTCGGCCACGGGGCCCGATGGTGCGGCGTTGGCGGCGATGGGGATGACGATCTCGGCCCCGGCCTCTTCCGCCAGGTCGATGAAGCCGCCCGTGCCGCTGCCGGTGCCTTTGAAGGCTTTGTAGGCGGCATCCCCTTCGTAAGGCAGGGGGATGGCGCGGGCGAACCGTTCGATCGGCGTCGGCACCGGCGAAAAGGTGTTGGTTTCGTGCTTCATCATGGCGATGACGACGCGCATGGCGGTTCCTCCCGGCGGGCTGGATGACAAGAATTCCTGCGAAAGATTAACCGGGGATGCGCTCTGCGGCCAGTTTCGCCGGTTATCGGCTTTCACAAGGTTTTACGAATGGACGTGCGGCCATTCCCGGCCTGCGTGGTAAAATCAGGCTCTGGGGGCGATACAAGGAGACCGATGCATGAGTTGGATCCTTATTACCCTTACGATCGTTGCCGGGGCGCTCGACGCGAAAATCCATTCGGTTCATGGCACGATGATCGGCTGTTTCGAGGAACGGGAACTGGTGATCGCCCATGTCGATCAGGCGGTCTGCGTCAGAGACAAGAACGCGCAGCGCACGGGGCCCGTCCGCGGCAAGGACGGGACCGGCGGACGGTCGGCCAGTTAGGCGGGTTTCGTTCCGACCACCAGCCGCGTCAGGCCGGGGACCATTTCGTGTTCCTCGATGTCCTGGAACCCGGCGTCCTTCATCTGCGCCTTGAGCCAGCCCGGGGTGACCGAGCGGGCATCGGGCGTGAAGGCCATGTGCTGTAACTGCCACAGGGCGGCCATGGGCGGTCCCTGGCGGTCGTTGTCGACCATGAAGTCGTGGACCATGAAGCGTCCGCCGGGGGCCAGGCTGGCGAAGGCGTCGGACACCATGCGCGGCAGTTCGCCGCCGGGAATGCCGGAAAACAGATAGGACATGAGGATCGCGTCCTGTTCAGTCGGCCAGGCGATCTGCAACGCGTTGCCGGGGATGTAGCGCACCCGGTCGACCATCCCCGCCTCGGTGATGAAGCGCCAGCCCAGTTCGGACACGTTGGGAAAATCGATGATGGTCGAGGTCATTTCCGGATTGGCCTCTAGCAGCCGGATGGTCATGGCGCCCGTGCCGCCGGCCACGTCGAGCAGCGTCTTGGCGCCGGAAAGATCGACCAGCCGCGCCAGCGTCTTACCGGGGCCGAGAGAGCCCGCATGCTGGGCCTCGGAATAGATCGCGGCCTGCTTGGGGTCGGCCATCCAATGCTGATAGCTGTCGACCGCGTCCGGGTCGAGGGAGCCGTCCATGACCTCGTTCAGCTGCTGCAAAAACGGATACATCTGGCGGTCGATCTGATAGCGCAGGTAGTCGCCGAAATCGTACTTGGCGCCGCGCGCAAGGAAGGCCTCGGCCCCCGGCGAATTGGCATAGATCTCGTCGTCGGATCGGTCGACCAGGCCGACGCTGGTCAGCGCGGTCATCAGGGTGGTGATGCGGTTGGCGGGAATGCCGGTTTCCTTGGAAATCTCGGCCGAGGTTTTCGCCCCGTCCGCCAGCACCGTGAACACGTCAACGTGTAGCGCCGCGAACAGCGCCTTCGAGGCCATGAATCCGAAGGCAAGTTGCGATACGTCCTCAGCCGTTTCCACCAGGCGTCCATCCATGGGGTGCCGTCTCCAGTCCTGATTTTCCGTTGATCGTATGCGGCGACCCTAGCATGCGTTTCCGCAATGTCCAAAACCGGCGCCCGGCGGGGTTCGGGCGCGGGCGATCTTTCACGTATAATGGTTGTAGATTTAGGTCTATGCTCCCTCAAAGGCGTTGAGGCCATCCGGTGCGCGCGCCTTAACTATCGCCCAGATATCGACGAAGGCAGTCCAGAGTGTGCGGGAAGGGCTTCGATGAATTTTACCAAGGGCCTGATGCTGACATGCGGTGCCACCGGCGCGATCCTCGCGGCCGTGGCCATGACAGGCTTGAGTTATGATCTCAAGGGCGCGGGGCCGACGGGCCAGGAGGCACGGTTGACGCCCCATATCGTCACCCTGTCGCCGATCCCGCTTATACTGGGGGCGCCCGACGATGTGGTGCTGGTGTCCTTGAGCCTGACCGTGCCCGGCGCCGCCGAACGGGCGGTCGTTTGTGCGCGGGCGAAAACGGTTCAGTCCGCCGCGGCGCGTTTGATCAGGGAAAGGGTCAGGGCGTCCAGCCCCACCGGAACGACCATCCCGTCGGACCTGGACCGCACCCTGCACGCCGCCATCGCCGACATCGTCGGCGACAAGCAGATCGAGCGGGTCGCGGTGATCGTGACTCCCGCCGGCGCGACGCCGCCCGGCGCCAGTTGCTCCTAGCAATACGTACAATTCCATAAAATCGTCATTTTGTTCCACGCGATCCCGCCGTGGGCGGGGCCGGACGCCGTTTTTTTTAAGAATGCCTGCCCAGGGGTTCACGGCGGCGGGGGTAATTCGTTAATATGCATATCAGATAGAAAGTATGAGATGGACAACAGGGAAAGTATTTGTGGAAGATATTTACGACACTGAATACGAAACAGGTCAGGATAATATTCAGAAATTTGGGATGGACATTCACCATCCGGTATTCTGGATCTCAGCAATTTTTGTTCTTTTATTTGTTATTGGTACGTTGATGGCGCCGGGCCCGGCGAAAATATTATTCGACGGCGCCAAATCATGGTCCATCGATCATTTCGACTGGCTGTTCATGGCCGGGGCCAATGTGTTTGTCCTGTTCTGTGTGGCGCTGATTTTCCTGCCCGTGGGGAACATCCGCCTGGGCGGGCCCGACGCGACGCCGGAATTTTCCGTGATGTCCTGGTTCTCCATGCTGTTCGCCGCGGGCATGGGGATCGGGCTGATGTTCTGGTCCGTGGCGGAACCCACGGCCTATTACACGAACTGGTTCGGCACGCCCCTGGGGGTGGAGCCCCGCACCCCCGGCGGCGCCGATGCGGCGCTCAGCGCGACCATGTTTCATTGGGGGCTTCATCCGTGGGCGATCTATGCGGTGGTCGGGCTGTCGTTGGCGTTCTTCACCTACAACAAGGGTTTGCCGCTGACGATCCGCTCCGGCTTCTATCCGTTGATCCAGGATCGCGCCTGGGGCTGGTTCGGCCATGGGATCGACACGGTCGCCGTGTTGGCGACCCTGTTCGGTCTGGCCACATCGCTGGGCTTTGGCGCCCAGCAGGCGGCGAGCGGCCTTCATTTCCTGTTCGACATTCCCAACACCATCAACGTGCAGATCGCCATCATCTGCGGCGTCACCGCCGTCGCCGTGTTTTCCGTGGTGCGCGGCCTCGACGGCGGGGTGAAGGTTCTGTCCCAGATCAACATGGTCATGGCGGCGCTGCTTTTGGCCTTCGTGTTCGTGGTCGGGCCGACGGGCGATCTCGTGTCCAATGTCCTGGAGACCGGCAAAAGCTACATCACCACCATCGTGCCGCTCAGTAACTGGATCGGGCGCGAGGACGAGAAATTCTTCCACGGCTGGACCGTGTTCTACTGGGCCTGGTGGATTTCCTGGTCGCCCTTCGTCGGCATGTTCATCGCCCGGGTGTCGCGCGGCCGCACCGTGCGTCAGTTCATCGTCGCCGTGCTGCTGGTGCCGACCCTGGTGACGCTGGTGTGGATGGCCGTGTTCGGCGGCTCCGCCCTGTATCAGGTCGAGGCCGACATGGGCGGGCTGGCAGATGGCCTTGAAGACGTGTCGCTGGCCATGTTCCAGATGCTCGAAAACCTGCCGTTGGCCTCGGTCACGTCCTTCGTCGCCATCTGTCTGGTGCTGGTGTTCTTTGTCACCTCGTCGGATTCCGGCTCGCTGGTGATCGACAGCATCACCGCCGGCGGCAAGCTTGATGCCCCCGTGGTTCAGCGTATTTTCTGGGTGGTGATCGAAGGCGTGGTCGCGGGGGCCCTGCTGTTCGGCGGCGGGGCGGATGCGCTCGGCGCGCTACAGGCGGCGGCGATCTGCGTCGGGCTGCCGTTCACGGTGATCCTGCTGGCGATGTGCCTGAGCCTCTATCTGGGCCTCCGCCATGAACTGGCGGGCGAACGGGCGGCGGCGGTGGGCTGAATTAGCCCCCTGTCTTGCGGTAAGGGGTTAGGAAATCGCGGAACCGGCGCGCGACCTCGGGCGGGGTCACGGTCGGGCGGCCCAGCTCCTTCATGGAACCGGGCGCGATCTTCATGTGGATCAGGTGCGGGCCGGGGGTCTTGAGGGCTTCCGTGACGGCCTGCTTGAGGCCGTCCAGGCTGTCGGTCTCCCAGCCGGCGGCATAGCCGCAGGCCTGCGCGACGCGGGCGAAGCGCACGGCGGGGGCCGTGGTCGGCTGGCCGCCCGTGGAATCGTAGGTCCCGTTGTCGAACACCATATGGATCAGGTTGGTGGGCGCCATGGCCCCGATGGTCGCCATGGATCCCAGCTTCATCAGGGCGGCCCCGTCGCCGTCGAACACGACGATGGGCGAGGTGACGTTGAGCGCCGCCCCCAGCCCCATGCCGGCGGCCCCGCCCATGGAGCCGACCTGGTACAGGTGCTGCTTGCGGTCCTCGATGGTGAACAGCTCGCGCCCGCACTTGCCCGTGGTGGCGATGATGCCAGCGTCCTCGGGCAGAACCTCCAGCACGGCTTCCATCGACCGCATGCGTCCCGGCAGGTCTGCGCCGGTGAACAGGTCGGTCACCGGGCCCAGGTCGGGGGCGGGCAGGGACGTGGCGTCCAGGCCGTCGTCCCTCACGCTGCCCTTCTCCATGATGAAGGCGAAGGGCAGGTTTTCGGCGTCCATGTAGCTCAGGGCCACTTTCAGGGCGGGTTCGACCGTCGCCGCCTCGGTCGGGAAGGGCAGGTGCGGGATGCGGATGACGTCGAGCAGGTCCGGCGTGATCTCGCCCATGACCTCGTGCTGGGGTTCGTCCTTCAACCCCGGGGCCCCCCGCCAGGTGGTGACCACCAGGGACGGGATGCGGAACGGATGGTTGAGAGACGTCAGCGGATTGACCGCGTTGCCCAGGCCCGAATTCTGAAACATCACCACCGTCCCGCGCCCGGCCAGCCAGGCGCCCGACGCGATGGCCACGGCCTCGCCCTCGCTTGCCGCCGGCACGTAGTCGAGCCGCACGTTGGCCCCGCCGCCCGCCCCGGCGCCGCCGACCACCTTGTTGATCAGCGGCGTCAGGAACGAGCAGGGCACGCCCGTGAAGAAGTCGAAGCCCCGCGCGCGCAGCGGGGTCAGGAAGTCGTCGGCGTCGATCATGGCGGGCTCCGGGGTAAAGGGCAGAAACCAGTTCCCTCTCCCTTAAGGGAGAGGGCAACGAGGCTCAAGCCCGTTAGGGCTTGAGCCGCAGTGGGTGAGGGGGATTTTCGGCCGAACCACCCCCTCCCCGGGGCGGGGGAGAGGGAGGGTGGGAGATTGACGTGGGTTTTTTACAGGAACAGCTTCGCCTGATTCAGGTCGGCCGCGTGGTCGATGTCCATCCATTGTCCGGCCACGTAGGCGACGGAAACCTCGTGCCCCTTGGCGACCAGGCGGGAAAACAGCGCGGGCAGGCCCGCCTTGGTCAGGCCCTCGGCCAGCATGGCGTCGATTTCCGCGCGGACGATCTCGGCGCCCTTTTCCGTGACACGGGCAAGGCCGACCCATTCGCCGGAGATGCGGTCCTCGGCGATATCCGGGCCCATGGCGGTCAGGGTCACCGGCGCGTCCTCGTCCATGAAGTCGGCGCCGAAGGGCAGGGAGCATTCGGCGAAGTCGCGCACCCAGACCGTTTCGGCGTCGTCGCCCTGGTGTTCGTCGCCGCGCGCGCGCCACTGGCCGTCGACCACGACGACGATGTCGCCCGCCGTTTCCATCAGCTTGTCGAGCAGATGATGGCGGAACAGGATGTCGCCGTAGGCGATGACGCAGTCGCCCTGGATCGCGTCCTTGGCGCAGGCCAGGCTGCCGACCTCGCCGGTCTTTTCATAGAAGTCGTTGTCCACGGTGGCGATGCCCGGCAGGTTGATCATCTGCTTGGCGTAGCCGCGCACGACCGTGATGTCGCGCACGCCCGACTGCTTCAGGGTGTCGGTCAGGCGGGCCAGCAGGGGACGGCCGCGCACGTCGATCATGCATTTCGGCCGGTCGGCGGTCAGTTCGCCCAGGGCCTGGCCGCGCGACGCGGCGAGGATCACCGCCCCCGGCGCCTTCTTGGCCGGAAGGTAGCGGCCTTCGGCCTGACGCAATTCGTCGTTGCCCTGCAACTGGAAGATTTCCGACACGGTCGTGATGTGCGGCTCGATCCCGGCCAGGCTTTCCTCGCGCAGGATGCGGGCCGTGGTCTCGCGCATGGCGGTGATCGATGCGCGCAGGTTGTGGTTGGCCCAGATCGCCAGCGATACCCCCGCCTTGCGGAAATCGTCGGTCGGCGTCGCGTAGTACTTGGTCGGCACGATCACGACGGGCACGCGGTTGTCCCATTGGCGCATGAATTCCATGACCTCGTCGGCGGTCGCCAGCTTGGAATGGCACAGCACGGCGTCGGCCCCGGCCTCGGCATAGGCATGGGCGCGGTCGAGGGCCTCGTTCAGCCCGCGCCCGGCGATGAACGCCTCAAGCCGCGCGACGATGGAGAAGTCGGGGTCGGTCTGCGAGTCCTTGCCCGCCTTGATCTTGCCCGCGAACTCGGCCATGTCGGCCAGCGGCTGGCCCTCGCCGATGAAGGAATTGGTCTTGGGGAATAGCTTGTCCTCGATACAGATGCCGGCAATGCCGCGCTGGCAGAACTTGGTCACCGCGCGGCGCATGTTGTTGAAGTTGCCCCAGCCCGTGTCGCCGTCGACCAGGATCGGGATCGACGTGGCGTCGGACATGAATTCCAGGACTTCCAGGACCTGGGTCCAGGACGCTTCGTTGTTGTCGCGCACGCCCAAGGCCGCCGACATGGACAGGCCGGACGCCCAGATGCCCTTGAACCCGGCTTCCTCGACGATCTTCGCCGACAGGCCGTTGTGGGCCTCCATGATGAATTCCAGCTCGGGCGAGGTCAGCATGCGGCGCAGCTTGCCGGCCTTCGTCAGGGTTTCGGAATGGGTGGAGCGGGCGTCGCGGTTGAGCGTGTTCATGATGTCTCCGATGGGATGGGGCCGGATCGGCGGTGGGGGTCGGCGGGTTATAGCGCAGACAATAGGGTGAATCTATGGCAGGTATCGATAGGCTCGATATAGGCGCGCCTTATACCCCGCGCCAGATCAATTTGTCATTTGCCGATTGGGCGTCCGGCGGTGGGGCAACCGGCGGCTTCGCCACCGCACACTTGTATGGTTATATTTTAGGCAAATAAGCTAATTTGCATAATTTTTAACCTGAAGCTGCGGCGCATTCGCAAGACGGCACTGGTTAAATGTGTTTTTAATGCATTGAAAAATAACGAATATTTTTATTCGTCCCAGGGCTGTGCAAATTGGCACGGCCCTTGCCATTACCTTGCCGCAACGCAGCAACAATTCCTTATTTGGAGGCGATATAATGAAAACGTATTTCCGGGGGGCAGTGGCGGGCATCGCCCTGGCCGCGGCCGCGATGACGGGCACCGTCGCGCAGGCCGCCGACACCATCAAAGTCGGCATTCTCCATTCTCTGTCCGGCACCATGGCGATCAGCGAAACCACGCTGAAGGACGTCATGCTGATGCTGATCGAGGAGCAGAACAAGAAAGGCGGCCTTTTGGGCAAGAAGCTCGAAGCCGTCGTCGTCGATCCCGCGTCCAACTGGCCGCTGTTCGCCGAAAAGGCGCGCGAACTGATCGAGGTCAAGAAGGTCGACGTGGTGTTCGGCTGCTGGACCTCCGTGTCGCGCAAATCCGTTTTGCCGGTGTTCGAGGAGCTGAATTCGGTCCTGTTCTATCCGGTCCAGTACGAAGGCGAGGAAAGCCAGAAGAACGTGTTCTACACGGGTGCGGCGCCGAACCAGCAGGCGATCCCCGCCGTCGATTACCTGGCCAAGCAGGAAGGCGTGAAGCGCTGGGTCCTGGCCGGGACCGACTATGTCTATCCGCGCACCACGAACAAGATTCTTGAGACCTATCTCAAGGACAAGGGCGTGCCCGCCGAAGACATCATGATCAACTACACGCCGTTCGGTCATTCCGACTGGCAGACGATCGTCGCCGACATCAAGAAGTTCGGTTCCGCCGGCAAGAAGACCGCCGTCGTCTCGACCATCAACGGCGACGCCAACGTGCCGTTCTACAAGGAATTGGCCAACCAGGGCATCAAGGCCGAAGACATTCCGGTCGTCGCGTTCTCGGTCGGCGAAGAGGAACTGGCCGGTCTCGACACGGCACCCCTGGTCGGCCACCTGGCCGCCTGGAACTACTTCATGTCGGCCAACACGCCGGAAAACGCCGCGTTCATCAAGAAGTGGAAGACCTTCATCAAGAACGACAAGCGCGTGACCAACGACCCCATGGAAGCCCATTACATCGGCTTCAACATGTGGGTGAAGGCGGTCGAGATCGCCGGCACGACCAAGCCGGACGCCGTGATCGACAGCATCGTCGGCGTCACCGTGCCGAACCTGACCGGCGGCTACTCGGCCATGATGCCGAACCACCACATCACCAAGCCGGTGCTGATCGGCGAGATTCAGGCCAACGGCCAGTTCGAAACCGTGTCCTCGACGCCGGGCCTGGTGCCGGGCGATGCCTGGTCCGACTTTCTGCCGGGCTCCAAGGACCTGATCTCCGATTGGCGCAAGCCCATGGCCTGCGGCAACTTCAACGTCAAGACCGGCAAGTGCAGCGGCAAGGGGTCCTGAGTTAGGGCCCGGTCACAGCCGTGACAGGTACAGACCACACGGGCGGGCGGGGCAAGCGCCCCGCCCCCCACACCACCAACAAATTCCGCAACCACCATCCTGGCAACGGCGGCAGGTCCATGGCGCGATCCATTCATTCATTATTGCTTTTCCTGGCCCTCGCCTGGCTGATCCCCACGGGGCCGGCCCAGGCGGACGACACGGCCCTCCAGGCGCAGATCGATGCGCTGGGCACGGGCGGGTTCTCCGAAACGGCCAAGCAGATTCAGGCCCTCGCGGCATCGGGCGACGACCGCGTCGTTCCCGCCCTGCAGGCCCTTCTGGCGGGCGACCTTTACGTCCGGCCCGCCGACAAAAAGGTTTTCATCACCAAAAAGACCGACGGCGGCTTCGCCCTGGTCGATCCCCTGTCCGGCAAGGACGCCGGCACATCCGACAGTTTTTCGGTTAAGAAAATCCGCGTGAACAACCGGCTGCGGCGCGAGCTCAAGGCGGCGCTGGGCGGGCTGACGCTGCTGTCCAAGGTCCCGGCCGTGCGCCTGAAGGCGGCGGCGGCGGTGTTCAAGTCTCAAGACCCGGACATGCTGGCACCCCTCGAGGCCGCGATCCTCAAGGAAACCGAGGATAAGGTGAGGAGGGCATTGCAGGGCGCCCGCGCCGCCGTGCAGCTGAAATCCGACGTACCCGATGCGGACAAGATCGCGGCCCTCAAGCTGATCGAGGAACGCGGTGACCGCGACGCCCTGTCCGTCGCCCTGGCCGCCGCCGCGCAATCGGAGGGTGCGGTGAAGGCCGCCGCCGAGGCGACGGCCAAATCGATCCGCCAGACCCTGGAACTCTGGGGGGCCGCGCAGAACGTATGGTACGGGCTGTCGCTGGGCTCGGTCCTGCTGCTCGCCGCCATCGGCCTCGCCATCACCTTCGGCGTCATGGGGGTCATCAACATGGCCCACGGCGAGATGGTGATGATCGGCGCCTACGTGACCTTCATGGTGCAGGAAGTGATCCGCACCTCGATGCCGGAATTGTTCGCGTATTCGCTCCTCATTTCCGTGCCGCTGGCTTTCCTGGTCGCCGGCGCCATCGGCATGGCGGTGGAACGCTGCATCATCCGCTTCCTCTACGGCCGCCCGCTGGAAACTCTGCTCGCGACCTGGGGGCTCTCCCTGGTTCTGCAACAGGCCGTGCGCACCATCTTCGGGCCGTCCAACCGCGAGGTCGGCACGCCCGACTACATGGCGGGCGCCTTCGAGGTCGGCCATCTGACCATCACCTACAACCGGCTGTGGATCATCGTGTTCTCCCTGGTCGTGCTGTTCGCCCTGATGGCGGTGTTGAAGAAAACGCCCCTCGGCTTGCAGATGCGCGCCGTGACCCAGAACCGCCGCATGGCCGGTGCCATGGGCATCCGCACCAACTGGGTCGATGCCGTGACCTTCGGGCTCGGCTCCGGCATCGCCGGGATCGCCGGGGTGGCGCTTTCGCAGATCGACAACGTCAGCCCCAACCTGGGCCAAAGCTACATCATCGACAGCTTCATGGTCGTGGTGTTCGGCGGGGTCGGCAACCTGTGGGGCACCCTGGTGGGCGCCATGACGCTCGGTGTCGCCAATAAGTTCCTTGAACCCTATGCGGGGGCGGTGCTGGGCAAGGTCCTGGTCCTGGTGTTCATCATCCTGTTCATCCAGAAACGTCCACGGGGGCTGTTCGCCCTCAAGGGCCGGGCGATCGAGCAATGATGACCCTCAAGCTTATTCAGGGCGGCTTCGACCGCCGCGCGGTGATCTTCCTGGGGCTTCTGTTCCTGATCGTCCTCGCCGTCTCGATCCTCAGCCTGGGGACCGCGGCCGACAGCCCGCTTCACGTGTCGTCCTATACGGTGGCGCTACTCGGCAAATACCTGTGCTACGCCCTGCTCGCCCTCTCGGTCGATCTCGTCTGGGGTTTCTGCGGCGTGCTGTCGCTTGGCCATGCGGCGTTCTTCGCCCTCGGCGGCTACGCCATGGGCATGTACCTGATGCGCCAGATCGGCACGCGCGGCGTCTACGGCGATCCGATCCTGCCCGACTTCATGGTGTTCCTGAACTGGAAGGAACTGCCCTGGTTCTGGTACGGCTTCGACCAGTTCTGGTTCGCCGCCCTGATGGTCGTCGCGGTGCCCGGGGTGCTTGCCTTCGTGTTCGGCTGGTTCGCCTTCCGCTCGCGGGTCACGGGGGTCTATCTCTCGATCATCACCCAGGCCCTGACCTTCGCCCTGATGCTCGCCTTCTTCCGCAACGACATGGGCTTTGGCGGTAACAACGGCCTGACCGACTTCAAGGAAATCCTGGGCTTCGACGTGCAGGCGGACTCGACCCGCGTCGGCCTGTTGCTGGCCTCGGCGGTGGCTCTGGCGCTCGGCTTCATCATCTGTAAGGCGCTGGTCAATTCCAAGTTCGGCAAGGTGCTGATCGCCGTGCGCGACGCGGAAAGCCGGACCCGTTTCCTGGGCTACCGGCCCGAGAACTACAAATTGCTGGTCTGGACGCTATCGGCCTGCATGGCGGGTGTCGCGGGGGCCTTGTACGTGCCCCAGGTCGGCATCATCAACCCGTCGGAATTCACCCCCGCCAACTCGATCGAGGTTGTGATCTGGGTCGCCGTCGGCGGTCGGGGCACCCTGGTCGGGGCGACCGTGGGGGCGATCATCGTCAACTTCGGCAAGACCCTGTTCACGGGCATTCTGCCGGAATTCTGGCTGTTCGCGCTGGGCGGGCTGTTCATCGCCGTGACCCTGTTCCTGCCCAAGGGCATCGTCGGCACCTATGACGACTGGAAGGCCAAGCGCCGTGCGTCCAAGGACGCCGCCGCACCCCAGCCGCAAGAAGGAGATTGAGCGCATGTCCTCCAAAAGCTCGATCCTCTATCTGGAAAACGTCAACGTCTCGTTCGACGGCTTCCGCGCGCTCCGTGACCTGTCGCTGACCGTGAAGCCGGGGGAAATGCGCGCCATCATCGGCCCCAACGGGGCGGGCAAGACCACGATGATGGACGTCATCACCGGCAAGACGAAGCCCGACAACGGCCGCGTCCTGTTCGACGAGACCGTGAACCTGACCCGCATGGACGAGGCGGAGATCGCCTCTCTCGGCATCGGGCGCAAGTTCCAGAAACCGACCGTGTTCGAAAACCACACGGTGTGGGACAACCTGGTGCTGGCGCTCAAATCCGGGCGGCGGGCCTGGGACACCCTGTTCCACGCCACCGGCGCCAAGGACAGGAAGGAGATCGAGGACATCCTTGAGATCATCCGCCTGACCCGCGTGAAGGATGAGGTCTCGGCCAACCTGTCCCACGGCCAGAAACAGTGGCTGGAAATCGGCATGCTGCTGGCCCAGGACCCCAAGCTGCTGTTGGTGGACGAGCCGGTCGCCGGCATGACCGACGCGGAAACGGAAGAAACGGCCCGCCTGCTGCGTGACATCGCCCAGCGCCATTCCGTGGTCGTGGTCGAACACGACATGGCCTTCGTGCGCGACCTGGACGTGCAGGTCACGGTGCTGCACGAAGGATCGGCCATCGCCGAGGGCACCCTGGATTACGTCAGCGCCGACGAGCGCGTCATCGAAGTCTATCTGGGACGCTAGGGAGAGGAAGACGAGAGATGCTTGAAGTCCAAAACGTCGACCTGTTCTACGGCGCCGCCCAGGCCCTTCGCGGCGTCAGCATGAAGGCCGAGATCGGCAAGGTCACCTGCGTCCTGGGCCGCAACGGCGTCGGCAAGACGTCGCTGCTGCGCGCCATCGTCGGCCATCATCCCATCGCCAATGGCGACATTCTATGGGACGGGGCCTCGGTCAATTCGCTGGCGACCTTCGACCGGGCGCGCCGCGGCATCGCCTATGTGCCCCAGGGGCGCGAGATCTTCCCCCTGCTGACCGTGCAGGAGAATTTGGAAACCGGCTTTGCCGGCCTGCCGGCCAAGATGCGTTTCGTGCCGGACGAGGTGTTCGAGCTGTTCCCCGTGCTGAAGGACATGCTGAAACGCCGGGGCGGCGACCTGTCCGGCGGCCAGCAGCAGCAACTGGCGATCGGCCGGGCGCTGGTCACGCGGCCGCGCCTGCTGGTGCTGGACGAACCCACGGAAGGCATCCAGCCCTCGATCATCAAGGACATCGGCGGGGCCATCAAGTTCCTGCGCGACCGGTCGAACAAGCAGGACGAGGCCTCGTCCCTGCGGGTCTACGACACGCCGCCCCGGGACTCCAACGGCGAGACCAACAAGACGGTGAAGGACGCGGTTTCCTACTTGCGCGAGAAAGGGGAAATGGCGATCCTGCTGGTCGAACAGTATTTTGATTTCGCCCACGAATTGGCCGACGCCATCACCGTCATGGACCGGGGCGAGGTCATTGTCGCCGGTGACAAGAGCGAGTTGGACGCGGACGATGTACGACGGCACCTCACCGTCTGACCGGCCCGGCGAGATCATTCCCCTTCAGCGCGCCCGCGGTTGGGCCCGGATCGCGGTCCGGGCCGAAGGCGGCGTTACCCGCCTGGCGGAACTGTATCAGGACGGTTGCGCCAAGCTGCGCCTGCCCAAGGTTTACGGCCCATCTTCGGTGGAGGCGGTGTTGCTCAACACGGCAGGCGGGCTTACGGGCGGCGACGTCTATGGGACGGAGGCCGAGGCCGGGCCGGGCGCGGCCCTGACCCTGACCACCCAGGCCTGCGAGCGGGTCTACCGCGCCACGGGCCAGGTCGCCGCGCGGGTCGAGACCCGGTTGGCGGCGGGCCCGGGTGCCACGCTGCACTGGCTGCCTCAGGAAACCATTCTGTTCGACGGCGGCCGGCTCGACCGTTCGCTCGACGTCGATCTGGACGGCGACGCGGCGTTCCTCGCGGTCGAGGCCTTGGTGCTGGGGCGTGTTGCCTCGGGCGAGATCGTCACCGGGGGCACGTTCACCGATTCCTGGCGTGTGCGGCGCGACGGCAAACTGATTTTCGCGGACGCGGCCCGCATCGCGGGCGATATCGACAATGTGGCCGTCGGCCCCGCCGTTCTGGCCGGCAACAAGGCGATGGCGACGGTGGTTCTGGCCGTGGCCAGGGCGGAAGAGAAACTGGCCGAGGCGCGGGGCGTGCTTGACCCGCTCGCCACGGCGGGGGCGAGTGCGCTGCCCGGATTGCTGATCTGCCGTCTGGTCGCGCCCGACGACCGCGCCCTGCGGGCCCGTCTGGTGCCGCTGCTGAACTTGTTGGCCGGGCGGGGGCTGCCCCGCGTCTGGCACCTCTAGACGTCAAAGAAGATAAAGGGAGGCTCCATGAACCTGACACCCAGAGAAAAGGACAAGCTGCTGATCGCCATGGCGGCGATGGTGGCGCGCCGGCGGCTGGAACGGGGGGTCAAGCTGAACCACCCGGAAGCCATCGCGCTGATTTCCGACTTCGTGGTCGAGGGCGCCCGCGACGGGTGCACCGTCGCCGACCTGATGGAGGCGGGGGCCCATGTCATCACCCGCGATCAGGTCATGGAGGGGATTCCCGAGATGATCCACGACGTGCAGGTCGAAGCCACCTTTCCCGACGGGACCAAGCTGGTCACCGTCCACAACCCGATCCGCTGAGGGAAGACGCCATGATCCCAGGTGAAATCATCGCGGCCCCCGGCGAGATCGAATTGAACGCGGGCCAGCCCACCGTGACCCTGACCGTCGCCAACACGGGCGACCGTCCGGTCCAGGTCGGCAGCCACTATCATTTCTATGAAACCAATCCGGCCCTCGACTTCGACCGGGAACAGGCGCGGGGCATGCGGCTCGACATCGCGTCGGGCACGGCCGTGCGGTTCGAACCCGGCCAGTCCCGCGACGTGACCCTGGTGCCGCTTCTGGGCGCGCGCAAGGTCTATGGGTTCAATCAAAAGGTCATGGGCGTTCTCGACGGGGGAGCGAACTAATGCCGGCAAGAATTAATCGGGCCGCCTATGCGGACATGTTCGGCCCCACCACCGGCGACAAGGTGCGCCTGGCTGATACGGAATTGTTCATCGAGGTCGAAAAGGACTTCACCACCTACGGCGAAGAGGTCAAGTTCGGCGGCGGCAAGGTCATCCGCGACGGCATGGGCCAATCCCAGGCGACCCGCGCCGAGGGGGCCGTCGACACGGTCATCACCAACGCGCTGATCGTCGACCATTGGGGCATCGTCAAGGCCGACGTGGGGCTCAAGGACGGGCGCATCGTCGCCATCGGCAAGGCCGGCAACCCGGACACCCAGCCGAACGTCGACATCGTCATCGGCCCGGGCACGGAAGCCATCGCCGGCGAGGGCAAGATCCTCACCGCGGGCGGCCTCGACGTGCATATCCACTACATCTGCCCGCAGCAGGTGGAGGAAGCCCTGATGTCGGGCGTCACCACCATGCTGGGCGGCGGCACGGGGCCGGCCACGGGCACCAACGCCACCACCTGCACGCCCGGCCCCTGGCACATCGGGCGCATGATCCAGGCCGCCGACGGCCTGCCCATGAACCTGGCCTTCGCGGGCAAGGGCAACGCGGCGCAGCCGGCGGCGCTGGTCGAACAGGTGCGGGCCGGGGCCTGTTCCCTGAAACTGCACGAGGACTGGGGCACCACCCCCGGGGCCATCGACTGCTGCCTGGGCGTCGCCGACGACATGGACGTGCAGGTGATGATCCACACGGACACCCTGAACGAGTCCGGCTTCGTCGAGAACACCGTCGCCGCCTTCAAGGGCCGCACCATCCACGCCTTCCACACGGAAGGGGCCGGCGGCGGCCATGCGCCGGACATCATCAAGGTCTGCGGCGAGATGAACGTGATCCCGTCCTCGACCAACCCGACGCGGCCCTACACGGTGAACACCCTGGAAGAACATCTGGACATGCTGATGGTCTGCCATCACCTGGACAGTAACATCCCGGAAGACGTCGCCTTCGCCGAAAGCCGCATCCGCAAGGAAACCATCGCGGCCGAGGACATCCTGCATGACCTGGGCGCCTTCTCCATCATCGCGTCGGACAGTCAGGCCATGGGCCGGGTCGGCGAGGTGCTGATCCGCACCTGGCAGACCGCCGACAAGATGAAGCGCCAGCGCGGCCGCCTATCGGGCGAAACGGGGGACAACGACAACCTGCGCGTCAAGCGCTACATCGCCAAGTACACCATCAACCCGGCCATCGCCCACGGGCTCTCGAAACACGTGGGCTCGGTCGCGGCCGGCAAGCGCGCCGACCTGGTCCTGTGGTCGCCCGCGTTCTTCGGGGTGAAGCCCGACATGATCCTGATCGGCGGCACCATCGCGGCGGCGGCCATGGGCGATCCCAACGCCTCCATCCCGACGCCGCAGCCGGTCCACTACCGGCCCATGTTCGGGGCCTTCGGGCGGTCCATGGCGGCGTCGGGCGTGACATTCGTCAGCAAGGCGGCGCTCGATGACGGCATCGCCCATCACCTGGGGGTGGCGAAGGAACTGCTGGCGGTGGAAAACACGCGGGGCGGGATTTCCAAGAAATCCATGGTTCTGAACGACGCCACGCCCAAGGTCGAGGTCGACCCGGAAACCTACGAGGTGCGGGCCGACGGCGAACTTCTGACCTGCGAGCCGGCGGACGTGCTGCCCATGGCGCAGCGCTATTTTCTGTTCTAAGGCAAGATGTTGCGAGAATGAACCGCCCCCTCACCCAACGTCGGCTAGGCACGGCTTCGCCGGGCCAAGCCTATGTAACCCTCTCCCCCTTCCAGGGGGTGAGGGCAGGGTGAGGGGGCGGATGGCTTGATCTGAAGGGGAGACGCATATGCTTCGGGCAACGGCGCTCAAGCGAAAAGGGGACTGGTCGGGGCCGGCCGCCGATACGGTGGTGCTCGATTTCGACCATCGTCACCGGCGGCGGCTCGCCATGACCGGGACGGGCGGCCTCGGCTTCCTTTTGGACCTGGCGGAGGCCGAGGCGCTGGCCGACGGCGACGGTCTGGTGCTCGAGGACGGCCGGCTGGTCGCCGTGACGGCGGCGGCGGAGCCCCTGGCCGAAGTCACCTGCGACGACATCGATCATCTGGTCCGCGTCGCCTGGCACCTGGGCAACCGGCATCTGCCGACGGAATTGCTGGGCGACCGCTTGCGCATCCGCCGCGACCATGTGATCGAGGACATGCTGGTGAAGCTGGGCGCCCATGTCGCCCATGTCTCGGCCCCCTTCAATCCGGAGGGCGGCGCCTACGGCCATGGCCGCACCCACGGCCACGACCACGGCGACGACGATCATTCCCACGGCCATCATCACGGACACTCCCATGGATAGCGGATCGCTTTACCGGCTCCTGGCCTGGCTGTCGCCGGGCTATCCCGTGGGCGCCTTCGCCTACAGCCACGGCCTGGAATGGGCGGTGGAAACGGGGGCGGTGGCGGACCGCGCGGGTTTGGAACGCTGGCTGCGCGATCTGCTCGCCCATGGCGGGGCGTGGACCGACGCCGTGCTGTTCGCCCGCACCCATGACGCCGTGCTGGCGGGGGACGGGGCCGCGTTGGCGGAAATCAACGACCTTGCCGTCGCCCTCTGCCCGTCGTCGGAACGGCGGCTGGAAACCACGGCCCAGGGCAACGCCTTCCTGCTGGCGACCCGGGCGAGCTGGCCCTGGGTAAGCGACGATGCGGACCTCATCGCGGGTGACTGCGCCTATCCCGTCGCCGTCGCCTGGGCGGCGGCCGGGCATGGCCTGCCGCTGGCCCCGGCCCTGCATGCCTATGTCCATGCCGTGGCGGCCAACCTGATTTCCGCGGGCGTGCGGCTGATCCCCTTGGGGCAGACCGACGGCCAGCGCGTCCTGGCGGCGTTGGAAGACGCCGTCGCCCATACGGCCGAGGCCGCCCAGGCCGCCGACCTTGCCGCCCTCGGCGGTTGCGCCTTTCTTTCCGACGTGGCCGCCATGTGCCACGAAACCCAGTACACGAGGCTATTCAGATCATGACCACGTCCCCACACGGCCCTCTCCGCGTCGGCATCGGCGGGCCCGTCGGCTCCGGCAAGACGGCGCTGATGGAACAGCTCTGCCGGAGTTTCAGAGAGACTCACGACATCTGCGCCATCACCAACGACATCTATACCAAGGAAGACGCCGAGGCCCTGACCCGGCGCGGCGCCCTGCCGCCCGAACGCATCATGGGGGTGGAGACGGGGGGCTGCCCGCACACGGCGATTCGCGAGGACGCGTCCATCAACCTGGCCGCCGTGGCCGAGATGCGAAAGACGTTTCCGGCCCTCGACCTGATCCTGATCGAATCAGGCGGCGACAACCTGGCCGCCACCTTCTCGCCGGAACTGGCCGACATCACCATCTACGTCATCGACGTGTCGGCGGGCGAGGAAATCCCCCGCAAGGGCGGGCCGGGCATCACCCGCTCGGACCTTCTGGTCATCAACAAGACGGATCTGGCCCCCCATGTCGGCGCCGACCTCGCCGTCATGGACCGCGACGCCAAACGCATGCGGGGCGAGCGCCCCTTCGTGTTCACCAACATGAAGACCGGCGACGGCGTGGCCGAGATCGCGGGACTGGTGCGCCGCCTGGGCGGTCTTGTGGCCCGGACAGCCGAAGCGGAAAGTGCCTGACACGGTTTTGACCAAAACGGCCGTTATTGTTGGTACAAGGGCGCGCGCTTTTCACCATCGGGATTTGGCATGACCAACAAGCACAAAGACTTCAAAGTTTTCCGCTCGTCCGCCGGCCTGGGCCTGCGCGCCCTCCGGGATTTCAAGAAGGGCGAGGAACTGATCGAATACACCGGCCCGCGTCTCAGCACCAAGAAGGCCGACGCGAAGCCGAACCGTTATCTGTTTCAGCTGAACGACAAGCATTACATCGACGGCTCGCCGCGCGCCAACCTGGCGCGCTACATCAATCATTCCTGCCGCCCGAACGCCAAGGCGTTCGTCAGCCACGATGAAAAGCGCATCACCATCGAGGCGATCCGGCCGATCAAGGAAGGCGAGGAAATCACCTACGACTACGGCAAGGAGTACTTCGAGGAGTACATCCGGCCGGCCGGCTGCCGATGCGTGAAGTGCGCAGGCTCTTGACGGCTTTCTGAAAACGGGGACGATGGGGCCGGGCAAAATCAAGCCCGCAAGAAACGCCAGCCCGCAGGAAACACCATGACCGATCTGGAATTCGCGGCCCGCATGGACCGCATCGAAACCTCGCCCTCCGCCGTGATGACCCAACGCGCCCGCGAAATGAAGGAAGCCGGGCGGGACATCATCTCCCTGTCCTCGGGCCAGCCCGATTTTCCGACGCCGGACCACGTGATGGAGGCGGCGATCCGCGCCATGCGCGAGGGCCAGACGACCTATACCCCCATCGGCGGGACCAACGCGCTGAAGGACGCCATCATCGCCAAGTTCAAGCGCGAGAACGGCCTGGACTACACGCGCGACCACATCATCGTCGGCAACGGCGCCAAGCAGGTGATTTTCAACGCCTTCACCGCCGGGACCGACGACGGGGACGAGGTCGTCCTGCCGGCCCCCTACTACGTGGCCTATATCGACATGATCAAGTTCGCCGGCGGCGTGCCGGTCATCGTGCCCTGTGCCGAGGACCACGATTTCAAGCTGACGGCCGACCAGTTGCGCAAGGCGATCACGCCGAAGACGCGCTGGCTTCTGCTTAATTCGCCCAACAATCCCACGGGCGCCGTCTATGAAGAGGCCGACCTGCGCGCGCTGGCCGACGTGCTGCTGGACTATCCCCGCGTCGGGATCATCGCCGATGATATCTACGAGCACATCGCCTTCGACGGGCTGAAGTTCGCGACCATCGCCCAGGTCGAACCCAAGCTGTTCGACCGCACGGTGACCGTCAACGGCGTGTCGAAAGCGTTTGCGATGACCGGCTGGCGCATCGGCTACGCCGGGGCCCATCCGTCCCTGGTCAAGCAGATGATCAAGCTGCAGTCCCTGGTTACCGTCGGCGCCGCCTCGGTCAGCCAGGCCGCCGCGGTGGAGGCGCTGAACGGGCCGCAGGACTATGTCGCCGAACGCTCTAAGTCGTTCGAGGACCGGCGCGATCTGGTGGTCTCCATGCTCAACCAGGCGCCGGGGATTTCCTGCCCCGTGCCCAAGGGGGCGTTCTACGTCTATCCCTCCTGCGCGGGCGTCATCGGCAAGACGACGCCGTCGGGCCAGGTGATCGAGACCGACCGCGACTTCGTCATGTACCTGCTGGAGACGGAGGGCGTGGCCACCGTGCACGGCGGGGCCTACGGCGTGTCGCCCTATTTCCGCATTTCCTATGCGGCGGCGGTCGAGGAACTGACCCAGGCCTGCGAGCGCATCCAGCGCGCCTGCGCCGCGCTGCGCTAGGGGCTGTCCCGGTCCCGTCTTTCTTTCCTTTTCGGCCGCGGTCCTTTAAAGGGGCGGCTCGATCTTTTGCGGGCTTTTTGGGGAAAACGCCATGACCACGGAAACCGACCTTCACGGCCGCAGCGGCGGCGCCTGCGAGTTGTGCGCCGCCACTGAGGGCCTCGCGGTCCATGAGGTGCCGCCCGCGTCCACGGGCGCGGCGGACGATTGCGTGCTGCTCTGCGCGACATGCCGGGCCCAGGTCGGCGACCCGGCGGCCATGGATGCCGGTCATTGGCGGTGTCTGGCCGACAGCATGTGGACCCCGGTCCCGGCGGTGCAGGTCATGGCCTGGCGGATTCTGACCCGGTTCAAGGCCGAGGCCTGGGCGGCGGAGCTTCTCGACCAGCTTTACCTGGACGACGACACCCTGGCCTGGGCGCAATCGGGCGCGGATGCCGGGGCGGCAGACGACGGAGTCGTGCACCGCGACTGTCACGGCGCGGTGCTGACGGCCGGCGATACGGTGACCCTGATCAAGGACCTGACGGTCAAGGGCGCCAACTTCACGGCCAAGCGCGGCACCGCCGTGCGCGGCATTTCCCTGGTCCGCGACAACGCGGCGCAGATCGAAGGCCGGGTCAACGGCCAGCAGATCGTGATTTTGACCGAATTCGTCAAGAAATCCGCCTGATTTCCCCGTCGCCGCCGTTCCCTCCGGCCCCGTGTTCCGCTAGGCTCTGCCCATGCGCGACGTGACCCTGACCTTCGACAACGGGCCCGAACCCGACGTGACGCCGGGCGTGCTCGACGTGCTGGCGCGGGCCGAAGTCCCGGCCAGTTTCTTCGTTCTCGGCCACAAGATCGCCGATCCGGCCCGGCGCAAGCTGGCCCAACGGGCCGCGGCCGAAGGGCATTGGATCGCCAACCATACCTATAGCCACGAAACCCCTTTGGGGAACCTGCCGGGCCGGGACGTGCCCGAGGCCGAGATCGGCCGCACCCAGGCCCTGATCGGCGATCTTGCCCATGCCGACAAACTGTTCCGCCCGTTCGGCGGCGGCGGGGCGCTCGGCCCGCACCTCCTCAGCCGGCCCGTCGCGGACTACCTGATCGAAGGCCGCTATACCTGCGTGCTGTGGAACGCCATTCCCCGCGACTGGGCCGACCCGGACGGATGGGTCGAGACGGCGATGGCGCAATTGACGTCCCTCGACCACGCGCTGATCGTCGTCCATGACCTGCCGACAGGCGCCATGGCGCATCTGGAACGTTTCATCGGCCGGGTGCGGGACCTGGGCGGCGTGTTCCGCCAGGATTTCCCCGACGCCTGCCTGCCGCTCCGGCGCGGCCGGGTGACGGGCGATTTCGATGCCTGCGTTTCGGAGGCGGCCGGCGCCGCCTAGACGACCGCCCGCCGCATTCCGCGGCCCGGGCGCAATGATGAAAACATAGGAACCAACATGCCGACCAAAACCGCGAGCAACGAAGCCAAGGCGAAACTTGTCGTGCGTCATGCACGAGAAGGCGACGTGCCGGCGATCTTGAAGCTGTACAAAAAGGTCTATCCCACCATGGCCGCCTATTCGGCGGACCAGCTGCGCGGGCAGATCAACAACTTCCCGCAAGGCCAGTTCGTCGCCACCTATGAGGATGAGGTCGTCGGCTATTGCGCCACCTTCCGCATCGCCGAGGAGATCGCCTTCGCCCACCATACCTGGTGGCAGATCACCGGCAACGGCTTCGCCTCGCGTCACGATCCGGCCGGCGACTGGCTGTACGGCATGGAGGTCTTCGTCGACCCCGACTTCCGCGGCCTGCGCATCGGCCAGCGGCTGTATGCGGCGCGCAAGGCGCTGGCCACGGAACTGCACCTGAAGGGCATCGTGTTCGGCGGACGCATCCCGGGATACGCCCGGCGGTCCAAGAAGATCGGCTCTCCCCGCGCCTATGTCGATGCGGTGGCGGCCAAGAACCTGCGCGATTCCGTGCTCGGGTTCCAGCTGCGCAACGGTTTTGAAATTGTCGGCGTGCTCGAGGACTACCTGCCGTCGGACGCGGAATCGGGCGGCCATGCGGCGCATCTGGTATGGCGCGATCCAAAATACATCGCGCCCGAACCGATATCGTCGCGCCCAAGCAACCGTTCCGTCGACACCGTCCGCGTCAGTCTGGTGCAGTATCAGCAGCGGCGGCTCAAGTCGTTCGAGGAATTCGCCGCCCAGGTGGAATATTTCGTCGACGTCGTCGCCGACTACAAATCCGACTTCGTGGTGTTTCCCGAACTGTTCACCCTGCAACTGCTGTCCATCGAAAACGAACAGATCCCCGCGTCGGAGGCGATCGCTCATCTGACCCGCTATACGGAGCCGCTGAAGGAACTTCTGAGCGGCCTCGCCGTCAGCTACAACATCAACATCATCGGCGGCTCGCACCCCTCGCGGGAAGAAAACGGCGACATCCGGAACACCTGTTACGTCTGCCTGCGCGACGGCGCCATCCACCGTCAGGACAAGATCCACCCGACGCCCAACGAACGCTACTGGTGGCATATCCAGGGCGGCACGGAGGTCTCGACCATCATGACCGACTGCGGGCCGATCGGCGTCAACATCTGCTACGACTGCGAATTTCCCGAACTGTCCCGCCATCTGGTCGACCAGGGGGCACAGATTTTGTTCGTGCCGTTCTGCACGGATGAGCGGCAAAGCTACATGCGCGTGCGCTATTGCGGGCAGGCGCGGGCCGTGGAAAACCAGATGTACGTTGTCCTGGCCGGCAACGTGGGCAACCTGCCCAACGTCGACAACATGGACATCCAGTACGCGCAAAGCTGCATCCTGACCCCCTGCGACGTGTCCTTCGCGCGCGACGGCATCGCCGCCGACACGACGCCGAACGTGGAAATGGTCGCCTTCGCCGACCTGCGCCTGGATAACCTGAGGACGGCGCGCCATTCCGGCACGGTGCAGAACCTGCGGGACCGGCGCTTCGACCTCTACCGCATCGACTGGCGCGGCGGACAGGGGTAGCCGCCGTCAGGCGGTGATGCGCCGCCCGAAACGCTCGGCCAGGAACGCCGCGATCTCGTCGAACCGGCAGCCGGCGCGGACCACCGTGTAGTCGCGGAAGTCGATGATGGTCGACGACAGGCCTCGGTCGTTGGCGTCGCGGCAGCGCCCGTGGTCGATTACGATGTCGGCGGCGGCGACCACTTCGGGCTCGATCTCGGCGACCGTGTACTTGGACCCGGACAGGGACTGGTTGGCGCTGGACCCGAACACGGGCGTGCCCCGCGCATGGCTCAACTCGGCGAGCGCGTTGTGCAGCGGCCCCGCGTTCAGCAGCATGTCCATGGTCGGCCCCTTGGTCGAGGTTTCCAGCACGAACGGCTCGACCCCCGCCAGCAGCGGATGATCCCGCCGGTAATCCGCGACGATGGAAAACGGCAGGTCGGCGTCTTCGACCAGGGCGGTGCGGATGGCCTGGGCCTCGGCGTCCAGCACGTGCAGGTCGGCCGACGCGGCCGCGCAGCCAAACAGGCCCGAGGGCTTCTCGAAACTGCGCCGCTTGACCTGGAAAATGCGGCGAAGTGCCTCTTCCGTGCGGCCCAGGATGGCATAGGCGACGTTCAGCGGAATGATCGCGATGCCGCCGCCGTCGAGCGCGTCCATCACGTCGCGCGCTTCCTGGTCGACGTCATGGCCGATGGGGTTGTCGGTGGTGGGGATGGGGGGCATGGCGGGCTCGCGTGATCTGAGGTGGGCGGGGACGCCAGTCGATCATGCCGGGGATGATGGGACAAATAGAAATATGTGAACGATATATCGGGGAATGAGATCGGGGGCTAGGCGACCTTAAATTATGACTCAGGCCTTAAAGCACTTTTCGCGGTGCCAGCTAAGAAAGCGAGGATGCGGTCTGTCTGTGGGCCGTAGCGGCGGAGTGGCTTGACCTGTTTTGTTAATGAAGGACTTCACACTGTCGATATCGTTGACCTGTCGGGAAATAAGGATTTTTAAGTCATCCGTTAGGCTGATCAACCCACGATCAAACATCCAATGCGCGGTGCCTGACAGGGCGATTCCATTGTTGATGATGTCGGGGCCGTCATACTGCACTGGCCGAATGTGCGCCGCGTCGACCTCGGCTCGTCCCCCACCGTTGATGAACTTGAAACCTGTGATCGCGCAGCGCGCATCGTAGGCGCGCAGTACGATCTGCCGGAATGTCCTGTCGCGCACAATGCGGCTTGTCAGTTGTTGGAGACGCTCTCTTTCTGATTCGCCAGTGTAGGGCGTTTGGTCTTCAGCTAATCCGGGTGCGGTCTGTTCTGTCCCTAGGCGTGGCAGGACTTATTGATCTGCGGTGAAAATCACGGCACGGCCGTTCCCACTCATCCGTTCAAAAAAGTCACGCAACATTTCGAAGTATTCCCATGTGTATCCGAAATCATCCTCCCCATATTCTGGCCAGGCACCCTTACAGTGCTTGAAGTAACGTGCTCGGAGTGCTGACTTGTCGATCTCTTTGAGTGCCGGAACCAAGTCGGAGACCTCGTGAGGCTCGATCAGGCGAATGAAGTAGTCGTACTCGCTTTCCTGGAGCCGCTTGCCGCCAAGCACGGCAATCTTCAACGGATACGAGCCATGGTCTTCGGGAAGGGCATAGGTTCCGTGTTCGGCCGCCACGGGATAGAAGTAGGGTGTATCCGCCGGCCACTCGCTTAAACACCGGTGAATGGCGTCCCAGGCCTTGTCGGTTTCTTGCAGGTGGTCCCTGTCCCAGGGGCCTTCGATTTTATCCTGCACGAAATATATCCGTTCCTGGTCGTCAGCCTGGGACTCCAGACCCGCGCGCTGCTCGGTCGATATCGCGAAGTGGACGCCTCGGGCTGCCATGTTGCAGTGTCCTAATAGCTTAATAACTTATACCATATTCTATTTATACCACTTCAATGAAAGTAAAGCTGTTCCATGGCCGCGCTCATTTTGCATCTGATGGCGGGCCATACTTCTTTCGAAAGTGCGCCTCGACCATGGCGCGGCTTGTGATCAACGTCTAGTATTTATTCCTATTTTTGAGCGGAAAGTAGTGTCGGCCATTGCGGCTGGTGCCGGTTCGGCGAGCCGGTTTCCCGAAAAATCCGCAACCAATAGCGTCCACCCGGGAAAAACACCTGACTTCCCCCGCCCGGGGCGTTATCCCGGGGTGGCGGCCCGGGTAACAGGCCGCGTGCGGACATTTTACGGAACAGCCTGACCCACATGACCATGGACACCACCCCTCACCAGGCCCAGGCCGAAGACCTGCTGCATGCCGTGTTCGGATTGCAGGCGTTCCGCCCGGGGCAGGCGGAGATCGTCGCCGGCCTGTTGGCGCGGCGGAACGCACTGGTGGTCATGCCCACGGGGGCGGGCAAGTCGCTGTGCTATCAGATCCCGGCCCTGGTGTTCGGCGGCCTGACCGTCGTCGTCTCGCCCCTGGTCGCCCTCATGGACGATCAGGTCGCGGCCCTTCGAGCACTCGGCGTCGATGCCGCCTGCATCCATTCCGGGCGCGAGCGCGAGGCCAACGTGGCTGACTGGAAACGGGTGCAGGGCGGGGCCTGCAAGCTGCTTTACCTGTCGCCGGAACGGCTGATGACGGATCGCATGATCCAGGCCCTGCAAAAGATCGGCCCCGACATGTTCGTGGTCGACGAAGCCCATTGCATTTCCAAATGGGGCATGAACTTCCGCCCGGAATACGAGGCCCTGTCGCACCTCAAGGACGCCTTTCCCGATGCCGTGTTTTCGGCCTTCACCGCCACGGCGGACGAGGCGACCCGCCGCGACATCGCGGCCAAGCTGTTCGCCGGCCGGGGCGAGATCGTCGTCCACGGCTTCGACCGGCCCAACCTGCACCTGGCGGTCGAGCCGAAGGCCGATTGGCGGCGTCAGCTTTTGGATTTCATCGCCGCGCGGGCGGGGCAATCGGGCATCGTCTATTGCCTGTCCCGCCGCCTGACGGAAGAGGTCAGCGAGTTCCTGAACGGCAACGGCCACCGGGCGCTGCCCTATCACGCGGGCCTGTCGGCGGAGGTCCGCCGCGACAACCAGGAAGCCTTCATGGCCGAGGACGGCGTGGTCATGGTCGCCACCATCGCCTTCGGCATGGGCATCGACAAGCCTGACATCCGCTATGTCTTTCACCTCAACCTGCCGGGCAGCATGGAAGCCTATTACCAGGAAATCGGCCGCGCCGGGCGCGACGGGGCGGCGGCGGACGTGAAGCTGATCTACGGCCTCGACGACATCCGCATGCGCCGCCAGTTCATCGACCAGGACGGCGAGGACGACGGCCACCGGCGGCGCGAACACAAGCGCCTGGATGCGCTGCTCGCCTATTGCGAGGCGACGACCTGCCGGCGGGTGACCCTGCTGTCCTATTTCGACGAGGCGACGGAGGCCTGCGGCAACTGCGACATCTGCCTCGACCCGCCGAAACTGGTCGACGGCACGACCCAGGCGCGGATGCTGTTCTCCGCCGCGCTGCGCACGGGCCAGGCCTTCGGCGCGGCCCATCTCATCGATATCCTGCGGGGTGCGGCGACCCAGAAGATCAAGGACCGCGGCCATGACCAATTGCCGACCTACGGCGTCGGCGCGGCCCACGCCAAGGATTATTGGCAGAGCCTCATCCGCCAGGCCCTGGCCGGGGGCTATCTCGCGGTCGACATCGACGGCTACGGCAGCCTGAAGCTGACCGAACGGGCCGAGGCGGTGGTGAAGGGGGATGGCGAGTTCCTGATCCGCGAGCCCGTCCCCGGCAAGGCCGCCGCGGCGCGCACCCGCAGCGGGCGCGGGGCCGTGCCCGACCTGCCGGCGGAACTCGCCGGTCTGCTCGCCAATCTGAAGAAGCTGCGCCAGGAACTGGCCAAGGCGCGCGGCGTGCCGGCCTATGTGGTGTTTTCCGATGCGACGCTGCGCGAAATGTGCCTGAGCCGGCCGCAAACCCTGGAGCAGATGGCCGACATCAACGGCGTCGGCCCGAAGAAGCTGGAGGAATACGGCCTGATGTTCCTGGAGCGTCTGTCCGCCGGGGCGGCGACCGGAATCACCCCGCCCGAAAACGCCTGACCAGTCGGCGGATGTCGCCTATAAGAGGTTGCAGGCATTCGACACTGCTCAACCGTTTTCGGGGCAAGGGACGGAGAGAAAAATAACCGCGGGGGTCTGGACGTTGAACACGATGGATTTTTTACCTCGGCAAGCGGCGGGGGCGGCTTGATGCGGGAAAGCGTTCTCGTCACCGGCGGCGCCGGGTTCATCGGCGCGCATGTGTGCAAAGCGCTGAACAATGCCGGCTATGTGCCCGTCGCCTACGACAACCTGTCGCAGGGCCACCGGGACAGTGTTCGCTGGGGCCCCTTGGACGTGGGCGACCTTGCCGATACGGCGCGTCTGAAGGCGGTGATGCTGGCGCGGCGTCCGGTCGCGGTCATTCATCTCGCCGCCCATCTTTCCGTGAGCGAGTCGGTCGCGAATCCGGCCAAATACTATGACAACAACGTCGGCGCGACGTTGACGCTTTTGGCGGTCATGCGCGAGACGGGGGTCCGCCGCATGGTCCTGTCCTCAAGCGGCGCGACCTACGGACGCCCCGCCGCCATGCCGGTCGCCGAGACGGCGCCGCTGCTGCCGACCTCGCCCTACGGTCACTCGAAGGCTATCTGCGAGCAACTTGTTCGTGACCACGCGGCGCATGGCATCGGGTCCGTCTCCCTGCGGTATTTCAACGCGGCCGGGGCCGACCCGGACGGCGAACTTGGCGAAAGGCACGAACCGGAGACCCATTTGATCCCGGTCTGCCTGGAAACCGCCCTCGGTCTCCGGTCCGAGGTCGAGATCTTCGGGGATCGGCACCCGACACCCGACGGCACCTGCATCCGCGACTACGTTCATGTCTCGGACCTGGCGGACGCCCATGTCCTGGCGCTCGGGCGGCTGTCCGGCGCGACGTCGGCCGCGGTCTACAATCTGGGCAGCGGCCGTGGCGACAGCGTGCGCACGGTGATCCGGACCGCCGAACAGGTCACCGGGCGGTCCATCCCCACCGTCTTCCGTGCCCCGCGCCCCGGCGACCCGCCGGAACTGGTCGCCGACATCCGGCAGGCGCTCCACGAGCTTGAATGGTCACCCCGCTTCGGCGACCTGGCGACGCAGATTGCCCATGCCTGGGCCTGGATCAGCGCGGCGAAGTCTTCGCAATCGTGTCGGCGGCAGGCCTAAAGAATGCCGGTGATAAAGGCGCAGGCGCCGATGGCGTAATGCAGCAGCGTCACACCGGCGAGGTTCTGATGACGCAGATAGAACAACCCGAAGACAAAACAGCTGAGCATGGTCAGACCGACGGCCGGCAGACCGAAATGGATATGGAACACGCCGAACAGCGTGCCGCTTAAAAGCACCGAGCGAATCCCCTTCTCATCCATGAGGAACCGCTGGAACGACGACTGCATCAGGCCGCGGCCGATCAGTTCCTGTAGGAACGAATGCAGCAGATAGGCGACCGAGCCCACGGGATCGAACTTGAGCTCGATGGGCGGTATGGAATCGACGACGCGCGACGCCACGACCACCGACACCGTCAGGGCGATGATCACGGCGGAGATCGCGGCGCCTTCGGTCAACGACTTGCGCAACCCCTGCGTCGTCAGCCCCAATTGCCGGAACGGAATTTTCATCAACCGGACGACGACATAGCTGGGCACCAGAAGGACGGCGAGGTATTGCCAGGCGAATTGCGCCGTATAGATGTCGACCTTGAGAATCTGGTTGGCGATCACGTTGTTGACGATCATGCCGATCGCCATCAGGGCGACGGTGTAGACGAAGAACTGGCCGAACTGCTGTTGTGTCTTGATGGCTTCGATCTGATGTTTGAGCGTCGCGATCTGCTTTTCCGTGCTGATCCGCATGCGCTCGACGACGGCGACGCTGATGCTGGCGCGCAGGTTGTCGTAGAAATGGTCGCCGTTATCCAATTCCAGTAAATCGAAGGGATGGAAGCTGAGAAGCGTGCAGTCGCTGTCCGCGCGGACGCTGATCTGGCGCGGCCCGCCGTCGAGGAACGACATTTCGCCCAAGATCTCGCCCGGACCTAGGCGGACCACGGACCATTCGCCTTCGCCGCCGTCATGGCTCTGGGCGCGGAAGCCGACCACGTGGCCTTCTTCGATGATATAGAATTCATTGGTCAGCGCACCTTCGGGAAAGATCAACTCACCCGCCTTGAAGGAGATACGCTTGGCAATGGAGAACATGGCCTCGCGGGTGTCCGGCGCCAACATCCGCAGGCTCTTCGCCTGCTGTGCTGCGTTCGCCGGCGGCCGGGCGGATGTCTCCGCAGTCTGATTGACAGTCTGGTCCGCCATTATTCCCTCTGCTTCATTTTGGACATTGAATCCGTAAGTTTCTAGAGTTTCGTGGCGGCAACGGCCGCCGGAACAAGGACCATCCTGCCATGCCGCCGCGACACGAAACAATCCGCCCGGACGATGCCGCCGAAATCGACGTCGCCGTCATTTCCACGGCGGCGTTGCCGTGGCGGACGGGGCCCGCGTTCTTTTCGCTTTGGCATGCCTGTGGGTTGGCGGCCCTGGGCCGACGAACGGTCCTGGTGGTGCCCTGGCTGGGGGCGGGTTCGCAGCGCCGGTTGTGGAATCGGGTCCTGTTCGACACGCCGGGCGATCAGGCCCGTTGGCTGGTTGAGGAAGCGGAACGCCTGGGCGCGCCGCCGTTGCCGGAGGTGCGATTCTACCGCGGCTACTACGCGGGTCCGCTCGCCAGCATCGTGGCGTTGGCGGATGTCTACGCCGCCGTGCCGGATGCCCGTGCCTACGTATTGCAGGAACCCGAACACCTTCATTGGTTTCCGACGAGCCGCCCGCGCCGGCGCCTTGCGGCGGAACGGGTGGTCGGCGTCGTCATGACCAATTACGGGCATTATATCCGCGCCGCTGACTTCCCCGGCTGCGATTTGGCCGCCCGATTCGTCGAATGGCGCCACGCCCGGCTGATGCGCGCCCATACGGACTTCATCGTTCCGCTGTCGCAGGCGGTCGCGCTGAACGGCCTTGGCCACCCCATGAGGGTGGCCCGTGTAACCGGCGTGGTCTCCGACTACGCCCGGGTCGCGCCGGTCGAGGCCGGCAATCGGGGCGTTTTCTTTCTGGGCCGCCTGGTCTGGAACAAGGGGCTGGCGGCGATCATCGAAACCGCCAAACGCATGAACCTGGAGATCGACGTGCTGGGCGAGGGGCCCGACCGGGCGGCCATTGAGCGGCGGGCGGCGGATCGCGGGGCGCCGGTCCGCTTTCTTGGTTCCAGCACCAGCCCATGGTGCGACATGGCGAACTACCGTGTGTTCTTCAACCCGTCACTCAGCGAGGTTCTGTGCAGCACGACGATGGAGGCCCTGGTCGCGGGCCGTCACGTGGTCCTACCAGAATGTGCCGCCAACGACCCGTTTCGGGATTATCCGAACGTCCATTTTTATTCCGACGCGGACGGCGCGGTGGCGGCTTTGCGCCGTGCCCTTGCGGTCTTGCCGGAAACGCCGGAGAAGGCGCGCCGGGAATTCGACTGGATGACCGCCTGCCGGACCCTTGACGAAATGCTGTGACCGGATGTCAGGCCGCCGGCGCGATCAGGAACACGGGGTCGTCGGCGATGGTCAACGTGACCGGCAGACGGGCAATGATGTCGCCATCGCCTTGCACCGGATTGCCGGATGGGCCCGCGATATCGATACGGTCCGCGGCCACGTGGTCGATCAAGTTCAGCCGGGTCAGCAGTCCAAGCGGCAGGGCGAGAGAGTAGCCGACCGTCGCCAGGCGTCCGGGGCGGCGGAACAGGGCAACCTGGAAGCGGGGCGTCGTCAGCTCCGCGCCAGGTGCCAGCACGAATCCGCCGCCGTAGTGGCGACCGCGGCAGGCCACGATGGTTGCCGCCGTGACCGGCCGGCCATCGATCCGAAGGGCCAGCGGCGGACATGCATAGCGGACGATCCTGCGGGCGGCCTCCACCACATAGGCCGCCTTGCCGATGCGCCGCTTCAGATCCTGGTTCAGGCCGTCCACGACCTGGGCGTCGAATCCGGCGCTGGCCATCATCAAGAACCGCCGGCCGTTGGCGACGCCCGGGCGGACCGCCAGGAAACGCCCCCGGGTCAGGCAATCGACGATGGCCTCTGGCCCCGTGCCCAGGCCGAGTTCCCGGGCCAGGACGTTGGCCGTGCCGATCGGGATGAGACCGAGCGCCGGTGACGTGGGCGTGACACCGTTGACGGCGTCGTTCACGGTGCCGTCGCCGCCGGCCACGGCGATGGCGTCGAACGCCGACTTGTCGGCGGCCCGGACGAGCCGGCTGGCTTCGCCAGGGGCGAAGGTGGTTTGGACATCGACCCTGCATCCGGCGTGCCGCAATCCCGCCAGCACATGGCGAAACCGCCGCTCCCGCCGTTGACCGAGGGAGTGGTTCAGGATGACGAGCAGGCGTGACGGCCGCACCAGTGTCGCGGGGCCAGGATGCGTGCCGTGCAGGACGTCCAAATGCCAGTTCTCCCTTGCGACGACAGGTTTAAGTACTAGAACATCATCGTCTTGTTTATACAGTCGACCGGTCCGTTCCGCCAAACCAGCATCGAGACACCGCCCATGCTCAGCAGCCTTGCCATCACCGCCCTGACCGACGTGATTCTCGCCTGCGAGACGTTTCTCCTGGCCGGGTTGTTGTTCCGGCCTGACATCTCGGTTCATTCTCCGGCCTGGTACTGGGCCGTCACGCTGTTTCTGACCGGCACGGCGACCATGCTCGGCGCCATCGATCACGGGTTTTTCGAGGCGGTGGACCATCCTGGGCACCCCGCCATGGCCATCGCCACGCGCGCGGCCATCGCGCTGGCCAGCTTCACCATGCTGATGGCGGCGGTGGCCCAGTTTTTGCCGTCCCGCTGGCGGACGGTGGTGCTGGCGGCCGGGGCCGCCGGGCTGGCGGCGACGCTGTGGACGGTGGCCACCTCCGACAATTTCCTGGCCGTCGTCGGGTTTTATACGGTGGTGATGCTTCTGCTGCTGATTCTCAGCCTGTTCGGGTTGCGCGGCGGCAAGGGCTCCGTCGCCATGTGTCTGGGGGTTTTGGGCACGCTCGGGGCTTCCGCCCTGATCCCGCTGGGCAGCCCGGGCTTCTTCGGCCTGGGGCTTTACGGCACCTATCATGTCCTGCTGATGCCGGCGGTGGTGTTGCTCTATCTGGGCGGCCGGCGCCTGTCCCCGCTGCCGGCGTCCTGAGACGCCGCTAGCGCCGCCCGGCCACGAAAATCACCTGATTGCACCGATCGAGAAAACCGTAGCGGAAGGTTTCCTGCTTGATGACCCGGAGACCGGCCGTGTCGAACAACGCGTCCCATTCCGCGGGTTTCAGATAATGGTTGGGCAGGTTTATCCCGCGGTGCCGGTTCCCGAGAAAATCCGATAGGCGGAGAATCCACCGCTCCAACCGGGTGTTCCAATAGTGATCCTTGATCACCACCTTGCGCCGGGCGACCCGGGCGGCTTCCCCAAGAACCGCTTCCGGGTGGTCGTCGTGGTGAAGAACGTCGATCAAGGTGACGATATCGAACGCATCGTCCGCGAAGGGCAGGCGATGCCCGTCGTAGCGGAGGACCGGCATGCGGGGGGTGGGCGCGACAACGACGTCGACCGCGGTCAGGGAAATCGTCGGATCGCCCAGAACAAGCCGTTCCGCCAGGGCGCCGTCATAGGACCCGACGTCCAGGATGTCGCTGTTCGGTTCGAGGTGCGCGAGGATCCGCGCGGGCAGGCGTTTCATCCGGGAATGAGGGCTTAGATAGCGGTCCCAGACGTTCAGAAGAAACGTCAGCATGCCGGCTATTCCCCGTGGCGTCCGTTGTCGCGGTCCAGGATACCGGCGATGATCGCGGGCAATTCGGCGGCCGCCGTGTTGGGGTGGGCCGGCGGCCCCCCTGTGCGGTGGCGGCCCAACAGGTCGGCCAGCGCCTGGTGAAATTCCGCCAGGCTGGTGAAGGCCCGGCCCGCGCCCGATTTCTTGAGCCATCGCAGCACCGGCTTTTCCTGCGGCAGGGCCATGGTTCGGTCGACAAGCAGCGACAGCCCGCAGGCCAGGGCCTCGCTGACGCTGCCCGGCCCCGGCTTGCCCACGAACACGTCGGCCATGCCGAGATAGCCCGCCACGTCGTCGGTGAAGCCGACCACCCGCGCCGGGAAGGGCCAGTCGACGGCCCGCAGTTCCTCCGCCAGCGCGTCGTTATGCCCGCACATGAAGACCACCTGTCCGTTCGGCGGCGTGTCTTTCATCGACAGCGCCAGGTCGCGCATGCGCCAACTGCCGCCGCCGCCGTAGAGCACGCAGACGACCGGCCGGTCCGGCGCCAGGCCGAGGGCGGCGCGGGCGGCGGCCTTGTCCGCCGCGGGGCCGGCGAGGAACGCGGGCTTCAACAGCAAGCCCTGGGTTCGGTGAACGCGTCCGGCAGGGACGGCGCCGGACGCCGCGCGGCGGTGGGCCTCCTCGGTCCCGCAGATGGCGTCGTAGTCCCGGCCCCTGGGAAACCAGACGTGGCGGCCCATTTCCGCCCAGTCGGTGATGAGCACGACGCCGCGCGCCGTTTCCCGCCCGCCGCCCCGCATCCGATAGTCCTGAAGCCCGTCGAAGATCGCCCGGTTCAGCATGGGCAGCACGCTGATCACCATGTCGGGGCGCTGGCGTTCGAAATAGTCCGCGAAGGTCCGCCGCCCTTCGCGCGCCGACAGGCGGAAATTGATCAGCACCATGACGTAGTACAACAGACAGTACAGGCCCGTGCGCCCGTCGCGCAGGATCGTTTCGTTGTAGATGTCCTCGGATCGGCGGCCGGAAAGGCGCAACAAAAGATCCAGATGCGGCATCAGTTCCTTGTAGGGGTTGATCAGCGTCACCCGGTAAAGCCCGGTCGCCTCCAGAATTTCCTTGGACGCGAACGCGGTCATCCGGTGACCGCCGCCGGCATCGGTGTAGATCACCACGATATGGCGGCGGTCATCGCTCATTCCCGGAATCCAGATGTCATCAGTCGCGGTAGAGGTGTTCGCGGGTCAGTGGCAGGTCGTTGGCCAGGCCGTTCGTGAACACGACGTGGAACAGTCGATTGTCGCCGTGCGTGAACGAAACGGCGGATACGGCCATATACAGTCGGTACATGCGCACGAAGGTCTCATCGAACATCTCGCGGATGCGATCCTCGTTCCGATTGAAGGAATCGAGCCAGGCGTTGATCGTCGGCGGATAGTGCAGGCGAAGGTTCTCCACGTCGATCACGTTCATGCCGGCCTGTGCCGCGTTCTCGACAAGCTGGGTCAAGGTCGGGACCCGCGAACCGGGGAACAGGTATTTTTCGGTCCAAGGGTCGTTATGGTGGGGCGTGTCGTTGCCGATGGTATGGACCAAGCCCAGGCCGCCGGGCTTGAGGACCTCGCTGATCTTCTTGAAACAACCCGGGATGAAGCGCCAGCCCACATGCTCCATCATCCCCACCGTGACCAGCTTGTCGTAGGTCCCTTCGATCTCCCGGTAGTCGCGGAATTGGACCTCCACCTTGTCCGTCAGGCCCGCTGCGGCGATCCGTCGATTGGCGAAATCGACCTGTTCTCGTGACAAGGAAACGCCGACTCCGGTCACGCCGTAGTGCTTGGCGGCGTGGATCAAAAGACCGCCCCAGCCGCAGCCCAGGTCGGCGATGTGGTCGCCGGGGGCGAGCATCACCTTGCGGCAGATGTGGTCGAATTTGTTGATTTGCGCCTGGTCGATGGTGTCTTCCGGCGTGTGGTAGTAGGCGCAGGTATAGGCCATGGTCGGGCCCAGCAGGAGTTCGTAGAACTCGTTGCCGATGTCGTAATGGTGGGAAATGTTCTTGCGTGCGCGGGTGAATGTGTTCTGGTTCAGGATATAGGCCACGGCCATGCGCACCTTCAGGCCCAGCGATATGGGATTGTTGGCGAAGTCGACGGACCAGCTGAGCCGAAAAAGCTCCTGCAGGTCGCCTTCGACCTCGATGTCGCCGGCCATGTAGGATTCGCCAAAGCCCATGAAGGCGTCGGCAAGCGTGCGGGAAAGTGCCCGCTTTTCCTTGAACCACAGCACGAATGCCGGGGAGTCGCCGATTTCGATCGTCTCTCCGTCCCAAAAGCGGACCGTGAAACTTGCCTCGGGTTGGGCACGCTGTATGGCATGCGCGATGTCGCGGATCGTCTTCTTCATAATTCCCCCTCCTGCCCCCAATGGTGGCGTGCATTAAAGTTGGATATCAAGGAGTTGTGAAGGACGAAATCGGACGCGAGGGGCGGCGGGGGGCCGATTGCATTCCGATGCCCCATCATTTATTCAACGAAGGGCTAGGATAGGCGGGGCCCGGCATGATCGACAAATCCTACTACGATGCCGATATGGCGATCTATTACGCGGATTTCCTGGCGTCCTTCGCGGTGTTCGCGGCCTGTTTCATTTGGGCCCTAGAAACGGACGGCTGGATGCGTGTCCTGCCCATGGTTCTCGGCAGTTTGTCCCTGTATCGGGGCGCCTGCTTCGCGCACGAGATCACCCACCGCCAGGGGGACAGGAAGATGAAACGCTTTGCCCTGCTGTGGAACCTGACGGTCGGCGCCGTCATCCTGCTGCCCGCATCGCGGTTTTATAAGCCGCATCTGACTCATCATTCCCTGGGCGTGTTCGGGACCAAGGACGACCCGCAGTATCTGCCGCTGCGCACCAATCACGCCCTGATGATTTTCGTCGTGTTCATCGCGCCGTTCCTGATGCCGTTCCTGAATCTGTTTCTGGCGACGACGGCCAGCCTGGGGGCGAACGCGGAGGAAGGGTTGGAACGTGTGCTCCGGCGGCACGGCTTCACCATGGGCAGCGATGTCGAGGAACGCTACCGCAAGGAAATCACCTGGTTGAGCCGTTATTATCTCGCCGTCTTCGCCGTGTTTTGCCTGATGGCTCCGCAATGGCTGCCGGTCTATTACGCCATCCTGGTCGGCGGCTGGATGGCGGGGACCACGCGGATTCCCTTTGAACACCGCATGATCGGGCATGTCGCGCAAACCGACAAGCGGGACCATGTGCTCGACAGCTTCACGGTGGAGGCCCCCCTGGCGGCGCTTCTACAGCCGCTCGGCCTGCGCTTCCACACCGCCCATCACATCTATCCGGGCGTGCCCTATCACAACCTGCGCCGGTTGCATGAGGAACTGAAGGGGCGGGGCGACAAGGACTACAACGCCAACGTCATTTCCTTTTGGCGCGCCGTCCGGGGCCCGCAACCGCTGCCCGTGGACGAAACCGCGACCCTATAAGCGGCCAACGCCGCCCGGGACGCCTAAGGTCCGGTGCCTGACCGGAGATTTTCGAAATTCAGGGACATGATGGCGGAGAGGGAGTCCGCTTGTAATGCCAGAAACTTGGCATATTTCTTCTGATATCTAAATCTACCCACAATCCTACCCATGCAAGGTCATGCTGACCTTGGCAGCGTTATTCCTCCAGTCGTATGTAAAATCTGTTCTGATTTTGCTCTATTTGGGCTCGTTGTTCAAAGGGCCCGAGCGTGGTGCCGTTATGGAGCTGAAGCATTCGGGCTTGGTGGGATCTGAACTAGACGGGTGTGAGCCCGCCGAGGATAGTATGGGGCCACTTGGCCTTCCGCTCGCTGCTCCACTCGAGGATCGCGTTCGAAGGCAGCTCGATGCCGTTGTCCGAAACCACCATGCAGATATAGCCGCAGAGACTGGCAATGCGGTCGAGTTCACGGTCAATTTCTTTCCCCATGCGACGACATTCACAGAACTGACTGGCACTGAAACGCTGGACCCGTGTTGCTGGTGCTGCGGGGCCTCGGGGTGATGCGGGCGGCGGAGAAGTTCGGGGCGGGAAAGATGCGCTGAATCTATTGTCCTGCCCTTTAACTTGCTAGCCCGACCACTTGATTGCCCGCGCTGTCGACCCGCATTTCGAGGAAGCGACACTTCGACAAAAGATACGAACTCGAGCCGCCGAGCAAGTAGGGATAGATGATCGGGTTGGAGCCGATCCCAGCCACCGAAAGGGAGCGGCCCGCATATCGCACGCATGCCTCTGCCAGCCATGCTGCCACGGGGGAAGCGTCCAGATCGATAGCGGGTTTCCGGACAATGCGCTTACCCTTGTCCACTCTCTCGATGGCACCCCAACTTGCCTGAGACTGCAGAACCATGTTCGTCATCCGGCGGGTGCCCTCGCGTTCGCCGAATATCTCGACCATGCGCCGATGGACCTCCGCGGATGTACAGTCACCCTGCAACGCAGTGAGGCGCCCGACAATTTCGGCCACCTTGCCGAAGAACGGGTAGGTTGCCAGGGCCATCCCCCATGTCAGCGCTGAAATTGGCGTGTCCGGTGCTTCGCGATATATTTCCACCCCGCGCTCGGCGAAATCAGCCAGATCGGGACGCGGCTCCAACCACAGGCGATTCAGAACCGTTCGGGTTTTTTTCTTGGCAGCTGGGCCCGAGTGTGTGGCGTCGATGAGATCCGTCAGATCATCCAGGCTGGACACACCCGCCCTTACGCGCAGCGCAGTGGCAGCCCAGTCCAGCTGTATGAAGCGATCAAATCCGATTTGCGGCTTTTTTGAATTCATTGATCTTCGTTCTCAACCGAAACTCTTACAAATGGAACAATCAGCTCTTCGACGGATATCCCGCCGTGAGCGACGATCTGATCTCCCAGTGACACGAATGCCCCTCGGGTGCCGGCGTATAGCGGTAAGAAGTCGGGCGGTAGTCCAGCGAGATCGAGGCGGAATGCGTCGATGTCATTCGGGACCGACGCCGCAAGGGCGTCGCTGCGGTAGACGCGGACCCTTTCGCCCCGAAGTTCGGAAACAACGCCCTGGCTAAGCCGGCCGATCCCCTTTGCTTCGACATTCCCGTGATCTGCGGTGAGGTAGATGCGGTAACCATGCTCGGCGAGCAGGTAGAATAGTCGCTCCACGAAGCCGGTGTCGCACCACTCGGCGATCTGACCGGCGATGCCGCGCTTGCCCAATGTCGCCCCGTGGACGATTTCGTCGATCATGTCGACGACGATGCCGGCGACCTTTATGGACGGCTGCGAGAGGGCTTCCGCCAGCTCATCCAGCTGCCCGGTCCGCTTGAGGCTCTTCCGATAGAAAATCTCTGGCTTGCGCAGCCCGTTGTCCTGCCAGAACCGCGACCACAAGGACGGCTCCTTGCTGGTCATTTCGATGGAATCGGGGAACTCGCGTGGCTTGAGGCCGGAGAACAGCGCTTGGCGCGAAACCGAGGTGAGCGTGGGGAGCCATGCGAAGCAGGCATTCTCCTCCATGATCAGATCGGGGGTGCGCGCTGCGAGATGCTCGCGGATCTGAAACCATTGATCCATCGCGAGACCGTCGAAAACGAGCAGAGCGATGCGTTCCTCGCCGGTGCCGCGTCGCATCGCGAGATATCGCGGCACGTGGTGGACCATGACAGGGCCCTTGGCAGCCGGCAGGGACGGGAGATCGGCGAAGTGCTTGAAAACCCAATCCTTCAAGCGAGTATCGGCCTCGATCTGCAGTGCACGGACTTGCTGCTGGATGTCGTTCGCCTGTTGTGCGCTCAGGCTATGGAAACGATAGATGATTTCGCCCAAACGTCGTGCGAAATCGCTCCAGTCCCGGTGCGATGAGTCTGTTCCGGGAAGTTCAGCTTCCACCCTCTTCACACCCTCGGCGACCAAATCTCCCAGGGCGTTGGCATCGCTTTTCACCCCGACTTTCGCCCAGGCGGGAAGGTTCGAAGGGGCCCCCTCGATGTCGACCGGCTGAAGCGCGCCCTCCAAGAACATGTTGTCGACGACAACCCGGACGTCGGGGTGGTCGAACGGGATGGAGAATGCTTGGGCGTCGTCTCTGCCCGTGTCGGCCGACCGTCGACTGCGCGCGCCGTGCTGGGCGAGGAACTGATCCCAGGAGTCTTGCAGGACCCGCAGGGCAAAGCTCTTCGACGAGAGCAACTCGGTCACCGGCAGGTCTTTGAGATCCCGGTTGTCGGCCAATATACCGCCGACATGATCGGCCAGCAGCAGGGGCAAGCCGGATCCGCGGTAATGCATGCGCAGAAGCTCGCGCCAGAAGTCTTCCGCCCGGTCGAGCAGATAGGGGCTGATGCGGAAGATGTGCGTGAGGATGAAGTCCTTGGTCGCGCCTTCGCCCAACGGCTGCGTCGCATGCCTGTTGTGCGCCTCGAACAGAGCCTCGTGGTGTTCGGAGTCGATGCGCCGGATCACGCCGTAGCTCAGTTTCGGAAAGAGGTCCGCCAAGCCCAGGCTGACCTTGCGGCCCTCACGGACATAGTCCCACGGCAGCGCGTTCAGGTCGGTGGCGCGCAGCTGCAGGATCAGCGCTTTCGCAGTCCCTTCCTCTCCGCGGTCCCACGCGGCCCGGTAGCGTTCCTCGTATTCCGTTCGGAAAGCGATGGAATCCTCGAAGGGCAACACCTCGAACCCGCGTTCCCGAAGGCTGTGAAGGATGCGCTCGTCCAACAGCAGATCGTCCGGATCGCAGGCAATCCAGAAGCGGGCCAGGTCGGCGGGGAACTCCCGCAGGATGCGATCGATCCAGGCGCTCATGACGCGTCAGCCTTCTGCTCGCCCACGCGCAGCATCAGGACTGCATTGAGATCGGGGGCATAGGCCTCGGCCGCGTCGAGCCGCGCCATGCGGGCGTCATGGTCCGCCTTGAGGCGCTTGCGGCGATAGTCCCGGACTGTCTGGAGCCCGACCCGGCCAATGGCCTGGTGTCGCGCGTTGTAGGCGTACTGGGCGCGCTCGCGCTCCTCCTGAATGTGGGTTTTGTGTTCGTCAACCAATTCGGCGAAAACACGCTCGCCCTGAGCCAGCGCGGCAGCTTTGGACCGCTCGAACCAGTCATCGGCGTCGGCCGTGACGGACGGCCCAACGAGCTCGATCTGCTCCGTGAGAAGAAGGTCCCAGATTCGCTTCGCCGTCGGCAGGAAGGTTCGCCCTTCATCGTTCACGAAGACGGACAGGAAGCGCTGTCGGCTGAAATCATCGGCCGACAGGCTGATCTCCCAAAGCGACCAGACCCCGGAAACGGTGTCCGGGAGCCCGGCGATCCGGACGATAGGAAGCGGCAACTCGGGCACGTAGCGCGGCAACTCGCCGATCACGGCCCGCGCCCGCGGATCCTCCAAGGTGACCCATTCCATGTCCGGGTGTGCCTCGGCGGTGCGAGCGTCGAAGCAGACTTTGGCGGACTCGCTGCCGTCGGCCCAGCGCACGCGCCATGCCGCTCCCTCCTTGTTCGCTTCGCCGCCCCGCGCGGGCAGCCCCGTCGTGATCGCCCGTTCCAGCCAGAACTGTGCCGGGTGATCGCGCCATTTGCGAGCATCGTCGGCATCGAGCTCATGTGCACCAGGAAGCAGCTTTTCGTTCTTGCGACTCTCCGCGATCGTCGAGCGAAGCTCCGATACGACGGCGTCGCATTCGGACTCGATCGCGTCGGGGTTTTGCAGGCTCTGGACAAAGAGCTCATCGAACAACGGTTCTGTTTCGACCGAGTCCATTACGTCGGCGGCTTTGTCCACGCCGAACTCTTCGGCGATGACCGCGAGCTTCGTCTCCAGAACTTCGCGCACGCGATGCTCGACCGTATCCTCCAGCACGAAATTGATCGCGCGAACCACATGCGGCTGCCCGATACGGTCGACGCGGCCGATGCGCTGTTCGACCCGCATAGGGTTCCACGGCATGTCGAAATTGATGACGACATGGCAAAATTGCAGGTTGAGACCTTCGCCACCAGCGTCCGTCGAGATCAGAACGCGTATGTCGCGGGCGAATGATTGCTGCGCCCGGGTTCGGGATTCGAGATCCATGCTGCCGTTGAGCGTGGCGACCAAGAAGCCGCGGCTTTCGAGGAAATCCGCAAGCATCGCCTGCGTCGGCACGAACTCGGTGAAGATCAGAATCTTCAGCTCCGGATCGTTCTCCTCCTGTTGCAGCTTGTAGATCAACTCCAGGAGCGCCTCGGCCTTGGCGTCCGTTCCTTGTGCCTCCGTGGCGCGGGCCAGGTCGAGCAGTGTGTCCACCTCGGCTTTTTCCATCTCCCAGCCCTTGGTCTGGATGGCGAGATCCACCTGGGTCTGCCCGTCCAGCTCGGCCCATTCGTCGATGTCGGCCGTCTCGAACAGGGAGGGCTGGAGCTGCGGTTGATCGAGCAGAGCCTGGCGCTTTTCGAGGGTCGTGCGGATGGCGGCAGTGCTGGATGTCACCAGCCGCTGCATCAGGATCATCAGGAACCCGATGTGCCGCTGCTTCGCCGCCATGGCCTGGTTGTAGCCGTGGCGCACATAATCGGTGACCGCCTCGTAGAGTTTCTGCTGCGCCGCGTGCCGGTCCTGCCACGCGACGGGCTGAAGTCTGGTCATGCGCGGCTTGAAGAGCGGATTGCCCTCCGCATCGATCGCGACGCGCTTCTCCGTGCGCACCACGAAGGGGGCCACACGCTCGCTCGTCACGCTGCTCTCGTCCGGGAAGGAATCCCGGTCGATCAGCTGCATCAGCCGATGAAACTGGTCGGTCTTGCCCTGATGCGGCGTCGCCGACAGGAGGAGGATGTAGGGCGCGGCTTCCGCCAGTGCCGCGCCCAGCTTGTAGCGTGCGACTTGATCCGTGCTGCCGCCCATGCGGTGCGCTTCGTCGATGATCACCAAATCCCACGACGCCGAAATAAGGTCCTCGAAGCGCTCGCGGTTGTAGGTGCTGAGCTGTTCGAGGCTCCAGCCGCGCCGCCCTTCGAGCGGCTTCACGGAATCCAGCGAGCAGATCACCTGATCATGCAGCCGCCACAGGTTCTCCTCGTCGTTGCGCCATTGCCGGAAGGCGGAAAGCTCGGCCGGTTCGATGAATTGGAAGTGCTCCCCGAAATGCAGCCGCATCTCGGCTTGCCACTGGCGGACCAGCCCTTTGGGCGCGACCACCAGGATCCGCTTCGCCATGCCGCGCAGCTTGAGCTCTCGCAGAATGAGCCCGGCTTCGATCGTCTTGCCGAGGCCTACCTCGTCGGCGAGCAGATATCGGATGCGGTCCCGGCTCATGGCCCGGTTGAGCGCATAGAGCTGGTGCGGTAGCGGCACTACGCTCGACTGGATGGGCGCCAGTAGGAGGTTTTCCTCCAGCGCGTCCAGCAGCTTCGCCGCCGCCGCGGTATGCAGGATGTGCTCGACAGTGGGCTGGACGGTATCGAGCGATGCTAGATCGGCGGCGCGGGCGCGAACAACGGCGTCCTTGTCCGGCAGCCAGACGCGAAAGGTCGTCTCGCCCCAGATCTCTTGCGCATCGACCACACGGCAGGGCGCGGCATGTCGCTCATGCCAGCACCACGCGCCGATGTCATGTGCGCTGCCCCCATGCGTCACGCATCGGCCTCCATGCGGGTGAGCGCCTGGTCGTACCAGAGCAGCAGCTTCTCATCCTCCTGCAGCGCCTCTTCCGGGATCTTCTGTGCGATGCCGATGATGGTCTTGTAGTCCCTCGCGGCCCATGCGGCCTTGAAGCCGGCACGCAGCACCTCCAGCCGGAATTCCTTGAGCCGGCGGCCAGGGGCAGACTTGTAGACCTCGAACTCCTTCAGCAGCGACCGCTCGCGCTTCTGCTCCAGATCTTTCGCCTTGCTCGGGTCGGGGACATACCAGCGATCCTTCGCCTTAGCTTTCAGCCGCGGATCATCCTTCTCCAGTCCGCGCAGATCCTTGAAGTTGGTGGACAGATAGCTGTGGATCTGGCTCGGCACATCGCCGTTGCCGTCATAGCGCAGGAAATTGTCCTCCAGCAGCGCGGCGAGTTCGGGTTTCGCCTCGTGCTTCTTCCAACCGGCGCCGAGCTGCACAGTAAATTCGGGGTGGATATCCTGATACGTTGACGGACGTTTGCGCAGGAAATCCGTCAGCCAGTCGATGGCCGATCGCTCGTCGGAGACGAACAGCTCCATCTGCGGCGCCTGAGCAGCCTGCGCGCGCTTGCGGTCGTACTCGGTCACCTGTTCGGGCAGGAACACCATGCCGTCCCGCTCCGGGAAACGGCTGCGCAACCCGTCGAGGAACTCCTCGGTGGAAAGAGGTACCGGAAAGTCGTGGCGTACAAACCAGGCGACCATCCGGTCGTAGATGCGGCGCGGATCACGCTCGACCACGATTTCGAGGATGCCGTTCTTCGACTTCGAGACCGGCAACTGACGGAGATGCGTCTGTACGAAGTCCCACGCAGATTCAGGTGCGGCGCCGCGCTCCGCCAATCGCTGCTCAAGGCCTCCATTCGGCTTGTAGGCCGAGATGACAAGGTCCTGCTTGACGGCGGTCGTTGAGGTGACCTGTCGGTAGCTACCCTGCTTCTTGTCGAGCGCAGTTACCTCGGCGACGACGAAGCCGGCCTGCTGGAGCGCGACCTGGATCGCGTTCCAAACCGATGCCTTGCTGTTAGAGAAGACGACAGTCATCCAGCGGCCGGGTTTCAACACGCGATGATATTCGGCGAAGCACTTCTGCATCAGGTGTTGATAGTCCGGCAGTGCCTTACTTTTAAATTTGTCGATAATTGCCTCTGGCTGGGAGTCCGTCGTCACACCATGCCATGCTTCGACAAGAAAATTCAGGTCAGCATAAAATATGTTCTCCCCAAAAGGCGGGTCAGTGAACACATAGTCGATTGAGCTGTCAGGCAGACCGATGCGCGCTGCGGTTCCTGTATTGATCATGGTCGTTGACTTCTGAGCGCGATATGAATGAAACGCCTTAATTAGCCTGTTCAGCTTGCCACCTAGATTGTAAGTGGGGCTGCATTCGGCGATCTGTGAAGCTACGTAGTAAACCCCGGTTAGTTGCCTATTCACTTGAGATCCGCCGGGTCTACCCTGCTGGATTGGCTGATAGCGATTTAGCACCGACAAGCCCCAAATCGCTTGCTCAACCATGAATATCAAGAATGCTCGCGTACGAGGATCTCGGTTCCTACGTGCCTTTTCCCAAAGGAGGCTCATGGCATTAGCTGCGCGCGGCAGGAAGAAATGGTGGACGTGAGTGAACCCCTTCGGCGCTATTCGCGATCCGTGATACATTTCCTCAATTGGAAACCGGTTGGACGGAAGGTGGTAAGGTAGAGGAAGTTCCTCAATTCTTCTGATTGTTTTGAGGTCCTGATCATCCGGCCTTTTCTCATGCCGGATCTTCCCGACACGATAAGAGATTAGCTCTGGCGCAAGCTTTACTTTCTGCCAGGATTTTCCGGTGATAGGGTCGATTTTAGTTTCCAAGACACGCTCTAGACGATCCTTGTTGAGCTCCGCTCCACATTCCGGACAAGGAAAACTTTCTCGAACACGCTTTGTTTCGTCCTCAAGGGCCTCTTTCAAAAAGTTTATCTCTCCCGCGCACTCCGGGCAGCTAAATATTTCAGTCCATACAGTGTACTCTATCCTTCCCTTCGTTCTTCCGTCCGTGTGGAGCGTCTCGTACATCCACCCAATTTCTTTGTCGACTTCAGCAAGCAGCTGCTTTCCAGCTTTGGCAAAGGCGTCGACGTCGAACGGCAGGTTGTAGTTGGCGCCGATGAAGGTCGCCGCCGGGGACAGGTCGTTCAGGACGGCGCGCCGGGCACCCCATTTTGGGGCCGCCATGCCGGCCTTCTTCCACTCCATCTCGATTTGATGGCGATAGGACGCTGGCGCAGTCCCGCACCACTGCGCCGCCACGCCGGTCATGCCGGACCCGGCAAACCCGTCGAGCACGATGTCGCCCGGCTCCGTGAAGTGCAGGATCGAGGGTACAATGGCGAGGTGCGGTACCTTCGTATGGTAGCCGTGGGCCTTGTAAAGCGCGTCAGTCTTGCCCACGGACACGTCGATCGCCATTGGCTCCCGCGAGTACTCCTCATCGGGATCGTAAGGCTTTCCGTAGTGCTTCACGAAATCTGCCAGCCAGGGATTGGGGCACGCCGTGTAATAGGGCGGATCCGACATCGCCAGAATCGCTTCGTCCGTCCCTTGCGGAAAACCCTCCTGGTTCCGGAATTCCGGATCCTTCAGCTTCTCCGCCAACAGCCTCAGGAAATACTCCCGCCTTGCGTCCTCGCTCGGGAACGTCATCCCGAGGCATTCGACGGAGCCGCTTTTCGATTGACTATCAAACCGTTCATTCATGCGCTCATCTTCTCATTGAGAAACCCGACGAACCGATTGGCCCATGGTGAGGCAGCGGTAACCTTGGCGGGATCAATCCTTGCCAGTAGCTTGAATGAGTGATCCCCCTTGCCGTAACTGCCTTTCGTCTTGCAGTCACGCGTGGCCTTTTTCAGCCCCGCCAAGGCAGCCGTTTTGCCAATTGCTTCCAATGGCTTGGCTGCCGACGGCAGTGCATTTTCCCGAAAGCCATTGCCAAAAAAGGACTTGATCGCCTCGCGGTCTGCGAAGAACCAGCACTCCATACATTCCACCATCAAATGGCAGTCGGTGTCGGTAGCCCCTTGGGGCTTATCCCAGCCGTCGCCCGGCCGGCCTTTCAGGTGATCCCAAGGACGCCAGCTCTTCGCATCACCCGTCTGATGGGCGGCCGCAACGGGCGCTTCGCTATCAACAATCAAGACAGCCGGCTCACCGCTGTTGATCGCTGTGCAGTAATCATCAAATGCGGAGCGGCGTCCGCCACAAGCCGAAATGGCTGGCATCTTGCCTTTAAGTCCTGCTTTCTCAAGGAACTCACGGAACCCGCGTCGGCACTCAATCTGCAGGGCCTTGCCGTCGCCGCCTCCTTCAACATACAGCCTCACCACCGAGTGCCCCCGATGTCTCCACGTGTCCAGAGCTGCCCAAGGCGATACTTTTCTAGCCAAGGTTTGAGCTTTCTTGCGTCCAATCGCTCTAGTCGCGTCCCGCTTTCGTCACGGCTGGCTATGAGCACGGCCTCGGGCTGATCGGTCAGAGCATCCACCAAGACGTCGGAATGTGTCGTTACGATAAGCTGGGTTCGCTCAGATGCTTCATTGAGCAGATCTGCAATGGTGGGCAGGATGTCGGGGTGTAAGCCCAACTCCGGTTCCTCGATGCAGACAAGAGGGCCCGGACTAGGGTGACAGAGGATGGCAAGCAGACAGAGATAACGCAGCGTGCCGTCTGATAGCCGAGTAGCGGGCACAGTGTAGCGTCCCTCATGGAAGAACACCTGAACCGTTCCGCCTTCAATTTGAATGTCGAAATCATCGATGCCTTCATAAAGCCTGCGCAGCGATTCCAGAAGCCGCTTCTTGACAGAAGGTTCGCGGCGCAAGCGGTTAAGCACCAGACCCAGATTGCTAGCATCAGACTCTAGATGTTCGTTAGGCAGATCGGCTTTCTGCGGAAGACGTGGGATGGTGTAACGTCCGAAACTCCATTCCCTATACAGGCGTATTTTAGCGAATGCATTTCCGAGATAGGTGAGTTCCGGGTACTGATCAGGATCTTTGCGTTGGGCCAAGATCGACGCGGTTGCGTCTATCTCTTCGTGCTGCAAGCGACGCTGCTGTCCTTTGACATTCAGTACACCAAGACCGCTTTCGAGGCGATAATAGAAGTACGGCTTGTCATGGCCGACGTCCGGCTTGTCGTTCTCGATGCGCTCATCCAATATCTCAAAACGCTGACCCACTTCGGAGAAGCTCAGTAAGTACCGCAGATCTGTTGGTCCGTTCGGGTTGTCAAAGACAGCATCGATGATGGCTCGCGGTGTCCTCTCTCCCGCTTTCCACATCCAGTCGCGTACTCCGCCACCATCGCGAATCGTTGCAAGGAGGTTTGACTTCTCTGATGTACTGGGTGCCGAGCGAATAAGATCAATCGCCTCGATGAAATTCGATTTACCGGAACCATTCGGTCCGATGATGACATTAAGAGATCGCAGCTCGGTGGGCGCGCCGGTATCACCAAAACTGAGGAAGTTTTTGAGCTGTAGCGTTTTGAGCAACATAGCTAACCCCTATTCGACCACGAAGCGCAGCTTGGTGGTGTCCTTGCCCTTGCAGTGGTCGTTCAGAAAACCCTCGAAGCGCTTGCGAAGATCCTCCGGCGTTGCCGGTGACCCGCCCTGGAGCAGCGCCTGCTTGATGTCCTCGCCCGTCACGGTGATCTTCTCCAACCCCGAAAGCGCCTCCTGTACAGCGGCGATGAACTCGGGCGTGACCATGTCGGGCAGCGTGCCGGTTTCGGCGAAGCCGCTCACGATCTTGCGGGACGTGTCCTTCAGCAGTTCGAAATTGGACTGGATGATCGGGTCTTCGAGGTTCTCGACGAGCGTTTGAACCCAGTTTTCGAGCAGCCGGTCGAGCTCGTCATCAAGCTGCTTCAGCACGTTGGCGGCCGGGAGCATGTCGCCCTGCTCGTTGGCCGGCTGGAAGTTGCAGTGCGGGCAGACCGGGCTCGCCGCCAACTCGGAGTCGACGAGCGACGCGCAGCTTTTCAGCTTGTCCAGCTTCTCCTCGAAGCTCGTGAGCTGGCTGGTCGGCAACAGGGAGATGCCCGCCAGTGCGCGCATCGCAACCAGCCTGGGGTCCTTCTGCAGGGCGGCCTTGGTCTTGTCTTCCGCCACGCCCAACCGGGCCTTGCTGTGCTGCGCCGTATAGGCGGCGATGTAGTCCTTCTTAAGCTGGCCGAGCGTCTGCCGATACTCGGCGGCGTGCTGCGCGGTACGATCCGCGGCCAGCTTGTCGAGCACCTGCTTTCGCGTGTCCTGCGCCTTCTTCACCCATTCATGGTCGGGCGAGAGCACCATTTCGGCCTGGGAGAGGTAGCTCGCCGTGCTTCCGAGTTCGCCGACCAACTCGAGCAACCGCTCGACGGCGCCCAAGACTTCCAGGTTCTTCTTCTGCGCCGCGATGTCGTCGGAGCCGATGCGCAGGTTCTTCAGCTTGCCGACGGTGTCGTAGGGCGCGAGGCTCTCGGAGAAGCCCTTCAGCGCGTCGAGCTTGGTGCGCCAGTCGGCGATCTCCTCCTCGCGCAGCAGCGGCTGGCCCCAGAAGCTCAACCGGCCCTGCATGTCCGTCGTGGCGCTCAACACCCGCCGCGTGAGCTTGCTGACCTCCTCCTGAAGCCGCTTGACCGGCTCGTCGGAGCCCTGGGTCGCTTGTTGGGCGAGGCCGGGCGGCAGATCGAGCATCTCGAACAGCGATCGAAGGACCGCGACGTTGATTTCCTTCGGCGCCTCAATGTGCTTGAACTGCTTCAACTCGTCCAGCGACCGTTCGGCGAGCAGGGTGAGCTTGCCGGAATCGATCTTGTCGCCGGTGATGGCGAGGACGATGTCGCCCGAGTAAACGAGGCCCGCAAGCACCGTGACCAGAAGATCGGGTTCCAAGCGGAATTTCACCGGCGCGAAGTATTCCACATCGGTGTTACCACTCAGAAGCTCGCTGCGGTTCAGCACCTGGCCGTGACCCTTGGCCTTCAGCCGGGACAGCACCTCCTGCGCATAGCGCGAACGGGCCGGGTCGATGCGATCGCCGTCTAGCATTTCCAAGCCGTCGAGGATGACCATGGCGTCCTTGGTCCGGTTTCCACCGGCCAGTGCTCGCAGCGCGTTGCCGACAAGCTGCTTCCGGTTGGATTCAGTCACCAGCGCCGAGAAGGTGGGATATTCGGGCGCCATGTCGGCGAACTGGTTGTTCAGTGCGAGACCGGAGATGACGTTCACCACATCCCGGAAGTTGATGCGTTCCTCGGGGCCGAGACGAGCCTTGTCGCGAAGCGAGACGCCCTTGGCCCACTCCTGCAGGGTCTTGGCCTTGCCCTGGTAGGTGACCTCGTAGGCCGCCATCTGCTTTTCCTGCAGCCACTTGCTCATGTCGCGCAGGGCGTCCTTGGCCTTGTCGAGGTGGATGGACTTCGCGCCGCCGCTGGCGGTCGATGCCAGATCCTGCGCGGCGGCATAGAAGGACAGGTGACGGCGGATCGCGTCGTCGAGGCCCTTCAGCCGGAAGAACACCTCGTCCGGCTTATGTTCGTCGCGGAAGCGCGGCGGCTCGAAAGGCTGGGTGAAGTAGATGTAGAAGTCCCGCTCGGGCTGGGCGGTCGGCCGGTCGTTCGGGGCGCCGAAGAAGAGGTAGCCGTCTCGCTCGACCCGGCGGTCCTGCCATTCCACCTGGTACTGCCAGATCTGATGACCGGTGACGTAAGTGGTTTCGTCAGTCTGCTCCATCAGCTGACGGATTGCGCTGTAGTACGCGCGGTCAAGCGCGTTATCGGACAGGGTTTCAGCGCGCTTCTCGATCTGGGCGTCGTAGTCGACGTCCTTCTTGAGATCGAGATAGTACTGTTCGGTGTCCGGTGCCTTGGAGATGAACTGGCCGTTGACGGTCTTCAGCGTCTCGCGCAGGACCGTCTGAACCTGGGAGAGGAGATCGGCCTCGGGATCGCCGCCCATGTCCTCGATGCCCGGCTGGTAGAGGCACAGCGTGTCGCGGAGCTCCTCCGCGGTCGGTCCGACGGGCACATAGATGTCGCCGCCGGTCGTCAGGCGATGCACCGAGAGACCGTCAATAATCCGCAACGCCATCGGCCGGTAGGCCGGGCGGGTGAACGCCTTGGTGACGCGCTCCGTCAGCACTTCCGAAACCTTGAGCACCGGACCGATATTCGGGTCGGCGCGCAGGACCTGGTTGGACTTCACTATGTCCCAGAACTTGTCATAGCCAATCAGGCCCGGCCGATCCTCCGGCACCTCGTCGTCCAGGATCGCCTGGATCTGGTCGCGGAGCGTGACGAGGGCGCCGCGCTTTTCCGTGAACACCAGCCGCTCGAACGTGCCGATATAGTCGGGGTGGACGGGGAACAGCCGGACATATTCGTCCATGCGCTCGTTCATCGAGCCGTAGAATTTCGCAAAGGGCGTGAGGTAGGCCCGTATCTTGGTCTGCTGATCGGAGGACTTCTTCAGCAGGCGCTCCGCCACCACGAAGCTCACGTCCTGCCGTGCGAGCAGGACCTGCGTGAAGCGGTCCTTCACGCGGCGCAAACTGTCGGCGACATGCTGGAAGCGGCTGCTGTCGAAGATCGCTTCCTGCACGCCGGCCACGAAGCGGAACCGAAGGTGCTTGGTTACCTCGCCGATCTCGCGCAGGAACGACAGGTCCAGGACGAGATCGTGATCGCGACGGGAGCGGAGATAGTCGAGGAATTCGTCGACGACGAGCAGAACGCCGTGGTTCGGGTGAACCTCGGCGAATGCGGCCATCATTTCCTCGAAGGCCGCCTTGTTGTTGGTGACCTTGTCGGCGGGCGGGAAGGTGTAGCTGACGCCGTGCTTGTCGAGGAATACCTCAAGCTGTTGTGTGATGATGTCCCGCAAGGACATCTGACTAGAAATTTCGATTCGGTGAACCTTGAATTTTCCGGCAATGGCACCCGCGGCCTCGGCCACTTTGGGGTGCTGGATCAGCGGCACGTAGGCGGCGTCCTCGGCGACCAGCGAAAGCACCGACATCAGGTGCGACTTACCGGTCCCGTAGTTGCCGACGACGAGGACGCCCATGTGATCCACCGCCTCGTCAAAGGAGAGCTGGGGGATCATGAGCTTCGCGATCCTTGCGGCCATGTCGTCCGAAATGACGTAGGTCGAAACCAGCTTTTTCGCTTCATCCGGCCGGTTGGCGTCCAGAAGCTGAATGACCGATTCAATCGGTTCGAACTGAATGAGATCCCTGTAGCGCATCGACATCGCGCCTTCCCCCATCAATGAATTTCGAACGGGACCAGGCCATCGATGCCGTAGTCCTGATGTTCTGGATGTCCTGTTGTGGCGTAAGACAGCCGGCGTTCCCGAAGCTCCCCTGGCCACACGGCAATGACGCGACGCGCATGGGCGTGCCGCTTAAGTAAATCGAGCGGATTGAGCTGTAGAGTGCGGTCGAAAAGCAGCTCGATGTTGTCCAGGAGAAGCAGTCCCTGGCGCGCTGTCTCGTCGGTCAGGTCCTTCATCAGGTCCGCGGCCTGAAGGTGACGTCGCGTGCTGGGTACCGCGAGCAGCTGGCGCCCGAGTGCAGCTCCCACATTCAAGACAGGGGCATCCCGGCGTTTGGACAGCTGGGCAAGGAGAGCGGTTTTTCCGCACCGAGGCGGACCGATCAGAAGCACCAGCTTGCTGTTCAGACTGGTGATGTCGTCAACCAGCTTCTCAAGCTTCTCGATCATGCATCAGCCCTCCATCCCCGAAGCGTCGGCAGAGGCCGGCGTCCGCGCGTCGAGCTCTGCGGCGTTCAGCAACACGATCTGTTGGTCTTGGGCGCGGCTTGCGGCGGGACCGGTGTCGATGCCGATCCAAGCGTCGGAGGGGTCGAGAATACCGTCAGCGATGGAGCGCAGCTGCGAGAGGTGCCGGCTGGCGTCCGGTTTCTGTAATAACGGGTCCAACGCACTGCCGCGGATATAGGTGCGGGGGCTTTTGTCGCAGGTCATGTTGTCGGGCGTCATCACGCTCTAGCGGCTCAGGTCGGTGGACGCTTGGTTCACCGACACGCCGAACGCATCCATCAGGTCGCCGAAATTCACATGACCCTCCCAAAACAGGCGAAACTCGATGAACTCGAGCCGTTGCTCAACCACCCATCGAAGACCGGGCTTTTTTGCCTCCATCATGCACTCCCGGTGACATGATTTGCCCCTAAACTAGGCGCGACCAGTTTCTAGGCTAGTGCGGGAAGGTAGCCGAGGGATGCATCGTGTTCAATCTAAACTCAGCAAGCTCGGCCGTGAGATGGGCGTAAGGTGCGAGCTGAGAACCGACGTATCGTCAGGCTCTTGGATATTCTATTGTTTCAGAGAGCTTCGAACGGGCTGATCGGATGCGTGCTCGACGTAAATCGAATATTGCGCGCCGGTATGAAAGTGTAAGCGGGAATTTTTGCGCTCATCCAAGGCTGTCTCCTTCATCAAGTTCGACGGGCTCCAACTTCAAAGCCGGAAAGGCTCAGGGGCAAGATCAAGTAATACCCCAAGACGTGCGCTGCGCGCGTGCGCGCATAGGCGGGAGATTATGGGTCATATTTGGTGGATTGTTCTGTACGTCGCCCATCTGAGTTTCTGCGCTTCTCCAATTCGCTTACGCCCTTCAGCGGTTTTCGGGCCCGTGGAGAGTCCTCCGTGATTCCGGCATCGATTGCTGCCGGGGATCACCTTTCGCTTGCAGGGCGTGCCCTGCCGGGTCCGTGCGCCGCATCTGGTCATTAATTGCTCTCCTTGCGATTTGTAGGTGCGGCTGAAGGGCCATGTGGATACCCCCCAACCCTGTCTACTTACATACGGTCCACTTGGCGGATAGTTTCTGGGAAGTTGTACACAGACGGATTACCCTTCCCGCAACCTTGGCGCTCCAATGTTATGTGTTCCATCTTTACGAGCGCATTTCGGGCGCTTCGATAGCGCTGCTTGCCCCACCCCTGAATGACTTCTGCTCGGCTCATTGCCTTTACGTCGATGGCGAAACCGGATTTCCGGCTTCCGTGAACCAGTTGCAATTTCGAATACAGCATCAATGCGTCTGCGTTCCCCAGGAACGAGTCGAGGGTTTCATGGGTTATCCGGACAACGCCAGATGTGCCGACGAAGTTTCTGCCGTCCATATGCATCCGGATCGCGCTTTTGACGGTGCTCGTCACCTCCGCTTCCGATTGCGGAGGATCGTAAATATTTTCATTCCAAGCAGCAGCGCGCATTTGCAGGATTTCGGGGGCTTTGCCGTCTTTCAGGTCGCGGAGGCACTGAACCAACAGCGCATTGTCCCTTCGACCTTTCGGAATGCGGTCGGACGGAGCTGGTGTGCTTGCGACTGAAGTGGGTAGAGCCCCAGGACGAATGTGAGGCAAGTTGCCCAGATCTTTCACGGATCCACGCAGGAACCTCCAGGGTGCACCGTCAGGGCGCGTTGACGGTGGGGCGACCGTGTACCCGCCAACACCGAGAATATCGATCTGGCGGCCATCTGGGCCGTCATAGCGTACTTGGCGGCGCTCTCCGTTTGGCTTGTACCAGAGGTGGAAGCCGCCAGGCGTCTGAACAGTGATCGGGGTGTCCCCAAATTCCTGTATGGCCCAGTCCAGATGTCGTGGGTCGTCAATATCAACAACCGTCAGTTTGTCGTTGAGGATACCGATCTGTGCGTCGGGGAACTTTGTCATCAACTGGGTTGGCCGGCAGGAGGCAACCCGTTGCCAATTCCTTACGGAGGGGGCCTTTGTCCAAGACCCTTGGTCCTGGAAAACGCGGACCGGGAAAACCCGTAGCCCAAATCCGCCATAAGATAGGGCGTGCTCTGAGAACGTACCCATGGTTCGGCCATCCAATGAAAGTGGCGAGCGCTGTCCAAATTCAATCCTTACCTAGGACTAAACTTGGGCTTCGTGTTTCGCCTGCCATTCCCTGGCCGCGGTGTCGGGGATCAGGGTGCGGCGGCCGACTTTGAAGGTCTTGATTTCCCCGCGCTTAACGGCTTCATAAAACGTGGTCCGGCAAATGCCGTGGGCATTGCAGAAATCGTCCACGCGCCAATTGATGCGGGGCAGGCTTGAAGCGATGTGATTTTGATTCGTCAATGTCGTCTCCTGCGGTCGTATGTGAACAGGTGTGAACACGACAACACTCGGACGAACAGTGGTGAATAGATAGAAGCCGATATACGCGAAATTTTCAGCCTATATCGTGCCCATGATTGATTTTGAACGATCGAGTTTTCTATTAATTTTTCCCGCAATCCAGGCTGGGATTTCAGCTCCAAAAGCAGTCAGGCAAGCTTTCGCAAATTCTTGAAATTCAGATGGGCGTCGATGATCATCCGGCTCGACCGAGGATGCCGTTGCTCGTTTCCCTGAATGGATCTCGAAAAGTCGTTGTAAACGGTCAATTACTTCCTGGATGACATCAGGATTACGTCCCGGTTCTACTCTTCCGGTTAGAGACGGTTCGGTGGCATTGGCAGCTGCTTGAGCCGCAATCAATGCCTCTCGCAATTTCTCGAGATGGGGCGGCGTAATTGACATCGTGCCTTTGAACGGGGTGCCTCGCTCTGGAATTGTCACCTCGGTAAGATAAACGTGGTTGTCATCGATCCATGCGATCTGTTTGGCCAACTGATTTCGGACTGTTTTCAGATAAGCTTTCGTTGATGTAACTGCGGGATATTTTGTGCCCTCCGGCCCAGATCCGTTGACCAAGTCTCTCTTGTAAACATAGTCATCGAAGATATTCCCGAGGCTGTCGTAGAAGCTGTCTTGGTCAAATTCCTTGATGTCGCAAAAGAATTCGAGAATTTCCGGCAAATGTGCGTCCAACGCTGGGTAACGGACACCGTTCATCAGCGTGTTCCTCGAATGGGGACGATTGAGCTGGGGTTTTCTGCCGGCATCTGCTGGCAATAGGCCGTCCAGTCTTCCATCAGCCGGCGCCGTTTATCGAACATGTCGCCGCGACGATAAGCCGCCTCAACCTTGTCGCTGACGGTGTGGGCGAGGGCCATCTCAGCGACTTCCCCGGGGTAGTTGGTTCGCTCGGCAATCCAGTCCCGGAACGTGGAGCGGAACCCGTGTGCTGTGAGGTCATCGCGCCCCATCCGCTTCATTAATTGCAGGAATGCCATGTTCGAGAGCGGCCTATTATTCTTGGCGCCCGGAAAAATGAAATCAGAGACTTTGGTCCCCTGCATCTTATTTAGGATTTTGATGCTGCGCTCAGAAAGGGGCACGCGGTGTTCATTGCCTGCTTTCATGCGTTCTTCCGGGATCGTCCAAACTTTGTGAGCGAAATCGATCTCGCCCCATGTTGCCATGATAACCTCACCCGTCCGGGCTGCGGTCAAAATCAGGAACTCAAGCCCTCGTGCGGAAATGGCATCGTGATTTTGGAGCTCGGATACGAATGCTCCGATCTCGGTGTACGGTAATGCGGCATGATGAGTGACTTTGCTGATCTTGCTTTTCGCTGGCAGCAGCTTGTCCAGGTGTCCTCGCCAGCGGGCTGGGTTCTCACCCTCGCGATATCCGCGTGCTTTCGCCCAATCCAAGATCGATTCTATTCGGCCGCGTATGCGGCTGGCGGTTTCTGTCTTTGACGTCCAGATCGGCTCCAAGACCTTCAGCACGAGCCCGGTATCAATGTCTTGAACCGGGAGGGTGCCAAATGAGGGATAAACGTATGCCTCAAGGGTGCTTTTCCACTGAGCCGAATGTTTGATATTCGACCAGACGGCGCCGTGAGAACGCAGATATGCCGCCGCGCACTCTCTAAACGTCATCACCTTCGCGACCTCGAGCCCGTGGCGGGCGCGTTCGGTTTTTCGGTGATCTATTGGGTCAATGCCGGTTCTGAGCAGTTTTCGGCATTCCTCGGCTGCCTGGCGGGCCTCTGAGAGAGACACCGTGTGTAATGGACCCAATCCCATCTGTCGGGCATTGCCGTTCAGCGTGAAACGGAAGATCCAGGATTTTGTGTCGAACCGGCTGATTTGGAGATACAGCCCGCCGCCGTCTGCGTGCAGACCACGTGCCTTTAGGTGCTTCACGGTCATTGCGTCGAGACGGTGGATCTGACGGGGCATCGTGTGGGGTGCTTTCTACCTACATTTCTACCCACGTTTAGAGCACGAACACAGGCGAATGCCAACAGACAATCGCGAACGCGATTCCTATGTAACAATCTGTTTCATTTGAATTTTATGGGTTCGTGCGGACTTCGACGAACAGATAAATGGCGGAGAGGGAGGGATTCGAACCCTCGGTAGGCTTGCGCCCACAACGGTTTTCGAGACCGCCCCGTTCGACCACTCCGGCACCTCTCCTAAAGCCCTGAAAAGTTGCGTCTTTTCAGAAGCCCGGCGGCGTCCGCCAAGACGCCGCCCGATATGTCGAAACCAAATGTGGTCCGGGAACGCCCCTTTATAGCCGTGAATTTTTCCCTGTCCACTGGTTCGTCGCGGGGACTATGTTGTGCGCTCTGTGAATGACGTCGCCAAGCCCGCCCGCCGCCCGCCGCCGGGGTGGCCGGAACCCCTGCGTTTCCGCGCGTTTCGGCCATTGACTTATGGGATTTGGCGGCTATAGTGCCGCCCTTCCGCTGGACCATAAGGGGACAGCGGGTAAAAATAACCAAACAAGATCAACAATTAATAGGGTTCTGAAACGATGTACGCGGTTATCAAGACCGGCGGTAAGCAGTATCGGGTGACGTCGGGTGACGTCATTATCGTGGAAAAGCTGCTGGGTGAGCCGGGCGAAACGATTGAAGTCGGCCAAGTCATGATGCTGGGCGAAGAGGGCAAGGCCCCCACGTTCGGCACGCCCGTGGTCGAGAAGGCCGCCGTGTTCGCCGAAGTGCTGGAACAGCAGAAGGGCGACAAGGTTCTGATCTTCAAGAAGAAGCGGCGCCACAACTACCGCCGCCTCAAGGGCCATCGGCAGTTCGAGACGGTGCTGCGCATCGTCGACGTGAGCGCCACCGGCACCAAGCCGGCCGCGGCCAAGAAGGCGGCGCCGAAGAAGGCCGACGCCGAACCCGCCGCCGACGCCAAGCCGGCGAAACAGGAATCCAAGGCGGCCGCCGACAAGGCTGACGCCAAACCGGCCGCGAAAAAGCCCGCGGCCAAGAAGGCACCCGCCAAGAAAGCCGCCCCCAAAAAGGGCGAGGAATAAGGAGTAGTCACCGATGGCACATAAGAAATCCGGTGGTAGTTCGCGCAACGGCCGCGATTCGGAAGGCCGCCGCCTGGGCTTGAAGAAGTCCGGCGGTCAGGCTGTCGAGGCCGGCAACATCATCGTGCGTCAGCGCGGCACCAAGTATCACCCCGGCGAAAACGTCGGCATCGGCAAGGATCACACGATCTTCGCCACGTCCGAAGGCCGGGTGAAGTTCGCGACCAAGGCCAAGGGCCGCACCTACATTTCGGTGGAGCCGTCGGTCTGACGGATTGAACGGCCATTCGCGACTTGAAATTCGCGGGGGAATGGCCAGCCATTCCCCCGTTTTTCATGTCCGCGGTAAGGTGTAAATTCTCGCTATGAAATTCCTCGACGAAGCGAAGGTGTTCGTGAAAAGCGGCGACGGCGGCAGCGGCTGCATGTCGTTCCGGCGCGAGAAGTACATTGAGTTCGGTGGTCCCGACGGCGGCGACGGCGGGCGCGGCGGCGACGTCATCATCGAATGCGCCGACGGCCTGAACACGCTGATCGACTTCCGCTACCAGCAGCATTTCAAGGCCGGGCGCGGCAACCACGGCATGGGCAAGAACCGCACGGGCGCCGGCGGCAAGGACATCACCCTCAAGGTGCCCGTCGGCACGCAGATCCTGGACGACGACAAGGAAACCGTTCTGGCCGACATGACCCGCGTGGGCCAGCGCATCGTGCTGCTGAAGGGCGGCGACGGCGGGCTCGGCAACGCGCGGTTCAAGACCTCGACCAACCAGGCTCCGCGCAAGACCATTCCCGGCTTTCCCGGCGAGGAACGCTGGATCTGGCTGCGTCTGAAACTGATCGCCGACGCCGGCCTCGTCGGCCTGCCCAACGCGGGCAAGTCGACCTTCCTGGCGGCGTCGTCGCGGGCCAAGCCGAAGATCGCCGATTATCCTTTCACCACCCTGCACCCCAACCTGGGCGTGGTCATGGTCGACCAATGGTCCTTCGTGCTGGCCGATATCCCCGGCCTGATCGAGGGCGCCAGCGAGGGGGCGGGCCTGGGCACGCGGTTTCTCGGCCATGTCGAGCGCTGCCGCGTGCTGCTGCATCTGGTCGACGGCACCCAGGAAGACGTGGCGGCGGCTTATAAGCAGGTCCGCCATGAGATGAAGGCCTACGGCGGCGGTCTGGCCGACAAGACCGAAATCGTCGCCCTCAACAAATGCGACGCCCTCACCGACGACGAGATCAAGGCGCAGCGCAAGAAGCTGGCCCGGGCGGCCAAGTGCAAGATGGCCGACGTGATGCTGGTGTCCGGCGTGTCCGGCAAGGGCGTGCCTGAGGTGCTGCGCGCCCTGGTCGCCGAGATCGGCGGCGCGCAGGATGCCGAGAAAGCCGCCGAAGCGGGACCGGCGGAGGAGGAGGCCTGGCGGCCATGACCGGGACTCCCGCCCTGGCGGACGGCAAGCGGATCATCGTCAAGATCGGCTCGGCCCTGCTGGTCGACAAGGAGCGCGGCACCGTCAAGCGCGCCTGGCTGGAAACGCTCGGTGCCGACCTGATGACGCTGCGCGACCGCGGGCAGGAGGTCGTCATCGTGTCCTCCGGCGCCATCGCCATCGGCCGCCGCCATTTGGGCCTGCCCGTGCGCGGCAAGCTGAAGCTGGAGGAAAGCCAGGCCGCCGCCGCCGCCGGCATGGTGCGCCTTGCCCATGCCTATCAGGAAGTCCTGGGCGTCTACGACGTGACGGTGGCGCAGGTGCTGCTGACCCTGGACGACAGCGAGAACCGCCGCCGTTACCTCAACGCCCGCAACACCATCGACCAGATCATCCGCCTCGGCGCCGTGCCCCTGATCAACGAGAACGACACCGTGGCGACGGACGAAATCCGCTTCGGCGACAACGACCGCCTGGCCGCCCGCGTGGCCGCCATGGTCTCCGCCGACACGCTGGTGCTGCTGTCGTCGTCGGACGGGCTTTATGAAAGCGATCCGAACCAGGACCCCGACGCCGTCCACGTGCCCGTGGTGACCGGCGGCATCACGCCCGAGATCGAGGCCATGGCCGGGGTCAAGATGACCGACGACGGTTCGGGCGGCATGGTGACCAAGCTGGTCGCCGCGCGCATGGCGATGGCCGCCGGCTGCCGCATGGTGATCGCCAACGGCCTGGACGACCATCCGCTCGCCCATATGGAAGCCGGTGGCCGGGTGACCTGGTTCCTGCCCGACGCCAACCCGTTGACCGCGCGCAAGCAGTGGATTTCCGGCTCCTTGAAGCCCGGTGGCGCGGTCGTGGTCGACGACGGCGCGGCGCGCGCGCTCAGCGAGGGCAAGAGCCTGCTGCCGGCCGGCGTGGTGAAGGTCGAGGGCCGGTTCGAGCGCGGCGACGCGGTGACCGTGAAAACCCAGGCGGGCGACCAGCTGGGGCGCGGGCTGATCGCCTATTCGGCCGCCGACGCACGCCGCATCGTGGGTGCAAAATCGAAGGAAATCGAGGCCATCCTGGGCTATCGTGGCCGCGACGAGATGATCCACCGCGACGATCTGGTGTTGGATTGATGTCCGCCAGCCCCCATATCGCCGCCGGTGAGGAGAGGACGATGACGAACGAAACCGACGACATTCCCCGGATGATGGCCGAGATCGGCCGCCGCGCCCGCGCCGCCCAGGCCAAGCTGGCCGTGGCGCCGCGCGCCGCCAAGGACAAGGCCCTAACGCAAGCCGCCGCCAGCCTGCGCCGGCGCCAGAACCACATCCTGTCGGAAAACGCCAAGGACATGGCGGGAGGCGAGGCCAAGGGACTGACCAAGGCTCTGCTCGACCGTCTGCTGTTGAACGAGGACCGGGTCGAGGCCATGGCCCGCGGGCTGGAGGACATCGCCAAGCTCGACGATCCCGTGGGCACGACGCTCGCCGAATGGGACCGCCCCAACGGCCTGCATATCGAACGCCGGCGCGTGCCGTTGGGCGTCATCGGCGTCATTTACGAATCCCGGCCGAACGTGACGGCGGACGCCGGCGGGCTCTGCCTCAAGGCCGGCAATGCCTCGATCCTGCGCGGCGGCTCGGAAAGCTTTCATTCCTCGGCGGCGATCCTGGACAGCCTGCGCGAAGGCCTGAAGGCGGCAAACCTGCCCGAAGACGCGATCCAGACCGTGCCGACCCGCGACCGCGCCGCCGTCGGCGAGATGCTGCGGATGACCGACTACATCGACGTCATCGTGCCGCGCGGCGGCAAGTCCCTGATCGAGCGGGTCATCCAGGAAAGCAAGGTGCCCCTGTTCCAGCACCTTGAAGGGCTCTGCCATTCCTACGTCAACAAGGCCGCCGACCCGGCCATGGCCCGTGACGTGGTGGTCAACGCCAAGATGCGCCGCACGGGCATCTGCGGGGCGACGGAAAACATCCTGGTCGACCGCGACGCGGCCGCCAAGCTTCTGCCCGGCATTCTGGACGGCCTGGTTCAGGCCGGCTGCGAGGTGCGCGGCGACGCCGACGTGCAGAAGATGGACGCCCGCGTGATCCCCGCGACGGATGAAGACTGGGACACGGAATATCTCGACAGCATCGTCGCGGTGAAACTGGTCGACGACATCGACGACGCCATCCGCTTCATCGGCGCCCATGGCTCCGACCATACGGACGCGATCATCACCAACGACGCGGCGGCGGCTGAGAAGTTCATCAACGAGGTCGACAGCGCCATCGTGCTGGTCAACGCCTCGACCCAGTTCGCCGACGGCGGCGAATTCGGCATGGGGGCGGAGATCGGCATTTCCACCGGCAAGCTGCACGCCCGCGGGCCGGTCGGGGTCGAACAACTGACCAGTTTCAAGTACATCGTTCGCGGCGCCGGCCAGGTCCGGCCGTAGTTCCCTCATCACCCCTGACCCCCAGGCGGGCACCCCTTGAAACGGCATCTTCGGCGCATCGGCATTCTGGGCGGGTCCTTCAATCCCGCCCACCAGGGCCACCGGCACATCAGCCTGCAGGCGCTGAAGCGGTTGCGCCTCGACGAGGTGTGGTGGCTGGTGTCGCCGCAGAACCCGTTGAAGCCCCAGGCCGGCATGGCGCCGTTCGAGGCGCGAATCGAAAGTGCCAAAAAAGTCGCCGACCACCCCCGCATCCGGGTCACGGACGTGGAAAAGGGCCTGGGCACCACCTATACGGCGGAAACCCTGGCCAGACTGGTCCGGCGATTCCCAAATCACCGATTTGTCTGGCTTATGGGGGCCGACAACCTGGCGCAGATTTCCCGCTGGAACCGCTGGACACGAATCTTTCAAACCGTGCCCGTTGCGGTTTTCGACCGTCCTACCTATTCTTTAGGGGCGTTGTCGGGCAGGGCAGCGCGCCGGTTCCACCGGGAACGCATCAAGGAATCCCGGGCGGGTCGGCTGGCCGACATGCGTCCTCCGGCGTGGGTCTTCCTTCATACGCCGTTGAACGCGACCTCGGCCACGGCGCTCCGGGCGCGGGGCATGTTCCGGCGTCCAGGCGGTTAATCAAGACCGCCGGCAAGGTTGCCGACGGTTCGTGCAACGAACGAAAAGGAAAAAGGCCATACCAAAAGCGAAACCGATGCCACTCACCGGCGATGACGTCTTGAAGCTGGTGACCGCATCCCTGGATGACGACAAGGCACTGGACCTTTCCGTCATCGACCTTCACGGCAAGACCGATATCGCGGATCACATGGTCATTGCCAGCGGCACATCCGAGCGCCAGGTGGGCGCCATGGCCGACCACCTTCGGGAAAAACTCAAACAGAACGGGTTGAAGGGCATCAATGTCGAGGGCCTGACGCAGTGCGACTGGGTCCTGATCGACGCCGGCGATGTCATCGTGCACCTGTTCCGTCCCGAAGTGCGGCAGTTCTACGGCCTGGAAAAGCTGTGGTCCGGCGCGCCGGTCCAGGAAGCCGCCGCGGCGCCGGCCTGATATAAAGGCGCGCCGCCAAGACCCGGTTCCCCGGCATAACGTCGGCGGGGCTTAGGGAACGACGTATATCCGACGGCAGTCCGTGCCGGGCTGTTTCAGACGGTCTTGTTCGCGCTGCCGTCAAATCACGCTAATCTCTCGCCATGCGCATCACCATCATCGCCGTGGGCCGCCGCAAGAAAGGCCCCGAACAGGATCTGTTCGACCAGTACAAGGCCCGTCTGCCCTGGCCGCTGGACCTTAAGCTGGTCGAGGAGAAAAAGCCGCTTTCCGGCGACGCCCTGAAGGCGCGGGAGGCGGAACTATTGCTGGCCGCCTGCCCCGACGGCGCCACCCTGGTCGCCCTCGACGAACGCGGGACGTCCGACACCAGCCCGAAATTCGCCGAACGCCTGGGCGCCTGGCGCGACGGCGGCGTGCGCGACCTGGTGTTTCTGATCGGCGGCGCCGACGGCCTGGCCGCCGACCTGCGCAAACGCGCCGATTTCGTGATGTCCCTGGGCGCCCAGACCTGGCCGCACCAATTGGTCCCGGCGCTGCTCGCCGAACAGCTTTACCGGGGGCATGCGATCCTCACCGGGCACCCTTATCATCGAGTCTGAGCGCCGGTTTCGTTGCGGGGGGCGTCGCGCGCCAAGGCTACCATCCGGCGCGATCCTCTGGTAAAAGACGGCCTGAGGATCGGCGCCGTTGACGGCAGGCCGAGAACACCCCATTTCAGCACCCCAATGCCTGTTTATCGTTAAGAAGAGCGCCATGCCCGAAGCGACCAAACACCCCCGACCCGTCGTCCTGTGCATTCTGGACGGATGGGGCGACCGCGAAGCGGCCCCCGACAACGCCATTTCCCTGGCGAAGACGCCGACCTGGGACCGGCTTGTCGCGGAATGCCCGCGTGCGCGGCTCGACGCCTCGGCCCAGGAAGTCGGCCTGCCCCAGGGCCAGATGGGCAATTCCGAGGTCGGGCACATGAACCTGGGCGCGGGGCGCGTCGTCATGCAGGACCTGCCGCGCATCGACGCGGCGGTGGCCGACGGCTCGCTGGCTGAAAACCCGGCGTTGGCCGCCTTCATCGACACGCTCAAATCCTCCGGCGGCGCCTGCCATCTGATCGGCCTGCTCAGCCCCGGCGGCGTGCACAGCCACCAGGACCATATGGTTGCCCTGGCCAAGGCCGTGGCCAAGGCGGACGTGCCCGTCGTCGTCCATGCCTTCCTCGACGGCCGCGACACCCAACCCAAGGGGGCGAAGGGCTACATGGGCCGGTTCCTCACCGACCTGGAGGCTTGCGACGGCGTGACCGTGGGCACGGTGACCGGGCGTTATTTCGCCATGGACCGGGACAAACGCTGGGACCGCGTGTCCAAGGCTTATGACGTCATGGTCCGGGCCGAAGGCGTGGATACGGCCGACGATCCCGTGCGCGCGATCGAGGAGGCCTACAACGTCGGCAAGACCGATGAATTCATGGAGCCCTGCGTGATTGGCGATTACGCCGGGATGGCGGACGGCGACGGTCTGCTCTGCGCCAATTTCCGCGCCGACCGGGCGCGGGAAATTCTGTCGGCCCTGGTCGACCCGGCGTTCGACGGGTTCACGCGGGCCAAGACAGTGGATTTCGCGGCGCGCCTGGGCATGGTGGAATATTCCAGTGATCTCAATGGCTTCCTGCCGGCCATGTTCCCCTCGGAAACCCTGTCGGGTATCCTGGGGGAAGCCGTGTCCAAGGCCGGGAAGTCCCAGTTGCGCATCGCCGAGACGGAAAAATACGCCCATGTGACCTTCTTCCTGAACGGCGGACGCGAGGACGTGTTCGACGGCGAGGAGCGCATCCTGGTGCCGTCGCCCAAGGTCGCGACCTATGATCTGCAACCCGAAATGTCGGCGCCCAAGGTGACGGACGAGCTGGTCCGCGTGATCGGCGAGGGCAGGTTCGACCTGATCGTGGTCAATTATGCCAACGGCGACATGGTCGGCCATACGGGCATTCTCGAGGCCGCCATGAAGGCGGCGGAAACCATCGACGCCGCGCTGACCCGCCTGGAGAAAGCCGTGATCGACGCCGGTGGCGTCATGCTGGTCACCGCCGATCATGGCAATTGCGAGCAGATGGCCGATCCCAAGAACCGCGGCCCTCACACGGCCCATACCCTGAACCTGGTGCCGGCCTTGCTGGTCAACGCGCCCAACTGGGTCAACGGCCTGCATGACGGGCGGCTGGCCGATGTGGCGCCGACGCTGTTGCAGCTGATGGGCCTGGAACAGCCGGCGGAAATGACCGGCCGGTCGCTGATCGACGGCAGCGCGGCTGCGGCCCGCGCGGCGGCGGAGTAGGCGGGGCCCTTGGCCCGGCGCCGCCGGTCACTCTTTGGAACAGTGCTGACGGTGGCCCTGGCCGCCCTGATGCCGGCTCCCGCTGTTCTGGCGGACGACAAGCCGGGGGCCGGATCCCTCGACAAGGTCCAGCAGGAAATCAGGAAGGGCCGGGCGGAAAGCGAACGCCTGAAGGGCGAGGCCCAGGCGTTGGAGACCGACCTCAAGAACCTGCAACACCGCCTGGTATCGGCGGCCAAGGTCGTGCAGGACCGGGAACTTCGCGTCATCACCCTGGAGGCCAAGATCGCCGACCTGGTGCGCCAGGAAAAGGAGAAATTGGCGCAGTTGGGCGCCAATCGCTCGCAGTTGGCCGGCGTCCTGGTGGCGTTGCAGAAGATGGTCCAGTTCCCGCCCGAAGCCTTGCTGGCCATGCCGTCCAGCCCCGACGACCTGGTCCGCAGCGCGATCCTGCTGCGCGCCGTGGTGCCGGAAATCGACCGCCGGGCGACGCGCATCCGCCTGGACCTGCAATCCCTGGCCGATACCCGGGAAAAGACCGCGGATGAGCGCCTGAACCTCAATTCGGCGGCCCAGGATCTGGACCGTCAACGCGCCGAAATCCGCCAGTTGATGGCCGATCGGCGGCGCCTGCTGGACAAAACCCTGGCCGAGGAACGCCGGGCGGCCGAACGTGTCGCCCGCCTGGCCGCCAAGGCGGAAAACCTGAGGGACCTGATGGCCCGGCTGGAGGAACAGCGGGAAGCCGATGAACGGGCGGCTGCCCGCGCCGAGGCGGAGGCCAAGACGAAGGCGAACGCGAACGCCAAGGAACAGGCCGACCGCGAGCGCGCCGAGGCCCAGCGTCAGGCCCGCGCCGCCACAGTTTCGCCATCTGTGTCGATCACAAGTCGTCGTGGCCGGTTGCCGTTGCCCGTTATCGGCGACCTGATCGGCCGTTACGGCGAGAACCTGCCGACAGGGCTTTCGCGCAAAGGCATCGACATCGCGGCCCGCGGCGGTGCCCAGGTTATCGCCACCTATGACGGAAAGATCGCGTTCGCGGGAAAATTCAGAGGTTATGGGCAATTATTGATTATCGATCACGGCGACGGATATCATACCCTACTGGCCGGAATGGCCCGCATCGACATGACCGTGGGCCAGCATGTTTCCACTGGTGAGCCCGTGGGCCTGATGGGGGCCGATGGGGGCGATCGGCCTGTTCTCTACGTCGAACTGCGCCGCAAGGGACAACCGATCAATCCCTTGCCGTGGTTGGCGTCACGCAATGACAAGGTAAGCGGATGACACATAGAATGATGAAGGTTGCGGGCATGCGGGCTTTGGCCGGTGCGGCGGTGCTGGGCGGATTGGCGTTCTTCGGCCATCCGGCGGTAGCACAGGAGCCGGCGGCGGCCCCGGCGGCGGACGCCAAGAACTCGGAAGAGACCTACCGCCTGCTTAACCTGTTCGGCGACGTGTTCGAACGCATCCGCTCGCAATACGTGGATCAGCCCACGGACGAGCAGATGATCGAGGCGGCGATCACCGGCATGTTGCAGTCCCTCGACCCCCATTCCAGCTACATGAACGCCCGCACCTTCAAGGAAATGCAGGTCAACACACGCGGCCAGTTCGGCGGCCTGGGCATCCAGGTGACCATGGAAAACGGCGTGGTGAAGGTGATTTCGCCCATCGACGACACGCCGGCGGCCCGCGCCGGGGTCAAGCCGGGCGACCTGATCACCCATCTCGACAGTGAATCGATCCAGGGCCTGACCCTGTCGCAGGCGGTCGAAAAGATGCGCGGCAAGGTCGGCAGCGACATCAAGCTGACCATCTTCCGTGCCGGGCAGGAACCCTTCGACGTCACCCTGACCCGGGCGATCATCAAGATCACCTCCGTGCGCTCGCACCTGGAAGGCGACGATATCGGCTACATCCGCATCACCTCGTTCAGCGAACAGACCAAGCAGGGCCTGGACAAGGCGATCGAGAAGATCAAGAAGGATTCCGGCGACAAGCTCAAAGGATACGTCCTCGATCTGCGCAACAACCCGGGCGGCCTGCTGGATCAGGCGATCGCCGTGTCCGATACCTTCCTGGACAAGGGCGAGATCGTCTCGACCCGGTCGCGCGACCCCAACGATACGCAGCGCTTCAACGCGACCAAGGGCGACCTGACCGAAGGCAAGCCGGTCGTCGTGCTGATCAACGGCGGCTCTGCCTCGGCCTCGGAAATCGTCGCCGGCGCGTTGCAGGATCACCGCCGCGCCGTGCTCATGGGCACGCGGTCGTTCGGCAAGGGATCGGTGCAGACCATCGTGCCGTTGCAGGGACATCGGGCCATGCGGCTGACCACGGCGCGCTACTACACGCCGTCGGGCGACAGCATCCAGGCCAAGGGCATCCACCCGGATATCGAGGTCAAGCCGTCGCGAATCGAAGAGATCGAAAGCCGCCCCGGCCGCCGCGAGGAGAACCTGCGGGGTGCTCTCGACAATGGCGAGCATGAAAAGGACGCCAAGGAGGCCGCCCCCCAGGCAACACCGGACGCCAAGCCGGAAGCCGGGAAAACGGCGGAAAAAGAGGGTGAAAAGAAGGCCGAGCCGGTCGATTACCAGCTTTTGCGGGCGATCGACCTGTTGCGTGGCGTGGCCCTGTTCTCCGGTGCGTTGACCTCGTCAACCAATTGAGTACCCTGGATTTATTGGGGTGGACTTAAAAGCGGCGGCCAAGCCATGCCCATCATGGCGGCCGACCGCGTCTGCCGGTCTGATCCACGGGGGAGCATTTCGTGGCGCAAGCCGGCCTTGAGTGAACGGGTGATCCGTTGAAATTGCCGTCGATCAAATTGCCGTCGATCAAGATGCCGTCGCTGAAACGCAAAAAGCGTGGCGACGACGATGAGGACGACGAAGAGGAATTCGATCTCGACGAAGGCGAGGACGAGGAAGACGACGACGCCTATGGCGATGACGACGATGACGATGAGGAAGAGGGAAGTGCGTGGGAGCGCATGGACCCTCAGCGCAAGGTTCTCATTATCTCGGCCCTGGCCGGCGGCCTTCTTCTGACTTCCATCTTCGGCGGTGCCGCCTATTTCCTGCTGGGCTCGTCCGATCCGGAACCCGTCGCCGAGCGGCAGCGGCCCGATGGCTCCATCGCCATTCCGACGGCCCAGACACCGGGAGGCGGCCTGACGCCTCCGGGTGAAAACGCAGCACCCCCGGCAGGCGAGGGATCCGCCGCCCCCGGCGCCACGGGAGCGGCCGCGCCGGGCACGACATCGACGGCGGACCAGGTGGTCGGCGGCATTACGGCGTCGCAGGTCGCCCTGCAAAACGAAGGGACGGGCGGTTTGGCCGCCGCCACGGCGCCTGGCGGTGTTGGCCAGGACCCGGATCACGGGCGCGTCATCCCCTTCGCCACCGCCGAGGCCTACAAGGGGATCGCCTGGATCGAGGGCGTCGAAGCCCTGGCCCGGGTGCCGGATCTGGCCCTGGTGGAAAAGGGCCCAGATGGCCGCGACATGCCCATCGTCGCGCGCAACGGCACTCGGCCCATGGACGCCTACGCCCGGCCGGTCGCCGATGCGGACGCCAGCATCCCCCAGATTGCGATTCTGATCCGCGGCATCGGCCTGTCGCGGACCGCGTCGATCACCGCCATCAAGTCCCTGCCGCCCGAGGTCAGCATGGTGGTCTCGCCCTATGCCCGCGACCCCGGCGATTGGGTCATCCGGGCGCGCCTGGCGGGGCACGAGGTGTTCATGGGCCTGCCCATGGAAAGCGCCAATTTCCCCTTCGAGGACGCCGGACCGCTTGCGCTGAACACCAACAAGCAGGTCGAGGAAAACATGCGGACGCTCAGGACGCTCATGGGCATGGTGCCCGGCTACGTCGGATTTTTGGCGCGCTTCGGGTCCAAGTTCGGCGTCGCCGAGGGGCAGCTCAAGCCCGTGTTCGAGGAGATCAAGTCGCGCGGCCTTATGTTCATCGATTCCGGCGAAAGCGGCAGCGGCGCCATGGCGCGGATCGCCACCGAAATGGCCCTGCCCAAGGCGATGGTCGATATCCACCTCGACCGCACGCCGACCGAGGACGAGATCGCGTCCAAGCTCCTGCGCCTGGGCGCCCTTGCGCGCAGCCAGTCCGTCGCCGTGGGGATGGGCGACCCCTATCCCCATACCATCCGCGAGTTGAAGAACTGGTTGGCGGCCCAGTCACCGACGAAATTACGTCTGGTGCCCGTCAGCGCCGTCGCCGACCGTCAGATCACCCAATAATCCGAAAGCCCTGGGGCCCATATTCAACCGTGACCGCATCCCATGACCGATCCTGACGACGATCCACGCCCGTATCGGCTTGGCGTCGGTGTCCTGTTGCTGAACGACGCCAGCCGTGTCTGGCTCGGCGAGCGCATCCGCCGCACCGGCCAGCAGATGGACTATCCCTGGCAACTGCCTCAGGGCGGTCTGGACGAGGGCGAGGACCCGCGCGATGCCGTGTTCCGCGAATTGGAAGAGGAAACAGGCACGGCCAAGGCGGAGATCATCGCGGAAACGCCGGACTGGCTGACCTACGACCTGCCCGCCGATGTTCGTGACCGGGTCTGGAAGGGCCGATTCCGCGGCCAGCGCCAGAAATGGTATGCGCTGCGCTTTCTGGGCGAGGACGGAGATTTTGATTTGAACACCCATCACAAACCTGAGTTTTCCCAATGGCGCTGGGCACCCCTGGCCGATCTGCCGGCCCTGGTGGTGCCGTTCAAGCGCGGCCTCTACCATGATTTGCTGGCCGCCTTCGGCCATCTCGACGGCGAAATTGGATCCAATAACCGATGATGTATATGGAACTTCTGGGCGGGCTCGTCATTCTGATGGGTGCGGCCGAGGTCATGATCCGAGGGGCCGTGGGCCTGGCCCGCCTGTTCGGTCTGTCGCCGCTGTTGATCGGCATGACCGTCGTGGCGCTGGGCACCTCGGCGCCGGAACTGGTGGTCTCGCTGGATGCGGCGCTGACCGGCAACGCAGGCATCGCCACCGGCAACATCGTCGGCTCCAACATCGCCAACGTGCTTTTGATCGTCGGCGCGGCGGCGGTGATTTCCCCCATGGCGCGGCGCGGCGACCGGCTTTACCGCGATGGCGCGTTACTGGTTCTGTGCACGGCGCTGTTCGTCATGCTGTGCTGGGGCGATACGCTGGACGTGGCTCATGGGGTTCTGCTGCTGATCATCTTCCTGGGATTCATGGGCAGCGCCTATTGGCGTGACATCAACAACCCGCGGGCATCGGCGGAGCGTGTCGGCGAGGTCGAGGAAATCGGCGCCGTTCCCCAAAAATCCTGGATCGCCTGGGCGGCGACCCTGGGCGGTCTGGCCGGGATCGCCGTCGGCGCCGATCTGATGGTCGGCGGCGGCGTGGCGATCGCGCGCTCCTTCGGGCTGGGTGAGGAGGTCATCGGCCTGACCCTGATCGCCATCGGAACCTCCCTGCCGGAACTGGCGGCATCGGTGGTCGCCGCCCGGCGCGGCCATGCCGACGTGGCCATCGGCAACGTCGTGGGCTCCAACATGTTCAACATGCTGGGCATCGCGGGTGTCGTCTCGATGGCGGCCCCCCTGCCGGTGCCGTCGTCGATGCTTGCCTTTGATTTGTGGGTCATGCTGGGGGCGGCGATCCTGATCGTGCCGGCGATGATCGGCTGGACCGGCGTGTCCCGGGTGGGCGGCGTGGCGCTTCTCGTGCTTTACGGCGGTTATCTGGCGGCTCAGGTCGTGGGCCTGCCGACAACCGTCGCCGGCATGATATTCTGACGCGGCCATGACCCGGAACGATCCCGTCCAAGCCCCCGAAACCGCCCTGATCACCGGCGCGGCGCGGCGCATCGGCCGCGCCATGGCGCTGGACCTGGCCGATGCCGGTTGGCGCGTCGCCGTGCATTACAACGGCTCCCGCGCCGCGGCCGAGGCCCTTGTCGCCGAGATCGTGGCCAAGGGCGGACGCGCGGCGGCGGTTCAGGCCGACCTCGCGGACGAGGCCGCCACGGAAAACCTGATCCCCGCGGCGGCGGATGCCCTGGGTCCCGTGACTCTGCTGGTCAACAATGCCTCCCTGTTCGAACTGGACATGCCGGACACGGTGACCCGGGAAAGCTGGGACGCCCATATGGAGATCAACCTGCGCGCCCCCTTCGTGCTGACCCAGGCCTTCGTCCGGCACCTGCCGGGCGGGGCCGGGGGCAACGTGGTCAACATCGTCGACCAGCGGGTCATGAACCTGCGCGGCGACTTCACCTCCTATACGCTGTCCAAATACGGGCTGTGGGGCCTGACCCAGATGCTGGCGCGGGCCCTTTCTCCGCAGGTCCGGGTCAACGCCATCGGCCCCGGCCCGACCCTGCCGAGCCCCCGTCAGACCGACGATCAGTTCGCGGCGCAATGGCGGGCGACGCCCCTCGGGCGGCCCGTCGATCCCCTGGATATTTGCCGCGCCCTGCGCTTCATCCTTGACGCGCCGGCCTTTACAGGCCAAATCATCGCCCTGGACAGCGGTCAGCACATGGGGGCCGCCTGGGACAATGCGCCCGCGCCCGAATAGGGCGGGCCGGCCAAGCCAACCGGGGAACGGATGACCGTCGACCAATACAAGGTTTCGGACACGGCCAAGATCGCCGACGCGCGGTCGCTGATCCGCCATGTCTTCGTGCGCAATCTGGTGCTGATGGCCAATGTCGGCATCCATTCCTTCGAGAAAACGGGGACCCAGCGCATCCGCCTGAACGTCGACCTGGCCGTGCGCGAGACGGAACAGCCGCCCGCCGACGAGATCAACCAGGTGGTCTGCTATGAAGAGGTCACCGACGGCATCAAGGGCATCGTCGGGCGCGGTCACGTCAATCTGGTGGAGACCCTGGCCGAGGATATCGCGGCCATGTGCCTGGAAGACCCCCGCGTCCGTTCGGCCCGGGTGCGTGTCGAGAAGCTGGACATTTTCGAAAACGCGGAGAGTGTCGGCGTCGAGATCGAGCGCTTCAACTCCCGGGCCTGACAGCTATTTGAAAGCCTTCGCCTAAGTGCTTGAAATCGCGGCTTTGTGACAGACTCCCATGGGAGTTGTGCACAGGCCCTCGCATCGTTTCATATTTGTGTCCAGCCTGTTTCCGGAAATTTTCAACACCTCAGACGCCCGCATCCGGGTGTTATTTTGTGTTATGTTTCAGTTACTTAGCGTCATGCCCAAATATTAGGCAAAGCGGAGGAATCCCGGGATTTTCTGGCTCCGGGCCTGCGCGGGCGGGTTTTTCAACAGGTTTATCCACAAGAGTCGTGGATAGTTGCCCGTCGCGAAATTAGCCCGCCGGATATATCTTTCGGCATAGTATTGATTCATCACGGATTTCTCACCTCATGGGCGTTTCGAACGGGGATCATCGGTGACGGCGGGCAAGCAGGACCACGACGACGACACGCCGGACATGGACACGCCGGCGGCTTCGGTCGTCCGGGGGGCCGGGGTCATCGCCCGCCATCTGAAGACCCTGCCCAACACGCCCGGGGTTTACCGCATGATCGCCGGCGACGGGGCCGTTCTCTATGTCGGCAAGGCCAAGGATCTGAAAAAGCGGGTCGCGGCCTATACGGCGCCGGACCGCCAGCCGACCCGCATCCGCCGCATGATCGCGCTGACCACGGACATGGAGTTCGTGACCACGGCGACCGAGGCCGAGGCTCTGCTGCTTGAATCGAACCTGATCAAGCGCTACGCGCCGCGCTACAACATCCTTTTGCGCGACGACAAGTCCTTCCCCTACATCCTGGTCACCGGCGACCACGATTATCCCCAAGTGGTGAAATACCGGGGGGCGAAATCGCGGCCGGGCGATTACTTCGGGCCGTTCGCTTCCGTTTGGGCGGTCAACGACGCGCTTAACGTGTTGCAGCGGGCGTTTCTGCTGCGCTCGTGCTCGGACAACGTGTTTTCCGGCCGCACCCGGCCCTGCCTGCTGTATCAGATCAAGCGCTGTTCGGCGCCCTGCGTCGGGCGCATTTCCAAGGACGATTACGCCGACCTTGTCGGCCAGGCGCGGGATTTCCTGACCGGCGGCTCCCGGGCCGTGCAGGCCAACCTGTCCAAACGCATGCAGGCGGCGTCGGACGCGTTGGAGTTCGAGTTGGCGGCCCAGTACCGCGACCGCATCCAGGCCATGACCCGCATTCAGGCCCATCAGGACATCAACCTCCGCACCGTCGGCGACGCCGACGTGATCGCCGCCCACCGCCAGAGCGGACAGACCTGCGTGCAGGTGTTCTTCTTCCGCACGGGGGCCAACTTCGGCAACCGGGCCTATTTCCCCAGCCATGGCCCCGACGACGACATGGGCGACGTTCTGGAGGCCTTCCTGGGCCAGTTCTATGCCCGTGCCCAGCCGCCCAAGACGGTGATCCTCAGCCATGCCCTGCCCAACCGGGCCTTGGTCGAGGATGCGCTTTCCGTGCGCGCCGACCGGCGGGTCCGGATCACGGTCCCGACCCGCGGTGACAAGCGCAAGGTGGTCGACCATGCGCGGAACAACGCGAAAGAGGCGTTGTCGCGCCGCCAGTCGGAAAGTGCGACGCAGCGGAAGTTGCTGGAGGGGCTGGCCGATGTCCTGGGGCTGGAGGCCGCGCCCGAGCGCATCGAGGTCTACGACAACAGCCATGTCGGCGGCACCAAGGCCGTGGGCGGCATGATCGTCGCCGGCCCGGATGGGTTCGAAAAGGGCGCCTACCGCAAGTTCAACATCAAGGGGGCCGCCAACGTGGCGGACGCCGACGGCAAGACAGGCGAAGGCTTCGCCCCCGGCGACGATTACGCGATGATGCGCGAGGTCCTGACCCGGCGGTTTTCCCGGGCGTTGAAGGAGGATCCCGAGCGCGCCGAGGGCCAATGGCCGGACCTGATCCTGATCGACGGGGGCAAGGGCCAGCTCGGCATCGCCATGGAGGTTTTCCAGGACCTGGGCATCGAGGACGTGGCCCTGGCGGCGATCGCCAAGGGGCCCGACCGCAACGCCGGGCGCGAACACATCTTCATGCCCGATGGGCGCGAACTGCTGCTGAAACCCCAGGACCCGGTGCTGTATTTCCTGCAGCGTCTGCGCGACGAGGCCCACCGCTTCGCCATCGGCGCCCACCGCGGCCGCCGGGCCAAGGCGATCCATACCTCGAAACTCGACGAGGTGCCGGGCATTGGCGCCCAGCGCAAACGCGCCCTGCTGCACCATTTCGGCCATGCCAAGGCGGTCGAGGAAGCACGGCCCGAGGATATCGCCGCCGTCGACGGGATTTCCAAGTCAATGGCGCGCAAAATCTATGACTGGTTTCATCCCGACGACTGATGTGGTTGAATGCGCACCGCCGGTTGCCGCCCGCACTGGGTGGAATGACCGGCACGGGGGCGGTGGCGCCGCATGGAATTCAGCGCCTCGCGATGGAGACGTTCTTGCTGACCCAATTGCCCAATCTGTTGACCTTGTCGCGCATCGCCGCCATTCCGGTGGTGGTCTGCCTGATGCTGTTCATCGAGGCGCCCTTAGGCAACTGGTTGGCCTTTTCCGTCTATTGCTATGCCTCGATCACCGATTTCTTCGATGGCTATCTGGCCCGCGCCTGGGACATGCAGTCGTCGCTCGGCCGGTTCCTCGACCCTATCGCCGACAAGCTTTTGATCTCGGCGCTGCTGCTGGCGCTGGTCGGGGTCGACCGTTTCAACGGCATCCATATCCTGCCGGCCGCCGTCATCCTGTGCCGGGAGATATTGGTCTCGGGCCTGCGTGAATTCCTGGCCTCGGCGCGGGTCGGCCTGCCCGTCTCGACCCTGGCCAAATGGAAGACCACGGTGCAGATTCTGGCGCTGGGTTTCCTCATCGTTGGCCCGGCGGGGCCCGCTTTCGGGCCGCTCACGACGACTCAGGTGGGACTTTACGGCCTGTGGATCGCCGCCCTGCTGACGCTCGTCACCGGGTTCGACTATCTGATCGCCGGTCTGCGCCATATCCGCCGCGCCGACAGCTCCCCGCCGCCGGCTGCCGGTGGCACGCAAGGCGCTGAAAACCGTTGAATTTTGTGCCATCCTAACCAATATCAACGGCCTTCCGGTGGCGTTCGGCCCGGCAGGCAGGAAACATCCAAGGGGAAAAAGCGGCATGAAGGTATTCGGCCTGGTCGGATGGAGCGGCAGTGGTAAAACAACCCTGCTGGTGCGTCTGATCCCGGAACTGACGTCGCGGGGGCTCGCGGTTTCGACCATGAAGCACACCCACCATAACTTCGACATCGACCAGAAGGGCAAGGATTCCTACGAGCACCGGGCCGCCGGCGCGACCGAGGTCATGCTGACTTCGGGCAAGCGCTGGGTCCTGCAACGGGAACTGCGCGACGAGGGCGAGCCCGACATGGACAGCCTGATCCGGCGCATGGCGCCAGTCGATCTGATTTTGATCGAGGGCTTCAAGCGCCACCGCCACGCCAAGATGGAGGTGTTCCGCGCCGAGGTCGGCAAGGACCTGATCGCCGCCGATGACGATACCATCGTGGCGGTCGCCTCGGACGGGGCGGTCGCGGGCGTGACCTGCCCGGTTCTCGACCTCAACGACGTCACGGCGGTCGCCGATTTCATTATCGCCCATTGCGGCCTGACGGTCCCGGCCGTCCAGGGGCAGCCGGGCAAGGTCAGCCATGGCGCAGCTTAAGGACGATTGCTTCGCCTTCGACGGCGGCCTGATGCCGGTCGACGATGCGCTCGCGATCCTGGCCGGGCGCGTCGCCTGCGTCGTCGGTATGGAAGAAGTTCCGCTGCGTCAGGCCTTGGGCCGGATTTTGGCCGAAGACGTGACCGCCCTCCGCAACGTGCCGCCGCACGACAATTCCGCCGTCGACGGTTATGCGGTCTATCACGCGGATCTGAACCGGGACGCTGAAACGCGCCTGCCCGTCGCCGGGCGCATCGCCGCCGGCCATCCCCTGGGCGGACCGGCGGAACGCGGCAAGGCCTATCAGATCTTCACCGGCGCCCCCATGCCGGCGGGGGCCGACGGCGGGCCGGACACGGTGTTCATGGCCGAGGACGCGGAGGCCGCGGGCGACGTCGTGGTCCTGCCCAAGGGTCTTAAGAAGGGATCGAACCGCAGGTTCGCCGGCGAGGACGTGAAGCAGGGCGACGTGATCCTGCGCGCCGGACAAATCCTGCGCGCCCAGGAAATCGGCCTGGCCGCCTCCGTCGGGCGGGGCAAGCTGACCGTGTGGCAAAAGCTGCGCGCGGCGGTGTTTTCGACCGGGGACGAGGTCCGCGACCCCGCCGACGGCGCGCCGGAAGGCTGCATCTTCGACGCCAACCGCTACACGGTCATGAGCCTGTTGGACGGGCTCGGCTGCGCCGTCACCGATCTGGGCATCCTGCCCGACAATCCCGACGCCATCGCCAAGGCCCTGGCGGGGGCCGAGGCGGGGCATGACCTGCTGATCACCTCGGGCGGCGTGTCGGCCGGCGAGGAAGATCACGTGAAGGCCGCCGTGGAACGCCGGGGCTCGATCCACTTCTGGCGCCTGGCGATCAAGCCGGGGCGGCCCGTGGCATTGGGTCAGGTCGGCGACACGGCCTTCGTCGGCCTGCCGGGCAACCCGGTCGCGGCCATGGTCACCTTCATGCTGATCGCCCGGCCCCTGATCATGATGCTGTCCGGCGCGGCGGACACCGACGCCCCCCGCTTTCAGGTCAAGGCCGGGTTCGCCTACAAGAAAAAGACCGGGCGCCGGGAATGGGCGCGGGCCAAGCTGGTGTGGAACGGCGGCGGCATGCCGGTTGCGGAAAAGCGCTATTCGTCCGGGGCGGGCATTCTGACCTCCATGGTCGATGCCGACGGCTTGGTCGAACTGCCGGAAGATTTGACCGAACTGAAAGAGGGTGCGACCGTGGATTTCCTGCCGTTCCGAGAGGTGACCTGAATGACCGCGCCCGTAAAACTGCTGTATTTCGCCTGGCTGCGTGAAAAGGCCGGGGTCGGCGAGGAAGACGTCCAGCCGCCGGCCACGGTCACCACCGTGGCCCAGCTCATCGACTGGCTGGAGGCCCAGGGCGGCGGCCGTGCCGAGGCCTTCGCCGACCGCAAGGTCGTGCGTGTCGCCGTGAACCAGGAATATGTTAGTCTGAACCATCCCGTAACGGCGGGCGACGAGGTCGCGTTCTTTCCGCCCGTGACGGGCGGCTGACAAGGCAGGGAGCATCCATGATCCGGGTGCAGACAGAGGATTTCGATCTGGGCGCCGAACTGGCGGCGCTGACCGCCGGCAATCACGGCATCGGCGGGCTGTGTTCCTTTGTCGGTCTGGTGCGCGACATGGCGGGCGGCGAGGCGATCGGCGCCATGACCCTCGAACACTATCCCGGCATGACGGAAAAGGAGTTGGCGCGCATCGAGGCGGAGGCCCAGGTGCGCTGGCCGCTTGACGCGACCCTGATCATTCACCGCTACGGGCGGCTGGAGCCGGGCGACCAGATCGTCCTGGTCGCCGCCGCCTCTGCCCACCGCGAGGCGGCGTTCGAGGCCTGCCATTTCCTGATCGACTTCCTGAAGACCAAGGCCCCGTTCTGGAAGCTGGAGGGCACGCCCGGCGGCGGCCAATGGGTCGACGCCCGCGATTCCGACGATGCGGCAACGCGGCGCTGGACGCAGTCCTCCGGGAAGGCGGCCGAGTGACGGCGGCCGCCTCTGTCGCCGTCGATGTCGATCCCCGGGACATCGATGCGGTGTTTTTCGATTTCGACGGCGTGCTGGTCGAATCCAACGAGGTCAAGATTGACGCCTTCCGCCGCCTGTACGAACCCTTCGGCAGCGACGTGGTCGAGAAGGTGATCGCCGAACACATCCGCCACGAAGGGGTGTCGCGGGTGGTCAAACTGGAGCGCTTTCACCGGGAATTTCTCGGCATCGCCTTGGATGACGACGGATTGGCCGAACTTGCGCAGACCTATTCCAACATGGTCGAGGATGTCGTGGTCGCCTGCGACGCCGTGCCGGGGGCGGCCGAGGCCTTGGATACCTGGGCGGGGCATTGCCCGCTGTACGTGGTATCCGGCACGCCGCAGGATGAACTGCGCCGCATCGCCCAGCGCCGTGGCGTGGAGGGATACTTCCAAGCCGTGTTCGGCTCGCCCCGGGTGAAGCCTGACATCGTGGGCGATGAACTTGCGCGTATCGGCGTGGCGGCGGACCGTGTGCTGTTCGTCGGTGATTCCCTGACCGATTACGACTGTGCCGTGGCGGTCGGCACCCGATTTCTCGGCCGCGTGCCGGCTTGGCGGGAAAGCCGGTTTCCGGACGGCACCGAGGTCGCGGAGGACATGTGGCCCCTGGCTCTGGCCGGTGGGGCCGCGGCCCGGCCCAAGGCGGAGGCGGGAGCATGAGCACCGGCGACGATTTCGACCCTGAAAAGCCCTACCATCCGCCCAAGGCCTATCGCAACGAACGCTTCCTGACGTCGCCCAGCGCGCGTGGCGTGCGCATCCTGGCGGAATATGTCGAACCGGCGGCCCGGTTCCGCGCCTTCGACGTGGCGGATACGGTGGTGTTTTTCGGTTCGGCCCGCATCCTGCCCCGGGACGAAGCCGAACACCGCCTGCGGGCCGCCCGCGACCATGGCGGCGACGTCGTCCGCGCCGAGACGGCGTTGGAGATGTCGCGTTATTACGAGGACGCCCGCGAACTGGCCCGGCGCCTGACCGAATGGTCGAAGGGGCTGGAGGACACGCACAAGCGTTTCATCGTGTGTTCCGGCGGCGGGCCGGGGATCATGGAGGCCGCCAACCGGGGTGCTTCGGAGGCCAGGGGCATCAACATCGGGCTGGGCATTTCGCTGCCCCACGAACAGCATGCCAACCCCTATATCACCCGCGAGATGTCCTTCGAATTCCACTACTTCTTCATGCGCAAGCTGTGGTTCATGTATCTCGCCAAGGCGCTGATCGTGTTTCCCGGCGGTTTCGGGTCCATGGACGAGTTGTTCGAGACCCTGACCCTGATCCAGACCGGCAAGATCAAGAAGTACATGCCGGTCGTCCTTTACGGCCGGAATTTCTGGGACGAGGTGCTGAACCTGGATGCGCTGGTGAAATACGGCACGATCAATGCCGAGGATGTCGATCTTCTGCATGTGGTCGATACGGTCGATGACGCCTTCGCCTATATCACCGGCGAACTGTCCAAGAGCCTGGACGCCCCCAAGGGCCCGGGGCTGTAGGCGCGGCTTTTCACCGGGCCCCGGTTTTGTATACAATCTCCCTAATAAACGTAAGACCGTAAGAAAGCCGGGAGACGTTCCTTGAAGGCGCTGCGTGAAGATCAGGTCGCGGGATTCCACCGCGACGGCTATCTGTTTCCGGTTCCCATGTTGTCGGCGGACGAGACGGCGGCGGCGCTCGACGATCTGGCGCGTTACGAAGCCTGGCTGGGCGCCCCCCTGCCGGAGACGGAACGTAAATGGCGGACCATGCCCTTCGCCCATCTGCCCTGGTTCAACAAACTGGTCCGCGACCCCCGCGTACTGGACGTGGTCGAGGACCTGATCGGGCCGGATATTTTGGTCTGGACGTCGACCTTCTGGATCAAGGAGCCCCGATCCCCCCATGTCGCCGCCTGGCATCAGGACAACGCCTATTTCGGCCTGGACCCGTCGGTAGAGGTCTGTGCCTGGCTGGCCCTGACCGACGCGGATTCCAAGGCCGGCTGTATGAACGTCATTCCCTGGCGGGGGGAAGCGCCGCGCGTTCTGCATCATGCCCCGGCCCAGGTCGATGTCAGCATCAACCGGGGCACGCAATCCGTGGTCGAACCCTTCGACGAGACGGCCAAGGTCGCCATGGAACTGAAGGCGGGGTCGTTCTCCGTCCATCACGGGTTGTGCATGCATGCCTCGGCGCCCAACGGTGCGGATTACCGGCGCATCGGCCTCGGCTTCAATTATATCCCCGCCCATGTCCGGACGGCCGGGTCGGTGCGCATGGCGGCGATGTTGGTACGCGGTGAGGACCGCTGGGGAAATTTCGATCTGATCGATCCGCCCGGCGGCGAATGCAGTCCCGAGGCCCTGGCCCTGCATGACGAGATCGTCGGACGTTACGGCGCCAACTACAGCGAGCAGATCGAGTGGCACCGCCGGGATTTTGCCGCCGCCGGTTAACGCCGTGGCCGTCGGTTCGGCCGCGCCGTGCCGCCGATCCATCCCTTGCGCTTGAAATAATAGATCAGGCCGCCGGCGATCGCGGCCATGAAGGCGAGGGCGGCCGGATAGCCGAAGCGCCACCCCAGTTCAGGCATGTTGAACGGGGAGGCCTTGGTGTCGAAATTCATGCCCCACAGCCCGGCGAAGAAACCCAGCGGAATGAAGATCGTGGCGATGATCGTCAAAACCTTCATGATCTCGTTCATGCGCGCGCTCAGGCTGGATAGATAGACCTCGAGCAGGGACGAGACCGTTTCCCGGTCGGTTTCGACGATATCCATCAACTGCACGAGATGGTCGTAACAGTCGCGCAGGTAGATGCGGGTGTCCTTGGTGATCAACGGAACCTCATCGCGGATCAGCGCGTTGGTCATGTCGCGCATGGGCCAGATGCAGCGGCGCAGGTGGAGCAGGCGCCGCTTGAGGTCGTGGATGTCTTGGATTTGCCAAGGGGCGGGCCGGGCAACCACAAGGTCTTCAAGTTCATCCAGGGTCTCGCCGGCGGTTTCCAGCACGGGAAAGTAGGCGTCGATCACCGTGTCGACCACGGCATAGGCCAAGTAATCGGCGCCCGATTGGCGGATGCGGCCCTTGCCATCGCGAATACGGTCACGCAGCGGGTCGAGGCAGTCCGTATGGTTCTCGTGAAAGCTGATGAGATAACCGTCGCCCAGGATCAGGGAAACCTGTTCGGTGTCTTCACTGCCGTTCACCGTGACGGCGCGGCAGACGATGAACACCTGGTCCTTGAACGTATCCATCTTCGGGCGCTGGTGGACGTTGACGATGTCCTCCAGGGCCAGGCTGTGGATGGCGAAGTGGGCGCCGATCCGCTCGATCACACCGACATCGGCAAGCCCGGAGACCTGGATCCAGGTAACGGGAAACTGCCCGCCGGCGAGGCGAATGTCGGCGCCGGATTGCGGACTGTCCTCGTGATAGCCGTCGGGGCCATAGGTCAGGATGCGGATGCGGGTTTCCGCCGCGCCGGAATGGGCGATCAGGGTCCCTGGGGGCGATCCCGGCTTGGCGCGGCGCACGGCAATGCCGCGCCGCCGCCGAGGGGGATGATCGGAAGGCATCTTTGCCGTGTCTTCCGCCATCCCGATCGCCTATTCCGCCGCCGCGCTTTCCGTCTTCTTGCCGACGGCCTTTTCGTAATCTTCGATCAGCCAATGAGTGATCTGGCCCGGCGTGAAGGTCAGGTCGTCGATCTGGCCGACGGGCGTGACCTCGGCGGCGGAGCCGGTGAGGAAAATTTCCGTCGCCTTTTTCAGCTCGTCCGGGAAGATCGCCCGTTCGATGACCTCGATCCCCCGGGCCTTGGCCAGGGCGATGACGGTCTGGCGGGTGATGCCGTTAAGGAAGCAATCCGGCGTCGGCGTGTGCAGCTTGCCGTCGCCGAAGGAAATGAAGATGTTGGCGCCCGTGGCCTCGGCGACCTGACCGCGGTAGTCCAGCATCAGGGCGTCCTGGCAGCCATGCGATTCCGCGGTGTGCTTGGACAGGGTGCAGATCATGTACAGGCCCGCGGCCTTGGCATGGACCGGCGCGCATTCGGGCGCCGGGCGGCGCCACGTCGAGGTTTCCAGCTTGATGCCCTTCTTGCGTAGTTCCGGCGAGAAGTAGCTGGGCCAGTCCCAGGCGGCGATGGCGACGTTGATGCGGTTCTGCTGGGCCGACACGCCCATCATTTCCGACCCGCGCCAGGCGACCGGGCGGATGTAGCCGTCGACGATGCCGTTTTTCGTGCAGGCGTCGATGCAGGCCTGATCGATCTCTTCCACCGTATAGGGAATTTTGAAGCCCAGCGTCTGCGCCGAATAGAACAGCCGTTCCGTATGTTCGCGCAGCTTGAAGATTTGCCCCGAATACATGCGTTCGCCTTCGAACACGCAGGAGCCGTAATGCAGGCCGTGGGTCAGGACATGGACGCGGGCGTCCCGCCAATCGACCCATTCACCATTGAACCAGATCAGACCGTCGCGGTCGTCGAAGGTAGCAGCTGCCATTGTAATATTCTTTCGTCCGTCCGTTTTTCCCAAGAACGATGTTGCGTTTATTATCATTCTCGGGCATATAAGTCAATAACACTGACTTATTTTTGCGGGGCCTTCGATCAGATTTTCCGGCGGCCCCGATGAAGGAAACCGTCATGGATGAACAGGCCCCCTGGGTCCAGCAGCAGGTTGATCCCCTGGCGCCGCGCGACGACGACCTGCGCCACGCCATGGAACTGCTGTTCTTCGCCTACCGTGACTTCACGGGCGAGGCCGACGCCGTCCTGGCCGATTACGACATGGGCCGCGCCCATCACCGGGCGGTCTATTTCATCGGCGCCAACACGGGCATCAGCGTGTCGGAGCTGCTGGCGATCCTGAAGATCACCAAGCAGTCCCTCAACCGCGTGCTGTCGACCCTGATCGACGAAGGCTACGTCGTGCAGGAAACCGACGACGGCGACCGCCGCCGGAGGCTCATGCATCTGACGCCCAAGGGCCGCGACCTGGAACAACTGCTGACCCGCCGCCAGTCGGCGCATATCGCGCGCGCCTACCGTGACGCGGGCCCCGACGCGGTCGAAGGGTTTCGCCGCGTGCTGTTCGGCCTGATCAACGAGGCGGACCGCCATCGTGTGCCCCCTCCAGGCGCCGCGGCCCACGGCTGACGGGCTGCCGCATCCGGCCCGATCATGATAGGATTTGCACCGGCCCTGTGGCTGCTTGAACGCTCGACCGCATGGCATGGGGGAGTGATGCCTTGAATGCCGACCTGCCGCATCTTCTTGTCGTTGACGACGATGGCCGTCTGCGCGACCTGCTGAGCCGCTTTCTGACCGAGAACGGCTTCGTCGTGGTCACGGCGGCCGATGCGGCCCAGGCGCGCAGCCGGCTCAGCCATTTCGATTTCGACGCGGTGATCCTGGACCTGATGATGCCGGGGGAAACGGGCCTGGAGTTCGCGCGCGACCTGCGCACCCGGTCGGCCATTCCTATCCTGATGCTGACCGCCATGGCGGAGACCGAAGACCGCATCTCGGGCCTGGAGGGCGGCGCCGACGATTATGTGGTCAAGCCGTTCGAGCCGCGCGAACTGCTTTTGCGTATCCGCAACGTCATGAAGCGCGCGCCCCAGGCCCAGGCCCCGGGGGACGACCTTCTTCTCGGTGATTTTCTGTTCCGCCGGGACCGGGGCGAGTTGCTGCGGGGTGGGCGCCCCGTGCGCCTGACCGACCTGGAGGCCGGGTTGCTGAGCGCGCTCGCCGCGCGCCCGGGCGACGTGCTGACCCGCGATGACCTGATCGCCCGCACGGGGGCGGCCGGCGGCGGGCGTGCCGTCGATGTACAGGTCACCCGTCTTCGCCGTAAGATCGAGCCCGATCCCCGCGATCCCCGCTATTTGCAGACCGTGCGGGGCAAGGGCTACGTTCTGCGCCCTGATTGAAGATCCGGCCATGCCCCTTCAGACGACCCTCAAGAACGCCCTGCCGAAAAGCCTGCTCGGCCGCGCCCTGCTGATCATCGTCACGCCGCTGATCCTGTTGCAGGTGGTGTCGGGCCTGATCTTTTACGAAACCCATTGGGACAAGGTGTCCTACCGTCTGGCGCGCAGTGTCGCCGGCGACGTGGCCGCCATCGTGCAACTGGTGACCGACGACCCCAGCGAGGAAGGCCGCGAGCGCGCCGCCGCCCTGGCCGGCCGCAACATGGACATGTTCGTGACCTTTCTGCCGGGCGCGATCCTGTCCAACAAGGCCGTGCCGCCGGCCAACGACCTGGAAGACGTGCTCGACCGCTCCATGCAGAGCTTCATGGTCAAACCCTACCGCCTGGATTCGGAAAGTTCGGATCGCAACGTGAGCATCGACGTACAACTTGCCGACGGGGTGCTGCGCATCACCACCACGCGCAAGCGGCTGTTCTCGACCACGGTTTATGTCTTTGTCATCTGGATGATCGGTACGTCGCTGATTCTGTTCGGCGTCGCCACCATCTTCATGCGCAATCAGGTGAAGCCGATCCGAAGGCTGGCCCGCGCGGCCGACAACTTCGGCAAGGGCCGGGACGTATCGAACTTCAAGCCCGAGGGGGCGACCGAGGTCCGTCAGGCGGCCCAGGCCTTCATGGCGATGCGCGAACGCATCCAGCGCCAGATCACCCAACGCACGGACATGCTGTCCGGCGTGTCACACGACCTGCGCACGCCGCTGACGCGGATGAAACTGCAATTGGCGATGTTCAAGAACGTGGACGGCGTGGACGATCTGTCCGCCGACGTCTCGGAAATGGAACACATGCTGGAAGGCTATCTTGCCTTCGCCCGCGGCGAGGGCACGGAAAAACCGTCGCCGACGGACCTGGGCATGTTGTTGGAAGACGTGGTCGGTCAGGTCCGCCGCCGCGGCCGGCCCATCGATCTGCATCTGGAGGATCAGTTGAACCTGCCGCTACGCCCCAACGCCTTCAAGCGCTGCGTCACCAATCTGGTGGAGAACGCGGCGCGCTATGGCCAGCATGTGTCGGTGCGGGCGGGGCACCGGGGCGATGCCATCGAGATCACCGTGGACGACGACGGCCCCGGCATTCCCGAGGATAAACGCGCCGAGGTGTTCCGGCCGTTCTTCCGGCTCGACGATTCCCGCAACCCGGAAACGGGCGGGGTGGGATTGGGGCTGACCATCGCCCGCGACGTGGTGCGCAGCCACGGCGGCGAAATTCTGTTGTCGGAATCGCCGGCCGGCGGCCTGCGCGGCCGTATCCGCCTGCCCCTGTAGGGATTCCGGGCCGGGACGGCCCCGGCGGATTTCATGGCAATTCCGTCCATGATATCTATAATGGGATTAGATCAAGTAATGGTCCGATAATCGAGGCACCGCGGCCCTGGGAGGGTTTGGCTTGGTGCCTGGGGGGTGTAGGTGACTGATTCCCTTCCGTCGAAAGTTCTGATTGCCGACGACCACGCCCTGTTTCGCAAGGGGCTGGGCTCGCTGTTGGAAATCATCGATCCCGACATCACGGTCATCGAGGCCGCGAGCTATCCCGAAGCCCTGCGCACGGCCAACGAAACCGACGACCTGGATCTCGCCCTTGTCGATCTGGGCATGCCGGGGATGGAACGGTTCGCGGGGCTTAACGCGTTGATCCGCTCGCTGGGCGGTGTCCCGGTGGTCGTCGTCTCCGCCGCCGAAACGTCCGAGGAAATGAGCCTGGCCATGGACTGCGGCGCCCATGGCTACATCCCCAAGACCCTGGACAGTTCCGTGGTGGTCAATGCCGTGCGCAAGGTGATCGCCGGGGAAATCTACCTGCCGCCGACGCTGCTCGACTGGGCTCCCGGTGGGGCCAAGGCCGAAGGCCTGGGCGGATTGCACCTGACGCCGCGTCAACGCGACGTGCTCAACCTCATGGCCGGCGGCAAGTCGAACAAGGAGATTGCCCGCATCCTGGGTCTCGCCGAAGGCACCATCAAGCTGCATGTCACGGGACTTTTGAAGGTGCTCGATGCGAACAACCGGACCCAGGCGGTGATCAAGGCGGCATCGCTGGGATTGACGCAGGGCCTGGAACAGGACTGACTGCGCCGATAAGGAGGGCGTCATGAGGTCCCGCTGTTCCCGGACTGGCCATGCCACCAGAGGCCGGGAAAACAAAAATCATCCGTTGAACGCCCGCCGCCGGTTCGGCGCATTGGCCGCGGCCGTCGCGACATTGATCGCGGCGCCGCCGGCATGGGCGGACCCCGGTGAGGCGATCACCCGCCCGACGGCGGTCATGGTCGGACTGACCGTTGCGGTGGCGGCGTTCCTTGTCGGGCTGCGGTTGGGCCGCCGGCGACGCGATCCGGCGGGTGTGGCGGTTCCCGAGCCGCAAGTGACGGTCCCCCCTCGCCGCCGCGCGATGAGCGCCGCCGAACGCGATGCCGAAACGGACGCCCATTACCGTATCATTTCCGAACTGACCTCGGACGTCGTCTATGCCTATGACGTCGCTCCCGACGGTCGGGTGACCTCGAAATGGCAGGTCGGCGGGATCGACGGCCTGGCCGGGCAGTCCGGGCAAAGCGACGCGCCCCTCGCCTGGCTGACCCAGATCCATCCCGACGACGTGCCGATCCTGGAATCCCGCGACCAGCGCCTGCGCTTAGGGATTCCCTCGACCGACGAATTCCGCCTGCTGTCCGCCGACGGCCGGGTGCGCTGGCTGCGCGTCTACTCGCGCCCGGAACGGGGCACCAGCGGCGAGGTCGTGCGCGTGGTCGGCGCCGCCAAGGAGATCACCCAGGACAAGCGCTGGGAAGAGGCGCTGGCCGATTCCGAAAGCAAGTTGCAGGCGACGTCGCGCACCGCCCGCGTCGGTTATTGGGAACATTTCCCGGACGACAACCGCACCGTCTGCTCGCCCGTCTTGTGGCGGATCTGGGGCTTGCGCCCCGGCCGCGCCGGGCCCACGGGCAAGGTCTTCCTGGACATGATCCATCCCGACGACCGGCCTCGCATCGCCGCCGCCTATGAAAATCCCGTGCCCAATTGCCGGCACGAGTACCGGGTTCTTCGCCCGGACGGCACGGTGCGCTACGTCTTTGAGGATCTGAGTGCCGATTTCGACGAACACGGCCGCGCCCGTCGGCTGTTCGGGGTGACCCAGGACATTACCGAGCGCAAGCGGGCCGAACAGGCGTTGCGCGATTCCGAACTGCGCTATCACGCCATCGTCGAGGACCAGACGGAATTGATCCGGCGCTGCACCCCCGACGGTGTCCGGACCTTCGTCAACGAAGCCTATTGCCAATATTACGGCGTGTCCCGCGAACAGCTGATCGGACGGCCCGTCGGCTCGGAACTGAGCGACGGGGAAGCCGCCCTGCGCCAGGCCATCATCCGCCGAATCGGACCGAACAATCCGATCGAGGAGAATCTTCACCGGGTCGTCGGGCGCGACGGCAAGGTCAGTTGGCAGCAATGGACCGAACGCGCGGTGTTCGACGACGACGGGCGCATGGTGGAAATCCAGGGCGTCGGCCGCGACATCACCGCGACCAAAGAGGCCGAGGAACTGTTGGCCGAAGCCAAGGACGCCGCCGAACTGGCAAGCGCCGCCAAGTCGCGCTTCCTGGCCGCCGCCAGCCATGACCTGCGTCAGCCCCTGCAAGCGTTGGCCATGTTCGTCAACGTGCTGTCGGAACGGGATCTGGACGACAAGGCGAAGCAGCTCATCAACCGCATCAGCGACTGTTCGGACGCGCTGGAACGCCTGCTCGGCTCATTGCTCGACATCTCGAAACTGGACGCCGGGCTGTTCGTGCCGCAGCGGCGCGATTTCAACCTGGGTGCTGTGCTGGAACGCCTGTGTTCGGAAATCCGCCCGCTGGCCGAGGAAAAGGGCCTGCGGCTCAACATGGTTCCCTGCGCGCTTTTGGTCGACAGCGATCCGGGCCTGCTCGATCGCCTGCTGCGCAATCTCTTGACCAACGCCGTGCGCCATACGGAAACCGGCAAGATTCTGGTCGGCTGCCGGCGTGCCGGGAACGGTGTGCGTGTTGAAATCTGGGATACGGGCGTCGGTATTCCCGACGACCAGTTGGACATGATCTTCGAGGAGTTCCACCAGGTCGGCAATCCGGCGCGCGACCGGCGCGAGGGGCTGGGGCTCGGGCTCGCCATCGTGCAGCGTTTGTCCAATCTGCTCGACCATCCCGTGGACGTGCGGTCATGGGTGGGCCGGGGATCGCGATTTGCCGTCAGCCTGCCGTTGGCGGGTGAACATGCGCCCGCGGAAATGACCCTGCCGGCGGATGAGCATCCCGATGTGACGGGGGCCGTGGTGGTCGGCATTGACGACGAGGCCGACATTCGCGACGCGCTGGGACTGCTGCTGACCGGCTGGGGGTATGACGCCGTGGTCGCCGGATCGGCGGTCGAGGCGATCGCCAAGCTGGAACAGGAACGCAAGAAACCGGAACTGGTGGTCGCCGATTACCGGCTCAAGCTCGGCCATACGGGGGCCGACGCGATTCTGGCCATTCGCCATGTCTGGGGCGGCGACGTGCCGGGGTTCCTGCTGACCGGCGACACGGGGCCGGACCGCCTGCGCGAGGCGGCGGCCAGCGGATTCGAGGTCATGCACAAGCCGATCCAGCCCGAGAAACTGCGCCTGATGGTCGCGGAATCGATCGCCCATGCCCGCCGGGTGGCGGCGATCGAGGCGCGCGCCCGCGCGCAGGAAAAGGACGAGATGGAACGCCGGATTTGACGGGCGGCTGGGAAGATCAGAAAAGCCGCCCGCCGTTGGGCACATCGAGGTCCGGGTGAATCAGCACGACCTCGCCGTCTTTGTCGGGAAACCCCAGGACCAGCACTTCCGACATGAACTTGCCGATCTGTTTTGACGGAAAATTGACGACGCCCGCGACTTGGCGTCCGACCAGGCTGTCCGGCGTGTAGTGGCGGGTGATCTGGGCCGAGGTCTTGCGCTCGCCGATGTCCGGGCCGAAATCGACCCACAGCTTGATGGCGGGGCGGCGGGCTTCGGGAAAGGGTTCGGCGCGGATGATCGTCCCGACGCGGATATCCACGGCCAGGAAATCGTCGAAGGCGATCTGCGGGGAGGGGCTTTCAGACATTGAGCGTCTCCTTCGGCCCGGGAATTTATCGCGACCGCCCCGTCATGCAATAAAAAAGGGCGGCAACAAAAAAAGGCCGCCCCTTGGGGCGGCCTTCTTCGCAAGTCGGAAAAGCCGATTACTTGGCTTTGGCTTTGCTCATCTGACCCTTCATTTCGTCGAAGGCTTCGGCGATGCGGGTGTTGATCACCTTAACGGCGGCGTCGTTGGCTTTGGTGACGACGTCCGTGACCTTCTTCGTGTTGGCCAGAGAGGATTCGAAAGCGGCCTTGCACAGGTCCAGTTCCTTGGTCACCAGATCCTGGGGGGAAGAAACCTTACCCAGGGATTCGGCGGCGGTGCTGGCCTGATCGAACGCGGCCTTGAACAGTTCGGCCTGCTTCTGGGCCGCGGCCTGAACGCCTTCGAAGGCGGCCTGGCTGGCCTTGTTCAGGGCTTCAAGGTTCTTGCGCTGGATGTCCATCACGGCATTGACGTCGATGGTTTCCATGGAGCCGCCCTTCATCGCCTTCATGACCTGGTCGGACATTTTGGCGGGATCGAAGTCGGCATAGATCTTGGTGAAATCGGCAGCCCAGGCGGGGAAGCCATTTTTATCGAGCTTGAACATATCGGTGTACATTTGGTCGGTCCTCCATTGGAACGCGAAAGGGAATATGCGTCGTGCACATGCAGCATTTTTGCTGCACTGCAACAGTGATGCATATATGCGACCGATAGGGGATGTAAGTCAAGCCTTATATTGCAGTGCAATAAAAAAGGAAGGCCTAGGCCTGGGAGGCTTCGGCCGTTTCTTCGTGGCGGCCCTGCTTCGGGCGGATCCGGTCGAGAAATCGCACCGCCGTCTCGGCCCGGCGCAGCCCTTTGTCGAGCGCCGCCATGGTCTTTGCCTGATCGGCGCCGTCGTCGCCCAGCCACACCCGGAAGGCGTCGGCATAGACCAAGGCCAGACCTTTGGCGCGCAGTAGCCCGCAGGGGCCTGCGGCGTCGACGCCCGCGGCGGCGAGCACCCGGGTCATGGTCCGCGCCATGCGCGGCAGGAACCGCAGCGCCGCCGGATCGCAGAGCGAATCCTTGGCGATCTCGGCCATGGCGGCCCGGTGGGGGGCCAGGGCGTCGAATCGTTCCATCAACAGGTCGAACAGGCGGTCGCGGATGCCGATGCCCGCGTCGCCCGCCGCCGCATGGTCGTCCGCGGCGGCCAGCATCTGTGCGTCGATGCGGTCCTGGAACGCGTTGACGATGTCGTACTTGGTGGGAAAGGGGATCAAAACATCGGCCAGCGGCACCCCGGCGTCGCCGGCCACGTCGGCCAGGGAGAGCCGCCGCCAGCCGTCCTGCGCGATTCGGGCCATGGCGGCGTCGATCACGGCATTCCGTGGATCGCCCGATGGGGCGGTCTTCGCCTTGTCTTTGCCGCTTGCCTTGCCTGGGGTCGTGCCTTGGGGCCGCTTGGCCATGGCGGGGCCTCCTTACCTGCGCTTTTCATTATGTAGGAAGGATCGGCGGAAATGCCAGTCGGATCGCCGGGGCTATTCCGCCAGTTCGCGGGACCGCCTGGCGGCGGCGGCGACGCAGTCGGTCACCAGGTCACCCAGGGGGCCATTGGCGGGGTCGTCCTTGTTGGGATCGCCGCCCATCAGAACGGTCAGCCCGGCCGCGGTGGTGCCGCCGGGGCTGGTCACGTTGCGGCGCAGGATTTCCGGGGTGTCCGTGGCGGCGCGGTGCAGCAGTTCGCCGGCCCCCTCGACCGTCGCCCGGGCCAGCGAATCCGCAAGGTCCGCCGGCAGGCCCGCCGCGCGGCCCGCCCGGGCCAGGCATTCGACCAGGTGAAAGACATAGGCCGGGCCGCTGCCGGACAGGCCGGTCACCGCATGCAGCAGGTCTTCGTCCTCGACCCAATGAACCTTGCCGGCGGCGGTCAGAAGGTCATGACACAGCATCTGTTGGGCATCGGTGACGCGGGCGTTGGCGCAGGCGACGCTGACCCCCCGGCCCACGGCGGCTGGTGTGTTGGGCATGGCGCGGACGACCGCCGCGACCTCACCCAGGCAATCCTCGAACAGGGCGATGGGCGTGCCGGCGGCGATGGACAGGAACACGGTCGCCGGCCCGGCGAACGGAAGGTAGGCCGGGACGACGTCGGCCATGACCTGCGGCTTGACGGCGAACATCACCAGTTCAGGCAGGAAATCCGGGGGCAGGTCGTCCGCCGTGGCGGCGACGGTGACGCCGTGATCGCGGGCCAGGGCCGAAGCGTTGTCGGGATTGGGTTCGACAACGAAAATGTCCGCCGCCGGGATGCCGCGGCCGATCCAGCCGGCCATCAGGGCGCCGCCCATCTTGCCGCCGCCGACAACCAATAAGGGACGGGCGGCCGTCATGGCGCGATTCCTTCGATCCTGCGGGGCGGGATCAGGCTTCGCCGACCGTGTCCACCATGGCGGCGGCCACGGCGTCGTCGGCGGTGCGGCCACCCCAGATGACGTATTGGAAGGCGGGGTAAAAACGTTCGCATTCGTACAGCGCCGTTTCGACGATGTCCTCCATCTGGCTCATGGTCGGGCCGTTGGCCGCGCGCATGGGCAGGACGTGGCGGAACATCGGCAGGCCTTCGTCGTCCCACATGCCGAAATGGCCGAGCCAGAGCTTTTCGTTGACCCGGGCCAGAAGCTCGTAGACCGGCGTGCGCCGCTCCTGGGGCACGCGCATGTCGAAGGCGCAGGTGAAGTGCATGGCCTCGATCTCGTCGTTCCAGGCGAAATAGAGGCTGTAGTCGCACCAGGTTCCCGGCACTTGCACGGCCAGTTCCTGGTCGCTTCGGCGGTCGAAGGTCCAGTCGTTCCCTTCCACGATCTGTTCGATCAGGTCCAAGGGATTGTGTTTTTGGGTATCTACGGCGAATTCGAGTGCAGGCATGGCCGCTGCTCCTTCGTGGCTGGACCGGCGGCGCCCGGGCGGGCGCCTCCAGGCATGTCGCCAAAGGGATCGCCCACAACATCTCGGAGGTTACCGAAATATGGTATCTGTGGCCCCCTTGGATACAAGAGCTAGCCTGCCTTAAGGGCGATAGCCGTGCAAGGGAGGATTGGGGCGGTTCTGTGAATATTTGTGGAAGAATCGGGAATCAGAACGGCTTAGACGCAAACACGCCCAAAAGCCGCCGGACGCAAGGTCCTGAAACGACTCCATATATGGGCGCTGGCTTAGGCCTTGGATTTGCCGGCCGGGGCCTTGCGCGGGGTGGGCTTTGCCGCCGTTTTTTTCGCGGCCGTCCGCGGCTTGGCGGCTTCTTGGCCGGCCAATTGGGCCTCCAGTTTGGCGACTCGGGCTTCCAGTTTTTCCTGCGCCGCGCGGGCGTTCTTCGCGACTTCGGCCATGGCGTCGAACTCGTCGCGGGGAACCAGGTTGCCGTCGGCCAGGAATCGTTCGACCTGCTGGCGGATCATGGCTTCCATCTCGTCCTTCACGCCGGCGAGCGTCGCCACGGCGCCGTTGGCCACCTTGGCCAGGTCGTCGAGGATTCGGTTGGACGTCTGCATGGCGGAACTCCTTGGCTCATGACGCGTAATTTATAGGTGATATATGGCCCTGTTGGGGGGCTTTCGCAAGCGCGGGCCCGGTTGCTCCCGCGTCCGGCCCGGCCTATAAGCAGCCCATGTATGTGGTCACCGGCGGCGCCGGGTTCATCGGATCGAATATCGTTCACGGGCTGGAGGCCAGGGGCCTGGGCCCGGTGGCGGTGGTCGACCATGTCGATTCGGACGAAAAGGCCCGCAACATCGCCAAGCGTCGGCAGGTGGAGACGATCGCACCCGAGGACTTGTCCCGATTCCTCGACGCCAACGCGGGCCGGATTCGCGGTGTCATCCACATGGGCGCCATCTCGGCGACCACGGAAACGCGTCTGGTCCGCATCATCAAGAACAACATCATCCTGTCGCGGCGCCTGTGGCATTGGTGCGCGGCACAGGGCGTTCCTTATATCTACGCGTCCTCGGCGGCGACCTACGGCGACGGCTCCCAAGGCTTCGATGACGACGGCGCGATCCCGGCGCTGAAGGCGTTGAAGCCGCTCAACCTGTATGGCTGGTCGAAGAACCAGTTCGACATCTGGGTCGCGGAACAGATCGTGGACGACGCGCCCAGGCCGCCGGGCTGGGCCGGGCTCAAGTTCTTCAACGTGTTCGGGCCCAATGAATACCACAAGGGCCGCATGCAGTCCGTCGCCCGGCAGGTCTATGAGAAGGCGGCCCGGGACGAGGCCTGCACCCTGTTCAAATCCCATAACCCGGATTACCCCGACGGCGGACAGTTGCGCGATTTCGTCTGGGTCGGGGACTGCGTCGACATGGTGCTGTGGCTGCTGGACCATCCCGAGGCGTCGGGCCTGTTCAACTGCGGATCGGGCAAGGCGCGCAGCTTCGCCGATCTGGCCGCCGCCGTGTACCGGGCCTTGGGCAAGGAGCCGATGATCAATTTCGTGCCAACGCCCGAGGATATCCGCGACAAGTATCAGTATTTCACCGAGGCCCGCATGGACCGCATCCGCGCCGCCGGCTACGACCATCCGCAAACGTCGCTGGAAGACGGCGTGCGCCGCTATGTGCAGGACTTCCTCGCCGCCGGCGACCCTTATCTGTGACGGACGGAACGCCATGACCTTCGCACTTATTCTTCCCGTTCTGGCTTTTCCGGCCATCGATCCGGTCATCGTTGAGATCGGTCCCTTCGCCATCCGCTGGTACGCCCTGGCCTATATCTGCGGGCTGATCCTGGGCTGGCGTTACATGCTGCGCATGACCGGCGACCTGCCGCTGCGCGATGTCCAGGTTTTGGATGAGGACGGCAAGACCACGACGGTCCGCGAACCCGTGGTCAGCCGCCTCGCCGTCGATGATTTTCTGGTCTGGGCGACCATCGGCGTGGTCCTGGGCGGGCGGCTCGGCTACGTGCTGTTCTACAAGCCCGGATTCTATTTCGAGCATCCCCTGAACATCCTGACCGTGTGGCAGGGCGGCATGTCGTTCCATGGCGGCCTGCTGGGGGTCTGCGTCGCGACCATCCTGTTTTGCCGCAAGCGGGACATCCCGCTGTTCACCTTCGCCGACATGCTGGGCTGTACGGCGCCCATCGGCCTGTTCTTCGGGCGCATCGCCAATTTCATCAACGGCGAGTTGTTCGGCCGCGCGGCCGATGTGCCCTGGGCCATGGTGTTCCCCCATGGCGGTCCGATGGCGCGCCACCCCAGCCAGATCTACGAAGCGGTGCTCGAAGGTCTTGTGCTGTTCGTGGTGATGGCGGTGCTGTGGCGGCGGCCGGGCCTGCGGGCGCGGCCGGGCTTCCTCGCCGGTGTGTTCTTCGTCGGCTATGGCGCGGCGCGCATCACTGCTGAATTTTTCCGCGAACCGGATGCCTACCTCGGTTTCCTGTTCCAGGGGGCGACCATGGGTCAGCTTTTGTCCCTGCCCATGATCGCCTTCGGCCTGTGGCTGATCTGGCGCGCCAACCGGGCGGCCGACGCGGGCGCATGACGGGGCTGCTGGAGCATCTCCGCCGCCGCATCGCCCTGGAAGGGCCGCTGACCGTCGCCCGCTACATGGAGGAATGCCTGGGCAACCCGGCCCATGGTTATTACATGACCCGCGACCCCTTAGGCGTGGCCGGCGATTTCACCACGGCGCCGGAAATCTCCCAGATGTTCGGCGAACTGATCGGCTTGTGGGCCGCCGTGCAGTGGCAGGCCATGGACGCACCCGGCACCGTGCATCTGGTCGAACTTGGCCCCGGGCGCGGCACCTTGATGGCGGATGCGCTGCGCGCGGTGGCGACGGTCGCACCTTTCCGGGCGGCCGTGCAGGTGCACTTGGTCGAAACCAGCCCGGTGTTGCGTGACAAGCAGCGGGAAACCCTGGCCGCCGCCCATCCCGGTGTGACGCCCCAATGGTGGAACGACCTTTCCCAGGTGCCGGCGGGCCCGGCCCTGGTCATCGCCAACGAATTTTTCGACGCCCTGCCGATCCGTCAATTCCTGCGCGGGCCCGACGGCTGGCGCGAACGTCTGGTCGCCTGGGACGCGGACGCGGCGGCACTTGCCTTCGTCCTGTCGGGGGCCCAGGCGGCGAGCCCGCTGATCCCGCGGCCCCTGGATCAAGCGCCCGAGGGCAGCCTGATCGAAATCTGCCCCGTCGGCCTGCGCAAGGGGCACACCTTGGCGGCGCGGCTGGCCGAGCAGGGCGGGGCGGCGCTGATCGTCGATTACGGCCACGACCGCAGTGCCCCCGGCGACACCCTTCAGGCGGTGAAGGATCATCAATACGCGGATGTATTGATCGATCCGGGTGAGGCGGACCTGACCGCCCATGTGGATTTTCAGCAACTGGCCCAGACCTGCATCCAGGCAGGGGCCGTGACTTTCGGGCCCAAAGGGCAAGGCGATTTCCTGACCGCACTCGGCATCGGCGCGCGGGCGCAGGCATTGGCCGCCAAGGCCGACGCCCGCCAGAAGGACGGGATCGACGCGGCCCTCGCCCGCCTGACCGGGGCCGGCCAGATGGGCCGCCTGTTCCGGGTCCTGGCTGTGCAGCATCCGGGCCTGCCCGCGCCGCCCGGATTTGAATAGGCTGTGTCGGAATCCGTGATTTGAACTGGCCCGTGCGAACAAGGTAAAAGTCTCCATGATCGATTCCCTCGACATCGTCCGCGCGCCCAACCTGGCCGATCAGGCTGGGGTTACGCATGGCTTCTTCACCCGCCGGGGCGGGGTCTCGGGCGGCATTTACGCCGGGCTGAACTGCGGGCAGGGGTCCAAGGACGATCCCGGCCACGTGCGGGAAAACAAATGCCGCGCCATGGCGGCGATGGGTCTGGGGGTGGATGATCTGGCCCTGGTCCATCAGGTGCATTCGCCGGATGTGTGGACCGCCGATGCCCCCCGTGACCGCGCCGCCATGGAAAAGGCCGACGCCCTGGTCAGCCGCCGGCCGGGCCTGGCGCTCGGCATTCTGACCGCCGACTGCGCGCCCGTGCTGTTCGCCGACGGCACGTCGGGCGTGGTCGCCGCCGCCCATGCGGGCTGGCGGGGGGCGATGTCCGGGGTGCTGGAAAACACGGTCGCCCGGATGGAGGCGGAGGGGGCCAAGCGGACCGGCATCCACGCCGCCCTCGGTCCCTGCATCCGTCAGGAATCGTACGAGGTCGGCCAGGACATGAAGGACGCCTTCGCGGACCGTCACGCCGACCACGACAAGTACTTCGCCGGCGGCGGGCGGCCCGGCCATTACCAGTTCGATCTGGCGGGCTTCATCATGGACCGGCTGGCGGCCCTGAACCTGGCCAGCACCCATGACGTGGGTCTCGACACCTATGTCGACGCCGGCCGGTTCTACAGCTACCGCCGCGCGACCCACCAGGGAGAGCCCGACTACGGGCGCGAACTGGCCGTGGTCGCGCTGGCGGCGGACTGAGGGCCGGGGCCATGCCATATCTGGCGGTCTTGACGTTCGTGGGGCTCGCGGTGATTCTCGTCACCTGCGTTATAGTTTAGGGGCGCCATCGCCTGATGGCGCGGAAAGCCGAAGGACGGACGGCCTTGCGGGCAACGGTTCAACTCGCAATCTGGGTTCTTGCGGCGGCGGCGCTGGCCGTGGCCGCCTGCGCGCCCGTGCCGCGCGTCTTCGCCCCGGGCGAGGTGGACAGTGTCGGCAACGCCATCGTCCACGGCACCTTCACCCAGGGGATCCAGGTCAACCCGATCGAGGGCACGGCGCCCATCATGTCCAAGATTTTGGCGCGGACCACGGTCGATTCGTTCGAACCCTACGGCCTGCCCGCCGGGGTCGCCCCCTTCGACGCTTCCGAATACATTCTTCACGGCCGCGCCCACCACGATAAGAATCCCAACGCCATTCCCTACGTCACCATCCATTGGCAGTTGTCCAACAAGGACGGCCTGCTGCTGGCCGATCTGGAACAACCCGTCGACGCGACAAGCGGAGAATGGGAATTCGGCACGCCCGAGGTCATCATCCGCGTCGCCGAGGACGTCGCCCATCGGGTCGCCGCCATCCTGGCCGGGATCGCCCCGGCCCAGGCGGAGCCGGCCCCCGACAAGGGCATCTTCGTGATGCCGGTCGAAGGGGCGCCCGGCGACGGTGATTTTTCCCTGACCCGCGCGATTGCCGAGGCCCTGAAGGCGCGCGGCACGCGCCTGACCCGATACCGCGAGCAGGCGAAATACGTACTGACCGGGCTGATGGAGGTTTCGCCGTCGGTCCAGGGCCGCCAGGGCGTGCGCATCACCTGGCGCCTGACGCGCCCCGACGGCAAGGAGGTCGGCAAGGCGGAACAGGACAACACCGTGCCCTCGGGCACCTTCGATACGCAATGGATGCCGACCGCGCGGCTGATCGCCGCCGCCGCCGTCGACGGCATCCACGAGGTCATCGGCGGCTGGGAAGAGCGCGAACGCACGTTGGCCGAGGGCCGTGGCTTGGGCGTGCCGGACAATCTCGACAATCCCGACCTGCCCACGCCCGGCGGGCCCAAGCGGGTGATCGCCAAGTTGCAGGACCATCTGGTGCCGCCCGACGCCCCTGTCACCAAGGACGTCCCCCCCGAGATGACCGCCCAGGAAGAGTTGGAGGCCTCCCGCGCCGGGATGGCCGCCGGGGACGTTCCGCCGCCGCCGGCAGAGGAAAAAAGCGTGCTCGGCCCAGAGGACGCGGCCGGCGAAAAGGTCGTCGAGGACACGTTCACGCCGCCGACTCTGCGCAGCCATGACCAGGACGCCGCCAATTCTTTTCTGATCGCCGAGGTCACGGGCGCACCCGGCAACGGCAACCGCCTGCTGGGTGAGGCCTTGAAGCGCGTGCTGCGCGCGCGCGACCAGAACGTCACCGACGACCCGCGCCAGGCACGGTTCCTGGTGCGCGGCCTGGTCGTCATGTCTGAGCCCAAGGACGGCAAGCAGAACGCCCGCATCGTATGGTCGGTCGAAACCACGGAGGGCAAGGCGCTGGGCAGTGCCGAGCAGAACAACACGGTTTCGGCGGGCGCGCTCGACGACAACTGGGGGGACACGGCGCTTAACGTCGCCATGGGGGCGGTCGTGGGCATTCAACGGGTGCTTGGGGATAAGGCCCGCCCGTTCGCCCGGCGATTACCCGCCGATGCAGTGCCCCCGCCCGCGCAAAGCGGAGAGACTCTTCCCTGGGACCCCGGCGAAGCCATCCCGCCACCCCGGCGATAATGCGATAACTAATTGAAATTAAATGGTTATGAAAGATCGTTTACAGGCAGGGCCGGCGTTGTTAGAGTCCGCGCGCCGAACAGGGGAATAGGCCCTACCGGCGCTCGGCGCCGGGCATTTCCAGGGGTGGTTTTGCTCCGCCTTCGGACGCAAAACGAAAGTGCGCAGCCATGAAAATCATTGCCTGCAATTCCAACCGGCCGCTTGCAGAGGCGATTTCCGCCTATCTCAATCTGCCGCTGACCAAGGCCTCGATCCGGCGATTCTCCGATATGGAGGTGTTCGTCGAGATTCAGGAGAACGTGCGCGGCGAGGACGTCTTCGTCATCCAGTCGACCTCGTTCCCCGCCAACGACAACCTGATGGAGCTGCTGGTCACGCTGGACGCGCTGCGCCGCGGCTCGGCCCGCCGGGTCACGGCCGTCATTCCCTATTTCGGTTATGCCCGTCAGGACCGCAAGTCCGGCCCGCGCACGCCGATCTCGGCCAAGCTGGTCGCCAACCTGATTACCGAAGCGGGTGCGGACCGGGTCCTGACCATGGACCTGCACGCCGGCCAGATTCAGGGCTTCTTCGACATCCCGACGGACAATCTCTATGCCGAGCCCGTGCTGGCCAAGGACATCCAAGACCGCGAGAACGGCGCCGATCTGGTCATCGTGTCGCCGGACGTGGGCGGCGTGGTGCGCGCCCGGGCATTGGCCAAGCGCCTGGACGGCGATCTTGCCATCATCGACAAGCGCCGCGAACGCGCGGGTGTGTCCGAAGTCATGAACATCATCGGCGACGTCAAGGGCCGCCGCTGCATCCTGGTCGACGACATCGTCGACAGCGCGGGCACGCTCTGCAACGCCGCCGTGGCGCTGATGGAAGAGGGGGCCGAGGCGGTTTCCGCCTATGTCACCCATGGGGTTCTGTCCGGCGGGGCCGTGGCGCGGGTGTCGTCGTCGCCCATGGACCGGCTGTGCGTCACCGACAGCATCATGGCGACCGAGGCCGTGCGCGTCGCCCATAACATCGAACAGCTGACGGTGGCCCCCCTGATCGCCGAGGCCATGCGCCGGATTTCCGAGGAAAGCTCGGTGTCGTCGCTGTTCAACTAAGGCCGGTTCCCGTCGCCTGAGAGACTCAATACGTAAGGACGACCGGATCATGGATCTGCCGAAGACTCCCTCGTTTCGCTTGGACGGCCGCAAGGCCCTGGTGACCGGCGCCGGCCGGGGCATCGGCCTGGCCGCCGCCGCCGCTTTGGCCGAGGCGGGGGCCCATGTCACGCTCTGCGCGCGCACGGGTAATGAGGTCGAGGCCGCCGCCGAGGCGATCCGCGCCCGTGGTCAGGATGCCGAGGCCCTGACCCTGGACGTCACCGACACCGCCCGCATGCAGGCCGAGATCGCGGCCCGCGGGCCGTTCCAGATTCTGTTCAACAACGCCGGCGGCAACCGCCCGCAGGAGTTGCTGGAAGTCACGGAAGAAGATTACGACGCGGTCACGAACCTGAACGTGCGGGCCGCCATCTTCGTCGCCCAGGCGGTGGTGAAGGGGCTGGTCGAGGCCGGCCTGCCCGGCTCCGTCATCAACGTGTCGTCGCAGATGGGTCTGGTCGGCGGGCCCAAGCGCACGATTTATTGCGCGACCAAGCATGCCATCGAGGGGGCGACCAAGGCCATGGCCTGGGAACTGGGCGGGCAGGGAATCCGGGTCAACACGATCTGCCCGACCTTCACCGAAACGCCGATGACCGAAGGCTTTCTGGCCGACGCCGATTTCGTCGCCTTCGTGAAATCCAAGATCGCGCTGGGCCGCCTGGGGCAGGTCGAGGACCTGATGGGCGCCATCGTGTTTCTGGCCTCCGACGCGTCCAGCCTGATGACGGGGGCGTCCCTGGTCGTCGATGGCGGCTGGACGGCGCAGTAAGCCTGGAGAAAACCATGTCTTTCCTTGCCGTCATGACCATCGCCTTCGGGCTGTCGGCGGACGCCTTCGCCGTGTCCCTGGGCCGGGGGGCGTCCGGGCGCTTCCGCACCTTCATCCCCGCCGCACGCATGGGCCTGATGTTCGGCGCCAGCGAGGCGGCGATGACCCTGCTGGGATTCCTGCTGGCGGCTCGCTTCGCCGATTACGTGACCGAGGCCGATCATTGGATCGCCCTGGTCCTGCTGGGCGGGGTCGGCGGGCACATGCTTTATGAAGGTCTGTTCGGCGCCGACGAAGACGGCGTGGACGAGGCGCCCGCCCCGCGCGGCAAGCGCGGCATCCTGGGCAACATCGCCACGGTGATCGGCACCAGCATCGACGCCGCCGCCGTTGGGGTGGCGCTGTCGGTCATCGCCGTCGACATCTGGCGCACGGTCGCGGTGATCGGCGCCGTGTCCTTCGCCATGAGCACCCTGGGCCTGCTGATCGGTCCCCGCGTCGGGCGCATGCTGGGCCGCCGGGCGGAGATCGTGGGGGGTGCTGTTCTGATCAGCATCGGGGTCTATATCTTCTATACCCATATGACGGGGGTCTGAGGACGCCCGTTCGCCGGAAATCGCCCGCGCCAGAGATTGCGGATTTTGCTATATTCGCGCCAGGTTCATCGGAGGGCTCATGGCCATGCGGCGGTTTCGGCGTGTCGGTTTCGGGTTTCTGAGTTTCATTGCAATCTGTTCATTGGCGGCGCCCGGCCCGGCGCGGGCGGAAACCTGCGGCGAGGTTGTTTCGCTTGCCGGCCACGACGGCGCGGAACTGCGCTACAGCTTGGCCGGACCCGCCACAGGCGCGCGCGCGGCCCTGGTTCTGCTGCCGGGCGGCAGCGGCTTCATCAAGCTCGACGGCGACGGCTGCCCACGCAAGCTGAAGGGCAATTCCCTGATCCGCTCGCGCCCCCTGTTTCACGACGGCGGCATGGTGACGGCGCTGCTGGATGCGCCCAGCGACCACCACGGCGGCGAAGGGCTCGGCGGGTTCCGCATCGCGCCCGCCCATGCCGAGGACATCGGCCGCGTGATTGCCGACGTCCGCCGGCGCACGAGCCTGCCCGTATGGCTGGTCGGCACCAGCCGCGGCGGCATCTCGGCGGCCAACGGGGCGTCGCGCCTGACCGGGCCGGAGGCGCCCGACGGGGTGGTCATGACCTCGCCGGTGACCTCGGGCAAGATCGGCGCGGCCAAGCCATGGGTCGCGGACTCGGTGTTTTCCGTGCCGCTGGAGAATGTCCGCATGCCGGTTCTGGTGGTGGTTCACGCCGACGATACCTGCATCCGCACGCCGCCGAACCTGGCGTCCGACATCACGGACAAGACCAACGGCAGCCGCGAACAGGTGGTGACGGTGACCGGCGGACCCGGATCAAGCGGCGGCGACAGCCTCGAGGCCTGCAAGGGCCGCTCACCGCACGGCTTCATCGATCAGGAGGCGGAGGTTGCCGCCGGGATCGTGCGGTTCGTCCTGGGCGGCGCCTATTAGGCCGAGTCCGCCCCGGGAACGGCCCGTTTCCGCCTGTTTGCCGCCGGTATTGACCCCCGCACCCCTTGGGGCTATGTATGCGCGCCCTCGAGAGGGGGAATTTCGCCGCCGGCACCCCTGGAGGCCGGGGCTTTTCAAACTGATACGGAGTTATGCCATGTCTGGTAACACCACCATGACGGCGGAACCCCGCGATCGGGCAGGCAAGGGGGCAGCCCGCGCAACCCGCCGGTCCGGCCGCGTTCCGGCCGTGATCTACGGGGATCACAAGGATCCGATCCTGGTTTCCGTCGAACCCGTCGAACTTATGCGTCATCTGCATAAGCCCGGCTTCTTTTCCATGCTTATGGACCTCAACGTCGCGGGCGATCATCATCGCGTGCTGCCGCGTGACGTGCAGTTCCACCCCGTGACCGACGCCCCGCTGCATGTCGATTTCATGCGCATCGGCAAGGGTACCCGCATTACCGTCATGATCCCGGTCCACGTCGAAAACGAGGACAAGTGCAAGGGCATCAAGCGCGGTGGCGTGTTGAACCTGGTGCGCCACGAAGTCGAAGTGCGCTGCGATCCGGAAAACATTCCGGACATGATCACCCTGTCCCTCGAAGGTCTGGACATCGGCGATGCGCTGCGCATCTCGGATGCCGGCCTGCCCGCCGACGTCAAGCCGACCATCACCGACCGTGACTTCGTTTTGGTCACCATCGCCGCGCCGACGGTGGTCAAGGACGAGGCCGCCGAAGCCCAGGCCGAAGCCGAAGGCGACGAGGCCGAGGAAGGCGAAGACGAGGAGGGCGGCGAGGAGTAATCCTCTCGTCCGGATCGGTTCCGGGGAGGGCGTTCCATGCTGCTTCTGGTGGGGCTCGGCAATCCGGGTCCATCCTACCGCGACAACCGGCACAACGTCGGTTTCATGGCCGTGGACGCCATCCACGGCCGCTGGCGGCTGGGCCCCTACCGGACCAAGTTTCACGGTGACCTTGCCGAAGGCACGATTGCCGGCGGCAAGGTGCTCGTCCTCAAGCCGCAGACCTATATGAACGAGTCAGGCCGCGCCGTTCAGGCGGTCATGACCTTCTACAAGCTGAAACCCGCCGACCTGGTCGTGTTCCATGACGAACTCGACCTGGCGGCGGGCAAGCTGCGGGTCAAGACCGGCGGCGGCCATGCCGGGCACAACGGCCTGCGCAACATCCAGGCCCATATCGGCCCCGAATTCCGCCGCGTGCGCATCGGCGTGGGCCACCCCGGCGACAAGGACAAGGTCGTCGGCCATGTGCTGAAGGATTTCTCGAAAGAGGATCAGGCGTGGCGGGACACGCTTTTGGACGCCGTCGCCGACAATGCGGACCTGCTGATCTCCGGCGACGACGCCGGGTTCCAGAACCGGGTGGCGCTGGCCCTCAAGCCGCCACGCCCGAACGCGCCCCGGCGACAGGACGTCGGCGGCCAAGACAAGGAAAAGAAGGACTAAGATGGGCTTCAACTGCGGCATCGTCGGCCTGCCCAACGTCGGCAAGTCGACCCTTTTCAACGCCCTGACGGCGACGGCCAAGGCCGAGGCCGCCAATTTTCCGTTTTGCACCATCGAGCCCAATACGGGCCGGGTCGCCGTGCCCGACCCGCGCCTGGACAAGATCGCCGCCATCGGCAAGTCGGCCCAGACCGTGCCGACGCAGCTTGAATTCGTCGATATCGCGGGGCTGGTCCGGGGGGCCTCCAAGGGCGAAGGCCTGGGCAACCAGTTTCTCGCCAACATCCGCGAGGTCGAAGCCATCTGCCATGTCTTGCGCTGTTTCGAGGACGGCAACGTGGTGCATGTGGAGGCCACCGTCGATCCCGTGCGCGACGCCGAGACCGTGGAAACGGAACTGATGCTGGCCGACCTGGAAAGCCTGGAAAAACGGGTCGATCCGTTGACCAAGAAAGCGCGCGGCCAGGACAAGGACGCGGCCAAGCAGCTTGAGATCGTCAACCGCTGCCTGGAGCTGCTGCGCGACGGCCAGCCGGCGCGCAAGATCGAGTTGAAGGACGGCGAGGGCAAGGCCTTCCGCATGCTGCAACTGCTGACCGCCAAGCCGGTGCTTTACGTGTGCAACGTGGACGAAGGCTCGGCCGCCACGGGTAATGCCCTGTCGGACCGTGTCGCCGAAATGGCGGCGGCCCAGGGGGCGGGCAGCGTCGTGATCTCCGCCGCCATCGAGGCCGAGGTCGCGATGTTGGACGATCCGGCGGAAAAGAAGGAATTTCTGGAAAGCCTGGGCCTGGCGGAAACGGGCCTGGCCCGCGTGATCCGCGCCGGTTACGAGCTTTTGGGCCTGGTCACCTATTTCACCGTCGGCCCGAAGGAAGCCCGCGCCTGGACCATCCACAAGGGTACCAAGGCGCCGCAGGCGGCGGCCGTGATCCACAAGGATTTCGAACGCGGCTTCATCGCCGCCGAAACCATCGCCTACGACGACTTCGTGGCGCTGGGCGGGGAACAGGCCGCCAAGGACGCCGGCAAGATGCGCCAGGAAGGCCGCGAGTACGTGGTCAAGGACGGCGACATCATGCTGTTCCGGTTCAACGTGTAGGGGAAGTTCGGAAGCGGGATATCAGATGAAGTCGCCGATGATGTCCACCATCCGCTGTTTGACCTGTCGGGAAATTTCGTTCTGACGGATGTTCGTGCCGCCGGCGAAAACGGCGATTGAGGTATCGAAGGTTTTCTTGAGGCCGCGCAGGAAGATTTCCTTGTCCTCGTCGGGGTCGTCCACGTTCTTCAATTTCTCGCTGCGTGAGAAGGTGACCCGTTTCTTCGAGGTTCTGTATTCCTTGAGCACGGCAAAGGTGACCTCGGCCACGACGATATAAGTGTCTTCGGTGACGAAGTTGCCGGCCACGGCGCCGAAGGCCGCGCCGGCCAATTGCGCGCCCAGGACCGTGAAGGCGGATTCCGACTGCAAAAGCGCCGCCCCCGTGCCGGCGGTGGCGGCAAGCAGGCTGTATTCCGCCGACAGGTTGCGCTGGATTTGTCCGGAATAGATGACGTTCACATCCATCAGCAGGCCGAAGTCGCCGCCGTCGGGCCGGGTGTAGCCTTTCCGCTCATAGGCCTTCACCAGCGTTTCCTGGAAGGCGCTCAGGTCGAAGGCACGATCGCCGGACGTGTTCCGCGTGCGGACCTTGATGCCCGTGTTGCGGAAGAAGCTGGGATCCGTGACGAGATTGCGTTCGATGACCGACCCGAACATCAGGCCCGTATCCGGGTTCTTGACCATGCCCATGCGGTTGTCCTGGACGGTGCAGCCGGCGCCGGCCAGGGCTACCAGCAGGGCCGGCAATCGCCACCACCGGCGGCAACGGGGAGCGGAGCGGACAGCGCGTATCATCGGGGTCTCCTGTTCGTTTCGGCAAAGCCGGGCAGGTGTTCATTGAGAAAGGTCAGCACCTCGCCGTAATGAACGGCGAAGCTGAGGTTGTCGGCATATTCCGGAACATATCCCCAGGTGTTGACGCCGATCACGGTGTCGCCGAGGAACAGGGGGCCGCCGGAATTACCCGGGTTGATGGCGGCGTCGGTCTGTACGTAAAGCACCTTGTCGCCGGCCCGTTTGGGCAGGTTGATGCTGTGTTCCTGGCGGATTGCGCTGACCACGCCGCGGGTGACGGAGAATTCCTGGCGGTGGGGATGGCCGATGCCTTCAACCGTGGCGCCGATGTCCAACTGTGCGGCGCGGCGAAAGGCGACGGGCCGGCCGCGTGACTGCACGCGGATCAAGGCCAGGTCCAGGCGGATATCCTTGCCCAGGACAGAGCCGAAGGTTTCCGTGCCGTCGTACTTGCGCAGTTCGACGATGCGTCGGTTATCGACAACATGCCAGTTGGTCAAAACCACATCTGACTGCACGTAGAATCCGGCGCCCAGGCTGCCGGGCCCTGTATAAATGGCGACGACGCTGTCGAAGCGCGGGTCGTTCAGGGGGCGGGCGGCGTAATCGGTGTCCTTATAGGCGGCGATTGCGGTGTTCTTGTCGCGGGTCAACTCGTCGTAAAAGGATTCCAGGCTGCGCCATTTCCGCTGCTGGCCCGCCCGGCTTAGGGAGTGGACCAGGATTTGCGACAAGGCGACGGCGCTGCTGGCTTTTTCAAAGTCGTCCACGTCGCCTTCGCTGTCCGAGGTTTCGATGACGTGCCGGTACCGGGTATCGGCGCGGGCGATGTTGTAGACGACTTCGAAGCGTTCCTGTTCGGCGACGTCGAAGGTGGATTTCACGTAAGCGCCGGCATGGCGGTCGACCAGATAGTAGTTCACGGTCATTGTTTTACGGGCGGAGATGCGGGCGCGTTCGTAGCTGTATTGATAAAACACAGGCGCGGCGGCGGCGTTTGCGCCCACGGCCGGATGGCCCGGGATATTGCCGGCCAGGGGCACGCTGCCCTGAACTTGCGTCATGCTGCGCCGGGCAGCCTGCGCGCCGCCGGTTTCATTGTCGAACAACACCGTGCCGCCTGCCGGCAGAAACAGGATGGAGGGGACCCGGTCAAGCTGGCTGACCCTGCGGCTTGCCTTGGCCAGGGCGACTTCCAGAACGATAACCAAGCGTGGGCCTTTTGCCGCCGGCGCAAAGGCGGCATCAAGGGATGATTTGACGATTTTCACGGGCAGGTCGATGTCAACGCCGACGGGAAAGTCGATCTGCCCGTGGCGGAGCAACGTCTGGCTGGTCGCCTCGACCAGGGCGATCTCCGCCCCCGCCGGCGGGGATGAGACGAGGCCCGCCCGCTTGGCGGCGGCGGCCAAGGCCAGGGCAACCAGGGGCGATCGGTTGCCCGCGATGCCGTTGTCGCGGGCCACCCGCGCGGCATATAGCGCGCCCAGGTCGGCGGCGCGGCCGGCCTCGGCCAGTTCCCGTTCATAGGTCTTGCCGTAGCGCACCAGGGTGGCGGCGTCCCAGCGGGCCAGCCGGGGACGCAGGGCCGCCCAGGTTTCGGCGATCAGGCCGGCCGTGTCGACGGCCAGGGGGTAGGCATCGGCGAAGGCGCGGCCCTGGCCGTGGTCGAAGGCGAGGAAGGCTGTCGCGGCGGCCATCCGCAGCTTGTCCGCCAGCCTGTCCCGTTCGGTGCGCAGGGCGGGGAGGGCCGCAGGTTCGCGCGCCGGATCGGCGAGCAACCCGGCGGTGGGATAGGCGTTCAGGGCGGCCGTTGCCGCCTTGAGGGCGTCGGCGGTGCGCGGCCAGTCCGCCATCGGCACAGGGTCCGGCAGCGCCCGCAGCCCCGCCAGGGCGTCGGTAAGCGCCCGTTCGTGACGGACGGTGAGGCGGGCGGCCAGGGTATCGAGCAAATCCCGCGTGCGTGGCGCGGTGTCGGCGTCAAAGACCGTCTGCTGTTCCATATACAGACGGTCGGCGCCATCCAGGTCGCCGGCGGCGATGAAATCGGCCAGATGGTCGGCTCGGTCGTAGAAGGGTGAATAGAACGGCCGCGACACGGCGGCTGCTCCGTTGCCGGATGGAGGCGCGGCGGTAGGCAGAGACTGGCAGGCGGTGGCAAGAACCGCCGCAACCAGGACCATGAGACGACGCGCCTGCCGCCAGACCGCGTCACCTGTATCTTCAGCGGGAAGAGCCATGGCCGATCAGCATTTGCCGTTCCATTCGACGTTGATCCTTTTGGATTCGCCGCTTGTGCCCGGGAAATCGGTCAGGATCGCATCCATTATGTTGGGCAGGATGGCTACGATGGTGCCGCACGTGCCTTGGCTGGTCGCACGGGCTTCATACACCTTGGTCGGCTTTTCCTTCGATTGGCGGACATCAAAAATATCAAGCGCCACCTGCCGGGTATAGACAGTGTAATTGTCCGTGACAGTCGTGTAGCCGGTGATGCCGTAGGAGGTGACGGCGTAGCCGCCGACGTAACTGGTCGTCGATCCGTGCCGCGGCATGGTATAGGAACTCGTTTCCTGTCGGCCGCTGTCGATGGCGTAGCTCAGGACGGCCAAGTAATCCGCATTTTCAATGCTGTCGACGACGCGGAAGCCGAGCGGTGCCAGTTTGCCGCCGAGGACCGCACTATGGCTGCGGAATTCGAGGGAGTTGCTGATCTCGTCGTTCGGTCCCGAAAGAAAAATCGTACCGTAGGTCTTGGCCGCGGGCAGGCTGTGGAACACGGCGACGTTGGATTGAACCTGCCTAAGGCATCCCTGTAAAAGGCCGAGCAAGAAGACGACGACAAGAAATTTCCGAACCATGAGTGCCTCCCTAAGTTCATGGTATGTTCTGATGTGGAAAACTCTATCATGTGTTGATCTTCATCGGCAAGAAATTCAATCAAACATGGTTTGGGGTGCATGGACCAACATCGCCTTGCTCCCCTTTCGGCTTCCGCCCTGCCCGGGCCTGCGCTAGGTTATCCGCCAAACCTGCAAGACCATTCCCCGGGAGGAACATCATGGGACAAGACATCACGCTGACCGCCGGCGACGGCTTCCAATTGCACGGCTACCGCGCCGATCCGGAAGGCACGCCCCGTGGCGGCATCGTCGTCATCATGGAAATCTTCGGCGTCAACGAACACATTCGCGACCTGTGCGACCGCTTCGCCGAGGTCGGCTATCTGGCCGTCGCCCCCGCCCTTTACGACCGTTTCGAAAAGGGTTTCGAGGTCGGCTACACGCCGGACGACATCGCCCGTGGCCGCGTGATGAAGGACAACGGCAACGCCAATTTCGACAACGTGCTGCTGGACGTGGAAGCCGCCCGCAAAGTGGCGGCCGAGGCGGGCAAGGTCGGCATCACCGGCTATTGCTGGGGCGGCGTCGTGACCTGGGCCGCGGCCTGCCGGCTCGATTTCCAGGCCGCCAGCGCCTATTACGGCGGCGGCATCCTGCCCTATGTGGGCGAGCAGCCCAATGGCCCGACCATCCTGCATTTCGGCAAGCTGGACCAGGGCATTCCGCTCGCCGATGTCGACCAGATCGCCAAGGCCCACCCCGAATGCCCGGTTTATCTGTATGACGCCGATCACGGTTTCCATTGCGACATGCGCGGATCGTTCAACCCGCACGCCGCCCAGGTCGCCAGCATCCGCACCTTCCGCCTGTTCGACGAACACCTGGCGGGGTAGGGGCAGATGACGGCACCCGGCACGCCGCCCGTCATCGGGGTCATCGGCGGCAGCGGCATCTACGACATCGACGGGCTGGAAAACACTCGCTGGGAGGCCGTCGCGTCGTTGTTCGGCGCGCCGTCGGACGATCTTCTGTTCGGCGACCTGGCGGGCCAGAAGATGGTGTTTCTGCCCCGTCACGGGCGCGGCCACCGCATTCCGCCCAGCGAGGTCAACTACCGCGCCAACATCGACGCCCTGAAACGGGCGGGGGTGACGGAGATTCTCTCCGTTTCCGCCTGCGGGTCGTTGAAGGAAGACCTGCCGCCGGGCACCTTCGTGATCGCCGATCAGTTCATCGACCGCACGTTCGCGCGGGAGAAATCGTTCTTCGGCACGGGCCTGGTCGCCCATGTCGCCTTGGGCCATCCCGTCTGCGGGCGGCTGGGTGACGCGGTCGAGGCGGCGTGCCGGGAAGTCGGCATCGACGCCGTGCGCGGCGGCACCTACCTGGCCATGGAAGGCCCGCAGTTCTCGACCCTGGCCGAAAGCAACCTCTATCGCAGTTGGGGTTGTGACGTTATCGGAATGACCAACATGCCCGAGGCCAAATTGGCCCGCGAGGCGGAGATGTGTTACGCCACCGTCGCCATGGTCACGGACTTCGACTGCTGGCATCCGGACCACGACCACGTGACGGTCGAGGCCATCATCAAGGTGCTGCTGGAAAACGCGGAAAAGGGCCGCACCCTGGTCAAGCAGGTTGCGCCCAAGCTTGCGGGCCGCGGGGAAACCTGCGCCCACGGCTGCCATACCGCGCTGGAACACGCGCTGATCACCGCCCCCGACGCCCGCGACCCGGACATGATCCAGAAACTGTCGGCCGTCGCCGGACGGGTGCTTTAAAATACCAAGGAGGAGACGCCCCATGCCCAAGGCCTATTGGATGAGCCTGCGGATTCAGATTCACGACGCCGACAAGATGAAGGCCTATGCGGAAAAGGCCGGCCCGGCCATCGCCGCCGGGGGCGGCACGTTCCTGGCCCGGGGCGGCACGGTCAAGTCGTTGGAAGGCTACGAGCAGGGCCGCGTGGTCATCATCGAATTCCCCGATTTCGACACGGCGCTCAAGACCTATCATTCCCCGGCCTATGAAGACGCCCATTCCCATATCCTGAACGGTGCGGTCGAACGCGACACCTTCATCGTCGAAGGCATCGAGGACCCGGCCCCGCGCGGGCAAACCACCGGGCCCGTGGCTTACTGGATCGGCGCGCATATGACCGTCCACGACGCCGACAAGATGGCCGCCTACGTTGCCAAGGCGACCCCGGCGATCCAGGCGGCGGGGGCCCGCGGCCTCGTGCGCGGCGGGCGCGTCCAGACCATGGAGGGCTTCCCCCAGACGCGCATCGCCCTGATCGAACATCTGAACTGGGAAACGGCCGCGGCCTATTACGATTCGCCGCTGTACGCCGAGGCGCGCAAGGCGCTCGACGGCGGCTGCACCCGCGATATCTGCATCACCGAAGCCCTGGCCTAGGCCGCGCGGGCATGAACGTCGACGGCAAACCCTATCGCACGATCTGGCTCGCCGACGACGGCTGGGCGGTCGAAATCATCGACCAGACGCGCCTGCCGTTCGATTTCGTCACCCGGCGCCTGGAAAACGTTTCGCACGCGGCGCAATCCATCGCCGACATGTGGGTGCGGGGGGCGCCGCTGATCGGCGCCACGGCGGCCTACGGCATGGCGCTCGCCATGCATGCGGACCCGTCGGACGCGGGCCTTGCCAAGGCCTACGGCGATCTTCTGGCGACCCGGCCGACGGCGGTCAACCTGCGCTGGGCGCTGGACGAGATGCGGGCCCTGCTGGCGCCGCTCTCGGCCAACCAGCGGGCCGAAGCGGCCTATAAGCGAGCGGCTGAGATTTCGGACGAGGACGTCGCCATCTGTTCCGCCATCGGCGACCACGGCAGGCCGCTGATCGGGGAAATCTGGGCCCGTCACGGCAAATCCCGGCCCGTCAACGTGCTGACCCATTGCAACGCGGGCTGGCTCGCCACCGTCGACTGGGGCACGGCGCTTGCCCCCATCTACAAGGCCCATGACGCGGGCGTGGACGTACATGTCTGGGTCGACGAGACCCGGCCCCGCAACCAGGGCGCCAGCCTGACCGCCTGGGAGCTGGGCCAGCACGGGGTGCCCCATACGGTGATCGCCGACAACGTGGGCGGCCATCTGATGCAGCACGGCCAGGTCGATCTCTGCATCACCGGCACGGACCGCACCACGGCCCATGGCGACGTGTGCAACAAGATCGGCACCTACCTGAAGGCGCTCGCGGCCCACGACAACAACGTGCCGTTCTACGTGGCGCTGCCCGGCCCGACCATCGACTGGACCCTGCACGACGGGGTGCATCACATTCCGATCGAACAGCGCTCGCCCGACGAGGTCACCCGCATGACCGGGCGTCTGGATTCCGGCGAGATCGCGACCGTGACCATCACCCCCGACGGCTCCCCCGCCGCCAATTATGCCTTCGACGTGACGCCCCGGCGCCTCGTCACCGGCCTGATCACCGAACGCGGCGTCGCCCGCGCCACCCCCGAGGGGCTGCGAGGCCTTTATCCGGAAAAGGCCTGACCGTGTCTGTCCGTGTCTTCGCACTGGTGATTGCCGCGTGGCTGGTCATTATGGCCGCCGCCGGTGACGCCAAGGCCGATGCGGAGACCTTGGCCGGCGATGCCTATCGATTGCTGCGTTACTGGTACGGGACGATCTGGGCCCAGGATTTCGAAAATGGAACCGAGATCACGTCGGACCTGACCTGTGACGGGGCGGCCGACGAGATTTATGCCTGGCGCGACGGCGTCAATCCGGAAGGGAATTACTTCCACGTCGCCGTGGTGTCTCAGCCGGGCGGGTCCGCGGACAATGGCTGGGAACGGCTGCCGGATGTCACGGGGGGCCTGTTCCCTCTGCGCCTGAACATCGGCAGCGACGAACAATTCGCCCTCTGCGACAGCACCGCCGCGCCCTATGGAGCAGGCTATAAGACGACCGTGGTGCCGATCCCTGCGGATGCCCGCGCCCGATTTGCTCTGCCCGCGTCCTGCCGCAACTGGCTGCGCATCGACGACGGCATGTGCGACGCGCTTTGGGTGGGCTATGATCCGGCCCAACAAAAATTCATTCTGGACCGAAACTGACCATATCAAGGAAACATCATGAAGCTCTATTACCGTCCCGGCGCCTGTTCCATGGCCGTTCATGTCCTGCTCGAAGACCTTGGCGTCGACTACGAAGCCATCGCCGTGTCCGATGAGGTGCTGGCGTCGGAGGAATACAAGAAAACCAATCCGCGCAATCAGGTGCCGTCGCTCGCCACCGACGACGGCCTGCTGACGGAAAGCGTCGCCATCATGTTGTATTTGTCCGACAAGTTCGGCGGCAACCTGACCCCGGCGCGGGGTACGTGGGAACACGGGCAGATGATGATGATGCTGATGTTCATGGCGTCGCAGGAGCACCCGGCCTTCGCCATCAACATGCGCCCGTTCCGCTGGACCGATGACGAAAGCGCCCATGCCGGCATCAAGGCCAAGGCGGAACAGAACTGGCTCGCTTGTCTCGCCCGCACCAACGGCTGGGCCGAAGGCCGCGAGTGGCTGGTCGGCGACAAGATGACCCTGGCCGATTGTCTGGCCTGGGTGCACGCCCGCTGGGGCCTGCGCTGCACGCCCAAGACGCCGGACGGCTTCCCGGCCCTCTGGGCCCTCGCCAATCGGGTCGAGGCGCAGCCGGCGGTGCAGCGGGTGATGGCCCAGGAAGGGATCAAGCCGCTTGCATAAGGAACTCTCCGCATGAAGGTTGTCATCACCGGCGGCTGCGGCTTTCTCGGCCAGATGATCGCAAAATCGATCCTCAAGCGGGGCGAGATGCGCGGCCCCGACGGCAAATTGGCCGAGGTCGACGAGATCCAGTTGTTCGACCATCTGGTGCCCGTCACGCCCTTCGCCTGGGCGGACAAAAGGGTCACCACGGCGGCCGGCGACATTTCCGACAAGGCCACGGTTTCGGCCCTGGTCGACCGTGACGACGTCTCCGTGTTCCATCTTGCTTCCGTCGTCTCGGCGGGCGGCGAGAAGGATTTCGACATGGCCATGCGGGTCAACCTCATGGGCGGACTCAATATCCTGGACGCCGCCCGCGCGCGCGGCTCGGCGCCCCGTCTGGTGTTCTCGTCGTCGCTTGCCGTGTTCGGCGGCCCCGACCTGCCGAAAGAGGTCGATGACTGGACCCGCCACACCCCGGAAACCACCTACGGCATGACCAAGGCGTTCGGCGAACTGGCGATCAACGACTATACGCGGAAGGGCTTCATCGACGGGCGGACCGTGCGCCTGCCGACCATCGTGATCCGCCCGGGCGTGCCCAACGCGGCGGCCTCCGGCTGGGCCTCCGGCATCTTCCGCGAACCCTTGCAGGGCAAGGAGCACGTCCTGCCCGTGCACGACGGCTTCTACATGATGCTGTTGGGCTATCGCTCGGCGGTCGAGGGCTTCCTGGCGGTCCACGAGGCCGACGGGGCGGCCATCGGCACCGACCGCACCGTCTGCCTGCCCAACAAGGCCTATGCCGTGGCGCAGATGATCGAGGCCCTGGAGCGCGTGGCGGCGGAAGAACGCATCAAGCTCGGCCCCATCACCCGTGAGCGTGATCCAGCCGTCGAAGCCATCTGCGGCTCCTGGCCGCTCAAGATGGACGCGGCCAAGGCCAAGGCGCTCGGCTGTCCCGAGGACGCCGACCTGGACAGCGTGATCCGGGGGTTCATCGAGGATTTTCTTGTGTGACGGCACCTCAGGGTGATGAGGCCAAGACAGGGATTTAGGGAATGGCGCGCCGAGAACCTGCTCCCATTCGTAGATTTAGACGCCTCTTTGACCTGCATCCGGACGAAGAAGTTATCGGGTATCAATGGGCCTATGTCGGCTCATACCTTCGCGGGGTGCTAAGCGGCTTTGCGCGCGGATTTTTGCTCCGTTCCGGGGAGCAACTGAGCCATCGCCCAGATAGGTCCGGCCATGTCGTTGTCACCTCCAAGCATGTTGGGTTTGTTAGCTCCCGATTGGTCGGGCGCGGCTTGATTTTCTTTCCAGTCGATGCGCTGGAGAAAATTGATCTGGGAGGCGGCTTTTTTTCGTGCAGCATGACGTGCTGGGTCTGGAGCCGCGAAATAGAACGGTGGTGGTACCCAAAGGCCGCTTTCCCTCCTCACTCCCAGACATTCTGGTTTTTCAGCGGTCGATCTCGGGACAGGGTCGTCGCTGAAATTGAACGCGTTGCGGCTAAGCCGTTGTCCATTACTTACCAGCGAAATTAGGTTGAAAAGAAAAAGGCCCCGGAAATCTCCGGGGCCTTTTTATTCGGTACAGAGCCGGTCGGGCTTAGTGGACGTCCGACCAGATCTTGCGCTTGAGGGCGAACAGCATGCCCGTGAGCACCAGCAGGAACAGCATCACCTTGATGCCGAGGCGCTTGCGCGCCTCGAGCTCCGGTTCCGCCGCCCAGGCCAGGAAGGTGGTCACGTCGTGAGCCATCTGGGCCACCGTGGCCTTGGTGCCGTCGGAGAATTCGACGGCGTCGGCGGCCAGCGGGTTGGCCATGGCGATGACGCCGCCCGGGAAGTACTTGTTGTAGCTTCCACCGGCCGGGACTTCGACGCCCGCGGGGGGCTCGCCGTAGCCGGTCAGCAGGGCATAGACGTAGTCAGCGCCGATGGTGAAGCCGCCCGGGTGTTTCATGGACACCTTGATCACGCTATCGCCACCCTGGGCGCGCGCCTTGGTGATCAGCGACAGGTCCGGCGGCGCCTTGCCGTTGTTGGCGGCGGCGGCGGCCTTGTCGTTGGGGAACGGCGAGGGCAGCGGATCGGACGGCGTGCGCTTGCGGGTGAACATTTCCCCATCGTCGTTGGGGCCGTCCTGGATTTCGTACTCGGCGGCAAGGGCCTTGGTCTGCGCTTCCGAGAACCCGATGTCCTGCAAATTGCGGAACTTGATCAGGTTCATGGAATGGCAGGCCGAGCAGACTTCCTTGTACACCTTGTAGCCGCGCTGGGCCGACGCCCGGTCGTAGGTTCCGAACAGGCCCTTGAAGGTCCAGTCCTGAACCGCCGGCTTGGGGCCGGCGCCGGCCGCTTGGGCCGGAGCGGAGGTCAGGGACAGCGCCACGACGGCACCGGCGGTGAGAACGGCCGCGAAGGCGGTCTTGATGGTTGGTTTCATCATTTTCCTTACTCCGCGGGCTGAGTGACCGAGGCGGAAATGCTTTCCGGCAGGGCCTTGGGCCGTTCGATGACGCCGAGGATGGGCAGGATCACCAGAAGGTGCGCGAAGTAGTAGATCGTCGAGATCTGTCCGAGCAGGACCCAGATGCCTTCCGGCGGGTGGGCGCCGACCATGCCGAGAACGACCCAGTCGAGCACGAAGATCCAGAAGAACCACTTGTAGATCGGCCGGAACCGGGCCGAACGCACCTTGGAGGTATCCAGCCAGGGCACGAAGGCCAGCAGGATGATCGAGCCGAACATGGCGATGACGCCCGCCAACTTTGCCGTCATCAGCCAGGACACCGGCCAATACAGGATGAAGTCGTTGGTGAAGGCGCGGAGGATCGCGTAGGACGGCAGGAAGTACCATTCGGGCACGATGTGCGGCGGGGTCGCCAGCGCGTTGGCCGGGATGTAGTTGTCCGCTTCGCCGAAGTAGTTGGGTGCGAAGAACACGAAGAAGCAGAAGATCAGCAGGAACACGCCCATCCCGAACAGGTCTTTGATGGTGAAGTAGGGATGGAAGGGAATGGTGTCCTGCGGGCCCTTCACGTCAACGCCGGTCGGGTTGTTGGACCCGAAGGTATGCAGCGCCCAGATGTGCACGATGACCAAGCCCAGGATCACGAAGGGCAGCAGGTAGTGCAGCGAGAAGAAGCGGTTCAGCGTCGGGTTATCGACCACGAAGCCGCCCCACAGCAGGGTCACGATGCTGTCGCCGACCACCGGAATGGCCGAGAACAGGTTGGTGATGACCGTGGCCCCCCAATAGGACATCTGGCCCCAGGGCAGAACGTAGCCCATGAACGCCGTCGCCATCATGGCGAGCAGGATCAGCACGCCGATAATCCACAGCAGTTCGCGGGGGAACTTGTAGGACCCGAAGTAGAGGCCGCGGAAGATATGGATGTAGACGGCGATGAAGAAGAAGCTGGCGCCGTTCATGTGCAGATAGCGGATCAGCCAGCCGCCGTTGACGTCGCGCATGACGCGCTCGACCGACGTGAAGGCCAGCGTGGTGTGCGGCGTGTAATGCATGGCCAGCACGATGCCCGACACGATCATGATGATCAGCGCCAGACCGGCCAGGGAGCCGAAGTTCCACCAGTAGCTGAGGTTCTTCGGCGCCGGATAGCCGGAGCCGACGGAATGGTCGATGAAGCTGAAGATCGGCATGCGATGCTCGATCCACTTCACGACGCCGTTCTGCATGAATTTGCTTGTCGATTGTTGTTCGCTCATGACGTCCCCCGTTACCCGATCACGACCTGGGTGTCCGACGCGAACGTATAGTTCGGGACATGCAGGTTTTGCGGCGCCGGGCCCTTGCGGATCCGGCCCGAGGTGTCGTAATGCGATCCGTGGCAGGGGCAGAACCAGCCGCCGAAGTCACCCTTCGGCTCGCCTTCCTTCTGACCCAGCGGAATGCAGCCCAGGTGGGTGCACACGCCGACCATGATCAGCCAGTCGTCCTTTTGGACGCGGTCGGCGTCCTTGGCCGGGTCCGGCAGGGCCGCGGTGTCGTCTTTTTTCGCCTGTTCGATCTCGGCCGCGGTGCGGTTGCGGATGAACACCGGCTTGCCCTGCCAGACGACCGTGATGCTCTGGCCGTCCTTGATGGGCTCCAGGTTCACTTCGGTGGTCGCCAGGGCCAGGGTGTCGGCCGCCGGGTTGAGGCTGTTAACAAACGGCCACAGGGACAACGCGGTACCCACCGCGCCGACAGTAGCCGTGGAAACCAGTAGGAAATCGCGGCGCGTCTGCGCGTCGATTTCGGCGGTTGGCGGGGTGCTCGCCGTGTCGCTCATAAGCACTTCCCCTTAAAAGGTGTTTTGATCTTGTGTTCGCCGCCCCGGCTTGATGGGTGTCAAACCCGGACGGCCCCCGAACTCACCGCCAAATCTAAGGGACCGGCGGAAAAGAGGCAACGGCGGGCTGTATATTACCCAACCGTCATGAAACGTGCGGACACAGGACGCCCGCACGAACCGGCGAGACCTTATGGCCTGAGGGGCTTTCAGGCAAGTGCTAAGTGGTGAGAATAGCTTGCAAACCGGGCCTTTCGGGGCCTTCATGGGGCGGTCATGCCCGCATCGGTCGAAATCGCCCTTTATGAACCCGACATTCCGCAGAACACGGGCGCCGTGATGCGCACGGCGGCCTGCTTGGGAGCGGCCCTGCATATCATCGAACCCTGCGGCTTCGTGCTGTCGGATGCCCGCATGCGGCGGTCGGGCATGGACTATCTGGATCACCTGGAAATGCACCGCCACGCCTCCTGGACCGCGTTTCGGGAGGCGATGGCCGGCCGCCGCCTGGTGCTGCTGACCACCGCGGCCGCCACGCGCCTGCCGGATTTCCGCTTTCAGGCCGGCGACATGCTGTTGTTCGGGCGCGAAAGCGCCGGGGTGCCGGAAGATGTCCATGCCGCGGCCGATGCGCGGGTGCGGATTCCGCTCGCCCCCGGCACACGGTCCTTGAACCTGGCGGCCAGTGCGGCCATGGTTCTGGCGACGGCGCTGGGCCAGCTCGGCGCCTACCCCGGAGATACAGACACCCCATGAACGACGCAACGACCCCCGCCGCCGATTACTCGGACGCCCACAAATCCCGCGCCAAGGCCTGGTTCGAGCGCCTGCGCGACGATTTCTGCAAGGCGCTGGAAGACATCGAGGACGCGGTCACCGGCCCCAACGGCACCAGTGCGCGGCAGCCCGGCCGGTTCGCGCGCAAATCCTGGGAACGTCCCGGCGACATCGCCGGCAAAATGGGCGGCGGCGGCGTCATGGCCGTGATGCGGGGCGGGCGGGTGTTCGAAAAGGCCGGGGTCAACGTCTCCACCGTCATGGGTGAGTTTTCCGAGGAATTCCGCCAGCGAATCCCGGGGGCGGCCGAAGACCCCCGGTTCTGGGCGTCCGGTATTTCGACCGTGATCCACCCCAATTCGCCGCTGGTGCCGGCGGCGCATATGAACACGCGCATGATCGTCACCACCCAGGGCTGGTTCGGCGGCGGCGGCGATCTGACGCCGGTGTTCCCCGACGATGCCGATACGGATCAGTTCCACGGCGCCTTCAAGACGGCCTGCGACGCCCACGATCCGGCCTACTATCCCAAGTTCAAGGAGTGGTGCGACCGCTACTTCTTTCTGCCGCACCGGAACGAGGCGCGGGGCGTCGGCGGCATTTTCTACGACCAGCACAACACGGGCGACTGGGACGCCGATTTCGCCTTCACCCAGGACGTCGGCCGGGCCTTCGCCACCGTCTATCCCGAGATCGTGCGCCGCCACATGAACAAGACCTGGACCACGGACGAGCGCGAGGCCCAGCGCGTGAAGCGCGGGCGCTACGTGGAATTCAACCTGCTGTACGACCGGGGCACCATCTTCGGCCTGCAAACGGGCGGCAACACGGAAGCCATCCTGATGTCCCTGCCGCCGGACGTCGCCTGGCCGTAGCCCTGCCCACACCCCGTTTCTGGCCCTGACGTCCCGTTCCGGAGGCCCCCATGCCGACCTTTTCCCTCGCCGCCCTGACGCCGATCCTGTTGCTCTGCGTGTCCAACATCTTCATGACCGTCGCCTGGTACGGGCATCTCAAGTTCAAGCAGGAAGCCCTGTGGCTGGTGATCCTCATCAGCTGGGGCATCGCCTTCGTCGAATACTGCTTCGCCGTGCCGGCCAACCGCTACGGCCACGGCGGGCTTTACACGGCGGCGGAACTGAAGACCATCCAGGAGGTCATCAGCCTGACCGTGTTCGCGGTGTTTTCCGTGCTGTACCTGGGGGAAAGCTTTTCCTGGATGCATGCGGCGGGCTTCGCCTGCATCGCGTTCGGCGCGTTCCTGGTGTTTCAGGCGGGATAGGCCGCCCCACAACCGATAACGGCGGCGGTTCACATTCTGGAACCGCCGCCGCCGTTTGGATCGTTCGAAACGAAGCGTTTCGTATATCGGTTTTTTAGGGCCGCCCGAACGGCCTTGTTCTGGTCCCGCGATCTCTGTGCCGCGGTTATAGTCCGGCGAGTATGCCGGGGGATGGTTTACCGTTGGTTAACGCCCGGGCCGGGGTTAGCCGGTCTTGGTCGACATCATCTGGTCGGCGGTCTGGATGACCTTGGAGCTCAGCTCATAAGCCCGCATGGCCTTGACCATGTTGGCGATTTCCTCCACCGGGTTGACGTTCGACGATTCCAGGAAGCCCTGCAGGATGGAGCCGAACCCGGCCGTGCCGGGCGTGCCCACCAGGGGGGCGCCCGACGCCGTGGTCTCCTGGAACATGCTGTCGCCGATGGCATGCAGGCCGCCTTCGTTGGGGAAGCGGACCAGGTTGATCTGACCCAGGTTCTGTGGCTGCGGCTGGCCTTCGAAGGAGGCAAACACTTCGCCGGAGTTGTTGATCGTGACCTCGATGGCGCCCGGCGGGATGGCGATGCCGGCGCCGACCGTGAGGCCGTCATGGGTGACGATCTGTCCGGTCTGGTTCAACTGAAAGGCGCCGGCGCGGGTATAGGCGGTCTCGCCGTTGGCCAGGGTGACCGGCATGTAGCCGGACCCCTGGATGGCCACGTCGAAGGGGTTACCCGTCTGCGCCAGGTTGCCCTGTTCGACGACCCGGTAGAAGGACGCCGTATGCACGCCCAGACCGGCCTTGACGCCGCCCGGCACGATGCCGCTGGCGCGCGAATGCTTGGAATTGGGCCGCTTGTTGTCTTCATAAAGAAGGTCGTTGAACGACGCCCGGCGGCGCTGATAGCCGGTGGTGTTCATGTTCGCCAAGTTGTTGGCGATCACGTCCACGCGCTCCTGCTGCGCCACCATTCCGGTGGCTGCGATATAAAGTGGATTCATTTTTCCCGTTCCTTGTACGTTCGCCTTCGCCGGGGTTGACCCCGATCCAGGTGCTGCTGGGGGTGTTTCAATCCCCGTGCCACAACAAGAATTGTTTATCTTCAAATAGTTAAATGAATTTTTCCGGACCGGGGACGGCAGAAACGGCCCGCAAAGGGGAAATTCTTGCCGGGTCGGAGGGCGTTGCGGGGCCGGAAGGCCGCCGATCGGGCTTGTCATCGCGCGCCGGGCGCGTCACCTTCCGGTCAATCCTTTCCGGCGCCGCTGAGGCCCGGACGACCAACCAGAATTTCCAAGGAGGAGATACCCATGCGCGCCTATTGGTATGACCGCGCCGGTCCGGCGGCGGACGTCCTGCAATTCGGCGACCTTCCCGACCCGGAACCGGGCCCCGGCGAGGTCCGCGTCCGCATCGCCTATTCGGCCATCAACCCGACGGACGTGAAGCGCCGCGCCTCGGGCCGCGAACTGGCCCAGTTTTCGCCGATCATTCCCAACAACGACGGCTCGGGCGTCATCGATCGTGTCGGCGAAGGGGTCAACAACGCCCGCATCGGCCAGAAGGTCTGGATTTTCGGCGCCCAGCATGGCCGCCCCCAGGGCACGGCGGCGGAATATGTTGTCCTGCCGACGCGCCAGGCGGTGTCGCTCGCGGGCGACGTATCGTTAAGCCAGGGTGCCTGCGCCGGGGTGCCGGTGGTGACGGCCTATCACGCGCTGTTCAGCGACGGCGACATTTCGCGCAAGACAGTGCTGGTGACCGGCGGCACGGGGCGCGTCGGCGCCTATGCGGTGCAACTGGGCGTGTGGGGCGGGGCCAAGGTGATCGCGACCTGCGGGTCCGACGAACACTGCGCCGAGGCCCGGGAACTGGGCGCCGCCCACGCCCTTAATTACAAGGAGCCGGGCCTGAAGGAACGCATTCTGGACGCCGCCGGCGGCCCCGTCGACCGCATCGTCGAGGTCGCCTTCGGGTCCAACACGGACCTGCTGCCGGATATCCTGAAGCCCAACGGCACGGTCGCGACCTATGCGTCGGACGCCGTGCCGGAGCCGGTGATCCCCTTCAACAAGTGGATGGGCGGTAACGTCAACATCCGCATGTTCACGATCTATCAGCTCGACCGTCTGACCCAGGATGAGGTTCTGCAGACGGTCAGCCCGTTGATGTCGCCGGATACCCTGGTGCATCGCATCGGCGAACGCTTCCAGTTCGAGGACATGGTCAAGGCCCATGAAGCGGTGGAGGCGGGCGACGTTCACGGGGTCGCCCAGGTCGTCGTGGCGAAGAATCTGGAGCACCAGTGATGAAGATGATCAACCATCAGCCGGCGACCGTGCACAAGCCGTTTTCGGCCTATGCCCTGGCGACCGAGGTTCAGGACGCCACGCGCTGGCTGCATATCTCCGGCCAGGTCGGGGCGGACGGTGACGGCAAGCCCGTCGCCGGAATCGAGGGCCAATTGGAGGCGATATTCTTCAAGCTGGGCGAGATCCTGAAAGAGGCGGGGATGGACCGCACGAACCTGGTCAAGATCACCATCTTCCTGACCCGGGCCGAGGATGTGGCCGTCATGCGCAAGGTGCGTGACCAGTTCATGGCCGGGCATCTCTGCGCGTCGAGCCTGCTGATCGTCGCCGGGCTGTCGTCGCCCAACTGGCTGGCCGAGGTCGAGGCGGTCGCGGCGGCCTAGTCTCCCAAGGTGTCATGGCGTTAGACCCGTGAGAACGAGCAATCGTGGTTGCGGCGAGGTGCCGGCCCGGCCGCTTTGTTTAACCCGAGGAGCCTTCGGTTTCGATTGCGATCTCGCGGCCGCAATGCTTGCAATGCAGGGCATCCGGCTCGTGCATCAATAGGCCGCAGCCTTCGCATTTCTCGCGGATTTTGGGCGGCCGGAAAACTGACTGCAATAGGCGGAGGAACAACCCGACGCCGAAGATCAGAATGGCGATCGATAGCCAGCGTCCGTCTTCACCGACCAAAACGATATCGCCGAACCCGGTTGTCGTCAGCGCTGTGACCGTGAAGTAAATGGCGTCCGTGTAGGTTTTGATATCAGGGTTATGGCCCGCCTGCACGGCATGGACGAAAGCCGAAACAATGAAAACGAAGACCGCCAAATTCAGGCCGCGTTGGATGACCTCTTCGTTGCGGCGGAAGAAACTGCTGTCGTTGCGCAGTTCCTGCAGCACCCTGTAGGAGCGCAGCACGCGTAGAGCCCTCAGAACCCGCAGGAATGCGAAATTTCCGAAGAACACGGGGGCGACCAAGCTCAGGATTACCGCCAGATCAGCCCATTGGAACGGACCCGCCAGGAACCGTAGGCGGTTGTCGGCGATCCATCCGCGGGCCAAAAGGTCGAGGCAGACAATCGTCGCCAAGAAAATGTCGAGCCAATAAATCTCCCGCGGCAGGGTGAAGAAGCCCGCGGCAATATAGGTTGCGATGATCACAAGGTCGAATGTCAGCAGGCCCAGGCGGAAACGCAGGGCGGCCTTGCTGCGGCCGGTGTAAATTAATTCGACATGCTTTTTCAGGCTGTCCAGGTCCGCATGTTTGCCGGCGCTTGCCATGGTATTTTCACCTTCCACCTCGGCAGGTGCCTAGGCTACGGCTTTCATACCACCGGCGGGCGGCACCGGCAAACAGCGGTCGGAGGCGGTCAGGGCACGTCGACGACGACGACTTCGGCGTCGGTATCGGCGCGGATGGTGATGCTGTCCACGTCCGTGACCGCCGTGCCCGAGCGTTCGGGGGCCTTGACGCCGTTGATGGTGATGTCACCCACGGCGGGCACGATATAGGCGCTGCGCCCAGGGGCCAGGGTCAGGGTGGTTTCCTCACCGGCTTTGAGCGTGCCGCCCAGGACGGCGGCGTCCTGATGGATCGCCAAGGCGTCCGTGTCCTTGTCCGCCGCGCGGCCCGAGGCCAGAACCTCCAACCTGCCGCCCCGGCTTTCCTTGGGGAACTTGCGCGCGTCCCAGCGCGGCGGGATGCCGGTTTCCCTGGGCTCGATCCAGATCTGGAACAGGGTCGTCGGCTCGTCCTCGCGGTTGTGTTCCGCGTGCCGGATGCCCGTGCCCGCCGACATCACCTGAACGTCGCCCGCTTCCGTGCGGCCGATGTTGCCCAGGTTGTCCTGATGGGTGATGGCCCCCTTCCGCACATAGGTGATGATTTCCATGTCGCGGTGGCCGTGCGGGTCGAACCCCCGGCCCGGCTGCACCGTGTCGTCGTTCCACACCAGAAGCGGGCCCAGGCCCGTGCGCTGGGGGTCGTAGTAGTTGGCGAAGGAGAAGTGATAGCGCGCGTTCAGCCAGTCGTTGGCGAAGCGGCCCAGGTTTTCCAGGGGGGTCGTGGTGATCATGGGAACGGTCCTTTCAGGCGGGCGGCGGTTGCGACGACGGATCACGGGGCGGAGGCTTTGGCACAAACGGCGGCCAGCCGCGCATCCAGATCGTCCAAGCCCGCCAGGTTGAGATTGAAGGTGGCTTCAAGCGTGTCGCGAAGGGCGTCGGGCGTGTCCAGGCGGTGATGTTCGGACGGCCCGGCCGTGTGATGAATGCTTAGTTCCGTGTCGCGTAATGCATAGCGTCTTCCCGTATCCGTCCGGGCGCAGATCAGCGTCGTGACGAACGGGGAGGCCGGGTGCGTCGCGACATACCAGTTGCCGACCTCATAGTCGGTATTGGCCTGGTCGACCTGATCAAAGACATAAAGCGGATGCCACAGGTCGCCGATCTGGGCTTCCAGGCGGTGGCGGTCTTCGGTTGGCACCAGACGATAGGGTCCATGGGGCGTTTCCTGTGTTGTCGTGGCATTCAGGCGCATCGGCGCGGTCATGGTCATACCGCCGAACCCCACGTCGGCAATGTAGACATCGCCATCCAGGTCGATCCGCAACATCATGTGGCTGCGGGGCGGGGTCGGGCCTGTGGGCGTATTCCACAGAACCCGGGCGCCCAGGCCTGAAACGCGGAACCCGATGGCGTCGAGCGCATGGCGCAACAACAGGTTCTGCTCAAAGCAATAGCCGCCGCGTCCCGTGGTCACCAACTTTCGCTGCACATCCGCGAGGGCAAGACTGGGGACGCGGCCGGTCAGGGAATCCAGATTCTCGAAGGTGATCGTCGCGGGATGGCGGGCCTGAATCTCTGTCAGCGTCTCCAGAGTCGGCGCGATCGTGCCGGCAAAGCCGATCCGTTTCAGATAGGCGTCGAGGTCGAATGGATTGGTGGACGTCATGACGCGTGTCCCATGTCCATGCGTTGGGGCAGATGTCCACGTTGATGGGGCGCGGTCAGGATCATTTCCGGGCCGACGGGGATGATCCCCGTCGGGTTGATGGTCTTGTGGCTGCCGTAGTAGTGGGTCTTGATCGCCGCCATATCGACGGTCCCCTTGACGCCCGGCCATTGGTAAAGTTCGCGCAGGAAGCCGGACAGGTTGGGGTAGTCGGCGATGCGGCGGATGTTGCATTTGAAGTGGCCGACATAGACCGGATCGAAACGAACCAGCGTGGTGAACAGCCGCCAGTCGGCTTCCGTGATGCGGTCGCCGGTGAGGTAGCGGCTTTCGCCAAGCAGGTCTTCGAGCCAGTCCAGGCTGTGGAACAGGTCCGTGACGGCTTCGCCGTAAGCCTCTTGCGAGGTGGCGAATCCGGCCCGGTAGACGCCGTTGTTCACCGTCCGGTAGACGCGGTCGTTGACCAGATCGATCTCATGCCGCAGGTCGCAGGGATAGAAGTTGCCCGGCCTGGCGCCGACGCCGTCGAAGGCCGAATTGAACATGCGGATAATGTCGGCGGATTCATTGCTGACGATCGTCTGCGTCCGTTTGTCCCAAAGCACGGGCACGGTGACCCGGCCCGTATAGTCCGGCTTGGCGGCGGTATAGACCTGATGCAGGAAGCGCGCGCCCAGGACAGGATCGGCGCCGGGGGCGATTTCCCAGCCGTTTTCCAGCATCAGGGGCTCGACAACCGTTACGGTGATCATGTCCTCCAGGCCTTTGAGGGCGCGGAAGATCATGGTCCGGTGGGCCCAGGGGCAGGCGGCCGCGACGTAGAGGTGATATCGCCCGGTCTCCGCCTTGAAGCCGCCCCGGTCGGTCGGCCCGGGGTCGCCGTCGGCGGTGATCCAGTTGCGGAAGGCGGCGTCCTCGCGCTGGAAACGGCCGCCGGTCGCCTTGGTGTCGTACCACTGGTCGCGCCATTCGCCGTTCACGAGAAGTCCCATTGCCTTAACTCCTTATTCTGCGTCCGCCGTGGCTCAGGCCGCCTGGGCGACCTGCGCGATTTCCGCCTGGGCGGCCTTGATGCCGTCGTCGCCCTTGGCCGTGCCTTCGGCATAAATGAACGAGATGTTTTCAATCCCGATGAAGTTCAAGGCCCGGCGCAGATAGGGTTCCAGATGGTCCAGGTGGTTGAACGGCGTGCCGGGGCCGTAGACGCCGCCCCGCGTGGTCACGACATAGACCGGGCGGTCCGTCACCAGGCCCTTGGGGCCCTGGCCCGTCGGCTCGAACGTGCGGCCGATGCGGGCGACATGATCGATCCAGGCCTTGAGCGACGACGCGATGCCGAAGTTGTGCATGGGGGCGGCGATGACGATGGCGTCGGCGGCGAACACTTCGTCGATCAACGTGTCGGACAGGGCGAGCTTTTGCTTCTGCTCCGCCGTGCGGTCGGCTTCCGGCGTGTAGAACGCGCCGATGGTTTCCTGGTCCAGGTGCGGCGGCGGATTGGCGCCCAGGTCGCGGACGACGACGCGGGCGTCACCGACCAGGCCATTGGCCAGATTTTCCGCCAGGGCGCGGGAATTGGAGCCTTCGAGGTTGGGGCTGGAACTGATGAGGAGGATGCTCATGGTCGGGTCCTTTCAACGGTCTGATGGGCCGGCGGGATCGGGGATTTCCGGGGCCGGGCTGTTGACGGGGACCCTACGCTTGGGCGTATTTGTAGACAATTGGCCTAATTGGAATATAATTGTTTCTATAAATAAACAATGAGACATGCATGGATCATCTCACGGGTATGGCCGTTTTCGCCAAGGTGGTGGAAACCGGGACCTTCACGGGTGCCGCGCGGGCCATGGGCCTGTCCAAGGGGGCCGTCAGCAAGCAGATCGCCAAACTGGAGGACCGCCTGGGGGCCCGGCTGCTCAACCGCACGACCCGGCGCTCCAGCCTGACCGAGGTCGGGGCCGCGTTCTACGAACGCTGCCGGCGCATCGTCGCCGAGGCGGAGGAGGCGGAACTGGCCGTCACCCGCCTGCATGCGGAACCCCGGGGCACCCTGCGCGTCAATCTGCCCATGTCCTTCGGCATGATCCACATGGCCGATGCCCTGCCGGACTTCATGTCGGCCTATCCGGAAATCAGCCTGGACGTGACCCTCGACGACCGGGTCGTCAACGTGGTCGACGAAGGGTACGACGTGGTCATCCGCATCACCGAACTGCCGGATTCATCCTTGATCGCCCGGCGGTTGGCGCCGTTCCGCATCGCCACCTGCGCGTCGCCGGCCTATTGGGACGCGCACGGGCGGCCCAAGCATCCGAACGACCTGCGCAATCACACCTGCCTGCTTTACAGCTATCTGTCGAACCTGAACGAATGGCGTTACCGGGGGCCGGACGGCCCGTTCGCCGTGCGGGTCGACGGCCCCATGCGCGGCAACAACGGCGACCTGCTGCGCGCCGCCGCCGTGGCCGGGGTGGGGGTCGTCCGCTCGCCGACCTTCATCGTCGGCTGCCATCTGGTGGAAGGGCGGCTGGAACAGGTCCTGGCCGAGTATGAGGACGACGACCGCGGCATCTACGCCGTCTATCCCCACAACCGGCATCTGTCGGCCAAGGTCCGCGCCTTCGTCGATTTCATGGCGAAACGTTTCGCCGACCCGCAGTGGGTCTGCATGAACGTTACCTGACCCGGGTCCGTCCAGGCAGGACGGGCCCGCGCGGCCGTCAGTGCGACGGGCCGCTGGGGGCCGGCAGGCCTTCCAGTTCCACGTTGACGCAGGCGATCTTGCCGCTGGCCACGGCGCGGTCCAGCGCCGCGTCCAGGTCCGCCGGGTCGGTCACGTATTCGCCGTGTCCGCCCAGGCCCTCGACGGCCAGGTCATAGCGGGCATCCGACAGTTCGCAGCCGATCAGGCGGTTGGATCCGTATTCGCGCAACTGAATCTGATGTTCCGCGTTCCAGCGGTGGTCGTTGCCGATCACCACCACATAGGGGGTGCCGGCGCGGGCCGCGGTCTCGAACTCGGCGAAATGGAAGCCCACGGTGCCGTCACCCATCAGCGCGAATACGGTGGCGTCCGGCACGGCCTTCTTGGCCCCGACGCCATACCCCAGGCAACCGCCGATGACGCCGGAAATGCCGTTGATGACGCGCTTTTGGGCCCGTGTCGCGGCCTGGGCCCATTGCCCGAACTCGCCGCCGTCGATGATCAGCACGGCGTCCTTGGCCTTGTCGATCTGGCGCTGCACGGCGGCGCAGACCTGGGCCGGGGAAATGCCTCCGTTGGCCCCGGGAGCGTCGGGCGCGAAGCTGCGCTGGGCGATCTGGTCCCGGGCCTTGGCGCGCCAGGCCTGATGGGCCGTGCCGCCGGCGCCTTGGGCGATCAACGCCTGCGCCGCGTCCCGGGGATCGGCGGCCAGGGCCGTGACGATGCGGTCTTCCAGGTTGCGGTGGGCGCGGTCGCGCTCGTCCGCGTCGGCGTTGACGCAGATCCATTTGCAGGCCGGATCGACGATGTTGGTGCCCCCAAAGCCCAAGGTGAAATCGACCCGCTTGCCCAGGGTGACGATTAGGTCGGCCTCGGCCAGCACGCCGGCGATGCTGCCGAGGGACGGGTCCTTCAGGCCGCGCGGGCTTTCCATGACGACGACGGGGGCGTCCAGAGCGTCGGCTAGCTTGGTCGTGACACCCGGACCGCGCGCCGTGTTCAAAACCGGCCCGCACAGGATGATCGGATGCTTGGCGTCGGCGACCGCGTCGGCCACCCGCTTGGCGTCCTCGGGCGAAAGCGCCATGGTCTCGCGCGCGAAGGCGCCGGCCGGGGGCACGGCGCCGCCCGTGGCGTCGGACTCGACCACGTCGAAGGCGAGAGACATATGGACCGGCCCGGGCCGCCCCGACGTGGCGGTGCGGATCGCGCGGGCCGTGGCGCTGCCCAGATCGGCGGCCCGCACGGGGCGGATCGACAGCTTGGTCAGGGGGGCCGTCATCGGCACCTGGCGCATTTCCTGGAACGCCCCCCGGCCGTCCTGGCCGACCGGGGAATCGCCGGTCAGCAGCAGCACCGGCGTGTCCGATTCCCAGGCCGTATACAGCCCGCCCATGGCGTTTGCGGCACCCCCGCCGGCCGTCACCATGGCGACGCCGATGCCGCCGGTCAGCTGGGCATAGGCCTCGGCCATGAACACGGCGGCGGCTTCGTGGCGGGTGTGGATGATCTCGATGCCTGCGTCGAAACAGGCGTCGTAGACCGGCATGATCTGGTTGCCGGACAGTGAGAAAATACGTGTCACGCCGGCGGCCGCCAGCGACTTAACGAGAAGGTCTGCGCCTCGCACGATCGATCCCCTTGAGTGTTAATGCGGTGCCATGGCGAGAAGCCGCCTGCACAGCGGTTGTAGCATCTATGGAAATTTCTGGAACCCCGGGCTTGGGTGCACGACCTAGACCGGCACTTCGCCTTCCAGGATCACCCGGTGCATGATGCGGCCCTCGGATGCGTCGTAATCCCGATGCGCGATATGCAGCGTCGCCCGGTTGTCCCACAGCACGAGGTCGCCCGGCCGCCAGGTGTGGCGGTAAGTGACGTCGGGGGTGATGGCGCGGGCCAAAAGGTCCTGGATGAAGGCGCGGCTTTCCGCAGGCTCCATGCCGTCGATGCGTTCCGTCTTGCCGGGATGGACATAGATCGCCTTTTTCCCCGTTTCCGGATGGGTGCGGATCAGGGGATGGCGCTGCGGCGCCTTGGTCAGGGCCTGGCGCGCATCCTCGCCGACGCTGCCCGTGTCCTGTTCGATCACGTTGACGGTGATCATGGGGTTCAGCTTGTCGCGTTCCTCCGCCGACAGGCCCTCATAGGCCGCCTGCATGTTGGCGAAGCTGGTGTCGCCGCCCTTGGACGGCAGCTTGACCGCGTACAGCATGGTGATCTTGGGCGGGCGGGCGTGATTGGTGTGGTCCGTGTGCCAGGCGCGCGACCCGGTGGGGATGGCCTTGCCGTCCTCGCCCTTGTCCGACTGACGGCTGTCCAGCACGACGATTTCCGGATGTCCCGGCATCAGGATGTTGGTCAGGTGCTGCGGCATCAGGTCGCCGAACAGGCGGGCGGCGTCCAGGAACCGTTCGGGCGTGAAATTCTGGCCGCGTACGACCATGACAAGGCGCTCGCTCAGCGCCTTTTGCAGGGTGGACAAGTCTTCCGATGCGACCGGGCCGCCGAGGTCGACGCCAACGGCTTCGACGCCGAGGGATGGGGTCAAGGGAGAGAGTGCGACAGACATGGGCGTTTCCTCCGATGCCGCCCGGCTTTTCCCGCCGGGTCGGATCAAATGCGCCCCCCTGGGGGCATGATAATCACGCCGGCTTGCCCGGCGCAATGCCCGGAACGGGGATCAGCGCCCTTCGCGCCACCAGGCGGCCATCAGGGTGCCGAGCGCGAGCACGGCGAGCAACAGCCCGGACAGCAGGGGAATGTCCTTCAGCCCCGTCACGACATAGGCCTTGTGGGCGACCAGCCCGACCCAGCCGCGCCCGGCCAGGTCTCGGCCCGGATCGACGCGGCGCACGTCGGGCACGCCGTCCGTCAGCCAACGCACGGACCCGCCCGTGATCTCCGTGACCGGCGTCAGGACCGCGTCCGTGGCGCGCAGGTCCGACAGTTCCAGCGGGTTCAATTCGCCGGATGCGACCAGGGCCTGATGCTCGCCGTCGCTCAGGCGATACAGCCCGATTTCCGCCGCCGCCAGTTCACCCCGCCACAGGCCGGGCTGGGCGTTCCTTAATTCCAGTTCCTGAACCTCGCCCGAAGGGGCGGTGACCGTGACCTTGGCGACGGCGTCCTTCAGGCTGCGCCGCTCTACGGTCAGTTTGCCGGCGCGCACGCGGGCGTGCAGGGCCTCTTCCTCCAGGTCCGGTTCGCGCATCAGCCAATGGGCCAGACGGCGCAGCAGTTCGCCCTGCGGCCCGCCGCCGTCGTAGCCCCGCGCCCACAGCCAGATATGGTCCGACATGACCTGCGCCACGCGGCCCTTGCCGATGCGGTCGAGCAGCAGGATCGGTTTCTCTTGCAGGCCGGTCATCAGCGACACGCCCGCCGAGGCGTCGCCCGGGATCTGGCGGAACCAGCGGCCCCAGACGGGGTCCGCCTTGGGATCGGTGCCGGGCGGCATCAGGGCCGCCGTCACCGGATGGCGCAGGCCCGTGTCGGACACCCGGGGCCGGAACCCGGATTCCAGCACCTCGCCCGTGGGGGCCGCCGGCAGGATTTCCCGCAGCGGCGTGTGGTAGAGGCTCGACCGACCCGCGAATTCCGGGCCCACGGCCATCAACAGGGCGCCGCCCTGGCGCACCCGCTCGGCGATGTTGGCCAGGTGCTGGGGCTGCAACACGCCGCGCTTGAGATAGCGGTCGAACACGATCAAATCGAACTCGTCCAGACGCTCCACGAACAACTCGTGGGTTGGAAAGGCGATCAGCGCCAGTTCGTTCAAGGGCGTGAAATCGTCCTTGTCGGGCGGGCGCAGGATGGTGAAATGGACCAGATCGACGGAGGGGTCCGACTTCAGCAGGTTGCGCCAGGTGCGTTCCGCCGCGTGCGGCTGGCCCGAAATCAGCAGCACGCGCAGGCGGTCGCGCACCCCGTTGACGGACACCAGGGCCCGGTTGTTGACCGTCGACAGTTCGCCCTCGGCCGGCGCCACCGACATTTCGGCCAGCGACGCCCCCGCGTGTTCCAGCTTGAAGGTGAAGGTCTGGTCCTCGCCCACGGGGACCAGGGCGGTCGTGCCCTCGGCGCCGTCGATCTTGAACTCGACCCGGGCCGACGGGCGGGCCGTTGTGCCGTCGGTCTTGGCGTGCTTGTCCTCGATCCGGTAGGTCAGGGTGACCTCCTTGCCGACGATGCCGTATCCAGGCGCGTTCTTGATGACCAGACGGCGGTCGATTTCGTCACGCTTGCCGGTCAACAATACGTGCAACGGTCCGCGAACGCCGGGCACCTTGCCGTCGGCGATGTCCTTGGGCAGGTCGTGGACCTGGCCGTCGGTGATGATCACGGCGCCGGCGAAACGGTTCGGCGAAATGTCGGCCGAGGCCGTGGCCAGGGCTTCCATCAGGCGGGTGCCCGGGCGGTCGTCGGTGGCGGAATCGGTGACTTCGACGATGCGGTATTCCAGATTCTCCTGGCGGTCCAGGGCGGCGACCAGGGCTTCCTCGGCGTCGGAGCTCTGCTTGCGCCGCTCGCCCGTCTTCTGGCTCGACGTGCGGTCGATGACGATCAAGGCCTCGTCGGGTTGCGCCTCGCGCTTTTCGTTGACGATGCGGGGATCGGCCAAGGCCAGCAACATCACGCAGAGAAACAGGAAGCGGAACAACGACCCCGCCGCCCGCCGGTACAGACCTACGGCCAGCAGCGCCAGCCCGATCGCGCCGATCAGGGCCAGCACGGCCGCGGGCACCAGGGGCGAGAACTGCACGGCGGCGGCGGACATCATTGGCCGAGCCTCCGGATGATCGCCGGCAGGTGGACCTGGTCGGCCTTGTAATTGCCGGTCAGCACGTACATCACCAGATTGATGCCGAAGCGGAAGGCCAGTTCACGCTGACGCTCGCCGCCCGGCACGGCGGGGAAGAGGGCCTGTTGCGTGTCTTCGTCCAAGGCCCAGGCGGCGGCCCAGTCGTTGCCGCCGGCCAACACCGGCGACACGCCGTCGTTGATCCGCGCCCCCGCCCGCTCGACCCAAAGGGCGCTTCCGGTCCAGCGTCCGGGAAAATCCTGCAACAGGTAGAACGACCGGGTCAGCACATGGTTGGCCGGGGCGACCACCAGGGGCGGAATGTCGAGCTTGCGCGCCAGGGCGCGAAGCTCGCCCAGGTCCGCGCCGCCCGCGCGGTCGCGGGTGTCGAACAGGATGGTGCCGCCGTTCTGCATGTAGGCGTTGACCTTGGTCCGCGCGGTCTCGGACATGTCGGCGGCCCCGGCCACGACGGGCCAGTACATCAGCGGGAAGAACGACAGATCGTCACGGTCTGGATCGACGCCCTGGGGATCAGACAGTTCCGCCGCCGTGCGCCGCCGCACGATCAGGCTGAGACCCGTCAGGCCGAGGCGGCTGATCCGGTCCGTTTCCGCGTCGCCGGTCAGGACATAGGCGAGGCGGGTCTGGGTGCTGTTTTCAAGGGCATAGGCGTCGGCGCCCGTGTGCTGTTTGGCGGGGCCGGCGCGCGGGGCCACGGTGATTTCCTGGGCCGTCGCCGTGCCGGTGGCCCCGGCCAGCGCCAACGCCAACAGCGGCGCGGCCAGACGCGGGATGCGCAGCAGGCCGCGCAGCCACAGGCTGACCGCGAAATCGGCGAGAGACAGCAGGGCCGCCAGGATGAACAGCCAGGGCCGGATGTCGATGGCCGGGCTGCCGCCGTAGGTCGCGCGCGCCGCCGCCACGGACAGTTCGCCGAGCGGTTTCGGCACCGCCGCGTCGCGCCCCAGGTTGAGGGCCCGGCGGTCGTTGCCGCGGCCGTACAGCCCCGGCGGATGCAGCGGCGATACGGGCGTTGCGGCAAAAGCAGCCTGGGCGATCGAGCCCGTGTCCGGCGGCGCGTCGCCCAGCGCGCCGAAGGCATCCAGCGTTTGGATCGGCTCCAGCGGCGGTCCGTGGCCGGTATCGACCACGCCCTGGCTGAGGCCGACCAGCCGTTGCAGCATTTCGACCAGCAGGCCGGACAGGGCCAGGTTGGACCATTGCGTGTTGGCCGTGGTGTGGAACAGCACCAGCCATCCCTTGCCCTGGCGCTCGGCGGTGACCAGGGGCGTGCCGTCGGACAGCCGCGCCCAGGTCTTGCGTTCCAGGTCCAGCGACGGCTGCGCCAGCACCTGGCGGGTCACCGTGACGTCGGGCGGCACGGCCAGGCCGTTGAACGGGCTTTCCCCGTCGAACGGCGCAAGGCCGGCAGGTTGGGTCCAGGACATGGCGCCGCCGATCACCCGGTCACCCCGGCGCAGCGGCACCGGAACCAGCGGCATGTCGCCGCCCTGGACGGCCTGGCCGCTGGTCGCCTGGGCCAGCAGCGGCCCGGCGAAGCGGAGCGCGACGCCGCCGTCCTCCATCCAGGTCTTGATGGCGGCGCGGTCGGGGCCGACGATGGTACCGGGGTCGGGCAGAATCATCAGGGCGAGCTGTCGGCGCAACAGGCCGCCGATGGTGCCCTGGCGGACCTCGCTGAACGGCTCCAGCGCCCGGGTCAGGTAGAACACGGAAGACAGCAGCGGCAGTTCGGCCCCGCCGTCGCCGGTCACGATGCCGACCGGCCGCCGCCGCCAGCGTTCGTCCAGCAGGATCACGGCGGCCGCCGATCCGGCGTCTTCCAGGTCCAGGCGGACCAGCCTGTTGGCCATTTCCGCCGGCAGGTCGAGACGCACCTCGGCGGCGGCGTCGCCGGCGTTGAACAGAACTTCTTCGCGCGCGATCAGCCGCCCGTCGAGGGCGAAGGCGCGCAGAAATTGGGATTCCTCGGCCCGCGCGTCGGCCCGTTCCACGCGCACGGTAATGGCGCCGCCGTCCAGTACGGGCGGGCGGAGAACCTTGGGCATGACCGTGCCGGGACCGTCGGTGACGACGGTCAGCGGCCCGAATTTGGCCAGGCCCCGGGCGAAGGCGTCGGCGGCCCCGTGGTCGAGCCCGTCCGACAGCCATACGACCTGGGCGCCGCGGTCCTGGGCAAGGGGGCTTTGCTCCATCGCTTCGAGCGTTACCGTATGGTCGGACGGCCAGGGGCGCGGCTGTAGGGTCTGGGCGAATTCCTGAGCCTGACGCGGGGTGAAGACATGGACCCGCTCCGTGCCCGCGCCGGCCGGCGGGGCGGCGGTGGTGACGACGGTGACCGGACGGCCGTCGCGCGCCGCCTGATCGGTCAATTGGATCAGCAGGCGTTGGCGTTCCGGCCAGCCCTTGGCGGCGGACCAGCCGTTGTCGACGGCCAGGACCAGCGGGCCCGAGCCCTGCCACTGGGCGGCCTGGTTGATCAGCGGGCCGGCGGCGGCCAGGACCAAAAGGGCCGCGATGGCGAGGCGCAGGAGGATCAGCCAGGGCGGCGTCTTGGCGGAGCTTTCCTCGCGCGTGACCAGGCCCAGCAGCAGGCGGAACGGCGGGAAGGTGACACGTGTCGGCGCCGGCGGGGTCAGGCGCAGCAGCCACCAGATGACCGGCAGGGCGAGCAGGCCGAGCAGCGCCCAGGGGGCCAGAAATGCGAAGGATCCGAACGCGAGCATGGGTCAGCCGTCTCCCCCGCCTAGTGCCGGATGACCTGAGACAGCAGCTGATAGAGCGTCATCAGCACGGTCTCGGGCGGGCGGTGGGTCATGTGGCGGGTCAGACTCCATCCGAAGGAGCGCGCCACGGCGTCGAGCCCGGCTTGATGGTGGGCCAGCTCCTCGCGGTAGGCCTGGCGCACGCTTTCGACGCGCCCGATCATGATCCGGCCCTCGCCCTCGGGCCCTTCGAATTCGACCCGTCCGTCGAACGGCAGGGTTTCCTCGGCCGGGTCCAGGATCTGCACCAAATGGCCCTCGACCCCGTGGTCCGACAGGCGGGCGATGGCCTTGCGGGTTTCGCCCAAGGGCGCCAGGAAATCGCCGAACAGCACGACGCGCCCGTGGCGCGGTACGAATTCCGGGCCGGGCAGGCTGCCGGTGGCGCCCGTCTCGGCGCGCTCCAGGGCGGTTGCGATGCGCAGCAGGGTATTGCGGCCCGTGGACGGGATCATGCCCGTGCCCATCAGGGCGATGCGTTCGCCGGCACGGACCAGAAGCGAGGTCAGGGCGACGGCCAGAACCTTGGCCCGCCAGCCCTTGGATAGGGGGCCGCCGTCGGAGGCGTAATCCATCGACGGCGATCCGTCGGCCCACAGCCACACACTCTGCGCCGCCTCCCATTCCATTTCGCGGACGTAGACCGGATCGGATTTCGCCGACTGCCGCCAGTCGATCAGCTGCGTCGAATCACCGAATTCATAGCGCCGGAACTGCCAGAAGGTCTCGCCCTGGCCGACCCGCCGCCGGCCATGCACGCCCTGGCTGACCGTGGACGCCACGCGCTCGGCCGCCACCAGAAGCGGCGGCAGGCCCGAGGCCGCGGTTTCGGCCTGGTGGTGAAGGTCGGGTGTGTCCAGCGGGTTCGCCATGCGTTGTTTGCCCTTGGGCCGTTGCGCGGGTCGCCTCCTATTCGATGATCTGGCAGAGGCGGTCGATGATCTGGCCGACGGTCACGCCCTCGGCGCGGGCGCCGAAGGTCAGCGCCATGCGGTGGCGCAGGATCGGATGGGCGAGGGCGTAGACGTCCTCGACCGAGGGCGACAGGCGGCCCTGGATCATGGCCCGCGCGCGCACGCCCAGCATCAGGGCCTGGCTCGCGCGCGGCCCCGGGCCCCAGGACACGTAATTGCGGATTTCCGGCAGGTCCGAGGCATCGGGCCGCCCGGCCCGGACCACCTTCAGAATCGCCTCGGCCACGCTTTCGCCCACGGGCACATGGCGGACCAGGGACTGGGCGCGCATCAGGGCCTTGGGGTCCATGACCCGCTTGGCGTCCTGGGTATCGGCGCCCGTCGTCTTGATGAGGATTTCCCGTTCCGTTTCCAGGTCCGGATGGGTCACGTCGACCTGCATGAAGAAACGGTCGAGCTGGGCCTCCGGCAGGGGGTAGGTGCCTTCCTGTTCCAGCGGATTCTGGGTCGCCAGAACGTGGAACGGTTTGGGCAGGTCGTGGTACTGCCCGGCGACGGAGACCCGGTGTTCCTGCATGGCCTGCAGCAGGGCCGACTGGGTGCGCGGGCTGGCGCGGTTGATTTCGTCGGCCATCAGCAGTTGGCAGAATACGGGCCCCTTGACGAAGCGGAAGCCGCGCTTGCCGCTTTCGCTTTCCTCCAGCACCTCGGAGCCCAGGATGTCGCCGGGCATCAGGTCGGGCGTGAACTGGACGCGCTTTTCGTCCATCCCGAACACCTTGCCCAGCGTTTCCACCAGCCGGGTCTTGCCCAGGCCGGGCACCCCGACCAGCAGGCAATGGCCGCCGGCCAGCAGGGTGATCAGGGTTTCCTCGATAACCGTTTCCTGGCCGAAAATGACCCGGCCCACGCCGTCGCGGACCTTGGCGATGTCGTCGACCAGGCCGTCGATGGCGTCAACCAGGTCGTCGGTGTTGCCACCGTCCCCGGTTGCCTTATTCTTGGTGTTGGTCGTCACGGAAGACGCCTCCGTTCAATGATATAAGAGAACAGGACGGGGTCGACCCCGTCCACCAGAGATCGCGTAGCTGCGGATAGCGTATCATCGAAACCATGTCTGAAAATACACCAGATCTTCGCTCCTTCATCGGCTCGGCCCCACCCGCCGGCGACCTTGCGGGGCCCGTGGGAATCGCCCTCGGCCCGCGCCAGACCTTGTGCGGCGATATCGACATGCGCATCGGCCTGGACGGCACCTGGTATTATCTCGGCTCTCCCATCGGACGGAAAGAACTGGTCAAACTGTTTTCCACGGTTCTGCACCGTGACGACGCGGGCGACCACTGGCTGCTGACCCCCGCCGAGGCCTGCCGCATCCGGGTCGAGGACGCGCCGTTCCTGGCCGTCGCGGCCGAGGTCACCGGCAGCGGTCAGGCGCAGAACGTCACTTTCCGGACAAATCTTGACCAAACCGTGGCGCTCGGCCCGGATCATCCGCTGCGCGTCGACATCGACCCGGAAACCCAGGAACCCAGGCCCTATGTGGGCCTGGACCGGGGGCTTGAGGCACGCCTGACGCGGTCGGTCTATTATCAATTGGTCGACCTTGCCGTTGAAGAAATCGTCGATGGGGCGCACATCTACGGTATATGGAGTGGCGGCCGTTTGTTTTCCATCGGCCGCATGGAAGAATGATGGCAGGCACGAGGACCGGCGGCACATGACCCCTGATTGGCTGATCGATCGGTTCGATGCGCTGGACTGCGACCCCGAGGCACGGCGCGGCGACCACGACCTGAATCCCGGCATGGGGATTCTGCCGGACCTGACGCCCGCCGCCGTGCTGATTCCGCTGGTCGAGCGCGAAACGGAGGTCACCACCCTGTTCACCCAGCGCACGTCGCACCTGAAACACCATGCCGGACAGATCAGCTTTCCCGGCGGCCATTCCGACCCGGAAGACACCTCGGCCGAGGACACGGCGCTGCGCGAGACGGAGGAAGAGGTCGGCCTGCACCGCAGCCGCATCCGCGTCATCGGGCGGCTTGCCCCCTACATCACGCGCACCGGGTTTTCCGTCATCCCCGTGGTCGGGCTGGTCACGCCGCCGTTCGACATCGAACCCGACCCGCACGAGGTCGAGGACGTGTTCGAGGTGCCGTTGAATTTCCTCATGGACCCGGCCAACCACCAGCGCCACAAGCGCGAGGTCAACGGCACGCGCCGCGATTTCTACGCCATGCCCTATCAGGACCGCTTCATCTGGGGGGCCACGGCCGGCATGGTCAAGAACCTCTATGACGTGCTGGTCGGCGACGGCCCCGACCCCGATTTCCGGCGCGATTTTCAGGGCGTGAGGCCGACGCCATGATCAAGCTGCTGTTCAATTACGTGTTTCCGCTGGTCCTGCCGACGGCGGCCTATCTCGCCTGGGTCTGGTATTACCGCAAGCGGGCGGAGGCCCTGGGCGGCCGGCCGCCGGAAGTCACCCGCGGGGGCTTGTTCTGGTGCCTGGTCTTGGGCCTGGGCCTGATGATCGTCACGCTGCTGGCGCTTGCCGCGATGACCGGCGTCGGCCCCGGCGAGGGCGGGTATCAGTCGCCACGCTTCGAGGACGGCCGTATTATTCCCCCTAAATTCAACTGAGCGGCGCCGGGCGGGGCCCGGCGCCGGAATGGGATCGAGTGAGCGCGGTGGAAGACGATTACGTCGAAATCCGGGGGATCAGCCGCGAACCGCTGGGCAAGCTGGCGATCGAGGGCTGGCTGGCTTGGCCGGAAACCCGGCGGCTTGCCGAGGTGCTGGGCAAGGATCACCTGCGCTTCGTCGGCGGCTGCGTGCGTGACGCCATCGCCCGCCGCCCGGTCACCGATGTCGATGCGGCGACGCCGCTGCGGCCGGAAGAGGTCATGGCGCGGCTTGAGGCCGCCGGGATCAAGGTGATCGCCACGGGGCTCAAGCACGGCACGGTGACCGCCGTGATCGGCGACCGGAAGTTCGAGATCACGACACTCCGTCGCGACGCGGAAACGGACGGGCGCCACGCACGGGTCGAATTCACGGACGACTGGATCGAGGACGCCAAGCGCCGTGACTTCACCATCAACGCCATGTCCTGCACGCCCGACGGCGATGTTTACGACCCATTCGAAGGTATGCCCGATCTGGCCCGTGGGATGGTCCGCTTCGTCGGCCGCGCCAGTGACCGGGTGGGCGAGGATTATTTGCGCATTCTTCGCTTTTTCCGGTTTTGGGGGGGCTATGGCCGTCCGCCCGCCGACCGCGGTGCGCTGGCCGCCTGCCGCGCCAACGCGGCCAAGCTATCGGGCCTTTCGGGCGAGCGGCTGCGCGACGAGTTGTTGAAGATTCTTTCGGTGCCGCAGCCGGCGGAGGTCGTGCGGTTGATGCAGGGATACCGCGTGCTCGAGCATATCCTGCCCGAGGCGGGCGAGGTCACGCGCCTGCGTCTGGTCAATTGGTTGACCACGCGGGGCGTGCTGATGGACGGCGTTGCCGCCGACCCCCTGCGTAACCTGGCGGCCTTGCTGGATACGGATGCCGATGGGGCGTCGGCCGTGGCGGGGCGCCTGCGCCTGTCCAACGCCCAGGCGGACCGTCTGTTGTCTCTGACCGCGCCCGCCGTGGTGCCGACGCCGGACCAGGACGCCCTTGACCACGAAAAGCTGTTGCGCCGCATCGGGCCGGAAACCTTCCGTGATCTGGTGATTCTTGGCTGGGCCGCCGAAATCGCGGCGGCCACGCGCCTGCCCGCCGCGCGCTCCGCCGCCTGGCGCGACCTTCTGGCGGCGGCGGTCGGCTGGCGGGGGCGGGAATTCCCCATCAAAGGCCGCGACCTTGTCGACTTGGGGCTTGCCCCCGGGCCCCGTGTCGGCGAGGTTCTCGGCCAGCTCGAAACCTGGTGGGAGGACGGTGGCTTCACGGCCGACCGCGGCGCCTGCCTTGCCAAGGCCAAAGACCTGATCGGGAGGGACGAATGACCCAGCTGCGCATCTGCTTCGTCGGCGACAGCCTGACCAACGGCACCGGCGACCATGCCTTCCTGGGCTGGCCCGGGCGGATATGCCGGCATGAGGTCCAGGCCGGTCACGACATCACCTGCTACAACCTGGGCATCCGGGCCGAGACGACGGAGATGATCCGCGCGCGCTGGCGGGCCGAATGCGCGCCGCGCCTGCTCGACGGCTTTCCCGGCGCCCTGGTGTTTTCCTTCGGCACCAACGACACGGCCGAGGAAGCGGGCCGGACGCGCGTCGCCGCCGGGCGGTCGATCGAGAACGCGCGGGCGATGATCGCCGAGGCCATGGACTGGAAGCCGACCCTGTGGATCGGCCCGCCGCCCATCGACGAAAGCCGGCAGCCGTTCCAGGCCGGTCCCGGATCGCCCGTGAGGTCCTTCAGCAACGCGCGCATCGCGGCATTATCCGACGCCTTCTCCGCCGCCGCCGCCGACATGGGTGTGCCCTATCTGGATTTGTTCACGCCGTTGGCCGGCGACGACGCCTGGCGCCGGGCCGTGGGCGACGGCGTGCATCCGCCGGACGACGGTTACGCGATCATCGCCGCGCGGGTCGCCGGATGGGATGCCTGGCGGCGGTGGTTTTCCGCGTAAGACTTCCTTTCCCATGGGGCGAATTGTCTAGACCATTGCGGCTATGACCTCCGGCTATGTTGACACTTGAAGGCGTCCGCGCGAGCATTCGACTGTCGTTTCGTCGCGGGATCGGCGTCTTTATTTAATTTGGGCAAATAATCGAAGCGCCCCAGGTAATATTGGGTGGAAACAACGGGCATGTTTGAAATTTCGAATGCCTGTATAGATATTGAAGATTTAGCGGCACCCGAACTGCGCGAGTTGCTTTCTTACTGGGAAAATCTGCGCGGCGGACGGTTCGCGCCTTCCTGGACCGATGTCGAACTGATCGAAATGCCGGCCAAGCTGCTGCCGTACTTGACGGTGGTCGAGGTCCGCCCCTCCCCCCTGGATTTCGTTTATGCCTTTTACGGCACCGGCCACATGGCGCTGAAGGCGCGGGACCTGACGGGCCGCTCCATCATGGAAGCGCGGCCCAACGAAAACGCGCATATCGTCTTCGAGCAGTACCGGCGCACGGTGGAGGCGCGCAAGCCCCTGGCGTTCCGCCGCACGGTCGTGGGCGCGGGGGACTCCCCGACGCAGACCACCTTGCGCGTGCCGTTGTCCGCCGACGGTGAGGGGGTTCAATGGGTCATGTCGTTGAGCGACCTGCGGGACAGCCCGGCCATGCGCGATTTCTATGAAACCTATGGGCGTGACCGTCCCTTTCGCCAAACCGCCGCGGTAAACCGGGCCGGTGCCGGCTGACGGGCCGCGGCCCGCGCAATCCATCCAACCGGCCATCCAACCGGCCATCCAACCGGCCATCCAACCGGAACGATCAGATCAGAACGGTGCGTTGCCCGCGACGGTGACGCGTTGCATGACCCGGCGTTGGCCCGGATAGTCGTCGACGGCGAAATGTTGCAGGCAGCGGTTGTCCCACACGATCAGCGTGCCCGCGTCCCACGTCATGCGGCATTGATATTCGGGGCGCTCGGCGCGGTCGAACAGGTGGTCGAGCAACCCGGCGCTTTCCTCTTCCGTCCAGCCGTCGAACCGGACCGTATGGCCGCGATTTACATACAGCGCCTTGCGCCCCGTTTCCGGATGGGTGCGGACGACGGGATGGACAGCTTCGGTCGTCACGCCCTGGTCGGCGCCCTTCAAGGCATTGCCGCTGTGCACGGCCACACGGTCTTCCGCCATGTAGCGTTTGGTCGCCGAGAACACCGCCTTGAGCCCGCCCAGCATCTCCTGCATCCCCGAGGACAGGCCGTCGTAGGCCAGGTACATGTTGGCGAACAGGGTGTCGCCGCCCACGGGCGGCAGTTCCCGGGCGACCAGCATGGTGGCCAGCGGCGGTTCGGGCAGGTAGGTGGTGTCCGAATGCCAGAGGCCGCCGAAATTGCGGGCGTCGCCCGGGTTGCGTTGGAATTCCAGCACGTCGGGATGACCGGGCAGGCCCTGGCCGTAAGGGTAGGGCTGGATCGGCCCGAAGCGGCGGGCGAAGCCAAGGTGGTCGTCCGGCGTCAGGTTCTGGCCGCGAAAGCGCAGCACCTGATGGTCGAGGAAAGCCCGGTGAATGCGGTCCCATTCGGCGTTGGACAGGGGGCGGGACAGATCGACGCCGGCGACGTCGGCGCCCGTGGCACCGGAAACCGGCGTGACGGTGATGGCGGATGTTTCCATGACGGTCCTGTCAAATTGTATACAATTATTTTCCGAAGGGTCGCGCGGCGGCGGCTCGCCGTCAAGGGCCATTCGGTGGCCCGTCCGACCGTTCAGAAGCGCGCCAGCCAGTCCAGCACGATGGCCTGTTCCGCCCGTTCCGCCGCGTCGATCCAGGCGAGGGCGCGGCCCTGGGCTTCCGGCTCGTCGCGGGTTTCGTCGGTCAGCGCGTCATAGGCGTCGCGCGCCGCCGGGTCGGCGATGTAAAGGGCGAATACCCGGGTCCGCCCGTCCGCGCCCATGAGATAGCCCACCAGCCCCTTGGCATAATGCAGGGTGCCGGTCTTGGCCCAGATGCGCCCGGCGGCGGTCTCGGTCAGGAAACGGTCGCGGAACGCCTTGCGGAACCCGGCCGTGGGCAGCAGGCTGGCGAACGGCCAGCCGCCGTAGCGCCGCCCGTGGGCAAAGCGCAGCACCGCCGCCATCTGGTTGGCCGTGACGCGGGCGTGGCGCGACAGGCCCGAATGATTGGGCAAATTCCAGCCCCGCCAATCGACATCCGTGGCGGAGCCGCCGACGGCCTTCCGCAGCCAGCCGGACAGCGTGGCGGCCGAGGCGTCCAGGGTATCCGGGCGCCCGCCCAGCAAGCGGGCGGCGGTCAGGCCGACCAGTTCGGAGACGAGATTGTTGGAATGCTCCAGGCCCAGGCGCGCGACCTCGGCCAGGGGCAGGCCGGCGATGGCCGTGGCGACGCGGGCCTCTTCGGGCGCCGGTCCCGGCTGTGGGGCGGGAAGGGTAATCCCGGCCTGGGCGGCCAGCCGGTGAAACAACTCCGCGGCCGCCTGTCCCGGTGCCTTCATGGGCAGGAAGCGGTCGCCTTCCGTGGCCGCGTCGGCGCCCAGCTTCCAGGTGCGGCCGTTCCACAGAACCTCGCGGCCCGGGCCATGCGGGCGGTCATCGGGGGCCGCGCGAAGGCCGTCCAAGGGCGGCAGGCGGGTCAACACCGGCGCCGATCCGTTTCCGTTCGGCTGCCACAACAGGCGCCAGCGGTTGAAATCGACGGACAGGGCGCTGACGCCCGGGTTGTAGCGGGCCACGGCGGGTTGGTCCGGGTTGATGGCGGGCAGGGCCGGCAGCAGGGTCTCGTCGTAAAGAAACCGCCCGGCAACGCGTTTCAGCCCAAGGTCCTTCAATCGCATGGCGAGACCGAACAGGTCCTGCGGTGTCAAAAGCGGGTCGCCGCCGCCGGCCAGAACCAGATCGCCCGCAAGCGTTCCGGCGGCGTCCGGTGCCCCCGTCGCCAGAACGCGGGTCTGGAATCGGAAATCGGGGCCCAGCAGTTCGAGGGCCGAAATCATGGTCGCGACCTTGGCCGTGGAGGCCGGGATCATCGGCCGGTCCGCCGCCTGGGCCGCTGTCACGGCGCCGGTTTCGGCATCGAGGACGACGAAGGAGATTTCCGCCGTCGGCCCCAGGGCCAGGACGGGGTCCGTCGAAACGGCGGCGGGCGGCCCGGCGCAGGCCGCCAGCGCCAACGCGCAGATCGCCGCCATGGCCCGGGCCCCCGTCTTCCGGGGGCCGCCAAGGGATTGAAATGCTTTAACTTGCCGTGATCTGTCCATTACACTAGGGCCAACAATAACCGGCGGAATGGAGGGATGCATGCCCTATGTGGTGCGTGACGGTGACGGCAATGTCCGCGCGGTCTTCGATTCACCGGTCGATGGCGCGGAACAGGTCGCGCCCGACGATCCCGATCTGGCCGTGTTCATCAACCAGAATGCCCAGACCGGCATGGTCCTCGACGAATGGGTCCAGTCGGATTTGGAGCTCGTCCGCGTCGTGGAAGATTTGGTCGAGGTTCTGATCGACAAGGGTGTCTTCATGTTCAACGAACTGCCGGGGGGGGCGCAGAGAAAGTTGAACACCCGCCGGGGACGCCGTAAGGAAATGGACCTGATGGAAAGCCTGTTCGGCGAAATGGCCCTGCCCGAGGGCGAACAGGGCGGCGGCACCGTCGCCGATATTCCCGAAGACAGCGACGACAATTCGATCCTCTAGACGCGGCTTCTAGGCACCCTCCCGATCTTTCTCGGTCTTTCCCCGGGTCACCAGGTAATAGCCACTGCCGGCGAAATGAGGCAGGGGGCTGAGCTTGGCGAGCAGACCCTTGCGCCGGAGGTCGAGCAACAGGCGGCCGATGGGCTGAAACAGGGTTTCCCCCGTATCCGGCCCCGCCGGGTCCAGGCGCACGATGACCGAACGGGGAACGCGGAACCGCGAACGTTCGACCATGCGTTTCACGGATTCCATGGCATGGGCGCGGTCCAGGCCGCAGAGGTCGAGTTCGTATTCCGCGCTGTCGTCGTAGCCGGTCAGGCGTTTCAGATCGACATCGTCCATGGCGGGCGGGTCATCGGCCAAGCCGGCATCCTTTCACGTCAGCAGCCCATTGCGACGGCCAGATCCTCGACGCTGTCGACGATCACGTCGTAGTCGCTGGTCGCTTCGAAGTCCTTCACCTGATCGACGCCGTATTCCGTGGGCCGGTTGATATAGGCCGTGCGCAGGCCTTCCTTGCGTGCGGCCTCGAGGTCGTCGTTATGGGCGGCGCCCATCATCACTTCCTCGGGCTTGACGCCCAAAAGGCGCACGGCGTTGCGGTAGACCTCGGGATCGCGCTTGTAGGCCATGTGCATGTCCGACGAATAGATGAAGTCCCAGGGCAGGCCCGCATGCTTGGCCATGTTGGCCAGCAGCATCAGTGACCCGTTGGACAAGGGCGCGATCAGGAACTTGGTCTTCAGGCGAAGCAGCCCGGGGATGCTGTCGGGCCAGGGCGACAGGCGGTGCCAGAACATGTTGAGATCGGCTTTTTCGGTCTCGGTGAAATGATCGGCGATGCCGAATTCGACCAGAATTTCGTCCAGGCGTTCGCGGTGGATGACGTCCAACGGCGTCCAGGCGCGCTGACCCGAGATCACCCGGTGCAGGCCAGGACGGTAGCCGGCCCGCCAGGCCCGGGCGAAGGCTTCCCAATCGACGCCCTCGATGCCCTTTTTCTTGGCCAGGGCCTCGCCCATGCGGGTGACCGACCCGCGCCAGTCGGTGACTGTCCCGAAGGTGTCGAACACGACCGCCTTCACGTTCTTGAAATCTTTCCGGTCCGCCATGCTGCGTCCTCCGTCTTCGTGTGCCCGCCCCGGCAATTCACATAGCGGGTTCCAGGACAGGACGCTAGTGCCGCCGTCGGGCGACACAGTCACGCAGATGTGCGCGCTGTCCCTTACTGGAATCGCTTTACGCCGTATCTGCGGCGGTGTTTCATACGTCCATGGGCACATGTGGATGGGCGGCGTGCGTGGCGGCGATGCTGACGATGGCGGCGCCGGCCGAGGCCAGGGAGGCCAAGGACGTCGACCTTGAACTGGTGCTGGCCGTGGACGTTTCCGGCAGCATCGATGAGGACGAAGCGCGTTTGCAGCGCGAGGGCTTCGCCACGGCCATCACCAACCCCCATATCCTGCGCGCCATCCGCTCCGGCCCCCTCGGCCGGGTCGCGGTGATGTACGTGGAATGGTCGGGCCTGGACCGCCACCACATCGTTGCCGACTGGACCGTGATCGCCAATGAGGACGACGCCCGCGACTTCGCCGAAACCATATCCGACGGATCGTCGTTCCGCGGCCAGTGGACCTCGATCTCCAGCGTTATCGACCAGAGCATGAAGTACCTGGAGAGGAACCCGTACAAGGGTGCCCGCCGGGTCATCGACATCTCCGGCGACGGCGAGAACAACAACGGCGACCCGATCATGGGGGCCCGCGACCGCGCCATCGCCGCCGGTGTGACCATCAACGGCCTGCCCATCATCAACGGGCGCACCGGCCCCAACGGCATGGCGCCGCCGGAAGACCTGGACGGCTACTACCGGGATTGCGTGATCGGCGGAGAGGGGGCGTTTCTGGTCGTCGCCCGCGGATTTTCCGACTTCGCCCGCGCCATCCGGCGCAAACTGTTTCTGGAACTGTCGGGCTGGCAGCCCGCCCCCC